>ENA-UONX01000020-UONX01000020.1-human-gut-metagenome-genome-assembly--contig:-P74old-NODE-20-length-255979-cov-17.467658_pt1 | contig 255979 bp, 246 predicted proteins | sample MGYA00242466_ERZ724013 | MGnify/ENA metagenome assembly ERZ724013 | reverse complement strand
CCAAAGAAAAGAACAGTCCAAACGGACTGTTCTTTTTCTTTGCCATTCTTTTGTTCTCTATCTTCCTGGGCCTGTCTTGCCCTGCCAAGTTGGCTGGCGACGGGGCAGGAGCTGAGCGCCCGCTGCGCGGGATGAAGCGAAGCGGATGCCCAGTGAGCAAAGGAGCATTGCAAGCGGCAGCGCCGCAAGGCGACTATTGTGAACTGAGGACCTACTGGGTACTTGCTCGTATATCAGTGGCTCAGTGCGAACGATACGGTAGGATTAGCTGTAGGTAGCTGCCGGATACCAAAGAAAAGAACAGTCCAAACGACTGTTCTTTTTCTTTGCCATTCTGTTGTTTTCTATCTTCCCGGGCCCGTCTTGCCCTGCCGGGTTGGCCGGCGACATTGCGCAGTTGAGCGCGTCCTGTGGACGATGCAGCGAAACGGAGCAACTCAAGCACAGGGAGTTGGAGGCAGGCGCCCCTGCGCCAACGCACAACGACCTTGTGCGCAGAGCCGGGATCGATTTCTAACTTTTTACACCTTAAACCTATACGGTTGGCCGGCGACGGGGCAGAAGCTGAGCGCCCGCTGCGCGGGATGTAGCGAAGCGGAGAATTGACACATAGTGTCGCACACCCCAAAGGCGCCACCGCGCGCGGGGGCGCTGCTGAGCGTAAGCGAAGCTGAGGGGGAATAGTTCATGGCATTTGGCAGCTTAGAGCCGCTCCCCTTTCGTCACGGCTACGCCGCGACACTTTCCCCGTAAACGGGAACAGCTTTGGAGGGGTGGTATCGGGGCTGCTCTGCTTGCGCTGATATTTATGCTCAGCGGATGCGCCGGCAATCAACCGGTAAGAGGTGAAGTACAGACTGCTGAACCAACGGTTGAGCCTACGCCAACGATTGAACTTACGCCTGTGCCGACTCCAACGCCGGAACCAACGCCTGTGCCGACAGCAGAGCCCACTATTGAACCTACGGCAGCAATATCGGCTGATGGGGCTTCATCCGATAAAACGCTGAGCATTGATGCATTGGCGACTATAATGCAGGGCTCGCTTGAAGAATCATTTGATTACGCTAACGTTGAGGGAGGTGAGGAAAGCATAGTAATATCGGTGACGAAAGAAGGTCTTATGAAGGACACTACCATTTCCAAACTTGCCGGCAATATGGATGGGTGGCATACGATGAAGGAAGCGATAAAAGAATATGCTGCCAGTATGTGTGATTTGGTTCAGACTTGCGGACATAAAGACACGAGCGTAATGGTGTTTTTACTTAATGACATGGATAAGGACCGGATTATCGTTGCGTATATGAATGGGCAGGAAATACTTGACGTTGTTGAAAACGAATAGCACGGTCAATACAAAGCTTTCTCTTGACACCCCAACGCCTTTTATGGCATAGTATTTACGGAAGCTGTATTTCTTGTCTCCGTCTTTGAACGGGTTGGGCCTTTGAGCCCCCTAGTCGGGAAATCGGCTTCTTTTCCATAAAATAATGGGGTGAATTGGGTGCAGACAGAATAAGCACCAAGGAGGAAAAAATGCTGAAGCTTGTTAAGCTTACGGAAGAGTGTATTCCGCAGCTGAATGAGAGGAACGCGATAGACTTGGAATAAAAGAGGTGCTTATGTGCTGCGATAAGGACAACGTAGCCTCTGCACGGACAATAATCAAAAACGGCGGAGTGCTTGAAAACGAGGTGCTGGATGACGGCATTCCCGTGCAGCGGTATTGGATAAAACGCCAATAGCACAAACCAAAAAAGGCAGCATATGCTGCCTTTTCACTTATCTGCTTAAATAAACTTATCCAGTTCCCGCTCAACCTCGGGCATCTTTTTTACCACCGGATGCTCTATGCGCCAGCCGCCTTTTATTACCATGTGCAGTTTGCGCAGGGCGGTGAGATCGTCAAGTGGGTTCTTGTCGCAAACTATTATGTCCGCCTGCTTGCCCGGCTCAAGCGTGCCTGTAATATCGCCCACGCCCGCAAGCTGCGCATTGAGTTGCGTTGCGCTGTGCAGCGCGAAGGCGGGGGTCACGCCGCAGTATTTTACGAAGTAGCATAGCTCGCGCCACATATCATAGTGCGTTATGTACGGGCAGCCTGTGTCCGTGCCTAGTCCCACGGGTATGCCTTTGGCGAGGTTGGCTTTGGCAAGGGCGATTATGCCATCGAACACCACTTTGCCGTTCTCCTGCTGCTCATAGGTGGCATGGGAAATGCTCCTGTCGAACAGGGCATAGGGCAGCGCGGGCGAAATGGTGGACACCTGAAACGCGTGCTTTTCTTCAAATAGGCGCATTATCTTATCGTCCGTCCTCGCGCCGTGTTCAATGGAATCCACGCCGTTTTCAAGCGCGACACGCACGCCCTCCGGACTTTCAACATGTGCCGCTACCTTCATGCTCAGCGCGTGCGCCTTATCGCATGCGGCCTTAACAAGCTCCGGCGCCATGCGCAGCACGCCCGGCTCGCCGACAACTTCCGCATCCATAACGCCGCCGGTTATCATCAGCTTTATAAGGTCGGGCTTGTCCTTGGCTATCTTCTCAACGTATGCCGCCGCTTCTTCGGCTGTCTTAGCCTCGTATGCAAGCGAGCCTGCCATATGCCCGCCGGGGACGGATACCGCCATGTTGGATGCCACTATGCGCGGGGCAAGTATTTTGCCGTCCTTAGCCATGTCGCGAATTATTGTATCGAAATCGGCCACGCCGCCAACGGTGCGCAGCGTTGTGACGCCGCTGAGCAGTTCGGTCTTTGCGTACGATTCGCACATCTTCACGCCTATTTTGCGTATAAGGCCAATGGAAGTTATCATCTTTACCAGCTTTTTCGGGTCGCTGGGCTTTTTGCGCGGCTTGCCTGTTGCGGGCAGATGCACATGCAAGTTTATAAGCCCGGGCATAACGTAGCGCCCGCCCATGTCAATGGCTTCATAGCCATCCTTTACCGCGCCGGATTGGGCTATTTTTTCAATAACGTCGCCGTTTATGTGCAGCGTAACGCCTTTTAGCGGCTGCATATCCGCCGTGCCGTCAAGCAGGGTGCAGTTTGTGAGCGCGTATTTTTTATGATTTTTATACATTCCGGTTACTCCTTTATGTATCTTTATTCATTTTAATTAACTATATAAAATACCACCGTCAGGCATTTTTGCCAAGAGGAAAGTTTTTATGAAAATATACAATCCAAAATTGGTATACGTTGGATTTTTTTACTATACCATGATATAATATACTTGGGCTAAGCTGAAGAAATGGCGTCATAATCAATGCTTTGAGCCAAAACGTCAGCAAGGGGAGGAAATGAGGAAAATGAAAAACAGAAAATGGGGAACCGCACTCATAGCTGCGCTTTTGTGCCTGTGCATGGCGCTGAGCGCGTGCTCTAACGATGCGGACAACGACCCTAACGAGGTTGTGGGTCAGGATTGGCGCACATGGGGCCTGGTGGTGGACAGCGGGACAATAACCCGCAACGGGGAAGACACCGCCGTGCTTGTATGCGTGGAGGACGACGGTGCGTATTTTTATCATGACGACGAGAATCAGGTGCTTTTCGATTTTGTTAAGTTCCCTGAAGGATACGGCCTTACGAGCGGCAACTACAACGCCATAGCGTTCGAGGACGGCAATGGCGACGGCAATACGGACGTTGCTATTCAGTTCAATATGGATGACGATAATCAGCTTGCGCTGGTGTGGATGTACGACGAATCCTCAAACGGCTACTATTTCTATGATGAAGTAGTTGATGACGACAGCGAACCGGATACGCCGGACGAAACTCCCGAGCAGGTTATAACCAACAGCGATTGGGAGCATGACACCATAATAGAGGATATGGGCAACGAAATGTACGTTGCCGATGCAACCGTGGGCGTGCAGACGTACTATCCGTATGGCTACGTCGTTATGGAAGTTATAAGCGACGCGCTGGTGATATACGACAACAATTTCAATTATGCCGTTGCCCGCTGCGTGAACGATATCTATGCGGACTATAACGGTTCCGTTGAGGAATTCGCAATAGATTATGCCAACAGCTATATCTATAATGACTTCGGCCCGCTTTACAGCATGTTCAGCCCCATTGTGGATATGGACATAAAGGATCCCGATAACCCCAACGACCTTGCGCAGATGGACGGCTATGTTTACGACGATACCGAGTCCGCCTACGTTCGCCTGTATATCTATACCGATGCGGAGGGCAACGTGATGGCAAAGTCGTTCTATGTTACCGATGACGATGCGCTTACCGTTATGGACGAAATGTGCAGCGGCGTGAACCATACCGCATGGTATGGCATAGAAGGGTAGGGATTGATATGCCTTTGTGGGGTGCGGTAGTTGCGCTTGTTGCGGCCATTGCGGCAATAGTGCTGGACGTTCGTAAGATAGAAAACAAAAAGGCCAGAACTGCGGGCATAATAATCGCGTCCGTAATCGGCGCGGTCAGCCTTGTGTATATTGCGCTCACGCTTATACTCGTAAGCGCCGTGGACTGAGCAAAAAAGAACATATGTTAATGTGCGGTTCCGTTAAGCTTATGCTTTTCGGAACCGCTTACTATATGTTATAATCCATATATGATAGTTATGGACTTGGAATGGAACAGCGGCGTTGGCGACGGCAAATCGCTCGCTGAAATATTGCAGATAGGCGCGGTGAAGTACGATAGATCTGCCCACAAAATAGTGGACACGTTCAGTGTATTCATTCACCCCTGTGTGCACAGCGAATTCAGCGTGGGCGCAAAGGCGCTGCCGCAGCTCTGGCGTTCGCTTGAAAGCAGGCTTACGTTTGAGCAGGCGTATACCGCTTTCCTTGACTGGGTCGGCGAGGAAACCATGTTCGCCGCGTGGGGCGGCGGGGATTGGCATGTGCTCAACGACAACGCCAAGTATTATTCCCTGCCCATAAAGCAGGATGTTCAAATGCTGGATGTTCAGTCCGCATTCAGCCTTACGATGGGCGTGGGCAGCGTGCTTGCGCTTTATAAGGCGGTGGAATTTTGCCATATACCGGATTGCTTTGACTATCATGATGCGCTGGCGGATGCGATGTATACCGCGCTTGTCAGCGAATGGGTGGATGAGGAAACGCTTGAGCTCAGCCGCGGAAAAATCGTGCCGCGCAGCATGGAAATGACAGGTAAAACGTTTGAAACACCGCCCGCCAAGTATTCGGAATACTTCACCAACCGCCACGATGTTATGAATTGCGACGATATGCGCATAGTCAATTGCCCCATATGCGGCGCGAAGCACAGCATAGGCGAATGGTTCAGCAACGACCGGCGCCGTTATTATGCCGCGTTTCGCTGCCATGGGCACGGCCGCTTCATCTGCCGCATGACGATAGTGAAAAAGGATGATCTTATCCGCGGGCGTTTGGCAATTCCGCAAATGACGCCAAAGGAGCTGCATAGCTTTCAGGTGGCCAAGAATGCCAAGCATTATCTTTGCAGCGCAACGCTTGGCCTTATAGCGCAAAAGCGCAAAAATAAACGAAAAAAACAGACCGCTCAGGCGGCTGCCACTCCCGCGCAGTAATCAGGCGCGGGAATTTTTTTAGCCGCTCGACTTTTTGAAACCGAAGGAGTATAATACTGCTTGCTTTGCGCTGCGGCGCAGGGCGTATTTTATTGAAGAAAGCGACGGTTTGATATATATGGAATTGGTAATAAGCAATGCGCGCGGCTTTGCGAAGAAAAATGCGGTTATGCTCATTGCATTTGCGGCGGCGCTGATAACAAGCCTGTTTGTGCCCGTGGATAAGGAATACATAGGCTACTTTGACTTCAAAACGCTAAGCTGCCTTTTCTGCGTGCTGGCGGTGGTCTGCGCGCTCAAGGACATAAACTTCTTTTTTGTTATAGCGCGCAAAATAGTGCACTTTTTCAAAACGGCGCGCATGAGCATACTTGCGCTTGTGTATATAACGTTCATAGGCTCCATGCTCATTGCCAACGACATGGCGCTGCTCACGTTTCTGCCGCTGGGCTTCCTTGTGCTGAGCAGCACGGGGAAACAGAAATATATGGCGTTTACTTTTATTATGCAAAATATTGCCGCCAACCTCGGCGGCATGCTTACGCCTTTCGGCAATCCGCAGAACCTTTATCTTTACACTAAGTTTAATATCCCCAACGGCGAATTTATGGGCATAATGGCCCCGCCGTTCATATTGTCCGTTGTGCTCATCACGCTGTGCTGCATCATATTCGTAAAAAACGAGCCTCTTATGATAAGCGATGAAAAGATAGAGCTTAACGGCAAACGCACTGCGCTGTATCTTGCACTGTTTGCGCTGGCGATAGCGATTGTTTTTCGCGGCATACCGTATTGGATAGGGCTTATAATAATTCCAGCGGTGCTGTTCTTTGCCGACCGTCACGCGCTTGAATCGGTGGACTATCCGCTGCTTTTCACGTTCGTGTTCTTTTTCATATTCGCGGGCAATATGGCACGCATGGATGCGGTAAGGGATTTCTTTTCCACCCTGCTTTCAAAAAACACATTGCTTTTCAGCGCGCTTTCCTGCCAATGCATAAGCAACGTACCTTCGGCGATACTGCTTTCGCAGTTCACCGGCAACTATGCGGAGCTGCTCATAGGCGTGAACGTGGGAGGGGTAGGCACGCTTATTGCCTCGCTTGCCAGCCTTATCACCTTTCGCGAATACGTTAAGCACGACCCCAAAAGCACCCGTCGCTACATTGCGGAATTTTCCGCCTTCAACTTCGGCTTTCTTATAATACTCATTGCCTTTGAGCAGTTTGTGATGAAGGTATAAATATCCCCTTGCTATAAAGCGCGGGTATGGTATAATCAATTTATCGACAATATTATACAAAATACAACATGACCATGATAGCCCTACGGAGGACAAGTATGCGTACCCACATTGCCCTGCTCTTGTGCCTTATTCTATGCTTATGCGCCGCGACGCCATCAAAGGCGCTTGGCGGGATATTTATGACCAATGTTAACGAAACGGAATGGAACGCGGAGAACGCCTGCTGGATTGAACGACATTATATTGCCGCAGCGGACGAATTCTCCGCGTTTGTTTATGCTGCTCATGCGGAGGAATACGAGCGGGACGGCGTGCGCGCGCCGCTTGTGTGCGAAGCGTATATCGGCTCAGCCGACTCCGAACGTATCACGATTACGCTGGATGAAAATTGGCTCATCGGCATACAGACAGTTGTGTACTTAGTCAATGCAGAGCTTATAATAGGCGAAAACGCCGCGGCTGTGAATTACGGCAGCATATATATCGAATCCGGCAGTACGCTTACAGTCAACGGCGCGCTTGAAAACGAGGCTGTTGAATATGCGTCCGGCGAATTCAGGCTGAACTGCGGTATATACATACGCGACGGCGGCACTCTTAACGCCCTGAATGGCAAATATACGGGCGGCGGCAAGCTATACAAAAGCGCAAACGGCGCCGTGCTCGGCACGGAACAGGGCGAAGCCCTGCGCTTTTCAAACGGCCGGGAGCTTTCGGCGCTGCTTGCCCAATGCGGCGAATATGCTGCGCTTTATGCCCGCGGCGCGGTGACGCTTGACTCGGCATTTGCTTTGCCGTATGGCACTGAAATAGTGATAAACGGCGGCAATTCACTCACCCTTGCGCCTGGTGCGTCGCTTGAATGCATGGGGAACATATGGGTCAACGGCGGCGCGCTTACCGTAAGCGACGGCGCAAGTATCACATTCGGCAATGAGAATGCGCGCATATGGGCAAACGCGGAAGATGGCTCATCTGTGACGGGGCAGGGGCTTGACAGTATAACGGTGCGGTACACCAAAAAAGGCATAAGCTTGCAGGCGGATATGGATGCGGCGATTCGCGGCGCGTATTCGGATGAAATTATACACATTATTGATGTAAATACGCCTGTTAGTATAAACCAAGCATGGAACATAGGCGAAAATATGCTTATTCGCGTTAACGGCGGCGCAAGGCTTACGCTTAATGCGGTAGTCACTCTCAGCGGTGCGCTGCAGGTTTATAACGGCGCGGAGCTGAACATATGTGCCGCGCTTACGAATGAAGCATATGGCAACGTGGCCGGAGTTGAGCGCGGGCTGTGCGTATTTGCGGGCGGCACGGCAATGCTTGCATCCGGCGGCAAATATGCGGGCGATGGCACGCGGCGCGTGTACGGCAGCATGGACGGCTTCTGCCATGCGGAAACGGAAGCGGAGCTGAACGCGGCGCTTTCATCCGGCGCGAATACGGTGCATGTAAGTCAGGATGCTATTGTTGCGGTAAACGGCGCGGTGAGCATACCGCGCGGAGTCACGCTTAAACTGCTTTCGGGTGCGCGGCTGAGCATTGCGGACGGCGCGCTGCTAATAAACACGGGCGCAATAGAACTGAGCGAAACCGCTGCGCTGCACATATCACACGGTGCGCAATATATCCGCGGCGGGGAAGAGAAGTTCAGCGGCACGGTAACGGGGCTTGACGCGCAGCCGCGGCTTTTCAACACTACGACCGCCCGGGCAGTCGGCCTGTTCACCGAAGCAAGCGCGGAATATGCCCCGCTTTGCACGGATGCCGTGCGGATGTTTGAAGATATGCGGCTGCGCTATGCGCTCAGTATTGGCAAAAGCATAGCTGGCATGGACGTATCGTTTGAAGAGGGGAGCGGATTGAGCGCGCAGTGGAGCACGGCGGACGGCGGCGCGGCAATAACGCTGCTCGGCTGCGGGAGTGAAACCGAGGAGACAGTATGCCTAAATATAGCCTTCGCAGACGGCACGGCGGAGAGCTATTGCTTTATCGTTCGCATGAGCGAAACCGAAGGCGCGTACAGGGTGGGCGATATTGACCGAAGCGGCCGCATAGACGTGCGCGACGCGGTGCTGCTCTGCATAAAAATAGCTAAGGGCGACGCCGATGCGGACATAAACGGCGACGGCAGGCTGAACGTTGCAGACGCTGCCGCGCTGTGCATAATTATTTTCCAAGGCTGAGCGCGGTTGCAAAGGCGCGAAGCGTACTATATAATAAGCATATCTGTACGAACGGAGGGGAGAAGAATGAGCAGAGCGAAAAGAATACTTGCCGCACTTGTTGCCGCGGCGGTGCTTTTGATGGGCACTGCGGCGCTTGCGGAGGATACTAAGATAAACATAAGCGCGGGCGAGGCCGGTGCGGACGGCACAATAACCGTTACCATAAGCCTAAGCGGTGATACAAGCGTTGCAGGCGCGCAGCTTGCGCTTGATTATGATGAAACAATGCTGGAACTTGTTAAGGTGAAAAACGGGTCCATGGTTTCCGGCGGCATAAGCGCCACCAATGACGAAGAGCCCGGCAGCATAATATTCATATGGAGCACGCTTATGGGCAGCAAACAGCCGGGCGAACTTCTCAAACTCACGTTCCGCCCCAAAGAGGGCGCGCACGGCAGCACGGAGATAAAGCTGGACAATGCGCTCACGGAAACCATGATAATAGACGAAGAGCTCAACGAGCTTGCATATACCGAGGGCAGCGCCACGCTGGAGCTTGCATCCGCGACTAACACTCCCGCGCCAACTGCTGCACCGGAGCAGAGCGCGCAGCCCACGCAGGCGCCTGCCGCTACCGCCAACCCCGATGCAGACGTTACAATGGACATAGGCCAGAACACCACCATTTCCGGCGGAAGCGGCACAATATGGTCCAGCAGCAACGAACGCGTGGCTACCGTTGACCAAAGCGGTAACGTGACTGCCCATGCGGAGGGCGAAGCCGTAATTTATGCCATAAGCGAGGACGGCACAAGCTTTACCGAAACCGTTGTGTCCGTGGGCAGTCAGCAGGCGGCTGAATCCCCGGCACCGCAGACAGACGCTCCCATGCAGACAGACGCTCCCGTGCAGACGGATGCCGCGCAGACGGACGCGGCGCAGACGGATGCCGCGCAGGTGACCGTTGCCGAAACGGAGGACGACGGGCCTTCGGTTTGGATGTGGCTGCTTTTCGCGGCGGCTGTGATAACGGGGATAGCCTCTATTTATCTGGCCATCCGCGCCATGCGCCGCAGGTAATTGGCAGGAAATAACAAGTAAATCAACAGTTTGTGAATAATACCCGCGAAGGAGCAGAATAACCTTGCTTATATTGCTTTTTGCGGGTATAATACTATATAACTATAGGTGGTGGAGGTATGCCCATCGCCTGCTCCGGTCCAAATACATAAGGAGTTTAAAGGCATTACATGAAACGACAGAGAATCGTAGCAGCTTGGCTCGCGTGCATAATGGCGGCGTTTGTGCTGCCGTTCGCTGCGCTTGCCGAGGGGGGAGATATCGCCATAAGCCTTAGCGGCGGCAACGCTGCGCTTGCGGTGGGCGATTATCTTAGCGTCAATGTTAAGTTTGATGCGGCTGTTGCAAGCTTTGGCGGCGCGGAGTTCAATGTTGAGTACGACAGTGCCAAGCTTGAATTCGTATCGTACACGCCGCTTATCGGCAGCGCGGATGAAGCGGGAAACGGCGCGCTCAACTATCACAAAAAGATTAGGGACGGCAATATTAAAATACTGCTCCTTAACGCCGCCAACATAATCAACAAGAATAGTACGGGCATTGCAAACGGAACCGCGATAGGCAACCTTGTTTTCAAGGTAACGGGTGAAAATGCGGGCACGGCAAGCGTAAAGATAGCCAAAGAAGGCTTTGCGGCATGTATGCCCGGGGATAATACCACAGCCCCCGCGCTGACCCCTGCTGACAGCACGTTTACGCCAACCAACGTGACCGTGAGCAACAGCGTGACTTATCCCACGGCGGGCGCGCCCACCATATACTGCCTGACGAGCGAGAAGGACGGCGCTGTTACGCTTTCGCTCAAGGCAAGCATTGCCGATTTGCAGCGGCTGGACATGCAACTTACGCTTAACGGGTATGCCGATATTCAAAAGGCGGGAGATTGCCCGTTTAAGGTTGACATAAGCGGCGACAGCGTAACTATAAGCCACAATGCCGCACCCAATACCGACGGCGTGGACATGCGCAGCGGCGTGGCGGTGCTGACGATGAAAAAATCGGGCGCAAGCCAAAGCATTACCTCAGAGCCCAAGGCCATAGCCACAAAGGACGCCAACGGCGCCCTCAGCCCAATAACAAAGCCCACCGTAACCGACGACCCGTATGGGGGGTATGCATTGGGCGATGTTAATGGGGATGGGAAGATAAATACGCTGGATGCAATGATGACATTGAGAGCGGCAGTGGGCATTGAAAGTTTGGATGCAATACAAACGATTCGTGCAGATATAGATGCAAATGGTAAAATAAATACCATGGACGCGATGATGATTCTCCGAAGGGCAGTAGGGTTGCTTGACGAGAATTATAAAAATATATATTAAGTGAAGGCAGAAGGCTGGATTTCGAAAGGAGATAGAAAATGACAAAAAGAGTGCTGGCATTGATATCATCTCTTGTTATGCTTATCAATATGATTCTTCCTTCGTTTACGTTGGCTGAGGGAAATCCGACGCTGATTGTAAACTTGAGCTCTAACTCGTTGAGTGTTGGCGAAGAATTTACCGCAAGTGTAAAGTTTGGCGATTTGAGTAAGTCCGGAATTAACCTTGATACGGTTGGCTCAATTCAGGTCGAACTTTCATATCCAAGCGACTATATAGAGTTTGTTTCATGCAACGAGGACGATATGTTCTGGCCTTCAAAGGCACTTGTAGAAATAAACTATAAGGAAGCTGGTAAAGTAAAATATGGCTTAATAGCCTCGAAGGGAATAACCTTGAGTGATGACGATGTAATGTTTACTGTTACACTTAAGGCAAAAGCTGTTGTTGCAAATGCAAACATAAGCGCGATGTGTGAATCGTTAGCGGATGTAAAGCCGACCTCTGCGAATGTTTCAGAAGGCTCCGCCACCCTCACCATTGTCAACCCCTGCACGGGCATAAAGCTGGACAGGGACACGCTGACCATAGCCCGCGGCGAAACGGCTACGCTTACCGCAACCGTTGAACCCGCCGATACTACCGATAAGGTAGTTTGGAGCAGCAAGGACAAGACCATTGCTACCGTTGATTCAAACGGCAAAGTGAGCGGCGTTAAGGTTGGCGAAACCACCATAACCGCAACGTGCGGCAACCAAACCGCAAGCTGCAAGGTTATCGTTAACAAGGCTTTCTTGACCGGCGAGGTCATCATTACCGGAAATGCCGTTTACGGCGTAATGCTTACCGCGGCATATATTAAAGGCAATGCCCAAAAGGTAGAGTACGTTTGGTATCGTGAAGGCGGAACTGAGCCTGTCGGTACAACAAATACATATACTATTACCAAGGACGACATAGGCAAGGTACTCACTGTTTGGGTTAGCGACACGGAAAACTTCATGGGCAGCGTGAAAGCAACGACTGCGAAGGTCGAAAAAGCCACGCAGAAAGCTCCCGACGAGCCCATAATCGAAGCCAAAGAGAACGTTATAACCGTTAAAAATGTTGACCACGATGCGGAATATCTTCTTGTTGGTGATGGCGCCAGTCAGAATTTCGGCAAGGAAACCGAGTTCACCGTGCAGTACGGCAAGACCTATTATGTTGCGGCCCGCTATCCCGAAACCGATACCCATAAGGCGAGCGCAGAAGCAGAGAGCGACCCCGTTACCATCACCAAAGCCCCGAGCAACCTGACCGTTACCTCCAGCGAAGGCGGCAGCGTTTCCGGTATCCCCGAAGGCACCGTGCGCGAAGGGGACAAGGTCACCCTTACCGCCAAACCAGGCGACTTTGACCACGAGTTCGTCAAGTGGGAAGTTACCGGTATAACCCTGACGGAAGAAGCAGCGAAGGCTAACCCGATAACCTTCACCATGGGCAGCAAGGACGTGACGGTAAAGGCTGTGTTTGCGGAGAAGCCTGCCGTATCCATTGAAATTACCGGAACTGAGTTCACCTATGACGGCACACAAAAGACGCCTGAAATCGGCCCTGAAGAAGTTGTAGGCATGGATCGGACTATTGAATATTTCGACAGCCTGAATAACAAGCTTAAATCTGCTCCTACCGAAGCAGGTACATATAAAGTTAAGGTAACGTTTACCTCCAGCGAAGCTTCTGAATACCGCAAGACCTGGGCGGACGCAACGTTCACCATAGCAAGGGCTGAGCAAACTGCGCCTGCCGCGCCTACCCCCACGAATGCAACTTCCAATAGCTTTGAGCTGGACATTGTTGCCGAACAGGAATATGTAATCAGCACTACTCAGGCTACCCCCGCTGAAAGCGAGTGGAAGCAGGGCACTGAACTGACCAGCCCCGTTACCGGCCTTAAACCTGCGACTACCTATTATGTGTTCACCCGTAAGGCGGGCAGCTTGAACTATAACCCCTCCGCGGCAGTCAACAGTGCCATAAAGACTCTTGACACCTATAAGTGGGAAGTTGAAGGTTCCGGCGTTGTTGGCGAGAATGTGCGCGTTGGCGGAATGTTGCCCGAAAGCCTGACAGGGACAATAAAGAATATAGGCACGGGCGAGCTTACGGGCATAACCGCTACCATTGACAGTGACACTAACTTTACGCTTGAAGCCGTACCCGGCACGCTTGCACGCAACGGCAGTTTGGAAATAAAAGTAAAACCGAAGGACATCAAAACCGATAAGGAACGCACATACAAGGCTGCCGTTACCGTTGAGGCAAAGGATGTCAGCAAAATAACCGTTAATTTCACCATAAAGGTTACGGAGAAGGAGACTGCTGAAATTTCCGGCATAACCGATACCACCGTGACCTTCAACGGCAAAACGCAGGAAATCGACCTGAGCAAAGCTGTAGTTACCGGCGGCGGTAAGGCGCTTGACGCGAGTAAACTGACCATTACCTACGATGCGGCGGAAACCAGAAACGCCGGTGAATATATCGCTACCATTAAGTACGAGGATGCGGACTACATCGGCAGCACAACCGCGAAGCTTATAATAAATAAGAAGGAAGTTACCGTAACAGGCTTCGAGGCACAATCTAAGGTGTATGACGGCAAAGCCGATGCCGTGGTTAACAGCACCAACGCTAAGCTTGACGGCATGATAGAAGGTACGGATGTTGGCTTCGATAAGTCCGGCCTCAAATTCACGTTTGCTGATAAGAACGTCGGCACGAACAAGACCGTTAGGAATACCACGCCCATAACCCTCATCGGTGCGGATGCGGACAACTATAACCTGACCAACCCCATCGTTGAGCTTACGGCCGACATTACACGCAAGCCCGTGACCGTAACGGCTGCCGTTGCCGAAAAGACCTATGATGGCCTTACAAATAACGCAGCTGTTACCCTGAGCGCACCTGAATTGATAGCGGGTGATGACGTGCAGTTCGACAAGGTAACGGGTACATACGTTACCGCCGACGCGGGTGACGCCGTGGAGGTCGAGGTGAATTACGCTATTTCCGGTGCGGATCGGGGCAATTACAATATTACCAAAGCTGAAGAAAAGACTTACGGCAAGGTAAATAAGGCCGATCTGAACGTCACACTCACCGCGCCCGCAGCTGTTAAATATGACGGCATTACGCATGGAGTGAGCGACGTTGAGGATAACCGCGTTGAGGCGGACAAGGGCAAAACGCTCTATACCCTTACCTATAACGGCAATGATGAGCTTCCCGTTGACGCGGGTACTTACAGCGCAACCGCCAAGCTGACCGACGAGGGCAGCAAGAACTATACCCTGACTGCCAACACCGTTAAACTTGTTATCAACAAGGCCGACATGACCGCAGCCAATAAGGAATACAGCGTTGCATTCATGCTTGCCGGCGCGCAGACCCGCCCGCTGAGCGATTTGCAGCTAACTCCCGCAAACGTAAGCGGTAAGTGGAGCGTTGCAACCGGATTGAACGAAATTCTTGACGGCGATGCCAAGATAGACGGCGAGAACCTCGTGTTCACCGTCAAGTCCGGCCTTACCACCGCGTACATCGGCAAAAAGGTTGAGTTGACGCTCACCTTCACGCCCGACAAGAACTATAACCCCGTCACCGCCACCGTTACCGTGACCCTGGCGCAGGATACTTACACCAACAGCATCGTTGGCACCCTGCCCACTCAGGTGAAGCTGGGCGACGCGCTTGATTTCACTGGCGTGCAGCTCGTTACCAAGTTCGGCAGCGGCGCACCGGACCAGACGCTTGACGTTAACGATGCAGCCAAGGTTGAAGTGACCACAACCTACGACCACACCGCCAAGGAAATAGGCGTCAAGACCGTAACCTTCACCGATAAGGCGAACGGCGGCATAACCTATACCCACACCTTCACCGTTGTGGACGTGCTTGAAGGCGTTAAGCTTGAAGCCAACCCGACAGCATACTCTTACAAGCTGAAGGAAGCGACCTCCATAGGCTTCGACGGTAAGATATACGCCGTGTATAAGTCCGGCGCGAAGAAGGCGCTGAATCATGCCGATGTTGTACTCTCCATGAGCGACGGTACGGCAGTTGACAGCGCAAAGGAAGCGCGCCTGCTGAACACCCTTGGCACCGCTACCATAACGCTTACCTATACCGAAAAGTATTTTGACGGTACAAGCGATAAGCAAAGCATTGATATAACCGTTTCCGTAACAGCAGACCCCGTTAAGCCGGATGGTAAGCCCAATGCCGAGGGCTTTGCGGTTACGCCGATACCCGATGCGGGCAAGGAAATGGAATATAAGGACGACGCAGGGAACGAGGTGAAGCCGGAAGATGTGCAGGGCAAGCTTGCCGATGCCGCACCGGGCGCGCTTGAAGGGGAAGTGAAGAATAACCCCGCGTTCAATAATGTCGGCGACGGCGATGTTGTGTATGAAAACATCAGCTTTGAGGATAACACAGGCAAGCCTGTAACGTTTGCAAACGGCAAGATGCAGGTGACCGTGCCCTACCCCGCCGATTCCGATAAGAATGACGAATTTGTGGTGCTGATACCCGACGGCGAGGGCAAGATGAAAGCCATAGTGCCGCAAAAGACCGCGGACGGCTTGCAGTTTGAAATAGAAAACAGCAACGTGACATTTGCCATAGGCTGGTACACTCCCGCGCCTTCACCCGTACTGCCCACCGAGTCTGAAAGGGATCCTGAGGATAACTTCTGGAACGAGGTTTACTGGACGCTCCTTCGCAGCGGACAGGGCAGCGTTATAACCGCCAATGCCGGCTATTACGACAGGGTGCCGCAGGGCGTGCTCCGCGCGGTGGACATAAGCGGCAATACGCTTATAATCAACTCCGCATTCGGTATGCAGGTTGTTGTGAACCCCGGTGCGCTTGAAAAGCTGGGCATGTACCGCATATTCTATCCCATCAGCTACCTTAAGGAAATGCTCAAGGGCAGCAGCGTTATAAGCGGCAGCGGCACAACGGGCATTACCGTGGGCGTACTTATGCCTACCACCGGCGACGCAACCGTGGTTGAGCATCCCTATACCATGACTCCCGCAAGCGCGGGCTTCATACAGGGCATGGAGAACACCGCAAACGCGCGCCCCGTGATAGACAATGCGGACGGCGTAAGCGTGCTGGATGGCGCACAGCGCAACGACGGCGCGGTAATAGGCGGCGGCATGCTTATCGGCCTTGGCCTGCTGGCGCTGCTCGGCGCGGCATATGTGACCATGCGCAAGCGCGGCAACTGATATTAACTGAACATACCCGAACCTTGGGGCCAAGCGTAACAAACTTGGCCCCGAATAATATTCGGATCAGGAGGGGGAAACACATATGAAAAAGAAACTGCTTTGCATTATACTTGCCGCGCTTATGCTCACAAGCGTGTGCGCATTTGCGGAGGGCGAGACAACCGAACCTGAACAGACGATAGAGCCCGAACAGACCATTGAACCCGAGCAAACAACAGAAGCGGAGCAGACCGCCGAACCCGAACCGGATGCGGAGGATGCCCCGCTTATAGACGTGGACGCAACGCCTGCGCCGAGCGGGAACGAAACTATTGAAATCCCCGCCGAGCTGGACGGCGTGTTCCAGTTTGGCGATTTTTACGGCGAACAGCTAAGCATTGACTTTGAGCAGAACCTGCCGGCCAGAGCAGCAGTCTTTGCCGATGAAACCGACGACGGCAGCTTTACTACCGCCAAGCGCGCTACCTTTGCCGCCCGTTTGCGCGATGCCATACTAAACCTTACCCCCAGCATAGATCTGAGCGATCTTAATATAAACTATGTTGAGGATGGCGCGAACAAAAAGGGACTCGACAGCACGATATCCGCCGTGCTGAACAGCGTGCCGCAGTCTTTTGTATGCAAAGACGGTGGTATGGAATACTCCATCTCCAGCGATGGTAAATTTACACTGCTCAGCCTTGGCCTTAAAGCAGATGCGGCTTCCATGCGCGCCGATTATGATAACGAAAAGCAGGCCGTGCTGAATAGTCTGTTTCCCAACGGCACTTCCGGCATGAGCAAAACCGAAATTGCCTTGGCGATACATGATTACTTAGCCTTACATACGCGCTATGACTATGCTGCCGTGGAAAGCGGCTCAAAGGATAACCCGAATATGTATAATGCCTACGGCGTGCTGGTGAACGGCCTTGCCGTATGCCATGGCTACGCGCTGGCATATATGGATTTGCTGTCCAAAAACGGCGTGAAAAGCTACTTTGTATCCTCAAAGAATATCGACCACGCATGGCTCATAATCGAAACCGAGAAGGGATGGTATCATTCCGACGTTACATGGGATGATCCGAGGTTGGAAGCGGGCGATTATACGAACGACGGCGACTACATGGGGTATTGCCAACATGATTATTTCATGAACACCGAAGCTAATATAAGGGCGAGCCATTTCAAAAATGCAACATATGATGCTACCACGAGCGTTTTGTTTGATAAAACGCCCGCTGCAGCAGTGACAGCGCACGGCAATTCCGGTTTCTGGAGCGGTATACGGTGCGGCATGGCATATATTGACGGCAAATGGTACTATAACGACAGTATGCTTTGGAAGCAGACCGTCAACGGAACGGTGGTTCGGCATACGAAGGGTAATATCTACTCAACGCCCTACGGTACTAAGCGTCAGGCTAATGATGTTATTGCCGAAAACGCAACAGCCTTTGCCGTGGTTGACGGCAGGCTTGTTTACGGTAAGTTCAGCACACAGTCTGTTACGGATGCTATAATGTGCTACAATACCGAAAAAAGCACCGTAAGAAAGCTTAAAGATGTGGAAGGGAACACGATAGTGACGGAGATAGCCGCGGGCAGGCTGAATCTAAATAATAGCTTCTACGGGCGCGGCACGGTGGTGTATACGGATATGAACTACCAACTTCATACCGTTAATCCCAAAGAGGTCCCCGGCAAGGGCGATGTAAACGCGGACGGGAAAATAGACATTGCGGACGTTATACTGATATGCAGGTATATAATGGGTGATGCTGTGCTGAGCGGCACCGAATTTGCCGCTGCGGACATAAACAATGACGGCAAGGTGAACGCGGCGGACGGCGTGCTCCTTTGCCAAATGATATCGGAAGGGAATGAATGATGAAGCTTAAAAGAACCATTGCGGCGCTTGTCGCGCTTGCCGTAATAGCCGCGTGCGCAGCGTCGCTTGCCCTGACCGGCGATGTTGATGGGGATGGCGCAATAGGCGTGAAGGACGCCGTGCTTTTGTGCCGGGCCATTGCGGATGGCGGCGCGGGCGCGAACGACATGCTCAGCATGGATGTTGATGCTGATGGGCGGCTCACCGTGGCAGATCTTGCCTATATCTGCCGCGCCATAATGGACAACAGCGTGGTTTTCCCGCGCGATGCGCAGAACGCCGCATACAGCAAGGATGTTAAATAGAAACTAAGCATATAAAAAGCCCGCCTTGACACAGGCGGGCTTTTAGTTGTTTGCTCAGTATCCCATTTCGGAAAGCATCATGTCCGCAACGGTGGCTATTGCGCTGTTCGCGCTCAACGTGGCCACGGCGTAATGCAGCGTGCCTATGTCGGCTGTGTGCTTTGCATATGCGCGGCCCTCGCCGTATTTGTTCAGCATCAGCTCGTTTATGGCAATGGCGTCCACTTGGCCCTTGTCCAGCGCGTCAAAAAGGTCTGTATATGATGCATAGCCGGTTATGCTTGCCGTGTTGTAGCCGGAATCCTTATAGTCGCTGTAATAGCTGAAAAGCAGGTTCCTCGTTGCGCCGGACGGCACATATAGGTTTGAACTGCTTGCAGACTGTATGCAGCCCACCTTCAGCTTGCTCATGTCCGCGTTCTCGTTGCCGGGCTTAACCAGTATGTAGCACGGGTCGTCATAATAAGCGCGGGAGTAGGCGTATGCGGCGTTCGCGCCGCGCGGCATAAGGCATATTGCTGCGTCTATGCTGCCGTCCCTCAGTTTTGCGCCAACGCTCATGCTTGTCACCTCAACTGCTTCAAGCGCGGGAATATCCCCCGTGTAATCATCGGAGTTGGACATTATGCGCTCCGCCAGCGCCTGAGCTATGTCCCATTCAAGCCCCGTTCCGTTCTCCGCAAGGCCGGGCACATCGTTGCGCAGGCCAACGCGCAGCACGCCATTGTTCCAAACGTTGGCAATCTCCGCGCTGTTCATCAGCACCGGCTCTGGCCTGAGCAGCAGCGCCAGCAGTATGACTGCGGCCGCAGCACCGGCTATTATCAGCGCACGGCGCAGCTTTTTTCCCTGCTCGCCTTTCAGCATTATGACCGGGCGGGTATGTTTTTTCCTTATGCGGCGGTTTCTGCCGCTAAAAAACGAACGTATCTTCATATATAAATTATACAGCCTGCGCCCCACGTTGACAAGGCGGCTGTGTGTGGGATATAATTCATTATTGGTCCAAAACTGTAAACATTTAAGGAGATATACGATACATATGAAGAACCTTACTTCCGATCAGCTCAGGTCACTGTACCTGAAGTTCTTTGAAGAACGGGGCCATAAGGTCATTCCTTCCGCCTCTCTCATTCCCGAAAACGATCCATCTGTGCTGTTCACCACGGCGGGAATGCATCCCCTTGTGCCGTACCTTATGGGGCAGGAGCATCCCGCGGGCAAGCGCCTTACGGACGTGCAGAAGTGCCTGCGCACCGGCGATATTGACGAAGTTGGCGATGCAAGCCATTGCACCTTTTTTGAAATGCTGGGCAACTGGAGCCTTGGCGACTACTTTAAGCATGAATCAATAGCCTGGAGCTATGAGCTGCTCACCAGCGAAGAATGGCTGGGCATAGATAAGGACAGGCTGTATTTCACCTGCTTCGAGGGCGATGAAAATGCTCCGCGCGATACCGAATCGCACGATCGTTGGGTGGAAATGGGCGTTGACCCCAGCCATATATTCTATCTTGGCGCAAAGCATAACTGGTGGATACCCGGCAACTCCGGCCCCTGCGGCCCGGATACGGAGATTTTCTTCGATACCGGCAAGCCCAAGTGCTGCCCTGAGTGCAACCCTTCCTGCGACTGCGGCAAGTACCTTGAAATATGGAACAACGTTTTCATGCAGTATTATAAGGACGCCGAAGGCAACGTGACCCCGCTTGCCAAGCGCAACGTGGATACCGGCATGGGCCTCGACAGGACCATTGCAACGCTTCAGGGCGCGGAAAGCGTATACGATACCGATGGCTTCGCCCCCATAATTGCCCGCATTGCGGAGCTGAGCGGCAAGAATTATAATGACGACGAAGCCACAAAGAAGGCCTTCCGCATAATTGCGGATCATATAAGGAGCGCAACCTTTATACTGGGCGACCCAAGGGGCGTTACCCCGTCCAACGTGGACCAGGGCTATATTCTGCGCCGCCTTATCCGCCGCGCGATACGCTTCGCCATGCAGATAGGCATACCGGAAAACAGCCTTTCCAAGGTTGCCGAGGCCGTTATAGAAAGATATTGCCATGTGTATCCCGAACTCAAGGAAAATCAGGAAAAGATAACCACAGAGCTTGCAAAGGAAGAAGCCCGCTTCCAGCATACCCTAAAGAAGGGCATGAAGGAGTTCGAGCGCATGAAGGGCAGCTTTGCGGACGGCAAAATAGACGGCGTTACCGCGTTCCATCTTTATGATACGTTTGGCTTTCCGATAGAGTTTACAGAGGAAATGGCCCGCGAAAACGGCCTTACCGTAGACCGTGCGGGCTTTGAGGCCGCGTTCAGCGAGCATCAGAACAAGAGTAAGCAGGGCGCGGAGCAGCGCTTCAAGGGCGGCCTTGCCGAAGCAAACGAGGTTACCGCGCGGCTGCATACCGCAACGCATCTGCTTCAGGCGGCGCTGCGCAAGGTGCTGGGCGACGGCGTTGCGCAGAAGGGCAGCAACATAACAACCGAAAGGCTCAGGTTCGATTTCAGCTTTGAGCGCAAGATGACTCCCGAAGAGGTCAAGGAAGTTGAAAAGCTGGTCAACGAAGCCATTCAGGCGGACGTACCCATAACCTGCGAGGAAATGACTGTTGACGAAGCCCGTGCGCAGGGCGCAATAGGCCTTTTCGGCGATAAGTACGGCGAAAAGGTAAAGGTGTATACCATGGGCAAATATTCAAAGGAGATCTGTGGCGGCCCGCATGCCGGCCATACCGGCGAGCTGGGTACGTTCAAGATAAAGAAGGAGGAGGCCTCCAGTGCCGGCGTGCGCAGGATAAAGGCCGTGCTGCAATAAGGCGATGAAGGATAATTCCGCGCAATGGTTTGAGTACGATTGGCCGCTTGACGGGGCGATGGCGCGCTTCGGCGCGGACATGGCGCTGATAGATGCCGACAGGGCGGCGCGCCCGCTGCTGATGTATGTAAGCTGCCAAAGCCGCAGCGAAAAGCGGGAAACGCTAAGCACGATAGAGCGCAGCATAGCATCGGGCGTTAAGGATAAGCTGATAAAAAAGCTTGGCGCACTGTATGCGGGGTATATAGAAATAGACGCGCAGATACAGTATTATTTCTATATTCACGATGCCGAGGAATTCGAGCGGGGCGAAACCATTGCCGAAAAAACGCCGCTTATGGACTGCACCGCGGGGCTTGCGGACGAACCGGATTGGCTCACGTATAAAACCCTGCTTTATCCGGATGCCGCAAAGCTGCAAACGGAGCTTAACCGCGACCATATTGCGCTTATGAAAAAACACGGCGACTGCATAGGCGCGGTCCGCCGCGTTACCTTCACGGTGTATTTCTCGACCGAAAGCATAATGCTCAATTTTGCGGAGGCTGCACGCAAGGCGGGTTTTGCCTATGCCGGGCCTAACTATTCGCCGGAGCGTGAATTGGCCTACGGGGCGGATATTGTGCGCCTGAGCTCGCTTAAAAAGGCGGATGTGGATGCGCTCACGACCCGCGTGATAAACCTTGCCGCGCAATACGGCGGTGAGCTTGGCGAATGGAGCGCGCCCATAGTTGACCGCGGCGGCCCGCTGAACGCAATATAATGGAGAGTTGATGATAAGGCTTACGGATGTTGACGAATCGAACTGGCTTGAGATTGCGCGGCTCAGCGTGAGCGAAGCGCAGCGGCGCTTCCTTGCGCCGCCGATCGGTATAATCGCGCGGGGATATGTTTACCGCGATTGCAATGCGCGCGTGATAGGCATTTGTAATGATGCGGAGATGGTCGGCGTTGCACTTGTGCGGGACTTTATCGATGAACCCGTTGGCTATGACCTTCAGCAGTTCATTATAGACGAGCGGTTCCAGAACAGGGGCTACGGCACGGCCGCGCTGGAGCTGATACTTGCTCAGTTGAAGGCAGAAGCGCGCTTTGACCATGTTGAGGTATGCGTGAAGAAGGATGATGCCGCCGCGCTGCATGTTTATGAAAAAACAGGTTTTGCCGACAGCGGCTACGTGGACGAATCCCTGCCAGATTGCGTGAATCTTATATGCTATTTAAGGTGAAATGATATTTTACCGCTGTACACCACGAATGATGTACGGCGGTTTTGTGTTGCTTATAGGCCTGCGACTATTTCCGCTATCTGCACGGCGTTGGTCGCGGCGCCCTTGCGCAGCTGATCACCGCAGCACCAAAGGTTAAGCCCGCGCTCGTCCGTCAGGTCGTCGCGTATGCGGCCAACGTAGACCAGATCCTGATCGGACGTATCGAGCGGCATGGGGTAAACGCGGTTCGCAATGTCGTCCGTAAGGCGACAGCCCGCCGCGGCGGCTATCAGCTCCCGCGCACACGCTACGCTTATTTTCTCCTTGGTGCGTATCAATAAGGACACGCTGTGGCTGCGGAATACAGGTACGCGCACGCATGTGCAGCTTACCTTCAGCTCGGGGCTGTGCAGTATCTTCCGCCCCTCGTTTTGCAGCTTCATCTCCTCGCTCGTGTAGCCCATGAAGGCCTCGGAGCCTATCTGCGGTATCACGTTGTATGCTATCTGGTACGGGAAAACGCTTGGCTTAACGGCCTCGCCTGCGGCTATTGCCGCCGTTTCCTCGCTCAGTTCGCTTATGCCCTGCGCGCCCGCGCCGCTAACCGCCTGATAGGACGATGCTATTATGCTCTCTATCGGGCTTTCTTTGTTCAGCGCGTTCAGCGCCACAAGCGATATTATCGTTGTGCAGTTGGGGTTGGCTATTATGCCGCGGTGCTTGCGCACGTCCTCGGGATTTATCTCGCTCACTACCAGCGGCACGTCCTCATACAAACGAAACGCGCTTGAATTGTCCACGAATACTGCGCCAGCCTTAACTATTGCGGGGGCGAAGCGCATGGCAATGTCGTTCTCCGCCGCGCCAAGCACTATGTCAAGCCCCTCGAACGCATCCTCGCTCGCCTGAATAACCGTGTGCTCCTTGCCCATAAAGCTTATGCGCTTGCCCGCACTGCCTGCGCCCGCAAGCAGCCTAAGCTCGCTTATGGGGAACTTACGCTCCTCCAGCACCTTCATCATCTCGCGCCCAACCGCGCCCGTTGCGCCCAGTATGCCTATTCTGTATTGCTTCATGCTATGCTCCTTATCTTATCGTGGCAAAGCTGCTGTACAGCACCCCTATTGCCTGCTCAAAATCCTTTTCCTCAACGCCTACTATAATGTTCAGTTCTTCCGGGCCCTGCGTTATCATGCGAATGTTCACGCCGTTTTCGCCCAGTGCCGCGAATATTTTGCCCGATATGCCGGGGCGGAAGGCCATCCTGCGGCCGACTGCCGCAACAACGGCCAAATCTGATTCCGTCTTTATATGGTCCGGCTTTATGCTCCGCTCAAGCTCGCCAAGCAGCGAATACAGGCAGTCCGCCACGCTTGCGCTGGACACTACCAGAGACAGGCTGTCTATGCCCGAAGGAACGTATTCAACGTTCACGTTGGCCTTTTCAAATATTTCAAGTATCCGCCTCAGCACACCCGGCGTTGAGGACATGCCCGTTTTTGAAAGGGTTATCACCGTGTATCCCTTCCTGCCGGCTATGCCCGTTATAAAGCTGCGGTTCTGCTCCGTGCTGTCGTCAATGTCGCGCATTATCATTGTGCCGGGGTGGTCAGGCTCGTTTGTATTGCGTATGTTAAGGGGAATGTTTTTCTCCCGCACGGGGAAAACCGCCCGCTCGTGCAGCACCTGCGCGCCTATGTAGCTAAGCTCCCTCAGCTCGCTGTATGTAAGCCTGTCTATATGCTCCGGATTTTCAACTATGCGCGGATCCGCCATAAGTATGCCCGAAACATCCGTCCAGTTTTCGTATACGTCCGCGTCAAGCGCCGCCGCCGCCAGCGCGCCCGTCACGTCGCTGCCGCCGCGCGTGAGCGTGAGTATGCGCCCGCCGGGGGCAATGCCGTAAAAGCCGGGTATTACCGCCCGCCTGTTGGCTGCAATGCGCCTGAGCGCGGAGTAGCTTGCTTCCTCATCTATGCTGCCGTCCAGCGCGAATGTGAGCCACAGCTTTGCGTCAATAAAGTCATAGCCCAGCGCGTCCGCCAGCAGCCTTGCGGAAAAGTATTCGCCGCGGCTTACAAGTTCATCCTCACCTATGCCGTGCTGCATGCGCTCCCACAGCGCGTCAAATTCGGCCTCAAGCGGGGTATTAAGCCCAAGCTCGTCCCGAATGTCCAAATACCGCTGCTTCACCTGCTCAAATACGTCCATGCAGGATACACCGTATTTGATGTGAGCATAGCAAAGGTATAAAAGGTCGGTTATCTTGTGGTCGTCCCTGCTCCGTTTGCCCGCGGCGGAGACCACGATTATCTTCCTTGCTTCGTCGGCCCGTATTATGGCGCATACCTTGCGTATCTGCGCGGCGTCCGCCATTGATGAGCCGCCGAATTTGGCAACTTTAAGCATTGTTTATATATCTCCCCAAAAATTGAAAACAAATCATTCGGCAATGGCAGCCATAAAGCCGTTGAAGCTTTCCACGCGGCACATTGCGTGCGCCTGCTCAACGGAGAGCGGGGCGGTGATTACGGGCGCGCAGCCCTGCCTACGGATATAATACCGCTGATATGCGCGGGAATTATCCACCTGCGCACGGGTGAACGAATCCGTATAGAAGGCCGAGCAGCCTTCGGCTATCGCGCGGCAGTCCGCAAGCACGTTGCTACCCGTTGGGTATGCGCCCGCGCCCGCGCCAAGGAAGCTCTGTCCGCCCATATGCGCGGCGCAAAGGCTCATCATATTGCCGCATTCATATACGCGCGCTTCGCCCGCATCCGCGCCGAAAAGCATGGGCTCCACCGCGGCGCTTATTGTGCCGAAGTGCCTTTCCGCATGGCCTATCAGGCGGCAGGCAAGGCCGTTTTCTTCAAAGAAGCGCATATCCTCCGCCGTAATATTGGCTATGCCGAAGCACGGCACATCGCTTTCGCTTATCGATACGCCGTAGGCTATGTTTGCGCTGAGCACCAGCTTGCGCCGCGTATCCAGCCCGCATACATCGGCGGTTGGATCGGCCTCCGCGTAGCCAAGGCGCTGCGCATCGCTCAGCGCAGCAGCGTAATCCATACCGCGGCGGCTCATCGCGTCCAGTATATAATTCGATGTGCCGTTCATTATGCCGCTTACGGATATTATAGCGTCCACGCTTGCCGCGCGGGCAAGGGAGCTGAGCCACGGTATGCCGCCGCCCGCCGCCGCAGTACAGCGCAAGGACACGCCGTTTTCGCGCGCAAGTGCGGTAAGCTCATCATAATATGCGCACATAAGCTGCTTATTGGCGGTAACAACGTGCTTTTTCGCCCTGAGCGCGGCGCATATGTATTCGTGCGCGGGTTCAAGCCCGCCCATGGCCTCAACTATTATGTCCGCTTCCGCTTCGTTAAGTATCTTATAAAAATCGCTTGTGACCATGCAGTTAAGCCCCTCAAGCGGCCTGCGCGCAAGCACGGCGCAAATGTTCAGCGAAAGCGGCCGCTCCGTAAGCAGCTCATAAAATCCGCGGCCGACAGTTCCGAATCCCAGCAAAGCAATGTTCATATATCCAAACTCCTTCCGTGCGGTACATTTACTGTTGAATGTACGCATATCGGATACATATGTTTTTATAATGGAGACAAATATACCACTGTTTGCCGGAAAACGCAATAGGCAGAATAAGTTTTTTCTGCGCCGCCGCATCGCATTACCTGATGCCGCAAATAATATATTATAAAAATGCAACCACTTCCGCCCGAAAACCGTTTATAATAGCGTATATGCCTTTTTACAAGGCACGAAAGGAGACATATGTTTATGAAAAAGACCATTGCGGCCGTATTGGCCATTATATTCGCGCTTGGCATGGTTGGCTGCGCCGCGGACGGAAGCGGACAGGGCACGGCAGAAGCCGCGGGAAACCCGCTGGATGTGCTCAATAAAGTGTGGGACAGCTATACCGACGATGAAAAGTTCCCCGCCGCAGGCGGCGACATGAGCGAAGCAAACATGAAGGACGATGCACCGGGCAACGTTGCGCTGGATGATGCGGATACGGTTGCATACCTCACCTCCTTCCCGGCGGACATGGTGGACAAGCTTGACGCCGCCGCCAGCCTTATGCACATGATGAACGCCAACACCTTCACCTGCGGAGCGTTCCGCCTGAAGGACGCCGCCGATGCGGACGCCGTATGCACCGCCATACACGACGGGCTTAATTCCAAGCAATGGATGTGCGGCTTCCCGGACAAGATGGTGATTGCCAAGGTTAGCGGCTGCATAGTATCCGTATACGGCGCAGAGGATTTGGTGAACACCTTCCGCGATAAGCTGACCGCCGCCTATGAAAACGCGGAGATAGTTTACGACGAGGCGATAGCGTTCTAAGCGCAAACGAAGGGAGGGAGCAGTTCATGCTGTTTTCAAGCGCGGCATTTCTATATAGCTTTCTGCCGTTGACAATAGCGGTTTATTTCCTTATGCCGCGGCGGCTGAAAAACGCGGCGCTGCTCCTGATGAGCCTTATATTCTATGCCTGGGGAGAGCCGCGCTATGTGGTGCTTATGGTGTTGTCCATAACCCAAGGCTATATATTCGCGCGGCTTATAGGTAAAAGCCGCGGAACGAAAAAAGCAAAGGGATATCTTATAATAAGCCTTGTGCTGAGCCTTGGCATGCTTGGCGTGTTCAAATACGCCAACTTTTTTGCGGAAAGCTTCGCCGCGGTATTCGGCCTCAAAATAGCCGCGCTTAACATTGCCCTGCCCATAGGCATAAGCTTTTATACGTTCCAGCTTATAAGCTACGTTATAGACGTTTACCGTGCGGACGTTGAGCCGCAGCGGGATTACGTTGCGTTTGCGGCGTACATATCAATGTTCCCCCAGCTTATAGCGGGGCCGATAGTGAGATACAGCGATATTGAAGCGGAGCTTACCGCGCGCGCATACGGCGCGGACAAGGCCGCGTACGGCGCAAGGCGCTTCATATTAGGCCTTGGCAAAAAGGTGCTTATTGCAAACGTGCTTGCGGAGCTTGTGAACGCATTCAAGGCCAGCGGCGAAAAATCCACGCTGTTTTACTGGGTATACGCCGCAGCGTACATGCTGCATGTGTATTTCGATTTTTCCGGATATAGCGACATGGCGATTGGCCTTGGCTCGATATTCGGCTTCACATTTCCCGAAAACTTCAATTATCCCTATATTGCCGCAAGCATAACCGAATTTTGGCGCAGATGGCATATGTCGCTGAGCTCCTGGTTCAGGGATTATGTGTATATCCCCCTTGGCGGCAGCCGCGTGAAAAGGCCGCGCGCGCTTTTGAACATTGCAATAGTTTGGATGCTTACGGGCCTTTGGCACGGGGCGGACTGGAACTTCGTCATGTGGGGGATAATGTTCGCGGCGCTGCTGATCGCGGAAAAAACGCTGCTTTTAGGCTTTATCAAAAAGCACAGAGCAATAGGGCATATATATACGCTGTTTTTCGTTATGCTGTGCTTCATCATGTTTGACGCTTCGGGCGTTAAGGAAGGCTTTGAGACGATTGCCGCGCTGTTTTCAAGGGGAAGCGCGGCCAATACAGAGGCGCTGTATTACCTTAAAAGCTATGCCGTGCCGCTTACCGTTGCCGCGTTTGGCGCAACGCCGTTACCTAAGCGCATAAAGGCGAAGCTTGAAGCCACGCGCGTTGGCGGGGCGATAATGGCGATAGCGGAGCCTGTGGCGCTTGCGGCGCTGCTTTGCCTATGCACGGCGTATTTGATAGACGGGTCGTTCAACCCGTTCCTGTATTTCAGATTTTAGCGGAAAGGAGAGCATATGCGTACCAAGCTTAAAAGCATACTTACCGTTGCGCTTGTTGCGGCAATAATATTCGGCTTTGCAATATGGGGAACGCTTAAAAAGGACGACGCGCAATCCCTCAGCGAAAGGCGCGCGCTGGCGACGATGCCAAAGCTCAGCATAGACAGCGTGCTTTCCGGCAAGTTTATGAGCGAATACGAACAGTATAAGCTGGATCAGTTCCCGCTTAGGGACGCCTTCCGCACGCTTAAAGCCGTGAATACATATTATGTATTTTCTCAGCGCGACAATAACGGCATTTATATAGTTGACGGCATTGCAAGCAAAATGGACTATCCGCTGAACGGCGCAAGCGTTGAGCGCGCGGCAAAGCGGTTCGGCTACGTTTACGATACATATCTTAAGCCAAACGGCATAAAGGCGTATTTAAGCCTTGTTCCGGACAAGAACTATTTTATGGCCGATGCGAACGGCTACCTGAGCATAGATTACGACAAGCTGAAGGATATGCTTACGGCGGATATGGCGTATGCGGAGTATATAGACATATTCGGCACGTTAAGCATAGAGGATTACTACAAGACGGATCTTCACTGGCGGCAGGAGAGGATACTTGACACGGCAAAGAAGCTTGCCGAGGGCATGGGCGCGGACGATGCGGCAGAATACACCGCGGCGGATGCGGATACGGACTTCTACGGCATATATTATGCCCAAAGCGCGCTGCCGCTCAAGCCTGACAAAATGTATTACATGCAGGGCGGGAGCATTGCGGATTATAGGGTATATGATTACGAGAGCGGAAAATACGTTGGCGTATACGATATGGACGCGCTCAGCGGGCGCGACCCGTATGAAATGTTCCTGCATGGGTCAAAGTCCGTGCTGACAATAGAAAATCCGAACAGCAAAAGCGGACGGTCGCTGATAATGTTCAGGGATTCGTTCGGCTCAAGCATTGCGCCGCTTATTGCGGAAGGGTTCGACAGGGTAACGCTTGTGGACATCCGCTACGTTGCGCCGGAGCTGCTGGGGCGGATGGTGGATTTCAGCCAATATACGGACGCGCTGTTTTTATACAGCACGGGAGTTATAAACAACAGCGAAACAATAAAGTGAAGCTTACATGGGGCCGCGTGCTACAATGCGGCCTTTATGCTATAATAAAGTAAAATAAGTCGTAACAGCGGAGGATAAACCTTTATGGATATACACGCGCTGGTGGAAGCGCAGCATAAATATTACCAGTCCGGCGCGACAAGGCCGGTGGGGTTTAGGATAGAGGCGCTCAGGAAGCTTCAGCGGGCAATACGCGCGAACGAGAAGCTGCTTGCCGATGCGCTGAAGCAGGATTTGAACAAATCCGAAACGGAAAGCTACATGTGCGAAACGGGCATGGTACTGGAAGAACTTAGTTACCATATAAAGCACGTTGCCAAATGGGCCAAGGAAAGGCGGGTCAAAACGCCGATTGCTCAGTTCTATGCAAAAAGCTTCATCTCGCCCGAGCCTTACGGCGTGGCGCTCATTGTTTCGCCGTGGAATTACCCCGTGCAGCTTTGCTTAAATCCGCTAATCGGCGCCATATCCGCGGGCAACTGCGCCGTGGTGAAGCCGTCCGCCTATGCCGCGGCTACAAGCACCGCCATAGCCAAGCTGATAGGCGACACATTCCCACCGGAATACATTGCCGCCGTTGAGGGCGGCAGGGCGGAAAATCAGGCGCTGTTTGAAGAAAAGTTCGATTACATATTCTTTACCGGCAGCGTGGAGGTGGGCAAAACCGTTATGCAGGCGGCGGCGAAGCATCTTACGCCGGTTACGCTGGAGCTGGGCGGCAAAAGCCCCGCAATAGTGGATGAAACGGCGGACATAAAGCTGGCTGCGCGCAGGATAGCCTTCGGCAAGGTGCTCAACGCCGGACAGACGTGCGTTGAGCCGGACTATCTTTTGATACACCGCAGCATTAAGGAGGCGTTCGTAAGCGAATATCAGGATGCACTGGAGCAGTTTTTTCCAAACGGCGATATGCGGGACATGGTGAACATAATAAGCGAAAAGCATTACAACCGCGTAAAGGGGCTTATTCAGGGCGAAAGCATAGCCTTGGGCGGCACGTTTGACGACGAGCGCCGCTTCATCGCGCCCACGTTGCTGAGCGACGTTTCGCCCGATGCGCCAATCATGCAGCAGGAGATATTTGGCCCCGTGCTGCCCATGCTGTGCTTTGATACGCTGAGTGAAGTTATATCCTTTGTCAACAGCCGTCCCAAGCCCCTTGCGTTTTATATATTCACAGCGGATAAGGCCGCCGAGCGCAGGCTGCTGGACAGCTGCTCCTTCGGCGGTGGCTGCGTGAACGATACTATAATTCACCTTGCCTCCTCCGCGCTGCCGTTCGGCGGCGTAGGGGAGAGCGGCATGGGCAGCTACCACGGCAAAAAAAGCTTCGATACCTTCACGCACGAGCGCAGCATAGTCAATAAATCAACCAAGATAGACCTCCCCATGCGCTACTTCCCATACAGCAAAAAGAAGCTGAGAATCATTAAAATGTTTATGAAGTGAGAACAAAGCCCGGGCATCAGCTCGGGCCCTCTGTTTTTTTATGTAAAAAATCGAAAGACGGGCGAGAAACATATGAACGAAAATTTCATGACGATGCCAAAAAATTAGGCATTTTTTGACGATTAAACGGCTTGCGAGAAAATTGTGCAAATTGCACAATAATATATGAAATAGAATCCTGAATTTATGCAAAAATTTACCTTGTAAATTTTTTGTGACAGGTATATAATCAAGTCAATCAATAAACCAAGAACAGGGGGATAAACCATGAAAACGTGAATACGGAATCCCCTCGTGACTAACAAGAATTTAATAAAAAATCGGGCGAAGAAGAATGATAAACAATTAGGAGGGATATTATGCAATATACGGGTTATATCTATATGAAATTTATCGATAGGACTTCTTGGGAAGACTTTGTGAAGAATACCAAAGTTGGTACAGATGATAAGACGTTCAGCTTTTATGATTTTGTTGACGATGATAAAAAAGGTTATCAAGGAAATTTCCTTAAGTCATTTGAGTTCTTTGAGAATGGAGCAAAAGTTTCATCAAAAGAACTCAGCGTAAAAATTGGTCATTTCTGGAATGAACGAGAGTTTGAGGCGCTCGCAGACGCTTTTATAAGCAAAATAGGAAGCTGCGCTGTATTGCTTGCTTACACAACTAACTTAAGCGTTGACAAAAACGTATACATGATTTATAGCGTTGGCAGAGGGAAGCAGACAGATTATAAATTTGGCAAATATGCAGATATACAGATGGAAAAGGATTTTTCCGATATGAAAAAGTGGCTTAGCACTTGTTGTCTCAGCACAGAAGAAAAGGAATTTCTTAAACAGTTCACTTCAAAGAGAAGGAAAATGACAACGGAGGAAAAATAAACATTCCAAACTAACGTGAAGCATTTGGCGCAGTATAGGCTCAAACCAAAGAAGCTGTGGAAGAACTTTGTGTCCTTTCACAGCTTTGTTTGCTATGCTAAGAATTAGAACTTCAATCCGTTGATTATGTTTGCATCGTCGACTACTTTGGCCTTGATGAGGGGCTTCTGGGAGACCATTATTACTGTAACTCCGGGGCCGTGGCCGGCAAGCATGCAGTCCGAATGGATTATTACGCCTATGGCTACCGCGCCCGTGAGGAAGCCGCGGCCATACATATTGTCGCAATCCTGAAGCATTACTATGTCGCCGAAGCGGAGCTTGTCAAGCCCCAGCTCCTTCACCTTGGCGGGATCGTGCGTCATAATGTCGTAATCGCCGCGGAAGGGCAGATTGGAGCCTATGCCGGAGCCCATAAGATAGGGCGGTATCACAGCCGCTACGGGTACGGTAAGCGTGCCGTCGCCGTTTTCCTCTATGCCAAGCTTTTCAAAAAGCTCGGGGTCTATGTTCATGGCGCTTATTTCAGGATAGTCGATAAGCTTGAGCCCCTGGCCGTGCGCGCGGATGAGCACCTTATCCTCGGGGCAGAGCAGGTCAAGCGTTTCATCCTCAAAGTAGACCATAACGTCCTCCGCGCCGCCGTGCTTGCCGGTGACGAAGCCGCGCTTGCCCTTGCCGTCCCCGCTCATTACAACAGCCTCGTTGCCTATGCAGGAAAGTATGTTCAGATATTCGCTGAAATCCTTGTTGTCATGATAAAGCGATACGCCGGGTTCAATATGGTCGCCCGCAAGGCCGAAGGCACAGTCGCCCAGCTTTACATTATAATTGATGCCGCCTATGCCTGGGGTAAGGAAGGGCTTGCCGTCCTGCGCAACGCGCCAGCCGCGGCAGACATTGGGCCGTATTTTGCCCACGACGGAGCCTTTTACTACCTTTTCTTTGTTGGTTTTAAGCATTGGGAGTCTCCTTTCGCATTTGCCGTATTGACATATTTATATAGGATATGATACCTTAAACTGGCAAAAAAGCAAGAGTAAAAAGCGGCGAACGGGGCATAGAAACACCCGGATGCGTGTTTGCGAAAAAAGTTTGGTTTTTTTATAAAAAAAGCTTGATATTTCCATGAATATCGTGTAGAATATGAGCGTTGTGCGAATGGACGCAGTTTTTTCGCACGGCGATAACGTGAAAGACTCAGCGGGAGGTTGCCGGTATGCCATCCGGGTAATTTCCGCCGAGGGCCCACGATACGGGCAACGGGCAAGTGCCCGGCCGAGGTATTTTAGAAACGAAACACTCGGCTGCGTGTACGGCCCCGATACTAAAAGGAGGAAGAAATAATATGGCAAATCAGAAGATCCGCATTAAGCTCAAGGCCTACGAGTGCAACCTTATCGACCAGAGCGCGGAAAAGATCGTGGATACGGCAAAGCGTACGGGCGCTCGCGTAAGCGGCCCCATACCCCTGCCGACGGAGAAGGAAATAGTTACCATCCTCCGTTCGCCCCACAAGTATAAGGACAGCAGAGAGCAGTTTGAGATGCGCACCCATAAGCGCCTGATCGATATCCTGCAGCCCTCCGCCAAGACGGTGGACGCGCTGATGAAGCTCGATCTCCCCGCGGGTGTTGATATCGAGATCAAGCTGTAAGCACGGAGGTGGATTTACAATGAAGAAAGCGATTTTGGGCACCAAGGTCGGCATGACCCAGATGTTCAGAGAAGACGGAACCATGATCCCCGTCACCGTAGTGCTTGCGGGCCCCTGCCCCGTGGTTCAGATTAAGACCACCGGCAAAGACGGCTACGAAGCCGTGCAGGTAGCCTTTGGCCCCGTCAGGGAAAAGCTCATCACCAAGCCTGAGCTCGGTCACCTGAAGAAGGCCGGCGTTGCCGCTCACCGCTATGTACGCGAATTCAAGCTGGATGATACCGCGACTTACGAAGTCGGTCAGGTCATTAAGGCTGACGTATTCGCTAACGGCGATAAGGTAGACGTTACCGGCAAGAGCAAGGGCAAGGGCTTCCAGGGTAACATCAAGCGTTGGAATCAGGCCCGCGGCCGCAAGACCCACGGTTCCCACTCCTACCGCGTAGCCGGTTCAATGGGCGCCTGCACCTACCCCGGCGAGGTATTCAAGACCAAGCGTCTGCCCGGTCATATGGGCTGCGAGCGCATCACGGTTCAGAACCTTGAGGTCGCCAGAGTGGACGCCGAAAGGAATCTGCTGCTCATAAAGGGCGCAATCCCCGGCGCCAAGGGTTCCCTGGTAATGGTTAGGGAAACCGTTAAGTAAGGGAAAGGAGAAGTAGAAAATGCCTAACGTAGCATTGCACAATATCGCCGGCGAAAACATCGGCGAGATCGCCCTGAGCGAGAATGTGTTTGGCGCTGAAGTAAATCAGTACGCCGTGCACGAAGTTGTTAAGGCTTATCTGGCCAATCAGCGCCAGGGCACGCAGAGCGCCCTGACCCGCGCCGAAGTACGCGGCGGCGGCATCAAGATCTACCGCCAGAAGGGTACCGGCCGCGCCCGCCACAGCAGCAACCGCGCGCCTATATTCACCCACGGCGGCGTAGTGTTCGCTCCCAAGCCGCGCGACTATCGCCTCAGCGTTAACAAGAAGGTCAAGCGCATCGCCATGAAGAGCGCACTGACCAGCAAGGTGAACGATAACGATATTATCGTTTACGATAAGCTTGACATAGAAAACCCCAAGACCAAGGAAATGGTGAAGGTGCTCAACGCCATGAACGTCGGCAAGGCGCTCATAGTGCTCAGCGACAAGGACGAGATAGTAGAGCGCGCCGCCAGGAACATCCCCGGCGTAAAGACCACTCTGGTCAGCACTCTGAACGTGTATGAGATTCTCAAGTACAACACTCTCATCCTCACCAAGGATTCCGCGGCAAAGATAGAGGAGGTGTACGCATAATGAAGTCTCCCCATGATATAATCATCCGCCCCGTACTCACCGAGAAGAGCTACGACCACTTTGCAGACAAGACCTATACTTTCGTGGTCGATAAGAGGGCAAACAAGACCGAGATCCGCCAGGCTATCGAAGCCGTGTTCGGCGTAAAGGTCGATTCCGTACACACCGTGAACCACATGGGCAAGATGAAGAGGCAGGGCCTGCACGAAGGCCGCCGTCCTTCCATCAAGAAGGCCTATGTGAAGCTGAAGAAGGATTCCAAGGGTATTGAATTCTTCGACAGCATCGCCCAGTAAGGAGGCACACAATGGCTATAAGGAAGATCAAACCCACCACTCCCGGCCAGCGCTTCATGACCGTCTCCGCTTTCGAGGAGATCACCTGCACCACGCCGGAAAAATCCCTTTTGGAAGACCTTCGCTCCTCCGGCGGCCGCAATAACCATGGCCGCATCACCGTTCGCCATCGCGGCGGCGGCGCGAGGCGCAAGTACAGGATCATCGACTTCAAGCGCAACAAGGACGGCGTGCCCGCCAAGGTTGCCACCATCGAATACGATCCTAACCGCAGCGCGAACATTGCCCTGCTGAACTATGCAGACGGCGAAAAGCGCTACATCATCGCTCCCCTTGGCCTGAAGGTCGGCGACACGCTGCTTTCCGGCGAAGGCGCGGACATCAAGGTCGGCAACGCGATGCAGATCCGTCAGATACCCGTTGGCACCATGATACACTGCATCGAGATCAAGCCCGGCAAGGGCGCGCAGATCGCCCGCAGCGCCGGCAACGCGGCCCAGCTGATGGCTAAGGAAGGTGCTTACGCGCAGGTCCGTCTGCCCAGCGGCGAAGTTCGCCTGATCCCCATGAACGCCAAGGCCACCATCGGCCAGGTTGGCAACGTGGATCACGAGAACATTAAGCTTGGTAAGGCCGGCCGCACCCGTCATAAGGGCTTCAGGCCCACCGTGCGCGGTTCAGTCATGAACCCCTGCGACCATCCGCACGGCGGCGGCGAAGGCAAGTCGCCTATCGGCCGTCCCGGCCCGGTCACTCCGTGGGGCAAGCCCGCGCTTGGTTATAAGACCCGCAAGACCAAGAACGTCAACGATAAGTTCATCGTGCGCCGCAGGAACGGCAAGTAAGAGGCGAAAGGAGTCAACAATGAGCAGATCAGTTAAGAAGGGGCCTTTTGTTCAGGAACGCTTGCTCGCTCGCATTCACGCGATGAACGAAAGCGGCAAGAAGACCGTGGTCAAAACATGGTCCAGAGCTTCCACGATATTCCCCGAGATGGTGGGACACACCATCGCCGTGCATGACGGCAGGAAGCACGTTCCCGTGTACGTGACCGAGGAAATGGTCGGTCACAAGCTGGGCGAGTTTGCGCCCACCCGTACTTTCAGAGGACACAGGGGTTCCGAAAAGACCTCTGGTCAGAGATAAGGAGGAGCGAAACATGGCAACAAGGTCAAGAGAAAAGAGCGCAGCGCGCAAGGCCAACGCCGACAAGCGTCCCCGCGCGATAGCCAAGTATGTCCGCATCTCCTCCCGCAAGGTCAAGGTCGTCATCGACCTGATCCGGGGCAAGTCTGTGGCAGAAGCCAAGGCCATACTGGCCTTCACTCCCAAGGCTGCCAGCGAGCCGGTGCTTAAGGTCCTCAATTCCGCCGTTGCTAACGCGGAAAACAATCTGGACATGAGCGCGGATCAGCTCTTCGTAGCCGAGGTGTTTGCTAATCAGGGACCCACCCTTAAGCGTTTCCGCCCCCGTGCCCAGGGCCGTGCGAGCAGGATCCGCAAGCGCACCAGCCACATAACCGTTATCCTGGACAAGGTAAACTAAGGAGGAGACAATGGGACAGAAAGTTAATCCGAACGGATTCCGCGTAGGCGTCATCAGGGATTGGAACACCCGCTGGTACGCTTCCAAGAAGGAATTCTCCGATTTCCTCATCGAGGATAAGAAGATCCGCGATCATATCAAAGAGGTACACTACGCCGCCGGTATCGCCCGCATAGACATTATGCGCGCCGCAGGCAAGGTGACCGTGAGCATCTACACCGGCCGTCCCGGCATGCTGATCGGCAAAGGCGGCGTTGGCGTAGACGCGATAAAGGCCGACGTAAGCGCGCTGATCGGTAAGCCCGTCAACGTGAACATAATGGAGATAAAGAACCCCGATGCAAACGCTCAGCTCGTAGCCGAGAACATCGCGGCCCAGCTTGAAAAGCGTATCTCCTTCCGCCGCGCCATGAAGCAGAGCATGATGAGGGCCACCAAGGCCGGCGCCAAGGGCATAAAGATTTCCTGCGGCGGTCGTCTTGGCGGAGCGGAAATAGCCCGCAGCGAAGGTTACCATGAAGGTTCTATTCCCCTTCAGACCATTCGTGCGGACATAGAGTACGGCTTTGCAGAAGCCCGCACCGCATACGGCCGCATAGGCGTTAAGGTGTGGATCTACAAGGGCGAAGTGCTCAACCGTGTGAAGAAAGCGTAAGGAGGGCAAATAACCATGTTGATGCCTAAGAGAGTTAAGCGCAGGAGAGTGCACCGCGGCCGCATGACCGGCAAAGCATTGCGCGGTAACACCGTGACTTACGGCGATTGGGGCCTGATGGCCACGGAGCCCGCCTGGGTCACCAGCCAGCAGATAGAGGCCGCCCGTGTAGCGATGACCCGTTACATCAAGCGCGGCGGTAAAGTTTGGATAAAGATATTCCCCGACAAGCCCGTTACCGAAAAGCCGGCAGAAACCCGAATGGGTTCCGGTAAAGGTTCACCCGAATATTGGGTAGCGGTTGTCAAGCCCGGCAGAGTGATGTTCGAAATCGCCGGCGTGGACGATGCGACTGCTAAAGAGGCGCTCAGGCTTGCAATGCACAAGCTGCCCCTCAAGTGCAAGTTCGTACAGAAAGAGACTGTGGCAGGAGGCGAAAGCAATGAAGGCTAATGAACTGAGGAAGCTCTCTACCGAGGAGCTTGTCGCCAAGGAAAAGGAGCTCAAGGAAGAGCTGTTCAATCTGCGCTTCCAGCTTGCTACCGGCCAGCTCAGCAATCCCCAGCGCATAGGCGAGTGCAAGAAGGACGTGGCTAGGGTTAAGACCCTGCTGTGCGAGCGCGAGCTCAAGGCTGCCGAGTAAGGGTGAAAGGAGATTAAACCAATGGAACAGATATCAAGAGGTTATCGCAAGACCCGCATCGGCGAAGTCGTAAGCGACAAGATGGATAAGACCATCGTCGTGGCCATAAAGACCAAGGTACGCCATCCCCTTTACGGCAAGATGGTAAACCGTACCCGCAAGTTTAAGGCCCATGACGAGAATAACGAGTGCGGCATAGGCGACACCGTTAAGATCATGGAGACCCGCCCCCTGAGCAAGGATAAGCGCTGGAGACTGGTCGAGATAGTTGAAAAGGCCAAGTAAGCCGGAAAGGAGCAAAAAATGATTCAACCGCAGACAAGGCTTAAAGTAGCAGATAACAGCGGCGCCAAGGAAATCATGTGCATCCGCTGCCTGGGCGGCTCCTTCCGCAAGAGCGCCGGCATAGGCGACGTAATAGTTGCCTCCGTAAAGTCCGCCTCCCCCGGCGGCGCCGTGAAGAAGAAGGATGTTGTGCACGCGGTAGTGGTAAGGACCACCTACCCCACACAGAGGCCGGACGGCAGCTTCATCCGCTTCGACGACAATGCGGCCGTTATAATAAACGACAAGAAGGAGCCTAAGGGAACCCGTATTTTCGGGCCTGTGGCGAGGGAGCTGCGCGCTAAGGACTATATGAAGATAGTCTCCCTTGCACCCGAAGTGCTTTGATGGAGGAAACGCAATGAAGAAGCTTAACGTCAAGAAAGACGATACCGTAGTCGTCATCTCCGGCAAGGACAAGGGCAAGAAGGGCAAGGTCCTTTCTGCCTTCCCCGCGGAGGAGCGCATAGTGGTGCAGGGCGCCAACATGGTGACCAGGCATCGCAAGCCCCGCAAGCAGGGCGAAACCGGCGGCCGTATAGAGCATGAAGGCACCATCAACGCGTCCAACGTGATGCTGGTTTGCCCCAAGTGCGGCGTGGCTACCCGCGTTGGCCATGCCATGGACGGCGACAAGAAGGTCCGCGTTTGCAAAAAGTGCGGCAAGAACATCGACTGAGGCAGGAGGAATAGAGAATGGCTAAGAAAGATACCGCCGCTCAGGCACCCGCCAAGAAGAAAAAGAACGCCGTTGAGGCGAAGCCCTTTACCGAGGCTCCCCGCCTTAAGGTGAAGTACACCGACGAGATCGTTAACCAGCTGAAGGAAAAGTTCGGTTACGAGAACGTGATGCAGATCCCCAAGCTTGAAAAGGTAGTCATCAACATGGGCCTCGGCTCCGAGAAGGACAACCCCAAGGGCATGGAGAGCGCAGTGGAAGAGCTGAGCATCATAGCCGGTCAGAAGCCCGTTGTGACCAAGGCCAAGAAGAGCGTTGCAAACTTTAAGGTTCGCGAAGGCATGAACATTGGCGCCAAGGTCACTCTGCGCGGCGACAGGATGTACTACTTCGTTGATAAGCTCATCAACATAGTGCTTCCCCGCGTGCGCGACTTCCGCGGCATACCCGATACCAGCTTTGACGGCCGCGGCAATTACGCCATGGGCCTGAAGGAACAGCTGATATTCCCTGAAATCAACTATGACGATGTTGATAAGATAAGGGGTATGGACATAGTGTTCGTTACCACGGCCAAGACCGACGAAGAAGCGAAGGCGCTGCTCCAGATGATGGGCATGCCCTTCATGCAGGCGTGATTTTAGGAGGAAGAAACAGTGGCAAAGACAAGCATGAAAATAAAGCAGCAGCGCCCGGCGAAGTATTCCACCCGCGCTTATACCCGCTGCCGCATCTGCGGCCGTCCGCATTCCGTCCTGCGCAAATACGGCATCTGCCGTGTTTGCTTCAGGGAGCTTGCCTACAAGGGCGAAATACCCGGCGTGCGTAAGGCCAGCTGGTAAGCATATCGAAAGGAGGAAAAAAGACTATGTTGATAACCGATCCCATCGCCGATATGCTGACCCGTATCCGCAATGCTCTTACCGCCAAGCATGAGGACGTTCTCGTCCCCGCTTCCACGGTGAAGAAGGCCATAGCCGAGATACTGCTCGACGAGGGCTACATAAAGAGCTATGACATCCGCGAGGACGGCGTGGCCAAGTATATCCACATCGACCTCAAGTACGGCCCCAACAAGCAGAGGGTCATAACCGGCCTCAAGCGCATCAGCAAGCCCGGTCTGCGCATCTACGCGCGCAAGGACCAGCTGCCCAAGGTGCTGAACGGTCTGGGCATCGCCATCATATCCACCTCCCGCGGCATAATGACCGACAGGGAAGCCCGCAAGCAGGGCGTGGGCGGCGAAGTCCTCGCTTACATCTGGTAATAAAACCAATATAAACGGAGGTGTAATAACATGTCACGAATCGGAAAACTTCCGATAAGCGTTCCTGGCGGAGTGACAATCACGGTCGATGACGGCAACACCGTGACCGTGAAGGGCCCCAAGGGCACTCTTAGTGAAAAGATCTCTCCTGATATGGAGATTGAACAGGACAATGGTGTGCTTCATGTGAAGCGCCCCAGCGACGACAAGCGTCACCGCGCGCTGCACGGTCTTACCCGCTCCCTGATACACAACATGGTAGTGGGCGTGACCGAGGGCTTTGCGAAGAATCTGGAGATTGAAGGCGTTGGTTACCGCGCCCAGCTTCAGGGCAGCAAGCTCGTGCTGAACATGGGTTATTCCCATCCCGTCGAGTTTGACGCTCCCGAAGGTATCACCTTTGAGGTTCCCGCACCCAACCGCATCGTGGTCAAGGGCGCGAGCAAGCAGCAGGTCGGCCAGATGGCGGCTGATATCCGTGCGGTCCGCGAGCCTGAGCCTTATAAGGGCAAGGGTATCCGCTACGCCGGAGAGCATGTACGCCGTAAGGAAGGCAAGACCGGTAAGTAAGGCGTAGATAAGGAGCAAGGATAATGATATCAAGGATAGATAAAAACTCTATACGTCAAAAGAGGCATCAGCGTACCCGCAGGCACATCCTGGGTACCGCCGAGCGCCCCAGGCTCAACGTATATCGCAGCCTGAACCACATTTACGCCCAGGTCATCGATGACGACGCTTCCCACACTCTGGCTGCCGCTTCCACTCTGGATGCGGAAGTCGCGGCCCAGCTTGAAGGCAAGACCAAGAGCGAAGCTGCCGAGATAGTGGGTGAAATGGTCGCCAAGAGGGCCATTGAAAAGGGTGTCAAGCAGGTAGTATTCGACCGCGGTGGTTATCTTTACACCGGCCGCGTTCAGAAGCTTGCCGACGGCGCTCGCAAGGCCGGGCTGGAATTCTAAGGAGGTCTAAATGCAAAAGCGTATCGATACACCCGAAGTGGAACTCAAGGAAAGGCTTGTATACATTAACCGCGTTGCCAAGGTCGTTAAGGGCGGCCGTAACTTCCGCTTCACCGCGCTGATGGTTGTCGGCGACGGCGAAGGCAGGGTCGGCGTTGGTCTTGGCAAGGCTACCGAGATTCCCGAAGCCGTGCGCAAGGGCGTTGCTGACGCCAAGCGCCACATGATACAGGTTCCCGTTGTTGGCACCACCATTCCGCACGCTGTGGAAGGCAAGTACAGCAAGGGCCATGTAAGGATGCTCCCCGCCGAAGAAGGTACCGGCGTTATCGCGGGCGGCCCCGTCCGTGCGGTACTTGAAATGGTCGGCATAAAGGATATCCGCACCAAGAGCTACGGCTCCAACAACCCCGCTAACTGCGTCAAGGCGACCCTGGATGGACTCAGCCAGCTGCGCACTGCGGAAGAGATCGCGCGTCTGCGCGGCAAGACCGTGGAAGAGATCCTCGGCTGATAGGAGGAAACGATGGCTGAACTGAAAATAACCCTCGTAAAGAGCACCATTGGCGCGCTTGACGACCAGCAGGCTACCGTAAAGGCGCTGGGTCTGCATAAGACCAACAGCACCGTTATCAAGCCCGACAATGCGGCCGTGCGCGGCATGATCTTCAAGGTAAAGCACCTTGTAAAGGTCGAAGAAGTTTAATTCGGAGGTAGGAAGCATGAAACTACAAGAGTTAAGGCCGGCGGAGGGCTCCACCCAGTCCGTAAAGCGCGTAGGCCGCGGCACGGGCTCCGGCTTGGGCAAGACCTCCGGCAAGGGCCACAAGGGCCAGAAGGCCCGCAGCGGCAGCAAGAAGAACGGCTTTGAAGGCGGCCAGATGCCCCTTGCGCGCCGTCTGCCTAAGCGCGGCTTCACCAACATTTTTGCTAAGGAATACACCGTTGTTAACGTCGGCGAGCTTGAAAAGCTGGAAAACGGCACCACCGTTACCGCAGAGCTTCTCAAGAAGCAGGGCATTATCAGCAAGATAGAGAAGGACGGACTTAAGGTTCTGGGTCGCGGCGAGCTGACCAAGAAGCTGGATGTCAAGGCCGCGAAGTTCTCTGAGACTGCTAAGAAGGCTATCGAGGCCGCTGGCGGAAGCGCAGAGGTGGTCTGATGTTTAGCACGCTCGTCAACGCATGGAAAATAAAGGATATCCGCACGAAGATGCTTTACACGATGCTGCTTATCGTGATCTATCGTTTGGGTTCCTTCATCCCCGTCCCCGGTGTGAACGCGGCAGCCATTACACAGTATGCAGAGCAGTACGATATGTTGGGATTCCTCAACCTGCTCTCCGGCGGCGCTTTCGGTGACTTTTCCATCTTTGCAATGGGCATTTCGCCATACATCACCGGCTCTATAATCATTCAATTGCTCACCATTGCCATCCCCAGCCTTGAAAGGCTTTCCAAGGAGGAGGATGGCAGGGAAAAGATCGAAGCCATTACCCGTTACACCGGCATCGGCCTTGCGCTGGTGCAGAGCATAGGTATCGTTGCCGGACTTCAGAACAGCAACTACGGCGGAAACGTGCTTGCAAGCACAGATAATCTTTTCCTCACTTATGCCACGATAGGTCTTGTGTGTACGGCTGGTACCGCGTTCCTGATGTGGATCGGCGAAAGGATAACTGAAAAGGGCATCGGCAACGGCGTCTCCTTCTTAATCTTCGCCTCCATCTGCGCCCGCGTTCCCACCGTTGTACTGAGTATCTGCAAGGCTGTGTTCGTAACCGGCCAGTATTACTGGTGGATACTGCCTATATTGATCGTGTTCGTACTGGCCATAGTGACCGGCGTCACCTTCATAGACCGCAGCGAACGCCGCATCCCCGTGCAGTATGCCAAGCGCGTGGTAGGCCGCAAGATGTACGGCGGCCAGAGCACCTTTATCCCCCTCAAGGCCAACGCCAACGGCGTTATGCCCCTGATCTTCGCCATGACCATTATGCAGGTCCCTGCGATGATCGGCCAGTTCTGGCCAGATGGCGGATTCTACAAGTTCTATATCAACTACATGAGCGCGAGCAGCGAGCATTGGTATGGACACCTTGTATATTATGTGATCTATTCGCTGCTGATAGTGGCCTTCGCTTACTTCTACACCACGATTTCCTTTAATCCCGTGGAAATAAGCAAGAACCTGCAGCAGAACGGCGGCTTTATACCGGGCATCCGTCCCGGCAGGCCCACCGGCGAATATCTGCAGAGGATAAGCAATCGCCTGACCTTGTTCGGCGCGATCTTCCTTATGATACTGGCCATAGTCCCCACGGTGCTGCTTGGTGCATTCGGACTCAGCTCCACCTTTGGCCCCACGAGCATACTGATAATGGTAAGCGTTGCTCTGGAAACCAGCGCGCAGCTCGAATCCATGATGCTCATGCGCCATTACAAGGGATTCCTTGGCTAAGAAAGCCGGATAGACACTATGAAGCTTATATTTCTTGGACCTCCGGGCGCCGGGAAAGGCACCCAAGCGGAGAGGATAAGCAAGCTTTATGGTATAGCCCATATCTCCACAGGGGATATGCTCCGCTCCCAGATGCGTGAAGGCACGCCGCTGGGGGCGGAAGCCAAAGGCTATATCGAGCGGGGCGAACTGGTTCCTGATGCGCTGATAATCGCAATGGTTGCCGAGCGCATAAAGGAAGCCGACTGTGAAAACGGATTCCTGTTCGATGGATTCCCCAGAACAGTTGCTCAGGCAGAAGCCCTGAATGATATATCGGACATTGACATGGTGATAGATATTGCCGTTCCTGCGGAGCGGATACTGGAGCGCATTGGCGGAAGACGCATGTGTTCCGGCTGCGGCGCAGGATACCACACATCCACCTATCACAAGGACACCTGCGAAAAATGCGGATCGCCCCTTTACATAAGGGACGACGACAAGCCGGAAACGGTGAAAAACCGCATCGCCGTATACGAAAGGCAGACCAAGCCCCTTATCGAGTATTACACGAACAGGGGCAACCTGAGCCGCGTGAACGGCGACGACGCGCCGGATAATGTTTACGCAGACGTTGTGGCCGCTACGGAGAGGCTGAAATGAGCGAACGCATTACGATAAAGAGTCAACGCGAAATTGAACTGATGCGTGCTGCGGGCGCGGTGGTAAGGGACACGCTGCTGCTGCTTGAAAAAAGCGCGGCGATTGGCATGACGACCGAGGAGCTGAACAAGATCGCCGAAGATTTTATCCGCTCTCAGGGCGCAATACCAAGCTTCCTTAACTACGAGGGCTATCCCAAGAGTATCTGCACAAGCGTGAACGAACAGGTGGTGCACGGCATCCCGGGCGGTTATAAGCTGAAGGATGGGGATATAATCAGCGTAGACGTGGGCGCCATACTGAATGGCTACCATGGCGACGCGGCCCGCACCATACTGATAGGCAACGTTAAGGACGAAGTGAAGCAGCTTGTTGAAGTGACAAGGGAATGTTTCTTCCGCGGAATGGAGCAGGCTGTTGCCGGAAACCACATTGCGGACATAGGCGCCGCGGTGGAACAATGCGCGCACGACCATGGCTACGGCGTGGTGCGTGAGCTTGTGGGTCACGGCATAGGCACCAGCATGCATGAACCGCCCGAAGTGCCCAACTTTGTTGATAAAAGGCACGGTAGAGGGCCAAGGCTTTATCCCGGCATGACGATAGCTATCGAGCCGATGATAACGCTTGGCACGGCGGACGTGGTGGTGCTCAAGGACGGATGGACGGTTGTGACGCGCGACGCGAAGCCCGCCGCCCATTACGAAAACACCGTTGCGATAACCGCAAACGGGAAGCCTGAAATACTTACGCTTTGAGGTGCAGCCGATGGCTGGAACTGAAAAGACAGACGGCCTGATGGGACGTATAGCCGTTTCCAAGGCCGGCAGGGATAAGGGCATACGCTACGCCGTGATAGGCACGAATGACGACGGGACGCTGATGCTGTGCGACGGAAAAGCGCACAAGGCGGCAAAGCCCAAGAAGAAAAAGCCCAAGCATTTGCAATTTGAAGCCGAACGGATAGAGAATATCAGCGCGATACTTTCTGCCAAAGGCGGAACGGCCGATGCGGCTTTACGCCGCGCACTGAAAACGGGCGCGGTTCACCATGAGGACGATATATTATAGGGAGGTATAGCTTGTCAAAGACCGATGTTATCGAGGTTGAGGGTCTGGTCACAGACCTTTACCCCAACGCGATGTTTGAGGTAGAGCTCGAAAACGGGCACAAGATATTGGCAAATATTTCAGGCAAGCTGCGCATGAATTTCATACGCATTTTGCCGGGAGACAAAGTAACCGTTGAAATGTCTCCTTATGACCTTACGCGCGGCCGCATAACGTGGCGCGCAAAGAATTAACGGGAGGATAAAACAATGAAAGTTAGGCCTTCAGTCAAACCCATTTGCGAAAAGTGCAAGATCATCAAGCGCAAGGGCCGCGTGATGGTGATTTGCGAGAATCCTCGCCATAAGCAGAAGCAGGGCTAAGCAAACGGCCCCAAGGCGAGAAGATATACAAAGGAGAGCGCCACACTGGATAATTTCATCCGGCTCTTCGAAAGGTTTCGAGCTCAACGCTATGGGCTCCGTCAGGCGGTAATTGCGCCGCCAGACATATTAGAAATCTGCTCCACGGTGTGCGGAGCGGGCTTCTAATAGCGGAAACAGCCGCCGGTGCGGCTGCCGCGGAGGAAACGACGCGGAAACCGGCGGGTACATATATATTTGAACCAAAATTTACGGAGGTGTACAAACTTTATGGCACGTATTTCTGGCGTGGACCTGCCCAGAGACAAGCGGGTTGAGATCGGCCTGACCTACATTTACGGTATCGGCCGCAAGACCGCTACGGACATCCTCGCAGCCACGGGCGTCGATCCTGACATCCGCGTGCGCGACCTGAGCGAAGCCGATGTGGCCAAACTTAGGGACTATATCGACCATAACATAAAGGTGGAAGGCGATCTGAGGAGAGAGACTTCCATGAACATCAAGAGGCTGATCGAGATCGGCTGCTACCGCGGCGTAAGGCATCGTAAGGGCCTGCCCGTGCGTGGCCAGAGCACCAAGCAGAACGCCCGTACCCGCAAGGGTCCCAAGCGTCAGGTTGGCGGCAAGAAGAAATAAGGGAGGTTAATGCAAAATGGCAGCAGCAAAAGGTAAGGTCAAGAAAGCGGGTACCCGCAAACGCCGCGAAAAGAAGAACATAGAGCGCGGCGCTGCCCATATCCGTTCCTCCTTCAATAACACGATGGTAACCATCACCGACCTGCAGGGCAACGCCATATCCTGGGCGTCCGCCGGCGGACTTGGCTTCAGGGGCAGCAAGAAGAGCACTCCTTTCGCCGCGCAGACCGCCAGCGAGACCGCGGCTAAGGCCGCCATGGAACATGGCCTCCGCACTGTGGAAGTCTATGTGAAGGGACCCGGCTCCGGCCGTGAGGCCGCCATCCGCGCCCTCCAGACCGCAGGCCTTGAGGTCAACATGATAAAGGACGTGACGCCCATACCGCACAACGGTTGCCGTCCGCCCAAGCGCAGAAGAGTTTAAGGAGACAGACAAATGGCAAGATATACTGAATCCGTTTGCAGACAGTGCCGTAGGGAAGGCGAGAAGCTCTTCCTTAAGGGCGACCGTTGCTACACAGCAAAGTGCGCTATCATCAAGCGCCACACCCCCCCGGGACAGCATGGCCAGGCCAGGCAGCGTAAGCAGAGCGAATACGGCCTGCAGCTGCGCGAAAAGCAGAAGTGCCGCCGTGCCTATGGCATCAGCGAGTCCCAGTTCCGCAAGTACTACGACATGGCCAGCAACATGCGCGGCATAACCGGCGACAACATGCTGTGCCTGCTCGAGAGAAGGCTTGACAACGTGGTGTACCGCCTGGGCTTCGCTCCCAGCCGTCCCATGGCCCGTCAGCTCGTTAACCATGGCCACATCCTCGTAGACGGTCAGAAGGTCGACATCGCTTCCTATCTTGTGAAGCCCGGCCAGACCATCACCGTGCGCGAGCGCAGCCGCGACATGGCCAACTTCAAGGACCTGCGCGAGCAGGGCGCCAGCAAGCCCATACCCAAGTGGCTTGAGCTTGACAGTGAGAATCTCACCGGCAAGATCGCCCAGATGCCCCAGCGCGACGATATCGACCTCACCGTTGAGGAAAACCTCATCGTCGAGTTCTACTCCAGGTAATGAAGCGGTCCGCGACCCTTATCGACTGACCAAACATCAAGAGAGGGGATGGAAAAATGATAGAAATCGAAAGACCCAGGATCGAGTGCGAGGAAATATCCGACAGCTATGGTCGCTTTGTGGTGGAGCCGCTGGAACGCGGCTTCGGCACCACCCTTGGCAATTCACTGCGCAGGGTGCTGCTTTCCTCCTTGCCCGGCGTGGCCGCCTCTGCCATAAGGATAGACGGCGTGCTGCATGAGTTCACTACCATCGAAGGCGTTCGCGAGGACGTTACCGAGATAGTGCTCAATATAAAAGAGTTGTGCGTTAAGCTGCACAGCGAAGGCCCCAAGAAGGTCACGATCAGCGCTCATGGAGAGTGCGAGGTGAAGGCAGGCGACATAACCGCCGATTCGGACGTTGAAATAATGAATCCGGATCTGCACATTGCCAGCCTTGGCCCCAACGGCAAGCTTGAGATGGAGATTATACTTGAGCATGGCCGCGGATACGTCTCCGCTGACAAGAACAAGCGCCCCGATATGCCTATTGGGCAGATCGCGGTTGACTCCATATTCACTCCCATACGCAAGGTGAATTTCCGCGTGGAAAACACCCGTGTTGGTCAGATAACCGATTATGATAAGCTGACGCTTGAAATCTGGACGGATGAAACCATTCGTCCGGACGAGGCGGTAAGCTTAGCGGCCAAGATTTTGACCGAGCATCTGTATCTGTTCATCAATTTGACCGAACATGTTCAGGGCGTAGAAATAATGGTTGAAAAGGAAGAGGACAAGAAGGAAAAGATCCTTGAAATGACGATAGAGGAGCTTGACCTGTCCGTGCGTTCCTACAACTGCCTCAAGCGCGCAGGCATCAACACTGTTGAAGAGCTTGTTCAGCGCAACGAGGAAGAAATGATGAAGGTTCGTAACCTTGGCCGTAAGTCGCTTGAGGAAGTCCAGCAGAAACTGGTTGGACTGGGCCTCTCGCTCCGTCACAACGAAGACTAATTAGGAGGAAAAACAAATGCCAAACCGTAAACTTGGCAAGGCGAGCGATCACCGCAACGCAATGCTGCGCAATCTGACCACGGCGCTGCTGTGGAACGGCAAAATCGTTACCACCGAAGCCCGCGCGAAGGAGATCCGCCCCATAGCTGAGAAGCTGATCACCCTTGCCGTAAGCGAATACAAGAACACCGTTACCGTAGAGAAGGAAACCCGCAACGAGAAGCAGCAGATAGTCAAGGTTGAAAAGACCAACGACATGCCTTCCAAGCTCCATGCCCGCAGGCAGATAATGGCTTATCTGTACAACACTCCCCTGCCCAAGAAGGACAAGGAGAGCAAGAGCGAGTATGCCGAGCGCGCCAAGCAGACTCCCAACCCCGTGGTTGAGAAGCTGTTCCGCGAAATCGCGCCCAAGTACGATGGACGCAAGGGCGGCTACACCCGCATCTACAAGCTGGGACCCCGTCGCGGCGACGCTACCGAGATGGCAGTTATCGAGCTTGTTTGATAAAGCAAGCTGACAAACAAAAATTATCGGGCCGTTTACACAGCGGCCCGATTTTTTGGTATAATAGCGGTAAAATTTAACACGCATTGGAGAGATTATGTTTTTTGCAATACTTGCTATCGTTTTGACCGTGCTTTTCATGTGCATACCCGTTGCGGCGCTGGTGGTGGTGCACCGCTCAAGCGTTAAACTGATGAAGCCGCTTGGTGCGGGCATAACGGCCATACTTGCATCCTCCGTAATAAGCGCGGCGGTGCTGCTGCTTTATGAGGACGGCGGGGTAGCCTTTTTGCAGACGGGATGGGCAGCCGCGATACGCTGGATACTGCTTGGCGCGGTGGAAGCGATGGCGCTGTATGCTATATACAAGGCGGTTTACAGGGGCAAGATAAGCCTTATGGAAGCGGTATGCGTAAGCGTTGGCATGTGCATACCCATGCTGTACAGCCGCGCGCTGAGCGTTGCTATGACGCACATACAGCTTGTGCAGCAGGGCGTATCCGCAGCGGACGGCTGGCAGTTTTTCTATCTTACGCTGCCGTCTGTAATAATGGTGTTCTTTCAGCCGATCATGGCCATATTCATGGCGATAATCATGCGGCGCGGCAAATGGTACATAGGCGCGGCAGCATACGCCGTGATGAGCGCGCTGTGCTACAACATGAACGAAATCTGCACCGTGCTCGGCGCGGGCGGATGGCTGAAGATAGTTATATGGATAATTCTGCTTGCGGCGGCGCTTATGCAGGTATATTACATAAAGCAGCACTATAATGAGTTGCCGCAGCCTGCGGCGAAGGCCAACGGCGCGCACACGCGGCTGAAGGACGACAAATATGCCTGGCCGGACGATTCCGCGTTCTTTGACGGGGAAAAGCCGAAGCAGATACATAACGGCGGCAAAAAGAAGAAATGACCGATATGCAATGGGGAGGATCAGCGCCTCCCCATCATATTGCCCAAAAGCTGGGCAAGCATAAGCGGATTCATGCCGCCGCCGGATTGGCCAAGCGGGGAGCCGCCTTTGCCCATGCCGCCAAGGCTGCTCAAGAGCTGCATAAGCTGCATGGTATCCCCCATACCGCCCATATTCGGCATGGCCTGCGGGCCTTGTGCGGGGCGCTGGGGCGGGACATATTGCGGGGGAGCATACTGCGGCGGTGGCGGGGTATATTGCCGCTGCGGCAGGGGAATATCCAGCATTTTTGCTATGTGCTCGCGCTCGCCCGGGGCGAGGAAAGGCTCCATTGCGCCAAGATATTCGGCCGCGCGGTCGCGTCCCTGTTCATTGCGTATGCGGGAAGCCATGGTATACGCGGGGGAATACTGCGCCCCCTGCTGCCGGTCCCGCTGCGGCTGCGGAATGGTATTGTTCAGCGTGCGCTGCATAATATGCCCCCCTTAAAGATATATCTATTCCAATGTATGCAAAAGGGCGGAATTTTGAACCAAGCCGAACCATTGAGGACGTTGCATCATATAAATAGGCTGAAGGGAGATGATGCAATGAAAAGGGACCTGAGAGGATACGGACGGGGAGAGCAGCGGCCGAACTACGAAAGCATGGCGCAGAACGCCATGAATTCAGCCGATCCTGAACAGCTGAAAAGCATGGAGGACGCGATGAACTACTATGGCGGCAAAAGCGAAGGCGAGCTGATGGAGGAACTGATGCGCGGCAAAAGCAGCGGCATGATAGACGAAGCGAAGCTGAACGACGTTGCGGCGCGCATAGCGCCGATGCTTACGCCGGAGCAGCTTTCGCGGCTGAGCGCGGTCATGGAAAGGCTGAGGCAATAAAAAACGCCCTGCTGCGCGGATGAACGCGGGCAGGGCAGCTTAATATGGACAATATTCGGGACTATATATCCTTAGCGCAGCAGTAGAAGTCCGCGTCATATATATTCGCCTGACCGCAGAGCCGGTAGCCGATGCGCTCATATATACTGAACGCGGTGGGATTATCCGTGGCGACCAGCAGCCAAAGCGCATCCGCGCCGCGGCGCTTGGCCTCCGCTTCGGCATGGTGCATCATATATTCGCCTATGCCGCGGCGGCGATAATTCACGTCAACGCACAAACGGCAAAGCATGCACGGGCGCTTGCTGTCCGGCCAGTTTGCGCCGGGCACGCCGAGCACGTCCTCAAATTCTTCGGGGGCGGTGGTGGCGACGATTATCGAAACGAGCTTATTATCGATGAAATAGCCGAAAAGCTCGCCCGCGACGGCGTCCTGCTCGAATAATTCCAATGTTGGATAATCCTCATCCCAATGGCTGAAGGTGGGCTTTATGCTGTCCGCAAGGGCGTTGGCAAGGGGCGCTTCTTCGCGCGAAAGGGCGCGGAACACGCCCGCATCAAGTTCAAAGGACAATGGGTATCACCTCTGTTTACAAAAAATCCACACTATAAATTCGCCATAGGCGCGGCTTTTCCTGCATGGTGCGTTGTGGCGCGGCGGGTATTGTGCTATACTTTATGGCATGGAAAAGAAATGGCAGCTTTGGGCGGGCATAGCATCGGCCGCGCTCGTATCGATAATATTCATATGGCGAAGCCTTACGCGGAACGCTTCCGTGTTGGGGCTTATTGCGGGCGGAACAATGGCGGCGCTGTTTGCGGCGCTTATGGTTGCGCTGTGCGCGCGGCCCTTTGCGGCGCTGAAGGGCGGCTATTTAAGCCCAGACGAACTGCTTGGGGCAAGGAGCCTGAGGCGCAGCAGAAGGCACCCGTGGGGCGAGATAGTGCTGTTTGTGCTGATGACGCGCATTGCGGCGCTGCTGATAGGATATCTGCTTTACCGCTATGGCAGGGCGTATCCCGGCGGAATGTGGAACACGCTTGCAAGCGTATGGGAGCACAGCGATTCGCCAAGCTATCTTGGCATAGCGGAGCGGTGGTATGTTACGGAAGGCGACCCGCGGTTCCATATTGTGTTCTTCCCGTTTTATCCGTGCGCCATATGGCTGTTTAACCTTATATTCAACAATTCGCTGATATCGGCAATGGTTGTATCTGCTGCGGCGTCGGCAGTAGGGGCCGTATTCGTATATGAAGCGGCGGCGCTGGACATGGAACGGGACGCGGCGCTGAGGGCTGTGAAATACATGCTTGTATTTCCGGCGGCGTTTTTCCTTACCGCGCCCATGAGTGAGGCGCTGTTCATAATGCTAAGCGCTGCGGCAATATACTTCACGCGGAAGAAGCAATACCTTTGGGCGTGCGTATTCGGCGCGCTTTCGGGCTTCACGCGCTCGGTAGGCGGGCTGATAATTGTATTTATTGCCTGGGAAATAGCGGAGGATTTCATAACGGCGTATCGAATGGGCACGATAAAGGAAGAAAGGCGTGCGCTTATACTAAACGCGCTGTGCCTGATGATAGTTCCGCTGGGGCTGATAGGCTATCTTTACATCAATTATGCCGTGACTGGGAACGCGCTCACATTCATGAAGTATCAAAAGGAACATTGGTCGCAGGGCTTCGGGCTGTTCTTTGAAACGGCGGCAACGCAGGCGGATGCGGCGGCGCGCGCGGCGCAGCGCGGGAACACGGGCGAGCTGTGGGGACTTTGGATACCCAACCTTACGGCGAGCATAGCGGCGCTTATAATGATGCTGACGGGCGCAAAGAAGCTGAGGCCGGCATACACGGCATATTTCCTGGCGTATTTTGCGGTGGCATGCGGAGCAACGTGGCTTTTGAGTTCCCCGCGCTACCTTACGGCGTGCATACCGCTGATGCTTGCGGCGGCGAACGCAAGCGGCGAACGGCGCACGGACATTGCAATGACGGCTGCATGCACGATGATGCAGGCGGCGTATCTTTACATGTATGTGAACGGGTATTACGTTTATTGATAAAAAGCGACTCATTTCCACTTGAAATCCGCGCAAAATAGTTGTACTATAAAAAAGGCGCACATCGGAAGCAGGCTCAGCCCGCTTCCTTTTATTGTTTAATAGAGAGCTTTTCAGGAGGAAATGATGAAGCAGGGATTTGACAACGCGAAGTACCTTTCTATGCAGTCGGAGCATATATTGAGCAGGATAGATCAGTTTGGCGGCAAGCTGTATTTGGAATTCGGCGGCAAGCTGTTTGACGATTATCATGCATCGCGCGTGCTGCCGGGCTTTGAGCCGGACAGCAAGGTGCGTATGCTTATGCAGCTGAAGGACAAGGCAGAGATCGTTATCGCCATAAATGCATCGGACATAGAAAAGAACAAGGTTCGCGGGGATCTCGGCATAACATATGATTTGGATGTGTTAAGGCTTATTGACGCATTCCGCGCGATAGGGCTTTATGTTGGCAGCGTGGTGCTCACGCAGTACCGCGGGCAGAGCGTTGCCGATGCGTTCCGGCAGCGGCTTGAAGGGCTGGGCATCCGCGTATACAGGCATTATCCGATAGAGGGCTACCCGAGCAACGTGGAGCTGATAGTCAGCCCCGAAGGCTACGGCAAGGACGAATACATAGAAACCAGCAGGCCGCTGATAGTTGTTACCGCGCCAGGACCGGGCAGCGGAAAGATGGCGGTGTGCCTGAGCCAGCTTTACCATGAGCATCAGCGCGGCATAAGGGCGGGCTATGCTAAATTTGAAACGTTCCCGATATGGAACCTGCCGCTGAAGCACCCGGTAAACATTGCCTACGAGGCGGCGACGGCTGACCTTAACGACGTGAACATGATAGACCCGTTCCACCTGGAAGCCTACGGCAAAACGGCCGTGAATTACAACAGGGACGTTGAAATATTCCCCGTGCTTGCGGCGATATTTAAGCAGATATACGGCGAATGCCCCTATAAATCCCCAACCGACATGGGTGTGAACATGGCGGGCTGCTGCATAATAGACGACGAAGCCTGCCGCGAAGCATCTAATCAGGAGATAATACGCCGCTATTATGCCGAAATGTGCCAGCACAGGCAGGGCATGCGGGACGAGAGCACGGTGCAGAAGCTGCGCCTGCTTATGAACCAGGCGGGGCTGACGGAGGCGGACAGGCCGGTTATAGCCAAGTGCCTTGAAAAGGCGGAGGCTACGGGACAGCCCGCGGCGGCATTGCAGCTGCCGGACGGGCGGATAATAACGGGCAAAACGTCCAATCTGCTGGGGGCGAGCGCGGCGCTGCTGCTGAACGCGCTGAAGGCGCTTGGCGGCATAAAGGACGACATGCACCTTATTTCCCCGATAATAATTGGGCCTATACAGGACCTGAAAATAAAGCACCTTGGCAACCACAACCCGCGCCTGCATACGGACGAGATACTTATTGCCCTTTCCATATGCGCGGCAACAAACCCCACGGCGGACCTTGCCATGCGGCAGCTTAGCAAGCTGAGGGGATGCGAAGCGCATTCCTCGGTAATTCTTTCCGGCGTAGACGTGGCAACATTCAGAAAGCTTGGCGTTAATCTGACCTGCGAACCGCGATACCAGACCAAGAAGCTTTTCCATAAATAATATATAATTTTCTATTTAACAATGTTGCCACCATTTTGGGCTGAGTTTATGGTATGCTATAAGCAAAGGTTGGTGAATGAGATACGGACATGAATGTGCTGTTTTTTCTGAGGCCAAAGGTTAGCACGGCCTATATCTATTATGACAACACCCTGAGGCAGGGGCTTGAGAAGCTGAGACACTACGGCTATACCGCCATACCCGTTATAGACAGGGACGGCAAATACAGAGGAACCGTTACCGAGGGCGACTTTTTATGGAAGCTGACGGACGAATCCGCATGGGATAACCATGCGCAGGAGCGGCTGTATGTTAAGGACATACTCAAGGCGGACCGCAACAAGGCCGTTAACGTGAACGCATCGCTTGAGGATCTTTTCTTGATGGCGCAGAACCAGAACTTTGTACCAGTGACGGACGATTTAGGCTCTTTCATAGGCATTGTTACCAGGCGCGATATACTGCAATATTACTATAAACTTACTCATCCCGAAATCGCGCAGAAGCAGGAACAGGCCGCGGCGGCAAACGCGGAAGGGGTATAAACCGTGGGAGATTTTTACGAAGGACGCATATTCCGCCCGCCGAGCGAGGCATACAGCCTTATAGTACAATCCACCATAGGGTGCAGCCACAACCGATGCGCTTTTTGCACAATGTATAAGGAAAAGCAGTTCCGCATAAGAAGCACGGAGGACGTTATAGCGGACCTTGAGCGCGCGCGCGGATTTGCAAGCAGCATAAAGCGAATATTTTTTGCCGACGGCGATGCGTTCATACGCAAAAGCGAGGAGCAGCTGAAGATAAGCGCGGCGGTGAAGCGCATATTCCCCGAATGCGAAAGGGTGAGCATGTATGCTTCACCAAAAAGCGTGCTTATAAAGACGGATGACGAGCTGAAGGCGCTGCATGACGCGGGCACGGAGCTATTATACATGGGCCTTGAATCGGGCGACGAGAACGTGCTCAGGCGCATAAATAAGGGCGCAACGGCGGAGAAAATAATACTTGCCGGTCAGCGGGCCAAGCAGGCGGGATTTGCTGTTTCGCTGACGGCGATACTGGGCCTTGCGGGGGACGAAGGCTCCGCCGCACACGCGAAGGCCACGGCAGAAGCCGTAAGCCGCATGAAGCCGGACTATTTCGGCCTGCTCTCGCTTATGCTTGAGCCGGGCTGCCCAATGTACGACGAATACAGGGCGGGTAGGCTGAAGCCTGTCGGGCCTGCGACGGCGCTTGAAGAATGCAGAATAATGCTTGAAAACATGGATAGCGAGGGCACGGTGTTCCGCGCGAACCATGCATCCAACTACATAAACCTTAAAGGAACGCTTAATACGGACACGCCGCGCATGTTAAGAGAGATTGACCGTGCGCTTAGCGGCCGCGCGCCGATAAAGGACGAAGCTTGGAGAAGATTATAAAACTATGCAACATAGGGGCGGCTTTTGCCGCCCTTGTGTACGTATTTTGGCACAAGTTTGGGGATGCACCGTAAAGAAAGCGTTAAGATGACGCGCTAAGCCGTAAAGAGAGCATTTATTATGGCCTAAGTGGACAATATGCGGCATTGCAATAAAATGAAAATAGTTGTACATTTATAATACGAGGAAGCTATCATGGTAAAGGGGATACACATGGACTCGTCTGCGAAGAAGAAAAACGCGAAGTTAACCTGGCGCGATGTTGGAATAACGATCGGCACGTTAGCGGCAACAACGCTTCTGTGCTACGCGCTGAGACCGTTTGCAGGGGAAGAAAAGTTCGAAGCGATATTGTTCGTCGTGGCGGTGCTTATAATATCCCGCTTTACGAACGGATATGTTTACGGCGTGGCGGCATGCATACTGGGTGTGCTGATAGTGAACTGCATTTTTACATATCCGTATTACCAGCTTAACTTTACATTGACGGGATACCCGATAGCGATACTTAGCATGCTGTCGGCGGCCATGATAACAGGCACGCTGACCACAAGAATAAAAGAGCAGGAACAATTAAAGATAGACGCCGAACGCGAGCGGACGCGAAGCAATCTGCTGCGCGCAGTTTCACACGATCTGAGAACCCCGCTGACAGCCATAAGCGGCGCGTGCAGCGTGCTGAAGGAAGGCGGAGATACGCTGAGCGAGCAGGAAAAGAACAAGCTGCTTAACCAAATAGAGGAAGACTCGCAATGGCTGATAAGATTGGTTGAAAACCTGCTTATAGTTACGCGGATAGACGCGCCGGACGGCGGGGCGAACATAGCAAAAGAAAGCGAAGTTGTTGAAGAGGTTGCGGCATCTGCGCTAACGCAGTTCAGAAAGCATTTCCCAAACGTGAAGGTGGAAACACATATGCCGGATGAGCTGCTGCTGGTTCCCATGGACGGGATGCTTATAAGGCAGGTAATTATGAACCTGTTTGAAAACGCGGCGATACACGCCGACGGCATGACGAAGATAACGCTAGACATATCACGCGAGGGCGAAAACGCCGTTTTCCGCGTGACGGACGATGGGCGGGGAATAGACCCGAACCTGCTGCCGCACATATTGGAGGGGGACTTTAAACGCAGCGTTGGCAGCAGCGAGGATAAAAAGCGAAACATGGGCATAGGCCTTAGCGTATGCAGCACCATAATAAGCGCGCATGAAGGAAAAATGCGGGCCTATAACGGGCAGAACGGCGGGGCTGTATTTGAATTCACGCTTCCGCTGGACATGGCGGAAATGGAACTGTATGACTATGACGAGCAACAGGAGGACGAATGAGCAATAAATACTTAGTAGTTATAGTAGAGGATGAATATAATATCTCAAGCTTTGTGAGCGCGGTGCTTCAGGCCAACGGGTTCGATACAATGGTTGCGCGCAACGGGGCGGAGGCAATAATACTTATAACATCGCATTGTCCGGATTTGGTGTTGCTTGACCTTGGGCTGCCGGACATGGACGGACAGGGCATAATAGAAAACGTGCGCGGCTGGTCGAATGTGCCCATAATAGTGGTTTCCGCACGCACAAGGGAGCGGGACAAGGTTATGGCGCTGGAATCGGGCGCGGATGATTACATTACAAAGCCGTTCGGCACAAGCGAACTGCTTGCCCGCATACGTACGGCGCTCAGGCACGTTCAGCTTAGAGAAGGCGAGCAGGCGCAGCGGCAGACAGGCGTTTTTCATACGGGCGACCTTGAAGTGGACTACGATAAGCGGCGCGTATATGTGAACGGGGAAGACGCGCATCTGACCCAAAATGAGTATAAAATAGTGGCGCTGCTGAGCAAATACTCCGGCCGCGTGCTTACATATGATTCAATAATAAAGCATATTTGGGGCCCAAACGCCAAACAGGGCAACCAGATACTGCGCGTTAACATGGCGAATATTCGCCGCAAAATAGAACCTTCCACTGCGGAGCCGCGCTACATTATGACAGAGATGGGCGTGGGCTACCGCATGGCGGAAGGCGAGGATTAAAAAGAAAATAACAGGGAGCAGCTGAGTTGAGGCTGCTCCCTTGTTTTTTATATTGCACTGCGGTTTATGGGCATGCTCATGCACCGGGGGCCGCCGCGCCCGCGCACAAGCTCGCCCGCGGGGACGAGATTCAGCTTTATGCCGGCCTTAATGAGAAGCTCGTTAGTAACCTCGTTGCGGTCATATACGGCAATGTTGCCCGGGGACAGCGTGAGCGAATTCGAGCCCATGTTCCAATGCTCCCGCGCGGCAATTATAGGGTCGCCCCCGCCCATTTCAATGAACTTTACCGCGGGCAGGCCAAGGCAGCGGGCAAATATTTTATTCACCGGATCGGTAGTGCAGGAAATGGAAAGCTTCCCGGGCTTGCCGGTAAGCTCGTATACGTCAAACTGCTTTTCATATATGCAGGGGTGGGTTATGAACTTATCGTAATCCACCATTGTGCACAGCACGTCAAGGTGCATAAACTTGCGCGAGCGGGGATTGTTGAAAACCAATATGCGCTCAAACCCTTCCGCAAAAACGCGGTTGGCAAGCATTTCCACCGCGGCAATGTTCGTGCGCTCTCCACAGCCGATTGCAAGCAGCTTGTCGGAAAGAATAAGCACGTCCCCGCCTTCCATATTATACCGCTGCTCATTATCATACCACAGCGGCACGGGAGAAGCGGTGAACAGGGGATGATAGTCGTGTATATAGCGGGTAAACAGCGTTTCACGGCTGCGGGAGGGCATGCTCATGCTGCTTATTACCATGCCGCCGCCAATGCACATGGACGTATCCCGCGTGAAGTAAATATTCGGCATTGGGTCGAGTATAAACGGATAAACATTGGTAACGTCAAGCGCTATGCGGTTGCCTGGAATGGCGGCAAGGTCGCGCGGGCGTATGCCGCGGGCCACGGCGTCGAACAAGTCGCTTGGAGTTTTGGGCAAAAGGTAGGCGCGTATGGCGTCGCGCACGGCCTCGCCCGGGATGGGGCTTTGGGCTAAGAAATCCTCTATGTATTGAAGCCTTAATTTATCGTCCGCAATAACTTCGCAGAAAAGGTCTTTAAGATAATATACGGCCGCGCCGTTTTCGCGCAAGATTTCGACAAAGCGGTCGTGATCCCGCTGCGCCGCGGGAAGATAGAGCGTATCGTCTATGAGCATATCGTCAAAAAAATCCGGCGTGACTTGGTTCAATTCATCGCCCGGACGGTGCAGCATAACGGCGTTAAGCTTGCCTATTTCGGAAAATTGGTTTACAAATCTGTCCATGCGCCACCTCTAAAAATGCATAAAGTGTTTGCATATACATAATGTATATGCAATGCTATTATACAGCATGAGCGGAGTATTGTCCATAGCGCAAAGGGACGCAAATGAGTAAAAAGCGGCTGTTTTTGCCCTAAAACGGCATTGGATATAATATATTTGTCAAAGAAATGGCGAAATGCTTCCGCGGCCTTGTTTTGCGCACAAAATAAGAGTATAATTACTAATATAAGTCGGGGTTAGCCCGGCATAAGGAATATAACTATGTGTTAAGGAGAAAAGATATGGTTTACGACAGGATCTATAACTTCTCTGCCGGCCCCTCTATGCTTCCGGTAGAAGTGCTTGAAAGCGCAAGGGACAACATGCTCAACTATGAAGGCAGCGGAATGAGCGTAATGGAAATGAGCCACCGCTCCAAGGCTTACGACGATATAATCGTTAAGGCCGAATCCCAGATGCGCAAGGTAATGAACATCCCCGATAACTACAAGGTAATATTCATGCAGGGCGGCGCGACGCTTCAGTTTGCAATGGTTCCGCTCAACCTGATGAACAAGAACCACAAGGCCGACTATATTGTGACCGGCAATTTCTCCGGCAAGGCCGCCAAGGAAGCCGAAAAGTACGGCAAGGTAAACATCGCATGGACCGGTAAGGACATTGGCTTCTCCCGCATTCCCCGCCAGGAAGAGCTGAAGCTTGATCCCGAGGCGGACTATGTGCATATCTGCTTCAACAACACCATATACGGCTCCTGCTGGGATTATATTCCCGATACCGGAAACGTGCCCCTGGTCGCCGATATGTCCAGCTGCATAATGAGCGAACCCATAGACGTATCCAAGTTCGCCCTTATATATGCCGGCGCGCAGAAGAACGTTGCTCCCGCGGGCCTGACCATAGTTATAGTGCGCGAGGACATGCTGGGCAACGTGAACCCCATCACCCCCACCATGTGCGACTATACCATAAATGCAGAGGCCAAGAGCATGCACAATACCCCTCCCTGCTGGTGCATTTACATATGCAAGCTGGTAATGGACTGGCTGCTTGAAAACGGCGGGCTTGAGGCGCGCAAGGCAATAAACGAAAAGAAGGCCGCGCTGCTTTACGATTGCCTTGACCATTCCGATTTCTATACCACCACGATAGAGCCGGGCAGCCGTTCCAAGATGAACGTTCGCTTCAATACGCCCAATGCGGATCTTGATGCGAAGTTCGTTAAGGAAAGCGTTGCGGCCGGTATGTCCAACCTTAAGGCGCACCGTTCCACCGGCGGCCTGAGGGCGAGCATATATAACTGCATGCCCATGGAAGGCGTTGAATACCTTGTGAAATTCATGAAGAAGTTTGAAGCCGAGAACAAGTAATAAGGAGAAACGAAAATGAGGATACTTGCATCCGACGGAATGGATAAGAGCGCGATAGCGGCGCTGAAGGAAATGGGCCACGAGGTAGTGGAGCAGTTTTACGAGCCCGAAGAGTTGGCCGAACAGGTAAAGCAGTACGACATTCTGGTTGTGCGCAGCGCGACCAAGGTACGCAAGCCCATAATTGACGCGGCCAAGGAAACCGGCAAGCTGAAGCTGATAATCCGCGGCGGCGTTGGCGTGGACAACATAGACGTGGCTTACGCGGAAGAAAACGGCATACATGTGCGCAACACCCCGCGCGCTTCCAGCAACACCGTTGCGGAGCTTGCCCTTGCGCATATGCTTTCCGTTGCCCGCTTCATATCTATCGCCGGCCACACCATGCGCGAGGATAAGTGGGAAAAGAAAGCCTACAAGGGAATTGAGCTTGCGGGCAGGACACTGGGCGTTATAGGCTACGGCCGCATTGGCCAGTCCCTTGGCGCGAAGGCGCAGGCGCTGGGCATGAAGGTGCTGGCGTATGATATATTCAAGGCGGAAGGCCTTGAGAACGAGAACATGAAGTACGTTGAAATGGATGAGCTGCTCGCCAATGCGGACTTCATATCCGTACACACCCCCAGCATAGACGGCAAGCCCCTGATAAACGCCGATACCATCGCCAAGATGAAGGACGGCGCAATAGTTATAAACACCAGCCGCGGCAACAACGTGGACGAGGACGCATTGCTTGCGGCCCTTGAAAGCGGCAAGCTGCGCGGCGCGGGCCTTGACGTGTTCGCCGAAGAGCCCGCCAAGAACCATGCGCTTTACAGCCATCCCCATGTGAGCTGCACGCCGCACATAGGCGCGCAGACCGCAGAGGCGCAGAAGCGCGTAGGCGCGGAGATTGTTGACATAATCAAGAACTTCGCGTAAAGCAAAACACAGCGCAACAGCAAAAGGCCGCGGGGGGGTTATCCCCGCGGCCTTTATATTGCGCATTGGCTTAGGTTTGCGGAACGTAGAACGCATTTGTGGAAGTGAAGGTGATATAGTCTGCCTTGGCTATGTACTGCTCAAACGCCTGCTGTGCCGCCGCGTCAAGCTTCACTATTTCAACTATTACCATATCGCTCTGCGGGTCGTAATTGGCGGCGCTGACGCGGATAATGTCGCGCTGCTCCTTGGGCAGGTCAAGATATTTTGTGAGCATGTTATGCGTTATGCTGCGCATATACTCGCCGTTTGCATAGGAAGGCATTTTGGATGGCAGAATGTCTATATATGCCATATCCACCTTGCCCGTGGCCTTCAATTCGGCTGAGATTTTGCTTATGTTTGCCGAGGACGATACGCGCACGCTGAGCTTGCCGCCGTTATCTCTATCGATATATATGCCAAAGTATACGCTGCTGTAATTCGTTTCAAAGAATGTGCGTACACTGCCCACGTACAGCATGGATATACCGGCCGTATTAAGATGCTTGAAATATTTCTTGTATACGAATGCGGTGCTGCCGCTCCAGTTTATTTCTATCCATTTTCCGTGCACGGCAATAACCGTTATTAGGCTGCCTTTGGGCAATTTACCGAGCTTTGTTGATGCTGTGCTTGCCTCGCTGCGCACGTTTACGGTGCTTTTGGCTGTCAGCACGGTGCCTGCGGCGATGGGCTTTTCGCGCGTGAGATACTTTGCGAAAACATAGCCTTCGGTATCGCCGCTTTTTACCTTTGCCCATTTGCCGGAACGCTTGAGATATTCAACCTGCTCGCCTGTTTGCAGTTCGCGTATAACGTCGTATTGCGTGCCGGGGCCTGTGCGCATGTTCACGGGTTCCGTGGCATAGCGGTAATCATTACCCGCGGCAAGCACGCCAAGCGGCAGCGCAGCAAGCGCGAATAACAGTACAAGTATCAACGAAATTTGCCTTTTCATATGGTTACCCCCTTACAATAATATTCTTTTTTCACCTGAAACAACATTAGTTTTGCAGCCCGGCGAATGCCGAATGCAATGCGACTATCTTATGATTTTATTCTAACAGAATAAGGGGGGGCGTCAACCAAGCGGCGGCGTTGTTAACAAAAAAGCCAAAAAGCGGCGCAAATGCACCGCTTTTTAGAGTATACCGGGGTCTATTTCTCCATTTTGTTCATCATAAGCGCGGGTATTGCCGCAAGCGAGGCAACTATGGCCGCGGCAAGAAAAACGGAATACGGCGGCACGAAGTCCGCCCCGTTGAGGCCCATTGCGTCAAGCCCTATCAAAAGCGATATTATGGGGCCGATTATCATGGGTATAAGCACCATGAAGCACATGCGCACGCCCTGATAGCGCCCTTCACACCCATGGGGGATATGGTCCTGGAATGTGGAAGTAAAGCTGCCGGTGAGCGAGAGTATACCGCCCATCATAAGCGTGCCGCCAAAGTATATCACGGCGGTTTTCAGCGCGCCCTGCATATATTGCAGCAGATAGAAAGACGCGATGCCAACAACGGTTATTATGATAAGAGGAATGCGGAAACGCGCGCGGCCGAAGCGATCGCTCAGCGCGCCGAAAAGCCCGGTGAACGCGGCGGACAGCACGATTATAACAGCCATAGGCACAACGAAACCGTCGCCCAATTCAAGAGTTATGCTCAGGAAATTGATAAGGTATGAAAAGAAAGTCTGCTGCGCTATGCCGATAAGGCACGCCGCCGCAAGGCAGATATACAGCGCGGGATTGGCGCGTATATTCCCGGGCTTGAAGCCGTAAAAGAAGCCGCCCGAAGCCATATCCGTGCGCCCAAGCGTTGAGGCATCCTTCAGCATGAAAAGGGCTATAATGCCCGCGACTATCGGAATTATGCCAAGCGTTATGAAAAACGCGGCATTTGATTCGGCATGGGCATCATACATGGAGCCAAGGCCGATGAAAACTATTACCACGGCGAACACGGGCAGCACGGAAAGCACCGAATTTACCCGCCCGCGGTTGCCGCTGTTTGTATTGTCCGCGACCCATGCGTTGAACGCGGCGTCGTTTGAGGTTGACCCGGCAACGGTCATTATGCAATCGAAAACAATAAGCAGCGCCGCCGTGAGCGCAACGCCTCCCGCCTCAACGCGCATTGGCAAAAGGGCGAAAAGCATTATTGTAACGCCCCACGCCATGTAGCCGAAGGCTATATACGGCTTGCGCTTACCGCTGCGGTCGCACAGGCCGCCGGCTATAACCGTGGTTGCCGTGGCGGTAAGGGCGGAAAGTATGACCATGAGCGTTGTTACAAGATAGGCCATGTCCGCCCGGCCGGAATTGGCGAATATATCCTGCGCAAGGGTGGCGAAATACATGTTTTCAACTATCCATGCCACCTGCCCCACAAGGCCGAAAAATATTGCCGCGAACCATATCCGCGCGCCCACGCCGCTTTTGCTCTGCATAAGGGTCTCCTTTATTCTTTGGTGCAGTTCTGCTGCCAGCGCCAGCCATCGCGGCACATATCCTGCAATGTTTTTTCCGCGCGCCAGTTCAGCATGCGCGCCGCCTTTTCGGTTCCGGCGTAGCAGGTGGCTATATCGCCTGCGCGGCGCTCGGCCATGCGGTAGGGTATCTTTATGCCGTTGGCCTGCTCAAACGCATGAACAAGCTCCAGCACGCTTGTGCCTTTGCCCGTGCCAAGGTTGAATATTTCCGTGCCCTTGTGATTAGCCGCGTATTTAAGCGCAGCCACATGCCCGCGCGCAAGGTCCACAATGTGTATATAATCGCGCACGCCAGTGCCGTCCGGCGTGGGGTAATCGTTGCCGAACACGCTCAGTTCCTTGCGTATGCCCGCGGCGGTTTGGGTGATATAGGGCATAAGGTTATTTGGTATGCCGTTGGGCTTTTCGCCTATAAGGCCGCTTTCGTGCGCGCCTATGGGGTTGAAATATCTTAGCAGCACAACGCTCAGGCTCTTATCCGCAAAGGCCGTGTCCTTCAATATTTCCTCTATAAAATACTTGGTTTTGCCGTATGGATTGGTGCAGTCGCCGGTACTCATGTCCTCGGTAAAGGGCGCTGTGTGGCTGCCGCCGTATACCGTGGCGGAGGAGCTGAAAACGATGTTTTCGCACCCGTGCGCCTTCATTTGCTCAAGTATGGTAAGGGTGGTGTCAAGATTGTTGCGGTAATACCTGACGGGTTCGCTTACCGATTCGCCAACGGCCTTGAACCCGGCGCAGTGTATGACCGCATCGATGGCGTTTCCTTCAAAAATGCGGCTGACCGAAGGAGCATCGGCCACGTTGATCTCATAGCACGGTATGCGCTTAGAGGTTATTGCATAAAGCCTATCGATAACATCGGGCGAGCTGTTGCTGAAATCGTCCGCAATTATGGGGTCAAGCCCCGCGTTTATCAATTCAACCGCAATGTGCGAACCAATGAAGCCCGCGCCCCCGGTAAGCAAAACAGACATTATAATATAATCCCCCTTGACTGCTTATTTGTACAGATATTATATCAAAACATACGCGCAGGCACAACGTGCGGTTTGACTTAGCGCAAATGGGCTGATATAATGTAGAATAATCGCATAATAGGCGCATTGCGCAGTCACAGGGAGGGGAAACTTGTGTCGAGATCGCGTTACAGGGGTCTTGTCGTGCTGCTGATGGATGTGTGCTTGATTTTTTTCTTCAATTTTGCCATGTTCTTCAGCTATCTGACGGATGGTAACATCCAGCTTTACAATTTGGTAATGCATATCGGCTTGCTTACGGTATGCGTGCTTGTCTTTCAACTTTGGTTCAAAACGTATGATACGCTGTGGCGCTATGCCGAAAGCCAGGAATATCTAACGCTGCTCAAGGGTATGGGCTGCGGCTTTTTGCTGTACTCTGCGGTAAATATTATACTTGGCACCAGCTTCATTTGGATAAGCGAGGCGCTCAAGGGCACGGCGCTTGCGCTTATAAACATGCTTACCATTCGCTTTTTGTACCGCGCGTACAGGCGCAAGGTGGCAAACGTTGGTACGGGCGCGCAGCGCTACACCGCCATAATAGGCGCGGGCAGCGCGGGCGTGGCGCTGCTTGGCGAATTGAACGACAATGTGTACGGCACATATAAGCCGTATTGCCTTATTGACGATTCGCGCGAAAAGCAGCGCAAGCGCATACACGGCGTTAGCGTTATAGGCCCTATCGACAACACGGTTGAGCTGCTTGCAAACACGCCCGTTACGGACATAATACTGGCCATAAACAACACTACGACTGAAAGAAAACGCGAAATACTGGACATATGCGCAAACACGCGCTGCCGCGTGCATATACTGGGCGACCCTGTTACGCAGGTGGAGGGCGATGCTTCCGGCAAAAAGAGCCTTTCTTCCGGCATGAGGGAAGTGCAGATAGAGGATTTGCTGGGCCGCGAACCGATAAAGCTTGACAACCAGCGCGTGAATGAATTCGTGCGCGGCAAGGTGGTGCTGGTAACGGGCGGCGGCGGTTCGATAGGCTCCGAGCTTTGCCGCCAGATAGCGGCGCAGGGGCCGAAAAGGCTGATAATACTGGACATTGCGGAGAACACGACGTATGAACTGCAAAACGATCTTGTACATCTTTACGGGCGGGATTTTCCGCTGAGCGTTGAAATAGCATCCGTGCGTGACAAGGCGCGCATGGAGCAGATATTTGCAAAATACCGTCCGCAGCTTGTGCTGCACGCGGCGGCGCATAAGCACGTTCCGCTTATGGAGGACTGCCCGGGCGAAGCCATAAAGAATAACGTTTTCGGCACATATAACGCCGCCTGCACCGCGCGTGAGTTCGGCGCGGAAAAGTTCGTGCTGATATCAACGGATAAGGCCGTGAACCCGACAAACGTTATGGGGGCAACAAAGTGCCTGTGCGAACAGGTGCTGCAATCCTTAAACGGTGGAGAGACGGAGTTCGCCGCGGTGCGCTTCGGCAACGTGCTTGGCTCAAACGGCTCCGTAATACCGCTTTTTAAGAAGCAGATAGCCTACGGCGGGCCGGTAACGATAACGGACAGGCGCATAATACGCTATTTCATGACAATACCGGAAGCGGCGCAGCTTGTGCTTGAGGCCGGCTCCTTTGCGCACAGGGGAGAGGTTTTCGTGCTGGACATGGGCGAGCCGGTGAGAATAGCTGATTTGGCGGACAAGCTGATAAGACTTTCGGGCTACGTTCCTGGAAGGGACATAGAAATAAAAGAAGTGGGGCTCAGGCCGGGCGAGAAGCTTTATGAGGAGCTGCTGATGTCCAACGACAATCTGCACAAAACCGAAAACGAAAAGATATTCGTTGAGGAACGCCCTGCTGTGGACGAGGAAATGATGAAGCGCAGGCTGGATGAGCTGAAAGCGACGGTTGCACTTGGCAATAACGAAGAAATACTTGCCGCGCTGCATAAGCTGGTGCCCACGTTCAGAAGGCCCGAGGAGGTAAATAAAAACGCCGAGCAGGTCAGCGCGCAATGCGCCAAGGCCAAGTGCTGCTCGGTAGGAGTTGCAATATGATAGACATACACAGCCATATACTCTTTGGCGTGGACGATGGCGCGGGCAACGCGGAGGATAGCTTGATAATGGCGGAAACGGCAGCGGAAAACGGCGTTAAGCAGATGATAATGACGCCGCATTGCTGCGAGGCGGACGGCTTTGCCAATTTCAACACGGCGGAACTTACGGCAAGGTTTGATTCCATGCGCGCCATGATGAAGGAAAACGAAATACCGCTGAAGCTATACAACGGCATGGAGGTATTTTCAACGCCAAGGCTGGGCGAGCAGATAGACGATGGGAAGCTTATAACGCTTGCGGGGTCGAAATACCTTCTGATAGAGTTCGCGTTCGGCGAGACGGACGAATTTATGGAACGGAGCCTGCAAACGGTGTTTGAACGCGGACTGATACCCGTTATTGCCCATCCGGAACGGTATTATTTCATTCAGGATGAGCCGGCGTTCATTGAACACTGCGCGCTGTGCGGCGCGGTGGTGCAGCTGAACAAGGGCAGCCTTACGGGCATGTTTGGCAGGCACGCGAAAAAGACGGCGCGCTGGTGCCTGGAGCACGGGTGCGTACACGTAATTGCAAGCGACGCGCACGGCCCGTACCGCCGCACGACCAAGCTGAACGACGGTTACGACGTGGTTGCGGAGTACTACGGGCAGGACGCGGCGGAGCTGCTGTTTTCGGAAAATCCGGCGGCCATAATAAACAACGGCGAAGTATATGCGCTGGCAAGCGAATTTTGACCCAATGCGGAGGGATAATAACGCACGATGAAACAGCTTCATATCACAATGCTTATTCTGTTCATAGTCTCGGCGCTTCTGCTGGGGGGAGCCATGCTTTATAAGCATTACACTACAGATACTACAATGCCGGAAATACGGGTGGCTGAAGAACCGCTCAGCATTTCCATTGCGGACGGCACGGATGCGCTTATGAGCGGCGTTACGGCATACGACGCAAAGGACGGCGACATAACGGACAAATTGATACTGCAAAAAATTGAAATGGGCGAAGGCGGCGTGGTCAGCGCGACATATGCCGTGTCCGATAACGACAGCCATGTTGTTACCCGCACGCGCACAATAATATATACCGATTATGTTCCGCCGCGCTTTTCGCTGAGCAAGGAATTGCGCTATGCCCCGACGGGCAGCATACAGGTGCGAGACAGGCTTACAGCGTACGATGTGATAGACGGCAATATAAATGACCGCATAAGGATAAACACAAATAACCTTTCGCCTTATTACGCAGGGCTTTATCCCGTTACGTTTGAGGTGACGAATAGTCTTGGCGATCATGTTTCGCTTACGCTTGAGGTTGAAATAAGGACAATAGCCGATAACGAACCGGTTATAACGCTTGACACATATCTTGTGTATATGACGGCGGAGGAAGCGAAGTCATTTAAGCCGATGAAATATGTTAAGGAAGTTATAGGCGCGGAAAAGAGCGCCGTATATGCCGATAAATCACGCCTTAAAGAGGGCGTGAACCGCATCACTTATTCCTGCCGCAACGAAATAGGCGTGCGCGGCAGCGTGGTGCTGTATATTGTGGTTGAATAGCGGGAGGGCAGCAATGGAAGAACATGCATCAAATCGCTGGACGGATTACAGCCTTGTCTGCATCATCCGCCGCATAGTTAAGGAAATACCCACCGTTATCGCCGCGGGACTTATCGCGGCAATGCTTACGGTGGCCTATCTTCAGGTATTTTATAAGCCGCAATATACCGCCAGCACAACCGTTGCCGTGGGCATGAAGAACGCGAGCTATACCTCCGTTTTTTCAAACCTTTCAAGCACGTCCGAAATGGCGGGCACTTTCACAAAGCTTTTTGACAGCACAATGTTTTCAACCATATCAAAGGAAAAGCTGGGCGTTGAAAAGCTGAACGGCGAACTTGAGGCGTTCGTAGTGCCGCAGACTAATCTTATGACGATGCGCGTAACTGCGGATAATCCGACGGATGCGTTCAAAACGCTCAGATTCCTGCTGGACAATTATTCGGCTGTATCCGATTATGTGTTCCAGAACGTTGTGCTGAGGGAGCTTGATCCGCCGTCCGTGCCCAAATCCCCGTCAAACCCGCTGCAGCTTCGCACGGCGATAGAGCGCGCGTTCATAATAGGCGCGGCGGCAATGGCGGCGGCGCTTATAGCATCCATACTTATTGCGGACAGGGTGCAGACCACCTCCGCCGCAAGGCATAAAATAGACGCAAAGCTTTATTGCACCATTCACCACGAAACAAAGAACAAAACGCTGCGCACAAAGCTGAAAAAGACCACGAAGGGCCTGCTTATAACCAACACCACCGCAAGCTTTAACTTCAGCGAGGAAGTGGCGAAGCTTGCCTCCCGCGTGTCCCATGCCGTAAGGCGGGACAAGAAAAACGTTATACTCGTCACAAGCGTTGCGGAAAACGAGGGCAAGTCCACCGTTGCCGCAAACCTTGCCATATCGCTGGCGCAGAAGGGCGGTACGGTGCTGCTGATAGATGCGGACATGCACAAGCCTTCGCAATATAAGCTGCTGGGCGCGGAAGTGAAAACCGAACTTGCGGACATGATACGCGGCAAATGCGGCCTTGAAACGGAATACATAGAAAAATACGGCGTGAACGCGATGTTCTCATCCGCGGTGCAGAACGACGCGGCGGAGCTTATATCCTCCGGCGCCATGCGAAGCATGATGAAGGAACTGAGTGCGGCAACGGATTATACAATAATCGATTCGCCGCCAATGGCAATGTTTTCCGATGCCGAAATGCTGGCGGACATAGCGGATCTTTCGCTGCTTGTCGTGCGGCAGGACTGCGTGAGCGCGGGCAGGATAAACGACGCCGTGGATATGCTTAACCAAAGCAAGGCGCACCTGCTGGGCTGCGTATTCAACGACGTGCGCGTAACGCCCATAATAGGCAGCCGCGCGGGTTACGGCTACGGCTACGGATACGGATACGGCTATGGCTACGGTTACGGCCGCGGCTACGGCGGATATGGCTACGGCGAGAGGAACGCGAAGGGCGGCAGGAGCAGCCGCCGGCATACGGAGGAAGCCAATGGAAGAAAAGAAAATTGACCGCCGGGACGAGGGCGCAATAGATATATCGCGGCTTTTGCAGGAGTTCTTTCCGGTACTGAAAAAGTTGTTTTGGATACCGCTTGCGCTTGCGGCGATAGTAGGCGCGCTATGGTTCGCCAAAGGATATTTCAGCTATACGCCCATGTACGCATGCGAAGTTACGTTCACCATTCAGGTATCCGCATCCGGCAACACGGAGCAGAGCAGCGGATACAGCTATTATAATAAGGCCACGGCGGAGCAGCTGGGCAAAACGTTCCCATACCTTATCCAGTCCGACCTTATGTATTCAAAGCTTAAAAAAGAGCTTGGCGTGAGCGTTATAAACGGTTCCATAACGGCCGAGACTATGGACAACACAAACCTTTTCACCATGCGTGTTACAAGCAGCAGCCCGCGCGATGCGAAGGCGATACTTGAGGCGGTGATAAAGGTTTATCCGGAGGTTGCGGATTACGTTATAGGCAGCACCACAATGAATCTTTTGACGGATCCTGTGGAGCCGACCGTGCCGTATAACAGCTTCAGCCCCGTAAAAACGTTCATAAAGGGCGCGATAGTGGGGCTGATAATAGGCTTTGTTTTCCTTATGCTCTGTGCGGCGATAAGAAACACCGTGCGCGAGCCGGACGATATACGCATAAAGCTGAACCAAACCTGCCTTGCCACGCTGCCCAAGGTAACGTTCAAAAAGCGCAAGCAGCATAACGTGAATACGCTTTCAATATTGAATAAGCGCGTATCCGGTTCCTTCCAGGAAAGCATACGCAGCCTGAGAATAAAGCTTTTACGGCGGCTTGAAAGCGGCAAATGCCACGCAATACTGGTAACCAGCACAATGCCGGGAGAGGGTAAAACCACCGTTTCAACAAACCTTGCGCTGGCACTGAGCAAAAACGGCGCGCGGGTAATCTTGGTTGATATGGACCTGCGCAGGCCCAGCGTTAAAAAAGCGCTTGGCATAACCACGCCGTCCAACGGACTGGTAGAGCTGAGAGAGCGCAAGGTGAAAAGCGTTGGCGAATGCCTGAGCGAAATTGAGGGCAGCACGCTGAAGCTGCTTGCGGGTGACGTGCCACGCAAGAGCACCCGCCCCATAAGCGCACGCTGGCTGAAAAGCCTTATAGATACGCTCAGAAGTCAGGCGGACTTTATAATTGTGGATACGCCGCCGTGCGGATTGCTTGCGGACAGCGCGAATATTGCAAGCGCAGTGGACAGCGCGCTGTACGTTATAGGCGCGGGCGGGGTTGAAATATCGCAGATACTTGACAGTTTGCAGTTCCTTTCCGAAAGCGGGACAAGCGTTATAGGCTGCGTGCTAAACGGAGTTGAAACGCATCTCAGCGGCGGCTATGGTTACGGCTATGGCTACGGATACGGATACGGTTACGGCGGATACAGCTACGGCTATGGTTACCGCCACCGCGAGGATAGTGATAGCGCCGCAAATGCGCATGGGCGCGAAGCCGCGCACGATGCGGACGAGGCAGAAAGCGAAGAACGCGAGTAAGCAAAGAAATAAGCATGGGAGGGAAACACGGTGGAGCCTGTTACACGGACCGTTGATACGGACAGCTACATGCGCGTGCTGAGCGGCCTTGTTGCAAAGGGCGAAACCGTGTGCCTTACGATAACGGGCGGCAGCATGACGCCGTTCCTTGTGCACGGGCGGGACAGCATACGCTTCGCTAAGCCAAACGGGCCGCTCAGGCGCGGGGATATGGCATTTTATCGCCGAAGAAACGGCCAATACGTTATGCACAGAATAGTGCGCGTGGACAGGCAGGGCAATTATTATGCCGCGGGAGACGCGCAGACAGAGATAGAAGGCCCGCTTGCGCCGGATATGGTGTTTGCCGTTGTGACGGATGTTTGCCGCAAGGGCAAATGGATAAAGAAGGGGAACCCTTGGTGGGACTTTTTTGCCGGGCCGTGGGTGGCGCTTATAAAGCTGAGGCCGCTTATGCTCAAGCTGAGCTTTATTGTGCCCAAGGGATTGAGATAGACCGGAACGAAAGGCGGCGGAGCGATGGAGCAGAACAAGCCCAAACGGAAGGTGCTTGGGTCCGAGGCGCTGGGCGAATTGCTTGGCCGTATGAAGGACGGCACGTTTAAGGACATTATAAACGACTGGAAATGGATAGCAGCGTACACGAGGCGTTACTGCGCGGCGGTGATAATATATACGCTGCTTGGGATACTCAGCGCGTCGTTCGCGCTCGTTTCCGCTGTTGCAAGCAAATATACCATTGATATAATCACCGGGCACGACAGGGCGCGGCTGTGGTTCGTTATAGCGGTAATGATAGCAAGCTCGGTCGTGAGCGTTGCACTAAAAAGCACGGTTTCAAGAATATCGGCCAAGGTTTCGATAAAGGTGAATAACGATATTCAGGCCGAGGTGTTCGATAAAGTAATACGCGCGGACTGGAACACGCTCAACGGCTACTCGGGCGGGGATCTTCTTAACCGGCTGAACAGCGATGCTTATAACGTTGCCGGCAACGCAATAAGCTGGCTGCCTGATTTGATAATAGCAAGCTACACGTTCATAATAACGCTGCTGTCAATAATGTATTATGATGCGGTGATGGCGCTGCTTGCGCTTTCAAGCGCGCCGTTTTTGATTTTCAGCGCAAGGCGGCTGATAGGGCGCATGCGCAGCTTCGGACAAAAGGTGCGGGAACTGAACAGCGGCATGATGGCGTTTGAAACGGAAACGTTCAATAACCTTGATTCAATAAAAAGCTTCGGCATAACCGATAAGCAGAGCGAGCGGCTGCGCCAAATGCAGGGCGAATATAAAAAAGTGAGCCTTGATTATAATCTGTTCAGCATCAAAACAGAGGCCGTGCTTTCGCTGATAGGCTCCGCCGTGCAGATGGCAGCGTTCTGCTATTGCCTGTATCTGCTGTGGAACGGGAAGATACTTTACGGCACGATGACGCTTTTCCTTTCGCAAGGGGCAAAGCTTTCGTCCGCGTTCAATTCGCTTGTAAAAACCGTGCCGGTGTTCCTTAATGCGTCCGTTTCGGCAACAAGAATACGGGAGCTTATGGCGATGCCGCCGGAGGAATGCGGCGCGGGGGAGGATACGCTCAACGCCGCGCGCGGGCTTACGGTGCGGCTGGAGGACGTTTCGTTTGCATATAAGGCGGGCGAAACCGTGCTTGACAAGGTGAATTTCACGGCTGCCCCGGGCGAGATAGTGGCCGTGATAGGCCCATCCGGCGGCGGGAAAACCACAATGGTGCGCATGATTCTTTCGCTTATACGGCCGCAGAATGGCCGGGCGGAGCTGAGCGACGGTTACGGCCAAGCACAGGAAATGAACGCCACACTGAGGGGCTTTTTCTCATACGTTCCGCAGGGAAATACGCTTGTTTCAGGTACCATTGCGGATAATCTGCGCATGGTGAAGCCGCAAGCTTCGGATGAAGAAATTGAAGCGGCGCTGAAAACGGCGTGCGCATGGGAATTTGTGAACAGGATGGAGAACGGCGCCGATTCATCCGTAGGCGAGCACGGACACGGGCTTTCCGAAGGGCAGGCACAGCGCATAGCCATAGCGCGCGCGATGCTCAGAGATGCGCCCATAATGCTGCTTGACGAGGCCACGTCCGCGCTGGACGTTGCAACGGAGCGGCAGGTGCTTCGCTCCATAATGCTTGCGCACCCGAACAAAACCTGCATAGTTACGACCCACCGGCCGAGCGTGCTGGGTATGTGCAGCAGGGTATACAGGGTGCATGGAGGTACGGTTGAGGAAATAGACGCGCGGACCGCCGAAAAGCTGACGATGAATTATTAGCTTTTTGCCCGCTTTTAGAAAAAAACAGCTTGTTTTTTCGCTCCGCATGAGCTATACTATATCTATCCGCAAGGAAACCTTTATCAGGAGGGGATTGTTATGAAAAAGTTCTTTGCAGTAGTGTTGGCGCTTGCATTGGTGTTCAGCCTTGCTTCCGTTGCGTTTGCTGATACCGAAGTTATCAGCCCCGAGCATGGCAACACCGATGTTTCCAGCGATCCTACCTCTCCGCAGACCGGATATGATTTCGGTATCGAGAGCATAGTGCTGCTGGCCGTGCTTTGCGGCGGCGTGGCGCTGTATGTAGGCAGGAAGGCCAACGCCTAAGCTGAATTTGCATCACAATCAAAACAGAGCCTCATAAATGCGTAGTTTATGGGGCATTTTTTTACCGTTTGAACGAAGGGGAGCCAAATGAAAAAATCGGTTAAGATAATACTTGGCATTATATCCGCCGCAATGGCAGTCGTTTGCGTGATGTGCATACTTTATATTGTTCAGTATGTGCGCGGGAATAGCCTTAACGACAAGCTGGCTAACGACATTGCATCGGATATGACGGTTGCCGTGCCGAAGGCGGATACCGCGGGACCGGAAGAAACTGCCGCGCCGGACGCTGAACCGCAGCCGGACGCAGCGGACGCGGAGCCGGAGAAGAAATTCCGCAGCATAAATTTCGATGCGCTTACGGAACTGAATCCGGACATTTACGCATGGATAGATATGCCGGGCAGCATAATCAATTATGCCGTGGTGCAGAGCGAGGATAAGGACGAGTTCTATTCAGATCATGCCGTTGACGGCAGCTATTATTCCGGCGGCAGTATATTTTCGCAGCGCTATAACAAGCGGGACTTTTCGGATCCCGTCACCGTGCTTTACGGGCATAACAGGAAAAACGGCACCATGTTCGCCACGCTTAACGACTTTGCCGACCCCGCGTATTTTGAAGAGCACCGGACCGTGTATATCTATATGAGCGACGCTATATATGAATACACCGTTTTTGCGGCCTATCCGCACAGCAGCGAGCATCTGCTCCTTTGCCATGATTTTACGGATGAGGATGAGTTCAACGGGTATTTTGACAAGCTGGCAGACGGCGTGAATACGAATTACGACCGCGAAATGTTCCCTGCGTTTGGCGATAAGGTGCTTACGCTTTCAACATGCTATAAGCAGAACCGCATGCAGCGCTATCTTGTGCAGGCAAAGCTGACCGCGCAGTATTCGCTGCTTGACGCGCAGACGGAGTGATATACATGGAAAATACAAACGCGAAAAAACGCAAACGGCTAAGCCCTATATTGCTGATATTCATAATACTGGCGGCGCTTACGGCGGCGCTGGTATGCGCGGCGCTTATAATATGGATGAGCGGGCGCGCATCGCTCAGCGGTAAGGAAACCAAGGCACCTATGCTTGTTGAGGTTCCCGCATCGGCAGAACCGGATGAGAACGGCGGCATTGCCGCGTCTACACCTGCGCCCACGCCGAGCGTGCCGATAGATTACGATATCACAAGCGGCGGGCGGTATTATAAATACAAAGATGAGCTTATAAATTTGCTGTTCATAGGCGTGGACTCCAACAAAAAGCCAAAGGAGCCGCTGAAATACGGCAACGATAACCAGGCGGACGTTATAATACTGGCCTCGCTTGATACGGTGAACGACAAAATGTCGCTCATAGCCGTCAACCGCGATACCATGTGTGACATGGCAATACTGGATAAGGACGGCAACACGGCGGGCGTAGGCCGCGCGCAGATAGCCCTTTCGTATTCATATGGGGATGGGCTGAATGTAAGCTGCGAACTTTGCAGGGAGGCTGTGTCCGCGCTGTTCTACGGATTGCAGATAGACGGCTATGCCGCGTTCTATATGGGCGGCGTAGCGGACCTGAACGATGCGCTGGGCGGCATAACGGTTACGATAAAAGGTGATTATCCGTTCAGCAACATGCCCGGGTGCAAAAATATGAAGGAAGGCGCGGAGGTTACGCTTACCGGCAAGCAGGCCGCGGCATATATCCGCAGCCGCCAGCTTACCGAAACCGGCAATGCGGAGCGCATGGCGCGCCAGAAGCAATATCTGCTTGCAATGATACAGACCGCGCGGCAGAAGGTGGCGGAAAATCCGGCGTGCGTGCTGAACATATATTCTTCGCTGAGCAAGTATATACTGAGCGACCTTGACGTGAGCGAGCTTACATATCTCGCTACCGAGGCGGCGGGCATGTCCTTTTCCGGCGACATATACAAGCTTGAAGGTGAATCCATAGTGAGCGACGAGGATCACGTTGAGCTGACGCTTGATAAGCAATCCGTATTTGATACAATGATAGAGGTCTTCTATCAGGACGTTACACCGCAGGAGTAAAAGCAAAAGCGGGAATTTAACACCCGCTTTTTTATTGATTTCACGGCTGTACACATTTATAATATAATCGATGGAGAATGCATTTGAACAAACCGGCGCAATAGTCGCCGCAATACGCCGCGCCCTGCCCACGGGCGAGCGAGAGCAGAAGGCAGCGCAGCTGCCCGCGCTTAACCTTGCCTTTATAGGGGACACGGTTTTTGATCTGTATGTGCGCACGCTGCTGGTAACGCAGGCGGACGCGAAGGTGCATGAGCTGCACCTGATGAGCGCAAAGTGCGTATGCGCCAAGGGGCAGGCGGAGGGCTTCCACAAAATAGAGCCGCTGCTTGACGATGAGGAGATGGGCGTATACAAGCGCGGGCGCAATTCGCACCTTGGCACGGTGGCCAAGAACGCTACCATTTCCGATTACCGCACGGCCACGGGGCTGGAGACGCTGATAGGGTATTTATATCTTAACGGCCGGGATGAAAGGCTTACGGAGCTGATGAAGCTTATACTTGAATAAACAGCAAAACGGAGGATAAACCAATGCCGCAAAGAAATATGGAGGCGCTGCTGCTTTGCCATACGCCAGAACCCGAAACGGCAATAGCTTTGGCGGGCAGACTTTGTTACAGCGATAGCGACATTCTTTCGCTCAAGGACGCCGTGCAGGGCAAAAGCGAAAGCTTTGTTAAAAAGCTTATATCGTTGGGGCATCTTTCCCCGATAGAGCATGCATCGTTCACTTTTGCGGCGCAGGGAGTGAGCCGCGCGCTGCTGGCGCAGATAACGCGCCACCGCATAGCAAGCTTTTCCGTGCAGTCCCAGCGCTATGTTAAAAAGGATGCGCTTGACTATATCATTCCCCCCAGCGTAAAGGCGCTTGGAGAGGAAGCGGAGCTTGAATACATTGCGCAGATACAGCAGTGCGAACAATTCTATCAGCATTGGCTTTCGCTCGGCATTCCTGCGGAGGATGCGCGTTTCATGCTGCCCAACGCCGCGGAAACACGAATGGTATTCACAATGAACGCGCGGGAGCTTATGCACTTTTTCAACCTTCGCTGCTGCAATAGGGCGCAGTGGGAGATACGCGCGCTGGCATGGGCAATGCTTGGCATGTGCATGCGCGAAGCGCCGTCGCTTTTTTCCATATGCGGGCCGTTCTGCGCATCAGGCGCATGTCCGGAGGGCAAAATGAGCTGCGGCAAGGCGGGCGAGGTACGCGAAAGGCTGGAAAAGCTTAAAGAACTGGCTGCGTCCGGCACAAGCGACGCCGAAATATCGCGCTTTGCACGCGAAAACTGCATATAACAAGACAAATATTTAAGGAGAAATAAAAATGGCCCAGTATCATAACAGCCGCAACTATCGCCGCGATGAGCAGCGCAACGTGAACGAGGTGGTATTCCGCGACGGTATGCCCGTAACCTATTCCAGCCGCCAGGAGCGCGGCGGCAAGCGCCCCGAAGGCGGATATAATAAAGGCGGAAAATCATTTAACCGCGGGAACGACCGCAGGGGAGCGGAGCAGAAGCCGTATTATAAGGACGGCGAGCAGAAACCGTATTATAAAAAGCGGGACAATGCCGAAGGCCGCTACGACCGCGCCAAGAAGGAAGATAATTATAAGGCAAAGCGCGAGGAAACCGCATATAAGGCCCGCGATAAGCAGGCGGAGAACGCGCCGCAGGCGAACGAGGAGCAGGATGAGCTGCCCTACCTTATAATGGGCCGCAATGCCGTGCGCGAGGCTGTGCGCAGCGGCAGGAGCATAGATAAGATACTGGTGACCAAAGAGATAGACGGTTCCCTCAGGGAGATAATCAACCTTGCGCGGGACAATAACATCCGCGTGGACAGCGTTGTGCGCGAAAAGCTGGACGAGCTTTGCATGCCATTCGGCCATGGGCAGAAAACGGGCAACCATCAGGGCATAGTGGCAATGGTGCCGGGCGTTGAATATTGCGAAATAGCGGACATATTGAATTTTGCCAAAGAAAAGGGCGAAAAGCCGTTCATAATAATCCTTGACGGGATAGAGGATCCGCACAATCTCGGTTCCATAATAAGGAGTGCCGTTTGCGCGGGTGCGCACGGCATAATAATCCCGCGCCGCCGCGCCGTAAGCGTTACGGCAGCCGCCTGCAAGGCGAGCGCAGGCGCCGTTGAATACGCGCACATTGCCCGCGTTGCAAACATTGCCAACGCCATAGCGCGGCTGAAGGACGAGGGACTGTGGATAGCCGGCGCGGATATGAGCGGCACGGCGATGACGTCCGCCCGCATGGAAGGCGCGCTTGCGCTGGTGATAGGCAGCGAGGGGGACGGCATAGGCAGGCTGGTAAAGGAAAAGTGCGACTTCCTTGTGTCCATACCCATGTTTGGCCAAATAGATTCGCTCAATGCGGCCGTAGCTGCGGCGGTGCTTATGTTTGAAAAGCGCAGGCAGGACGGAATAAGGAAAAACTGATAAAAAGGACGAGGCATAGTGGAACACATTGACGGGAGCACAGCGGCGCAGCGCGCGGAAGAGCTGAGCGATGAAGAACTGATAGCCCTTTCGCGCAGCGGCGAAGCATGGGCAGAGGAAGCGCTGTGCGAACGGCACAAAAACTTGGTGCGCATAAAGGCGAGGCCGTATTTCCTAATCGGGGCGGACAGGGAAGATTTGCTTCAGGAGGGGATGATAGGCCTGTATAAGGCCGTGCGCGATTATGAACCGGGGCACGACATGAGCTTCCGCTCCTTTGCGGAGCTGTGCATAGTGCGCCAGATTATAACCGCAATAAAGCAGGCCACGCGCAAAAAGCACGTTCCGCTGAACACATATATATCCTTTTATAAGGCCACGGACGACGAAAACGAGCGCACGCTGATAGACACAATGCCGGCCGCGCGCACGGATAATCCGGAGGAGCTGATAATAAGCCGCGAAAGCATGACGGACATGACAAAAATGCTGGATACCATGCTTACGCCGCTTGAAAAGGACGTGCTGGAGCTTTTCCTTGAAGGGCATAGCTATCAGGAGATTGCCGCCGCGCTCGGCCGCAGGCCAAAAACGGTGGATAACGCATTGCAGCGCATAAAGAAAAAGCTGGAAGCGTATCTTAAATCAAGAACATGATAAATACGGATGTACCGCAAAAGAGCCTCAGCAGGAGATTCCCCGCCGAGGCTTTTATTCCATATACCGCTGCGCTTGGGTGAATTTGTTGGCGGCGAACGAAGCTATGCAAACGCACTAAGTGGTGCGTATCACTTTATTTTACCGCCATAACATAGATTTGGCACGGGTTATGCTCGTCCCAAAGCGTTGGGAACAGCTCAAACTCCCTGAACCCGAGCGACTTGTAGAAAAGGTTCGTTTTATCGTAGTCCGCGTATTTACCCATTTGTACCGTTTTTACCTGAATAAAGCAATAGCCGTTTGCGCGCGCATATTCATATGCCGCGGCGAATAATGCCTTGCCAGCGCCCAAGCGGTGGTATTCCTTCAAAACGCCCATTGCGTAAAGCTCCAGCGTTGCGTCGCCCGTTTGGTGTATATAAAGGAAGCCTATCGGCTTATCGCCGTCATAGGCGCACCAAAATGGCTCGGCGGCGCTTTGTGCAATGTATTCCTCGCGCGCCTCCGCAATGCCGAACCATTCCGGAAGGGCTTCCAGTATGCCCCGCGCAACGGCCTTTTTTGTTTTTGAATCATAAAGCCTTATTATATCAAGCATGGAATATCCTCAGCGTTCAATTATTGCGGTCAATACAGGGCGTCTATCGCATCCCGCCAGTTAGGCAGGGGCAAGGGTGCGCCGTTCAATATTGCGCGGTCAAGCCTTTCGCCGTTGTAATGCAGCTCCAATTCAAAATACGGCGCATGGCGCTCCATTAGCTCAAGGAATATAAAGTCGCCTTCCCACGCAGGCAATTCCTTCAGCTTTGCTTTGTCCAGCCACACGAGTTCGCCTTCGTCGCAGTCCGTCAACTTTCCTGTGAACCCGTCTGCATAATAAAGGTGCATCATCTCCTCCGGCCATGGGGCGCTGTCGAACAAAATCTCGCCGCATTTACGAAAGTTGGTCAGCGTAAGTCCGGTTTCCTCCATCGCTTCGCGCAATATGCATTCGTCCGCTGTTTCGTTCGGCTCAATATGCCCGCCTATGCCTATCCATTTGTCGTGGTTCACGTCGTGCTGCTTTTTTACGCGGTGCAGCATAAGGTATTTGCCGTCTTTTTCTATATAGCAAAGCGTTGTATGTTTCATAGCTTATCGCCCTTTCATGCATTATATAGAAATTGTACATCACAAAAATGAAAACATAAAGAAAAAAGCACCCGCCGTGCAGATACTTTTTGCATATGGCGTGCCCAAAAGGATTCGAACCTTCGGCCTTCAGAGTCGGAGTCTGACGCTCTATCCAGCTGAGCTATGGGCACACGCTGCTTTGCTATTATATCATATTGAGGATAGGATGCAAGCGCGAATTAAAAAAAATAGCCGCACACGCGCGCCGCGCAGGGGGAATTTGCGCAAAAAGGGCGCGGCCGTAAACGATGCATCGGCAAAGAACGGTGCGAACGGCAAATAATGCAAGCGTATGAAAGCGGTACGGGCATAAAAAATACATATCCGCACACGCCGTAATATGTGCAGAGTATGCCTGTTTTTGGGGAAAATTGCATATTTGACATGCAGTATTCATAACGGCGCAACATTTATGTTGCATTTTATTCTGCCATGTGATAGAATTCATTACAAGATGATAGAAAGGCCGTATATGCAGTTCTACCATGCAAATATCCAGCCGATTTATCCAAGAGCACAACATGATATTTTCCGACATGAGCGGTAAAATATAAAAAAACAAGGAGGAAAAAACATGCAAATCAAATTTGCAAAGTTCTTTGCACTGATGCTGGCTGCCATGATGGTCTTTTGCGTAGTCGCAGGCTGCCAGCCGCAGAATCCCACCGGTGGTGATCAGCAGACCAATCCACCGGCCACCGACACTCCTTCGGATCCCAACGCGGGCACTGACCCCGTTGCTCCGGTAGAAGTGAACTACGAAGACGTTGACGAGAACGACGCCATCGTCCATCAGGATTTCACCTCTGTCTATAAGAAGATCGGCTCCAAGATCACCATAGACATGGTTGAAGAGGATGAGGACGGCATCGCCACCGTAACGTACGAGGGCAAGACCTATGAGCTTGGTATGGACTTCCTTTCCATGGCCATGGTTTACAACTGCAGCGTGCCCGAGGGCAGCGACAAGTACAAGACCGAAGATGACGTTTACGCCGAATGGTGGAAGCTTTACATCCAGCGCTGGAACTACATGGTATGCGAAATACCTCTTTACTCCAACCAGTACTTTGATGTTTACAATGCCAAGATTGAAAATTTCGCGACCTCTCCTTACTGGGGACCCGCGGATGCCATCGTTGCCGCCACCGTTAAGGAAGGCGAAACCAGCTCCTTCATTCTCGGCAGCAGCACCGAGCTTTCCGGCAGCTTCCGCGACGCGTCCTGGGGCAAGTCCTCACCCGGTTCTTCCGATCTGGACATCCAGAATCTGACCACCGGTTATTCCACCGTTATGTCCGGCTTCGACGGTTCCTATGCATGGAACATGATGGCTGTTGCCGAAGAGCCCACCCACGTTAAGAACGAGGACGGCACCCTGACCTACACCATCAAGGTTCGCGATGACATGAAGTTCTCCGATGGCACCCCCATCACCGCCAAGAACTACATTGCTTCCCTGCTGGCCAACTCCACCAATGTGGCGGTGGCTGCCGGCGGCAACGGCAATGCGGGCCAGGTTGTTGAAGGCTTCGATGAATTCAAGGCCTATGAGGGCGAGGGCGATCCGGTTTACTTCAAGGGCGTGCAGCTCATTGATGATTACACCTTTGCCATCACCTATCAGGCTGATTATGCCAATTACTACTATCTGATAACCTTTGCCGGCTTCAGCCCTGCTCCCATGCAGATGTACCTTGGCGAGAACGAGATCATTGTCAACGAGAACAAAGAGTGCGGCCTCTCCGAGGGCTTCTATAAGAAGGAAGCCAAGGACGGCGTTGACGCCTTTGTTATGGTTGACGTTATCAACAATAACCTGAAGTGGGATTCCGACCTTCCCTACAGCGGCCCCTATGTAGTGTCCGATTATGACGCTTCCTCCAGGACCGCTACCCTGACGCTGAACCCCATCTATCCCGGCGACGATGCCCGCGGCAAGCCCAGCATCGAATCCCTCACCTATGTAAAGGTTATCAGCGAAACCCAGAACGACCAGCTCCTCAAGGGCGAAATCGACATCATCTCCGGCATCACCGGCGGTGACGAAACCAAGGCTGCCCTGAAGCTTGTTGACGAAGGTGCAGGCAAGTTCGCCGAAACCCATTACGACCGCGCCGGCTACGGTAAGCTCGGCTTCCGCTGCGACCTTGGCCCCACCGCCTTTGCCGAAGTGCGTCAGGCCATCTGCTACACCATCAACCGTCCCGAGTTCGCGCAGACCTTCACCGGCGGCTTCGGCTCCGTTGTGCATGGTCCGTACTACACCGGCTTCTCCGCCTACAAGGCCGTTGAGGACGAAATCATACTGAACCAGTATGCTTACAGCTCCGACTCCGCTAACGCGGTTCTCGACGAAGGCGGCTGGATCTACAACGATAAGGGTCAACCCTACGTTGCCGGCACCGACCCCGTCCGCTATAAGAAGCTGGAAGGCTATGAGCTCTCTCCGCAGAACATCGCCTTTAAGTCCACCGACGGCGCTTACAAGACCCTCAAGATCAATGGCGAGTACTACATGCCGCTGGCAATCAACTACTTCGGTACTCAGCCCAACAACGTAACCGACATGCTGATCACCGCATGGCAGTCTAACCCCAATGCCACCACCGAGATCGGCGCCTACATCGTATATACCTCCACCGACTTCAATACCGGTCTCTACGGCGAACTGAGCCAGATGACCGACTACGGTTGGGACGGCGTGGCCAAGCTGAACGCAATCAACTTTGCTACCGGCTTCAACAGCGCCGCATACGATTTCTCCTTCAATATGACCATCGATCCGGCTCAGTATGATAGCTATTCAGCCTACTATCTCATGGACGAGGCCGACTTCTTCGAGAACTACTAATCGGTTCAACACGGAAGAAAATATGAGATCGCTTTAAGCGCAAACAACTGTGCGGGGGCATATAATATGCCCCCCGCGTTGTAAAGGCGATCTTCCGGTTACAGGTTTAAGCGCATGCGCCGATCTGCATGTCTATAAGGATTCCTTCCTGTGCAGGTCGGCGCTTTTTAGAGATTCTTAACGGCATAGCCCGCATTAAGCCGCGCGGGCATATCAAACGGAGGGTGCCTATGGGAAAATACATAGTTAAGAGAGTATTATACATTATTCTCGTATTCTTTATTCTCTCATTCATGATTTATATGATTTACAATATGCTGCCCATAGATAAGGCGGCGGAAGCAGCAAAAACGGAGGTTCAGGCCAACCGTAAGCTGGATTATAACGAGCGCCTGGAGTTTTGGAAAAGACGTTACGGAACGGACGGTACAAAGCTCGAACGCTATTTCCGCTGGCTGGGTATATACCCATTCTATGACGGCAGATACGACGGCCTGCTTCAGGGCAATTTAGGCCAGTCCACCAAATACGGCAAGCCCGTTATCGAGGTGCTGGTGGAGCCCATGAAGAACACCATTTTCATCAACATTTTCGCCACCATTCTTGCCTTGGGCATAACAATTCCCCTTGGCATATTCTGCGCAGTAAAGCGCGGGAGCAGAAGGGACGTAGCCGTGCAGGTGGGCACGATTATAGGCTACAGTTTACCGACATTTATTATCGCAATTGTATTCATTTGGCTCTTTGCCGTGGTGCTTGGGTGGTTCCCGGTTTCCGGCATGACAACGGCGGGGAGTCTGCATTGGAGCAAATCAAAACAGTTCTGGGATAAGATGTACCATTTGGCATTGCCGCTTATAGTAATGACGTTCTGCTCATTGGGCGGCATGACCCGTTACGTCCGCGCCGCAATGATAGAGGCGCTGTCCATGGACTGCATCCGCACGGCACGCGCAAAGGGCGTCAGGGAAAAGGTTGTAATCTATTCCCACGCATGGCGCAATGCTCTGCTGCCGATCATTACGCTGATCATAGGCTGGTTCCTCGGCATATTCGGCGGCTCTGTAATGATTGAAAACATCTTCGGCCTTAACGGTATCGGTAAAGTATATTTTGACGCCCTGAACGGCAATGATAACGAGGTCATTCTGGCTTTACAGATGTTCTACGTTTCCATTTCCCTCTTCGGCAACCTGATTATCGACCTTGTATACGGTTTGGTCGATCCGCGTATCCGCGTCAACAAGTAAAGGAGGCAGTCTATGGAAAAGAAAAACAACAGCACTGCCCAAAAGAACGGCGTGTTCAGCACCTTGGGCAACTGGTTCAGGCGGACCTTCCGTGGTGGCAGCAAAGAAATGAGTGATGACGAAAAGTTCGCCATCGAAAAGATTGAAAGCCCTTCCGTAATGGCAACGAAGGCTTTCTTTCGCAGGAAGCTGGCCGTGGTTGCATTGGTTGTGCTGATAGGCATGTTCCTGTTTGTGTTCATCGGGCCGTACTTCGTGCCCATGGATCTTAATTACACCGATCCGCTCCAGGCCAACATGCCCCCGATTAACAACATGAAAACGGTGCCGGAAGGCTTGAAGAACCAGATAAAGGATATAAACGGCTTTGCCGATTTCACCGTTGGCGTAAGCAAGGATAATACCTTCTATCTTTGGGGCAACGTTAAGAACAATCTTACGGGCGTGGACTATTCCGACTATCCCGATGCCATACAGCCCGGCAAGGTGGTTGCCGCTGCCGCCGGTTCGGACCATATCATAGCCGTCACTACCGATGGTGAGGTGATCGGCTGGGGCTCCAACGGCAACGCTCAGTACGGCTATCTCAAGAACCCGAACGACCCATATACCGAGGAGCCGGAGGAGCTTATTAACGGCACCATCGATCCCGACCATGTACGTCAGCTCATCTGCGGCTATCAGGTAACGGCCCTTGTAATGGACGACGGGCGTATGTATATGTGGGGCAACAACAACAGCATGCTCAGCCTTGTTGAGTTTGCCAATAAGGAGAAGTACAATACCGAAGTGAAGAAGGTTGCCTTCTCCAACTATTATGCGATACTGCTCAAGGAGGACGGCACCGTTACCGGCGGCCAGACCCTCACCTTCAATAAGCAGACCGCTTACTCCAATAAGGACGGCCAGATTCAAAATCTGCGTACCTATATGAAGGATCGCAAGGTTTTGGATATTGCCGCTACCAATAACTGCTACTGCTTCGTAATGGACGATGGCAGCATGGTGGTATTCGGCGCCTCCGAATACGGCGAAAAGGATATCCCCGAAGCTACCGCAAACGAAAAGATAGTGGGAGTCAAGGCGGGTACCCGTCATTTTGTGGCAGTCAGCGAAACCGGCAACGTGTACGCATGGGGTCATAACGACGGCGGCCAGTGCAACGTGGATGGCGACAGGTGCAGCCTTGTCTACACCGGCTCCAAGCAGAGCTATATGGTAGACAGCGAAGATAAGCTGGTGGAAAGTGTCGGCTTCAGCGGCTATCCTCTCGGTACCGACAGCAGAGGCCGCGACATACTCACCCGAATCATACACGGCGGCAAGATGACCATGACCATCGGCGCGGTAGCCGTTGTGGTTTCCACCATAATCGCCGTTATAGTGGGCTGCCTTTCCGGTTACTTCGGCGGCTGGGTGGATATGCTGCTCATGCGCATAACGGAGATTTTCTCCTCGCTGCCCTTCCTGCCGTTCGCCATGATGCTTTCCTACGTCATACGAACGATGCCGATAGGCGAAAATACCAGAATATTCATAATCATGATAATACTTGGCTTGCTGAGCTGGACGGGTCTTGCCCGCATGATTCGCGCTCAGGTGTTGGCGGAGCGCGAGAAGGAGTTCGTAATTGCTGCCAAGTCAATGGGCGTAAAGGAGAACAGAATAGCCTTCAAGCATATTCTTCCCAACGTCATATCCATTATTCTGGTGAACATCACTTTGGACTTTGCAGGATGCATGCTTACCGAGTCCAGCCTTTCCTACCTGGGCTTCGGCGTACAGCAGCCGCAGCCCACATGGGGCAATATGCTTAACGGCGCCAACAACTCCATAGTCATCCAGAACTTCTGGTGGCAGTGGCTGTTCCCCGCCATTGCGCTGTCTGTGGCGACTATCAGCATCAACATCATCGGCGACACCCTGCGGGATGTTCTTGACCCCAAGAGCTCCCAAGAGAAATAATGGATGGAGGCAAAGAAATGGCTTTATTAGAAGTAAAAAACCTTCATACCTATTTTAAGACCAGAAAAGGTATTGTTAAGGCTGTCAACGACGTATCATACTCGCTGGATTCCGGCAAGACCATAGGTATAGTGGGCGAGTCCGGCTCCGGCAAATCCGTATCCGCCATGAGCATCCTTCAACTGCTGGATGGCAATGGCTATATTGCAGAGGGAGAAGTTATATTCGAAGGCAAGGATTTGACCAAGCTTTCACAACAGGAGATGTACTCCATACGCGGCAATAAGATATCCGTTATATTCCAAGAGCCCATGACAAGCTTGAACCCGGTGTTCACCATCAAGCGTCAGCTCAGCGAACCCTTCATAATTCACCAGAAGATGAGCAAGAAGGAAGCGGAGAAGAAGGCGGTGGAGATGCTCTATGCCGTGCAGATACCTAACCCCGAAACGGTACTGCTCCAGTATCCCCATCAGCTTTCCGGCGGTATGCGGCAGCGTGTCATGATAGCAATGGCGCTTGCCTGCAAGCCCAAGATACTTATAGCGGACGAACCTACCACCGCTTTGGACGTTACCATTCAGGCACAGATATTGCACCTGATGAACGAGCTTCAGCGCGAAAACGGCACCGCCATAATATTCATAACCCACGATTTGGGCGTTATAAACGAAATGGCGGACGATGTGGTTGTTATGTACTGCGGTCAGGTTGTGGAGCAGGCATCTGCGCGGACCATATTTAGCCAAGACTGCCCGGCGAGCCACCCCTATACGGAGGGCCTGATGCATTCCATCCCCCGTATGGACAATGTGGGCACCAAGCTAAAGCCCATTCCCGGCGTGGTGCCGCATCCGCTGGCGCTGCCCAAGGGCTGCAAGTTCGCGCCAAGGTGCAAATACGCCACTCAGCGTTGCTTGGAAGAGGAGCCTACGCTCAATGAAGTATTCCCCGGTCAGAGAATTCGTTGTTTCTATCCCATGAAGGAGGTGCGCTGCAGTGAAGAACACGGAAAAGCTGTTGTCAATCACAAATCTTAAAAAGTACTTTCCTGTAGCCAAAACTAAGTGGTTCCAGAAAGAACAGCTGTATGTAAGGGCCAACGAGGATATCACAATAGATATTTTCAGCGGCGAAACATTCGGTCTGGTGGGCGAATCCGGCTGCGGTAAGTCCACGTTGGGCAGAACCATACTTCAGCTATACGATCAGACTGCGGGCAGCACCCTGTATTACGGCCGCACGTTGGAGGATTTTGCCCCCGAATACGTGGCAAAGACCCTGATGCGGGCGCCCAAGATGATTGAGCGATATAAGAAGGAGCAAGCTAAGGCTCACTCTGCCGCCGCGGAAGTGGAAAAGGCGGGCGAGCAGGCTACGTTCTATCAGCATCAGACCAAGAACCTGCTGGAGGCCGAAGCGCAGACCGCTTTCCAGAACGTTGTTAAGATACTGGGCGGCTTTGCCGCGCTTGACGACCCGAGGGAAGGCGCGGAGGCGCTGCTGAAAAAGTACCGCACAAATATCCAGATTTCCAAAATCAGGGAGCAGATGCGGGATATGGACGGCGAGATATCCCTTAACGAGGCTATTGCCAAGGAAATTGAGGCCGACAAGGAATTCAAGAATCCTCAGCCCAAGATTCGCAAGGCCCTGCACAAGGCGCAGCTTTACAGGGCAAGGAAAAGGGCTTTGCAGGAAAAGCTTGATATGCTCAATGCCCTGCTTAAGGATGAGGAAGCAAACGTGGCGGCTATCAAGGCCAAGTATAAGGACGATGCTAAGTTCCGGGAGTATGAAGCCATGCTGGACAACGGCATTGACCTCAGCCGGCTGAACTATTCCGAAATGCGCGTTCTGCGTAAGGATATACAGATTATATTCCAGGACCCCTATTCTTCGCTTAACCCGCGCATGACCGTGGGCCAGATAATAGGCGAGGGTCTTGTTACGCATAAGTTCTTCAAGGCGCGCGACCCCAAGATGAAGGAGTACATACTCCGCGTTATGGAGGAGTGCGGCTTGCAGGGCTATATGCTCCATCGCTATCCTCACCAGTTCTCCGGTGGTCAGCGTCAGCGCATCTGCATTGCCCGTGCTTTGGCTGTAAAGCCCAAGTTCATCGTTTGCGATGAGTGCGTATCAGCACTGGATGTGTCCATACAGTCCCAGATAATCAACCTGCTTGAGGAGCTGAAGGAGAGCGAGAATCTGACATATCTGTTCATCTCCCACGACCTGTCCGTTGTCCGCTACATTTCCGACCGTATCGGCGTTATGTATCTGGGCAACCTGGTGGAGCTTGGTACGGCTGAAGAGGTATTTAAGGATCCCCGCCATCCGTATACCGTGGCGCTGCTTTCCTCCATCCCAACGACGGATCCCGATTCCGCCAGCAAGGATCGTATTATTCTGGAAGGCAATATCCCAAGTCCAATCCGTCCTCCGGAAGGGTGCAAATTCCACACCCGCTGCTATATGGCCTGCGAAAAGTGCAAGCGCGTACCCCCACCGTATGTGGAGGTCGAGCCCGGTCATTTCGTAGCCTGCCATTTCCTGGATAAGAAGATAGACGAAAACGGCAAATATCTCTTTGAGCGGAATGGCAAGAAAGAGGAAAAGTAAGTCATGCTTATTGATAGGCTTCGAAAGCTTAAAAAGTATGACCCCAAGAAAGCAGAGACTCTCTCCGATGAAATACACAAGGAGGGCGGCTTGGAAAAGGGGGATCTTAAAGCCCTTATCCTTTCCGCATTTGCGGTTTTTCTGCCAATAGCTCTCGGAATACTGCTGCTGTTCGTGTTGGTGGCGTGGGCCTTCACCGGCTTTGCCACATAAAGCGCGGCATAAAAAGCAAAGCAACCTCCCCCGGTGAATCATCGGGGGAGGTTTTATATCCATCCGGTAAAAGCGTGCCGTTTGAATTGAAAAATTAGCTTGCAAAGCGGCGCGGAAACGGATACAATATTCTTGCGCGCCAAGCGGGGAGTTAGCGGTGCCCTGTACCTGCAATCCGCTATAGCAGGGTGTGATTCCCGCCGTGAGGCGAAGCGCTGTGGGGCTGGAACAAGGGCGAAGCATTGAAGGCTGTGTCCTGTGCAATCGGATGCCGTGAACCATGTCAGGTCCTGACGGAAGCAGCATTAAGCGGAAAATCCGATGTGCCGCGGGAATGCATGGCCGGAGCTTAGCTTATTGTGTGCCGCCCATGGTGCTTTATGTCGAGCGGTGGGTGCGCGTTTTTCAAAAAAGAACATGGCGCTGCATTATGTGCGGCGCTTTTGTTTTACTTGGAGGATACCATGGATAAGGTTTTGCTTATATTGGTGGACGGTATGCGGCCGGACAGCATAGCCGCATGCGGCAGCGAATATGCGGATAATATGCTGAAAAGCTGCCGCTATAAGGATATGCAGGCGAAAACAGTGTTCCCGTCCGTAACGCTGCCATGCCATATGTCGCTGTTTCATAGCGTTGTGCCGCAGCGGCACGGGATACTGACGAATACGTTCGTGCCCATGGCGCGGCCCGTGGATGGGCTTATAGAAAAGCTGCACAACGCCGGTAAGCGCTGCGCTTTTTATTATACGTGGGAGCAGCTTAGGGATCTGGCAATGCCGGGCATGCTTGATTATTCGCTGTACAGCGCCATGTTTCACGAGCAGGGGATAAAGGCCGACCGCACCGTGACGGACGCGGCGATAGCCGCAATGGCCGCCGAAAAGCCGGACTTTATATTCCTTTATCTTGGCTGGGCGGACGAAACCGGGCACCGTTTCGGCTGGATGAGTGAAGAATATCTTGATATAGTAAGCGAAGAATGGGCCAACATAGAGCGCGTGCTTGCAGCAACGCCGGAAGAATACAAGGTGATTATTACGGCCGATCATGGCGGGCACGACATGAACCACGGCAGCGACGCGCCGGAGGACATGACGATTCCCGTAATAATACCGGAGCATGGTTCGCCTGATAAATTCACGGGCGAACACATAAGCATACTTGATATTGCGCCGACCATAACCAAATGGTTGGGCGCTGTGCCGGATGAGCAATGGATAGGCAGGCCTATTGTGAAATAAAGCCTAAAACAGCTCATCCAGCATTGTGTAATAGAAAAGCTTATCCCTGTCCGGCTCTATGCCGAGCAGGTTAAACAGCGCATCCGCATCAAAATACGGGTGCGTTGTTCCGTATCTGCCGTCGCGGTTGTTAACAAGGCTGCGGTAGCACAGGGCTATATCCTGATATATGTCCGTAACGCCGGCCCAGCCAAGGTCTATAAAGCCGCTTATTTTGCCGTTGTCTATGAACACATTCGGCAGGCAAAGATCGCCGTGCGAAAATACGCGCTGTTCGGTCGGCTTGTTTGCTATGAGCCAGTTATAAAGCTCCTCCGGCCCGCTGAACCCGTTCGGGCCGTATGTGCCGGGTTGGGCGTCATCCGTGCTGCATAGCCCCTGCTCAACATTGCGCTTTGCAAAGGCAAGCTTCGATTCAAGCATGTTCTGATACGGGCAATCCGCCGTATTCACGTTCCAAAGCATATGTATGGCGTTTGCAAGCAACGGCAAAAGCGCGGGCGCATTATCCATATATTCCTTGGCGCAGGCCATTTTGCCGCGTATGCGGGTCATCAGCAGATAGTTAGTGCCGTTTTCTTCGGCGACCTCAATTATGCGCGGGGCAGGCAGCTTGCCTTCAAGGAAGCCAAGAATATTGCAGCTGCGCTCATGGTCAGCCATATCCGTGCCGATTTTAAGCACCATGTTTTCATAGCACAGCACCTTTGAGCCGGACATGCCGATTCCGCTTTCTTCATAAGGCAGCGCGCTTACGCACCGCGCAATGCTATCGGGGAGATACATAATAAATTACCTCATAATCATAGATGAAAACAGTATAGCATTGATATGGCGGCAATACAAGCTCATTAACCTTGACTTATCACCCCATCCACAATATAATACAAGGGTAAAAAGTAAACAGCGTGCGATTATACTGCCGCGTTAAGGCGCGGCGCGGCCACCATAAAGACCGGGGAATCGGATGAAAGCTCCGAACTATCCCAGTAACCGTGATGCGGATGAAGAAGCACTTATGTCACTGCCTATAAAAGCGGGCGGGAAGGCGCTTTGTTAGGATGAAGCTAAGTCGGGAAACCTGTTTTCGCACGGAAAACTTCTGGGGTTGAGTGAAACTTATATGGCATAAAATTGCTTATATTATGGTTGCAGCTTGTATTCCGGAAGCTGCGGCCTTTTTATTTGCCTCTAAACAAAGGAAAGGAGTTTTCTTTAACATGAAAAACACTAAAAAACTGCTGGCCGTGCTGCTTGCGGCCATGATGTGCATTGCCTTTGCGGCGTGCCAGAACACCGATAACGGCGACGTGACGCCCCCTGCGGACACCACCGCGCCCGAAACCACCGCACCCGTTGCGGACACCGCAGCGCCCGAACAGAGCGCCGACCCTGAACCCGCAGGTATTACCGTAACGGACATGATGGGCCGCGAGGTAACGCTTGATGCACCGGCGAGCAAGGTAGTCGCTCTTAGTGCGGGCGAATGCGAAATCGTCTACGCCCTTGGCGCGGGCGAGCTGGTAGTGGGCCGCGGCGAATACTGCGACTATCCTGCCGAGGTGTTCGACGTTGCATCCGTCAAGTCCGGCTCCGAAACGAATATAGAGGAAATTGTTGCCCTTGAGCCGGATGTGCTTATAACCAGCGCAATGGATCAGGACCAGGACGTTATAGCCAAAATAGAGGAAGCGGGCATAAAGGTAGTTGAATGCTACGCACAGGATATAGAAGGCGTGTATACTTCAATAGACCTTATAGGCAAGGTGATAGGCCGCAACAGCGAAGCGGAAAGCCTTATTGCACAGATGAAGGAAGGCTTTGAGCAGATTGCCGCCAACAAGGTGGAAGGCGAAAAGACCGTTTACTTTGAAGTTTCTCCGCTCCAGTGGGGACTTTGGACTGCGGGCAAGAACACCTTTATGGATGAGATAGCCACCATGATGGGCCTTACCAACTGCTTCAGCGATGTTGAAGGCTGGGGCGAGATTTCTCAGGAGCAGGTAATTGAGCGCAACCCGGACTACATAGTGACCATATCCATGTATTATGGCGAAGGCCCGACACCCGTTGAGGAGATACTCGGCCGTGAAGGCTGGGGCGAGCTGACCGCCGTTAAGAACAATGCGGTGCTCAACCTTGCCAACAATGAACTCAGCCGTCCCGCACCCAGGCTGCTTGACGGCGCAAAGGCACTTTATGATTTTGTGACCGCCGAATAAGCGGCATATACTGCTAAATACTGCTCCCGCGGCGAAAGCTGCTGCGGGAGCGGCTTTTTATTGGGAATAATCGGATATTGATGGTATAATACGCTTATGAACGGAACGCAGGAAGGCTTCAGGGCATATGAATACATAATATTTGCGGCGGCAGCCATATTGACCGCCGTTATATGCGTATGCTTGGGCAGCGTGAACGTGCCGCTTAAAAGCACGGCGGAGATATTTCGCCGCGCGATACTGGGGCTGGACATGCCAAAGGAGCTGCCCGCGTCAATAATACTTACCGTGCGGCTGCCGCGCGTGCTGTGCGTTGCGCTCACGGGCGCGTCGCTTTCGCTTTGCGGCGCGGCAATGCAGGGCCTTTTGAAAAACCCGCTTGCCGATGGCTCTACGCTCGGCGTGTCCTCCGGCGCAAGCCTCGGCGCGGTTATTGCCATTGCGTTTGGCATATCGTTCCCTTCGCTCCCGTTCGCCGGCACGATGGTTATGGCAATACTGTTTGCGTTCATATCGCTTTTGATAATTCTTGGCCTTGCATACAGGCTTGATTTTTCACTTTCAACAAATACAATAATACTTATAGGCGTTATATATTCAATGTTTGTATCCAGCGCCATGAGCGTTATAATCACGTTTGCGTCAAATAAACTCAAGCAGATAACGTTTTGGACTATGGGCAGCCTTAACGGTTCAAAATACGCAAACGCGCTTGCGCTTGCGGCGGCGTTCGCAATATTCGGCGGAATTCTTTTTATAAAGGCAAGGGAGCTGAATGCGTTCGCCGTGGGGGAAGATAATGCGCGAAACATTGGCGTGGACGTAAAAAGGACAAAGCTGACGGTGCTCATATGCGTATCCGCGCTGATAGGCGTATGCGTTTCAATAGGCGGAACGATAGCGTTCGTGGGCCTTGTTACGCCGCACGCGGCGCGCTTCATAGCGGGGCCGAACCACAAGCGGCTGCTTAGCGCAAGCGCGTTTGCGGGGGCGATATTCCTTATGCTGTGCGATCTTGCCGCGCGCACGCTGTTAAGCCCGCTGGAACTGCCGATAGGCGTTGTAACAAGCCTTATAGGCGCGGTTGCGTTTATAATAATATTCTATCGCGCAAGGGGGAAAAGCGGACGTGCTTGAGGTAAAGTCGCTCTCGGTGCGCTGCGGCGCGCTGGACATAGTTAAGGGCGTATCCTTTGCCGTGAACGACGGCGAATGGCTTATGATAGCCGGCCCCAACGGCGCGGGAAAGTCCACCATAATAAACGCCGTTACAGGCGGCGTTGCATACACGGGGCAAATACTTTTGAACGGGCAGGACATACGCAAAAAGAAGCCTGTTGAATTGGCAAAGAACATAGGCGTGCTCACGCAGAACCATTACGTTGGGTATTCGTTCAGCGTGGAAGAAGTCGTGCGCCTGGGCAGATACGCCTATTCGCCGGGCGTGCTTGCAAGGCGCTGCGATGACGATGAGCGCATGGTTGAACTTGCTCTTGAAAAAACGGGCATGGCGGCGCAGCGCAGGCAATCCGTGCTCACGCTTTCCGGCGGGGAGCTGCAAAGGACGTTCCTTGCGCAGGCGTTTGCGCAGGATCCGAAGTATCTGCTGCTGGATGAACCTACAAACCATCTTGACCTTATATATCAGCGGCAGGTATTTGCGCTGATAAAAGAATGGCTCGCGCAGGGGGACAGGGCGGTTATAAGCGTTGTACACGATCTTTCCCTTGCGAAAAAATACGGCACACGCGCGCTGCTGCTCGACCATGGCTGCATGGCGGCGATAGGCGATACGAATACGGCGCTGAACCGCGATACGCTTGAAAAGGTGTACGGTATGGATGTTTACGCATACATGAAGGAGATGCTTTCCCAATGGCAGTAGATTATAAGCAATACATAAACGGACTCAATTCAGCCATACCGGATGCGGACATGAACGCGGCGGCATTGGCAAAGCAGCGCTGGGACAGCATTGCAAAGCCGCTGGGCAGCCTTGGTAAGCTGGAAGAAATGGTGATAAAAACGGCGGCGCTTACGGGCGGCGCAAACGTGGACATATCGCGGCGCTGCGTTGCAATGTTCTGCGCGGATAACGGCGTGGTGGCGGAAGGGGTCACGCAAACCGGCAGCGAGGTAACGGCAATAGTTGCCGCGAACGCCGCGCACGGCAAAAGCACAGTGTGCGCAATGGCGCGCACCGTTGGCGCGGAGGTGTATCCGGTTGACGTGGGCATGCTTACGCGAGCGGACGGCGTTGCGGACAGGCACGTTGCGGACGGAACAATGAATTTTACCCTTGGCCCGGCAATGACGCCGGAGCAGGCTATGCGGGCAATACAGGCGGGAATAGATACCGTAAGGGAGCTGAAAGAGAAGGGCTATAAGCTGATAGTTACGGGCGAAATGGGCATAGGCAACACCACAACCGCATCCGCCGTGGCGGCTGTGCTTACGGCTACGCCGATTGATGAAGCCGTTGGCCGCGGCGCGGGGCTCAGCGACGCCGGGCTTATGCGAAAGCGCAGCGCAATAGCGCGCGGTATTGCAGTGAACAAGCCGGATAAGGCGGATGCGTTCGATGTACTCGGCAAGCTTGGCGGGTTCGATATGGCGGCGATGGCGGGCGCGTTCATAGGCGGCGCGCTTTACAGGGTGCCTACGGTAATAGACGGGTTCATAAGCAGCGTGGCTGCGCTTATAGCCGCACGCCTTTGCCCAAGGTGCAGCATTGCAATGATACCCAGCCATGCTTCGGCGGAGCCCGCGGCAAAGCGCATTATGAAGGAGCTTGACCTTGAGCCGCCGCTTTATGCCGATATGCGCCTTGGCGAGGGCACGGGCGGCGTGTGCATAATTCCGCTTATGGATATGACGCTCAGCGTATATAACACCATGGCTACGTTTGAGGACATAAACGTGGACGCATATACGCCGCAGGGAGGAGAAATAAAGTGATAACGCTTATGACGGGCGGCTCGGCCTGCGGCAAAAGCTCATATGCGGAAAGCCTTGCCGTGCGGCTGAACGGGCCGCGGTACTATCTTGCCGCAATGCAGCCATATGGCGAGGGCGGGGCGGAAAAGATAGCCAAGCACAGGGAGATGCGCCGCGGCAAAGGCTTTGAAACAATTGAGCGCTACCGCGACTATGCTTCGCTTGAACTTGAAAACAAGGGCGGAACGGCGCTGCTTGAATGCATATGCAACCTTACCGCCAACGAAATGTTTGACGATGCGGGCAAGGTGAGCGATCCTTACGCGCGCGTGATAAGCGGCGTGGAGCACGTTGCGGCGCAATGCAGTAATCTTATAGTGATAACCAACGACGTTGGCAGCGACGCCGGAGTATATTCCGATGAAACAATGCGCTATGTGCGCGCGTTGGGGCGGATAAATATTGCTTTGGCGCAAATGGCGGATAATGTGTATGAATTGGTTGCGGGCATACCGATAGTGCTGAAAGGGAAGCTGATATGAACGCGTTAAGATCAATAGCCATGGCTTTTGCAATGTTTTCGCGCATACCCATGCCGCGCGTTGAATGGAAAAAGGAAAACATGCGCTATATGCTCTGCGCGCTGCCGCTTGTAGGGGCGGCGATAGGGCTGGCGCTTACGCTGTGGGTATGGGTATGCCTGCGGCTTAAAATAGGGCAAACGCTTTTTGCGGCGGGCATTGCGCTCATGCCGCTGCTCCTTTCCGGCGGGATACATATGGATGGCTTTTGCGACACTGCGGACGCATTGAGCAGCCATCAACCGGCGGAGCGCAAAAGGGAAATACTGAAGGATTCCCACGCGGGGGCGTTTGCTGTTATAAGCTTCGGCATGTATATGCTTGGGTACTTTGCGCTTTCAAGCGAGCTTGAGCTATGCTATAATACCGCGCTGATAATGGGGCTTATGCATATGATAAGCCGCGCCGTGGGCGCGCTTATGAGCACGCTTACCGTATCCGCACACGAAGGACTGCTAAGTGCCTTTACCTCCGCCGGGGCTAAGGGCGCGGCATGGATATTGCTTTGCATATTCGCGCTGTGCGCGGCGGGAGTTATCCTTATCGCGGGCATTGGCGGCGCGGCGATGGTGATTGCCGCTATAATGGCGTTCTATGCGCTCAGACGCATGGCGATAAAGCAGTTCGGCGGCATGAGCGGCGACCTTGCGGGCTTTTCTATACAAATGAGCGAGCTTATAATGCTTACGGCATATGTTTTTGTTTCAAGGGCGGTAAATATATGATATTGATAATTGGGGCCGAAGCGAGCGGAAAACGCGAATTTGCAAAAAACCTTGGCTATACGGAAGATGATTTCACCACCGATCCGTTTGACGGCAAAAGGGTGGTGTACGGCGTGCAGAGCATTCTTTTTGCCGACCATACGCGCACGCAAGAGCTATATGATGCGCTTGTTGATAAAGATGTTGTTATCTGCAACGAGGTCGGCAGCGGCGTTATACCCGTTGAGCGGGAAGTGCGCCTCGGGCGGGAGGCGGCGGGCAGGCTTTGCGTTCTGCTTGCAAAGGATGCCGAGGCCGTGGTGCGCATGATGTGCGGCATACCGACTATAATAAAGGGGCAAATATGAGGGTATATCTTATAAGGCACGCCAAAACCGTTGGCAATGCGCTCAATCGTTACATTGGCCGCACGGATTCGCCATTGTGTGAAGAAGGCATAGCGTCCGCCAAAGCGGCCGGAGGGGACAGCGCGCTTAAAAGCGTTATAGTCACCCCGCTGATGCGGACGCAGCAGACTGCGCGCATACTTTTCCCGAACGCTAAGCAGCGCATTGTAAGCGGCCTTAAGGAGATGGACTTTGGCGATTTTGAGGACAGAAGTGCGGACGATATGGTGAACGACGCCGCCTACCGCGCATGGGTAGACGGCGGCTGCATGGGACGCTGCCCGAACGGGGAGAGCATAGCATCCTTTACCGAAAGAATACTCGCTTCCTTTTGGCAATGCGTGCGCGCCGCGGAAAGCGCGGGCGAAAGCAGACTGGTATTCGTTGTGCACGGCGGGGTGATAATGGCTATCCTCAGCGCGGCAGGCAGGCCTAAAAAAGGCTTTTACGACTGGTATTTGCCAAATTGCGCCTGTGTGCAGGCCGATACGGCAACCGACAGCGCGACGGGCGAAGCATATCTTGAAAACATTGCCGTGAAGGAGAAGGTTGAAATTTGACGCTTAATCTGGTCAACATAGTATCCAATTTGCCCATGCTTGCGCCGCTCGGCGGCAGGGAGGGGCTTTATGATTATATCCATAATGATTGCCTCTGCGACGGGGCGGAGGTAATATCCTGCCCGCCATACGGCACGGATATAGTAAAGGGCAGCGCGGCGGGCTACCACCTTATGTTTTATCCCAACTGGATAGATTTCTATAACGGCAATACGGAATATCTGAATAAGCATTTCGGCAGCGAAAAAACATGGCGGGAATATTACTGCTGCGCTGATGCGGCGGGATTCGAGCGGCAGATAATCGAGGACATGGACCGCGCGGAAGCCTTGGGCGCGAAGTATGCGGTTTTTCACTGTGCGGATATATCAAACGAGGAAGTGCTGGGCAACTACGCGCTGCATACTAACGAGGAAGTCATCCGCGCAACGGCTGCGCTTATAAACCGAGTTATGCGCGGCAGGAAGTATAGCTTCACGCTGCTTTTTGAAAACCTTTTCGTGCCGGGCATGACGCTTATAAACAGCGCGGAAACGGAGCTGATGCTCAGCCTTGTTGAATACGAAAACAAGGGTATAATGCTGGACACGGGGCATCTTATGGCTGCGCTGAGGCTGAACGGACTGCTTACAGCCCAAAAAGAGGAGGGGGCCGCGGACGCCATATTAAACGTTGTCGCGGCCCATTGGAGGGTAAAAAAACACATACTGGGCATTCATCTGCATAAATGCAGCCTGAATATGCCCATTGAGGAGTACACAAAGGTTATCACACCGGCCAAAAGCTTTGAGGAGCGCAGCGCGCAGAGTTACGCGCGCATATTAGCGCTGGATACCCATTCGCCGCTTGAAACGGACGCAATGCGCCGTGTTATAGACGCGATAGCCCCGCGCTACATTGTGCATGAGCTGAGCGCGCGCACGCCCGCGGAGAAGGCCGAAGCCGTAAGAATGCAGCTTAAATCGCTTCGCGGCTGCTGCCCATGAAAAACAGCGCCAGTGCGCCGGGGCCAACGTGCGCCCCGGTTACGGGTTCGTAGCACACGGTCATTATCTGCTTGGGCGGATTTTTGACCCTTATCATTTCCGCAAGTGCTGCCGCATCATCAGAACAGTCCGCATGGGCTATACCGACGATTTGATCGGCGGCGTTTTCTACAAGCTCATCATACTTTGCGGCAATGGCCTTGAGTGCGTTCTTTTTGCCGCGCACTTTTTGAAAACAAACTATTTTGCCTTCGCCGTCGCCCTTCAAAAGGGGCTTTATGTTCAGCACGCTGCCTATCATGGCGGCTATGTTGGACAGCCTGCCCGTACGGCGCAGATGCATAATATCATCCACTGTGAATACTTGGCACATTTTGTGCCGCGTATTGATTATTTCCCGCGCAATTTCTTCCATATCGGCGCCTTCGCGCATCATTTCGCCCGCGCGTATAACAAAAAGCCCTTCGCCAAGGGATGCGCCGAGCGTATCCACGGTTATTATCTTTCTTTCGGGATATTGCTCCCTGAGTTCGCTGGCAGCGGTCTCGGCAGAGGAATATGATCCGCTTATGCCGGAGGACATGCCTATGAACAGTATATCAAGCCCCTGCTTGAGCACGGGCTCCATATATTCAATATAGCGCTGCGGCGGCACCTGAGACGTTGAAGCCTTTGCGCCGGAGCGTATGGCGTCGTAATACGCTTTGCCGTCGAACGCGGCAATGTCCATGCAGGTGCGCTCATCTCCGTTAAGGTAATAATTGAACGGTATAACGCCTATATCGTAAGCCGAAATCACATCCGGTTCCAAATTGGCCGAAGTATCGGTCATAAGCTTAAACAAAATACACACCTCCGTACGACCTTGTGAACAATATTAGATTAGCACGAGTGCTACGATATGTCAAGGGCGGCAATGTGACAGTTCGTTTGCATTTTGGCGTAAGATGTGATATATTCTGTCATAACATAAAATAATCAGGAGGTGGAGTTGCTTTGGCATATGATAAGCAGCTTGTTGCGGGCAAGCTGAGAAGATGGGAAAAATATCTTAACCGCTTCCGTTTGCCGCAATGGGATGATATACCGGACTTTGGATTATATATGGAGCAGGTGATAGTCCTGCTGAAAAAGTATTTGGATTATCTGCCGCCGGAATTGAAGGAGGAGCAGATAATAACCGCAGCCGCAATAAACAATTACGTCCGCACGAAGGTAATGCCCGGGCCGAACAAAAAGAAGTATTACAGAATACATATTGCGTACCTTATAATAATCTGCTCATTGAAGCAGAACCTTAGCCTTGCAATGCTGCAAAAGATAATCCCGATGGGCATAAACGAGGACGAGGTGAAGGAAATATACGAATCCTTTGCCAAGCGGCATAATTTGGCCGCGCAGTATTTCGTGGAGCAGGTTCGCCTTGCCGCGGCAAGCATACTGGATCACGATGAAAAGAGCGAGCTGGACGCGAAGGACCCGAACGACATGATAACATTCGCAGCGGTGATAAGCTGCTTTTCGCGCCTGCTTGCGGAAAAGCTGCTGCTGCTTGACGGTAAAACGATTGAGAATGGCGGAAGTATAGAAATAGTGGAGTGATAAAATGGGCGAAATAATCATAAGCACGGCAAAAATGGAAGATGCCGAGGAGCTGAACCGCATTGAATGCGCGGCGTTCCCAAGCGCCGAAGCCGCAAGTCTTGAATCCTATAAATACAGGATAACAAACATAAACGACTGGTTTTTGAAGGCGGAGGAGGACGGCAAAATAGTCGGCCTTATCTGCTGCCGACCCGTAGCTATAGAGGGCGTGACGGACGATATGTATGAACCGGAGCCTGTGGCGGACGGCAAGGTGATATGCATACTGAGCGTAGCCACGGAGCCGAACCTTCAGCGGCGCGGCATAGCGGCAAAGCTTATAGAAGCGCTGATAGCCAAGGCGAAGGAGCGCGGCATGGACGCGGTTTCGCTTGCCTGCAAGGATAAGCTGGTGCATTATTATGCCAAGTTCGGCTTTGTGCTAAACGGCATTTCCGCATCCGAACACGGCGGCGTGCAATGGAACGACATGATATTGAGGTTTTAAGTATATCAGAGTAAATAAAAAAGGCAGCGTGTGCTGCCTTTTTGTGCCTTTATTCGAAGAATGCAACGGCCCTTACGGGAGCGCCGTCCGCATTTTCCCATTTCAGCGGCAATGCGAAGAACCAGAACGGCTCGCGTCCGCATTTGTCAAGATTGGTCAGGTTCTCTATGTTGACTATCTCGTGCTCTGCAAACAGCTTTTTGTGCCGCGGCAGATCTGCGTCCGGTATGGGGTCCACGCCTATAACATCGAACCCAATGCCCTTTTTGTTCGTGGCAAGTATAAAGTCTATAACCTCGTCGTCTATGCAGGGATAGTCGCCGTAATATTCCTCCGTGCCCCAGCGCGCGTCCCAGCCAAGGTTGAACAGCAGATAGTCCGCCTTTTCCGCATCGGCGCGGCGCGGGGCTATTTCCTGCATGGTTATGGCCTCGCCCTCTTTAATATGGCGGCAGTCTATAACTACCGCGCGGCCCACGAATTGGCTCACGGGGAAGGCGTCCAGCGTTGTACGCCCGGCAAAAAGGTGCGCCGGCGGGTCAACATGCGTTCCGGTATGGGAATACATGCTGAGCAGCGTTTCCTTAAAGCCGTCCTTTTCGTATGAATTGGCTGGGGTCAGCCTGGGCTGCTCCGTGCCCGGGTAAACCGGCATTGTTTCGGATATGGTATGCGTAAGGTCTATTACTTTCATATCGCGCGCCTTTGACTTACGCCATCAGCTCCTCCATTTCGTCTATCAGCTCGCCGAAAAGCTTCAGCGCTTCGTTCACGGGGGCGGCGGTGGTCATGTCCACACCGGCCAGCTTCAGTATGCTTATGGGATCCATGCTGCCGCCGGCGGAAAGGAACTTCTTGTAATCGGCAACGGCGGTTTCGCCTTCGGTAAGTATGCGGTTGGCTATTGCGCAGGCGGCGGAGAAGCCGGTGGCATACTGGAACACATAGAAGTTATAGAAGAAGTGCGGAATGCGCGCCCATTCTTCGGCAATTTCCTTGTCCACGGTTATGCCGTTGCCAAAGTAGAACTTGTTCAACTCGTAATACTTATCGCAAAGCGCATCGGCCGTGAGCGCCGCGCCGGATTCGGCAAGCCGGCTCATGAAAAGCTCAAACTCGGCAAACATGGTCTGGCGATATACCGTGCCGCGGAAGCTTTCAAGGAAGTGGTTTATAAGATATGCGCGCTCGCGCTTATCGGTGGTGTTGTTGAGCAGGTATTTGACCAGCAGCACCTCGTTGCAGGTGGAGGCGACTTCTGCCACGAATATAACATAATGCGCGTTGCAGGGCGGCTGATGCTTTATGGAATGATAGGAATGCAGCGCGTGGCCCATTTCGTGCGCAATGGTGAACATGCTGTCCAGCGTGTCCTGCTGATTGAGCAGAACATACGGATGCGGATCACCGCCGGAGGAATATGCGCCGCCGCGCTTGCCTTCGTTTTCGTAAACGTCTATCCAGCGGTTGCTGAAGCCTTCCTTCAATATATCAAGATAATCCTGGCCGAGCGGGGCAAGAGCCTTAAGTATTATCTCCTTGGCCTCTTCGTAAGGTATCTTTTTGGTGGCGTTGCTCACTATGGGCGTATAAAGGTCATACATATGCAGCTCGTCAACGCCCATAAGCTTTTTGCGCAGGTTGACGTATTTATGCAGATGCTCTATGTTGTTATGCACGGCCTCTATCAGGTTATGGTAAACCTGCACGGGCACTTCGGTTTCATCAAGCGCGGCCTCCAGCGTGGAATCATAGTGCCTTGCCTGCGCATTGAATATAAGGGTTTTCATCTGCGCGTCAAGGAACGCGGCGGTTGTGTGCTTGAACGATGCAAACGTATGATACAGCGATTCAAACGCGGCCTTTCGCACGTTCACATCCCCGTTTTCCATAAGGGGTATGAATGAACCCTGCGTAACCTGCAGCGCATTGCCTTCGGCATCGTGAATATCGGGGAAGCGGATGTCCGCATTGCGGAAGGCTGAACCTATTTCGCCGGGGGCGTTGCTCATCTGCCCGGCAAGGGCCATTATGCGTTCCTCGGCGTCGCTTAGGGTATGCGGCTTCATGCGGCGTATGCGGCTGAGTAGGCGCTCGTATTCTTTAAGCTCCGGTTTCTGTTGCATAAAGCCATCAAGCTTTGCATCGTCTATGGCTATTATTTCGGGGGTAACGAAGGCATATGCGCTTTCGTATGCCACAAGGTAGCTCATCAGCTTGCCCTTCATGGCGTTATAGAAGCTGTTGGCGGTGTCTTCGTCGGACTTACGCATGGCGTAGTTGGCAAGGCGGCCTATTTTCAAATTGGCCTCGTCGCGCGCCTTCAGGAAGCCGTAAAGCGTGTCCGCGCTTTCGCCCAGCCTGCCCTTATAGGTTTCGGCCATGGGGATGTATTTCTTCGCGTCCTCAAGCGCCTTTTCCCAAAGCTCGTCCGTTGCAAAAAGGTCTTCCGTTGCCCAAGTGTATTGCTTGTCTACCTCGCTGCGCTTGGGTATTTTTTTCTGTGCTGCCATTTGCATATATCTCCTTTTCTTTTTATTCAGAAGCTTGTTAAGGCTATTGTACCATGTTTTTAATTTATAAGCACCTGTTTTGAAATAATATATTGACAACTATATCGGCGGACGATATAATGCATATATCGACAGCCGATATAACGGCAAACGATAATAAGGAGGCCAAATGAACGAATCGATAGCGCTTACGGAGGCAGTCTATTATATTCTGCTTTCGCTTTGCTCCCCGCTGCATGGCTACGGAATAATGCAAAGGGTGGAAGAAATGTCCGCGGGGCGGGTAAAGCTTGCAGCAGGCACGCTTTACGGCGCGCTGAATACGCTGAAGGAGCGCGGTTGGATAACGCTTGAAGGCGGCACGGACGGGCGCAGGAAGGATTATGCCATAACCGAAAAAGGCAGACAGGTGCTAATGGCGGAGTTGGCGCGGCTTAAAGAACTTGTACAAAACGGGGAAAAAGTGTTGGAGGGTAAATAATTATGGAAACCAAAACGGTGCGCAAGGTGTTTGCCGTATGGGATTTTGACAAAGAGGAAGAATGGCTCAACAGCATGGCGCAGGAGGGCTGGGCACTTACAAAGGTGGGCTTCTGCAAATATGTATTTGAGCGCACGGAGCCGGGCGAATACATAATACGCCTTGAAATGCATGATTACGAGGATGATTATATCAGCTTCATGCGCGATACGGGCGCGGAATACGTCGGCAGGGTGCTGCAATGGCTGTATTTCCGCAAAAAGGCGGAGCTTGGCGAATTTGAACTGTTTTCGGATATAGACAGCCGCATCAACCACCTGAAAAACATAGGCTGGACGCTTCTGCTTATAGGCGGAGCCAACGTGATCATAGGCCTTACAACAAGCTTCGGATACATAAATCTGCTGTGCGCGGTGGTTATGGCATACGGCCTCGGCCGCATACACGGCAAAAAGGAAGCGCTTGAGCGCGAAAGGAGAATAAGAGAATAAACGGATTCACAAATCCGTTGCGAAATGGTATGCTTATACAATGAGGGCATACCATTTTTTCGGTATGCGCGCCTAAAATAAAAATTTCGCGGCGTGCAACTTTTTTTGCAGGTTTCACGTTATATGAACAGGAGGGATGATGATGGCGCGATGGGAATTCGAAGCCATTTATAAAGCCTTTTCCCGCATGGTATATTGGGCCGCTTACGGCGTGACCAAAAGCGAAAGCGACGCGGGCGACGTTACGCAGGAAACTTTCATCCGCGCGCTTAAATACGCGGATAAACTGAAGGATATGGAAGAAGCGCAGATAAAGGCATGGCTTTACAGGGTGTGCATAAATCTGTGCATGGACAATAAACGCAAGCTGAAGCGCGAACAGCTCAGCGATGAGCTGCCCGAAGCCGCCGTTGAAAACGAAGCAGAGCTTCCGGAGGTTTCCGCCGTGAACGCGGAGCAGCGGCGCATTATAAGGCAGGCGGTTGAGGATTTGCCCGATATTTACCGCGAAACGGTTATGCTGCATTATTTCTCCGGGCTTCAATATGGCGATATTGCCGCCATGCAGGGCGTGAGCGAGGGAACGGTAAAATCCCGCATGGCGCGCGCAAAGGCGAAGCTTGCAAAGGCATTGGAAAGGAGGTGACGGGCATGGATAACAATTTGAACATGATAGGACAGGACAGGCTGGATGCTCTGCTTTTTGACATTGCTGATGAAGAGGACATGAAGGTTGATTATGCCGCCATGCTCGACACTGTATATAAAAAGGCGGCAGCACGCAAAAAACGCACCGCGTTCGTTAAATACGGCTCTATGGCAGCCGCGGCGGCAATCGCATTGGCAGTTGGCGGGCTGTGGTTTGCAATGAATGGCACGGCGGCTAATACGAACGAAGCCGCACCGCAGGCGCCGGAGTTTATGTGCGGCGTGGACAGCGGCACGGCGGATTGCAGCGGCCTGGAAGCGGCGTTCCCCATGGATGCGCCGGAGCCTGCTGCGACTGATGCGCCGGCGGAGGGCGCGGGCGATATGAGCGACACGGCTGCGGGCGACGGGGAGCTGCGCAGCACGGTTATGGCGCCGGGACTTGCCGATGAATGCGGACTGCGCTGGATTGCCAAGGACATTACGCTGCCGGATATAAATTTCGGAGTATATTATGATGTGACGAAGGATGACGCGGATGGCTTTGAGTGCATTGTATACGGCTGCACGCAGGCCGACGCCGAAGGGTATATGGCGGAAATTGCCGCAATGTACGGCGCAAAGGCCGAAGATGGCGGCATGAGCATAACTATAGACGGCGGCATAACCGTGACGCTTGCGCTTGAAAGGGATGTACTCAACATATCCGCGCGCGGCTGAACAAAAATAATGCGAAAGAGACTCCGTACAGAGTCTCTTTTTTATTGACAAAAGCGGGGCGAAAGCTTAGACTTTCTATATATTATAGAATGGCTTGCCGTGGGCCTGTGTCCAAGGAGGAAAAATACCGTGGAAGCAAAGAAAAAGTTTTATATCACAACACCGATCTATTATCCCAGCGCGAAGCTGCATATAGGTCATGCGTACTGCACCGTGGCGACGGACGTTATCGCGCGGTATAAGCGGATGCAGGGCTATGACGTAATGTTCCTTACCGGAACCGATGAACATGGCCAAAAGATAGAGGAAAAAGCAAAGGCCGCAGGCGTTACGCCGCAGCAGTTTGTGGACAATATAGTGCTTGGCAAGGGCGGCGTGAAGGATCTTTGGAAGCTTATGAACATATCCAACGACCGTTTTATCCGCACTACGGACGATTATCACGTTGCCGCGATACAGAAGATATTCAAAAAGATGTATGAAAACGGCGACATTTATAAGGGAAAATATACCGGCAAATACTGCACGCCGTGCGAAAGCTTTTGGACGGAGAGCCAGCTTGTTGACGGCAAATGCCCGGACTGCGGCGGCGAAGTGAAGGACGCGGAGGAGGAAGCGTATTTCTTCCGCCTTTCAAAATATGCCGAGCCTGTAAGAAAGCTGCTGCTTGAAGGCAATTTCCTTGAACCCGCAAGCAGGGTAAACGAAATGGTGAAGAACTTTATAGACCCCGGCCTTGAGGATCTTTGCGTAAGCCGCACCAGCTTCACCTGGGGCGTGCCCGTGGATTTTGACCCGGGCCATGTTGTGTATGTTTGGGTGGACGCGCTGTTCAATTACTGCACCGCGCTCGGCTTCATGAACGATAAGTATCCCGATGCGGACTTTGAAGAATTCTGGCCGGCGGACGTGCATATGGTAGGCAAGGAGATAGTCCGTTTCCATTCAATAATTTGGCCCGCAATGCTCATGAGCATGAATATGCCCCTGCCCAAGAAGATATTCGGACACGGCTGGCTTCTGCTCGGCGGCGGCAAGATGAGCAAATCCAAGGGCAACGTTGTTGACCCGTATATACTTTCCGAACGCTTCGGCGTGGATGCGCTGCGCTTCTATCTCATGCGCGAATTCCCGCTCGGCAGCGACGGCAACTTCTCAAACGAATTGCTTATTTCCCGCATAAATTCGGAGCTTGCCAACGACCTTGGCAATCTTTTGAGCCGCTCAGTAGCAATGGTTGAAAAGTACTTCGGCGGCACAATATCCGAAAACCGTCAGCCAGACGCCATGGACGATGAGCTCATAGGCATGGTGAAAGGCCTTAGGGATAAATACGAACAGCTTATGGATAAGTTCGGCACGCAGGATGCCCTCAGCGAGGTGTTCCGTGTTATCTCCCGCGCCAATAAGTATATTGACGAGACCGCGCCATGGGTGCTGGCAAAGGATATGGAAGCCAACGGTGCAAGGCTTGCAGCCGTTATGTATAACCTTATCGAGACCCTCCGCGTGTGTCTCACCCTGCTCACCCCCTTCATGCCCGAAAGCGTGGAGAAGGGCTTTGCGCAGATAGGCGCCGCCAAGGAGGACACCACCTGGGAAGCCGCCGCCGAATGGGGCAGGCAGCATAACATTACCGTGCATAAGGGCGAAGCGCTCTTCCCCAGAATAGATATGAAGAAGGAACTGGAGGCGCTGGAAAAGCTGGAGCATCCTGAGGAAGCAAAGCCGGAGAAGAAGGAAGCCAAAGCCGAGGCCAAGCCCGAAAAGAAGGAAGCAAAGGCGGAAGAAAAGGCCGCGGACGAATACATAACCTTTGACGATTTTGAAAAGGTAAAGCTGCGCGTGGCGGTCGTCAAAAACTGCGAATTTGTGCCAAAGAGCGAAAAACTGCTCAAGTTCACGCTGGACATGGGCAACGGTGAGGAGCGCACCATACTTTCCGGCATCCGCAAGTGGTATCCCGATCCCGAGCAGCTGATAGGCAAGCGCGTTATCGCCTGCGTAAACCTTAAGCCCCGCAAGATGGTCGGCATAATGAGCGAAGGTATGCTGCTCAGCGCGTTCACGCCCATGGCGGACGGCGGCGAGGAACTCAGGCTCCTCTCTACCGAGGATATTATGCCCGGCGGCAGCGAGGTAGGTTAATGGAGCTTGTTCCGCTGAAAAACGGAAAATGGCTTACCGTGCGGGCAGCCGAACCCGGCGATGCGGCTGCGTTCATGGCGTTTTCGCGGCTTGTGGGCGGGGAAACGGACAATCTTATGCTCGATTCCCGCGGCTTTTTCGGCACGGATGAGGAAAAGGCGGAATATTTGAGCGCCGCGCTTGCGGACAGGCGATATTGCATAATGCTTGCCACGATAGAGGGCGAGATGGTCGGTTTTTTCAGCATAGCCCCCATGGGCGATGGTAAGCTGCGCGGCAATGCGGGTTTCGGCATTGCGGTAAGGAAAAGCTGCTGGCGGCTCGGCATAGGCGCCATACTGACCGTTATTGCAATAGATTACGCAAAAGAAGCGGGCTACCATAAAATATGCCTTGACGTAAGGGCGGATAATGAACGCGCCGTACGGCTGTATAAACGCTTTGGGTTCGCTCAATGCGGCCTGCGCAGGGAGCAGCTGTTTATAAACGGCGAATATTACGATGAAATGATGATGGAGCTTATGCTATGAGATTTTTTGATACTCATGCGCATTTGAACGACGAAAGCTTCGATACCGACAGGGCAGCGCTGATAGAGGGGCTGCCCTCTTGCGGTGCGGAGCTTATTATGGACGTTGCATGCGCGGCGGAGGATTTTGAAAAAACGCTTGAAATAACCGCGGAATACCCGTTTATATACGGCGCATACGGCATACATCCGCATTATGCGTCAGACCCCGGCGAAAACTGGGAGGCACGGCTCAGGCGCGCCCTTTGCGACAAAAAGGCCGCGTGTTTGGGCGAAATAGGGCTGGACTATCATTATGACCTTTCCGAAAAGGAGGACCAGAAAAAGCTCTTTGACTATCAGCTTAAGCTGGCGAAGGAACTTGGCTTTCCCGTGTCACTGCATATAAGGGAAGCCTTCGGAGACGCAATGGAAATACTCCGCGCGAACAAAGACGGCCTCCGCGGCGTTATGCATTGCTTCAGCGGCAGCGTGGAAATCGCGCGCGAATGCCTTGATTTGGGGCTGTACATAGCCCTTGGCGGGGCTGTAACGTTCAAGAATGCCGTTAAGCCCATTGAGGTCGCAAAATACGTTCCGGCGGACAGGCTGCTGCTTGAAACGGACTGCCCGTATATGACGCCCGTGCCGCACCGCGGCAAGCGGAACGATCCTTCCTTCGTGCCGATAATTGCCCAATGCATTGCCGATGCACGTGGAGAGGACGCGGACGCGCTTGCAAAAAACTGCCTTGAAAACGGCAAAAGGCTTTTCGGCATATCATAAAACGGAAATTCGGCAAATAAACATATCCCATGATGGGATTGTTTAACATGATAAGAAGGTTTTATCCTTCAAACAAAACGCTTATGCGCATGGGCGCGGCGGTATGCCTTGCGGCAGTTGCCGCGCTGGCAATAGGCGGGCATGGCACGGCCGAACCCGCGGCGGCAATAGTGAACGAAAACGGGCCGATGATAGCCCTTACTTTTGACGATGGGCCGTACCCAAAGGTCACGGGGCATATACTGGACGTGCTGGAGAAAAACGGCGTGTGCGCAACGTTTTTCGTGCTGGGCAGCAGGATAGAAGGGCATGAGGACATGCTGACAAGGATGGATGAGCTGGGCTGTGAAATAGGCAACCATTCCTTCAGCCATGCCGACCTTACGCGGCTGAGTAAGGCGGACTGTCAAAGGGAGCTTAGCGATACGGATGCGGAGATACGCCGCGTTACCGGGCACGAAGCAAGCGTTGTGCGGCCGCCGTATGGGTATTATAATAAGACCGTGATGAGTGCCGCTGAAAGGCCGCTGATACTTTGGACGGTGGATACGAACGACTGGCGCGGAAAAGCGCCGGGCGAGATAGCCGATTATGTTATTCAGCAGGCCAAGGAGGGCAGCGTGATACTGATGCACGATCAGCAGACGCAGACGGCGGACGCGATGGAGATGATAATTCCCACGCTTATAGAGGAAGGCTTCCGCTTCGTTACCGTATCGGAGCTGATAAGGCTCACGGGCGGGCAATGCAAGGGCGTGAAGCTGCCGGAATAAGCGCAGGCGAATATAAATTTTTACCCAAGAGGAGATGTTAAAAATGGCACAGGTTACCATGGAACAGGCCGAAAGGCTTATCAAGGCGAACGTTACGGAGCAGCATCTTTTCACCCATGCGCGCGCGGTGAGCGCGGCCATGGGCGCAATGGCGGAGCACTTTGGCGAAGATAAGGCGCATTGGGAGGCCGTGGGCTATCTTCACGATGTTGATTACGAAAAGTTTCCCGAAGAGCATCTTGCGTACACGCGGGAACTGCTTAGCGGCGAGGATATTGACGAAAGCGATATTCGCGCCATACTTTCCCACGGATACGGCATCTGCACGGATGTTGAACCGCAGACGTATATGGAAAAGAGCCTTTTCACCGTGGACGAGCTGACGGGCATAGTTCAGGCGGCGTCGCTCATGCGGCCCACGGGTATAACCGATTTGGAAGTGAAGAGCCTTAAAAAGAAATATAAGGACAAAAAGTTTGCCGCCAAGTGCAGCAGGGAAGTAATAGACAAGGGCTGCGCAATGCTCGGCATGCCTATAGAGGACGTTATGGCGATAGTCATAAAAGGCATGCAGGCATATGCCGATGAACTTGGAATAGGCAGCAGGGAGTAAAATAAAAAGGGGCTTTCAAAGCCCCTCTTTCATTTCGCCTTAATTATGCGTTGAAGCCCATTGCGGCATATACCTTTTTGACTGTTTTTGCCGCCGCTTCGCCCGCGCGCAGCGCACCGTCGTGCATTATTTCGTGCAGATAATCCCTGTTGGCCATAAGGCGGGCGTATTCCGCCTGTATGGGGGCAAGGCCTTCTATTATAGCGTCCGCGGTTTCGTTCTTCAGCGCGCCGTAATTCTGACCGGCAAAATGCTCCTCGGCTTCCTGCATGGTTTTTCCGGTGAAGCTTGTGTATATCGCCAGCAGATTGGATACGCCCGCTTTGTTGGCAATGTCGTACTTAACTATGCCGTCGCAGTCCGTAACTGCCTTGCGCAGCTTTTTGCGTATAACGTCCGGCGTGTCTATGATGGATACGAAGCCGTTAGGGTTGGGGTCGGACTTGCTCATCTTCTGCGCAGGGTTTTGCAGGCTCATCACGCGCGCGCCGAACTTGGGCGTGTATCCTTCGGGAATGGTGAATATGTCGCCGTGGTTGCGGTTGAAGCGTATGGCAATATCGCGGCAGATCTCAATGTGCTGCCGCTGATCCTCGCCAACCGGGACTATATCGCTTTGATAAAGCAGTATATCCGCCGCCATAAGCACCGGATATGTGAAAAGGCCGGCGTTTATATTATCCGCATGCTTGGCGCTCTTGTCCTTAAACTGAGTCATGCGGTTAAGCTCGCCCATATACGTTGCGCAGTTGAGCACCCAGCTCAGCTCGCAATGCTCCTTAACGTCAGACTGAACGAATATAACGCTTTCCTTGGGGTCCACGCCGCAAGCAAGCAGCAGCGCCGTGAGCGAAAGGGTGTTCTCCCTAAGCACGTCAGGATCCTGCTTAACGGTTATTGCATGAAGATTGGCTACGCAGTAATAACAGAGCCTGCCTTCTCCCTGAAGCAGCGGCCAATTGCGCAGCGCGCCCACATAATTGCCTATCGTGGGTATGCCGGAAGGCTGAATACCGCTCAATACTATTTTCTTTCCGTTTTCCATAGCCTTGTTCTCCTTCGTTAACGGTAAAATCAATAAAGTATATTATATCAGCTTGTTTTGCCTGTGGCAATGGCGGCTTCGAAATGGTACAATTATTATGGCAGAAAATTATGGAGGCTTACTATGGCTTATCAGGCGCTTTACAGAAAATATCGCCCGCAGCTGTTTGCGGATGTGCTGGGGCAGGAGCATATAACAACAACGTTGAAAAATCAGGTGGAAAGCGGCCGCGTGAGCCATGCATATGTGTTTTCCGGTTCACGCGGCACGGGCAAGACCACCACGGCGAAGATACTTGCCCGCGCGGTAAACTGTGCGCATCCCGTTAACGGCGAACCGTGCGGCGAATGCGAATACTGCCTTGCCGCGGCGGACAGCGCGGACATAATCGAGCTTGACGCGGCCAGCAACAACGGCGTGGACGACGTCCGCGCGATAATAGACAAGGCGCGCTTTACCCCGCTGAAGCTGAAGAAAAAGGTATATATAATCGACGAAGCGCATATGCTTTCACGTCCGGCGTTCAATGCGCTGCTTAAAACGCTGGAGGAGCCGCCGGAGCATGTGCTGTTCATATTGGCCACGACCGAGCCGCAAAGCATACCCGCAACAATACTTTCCCGCTGCCAGCGGTTCGATTTTCACCGCATAGGCGTGGAGGACATAATAAGCTGCGTGCGCAGCGCCGTTAACAAGGCGGGTGCGGAGATAGACGACGAGGGCCTGCTTGTTATAGCCCGCGCGGCGGAAGGCGGCATGAGGGATGCGCTGAGCATTGCGGATCAATGCATTGCCTTCTGCGGCAATAAGGTCAGCGCGCGCGATATTTACGGCGTGCTCGGCGGCATGGATTCATCCTTCCTGTTCACAACGGCGGACGCGCTTATAAACGGGGACGCCGCGCTTGCGGTAAGGAGCCTTGACAGCGTTATCGAGCAGGGGCGGGACATGGGCGTTTTTGCCGCGGACATGGCAAAGCATTTCCGCGCGCTGCTCATAGCAAAGCTGTGTGGCAGGAGCGAGGATATATTGAGCTGCACGCCAGACACCATGGCGCGCTACATAGAGCAGGCGTCCCGATGCGGGGAAACGCGGCTGAGGAGCGCGGTGGATGCGCTGATGGACGCGGTATCGGGAATGAGATACCTTTCATTGCCGAGAGTGCGGCTGGAAAGCGCGTTTATACGCATAGCATCGCCCGATAAGGCGGCGGAGGCGGACGCAAGCGGGCTGATGGAGCGGCTGGAGGCCATGGAAACAAAGCTGGCTGCCATTGAAAAGGGCGGCTTCACGATAGCCCAGCCTGCCGCACAGGTGAGCGTACCGGCAGCGGAGCAGACGCAGACGGCCGAACCGCGGCAGACCATTGCGCCCCAACAGGCGGAGACTGCGCCCGCAAAGCCGCAGCCCGCAGCCACACAGCAGCAGTCCAACGCCAAGGCATTGTGGGAAACGGTGCGCAGGACAATACAAATAAAGAACCCCACGCTTGCGGTGCTGGGCATGAAGTGCGAATGCCAAATAGAGGGCGATGCGCTGTTCGTCCGCTTCCCGAAGCGCACCATTGCGGATGCGTTCATGAAGCCGGAAATGCTGAAGGTTGCGCAGGACGCGCTCAGCGCCGCGGCAAACGGCATGAGCATACGCTTCGGCGCGGCGGAAATGAAGAACGAATCCGTGGCGGAAACGGCAAAGAAGGCTTTCGGCTCGATGATAGAGATAGTTGAGTGAGCATTGGAAATATGATATAATCATATTTCACGGTAAATAGAAATATATAACTTGAACGGAGGATAATTATGGCAAGGAATGGTTTTCCCGGAGGAATGGGCGGCGGAAATATGCAGCAGCTTATGCGCCAGGCGCAGAAGATGCAGCAGGACATGACCCGCATACAGCAGGATATAAGCGAGCGTGAGTTCACGGCAAGCGTTGGCGGCGGCGTGGTGAGCGCAACGGTGCTGGGCACCAAGGAGCTCAAGGCCATAACCATAGACCCTTCCTGCGTTGATCCTGACGACGTTGAAATGCTGCAGGATCTTATAATCAGCGCGGTGAATGAGGCCATGCGCAGCGCGGAGGAGACCATGAACAGCGAAATGAACAAGGTCACCGGGGGAATGAAGCTGGGCTTCTAAGGGCAAAAAAGAAGGGGCAATAGATGATAGAACCCATAAATACGCTGTGTGCGCAGCTTGCAAAGCTGCCCGGCGTGGGCGCAAAAAGCGCGCAAAGGCTTGCGTATTACATACTGGATATGAGCGAAGCTTCCGCGCGCGAGCTGGCCCAAAGCATTATAAACGCGAAGGAAAAGGTGCGCTATTGCCCGATTTGCGGCAACTATACGGACAGGGAACCCTGCGCCATATGCGCGGACGAAAAGCGCAGCGGCGAGGTAATATGCGTTGTGGAGGACCCCAGGGAGGTTTTTGCAATGGAAAAGCTCCGAGAATACCGCGGGCGTTACCATGTGCTGCACGGGGCCATATCCCCTACCGATGGCATAGGCCCCGGGGACATACGCATAAAGGAGCTTATAGAGCGCGTGGACGCGGGCGGCGTGAAGGAAGTTATCCTTGCCACCAATCCCGATGTTAAGGGAGAGGCCACGGCAAGCTATATTGCCCGCATACTGAAGCCGAAGGGCGTGCGCGTGACAAGAATCGCCCACGGCGTGCCGATAGGCGGCAGCCTTGAATACGTGGACGAAATGACGCTGCTTAAGGCCGTTGAGGGCAGAAGGGAGCTTTAGGTAAAATTTTTAATATAAAGTTTACTTTTTGCGCAACCTTTTGGGCACGAAAATAGTTTATTATATTAGAAAGGCAAAACCGCAGGGAAGGAGGCGCTGCAAGGACAATGGAAAAGATAAGGGCAAAGCACATAATTGTAATGCTGCTCGTACTTGCGGCCATGGCGGCGCTCTGCGCATGCAATGCACAGCAGGCGGATGTTCCGCTGGCTTCCGAAGCGGAGATATACGAAATGCAGCGGCTTTACAGGAGCTCTTCCCTGGTGGTGGTTGCAAAGTGCCTGCGCACGCATACGGATGCATCGGGCAATGTATGCTGCGACGTGAGCGTTGAACGCACCGTTGCCGGCACGCTGGAGCATCTTGGCGAAACGCTGCATTGCCCGCTTGGCGGCATGAAGGAGGGAGAGGAATATCTCCTTTACCTTGCGCAGGGCGATGACGTTTACCAGAGCGAAGATATGGACAGCTTCAAAATAGTGGGCGACACGGCGTTCAGAATAAAGAACGACGTTGTGTATGTTTCCGGCTCCGTAATAGATATGTCCAGCATTGAAACGGCAATATCGCAGGCCGGCAGCATAATATCCGTGCAGAGCGAAAGCCTGTATTATAAAAGTATTGCGGCGCTGAGCGAAGGCAGCGACTATATTTTCATAGGCCGCGTTAAGGAAGCCCCGGCCATAAAGCCCATGGCCTTCCGCTCGCATGAAAACGGCGCAACGATAGAAAACGAACTGCCTGCGTCCTTGCTCACGGTTGAAGTTTACGGCTCCGTAAAGGGCTCGCTGAAATACGGCAGCGAGATACAGGTGGTATACTGCCCCACGATGGCGGAAGGCATGATCGATGCATCAACGCTCAAGCCCGCCGCGTGCGACCCTGCAAAGCTCCCCGTACCCGTTGAGGGGGACACTTATCTGTTCTTCCTTTCCAAAGGGCCGGACGAAAAGCAGGACTATTACTTTGGTGTGAACCCGCTGCAGCTTATGGCGCAGCTTGACGATAACGACTGCGTGAATGTGGACGGCGCCAACCGCGCGCTCAGCAGCTTCAGGTCGCTTGACGCGGTGGTAAGAAACATTAGGAAAGCGCTTAACGGTTAAAACAAAGAATGAGCATAATTGATATATTATTGCATATTGCGGCCGCAGTGCTGGGCTATGTTATAGGCTCGGTCAATGCGGCTGTAATTATTACCAAGTATATTTTGAAGAGCGACGTTAGGGAACGCGGCAGCAAAAACGCGGGCGCGGCCAACGTTACGCGCGTGTTCGGACCGGTTGCGGGCGGCTGCACGCTGCTGCTGGACATGGCAAAGGTTATGTTCATAATGTGGCTGGGCGGCGTTATTGCCGGCGAAACCGGCACGGCCACGGCGGCGATAGCCTGCCTTACGGGGCATTGCTTCCCCATATTCTTCGGCTTTAAGGGGGGCAAGGCCGTTGCGGTAACGGCGGGCATAGGGCTTTATATGGACTGGCGGCTGTTCCTTATCTGCATAGGAATATATTTACTGGCGTTCCTTATAAAGAAAACCGCGTCCATAGCTTCGCTTTCTGGCGTAACGTTCATGCCGATAACAATGCTTATACTTGGCAGATTCAGCGTAAGCCAGTACGTTGTGGCGATAGCGGCCGTTGCGTTCGTATGGATAATGCACTGGCCCAATCTTGTGCGCCTTGCGCATCACGAGGAAAAAGCATTCGCCGTGAAAAAAGCGGAGAATGCCGCAAAGACGGAAAAGTAAACGAAGCAAAAATTGGGGGCGGGCAGGATGCCGCTCCTTTTTGTTGCAAAAAGCGGGAATATGCGATATCATTTGTACGCTACAATATAAGCAAGGAGAATCGCACAGATGAAACCACGCATAGGTATGCTCATAAGGATGAAAAGCGGGGATAACCATTACGTTATCGGGCAGAGTGACATAAACGCAGTAAAGAACGCGGGCGGACTGCCCGTATTGATACCTGTTATGAACTCAACGGAGGATATACCCGAACAGGTAACGAATATAGATGCATTATATATTCCCGGTGGGCCGGACATAAACACGCTGCTGTTCGGCGAAGAACCCATAATAGGCATGGGCAGCAGCCGCAGGAGTGACGATATATACGAAATGGAGATAATCCGCCAGGCTGCGGCAAAGAATCTGCCCATACTCGGCGTATGCCGCGGGGAACAGGTCATAAACATTGCCTTCGGCGGCACGGTATATCAGGACATACCCGCGCAGTATCCAAACGCGCTCAGGCATCGTCAGCCGGACCCGGGCTGCGAAATGACGCACAGCGTTAAGGTTGAAAAGGGTACGGCGCTGTATGCGCTATGCAACTGCGAACGGCTTGAGGTGAACACGTTTCATCACGAGTCCGTGCGTGAGCCGGGCCGCGGCATAAAGGTGAGCGCCACCGCGCCCGACGGCATAATTGAGGCCATAGAGAGCGAGGACGGCCGCATAATGGGCATACAGTGGCACCCGGAGCTGCTTCAGCAGGAAGGCGGCGTGCATACGGCCGTGTTCAAACGGCTGGTGGAGCTTGCGGGGAAGTAAAAGCGGGGAACAAACGGCAGGAGGGCATTGAAACAGCCATGCTTAACGACAAGGGATTTGACCTTTGGGCTGACGGATACGACAAAAGCGTCGGCATTTCCGATGAGGGAAACACATACCCGTTTGCGGGGTACAAGAAGGTGCTGGGCTATATTTTCCAAGCCGTAATGGAAAAACAAGGCCCAACCGTATTGGACATTGGCTTCGGAACAGGTACGCTGACAACTAAGCTGTATGAGAATGGCTGCTGCGTTTACGGGCAGGACTTTTCGGAAAGAATGATTGAGCTTGCGGCAGCAAAAATGCCGAATGCGCATCTGTATCAAGGGGATTTTTCAAACGGACTGGTTGAGCCGCTGCGCAGCCAACGCTATGATTTTATTATAGCGACGTATTCCCTGCACCATCTAACCGATGAGCAAAAGCCCGTATTCATTAACACATTGCGCGGCTGCCTTAAACAGGACGGAAGGATTTTGATTGGCGATGTAGCCTTTGAAACACGCGATGAACTGGAAAAATGCAAGAAGAGCGCGGGCGATGAATGGGACAATGACGAAATCTATTTTGTGGCGGAAGAATTAAGGAAATACTTTCCCGAAATCTCATTTATGCCGGTATCGTACTGCGCAGGCATATTAACATTGCAACGGTAGAGTATTCAATAGCTTTGCAACACGCCCCGCCGATACTGCGGGGCATATTTACTTTTGGGGAAACACAAAATAAAGGCAGAAAACCGCAGTCGGCTTTCTGCCTTTTTAGATAAGCTTACATCAACTCTTTCGCCATCTGCTCAATCTGTGCTATGGATGCACTCTTGAGGGCGGATTTGATGGTTACGTTGGTGGGTAGATAGGTTATATCCTTGCTCTTTTCAAGCATGGCGCGCATGACCTTGGCTGCCATGGGCGCCCACGCGCCGTTTTCTATAAAGCCCACGGTGCGGTTCTGATAGTTGCGCTCGGTAAGGTGCTCTATAAACGTGCGCATGAATGGGAATATGTCCGCGTTGTAGGTGGTTGTGGCAAGCACCAGTTTGCCGTAGCGGAACGCATCCTCAACGGCCTCCGCCATGTCGCAGCGGGCAAGGTCGCACAGAACCACCTTTTTGCAGCCAAGTTCATTCAGCTTGTCATTAAGCAGCTGAGCCGCGGCCTTGGTGTGGCCGTATACGGAGGTGTAGGCTATCATAACGCCTTCGCTTTCCGCGCGGTAGCTTGACCAAATATCGTAAAGGTTTATGTAGTGCGCAAGGTTATCCTTCAGCACGGGGCCGTGCAGCGGGCATATTATGGCAATGTCCAGCGCCGCGGCTTTTTTGAGCAGCGCCTGCACCTGTGCGCCGTATTTGCCAACTATGCCGATGTAATACCGCCTTGCTTCGCAGTCCCATTCTTCCTCAACGTCCAGCGCACCGAATTTGCCGAAGCCGTCTGCGGAGAAAAGCACCTTGTCCTTGGTGTCATAAGTTACCATAACCTCAGGCCAATGCACCATGGGCGCGAAAACGAACGTAAGCTGATGCGCGCCGAGGGAAAGGCTTTCGCCGTTGGCAACGGCAACCTTGTTTTCTTCCGGTATGGTAATGTCAAAAAAGTCCGCTATCATGGCGAAGGTTTTTGCGTTGCCAACTATCTTGGCATTGGGATATGCGGCAACAAAGTTTGCCACGTTTGCCGAATGATCCGGCTCCATATGCTGCACCACAAGATAGTCCGGCTCGCGCCCGTTCAGCGCTTCCTTCACATTGGAAAGCCATTCTTCGCCGAAGTGCGCGTCCACCGTATCCATAACGGCTATGCGCTCATCCATAATTACATATGAGTTATACGCCATGCCGTTTGGCACGATGTACTGCCCTTCAAACAGGTCAACGTCATGGTCGTTCACGCCAACGTATATTATGTCCTTGGTAATGCTGGAAATCATTTGTGTTCCTCCTTGTATATAAAGCTTATTTGTTGAAAATGTAGTCTATTATCCTAATATAAAGCGCGGGGACTACGCCGAAGCTGTACGGCACGTTCAGCCGCTCCGTGCTTTGGTGGAAATCCTTGCCCCAGCCGCCCAGCACTATGCCCGGCACATGCAGCGCCTTCAATGCCTGCATGGGGAAGCTGTATGTTATGTTCGCCCCGGCAAGGTTATTGAACAGCGCTTCGTGGTTCGCCTCCTCACTAAGGCCGGTATAGCTCATGTCAGAAAGGCCCATGTAATAATCCTTCAGCGCCAGCTTTTCGCCAAACTCCTTTTCGGCATAGGCTATTATGTTCTCAGCGGCGCAAAGCAGCTTATGCGCGTCCGCATCGGCTGTATCCACATACACGTCCGGATAGTAGGGCGGTATGAACGCAATTATTATCATGGGCCGCTTGTCGCCGTATTGCTCGTAAAGGCAGCGCACAAGCTCAATGCTTATGTCCTGCAATTCGGCCTTTTGCTCCGTAAGCGTGCGGGCAAGGGAGGCAAGGCGCGCGTCTATATCGCTTTGCTCGGCCTTCACGGCGGCGTAAAGCTCTGCGTAGGTAATAACGTTCGGTTCAAAGTCCCGCGTTGCGATGGGGCGGGGCATAAGCTGCTCATATCGGCGCATATCCTGCCGCCGTTTTTTAAGCACGGCGGAAAACGCATCGTATGCCAATGCCTTCAGCCGCTCCGTTATGCCCTCCGGGTCAAGGTCAAGTGTGAGCAAACTGTAATAAGATACCGCATACATGGGTATGGATACGGAGTAGTTGGCCTTGAGATCCTTCATTTTAAGGCATACCGCAGGCGGGGTGCATTCGCCGCGCATATGCTCGCAGTAATCCGCATTCATGGCAAGGCGGGCGTATACGGCGGCGTTCAGAGCGTTTGCGTCAAGCCCAACGAACGGCTCGTCCGCGTGGCAGCCCTTGCCCGCGCAAAAGAACAGCGGCATAACCTTGCCCGTTGCGCCGTAATGGATATAGCGCGTGGGGTCGTGCGCCATGTCGTCATTAAGATAGCATTCGCTCAGCAGCAGCGCGCGGTAATGTAAGTTTCGCTCTGCGGCAAGCTTATTGAGAAACAGCGCGGCGGTGAGCATGCCTTCGGAGTTCGTTTCCTCTCCGCATACGGCAACATATAAAAGATTCCCGTTCAATGCGGATATATCCTCGCTGTAGTGCCGCAAAAGCTCAATTATAAGCGCGTGGCCGAATTTCATATCCGCGCTGCCGCGGCCGAAAAGCCAATCCCCGCTTTCGTAATCCTGCCTGCACTCTTCGCTCATGGGCAGTTCGCCTATGCGCGCGGTTATGGAGTCCATGTCGAATGCAATGTCCTTAAGCTGGGCGTATTCGTCCGCATCAACAACGTCGTAATGTCCGGTAAGTATTATCGTGTCTCCCGCGGCGCTGCCGCACATGAGCGCGGCCACTATATAGCGCCCAAGCGGATCTCCAGCCACGGGAACGGTGAATATGTTTTCACTGTGCGCCTTGAAATAATCAAGCTCGCGAAGCATATCGAGTATAACTTCCGCACCCTGTATCTCATCCGCCGTGCCGGATATGCTTTTTGCCGCCATCAGGCGGGAAAGATTGCGCCGTATGTTAGCCTTGTCTATCATAGCGTGCCGCTCCGTTTTTCAGATTCATACATAATGATACAATAACCGCGCCCGAAAAGCTATACATAAAAAATAAAGGCCGAGCCCGATATGGGTTCAGCCCAATGCGCATATTATGCGTTACAGCATCAGCTTTTTGTATGATGCCGCCAGTTCCTCCAGCGCACTGAAGAACGCCAGCGCCTCCGCGCGGCCCAGTCGCTCCCTGCGGGCGGCAAGCGGCTGAACGTAAGGATCGAACGCTGCAATGCCCTCGCTTGCCAGCTCCGCCATCACCTCTCGCACAAGCGCGGGGTCTTTCTTTATAACGGAACGATATTTGTTCTGGTAGCGGAGCATGCTGCGCGTGTCCCCGTTGCCCATTGCAAGTGTGCAGCTGCGCACGCTTATGCCTTTTGCCCGCTGGGCAAGTATTGTGCGCAGCATTGCGCGCACCTCGTCCCGCTCAAACGGCACAAATGCCGCACTGCGGCAAAGCTCGCTTTCAACATCGCCCTGCTTTATGCGCTCGTAATAATAATTGCGTATGCTGTTTGGCTTGCGTCCGGTTTGCGCTGCAACCTCCTCAAATACGCTCCTCAGCGCCCTGCCGTCCTGCCGCGCGGACTGCGCCGCGCTCAGCAGCAGCCTATCCTCCTGCTGCGTCCAGCCGCCCTTTGCGGCGGTTTCGCTTTTACAGCTTTCCATATATTTCTTCCCCCTGTCGGATTTTAACAGTATTATTGCCGCTTATCACAATAATATACATATTCATGCACAGGGGAGGGTAGCACGCGCAAACCTCTGCGGCTCAATCCACTCTTATGCTTATTTCGCCCGTGGAGACGTGCTCCGTTGTCCCGTCGTCAAAGCGCACCACAAGGCGGCAGTCGTCGTCTATGGCTATGGCCTTTCCGTGCCGCATGAGCGAGGGGGAGATAACGGATACGCTTTTGCCCGTAACCATGCTGCGCCGCCGGTATTCGTCAAGGAAACTGCGGGAATCAAGGCGGGCATAGTCGCTGAACAGTTCCTCTAAGAAAGCTGCCGCAAGGGAGGAACGAAGCTCCTGCCTGTTACCATAAGGCAGCAGCGCACCCGCCACCGCGCTTATGTCCGCCGGGAAGCCGCCCAAAGGCTCGGTTATGTTCACGCCCGCGCCTATAACAACGTATTCGCTCAATGCATCCGCACCGAACGCGCTTTCGCACAGTATTCCGCACACCTTTTTGCCGCGCACGAATATGTCGTTCACCCATTTTATGCGGGCGTCGGCGTTCACGGTGCGCTCTATCGCCCGCGCCATTGCAACGGCGGTCATAGCCGTTACGAAAACCATGCCTTCCGCCTTCATGTGCGGCCGTATGAGCACGCTTATGTAAAGCCCTTCGGCATCGGAATAAAAGCTGCGCCCAAGCCGCCCGCGTCCCGCGCTTTGCCGCCGGGCTATTATAACGCGGCCCTCGGGCGCGCCCACGCGGGCAAGTTTTTTAAGGTATGTATTTGTTGAATCAAGTTCGTCAAACAGCGTAATATCAAGCCTGCCGGCTAAATCCTTAGGGCAGATGCCAAGTATGCCTTGGGTTGAAAAGTCGCTCATAGGTGCGTTTTGGCGTACTTTTCGCGCTCATATTCCGGAACAAGGCTGCCGCCCGTGGCCCAGGCGATATGCACGGCGTTTTTCATGTTCAGCCCGTGCGCGCGCAGGTACGCCTTCCCTTCTTCATAAGTATAAAGCCCAACGGGCCCCGCGAACGCCGCGCAGGCGGAGGGCTCCGCGAACAGCCCCTCGCTTTCTATCAGCGATCGCATGTAATCGAACAGCTTTGCATCCTCAACCGTGACTTCGCCGCTCAAAAGACCGCGCATTACCTTACCCACAAAGCCGGACGCTCTGCCGACAGCAAGCCCGTCCGCTTCCGTTTTGCCGCTGAGGCCGATGTCCTGCACGCATATTTTGTTATCAAGCCCCGTCGCCATGCCAAGCACCATGCACGGCGCAAGCGTGGGCTCAACGAAGAACACATGCGCATTGTCGCCGAATATGGTTTTAAGTCCGAATGTCACCCCGCCAGGGCCGCCGCCTACGCCGCAGGGAATGTATACGAACAGGGGATGCTGAGCATCTATGGTTACTCCTGCTGCGTCAAGCTGTGCCTTCAGCCGAACGGCTGCAACGCTGTATCCCATGAACAGGTCAACTGAGTTTTCATCGTCCACAAAATAGCTCATCGGATCCGCTGCGCTTGCGGCTCTGCCGCGTTTTACGGCGGCTGAATAATCTGATGGGTACTCTATTACCGTAACGCCCTTCTGCCTGAGCAGCGCCTTCTTCCATTCGCGTGCGTCCGCGCTCATGTGCACCGTTGTGCGGAAGCCCAGCGCCGCGCTCATAACGCCTATGGAAAGGCCAAGGTTGCCCGTGGACGCCACCTGCACGGAGTATTGCGAAAAGAACTTCGTAAACCGTTCCTCCGCAAGCACGGCGTAATTATCGCTTTCCTTCAAAAGACCCGCATTTATGGCAAGCGTTTCGGCGTGCTTCAGTACCTCATATATGCCGCCGCGCGCCTTTATGGAGCCGGATATGGGCAGATCGCAGTCCCGCTTGACATACAGCGCGCCTTCTATGGGCGCGCCGTATTCATGCCTAAGCCGCCAAAGCATTGCCGGCGTTTCCGTAAGCGGGGATTCTATCAGCCCGCCGGAGGCTGCCGTCTGCGGGAATTTGAGCATTATATACGGCGCGAAGCGCTCAAGCCGCGCTTCCGCCTCCACCGTGTCGCTGCGGGTTATGTCAAGCTTGCTCAGCGCGTCCTCCGTCGCAGTAAGATTGGGGTTCACCCACAGCAGCGGCTGAGCCTTGCTGAGTTTTTCTATTATCGGGTCCATGTGTCGCTCCTTACTGTATAATTTTAGGTTAGAATAAAAGCTGTCCCCGTTTACGGGGAAAGTGTCGCGGCGCAGCCGTGACGAAAGGGGAACTGCTCAAAGATGCCAAGTGTCGTGAGATATTCCCCCTCAGTCTGTTCGCTATCGCTCACAGCCAGCTCCCCGGCCGGGGCGCCTTTTGGTTTTATGTTAAGCCAAAGTGTTCTTCCGCCGTTTTCAGCGTGTGTTCAACTGTGCTTGACGCATCGCGCTCAATGTAAAAACAGCCGCTGCGCTTTATGCTGTCGTATACCGCGCAATTGAGCTGCTCAAGCACGGCGTTGCAGCGCCGCCTTGCCGCGGCGGGATCGGACGTGCTGTTTATGAAGCGCGTGAAGCCCTCGTGATCGGGCCTGCCGCAGTAATCGTCTATCAGATTTTTAGGCTCCTTTATAAGGAACAGCGCCCGTTCCGGCTCGGTAAGCGCTTTAATTTGCTCCGGCGTGAAATGGGCGTCGCAAACCACTTTGCGCTTTTCGCTCAGGCGGATAAGGTCAAGCAAAATAAAGCCGAGCTGTTCGCGGTTGTTGCCCTCAAGCCAGCTTAAATATTCCTCCTCGCTCCTGCCGAAGAACTCGTCCGCCGATGCAAAGCGCCTGTTCATGGACGGCTGAGCAACGGGATCGGACAGCGCTATATGCTCATCGAAGCGCGCATCGGCATCATAGAGCAAAAAGCCGTGCTTTTCGGTCAGCGCGCGGCTGAGCGTGCTTTTGCCGCCACATGCCGTGCCGCATACGAAATAGACGTTTTTCAGATATTGTTTAAGTATGTTATCCTGAATGTTCATGATGATTCTCCTATCGAATAAAGTATGTTTTGCCATCCTTGCGGCGCAAGACCGTTTACCGATAGCCCCGCGCCCATCATGCCATCCTTAATTTGATGTAGCTTAGCATATGCTGCTCCTTTTGTTTGTGGTTCAAATATCAGACTTGCTGTTCAGCAAATTTTGAAATTGCTGCTTCAATACCGGAAAATCGATTTTTACGGTATTATAAACATCCTCCATGCGCAATGTTTGGTATTTATGCGCCGTTATGTCCCGCATTCCTGCTATGGCTTTCCATGGAATGTCGCGATATTCCTCCCTGAGTTCAGGCGAGATATTCTTTATTAACTCACCTATGTTTATAGTGGTCATACCAAGCGCGCGTTTAAGTATTTCGGAAGAAAGAAATGCTTCCATCGAGGAACTGCCGAGCATGCTTAAACCGATATCTATTTCCGCTATGACTTTTTGTAGAATAATCCTGTCCCTACGCAGCATAAAGCACCACCTTATCACCTATTTCTATCATGTCGCCTTCGCGCAGAGGGCCATGGATAACATCCACGTCAAGCGAGAGCATATCTTCCAGCTCATTTCGTATTGCCGCAAGCGTAATGAGCGTTACAGGCGCGTTGAATTCAATTATAAGGTCAACGTCGCTGTCGTTGCGGTTGGTGCCGCTGGCTCGGGAGCCGAACAGCGTTATTCTGCTGATGGGATATCTTGCGGCAAGCGATACCGCCGCGCTTTTTATGGTGTCTATGTTCATGTCGCGCCCTCCTTTGCGGTTATGATTATTTATTTGCCTGACGGAACGATAGTATGTCCGTCAAGTTCGCTTTTGCTCCTCCAGCCCATCCAGCGCCTCCTGCGCCTGTTCCCATTGGGAATAGAGCTTGTCGAGCTGCGCCTTCTTTTCGTCTATGGTGCGGCTGAGTTCCGCCGCCTTAACGTAATTGGTGGCAACTTCGGGGCTTGCCAGCTTTTCTTCAAGCCTGCTCAGTTCCTCTTCCGCCGCGTTCACCCTGTCCTCCGCGCGCCTTAATTCCCCGCTTGCGCGGTTTATGGCGCTTTGGCGTTCGCGCTTGGCACGGTAATCTTCGCCCGCCTGTGAACGCTGCGCAGGCTTTTCGGCGGCCGCCTTCGCTTCGCGCTCCTGCTTGGCGGCAATGTAGTCCGCGTAGCCGCCAATGTAGCTTTCTATGCCGCTTTCCGTCATGCACAGCACCCTGTCCGCAAGCCGCTCAACAAGATAGCGGTCGTGCGTTACAATGAGCATGGTGCCTTCGTATTCTTCAAGCGCGCCTTCAAGCGCCTCCCGCGAATCTATGTCCAGATGGTTCGTTGGTTCGTCCAGCAGCAAAAGGTTGGATCCGCTCAGCATCAGTTTTAACAGCTTCACCCGCGCCACCTCGCCGCCGGAAAGCTTTTTAAGCGGCTTGAACACATCGTCCCCGCGGAAAAGGAACGCCGCCAGCGCGCAGCGTATCTCCGTATCGCTCATGCGGGGATAGCTGTTGCGTATTTCCTCTATTGCCGTAACTTCACCGCTCAGACCAGCGGCGTTCTGCTCATAATACCCGGGGTGTACGTTTGCGCCAAGGTAATATGAGCCCGCGTCCGGCTTCAGCTTGCCCATAAGTATTTTAAGCAGCGTTGTTTTGCCGCAGCCGTTCGGCCCAAGCAGGAATACACGTTCGCCCTTTTTGATAAGCATATCCGCGTTGCAAAAAACGCTTTTGTCAAACCGCTTCGCTAAGCCCTTTGCAACAACCACGTCGTTGCCGCTCACCGCGTCCACATGGAAGCGGAAATGTATGCTGTCCGTATTCCGTTCCGGCGCAACAAGCGTTGCGCGCAGCTTATCGGCCTGCTTCTGCTTGCTGGCGGCGGTTATAAAATTGTGCTCCTGCCCCCAGCGGCGCTGCTGCTCCACTATGCCCTCTATGCGGCGTATCTCCTTCTGCGTATTTACGTAGCGGCGGCGCAGCATCTCCTGCTCGTCCGCCATCAGCTCGCGGTGGCGGGTGTAGTTGCCCTCGCTTACAAAAAAGCGGGTGTTCTTTATTTCCATTGTGCGGCGCGTTACCGCGTCCAGAAAATATCTGTCGTGCGATATTACTATGAACGCGCCCTGATAAGCTTTAAGAAAGTCCTCAAGCCATGCTATCGAGTCCATGTCCAGATGGTTTGTGGGTTCGTCCAGCAGCAGTAATTGCGCCCCGCTTAAAAGTACCTTTGCAAGCTGCGCCTTGTTGCGCTGCCCGCCGCTCATGTCCCCAAGGCGCTTTGTAAGCTCCTCTTCGGTGAACCCAAGGCCCATTAGCGCGGAGCGGGTGCGGCTTCGGTATGTCATGCCGCCGTTGAACTCATATTCTTCCCTCAGCGCATGCTGGCGCTTTATCAGCGTGTTCAGCCGCTCTCCTTCGGCACTGGCAAGTTCCGCATCAACCCGCTTCAGCTCCTCCTCCGCGTCCATAAGCGGCCGGAAGGCTTCAAGTGTTGCGTCGTATACGGTTTGGTTGGTGTCCGCAATGGTCTGGGTCATGCTCATTATGCGGGCGTTTTTCGCGCGGAAAAGCTCGCCCGCGTCGTAGCCTTCCTCCCCGAGCAGTATGCGGAACAGCGTGGTTTTGCCGCAGCCGTTCACGCCGACTAAGCCAACCCTGTCCTTTTCGCCTATTTCAAAGGAAACGCCGTCAAAAAGCAGCCTTTCCACAAATTCTTTCTTTAAGTCGTGTGCCGATATTATTGGCATAATGCCTTTTCTTCTCCTGTGCTTTAATGTTATGGATGCAGCAGCCAAATGCCGCGCCCTTTTTTGCGGGCGTATTCAACGGTGTTCTTCGTTCCGCCCGGACGGTGGTCGTATATGGCAATCAAAAGCCCGCTTGAATCAACCATGTATGCGTTGCGGCGCATGTATGAATACGGCGTGTAGCTTTCCGCGCACACGGTTGCCTTGTCCGCGCGCAGCACTATCGTATCGAACCGCTCCCTAAGTTCTCCCCTAAGGTTCATGTTGAACGTTGGGAATGGCAGCGCAAGCTCAAGCGTTATGTCCGTATGAGTTCGCTTTAATTCCAGCACCGCCTCCGCCGCGTACATATCCGCGCCCAGCGCCCCGCCGGCGATAAAGTGCGTGTATCCGCAGCCGTATGCCTGAAGTATCATTTTGCTAAGCTCCGCCTTCAGTACGAAACAACGCATGTCTGCTTCGTTATATCCCCACGGCAGCTTTTCCGGCCTGTGTCCCGTGAAGCAGGCCGTGCTTTCCCGCGGCATATCAATAGCGGTTATGGACCTTTTCCGCAAAGCCCATAAAGTCCTTAAGCTCTATTACGTCCCCGCCGTCCAGCACCATTTTGCCCGTGAAGCGGCCGAATACCTGATGCTGATCGCTTTCGATTATTAACGCATTGGTGCGCGCCGCGCGGTCTATCACGGGCACGAAGTCCATTTCAAAGCGCCCGTCGTCGCTTGTGAATGTCCATGGCTTGGTGTAGCTGTCCGCGGGTATATTGAAGCTTACCTTGGAAAGCTTGTGCGCCGTGCCGTCGTATATTATCATGTTTTCGCTTGCGGCGGAAGTGTCGCCGAAGCCATAGCCTATGTTGAACCCAACGCGGTGCCCGTTCACCGTTCCGTTGCCGTTGCCCCAGTACCATGTGTTGTCGTATGTCCAAACGCCGCGGCCCCAGTCCAGCGTTGCAAAGCTGTCCTCTTCGCTGAAATCATATGTTTTCCCGCCAAGGCGCATGAAGCCGTTTACCCGCATGCAGTTTATTTTCTGGTTATAATAAAACGCCTTCGGCTTTTCAAACGGGGTGGCTATTACCATGCTGTGCTGCGGCTCATCGGTCAGCGTCAGCTCCGCTTCAAGCGTTTCATCCCGCAAGAATTTATGGAATACGCAGCTTATGTGCCGCACGCCGTTCGCCGTGCCGAAGCGCATATTAACGCGGCTGTCGGTATAGCTTGTAACGCCCGCGGCAGAGGTTTCGGGCAGTTTGTATTTGCCCATGGGGAACGCCGTTATTACGGACGTGGTCTGCTCCCACGGCTTTTCAAAATCCAGCACGCTTGCGGATATCAGCCCCATGTAGCCGTTGTCCGCAATGGTCAGCGCCAGCGCGAAGCGGTCGTTTGAAATAAGATAGTAGTCCCATTCCTTTATGCGGATGGGATGCGCCTTTATATCCGCGCGGGAATACCGGCTTATGAGCGAACGCGCCCAGCCCGGCTCTGCAATGTTTCCGTTCTTATCCAGTAACGCCGCGCTTTTTACTATCTCGTGCTGCATGGGAAATACCTCCGTAAGTGTATATATTATAAGTATAAGCGTTTTTTCCCGCCATAGCAACGGGAGAGGGGACAAATTTGTTAACAAACCATGTCCTTCTCGACAAATAGTGCCATAAAGGCTATAATTTAGCTATGGAAAAGAAATGGCAGAAGCGGCGCGAAAGAAGCGCGCGCATAAAATTGTTCTTCAAGCGGGTCAGGCTGCCCCTGTTAACGGTGGGCGGCACGTTCCTGACAGCGTTCATAATCATCCCTCTTGCCCTTGGCGCATACGAAGCACGGGCGGAAAGCATAGAGGTCACGGCGTCGAGTAAGCAGGCGCAGCCTTCCGCGCAGGTGGGCGATATTCAGATAGCTACGCCCGAGCCGGTGATGACGGCGGAGCCGCTCCCGACCGAAAGTACGGAGGACTTTACGGCCCCTACCGACGCGCCCGATGATATGCCGCGGTATGCCCCGCTTGTGTTTGAACAGCGGGACGAAGCCGTGCGCGCATTGCAGCAGCGGCTTATGGATCTATATTACATGGGCAGCGATGAAACAACGGATTACTACGGTCCCGTTACGCGGGATGCGGTCATGAGCTTCCAGCGGGCGCACCATTTGAAGGAGACGGGCGATGCGGACGAGCAGACGCAGCAGATACTTTTCAGCTCCGCCGCGCAAAGCTACATAATCAATCAGGGCTGCTCGGGGGAGGACGTGCTTACCCTCCAGCATGAGCTGAAGGAGCTTGGCTATTACGGGGACAAGCTTAACGGCTATTTCGGCACGGCTACCGGCCGCGCAACAGCCGCATTCCAGAAAAAGAACAAGCTTGAAATAACCGGCGAGGCGGATTATTTTACGCTGGAGCTGCTGTATTCCCCCAAGGCGAAGCCGCTCATTGACCCAACGCCCACGCCCACGCCTACACCAACGCCTAAGCCCACCAAAACGCCTAAGCCGACAAAAACGCCCAAGCCCGGCAAGACTACCGCGCCGGACGCCACAAGCAGCGCCACTGTGCCGGACAGCAGCGCCCCAACCTCCGCGCCAACGTCCGCGCCGTCCACACCCGCGCCAAATTACGGCGGCGGAGTATCGGACTTCATAGCCCTTGCAAAGCAGCAGATAGGCGTGCGCTACGTACTCGGCGGCAAAGGGCCGGATAAGTTCGATTGCTCCGGCTTTGTGTATTACTGCTTAAAGCCCCTTGGCAAGATGACGCGCTATTATAACTCCGCCGGCATGGGGCAGATAGATTCCTGGCCCACGGTTTACGGCAAGGAGAATTTGCAGCCGGGCGATTTGATATTCTATAAATCCGAAGGCTCGGATACGCGCATAACCCACGTTGCCATATGGCTTGGCGGCGGCAAGCTTATACACGCATCGGCAAGCGAAGGCTGCGTATGCATAACAAGCTGGGGCGGCTGGAGCGACCGTAACTTCCTTTACGGCAAAAGGGTATTTTAATAATTATTTTTATAAAAGGAACGGTATCAAAGCATGAAGAAGTTTTTTGAAGAATTCAAGGCGTTTGCCATAAAGGGCAACGCGATGGACTTAGCAGTCGGCATGATGGTCGGCGCGGCGTTCACAAGCATTGTAAATTCCCTTGTGAACAACATCATCTCCCCGCTGATTGGCCTGCTTGTTAAGGTGGACTTTTCCGACCTTGTACTGAAAATAGGCGAGGTGGACGTTCAGTACGGCGCGTTCATAATGGCTATAATCAATTTCCTCATTGTTGCACTTGTGCTTTTCTTCGTGGTCAAGGCCATGAATATGCTCAAGGGCATCGGCAAAAAGCCCGTTGCGGAACCCCCGGCCGCGCCCACGACCAAGGTTTGCCCCTTCTGCAAAAGCGAGATAGCCATCGACGCCACCCGCTGCCCGCATTGCACCAGCGAGTTGGATAAATAATTTATTCCTATGTAAAGCAAAAGCCTCCGTTCGGCTATCCGTCCGGAGACTTGTTTTTTATTCCGCTTTTTCCTTCCAGTATTCAAGCTTGGGCAGCATTTCGCCCATGTATTGGCGCACGCGCTCCTCGGGCCATTCTTCGCTTGCCATGTGGTTCACGCAGAAATCTATGAGCGTGTTCATGTCAAGATATTTGAACTTGCCGTCATTATAGCACCATTTGCAGTATTTTTCGTTTATGTCCCCGTCAACCTCGCGGCTCATTAGCGAATCCTCAAGCGGCATGCCGCAGCATTGGCAAACAAGCTTCTGCGGGGAGCCGAGCAGCGTGTTTATGGACACGTCAAAAAACCGCGAAAGCAGCTTCAGCGTATCCGTATTGGGCACGGTTTCGCCGTTCTCCCAGCGGGACACGGCCTGCCGCGTTACGAATAGCTTCTGCGCCAACTCATCCTGAGAAAGTCCGTTTTTCGCCCTCAGTTCATATAAAATATTACCTGTTTCCATGTTTATCGCCTCCATACGGCATTACTATATCATTAAAGCCGCCCGCGGTAAAGCAACGCGCTGTTGCGCAATCTATGTGCCATGGAATTGGTGCGTGCTCCGTTCTGTATTTGTTTATAGAATTGTTTTTGTATACTAAAATAAGTTAAATTGAATATATTACAAATTATGTTGCTATTGCGTTAACTATCGGTTATAATAAAGTATCGATATACCTATCACTATATCTAATAAAAGAAGGAACACCGACCAATGAAGCTGAAACGAACATTTATCTCCATTGTTGCGCTTATGCTTGCCGTGTGCCTTATGCCTACGGCGCTTGCGGCCACATGGTATCTTGAGGATGGCGACATAACCGTTATTGCAAACGAAAACGGCCAATCCGTTAAGCAGGGCAGTAACAGCGCCATTGCGGATAGCGACACTGTTATCACCCAGCGGGACAGCGAGAAAGCGACGGACAATACCATAACCGTTTCCACGGAAGGGGACGCGGAGGCGAACTTAACGATAAAGGATATAAACATCGCTTCCGGTGCGGACAGCGCAATAGACGTCGGCGATTCCAACCTTAACCTTACGGTTGAAGGGGAAAACAAGCTGAATGCCGATGGCGACAGCGCTGCGCTGCGCGTGTCCTCCGGCGATTTAACAATAGACGGCACGGGTTCGCTCACCGCGGAGCATAACGGCAGGGAAGGCATATTGCAGGACTCCGCCAAAATAGGCAGCAACGCGGGCGAGGATATGTCCGGCAATATACACATTACCGGCGATGTTACCGTTACGACCGGCGGCAATAATTCGGTCTACCACGACAGCGGAGTACCCGGGGATGAAAAATTTGGAACGCTTTCCGGCGGCGCGGGCATAGGCGCGGGCGCAATAACGGAGGACGAGAACAGGAACGCCCAAGGCGGCAACATGAGCGGCACCATCACCATAGACGGCAACGCCACGGTTAACGCATCCGCCGGCAACAAATACGGCGCGGGCATAGGCACAGGCCGCGTAAGAACATGGCGCAGCCCATGGATGAACCTTGATGATGGCGGCGACATGAGCGGCACCATCACCATAGGCGGCAACGCCAAAGTTACCGCAAAGTCCGAAGGGAGTGCCGCGGGCATGGGTACCGGCGGCGAAGGCGACATGAGCGGCACCATAAACATAGGCGATAATGCAATCGTTAATGCGGACAGCACCGGCAGCGGCGCGGGCATAGGCAGCAGCCTTTGAGGCGGCATGAGCGGCACCATAAACATAGACGGCAATGCCGACGTTACCGCCACCAGCAATAGCGGCGCGGGCATAGGCAGCGGCAATGATTCCGACGTTACAAAAACCGGCACCATAAATATAGGCGGCAACGCAAAGGTGTTTGCGCTTTCGAAGTATGATGGCGCGGGCATAGGCGGCGGCAACGAGGGAAACATGAACGGCACCATAAACATTCGCGGCAACGCGAAGGTCATTGCCGCAAGCGGACGCAAAGGCGCGGGCATAGGCGCGGGCGATGAAGAAAATCTGAACGGTACCGTGACAATAACCGATAATGCAGACGTTACCGCGGTAAGCGGAAAGAATGGCGCGGGCATAGGCAGCGGTTGTGAAGCATCCTTCAAAGGGACAATAATAATCAGCGGCAACGCGAAAGTTACAGCGCGTACGGGCGTAAGCGAATATGACGGCAACCCATACACCTTTGCGGCGGCGCTCGGCGCGACGGATGACTATGTTTTCAACGGCAATATAATGATACTCGGCAACGCGAAGCTTACCACGGGCGTAGTGGAAAAGAACAGCGTTACGCGCGAAAACCCGCTGGGCAAGCTGCTTGAGAATATGAAAGGCTATATCGGCAGCGACTGCAACAGGGTCGAGCATTACGGCCATGTGTTCATAAGCGACACGGCAACCATCAACGGCATTTCCGGCACGGATAAAACCACGCTGAACGGATATATCAACGGCGGCAACGGTACGGATATAATCCCCGCGCAGGTGGAGGTTCTGCCCAACGGCGACATAAACCTTATAACAGAGCGCGACGGCATAACTGTGTCCGATACCATGTTCAACGGCAGCACAGTTTTCCCCACGGAACCGGGCGAATACATAATAACCAAGGTAGTTACCGTGGACGGCAAGGATATAACGGTTCCCCTGGGAACGCTTATAATCCCCGAACCCGAACCCGCTCCCCAGCCCGAGCCTATGGCGCACCATGAGCGCATTCAGCTTTACCGCGTTGCCGATAAGCAGGGCAGGAGCATTGCCTATAAGGCCGTGCAGAAGGGCGGCGTGCTTACCATCACTACCGATGAAAAGGAAGCCAAGCTTATAATAGAGCGCGGCGGGCTGTTTGCGCTCAGCAGGCAGGGCATTACCAAGATTGTGTTCGTTACCGCGTCCCGGAAGAGCGTTATAAGCGTCGGCGCGGCAATGGAAAAGGGCAGCGGCGAATTTGTGCTGCTGCACGGCTCCCGCAAGGTGAAGCTCACCGTAGCGGGCGCAGCCGTGGACGCGGACGGCATACTCATTAAGGAATAAAGCGCATATACCTTCCCCCAACGAATGGGCTGGCTGCACCGCGGCCGGCCCGTTTTAATATATTTTCTGCGGCTATTGATTATTAGGCAGATTGTAGGTAATATAATACCTGTACGGTTTGGATTATTTGTTATCGGAAGGAGAGATGTTTATGACTAAGTTATTCGAAATACTCGGCACGTTTTTTGCAGGGACAACGCTTATTGTTTATATTTGCATATTTCTGGGGAAAATACTGGAGGTTACGCTCTGTACCCTTAGAATTGTACTCATAAACCGCGGCGAACGCGCGATAGGCGCGCTGCTTGCGCTGATAGAGATTACGCTTTGGCTCATAATAGCGGGCAACGTGCTGAGCAATTACCAAAGCGACCCATGGAAAATGGTTGCCTACGCGCTTGCGTATTCATTGGGCAACTACGCGGGAAGCTGGCTTGAGGAAAGGCTTGCCTTCGGCCTATGCTCCATACAGTGCGTTGTTATGGAGGCGGAAACGGCGGATAAAATAGGCGATGCGCTCCGTGCGCACGGGTTCGGACTGAGCGAGATGAAGGTTCAGGGCAGGGACGATACCGATAGATATATGCTCATGTCAACCCTGCGCCGCAAGCTTGCGCCCGAGGCCATGGATATAATCAATTCCGTTGCGCCCAATGCTGTAATAACCGTGAGCGATGTTAAAAGCCTGCGCGGCGGATACATGCGCCAAAGCGCAGGCCGCAGGTCAAGAAAGGGGAAATAATGAGTTATTCGGTAAAACTGGCAGAAAGTGAAGATATAGATAAGCTTATTCAGCTGAGGTTGGACTTTTCGGATGCGAACAACGGCCCGCATCCCGAAACATACGAACTGCGCAAAGCGAACCTGAAAAGCTATTTTGAGCGGCACCTTAACCGCGACTGCTACGCCGCCATAGTAGAGCAGGACGGCAAGGCCGTATCCACGGGCATTTTGGGCGTTTACGAAAACCCGCCCAGCCCTTCCCGCCCAAACGGGCGCTTTGCAAGCATAATCAGCGTTTGGACATATCCGGAATACCGCAGGCAGGGCTACGCGGGCCTTGTTATGGAAATGCTGAAGCTGAAGGCAAGGGAAAACGACGCTGCGTATATAGAGCTTTCCGCAACGCCGATGGGCAGGCCGCTTTATGAAAAGCTTGGCTTTAAGGCGCGCCAAAGCGAAAACGTTGAAATGAGATACACGTTCAAATAACACAAAAAAGCACAATGCTGCGCCCCGTATGCGGGCGCTGCTTTTATATTGTGCTTTTCCTGCGCGGTATGCGTGGTGTATAATAGAATAAGTTTATGCGAAAATATGGAGGTATTACCATGAGCGAATGTATGCTTGCAATGCAGAGCGATGCGCCGGTGCGCCTTGCCGCGGCATCGCCGGAAATAGTATTGGGAGACCCTAAGGCCAACGTTGCCGCCGCAATAAGCGCAATACGCCGCGCGGAGAAGGCGGAGGCGGACTATCTTGTGCTGCCGGAACTTTTCCTTTGCGGGGCAACGCTTGGCTCCCTTATGGAGCATCCGCTCATGCTCAACGCCTGCCGCGAAGCGCTCGGCGCCGTGGCGGAGGCCACTAAGCATACCTGGCTTTTTGTTAGCATAGGCCTGCCGTATATGGTTGATGGCCGCGTGCGCAGCTGCATTGCGCTGCTTAGGGGCGGCAGGATATATGCCGTTATACCCGCTTCCCGCGGGGCTGTGAACCCGTTCGGCTTTGCGCCCGCCGTTCCGCGCGGGGCGGCGTCCCTGTCCACACTAACGCCCATACCGCGCCTGAGCGTGGGCTTCGCGGGGCAGATATTTGCCAAGGGAGAGCCGAGGGAGGGGCATATAATGCTGCTTTCCGGCGCAATAAACGCCACGGCAAAAAGCTACGGCGCGGTCAGGAGCAGCCTTGCCGCATACAGCGCGCGCACGGGCATGGCCGCCGCAATGGCGCTGCCCTCCCGCGGGGAAAGCACAACGGCGTTTGTGTTCGATGGGTACTGCGCAATAGCCGCAAACGGCGAAATACTGGCCGAATCAGAGCCCCTTTCGCGCGATGCGTTCGTTTATGCGGACGTGTGCATAGATAAGCTGAGCGCCTTTGAACCGTTTACCGAGGCGGAGGAGGAAGGCTACGTTTCAAACGACCCTGATAAGGCTCAGGGGCAGCTCAGGCGGCTTTTCGCGCTGCAAAGGGCGGCGCTTGTGCGCAGGGCGGAGCATATTCATGCAAAGGGCTTTGTTATAGGCGTAAGCGGGGGGCTGGACAGCGCGCTTGCGCTGCTGGTGGCGTGCGCGGCGGCGGACGAAATGGGCATAGGCCGCGGCATGATAACCGGCGTATCCATGCCGGGCTTCGGCACAACAAGCCGCACCAAGAACAACAGCCGCGCCCTTGTTGAAGCGCTTGGCTGCAAATATAGGGAAATATCCGTTGCGGCGGCATGCCGCGAGCATTTTGCAAATATAGGCCACGATGAGGCCAACCACAACTCCGTTTACGAAAACGCGCAGGCACGCGAACGCACCAAGATACTGCTTTCCATTGCCAATGAAGAAGGGCTGCTGGACGTTGGTACCGGCGATTTGAGCGAGGCTGCGCTCGGCTGGACCACCTTCGGCGGGGATCACCTGGCGCAATACGGCGTGAATGCATCGGTACCAAAGACGATAATACGCCGCGTGGTGACGGCGGTGGGCGCGGACTTCGGCGCGGATGCGGACGCAATACTGCGCGATATTCTGGCCACGCCCGTAAGTCCGGAGCTTCTGCCCGCAAACGGCGGGGAGATAAGCCAAAAGACGGAGGAGCTGGTGGGCAGCTATGAGCTGCACGATCTGTTCTTATACTATTTCCTTAAAGGCAAGGGACCGAAGGAGCTTTACGACATTGCCCTTGGCACGCTGGACTTTGGGGAGGAGGAAGTGTACCGCACGCTCGGCACGTTCCTGAGAAGGTTCTTCTCACAGCAGTTCAAGCGCAACTGCGCGCCGGAAGCGCCGCTTGTTTGCCTGTCGATAGCGCCAAGCGTATGGAACATGCCAAGCGACATGGCAAGCGAAGCGTTCATGGCGGAATACGAGCGGATAAAGAGAAGGCAAAGCTGACGCGATGGAAATTATTGACGACCTTCAGCGGGATGGGCTTGTTATCGTGCGCTCCGATTCCCGCTTTGCATACGGGCATGACGCGGTGCTGCTGACTGACTTTGTGCGCGCGCATGCCGGCGAACGGTATTTGGACATTGGCACGGGCACGGGCATACTGGCGATACTTACATACGCCAAATGTGGTGTAAACTTCGTTGCGGCGGACATTGACAGCGAATGCGTGCGCATGGCTAAACGGAGCGTGGAGCTGAACAAGCTTGGGGAGCACATAAGCGTTGAACAATGCGACGCGCGGACGCTTACGGAAGCGGAGTTCGGCCGGTTCGACGGGGCGGTGTGCAACCCGCCGTATTTTTCAGGCGGCACAAAAAGCCCCAACCAAAGCCGCGCAACAAGCGCGTTTGACGACACGCTGAATATATACGAAGCGGCGCAGTGCGCAAAGCGCGTTGTTAAGCAGGGCGGGCGGTTTTTTGTGTGTTATCCCGCCAAATACATTCAGCAGCTTTGCACGGCGATGCAGCAGGCGGATTTTGCCATAAAGCGGCTTTGCCTTGTGCAGTCCCGCGCGGATAAGGCGCCGTATCTGGCGCTGGCGGAGGGGCGAAAGGGCGGCGGCGCGGGAACGGAGCTGAGCCGCATTATACTGGAGGAACAGCAATGAGCGATATTGAAACAACGGTGCAGCTTGAACCCATGCTGTATCTTTGCGCAACGCCGATAGGCAATCTATCGGACATTACGCTGCGCACGATAGACACGCTGAAGGGCGTGAGCGCCGTGTACTGCGAGGATACGCGCAGAACGCGGGAGCTGATGACGCATCTTGGGATAAAAAAGCCGCTTATCGCCTGCCATGAGCACAATGAAAGGCAGCGCGCGGAGGAGATTGCCGAGCGCGTGCTTTCGGGCGAGGCGATAGCTTTTGTGAGCGACGCGGGGATGCCCGGCATAAGCGACCCGGGGGAAGCGTTGGTTGCGGGATGCATTGCAGCTGGCGCTAAATACACCGTGTTGCCCGGGGCAAGCGCGCCGCTTACGGCGCTGGTAATGAGCGGGCTGCCCACAAGGAACGCCTGCTTCGTGGGCTTTTTGCCGCGGGACGGAAAGCCGCGGCGCGAGGCCATAGCCGAAATCGGCGCGCACAAAGGCACGCTGATATTCTATGAAAGCCCCTTGCGCATAGCGGCAACGGCGAAGGAGCTTGCCGCCATGCTTGGCAACAGGCAATGCGCGCTGGTGCGGGAGCTTACAAAGAAATTCGAGCAGGTGGTGCGCTGCACGCTGAGCGAACTTGCGGACATGTATGCCGATACGCCGCCCAAGGGCGAATGCGTGCTGCTTGTTGCAGGGGCCGCCGAGCAGGGCGAAAACGCAGCGGAGAGGGCGGAGAATATGGCGCGGGAGCTTATTGGGCGCGGGGTGAGCGTTAAGGACGCGGCGAAGCAGATAAGCGCCCTGTGCGACATTGCGCGCAACGAAGCATATGCCATTGCGGGCAGGATAAAGAACGAAGAATAATGAATAAGGAGATATAACCATGCAGAACACCGTGAAGCAATACAAGGCCATATTGGCAAAGCGCAACGCACTCAGCCACGCGATGGGCGTGCTCAGCTACGACAGCGAAACCGCAATGCCCAGAAACGGCGCGCCGCACATGGCGGAGACGATGGCAATATTGAGCGAGGAAAGCTATAAGTTGCAGGTGAACGACGAGGTACGCGCCCTGCTTGAAAAGCTGAACGCCAACAGCGAAAGCCTGGACGAGATAACAAGGAGAGAGGTCGAGGAGGAGCTCAAGCAGCTCAAGAAGCTTGAAAACGTGCCTATTGAGGAATACGCGGCGTATTCGCGGCTGATAAGCGAAGCAAGCGTTAAATGGCGCGAGGCTAAGCAGACCAACGATTATCCGCTTTTTAAGCCCTATCTTGAAAGGATAATCGCCGCGCAGAAGTCCCTTATGGCGCATATGTACCCCGGTAAGGACACATACAACGCGCTGCTGGAGGAGTTCTCGGAGGGTCTTAGCGTTGAAATGCTTGACCCCTTCTTTGCAAACGTAAAGGCGAAGCTTGTGCCGGTAATACACGCCGTTTGCGAAGCGGGCAATCAGGCGGATGATTCCCTGCTCCATCGTCCGTTCCCGATAGAGGGGCAGCGCAGACTATCCTCCTTTGTTATGGATTTTCTCGGCATAGACCGCGACAGCTGCGTTATAGGGGAGGTGGAACATCCCTTCACAACCGAATTCAACAAGCACGATGTGCGCCTTACCACGCATTACCACGAGGACGATGTGCTTTCAAACATGTTCAGCGTTGCGCATGAGGGCGGGCATTGCCTGTATGAACTGAACATCGGCGATGAGCTTATCGGCTCTCCCCTTTCCGGCGGGGCCACAATGACGCTGCACGAAAGCCAATCCCGCCTGTTTGAGAACATGATCTGCCGCAGCCGCGAATTCATTGCGCTGCTCTATCCCAAAATGAAGGAGATTTTCCCAGAGCAGATGGCGGGCGTAAGCGAAGAAATGCTCTACCGCGCGGCCAACAAGTCCATGCCCAGCCTTATCCGCACGGAGGCGGACGAGCTGACATACCCGCTGCACATAATGGTGCGCTACGAGATAGAGAAAAGGCTTATCGCGGGCACGCTGAGCGTTGACGAGCTTCCCGCCGAGTGGAACAGGCTTTATAAGGAATACCTCGGCGTGGACGTGCCGGACGATACGCACGGCGTTTTGCAGGACAGCCATTGGTCGGGCGGCATGATAGGGTATTTCCCATCATACTGCGTGGGCAGCGCGTATTCCGCGCAGATATATCACAATATCTCTAAGGATATGGACATAGGCAAAATAGTCGCCGCGGGCGGCGTGAAGCCCATTGTTGAATGGCTCACGGCGCGGCTGTACCGCTTCGGCAGGCTCAAGCCCACGGCGGAGCTTACGCGGAACGTGCTTTGCGGCGAATTTGACCCCGCGTATTACACGGATTACCTTACGGCAAAGTTTAGAGAGCTTTATAAGCTTTAATGCCGCCAAAGGCGCAGGAAAGGAGCCACGCTTGGCACGATTTGTTACGCAGTCCGCCCATGCGGGCGTTACGGCGATAGATAACGCATTTATAATAGACTATATGCCCACCGCGCCCGATGGGGCTGTTAAGGCATACATATACGGGCTGATGGCCGCAGGCCGCGGCGATGCGCCGGACATTGCGGACGCATTGGGCATGGACGATGCTCAGCTTTGCGATGCGTTTGCGTATTGGCAGCGGCTAGGCTTGGTGCGCATAGCGAGCGGGGAGCCGCTTATAGTGGAGTTCCTTAAAACCGAATCCATTGCCCCTGCCGAGCGCACGCGGCGCTATGCTTCGCTTATAGAGCGGCTGAGCAAGGCCGTGCCCGGGCGCGTGTTCACGGGGAGCGAGCTGAGCGCGATATGCGACTGGATAGAGGTATTCGGCTTCAGCGAGGAAACGGCGGCGCTTGTGGTGAGCGACTGCGCACGGCGGCGCGGCAGCAAGGTTAAGCTTTGGCAGATGAATGCGGAGGCAAAGGCATGGGCGGACGCAAACGTTTCCACGATAGAGAGCGCGAACGAATACATAGCCCGCAGAGATGAGCGCATTGCGGGCGCGCAGAAGATACTTTCCCGCTGGAAGCTGAGGCGCGCCGCAACGGAGGACGAGCTTGCCCTTTACGCCAAATGGAAAGAGGAATGGGGCATGAGCGACGAGGTGATATCCCTTGCCCTTGGGGAACTGACAAGCGCGGCGCAGCCCAGCTTTAAGTATCTTGACACGGTGCTTACAACCTTCCGCGCAAACGGGGCCATAACGCCGGAGGCCATAGCTGCGCTTAGGCGTGAGCGGGACGCTAGCCGAGAGCTTGCGCGCATGATGCTTGCCCGTGCGGGCATAAATCGCGCCCCTACAGCCGCACAGCAGGAAGATGCGGACATGTGGCGCACGCGCATGAACATTGCGCCGGAGCTGCTTCTGCTTTGCGCGGAAAGCTGCCGCGCGAGCGACAAGCCCTGGGCTGCCATAAAGCGCACGGTGGAGCGCTGGCACGCGCAGGGCATAAGTGACCTTGACTCCGCAAGGCAGGATATTGAGCAGCACTCAAGCGCCGCCGCAAAGAACCGCAGCCGCGGCCGCGCGCTCAGCCACGCCAGCCGCACATATACCGACCAAGACCTCAGCGCCATGGGCGTGGAGCTGCTGGAGTAAGGCTAATAAGAACGGTTAAATGAATTTAACCCCCTGCACACTATCGTCACACCTTGCGTCACACAAAAAACGTAGATAATTAGCCTGTTTGTGACGATGTGACGCAAGTGACGATAGTGTGCAGGGGAGAGGGGCAGTATAAAAAACAAAGGGGACGGCAACCCGTCCCCCGTATCCGTGCGGCGTTTAGGCCACAACTATGTTCACTATGTTCTTTACAACTATCACCTTGCGCACGGTCTTGCCTTCGGTGAAGGGCTTCACGTCGGCGCTTTCAAGCGCAAGCTTCTCTATTTCCTCCTTGGGGGCGTTGGCGGGAACCATTATGCGGGCGCGAACCTTGCCGTTTATCTGCACGCCTATTTCCACGCTGTCCGCTACCAGTGCGCTATCGTCATATTCGGGCCAGTGCGCCTGGTATATGGGGGAGCCGAGCTTGGCGGCTTCGTTTATTTCCTCCGCAATGTGCGGCGCGAAGGGGAACAGCAGTATCAAAAGCGTCCTCAGCTCATCCCGCGTTATGCTGCCGGTGGCGTAAATATCGTTCACGAAGCTCATTATGGCGGCTATCGCCGTGTTGAACTTCATGCGCTCTATGTCCTCGCTCACCTTCTTTATGGTGGCGTGGTAGCTGGCCTTCACGCTGTCGCGCACGCCCTGAGCGTCGCTTATCATGTCCTGCAAGCGCCATACGCGCTCAAGGAACTTGCGGCAGCCCTTGGTGCCCTGCGTGTTCCAGGGAATGGGCTGATCGAACGCGCCCATGAACATTATGTACATGCGGAATGCGTCCGCGCCGTATTCTTTGATGTAATCATCCGGATTTACAACGTTGCCGCGGGACTTGCTCATCTTCTCGCCGTTTTCGCCAAGCACCATGCCGTGGCTGGTGCGCTTCATATACGGTTCGGGCGTGGGCACAACGCCGATGTCGTAAAGGAACTTGTGCCAGAAGCGGGAATAGAGCAGGTGCAGCGTGGTGTGCTCCATGCCGCCGTTGTACCAGTCAACGGGCATCCAATACTTCAGCGCCTCGGGCGAAGCAAGGGCGTTGTCGTTATGCGGGTCTGTATAGCGCAGGAAGTACCAGCTGGAGCCCGCCCAGTTGGGCATGGTGTCCGCTTCGCGCACGGCGGGGCCGCCGCAATGCGGGCAGGTGGTGTGCAGCCAATCCTTTGCGCGGGCAAGGCAGGAACTGCCGTCGTCCGTGGGGGAGAAATCGTCAAGCATGGGCAGCTTTAGCGGCAGTTCGCTCTCCGGAAGGGGAACCCAGCCGCACTTTTCGCATTTCACAAGGGGTATCGGCTCGCCCCAGTAACGCTGGCGGGCGAATACCCAGTCGCGCAGCTTATAGTTCACCTTGCGGTGGCCTATGCCTTCCTTTTCAAGGTAATCGGCAATGGCCTTCTTGGCCTCTGCCACTTCCATGCCGTTAAGAAAGCCGGAGTTTACCATGCGCCCGTGTTCGCATTCGGTGTATGCTTCCTTGCTGACGTCTCCGCCCGCAACTACTTCTACTATTGGCAGATTGAAGGTCTTTGCGAATTCATAGTCGCGCGTGTCGTGCGCGGGAACGGCCATTATTGCGCCCGTGCCGTAGCTCATCAATACATAGTCGGAAACCCATATGGGTATCTCCTTCTTGGTAACGGGGTTAATCGCGCTCACGCCTTCAAGCACAACGCCCGTTTTTTCCTTATTAAGCTCGCCGCGTTCAAAGTCGCTCTTGTGGGCGGCCTCCTCGCGGTATTTGGCAACGGCGTCCCAGTTGGTTATCCTGTCCTTATATTTGTCTATATATGGATGCTCGGGGCTTATTACCATGTATGTTGCGCCGAAGAGCGTGTCCGGACGGGTGGTGTAAACGGTCAGCTTATCGTCCGTGTTTGCTATTATAAAGTCCACCTCAGCGCCTTCGCTGCGGCCTATCCAGTTGCGCTGCTGCGTCTTAACGCGCTCAATGTAGTCCACCTTGTCCAGGTCGTCTATAAGCTTCTGCGCGTATTCGGTTATTTTGAGCATCCATTGGCTGCGCACCATCTGTATTACCTGCCCGCCGCAGCGTTCGCATACGCCGTCTACGACCTCCTCGTTGGCAAGGCCAACCTTGCAGGAGGTGCAGAAGTTTATGGGTATTTCCGCCTTGTAGGCAAGGCCGTGCTCGTAAAGCTTAAGGAAAATCCACTGCGTCCATTTATAGTATTCCGGATCCGCCGTGCTTATCTCTCTGGACCAATCGAAGGAGTAGCCCAGCCTTTTAAGCTGCGCGCGGAAGCGGGCAATGTTAGTCTCCGTCACCTTGGCGGGGTGTATGCCGGTTTTTATGGCGTAGTTCTCCGTGGGCAGGCCGAATGCATCGTAGCCCATGGGGAACAGCACATTGTAGCCTTCCAGCCTGCGCTTGCGGCAAATAACGTCCATTGCCGTGAACGGGCGCGGGTGCCCAACGTGAAGCCCCTGGCCGGAAGGATAGGGGAATTCGATAAGCCCGTAAAACTTGGGCTTGGTGTAATCCGTTTTGGCTTCGTTGCAATGCGCTTCTTCCCAGCGCTTTTGCCATTTCAGCTCTATCGGGTCGTGTTCGTAGCGCTCTGACATCGGTTTTTATCCTTTCATGCTTTGTATAAAAAATAAAGCCGCCTCTTATATTGCAAGAGACGGAACATTTTTCCGCGGTACCACTCCGCTTGGCGGCATAAACCGCCCGCTTTAGCCCCCTGTAACGCGAGGAGCGCGCCGCGCATTGCCGCGGCAGACTCCGCGGCGAGCTTCACCGCACCGCGGCTCCCCCTTTCAGCAAAACGGGGGCTCTCTTTGCCCGCGGGAAACGATTACTGTTCCGCATCATAGTCCACGTCACATTTTATTGGAAAAAGCCCGCCTTGTCAATATAGCTTGGCCAAAAGTCATATATAAACATTTTTGCCGTTGCGTTTTGGTGTGATGATTTAATATAATATATAATTGAACACGTAAATACAAACGGGAGGTTTACCCTGAATGACCCTTTGGATAAAGAACGCAAACATTGCCACCATGGATAAGGCTCGTCCCCATGCTCAGGCGGCGGTTGTGATAGGCGGCTTTTTTGCCTGCGTAGGCAGCGAGAAGGAGACGGAGGCCTATCTTAACGCGCATCCGCAGGAGGAGCTTGAAACAATAGACTGCGGCGGCAATTTCGTAATGAGCGGATTTAACGACAGCCATATGCACTATCTGCACTATGTTCGCGCCAAAAAGACCGCCGTTGACCTATACGGCTGCACATCGCTCAAGGAAGTGCTTTCGCGTATGCGGCGCGCCCTTGAGCAGGATTACGACCCCTCGCTTGGCCTGTGGCTCACGGGCGAAGGCTGGAACCACGATTATTTTACCGATGAGCAGCGCTTCCCCACGGCAAAGGAGCTGGACGCGATAACAACGGAATATCCCATACTTATAATGCGCGCCTGCTTCCATATAGGCGTTATGAATTCAAAGGCCATGGAGCTGATGAACATAAATAAGGATACCGTGGGGCAATACGGCGTATATGCCGAAACCTATCCCGACGGCACGCCCAACGGCGTAATAAAGGAGGGCGTGTTTGACGACATTAAGGCGCGCCTGCCCATGCCCGGCTGTGAACAGCTTCTTGAAATGATGATAGACTGCCAGAAGGATCTGTTTGAATGCGGCATAACCAGCATACAGTCCGACGATTTCAAATATTGTCCCGAAGGCCACGCATACGAAATGATGGCGCTGCTGCGCACGGCGGCGGAGAAAGGCCGCTTTAAGCTGAGAATGGCGGAGCAGGCGCTGCTGCCCACCCATGCGGACATGGACGAATTTTTCGATAAGCATGGCTTTGACGACAGCTTCGGCAACCGCACCTTCAGGATAAACTGCGTAAAGCTATTGAGCGACGGCTCTCTCGGCGCGCGCACGGCATACATGCGCAAGCCCTATGCGGACGACCCCACCACCCGCGGCATTGCAATATATGAGCAGGAGGAGCTCAACTCGCTCGTTTTGCGCGCGCACAGCCACAATATGCCCGCCATAATACACGCCATCGGCGACGGGGCGGTTGAAATGTGCCTTAACGCAATAGAGAATGCGCGGCGGGAAATGCCGCATCTTCATCCGCGCCACGGCATAGTGCATTGCCAAATAACGGATAAGGAGCAGGTGGAGCGGTTTAAGGAGCTGGACGTTATTGCATACATTCAGCCCGTGTTCATAAATTACGATATGCATATTGTTTACGACCGCGTGGGAAAGGGGCTTGGCAGCACATCCTATGCATGGGCGGATTACATACGCCTTGGCGTGCATGCGCCCTTCGGCACGGATTGCCCCGTGGAGTCGTTCCGCCCGCTGCCGGGCATATACTGCGCCGTTACCAGCCGCGATCTTAATGGCAGCGGCCCCTTCCTGCCGCAGCAGATACTGGATAGGGAAACGGCGCTGTATTGTTACAGCGCGCAGGGCGCGTACTGCACGGGCGAGGAAAACATAAAGGGCAAAATAAAGGAAGGCATGTATGCGGACTTTATAGTGCTGGATAAAGACCTTGTGAGCTGCACCGATATGGAGATACTTGAAGCGAAGGTGCTGCGCACATTTGTTAACGGAAAATGCGTGTACGAAAGATAAAAGAAAGAATATGGGCAAAATGAAAACGGTACTTATTAACGGAAAAATATATGTTGAGCGCGGCGTGTTCAAAAGCGCTGCGGCTATGGAAAACGGCATAATAACCGCCGTTGGTACGGATGAAGAAATACTCACCCGTGCGGGCAAGGACGCAAGGATAATTGATTGCGAAGGCCGCACGGTAATACCCGGCCTTAACGACAGCCATATGCACCTGCTCATGATGGGCGCGGGGCTTTATCAGGTGGATATAAACGGCGTAAAATCAATAGACGAAATGATAGCGCGCGCAAGGGCGTTCATGCGGGAGCATCCCGAGCGCTGCCGCGAAGCGATACACGGCGTTGGCTGGAACCAGGATATGTTTGAAGGGGAGAAGCGCATACCCACGCGGCACGATCTGGATAAAATTTCAACCGAAATACCAATCGTGCTTGAGCGCATATGCGGCCATGTAGTTACCGCAAACACAAGGGCGATAGAGCTGCTGGGGCTAAAGGCAGGCTCCGCGCAGTTCCCCGGCGGCACGTTTGAGCTGGAGGCGGACGGCTATCCAAGCGGCGTATTTACCGAAAACGCCTGCGGCGAAATACTTTCCGTAATCCCCGAATACAGCGAAGCGCAGCTCGAGGCCATGTTTATAGACGCAATGAACTACGCCGCCGCGCACGGCCTTACCAGCGTGCAGTCCAACGATGCAGGCACCTCCGCCGCGCCGGAAATAGTTTTCCCGCTTGTCAGGCGCGTGTTTGAAGGCGGCAGGGCAAAGCTTAGGTATCATCATCAGGTGTGCTATCATACTCCTGCGGAATTTGGGGCGTTTATAGAGGGCGAATTTGCCCACGGTGATTATTCGCACCCGTGGCTTACGCTTGGGCCGCTGAAGCTGTTCCGCGATGGTTCCCTCGGCGGAAGGACAGCCACTATGCGCCATGAATATCTGGACGATCCCGGCAACTACGGTGTGGAGGCCACGCACGATGAGGAGATGCTTGAAATGTGCCGCATGGCGGACGAAGCGGGCATACAGGTTGTTACCCACGTTATTGGCGACAAGGCTATAGAGGACACCGTGCGGTGCTACGAATCCGTGCTGCACGGCGGCAAAAACCCGCTGCGCCACGGCCTTGTGCATTGCCAGATAACCGATATGCCGCTACTTGAGCGCATTGTGAAGGACGATATACTTGCGCTGTATCAGCCCATATTCCTTGATTACGATATGCATGCCGTTATCTCCCGCTGCGGAGAGGAGCTTTCTTCCACGTCATATGCGTTCGGCACCATGGCGCGGCTCAATGCCAAGGTGTCCTACGGCACGGATTGCCCCGTTGAGGACTGCAACCCCTTTCCCAACATATACTCCGCCGTTACCCGAAAGGATAAAAACGGCTGGCCCGAGGGCGGCTTCTTCCCCAAGGAGTGCGTGGACGTTTATACGGCCATCGATGCATATACCGCGGGTAGCGCATACGCCCAGTTTATGGAAAACGAAAAGGGGCGCATAAAGCCCGGCTTCATGGCGGACATGGTGATGCTTGATAAGGATATTTTCACCTGCGACCCGATGGAGATACGCGATATACTGCCCGTTATGACGATAGTGGGCGGGGAAATAGTTTACGAGAGGTAAAGTCATGAATATCTATTTGACTGAAATTGCAAGCGCGGCAGCCATTGCACAGGAGAATATGCAGCGCGAGCATGTGCCCGGGCTTGCGATGGCGTTCATAAAAAGCGGCGAGCTTGTGATGAGCCAATGCCTTGGCATTGCGGACATGGAGCGCGGCATACCCGTATCGAACGAAACTTATTTTGAGGCCGCATCGCTCACAAAGCCGTTTTTCGGCAGGCTGGTGTTTGAATTGGCGGATGAAGGCGTAATAGACCTTGACAGGCCGCTGAGCGAATATGAGCAGGCATGGACGCCTTGCACGGATGCGCGCTTTGCATGCGTAACGGCAAAGGATGTTATGAGCCACGCAAGCGGTCTGCCCAACTGGGGCAAGCTGCCGATGGAGCTTTATTTTGAGCCCAAGCACGGCTTCAGCTATTCCGGCATGGGGTATTATTATCTGCAATCCATAATAGAAAAGCGGCTGGGCACGCGGCTGGACGACCTTATGCAGAAGCGTCTGCTCGACCCCTTCGGCATGGACAAGGCGGCGCTTATCTGGACGGGTGCAATGCGCAATGCCCTTTCCCGCACGGTTGACGTCAACGGGCACGCGGAGCCAAAGCGCACCACGGCGCGGCATTCCATGGGCATGGAGCCGAACAGCGCGTTTTCGCTTTATGTGACGATTGACGATTATCCGAAGTTCCTTTTGAACATACTGAAGGAGCCTGACTTTGCCGCGCGTGTGCGCTCCGTAAGAAACTGCGCCGGCAACGGCGTGGAGTGGGGCCTTGGCTGGGGGCTTTACAACGAGCGCATATGGCACTGGGGCGACAACGGCGGCTTCAAGTCCCTTGTCTGCTTCGATCCCGCCACCCGCGACGCCCTGCTCATCCACACCAACGGCTTCAACGGCCTGAATGTCTGCTTCGCCATAGCCGAGCATGTTACGGGCGACAGCTTTAATGATATTGCCGAAATGGTAAATGGGGCGGAGTAGTGAGAAAGAGTAACTTATAAATTAAGAGCACTGCTGTTGTTAGCAGTGCTCTTAAACTTCTTGGATTGCTCTTTCTTTGTTACTTCGCCAATTCTTTCAGTTCAGCTTCTTTTTTAGCAAGTTGTTCTTTAGCTTCATTTGCCATTTTACGGTAGTATTCAATAGTTCGTTTACCAGGATATCCACGGTAGATACCGAACGCAATCAAAGGTAATGGAATTAAACACATACCAACTAAATACGAACCAATGGAAGAGCTATCTCCAATACTAAAACGGATGAGCATAATAAGAATAAGCACACCAATGCAAATAAGGGCGACTCCTAATCCACCCCATTCCTGTCCTGCGGACGCGTCGACAATTGTTTTTTTCAGCGCAGCAATCTCGGATTCCAATTGATCTTTTATACATTGCTTTGCATATGCAGGATCATATTCCATGATTTTCTTTGCATAGGAAACTATTATTTCCCTGTTTCTGGATTTATCGTATAAATGTGGAAGAATGTTGGTATGGAGATCTATGCCGGCTTCCCATGCGTTAACTGCATATAACATGATATCTTTTTGATTTCCCCAAATAGATTCAATTTGCGTGCCACATGTATACAGAATATCCTTTGCAGCCAAAACTCTATCTATATACTCTCGTACATATTTGCTTCTGATATCGGGAGCTGTCTCTTCGTAATAACGTTTTGCACCGCCTGCAAGAATATATGCAATCTGCATACTTCTCATTACGACTTCGGCAACAGCATCTTTTTGATTCGCTTCGGGTACATAATCACGGATTAGTGCAAGAACGCTATCTTCACAATTGTTTACAGAAATTGCAGCAGAATGAATTTGCGCAACCGTGCATTCCATCGCCTTAAAATATACAACATAGAAGGCAGCCTCCCAACTGGTGGGGTCTTTTATTAAAATCATATCGTAATATTTTGCTGCATTTTCGCTGTTATTATCATTTTTAGCTCTTCTTGCAATTTGATATAGATTGGCAAGTTCATTTGATGTGTCAATTTTAATGGTACTGCCGCTTACATCCACGGGACCCTCTATCATCAATTTCCTTGCTTCCTCAACGGTGTATCGTGTGCCGCAGTTTTCACAGACATACATACCGTCTTTTTTTACAAGGTGTGGACTATTGCACATTTCACATACTAAAGCCTTCATACGATACCTCCGAGGGATTTAAGAATATGTACACATTACCATATTTATCGACCAAAAGTCTTACACAATTTGCACAATTTTGAAATTTATTTATTTAAAATTTTCGGGGGAGGTAGTGAAATAATTTCACAATGCAAATGCTGAAAAAGCGCCGCGGCATATAGAAAAAGCCCGCAGCTTCCCGCGGGCTTAGGGTGAGTTTATTCGGGTTTATTTGGCGAGGGCCTCTGCCACCGCCACCGCCACGGCCACTGTTGCGCCGACCATGGGGTTGTTGCCCATGCCGATAAGGCCCATCATTTCCACATAAAAGCCGCCTGCGGCGTCTTTTTGAGCTGCTGAAGCGCCTATTCTCCGAGCAAAGCGGAGAGGCCGTTTCCAAACAATCATGTTATGCGGCTGTACGCCGCGCCCATCATCACACTTAATGATGCACCTTTATTTTACAATATAAAACCAATCAAGTCCATATCAACTTTACTCAACAATGCATCAGAAAATTAGCCGCTTTTAACTAAATCCAATCGACTTGCATTCAAACTTAGATGTACTGCTTATGGTACATCAATCGGGCTGCCAAAAGCTATAATGTGTACATAAACAAGAGGCAAGCAAACCTCAAGAAAAGGAGACAAAACAATGAAAAGCATCAACATTAACTACCGGAAGAACACGATTGAAATCACCGCCGCTTTTGCTAAGAAGGCAAGCCGCTATGGCTCTAAAGAGTATGAGGACATAGTAAATATAAGAAGCAACTTCCCGACATTTACTATCAGCGTTGTTAACACAACGTCCAAGAGAAAGGGAACCTTCAAGGGGCTTAGTTATGAATGTATGAAGAAGTACATCATTAACGAGTCCGGCGCTGATAGCGAACAGATGAAAAACTTCGATACTCTTTGCGGCAATAGCAATGAACAGTCCGCGGATAAGGCAAGCTACGGTCAAATCAAGAAATGGTTCCTTAGCGAATACCCTGATTTCAAAAATGCCGATGAGAAAATTAAAAGGATTATCGAGGCGGCAAACAGGAAAAACGCTTAATAGAAGTTCAATACAAGAATAAAGAAGGAGATAAGAAAATGGCAAAGAATCTGCAAATCGATATGGAGAACGGGTCTATTATAATGAGTAAGGCATTTGCTAAGAAAGCTTCCGTATATGACTCTATTGAATACAATATGCTTCAAGGCGCACGCGCGGACTATCCTGAATACAAAATAGTTATACGCTCAATAAATAAGAATGAAAAGCAGGAGCATTTTCGCGGGCTTACCTATGAATACATAGAAAGATACATAGGCACTCATGACAACAGCGAAGAAAGAATGATGATATACAAAGAGCTGCGCCTGATTGCGGAATGCCATTCCGTTCGCTATCAGCACATCAAAAGATGGTTTCTTGAGACGTATCCAGAAGTGAGAAAGTTCGGTATGGATAATGCAAGCCAATCTAAGAATAACGTGCTGCACATGAACATTGGCGAAGATAAGGCTGCGAGTTGATTTAAGTCAGACTCTTAACAGAGTAATAATATATAGATACCATTGTTAAATGTTCAACTAAAAAGGGAGGATATACTTATGATAGAGATAAGGACTTATACATATGACGAGATGTCGGCTATTCTTGGCACAAGAAGCAATCAGGGCATAAAGAGAAAATTAGATAAATACGAAATAGAGTGCCATATATCGGGTAGGGGGTGCTATATGAAATACGATATTATAAACATTGCAAAGCCATTTACGGTGTGCTGCATTACGGAGCTTGGAATGCCCGCACAAACGGACTTCTATAAATTTCGCAACTTTCTCTACTATTTCATGAACGATGATGAGTTCCGTTGGCTTCCAGACGAAATTATTGAAAGCAGAATGCATGAGAAGGATAGGCCGATTTCGCGTCAGACAATAACAAAATATAAAAGGAGGCTTGAAAAACAAGAAATAATAAGTATATCAGGCGAGCCATATGTATACTACTTCGCGCGTAAAGGCAAACTGAGAAAGACAGAAAAAGAGGAGTACCGCAGAGCTTGGGCTGAGTACTGGGAAAACAGGAATAATGGAATGTTCGCTTCAGAGGCAATTCATATTATGTACTATAATTACGGCGGAGTTGCAAGAAAACAAAGCATAGCCCAACTAAACGCCTTTTATATCAATAAGTGGAATAAGTTAAATGAATTAGTCTCGAACGCCATGGAACATGACTCAATTTGAAATAATAAAGAATCAAGTTGAACTATTAACAGAGTATATATAGTTATATTACTGTTAATAGTTCAACTTAATTTTATACGGAGGGAATGCCCCTCCTTTTATTATGTCTGAAGGAGTGTTACAATTAAAATCTCCGCCTTCCGTAATCCAAAATAATCCACCGCCGCGGCGGGGCCTTGCCCACGGCAAACTGAAATCACGGAAGCTAAAAATATTTATCCCATAATATACCTGCCGGTAATGTACCTTTGGACAAAACGGGATAAAGCTGTTTTAAGCTTTTTTATTTATACATGAAAAACCAGATAAATGGAGGCAAACATGAGTATTATAACAGAACTTCCAGGCGAAGAATGGAGGCCGGTAAAAGAGTACGGCGGGCAATATTTCGTAAGTAACTTTGGAAGGGTAAAGAGCATGAAAAATGCACAACCGCGGCTTTTGGTATAGCACAAGAACAATAAGGGTTACTTTAGAGTGGCGCTATGCAAGAACGGCTGTTCAAGATATTGGCTTACGCATAGATTAGTTGCAATAGCGTTTATAGAGAATGACGAGCCGCTATACAAAACCACGGTAGACCATATTGACGGAGATAAAAGCAACAACTGCGCGAATAATCTCCGTTGGCTCAGTAAATCCGATAACACAAGAGAGTATTGGAAAAAACAAAGAGAGGAGGCTGAAGCAAATGAGCTTATTTGATTGGCATAATAGGAGCATGCCGAAGCACTACAAATATATGTATCTTGATGGGTTTACGCCTGAGCAGGTGTTTTTAAGCCTTCATCAAAGGATGAAGGAAGAATACTTTGATTAGCAGGATGAAGCGGAAATATTCATTATAGAAAGCGAGGTCAAAATAAAGAGATGAGATACAGAAGCAAAGACGAACGCAAGAAAAAGAAGCAAAGCGAGCTGGAAAACACGATATTTCAGCTTATGGAAAAGAGCCTTAAAACGGCTGTTGATTAGGCGCTTGAGGATATATTCAAGGAATGGAATTTCTGAAAATATAGGGCGGCATGCTTGATTGGCTGCCGCCCTTATCTTCTATTTTTCTGTTGGATTCGGAATAAATTCAACCAAATCACCAGGTTGGCAGTTGAGAACATCACACATTCTGTCTAATACATCTACTGGAATATGCTTTATTGTGCCAAGGCATATAGCTGAAATTGTTGGCGGTCTTATGCCGGTACGTTCGGCAAGCTCCTTCTGTGTCATTTCGCGCATTGCAAGCATTATCTTGACCTTAAACTTAATCACGCTTTCTCACCTTCCTTTACTTTATATTAACACGTTTGGCGTAATAATACAATACGCTGTACGAAATAATATTCCGTAAAACGTAATTAAAGCTACGAAAAACGTATTGACTAATTACGCAAAGCGTAGTATAATTAAGTCAATCAAAGAAGCGAAGGAGATAACAGCAATGACCAAGAGCGAACTGATAGCTAAGATTGAAGCATTAAACGAGTGGGAAACGCTGATGGAGGAGGCAAAGGCAGAAGCCGAAGCTATTCGCGATAGCATTAAGGCTGAAATGCTTGAGCGTGAAACTGAAGAACTTGAGGCAGGAGCATATATAATACGATGGACTTCAATCCTCAGCAATCGATTTGATACCACCGGCTTTAAGAAAGCCTATGGCGAACTCTACAAAGCATTTACCAAGCAAACAAGTAGCCGACGGTTTTCAATTTCATGCTGATAAAGCAATTTGCCGCTTCCGAAAAATGGGGGCGGCAAAAGTTCTTAAAATCTAACAAATACGAACAGGCAAAGCGAGCAGTTGCGCCAAAGATAAGCGAACGCCGCAAAAGTGCGAACTAAGCCGCCCTAATTTAACGAACTTTTCTGTTGGAGGTTACTATGAACAAGAAAACAAAGGCGCTCACAACTGAGCAATACAAGGAAATACTTCAGACCATGAAGGAAGGCTTCTGCGGCTGCCGCCCCAATGAGCGAATAGCAACGGCCCTTGTGCTGGAAGGGAACCTTGGCATAAGGATAAGCGACATATTGAAACTCCGCCCGTGCGACATAGTACGGGATGGGGACAGGTACAGACTTGAAATAACCGAACAGAAAACAGGAAAGAGCCGCTCCTTCACTGTGCCGCTCATAATATGGCAGTACATAGAAAACTACTGCTTGCGCGGCGGGATAGGTCGCACGGAGCGGATATTCCCCTTTTCTGAAAGGGCGGTTCAGAAGCACATTGCCAAAGTGTGCGACTATCTTGGCATTGAAGGCGTAAGCACTCACAGCTTCCGCAAATGGTACGCTACCGAGATATACAATAACAACGGCTGCGATATAGCGCTTGTACAGCGGCTTTTACAGCATAGCTCAGCCGCCACGACTCAACGCTACATCGGAATAGAGCCGCAGAGAATAGAACAGGCGATAGAAAACCATGCGAAATTGATTTAGTGCTTGCTTTGAATAGAATCTCCCCCTTGGAAGCATAAAAGGAACAGGGTGCCGAAATTGGCACCCTATTCGTTAAATGCCCATATCTTCCCAGTATTCGGTTAAGGCCCTGTTGATTTTGCCAATATTAAAAATGTCCGAGGCATCTGTGGTAATGGAATAATCAAGCAGTTCCGCATAATCGCCAACTACTCCCCCATAGCGCATCGAAAGTAAAAGCATATCGATCATTTTTTTCCACTCATCTTTGCTGCCTGTAGCTTCATATCTTTTTCTCGGATTATCACTAAGGATTGTTGTGAACTCAAACGGCTCATCTTTAACCTTATTCCAACATTTTGTATCGTTGATACACACCAGATAATGATTATTCAGTGTTCCTCCGAGTCTGTTTTGCCCTTGCAGCCGAACAACCACAAAATCGGCCCAATTCGCATTCTCAGTCTCACCTGAAGAGTTTTCTTCATAATCACCAACCTCTAATAATTTCACATCGGCAGGTGCGTAGAAATACTCAGGAACAAAGGAGATAATTGCCGTAAATAGCGCTTCTTCCTTTTCACTTAGCTGTTCCCTTGCAGTCAATTCTTCCTGTGAACTCTCATTGCTGCAAGCGCACAGCGACAGGCACATAACAAGTACTAAAATCAAGGATAAAGTCTTTTTCATAATCATACCTCTTTCTTTTTAATTGGTTTAGGACAATTTGCATCTTTGGGAATATGCCACGGACTGCCTTTTTTATCTTGACTGGCATCTTTGATAATGCCATCAATACACCATTTGCGAATGGTGGCTTGTGAATACCCCCATCTTTCAGATGCTTCCGAGGTTCCCATCGTTTCTGCCATTTCTCTAACCTTCCTCTTCTTTCAGTTTGACAATTTCCTTGAGCTGAGCTATGAGTTCTTCAACGAGTTCAACGTTAAATGAATCTCTCATGTACTCAATAAGGCTTTGTTCACCAAAGTTCATTTTTTCCAAAATTTCCGATAGCGTATCGATGCTAATCAGATTATCTGCATGAAATAACTCTAAGCCTCTTTCCAACTCATCTGCTGGATTTACCTCAAAATTGTCTGCGCTGAATCCGCTTGCGGGATACTTTCCTCTAAAGATGGTCTCAAGCTGATGCGCATAAGAATGAGCTGCCATAATGTTTACCCTCCTAAGTATTTAAAATTTTCGTGTTCCAATCTAATAATGATGAAATGGGAACTTTTCTTCCTTGAATTATGCATGAATGATTCCTAAAAGTCAATACTAATATGAACTAAAATTCCGATATATCGTTAATGAGAGGAACTTTTATGCTTACGTTCGATTTTCGTGCTATTGGAAACAGGCTTCACGCTAAACGCAAGATATACGGTATGACACAACTTGAGGTTGCCGCCGCGGCGGAGCTTTCGGAAAGAACCTATGCCGATATAGAGCGCGGAAATGTGAACATGAGAATTGAAACGCTACTCAGAATATGCGACGTTCTTCACATTACGCCTGATGAAATACTTACGGAAGAAGATTCTTCTGTAGCATCACGGCAGGATGAGCTTATTGAAAGGCTTAACGCTTGCTCACCAAAGGATAGGGAGACGGCGTTGAACATACTTGCCGCATATCTCAAATCGCTGGAATAGGTTAGAATTATGGCTACTATCGCAAAGAATAACGATAAGGGCGGCAAGCGTGAACACCAGAAGTATAAAGCATTGCTCGTTGCAAAGTACCTTTTGGAGTTTACTGATGAAAACCATTCTTGCAGCGCGCTTGACCTTATAGACTATCTTAAATATGAACATGGTATTGAAGCGGAACGCAAATCAATTTATCGTGATGTTGCGGCGCTGCGTGATGAGCTTGGCATGGATATTGATGGAGGGCAGGGAGGCCGATACCGCCTAATGTCCCGTAAGTTTGAATTTGACGACCTTCGTATTCTTGCGGAATGCGTATATGCGGCAAGGTTTATTTCCGCATCCAAGGCTAAGGAATTAGTTGCTACTATTGGCGAAATGGGTAGCACATATCAGGCCGAAACATTGCAGAATGAAACTTTTCTTATTGACCGAGTTAAAAGCACCCAGAAGGGAACTTTGAACATAATAAGCACAATAAACGCCGCAATGGCTAAAAAGCAGGATGGGAAGCCGCATACGCCGCAGAAAATCAGCTTCAAATACATGAAGCATACCATTGATAATGTGAATGAAGTAGTGGCAAGAAGAAAAGGCGCGGATTATAAGGTAAGTCCATACCGCCTACTAATCAACGATGGGAACTATTATCTTTTAGCGTATAATGACGGCACTCAGGACATTAGAACGTATCGTATAGACCGAATGAAGGACGTTAAGCTGCTGCCGGAGGCGAGAGAAGGCAAAGATGCTTTTAACGCAATAGATTTAAGGACATATACGCAAATGGTATTCTCAATGTTTTCGGGAGAGAAACGCAGAGTAACCATTCGCTTTATTAACCCGCTGTTGGATACCGTCATTGACCGCTTTGGAACGAAGGAAGTTTCTTATATGAAAGATGATGATAGACATTTTACTGTTTCGGCTGATGTTGAAGTAAGCAATCAGTTCTTCTCTTGGATTGTTCAGTTTGGCAATAAGGCTAAAATAGTTTATCCTGTTGATGTTGCGGAAGAAATGAAGAAGTTTTTGGAAAAGATACTTGTAAGATACGAATAAAAGGAATGCGGCGTACATTCCTTTTAGACTGAAAGTTGATAGAGGTTGATGCTTTTTATAGTCTAAGCATATAAAACCTGATTCAAACTCGTTTGTTTTTCATTGAAAGATGCTGCTGCTTTAAACTGCGAATAATGTTGATTTCATCGGTATCTTTGCGTAAATCACTGGTCAATAGATTCAAATAATTTTCCGTAATTGCAAGGCTGCTGTGACCGAGCAGTTTTTGCAAAGTAACTACTGAGCCGCCCATCAAAACCCATTTCTTGGCGAACGTATGTCTGAAACGATGAATGCCGGTCTTGTCCAAATCGCGCTGTTTACAGTAGTCCCAGATACTATGATAGCAAGTGCTTTTCGTGAGCTTTTCGCCGTAAGCATTGCAGAATAGCCAGTCCTCAGGCGTTCCGCCGCGGTACTTTAGATACTCATCCAGAATTTTTATAATATCAACATTCAACGGGAGGATAAGCGGCTTGCGGTTTTTAGTCACCCTAACATAAATAATCCTGTTTTCAAAGTCTATATCTTTGATTTTCAGATTAACAAGGCTGTTTTGGCGCATTCCAGTAGAAAGAAGAAAATTGACCATAACCCAACCGCGATAATGCGGAAACGTGCATGACCGCAAATCAGGCTTTACAATAAGAGTCTTTAACTCCTCATCGGTATATGTTTCTATTGGCGTTTTATCGGTCTTAGGTATGGCTATTTCAAAGTGCGGCAAGTACTTGCACTTCATGAAGAAGCGCAACAAAGTTTTTAAATCTCTTGAATAGGTTCCTAAGGATACTTCGTTTAGCTTTGGGTCTTCACGAAGCTGAATAATGAAGTTAGGAACGGTCTTTTCATCAAAGGACTCTATTGGAGTATCGGGAGGAATGCGCTTATAGATTTGCTTGATGGACTGTTCATAGTGCCTGATTGTTCCGTCACGCAGATTTCTTGCTTTCATATCCAGTACATATTCCTCATAACCCTGCTGAAAATTTTTCTGCACATTATAGCACATCTTAACTTTTTTCTTCATATTTCTCCTTATTGCCGAATCCAAAAAAGATTAAGCACATCATCAGCATTTTAGTGCAAATGATGTGCTTATTTGATTGTTTGACTTAAACTAAGGATTTAAGAAGCGATGCTCTGTAAAAATCCCCGAATTACTTGGCCTCTGAAACCGCCACCGCCACGGCAACGGTTGCGCCGACCATGGGGTTGTTGCCCATGCCGATAAGGCCCATCATTTCCACATGAGCCGGTACGGAGGAGGAGCCTGCGAACTGCGCATCGGAATGCATACGGCCCATCGTGTCCGTCATGCCGTAGCTGGCGGGGCCTGCCGCCATGTTGTCCGGGTGCAGCGTGCGGCCCGTGCCGCCGCCAGAGGCAACGGAGAAATACTTCTTGCCGTTTTCAACGCACCACTTTTTGTATGTTCCCGCAACGGGGTGTTGGAAACGGGTGGGGTTGGTGGAGTTGCCGGTTATGGATACGTCCACGTTCTCGTGGCGCATTATGGCAACGCCCTCGTTCACGTCGTCCGCGCCGTAGCAGAGCACCTTCGCGCGGTCGCCGTCGCTGAAAGCGGTGGTCTTTACTATGGTAAGCTCGCCCGTGTACTGGTTGTATTCGGTTTCAACGTGGGTAAAGCCGTTTATGCGGCTGATTATATAGGCCGCATCCTTGCCAAGGCCGTTGAGTATTACCTTGAGCGGCTCCTTGCGCACCTTGTTCGCCGTGCGGGCTATGCCGATTGCGCCCTCTGCCGCGGCAAAGCTTTCGTGTCCGGCAAGGAAGGCGAAGCAATGCGTGGATTCGGAAAGCAGCATCGCGCCAAGATTGCCGTGGCCCAGACCCACCTTACGCTGATCGGCAACGGAGCCGGGTATGCAGAACGCCTGCAAGCCTTCGCCTATGCATTCGGCCGCTTCCGCCGCGCTCTTAACGCCCTTCTTTAGCGCTATCGCCGCGCCGAGGGTATATGCCCAAACCGCGTTTTCAAATGCTATGGGCTGAATGCCCTGCACTATGCCGCGCACGTCTACGCCATGCTCCTTGGTGAAGGCTTCGCATGCTTCAAAGCCGTCGAACCCATACTTTGCAAGCACGGGGCGCAGGGTATCTATTCTTCTTTCGTATCCTTCAAAAGTGACCATGTTTACGCCTCCTTATATTACTGCTTGCGCGGGTCTATAACGGTAACGGCTTCGGCAAAGCGGCCATAGGTGTTTATGTTGGAGCGGAAAGCCTCGTTCGGCTCAACGCCCTTCTTTATGGCGTCCATCATCTTGCCAAGATTTACGAATTTGTAGCCTATTATTTCGTTGTTCTTGTCCAGGCCTATCTCAAGCACGTAGCCTTCCGCCATTTCAAGATAGCGCGGGCCTTTCTTCCTTGTGCCGAACATGGTGGCAACCTGGCTCCTCAGGCCCTTGCCAAGGTCCTCAAGCCCTGCGCCCACGGGCAGGCCGTCGTCTGAAAACGCGCTCTGGCTGCGGCCGTAAACAATCTGCAGGAACAGCTCCCGCATGGCGGTGTTTATGGCGTCGCACACAAGGTCCGAATTAAGCGCCTCCAATATGGTCTTGCCGGGCAGTATCTCCGCCGCCATTGCCGCGGAATGCGTCATGCCAGAGCAGCCTATCGTCTCCACCAGCGCTTCTTCAATTATGCCGCCCTTTATGTTCAGCGTCAGCTTGCATGCGCCCTGCTGCGGCGCGCACCAGCCCACGCCGTGGGTCAGGCCGAATATGTCCGTAATCTCCTTTGCTTTAACCCATTTGCCCTCCTCGGGAATGGGTGCGGGGTCGTGCTTTGCGCCCTTTGCCACGCAAAACATCTCTTCAACCTCACGCGAATACTGCATGAAATATCTCCTCCTTTGTTTATCTTTTATCTTTTCGCATAATAGTATATCATAAAAAGTGATATGAAAACCACGAAAAACGTTTTTTCACATTCACTTTGCTTATGACGCATTGAAGTATTATCAATATCGCTTTACGGGGCAAGCGAGTGTGTTGTATTATAAGGCGTATAAAGAAAACGTAAATACTGCGCCGCAAGGGGGACGGTATATGACCGGATTTATAATATATTTCACGCTGCTGAGCATAGTGCATCTGTTCTTCTGCTATTTTGGCATGCATACGCCAAGAAAGCTTACAAAGCCGCTGCTGCTCACATCGCTTGCCGCTTGCTATGCGTGCGCGGCAAAGCCTGTGGACGGTGCGGTGCTGGCGGCGCTTATATGCGGCCTTGCGGGCGATATATTGCTAATATGGGAAAAGAACGACAAGTTCTTTATACCCGGCGCACTTAGCTTTACGCTTGGGCATGGGCTGTATGCGCTTAGCATATTCCGCCGCACCCCCGGCGCAACCCAATCGCACCTTATAACGGCGGCGGTGTTCATGGCGGCGTATATAGCCGTTGTAGCATACATGAGCTTCAGGCTTGAAAAGCATGTGGATGATAAAAAGTTCCGCATACTCATGCCCGTGTATCTCGGCATAGTTGCGGCGGTGAACGTTTTTGCGTGGGTGAATTTTGTGGCGCGGATAAATTCGGGCGAAGGCCGGTTTTACGCCGCGCTGATAACGCTTGGGTCAATGCTGTTCTTGACTTCGGACACAATACTTGCGCGCTGCATGTTCGTGCGCGATGTTGAACGGCCGAATTTCCCTGTGATGATAACATATATACCGGCGCAGGCGCTGCTGTGCTTCGGCTATATCGGACTTGGGGCGTAAAGCATGGCCGCACGGGAAAGACTTATTGCGCTTGTTAAGGCGCTGAATGAATATACGGATGAAGAGCATCCGCTGAGTGCGGGCAAGCTTTGCGCTATACTTGCGCAGCATGGCATTGCGGCAAACAGGCGCAGCATATATGCCGACGTTGCCGCGCTGAACCGCATGGGCTGGAAGATAGAAAGCACCACGCGCGGGTATTATGCAAACGACCGCCCGTTCACGGCGGAGGATGCGCGGCTTATAATGCTTGCGCTGGACTGCGCGCCGTTTATGGACGAGGCTACGGCGCAGAGGCTTAGGCAGGGCATAGCAAAAACGCAGAGCGTGAACTTTGAAAGCCCGGCCGGGATAGAGCGCACATACGGCGCACAAAACAGGCTGAGATCCGCGATAGAAACCATAACCCTGGCGATAGACGCCCAAAAGCAGCTAAGCTACGTTCCCGCCGCCTGCCTTGACGATACGGACATTTGGCCGCGCGAAAAAATAGAGCCGATATGCCTTATATATGCCGGCGGTGAATTTGTGCTGCGCGCGGCGGTGAACGGCGGTATCGACTATATTCCCTTAAACGCTATGTTTGATATAAAGCTTGAGCGCCGCAGCGTTAAGCATCCTTCGGTGCGGCGGAAGGCGAATGCGCCGCATAAAAGCTGAGCGCGGCAAGGCTTACGCATGCGCCGGCAAGCATCCTGTAATAAAGCGTATAGCTTACAAAAAAGCTGAGTGCGAAAAGCGCCGCGGCAACAAGCAGATACCGCGCGCATCTTCCGCGGCCTATGGCCGTGGATACGCTCTGCTTTTTTATTTGCTTTTTCTGCTCCGCCTGTTTCAATATATATTGCCTTACGGCGTTATCGTCGGGCATTTTGGCGCAGGAAGCGAGCATATCGCCCGATATAAAGGCAACGCTCAGCCCATCGTAACGCGCGGCGATGTCACGCGCCGGCTGGCTCACAGAGACGGAGGAGAATATGAAAAGGCTTTTGCAGCCGCGCCTGTTTGCCGCGCGGCAGGCACAAAGCACCGTTTCTTCATCCACTGGGGAAAGCGTCTGCGCGGTATACACAAGGCTTTCGCCCGCAAATTCCTTGCCGTGGCGCTTTATGTATTCGCGCACTATGCCCAGAAACTCGCTCCGCGGCATAAGCACAAGGCTTTCGCTGAACAGCTTTTTTGAAAGGCGGGCGTTTTCGCGCAATATGAATTTTTCAAGCCGCACGCTTTTTAGAAGCTCGGCAAATACGGATATGGCCCCGACCGCAGCTGCCGTGAGCACAGCGGCGGCGATAATGCTTTCCACGTTGAACGAAAACCAAAGATAGCATGCAATAAGCAATATTACCCTTAGCGCAATAAAGTCCGCAGCGCGGGCAAAGGCCGTGCGCCCGTGGTAAAAGCGGCGCTTGTAATATGCATTCAGCGTTCTTTTTTCACCAATGCTCATGTTTAATTCCCCCTGTTGCTTTTTTATGGATTGTTCCCATCGTGCGCGGCGATTATTCGAGGTTTACTACCAAGGAATAGTAGTGTATAATAAATTCAATGAGAATCGGTATATTGGGGGGCAGCTTTAATCCCCCGCACAACGGACATGTTTATATTGCGCACGAGGTCAGGCGGCGTTTCTCGCTTGACAGGGTGCTGTTTATGGTGGCGGGCGATCCGCCGCATAAAAGCATCGCTTTTGGCGTGGACGCAAAAGAACGGCTTGAGCTTACCCGTGCCGCGCTTGCGGGCGAGGAAGGGCTTATTGCGTGCGATGATGAGATTCGCCGCGGCGGCGTGAGCTACATGGCGGATACACTGATGGGGCTGTATAACGGCGTTGACGAACTGCATCTTATTGTCGGCGCGGATATGCTCAAAACATTGCACCAATGGAGCAGGCCTGAAACCATATTCGCACTTGCGGGCATAATAGCCGTGGGCAGGCCGGATATACCGGGCGAGCATGAAGCCGCGCAGGAGCTTATAAAAAGCTACGGCGCGCGCATACGCATGGCGGGCTTTGACGGGCCGGATATATCCTCAACCGCTATCCGCCGCCGCGTGAACATGGCGAAAGGCATTGCAAAGCTTGTTCCCTACGGCGTGATGGAGCGTATATACGCGGGGCTTTTATATCAAAGCGAGGATATTCTGTCCTATGAAAAGCGCCTTGCGGAATACACCAAGCCAAAGCGCCTTGCCCACTCTATAGGCACAATGGGCTACGCCGTGGAGCTTGCGGCCATATGGGGCGCGGACGGCAAAAAGGCGCGCATAGCAGGGCTGCTGCACGACTGCGCAAAGCTTGGCGACGAGGACGCATTGCGGCTTGCCAGGGAATACGGCTATACGCCAAATACTCAGCAGCGGTGTGCGCCCGGTCTTTTACACGGCCCCTTGGGGGCGATAAGGGTGCAAAGGGAGTTCGGGATAGATGACGCGGACGTTATAAATGCCATCGGCTGCCACGTTTTCGGCCGGATGAACATGACAAAGCTTGATAAAATATTATACGTTGCGGATAAAGCAGAGTTCACGCGGACGTATGAAGGCGTTGACAAGCTGAGGGACATGGCGAAGAAGGATCTTAACGGCGCGGTGCTTATGACCATGAATAACTCAATAGGCCATCTGCTTGCGCGGGGTATAGAGCCGACGGACGAATCCCTTATGATAAGGCAGGCAATAAAAAGAGAGACCGAAAATAATAAAGGAGATATAAAATGAGCGAATTTTTTAACGCGATAGATGCACAGGACGAAGAAAACATCCGCCGCCAGGCGATGATGATATGCGACGCGCTTTATAATAAAAAGGCGCAGGACATAATGGCCATACACGTTGGGGACAGGACCATAATAGCGGACTGGTTTGTGGTATGCTCCGGCCGGGCAACGGCGCAGGTGAAGGCGCTTTGCGACGAAATTGAAGAAAAGGCCGAAGGAATGGGCCTTAGCGTAAGGCGCATAGAAGGATACAGCGAAGGCCGCTGGATAGTTATTGACTTCGGCAGCATATTGGTGCACATATTCTATCCCGAAGAAAGGGAGTATTACAATATGGAAAGGCTGTGGGTGGACGACCCGCGCGGCTTTGTTGATTATTCAAAGCTGATGCTTGAAAAGGAGCGCGAGGAGGAGCTCAGGCGCAGGGCCGCAGAGAAGGGCGAATAACATAGAAAAATCGGCATATAAGCGGCATACGCGCGTTGACAAGCGGCGTTAGTGATGCTATTATATAATTTGATAGGCAATGAATAAGGATGTAGCCGTATTGCGTTCGCACAAGAGAAGGCAGGCCGTGGCTGGAAGCCGCCGCGAACAGGGCATATGGTGAAGGACGCCTTATGAGCCTTCCGCAGGAAATGGCGGACGGTCGCCCCGCGTTATGGGGCGCGAGCGGAGCATTTTATTATGCTCAATAAGGGTGGTACCGCGGGTTCCCCGTCCCTGTTTAAGGATGGAGAACCCTATTTTTATAAGGGAAATATGAAAGAGGTGTATTATGCAGATTCAGGCGCCTAAGGGCATGAAGGACGTTACCCCTAAGGAAAGCTACAAATGGCAGTATATCGAAAAGCTTATGCGCAGCGCTTGCGCGGAATTCGGCTACCGCGAAACCCGCACGCCGGTGCTGGAGCATACGGAGCTTTTTGCCCGCGGCGTGGGAGACACAACGGACATTGTGCAAAAGGAAATGTATACCTTTACCGATAAGGGAAACCGTTCCGTAACGCTGAAGCCGGAGGGCACGGCGGGGGCGGTGCGCATGTTCCTTGAAAACAAGCTTTTTGCCGACGCGCAGCCCACAAAGATGTTCTATCTTTACTGCCCCGTTTTCCGCTACGAAAAGCCGCAGGCGGGCAGGCTGAGGGAGCATCATCAGTTCGGCGTGGAGGTTTTCGGCGCGCCCAGGGCCAGCGCGGATGCGGAGGTTATCTCCCTTGCTATAAGCATACTGAACGAGCTTGGCATAAAGAGCGTAAAGGCCAAAATAAACAGCATCGGCTGCCCCGAATGCAGGCCCCAATACAATGCCGCGCTTAAAGAATATCTTAAAGCGAATTACGATGAGCTTTGTGAAACCTGCAAAACGCGCTATGAAAAGAATCCGCTCAGAATACTGGACTGCAAGGAAAAGCGGTGCGGCGAAATAGCCGCGGCAGCACCCAAGGTGCTTGATTACCTTTGCCCCGAATGTCAGGCGCACTTTGAGGAACTTAAAGCCTCCCTTGATGCGCTGGGCATAGAATACGAAATAGACCCCATGATAGTGCGCGGGCTTGATTATTATACGAAAACCGTGTTCGAGCTTGTTTCTACCGAAGGCGCGTATACCGGCACGGTGTGCGGCGGAGGCAGGTATGATGGGCTAATCGAGCAGCTTGGCGGGCCGAAGATGAACGCTGTCGGCTTCGGCATGGGCATGGAAAGGCTGCTGCTGGTTGCGGAAAGCTTCAACCCCATACCCGAACCCAACCTTGTGGACATATACATTGCACCCGTTGGGGACGAAGCAAGGAGCGTTGGACTGAAGCTTGCGGGAGAGCTTAGAAAGCACGACGTAAAGACCGAATTTGACCACGTTGGCCGCAGCTTCAAGGCGCAGTTTAAGTATGCGGACAAGCTTAAAGCGCGCTTTGTTGCCGTGATAGGCGAGGACGAGGTTAAAAACGGCGTAATAAAGCTGAAAAACATGGCGGACGGCACGGAGACGGCGCTTGGCATAGAGGGCTTTGCCGAAAAGGCCGCTGAATTGGTTAAATAAGCTGAAAAGCGAAAAATACAGAATAATTTATTAAGGAGCATACAGGATAATGATACAGTCACGAACCCATACCTGCGGCGAGCTTAGGCTCGGCAACGTGAACGAGCGCGTTACGCTTGCGGGCTGGATGGAAAACGTCCGCGTAGTGGGCAGCAACTTCGCCTTTGTGGTGCTGCGCGATTTTTACGGCACAACGCAGATAGTCATAGAAACCGAAGAGATGATGAACATTATAAAGGGCATCAATAAGGAATCCACCATCTCCGTTACCGGTACCGTGCGCGAGCGCGCAAGCAAGAACGCCAAGCAGCCCACCGGCGAAATAGAGGTCGTACCCGAAAAGATAGAGATGCTGGGCCGCTGCATTTATAACGAGCTGCCCTTTGAAATAAACCGCAGCCGCGAAGCGGATGAAACGCAGCGGCTCAAATACCGTTATCTTGATTTGAGGAACCCCGAAGTCAAGAACAATATAATTCTGCGCTGCAACGTTATAGCTGCGCTCAGGAAGGCCATGCTTGAACATAACTTCCTTGAAATAACCACGCCTATACTTACCGCATCCAGCCCCGAAGGCGCAAGGGACTATCTTGTGCCCGCAAGGAAGCACCCCGGCAAGTTCTATGCCCTGCCGCAGGCACCGCAGCAGTTTAAGCAGCTTTTGATGACCTCCGGCTTCGATAGGTATTTCCAGATTGCCCCCTGCTTCCGTGACGAGGACGCCCGCGGGGACAGAAGCCCCGGCGAATTCTATCAGCTGGATATGGAAATGGCGTTCGCTTCGCAGGAGGATGTTTTCTCCGTAATAGAGGACGTTCTGCCGCCCATTTTCGCAAAATACGGAACGTATAACGTGGCCTCCTCCGCGCCGTTCAAGCGCATATCCTATAACGATGCGCTGGAACAGTTCGGCACGGATAAGCCGGATTACCGCATAGATTTGAGGATACAGGACATAACTAAGCTGGTAGCTGGCAGCGAATTTGCTCCCTTTGCCGAGGGCAACACCGTTAAGGCCATAGCCTGTAGCGGCTGCGAGCTGACCAGAAAGCATATAGACAAGCTGTGCGCCGATGTTGAGGTGCAGGCCGGCTTCAAGCCCTATTGGTTCAAGGTGGAGGCGGACGGCAGCTTCGCCGGAGGCGTCGCCAAGTTCATGACTCCGCACCACGATGCTGTAGTTGAAGCGCTCGGCCTCACTCCGGGAACGCTTATCGGCATAGCTGCGGGCAAAAAGTCTGCCGCGCAGAAAACCGCCGGAGTCATGCGCAAAATGCTCGGTGCGCTGGTACCAGGTCATATGGACAAGGAACGCTATGAATTCTGCTGGGTGGTCGATTTCCCGATGTATGAAATAGGCGAAGAATCCGGCGAGCTTGAATTCTGCCATAATCCGTTCTCCATGCCCGGCGGCGGCGCGGAGACGCTGAGGAAGGCTATAGCGGGCGAAATAGACCCGCTCACCATAACCGCGCAGCAGTACGACCTTGTTTGCAACGGTATAGAGCTTTCCTCCGGCGCTGTGCGAAATCACGACCCCGAAATAATGATAGAGGCGTTCCGCCTTGTGCGCCTTGGCGAAGAGGACGTGAAGAAAAAGTTCCCCGCCATGTACAACGCGTTCTGCTACGGTGCGCCGCCCCATGCCGGCATAGCCCCGGGCGTGGACAGAATGGTTATGCTGCTTGCGGGAGAGGACAGCATAAGGGAAATAATACCGTTCCCCATGAACAAGAACGCGCAGGATATTCTGATGGGCGCGCCTGGAACGGTAACGGACAAGCAGCTTGAGGAACTGCATATAAAGGTGGACATAGATGAGTGAGGACGTAAGGCAAAAGGGCATAGTTGTTGAAGCGAACGGCAAAAGGGCCACTGTGCGCTTCAAAAAAACGGATGCCTGCGGCCATTGCAACGCATGCTTCCGCTTTGGCTCTAACGAGGCGGATATAGAAATGGACAATACTCTCGGCGCAAAGAAGGGCGACGAGGTGTATATAGACATGCATGCAAACACCGTGCTCAAAGCCAGCGCCATAGTATACGGCATTCCCATAATAGGGCTTATACTGGGCGTTGCGGCAGGCTCCCGCTTTGGCGAGATATATGCCGCGATAGGCGGCGTTGCGCTGAGCGGGCTGAGCTTCCTTATACTTAAAAAGCTGGAGCCGAAATTCGCCAAAATGAACGAATTCAAGCCCAGAATGACCGCCTTTGTAAACGAAGAAGGCAAAGAATAAAAAAGAATAAACACAAAAGGAGGAAGAACAATGGTAAAGCATCTTACTTCAGCCGATTTTGAAGCGGCAATAAATGCGTCAAGGCCGGTGCTTGTGGACTTCTGGGCCAGCTGGTGCGGCCCGTGCCGCATGATCGGGCCGGTCATAGAGGAACTGAGCGAGGATTATGACGGCCGCGCGGATATATGCAAGGTAAACGTTGACGACGAGATAGACCTTGCCAAGCGTTTCCGCATAATGAGCATTCCCTGCGTTATTCTTTTTAAGGACGGGCAGGAAATGAACCGCCTTGTCGGCGCGCGCGACAAAGATGAGTATGCGGACGCCATAGACGAAATAATGGGCTGAACAAAATAAAAGCAACTTAAAAGGAGCGGCTGATTTGCCACTCCTTTTTTTGTGTGTGCTACTTTATCGGGAAATTGAAGAACGTATCGGGGTAGGGTTCGGGGTTGACGTTGTAGTGCCACCATTCGCCCTCGTAAAGCGTCATGCCCGCGCCGAGCATTGCGTCGCGCAGTATGGCGCGGTTCTTCTCCTGCTGCGGGGTGAGACCGGCCGCGCCGTGGTTGGAGCGGGAATCCATATAATCGAATATTGAACCCATGTCCAGCTCCTGATGCGTGTGCATGTCAACTATTGTCAGATCAACGGCCTTCGCGCGGGTGTGGCCGGAGCGGCGGGCAATGTAGCCCTGGTCGAATATTTCGGCCTTGTTAATATTCGGGTAATGCACGCTCTTGCGGCGGATGTCATTAAGATCCTCGCCCCAGCGGCAGAAATCGTCCACGGCGCTCTGCGGACGGTATGCGTCAAAGAACTTCATTATGTAGCCCTGCTTGCGCAGAGTATCCGCCGCCTTTATGCAGCAGTCCGCAAGCTCGCGGCTCATTACCACCAGCGGCTGTTCGTAGCCCGCGGCGGGGCGGCCCATAAAGTTGTCCGTGCCCGCGTATTTTGCGTCTATTATGCAGTCCTCTATAAGCTCGTCAATGTATACAAAGCCTTCCGGCAACCCTGCCTTGGGTATTCCGGCTGTGCTCGTGTTCATATGCTTCGCCTCTTTTTCAGAATGATTTTATTATGTCCGCGTTCAGCGCCCTTGCTATCGCGCAGGCAAGCTTTACCGTGGCGTCATAATCGGTATAGGTGGTTATGCAGCTTGGGCCGTGAATATAGCGCACGGGAACGCCCATAACTATGCTGGGCGCGCCTGCAAGCTGCGCCTGTATAACGGCCGCGTTGTTGCCGCCGCCTTCGCGCACGGACGCCTGCGCCATAAGGCCGTTTTTCTCCGCCGTATCAAGCGCAAAACGCTGGAAGCGGGGGTTGCATATAACAGATTTGTCCATGTAGCGGAGCATGGGGCCTTTTTTCATAATGGTCTGCATGGCGTAAGCTTCGCCGAATGTATCGTCCGCGGGGCAGCCTTCGTAAACTATTGCAATATTCGGCCTTACCTTGTTCACGGCAACCTTGCAGCCGCGCTCGCCTACTTCTTCCTGCGCGGACAATACGCCTATAACGTCCACGTCCAGCTCCATGCCGCTCAAAAGACGCATTGTCTCTATCAGCGCGGCGCAGCCTATGCGGCAGTCGAACCCCTTGCCGAACATAATGTCCCGCGCTTCGTCGTATTCAAACGGGGTTGCGGGCACGGCGGGTTCGCCTATGCGTATGCCGAATGCTTCCTTGGCTTCCTCCGCGCTGCGGGCGCCAATGTCTATAACAAGATTTGATACGCTCTGCACCTTGTTCTGCGCGCGTTCCTCATCGCTTAAAAAATGCGGGGGCTTTGCCGCTATTGCGCCGCGTATCCATTCGCCGTCTTTATTGCGCACAAGCACGCGCGTGCCGGGCAGGGTATTCTTGCTCCAGCCGCCAAGCTCAAGGAAGCGCAGCGTGCCGTTGGGCTTTATGGAATGGACTATGAAGCCCACCTCGTCGCTGTGCGCGTCAAGCATGAGTACGGGCTTATTGCCCGTGTTCGCACGCCTGTATATATAAAGATTGCGCAGGCTGTCCTCTTCAAAATCGCAAATGTCCGATAGGCTTTCGCGCGCGGCGGCAACCGCTTCGTCCTCAAATCCGCTGGGGCCTTTGGCCTCCGTAAGCGCCTTTATTACAGCAAGCTCCCTTTCGTTTACCATTATTTATGCTCCTCCTTGGGCAATTCTGCTTTTTCAAATTCTTCTATAAACCTTGCTGCGTAGTCCGCCATGGTTTGCACCATCCTGTCGCCCCATTCCTTGGTGGCTTTGTTGGGCGCATCCGTGCCGTACCATCCGTTTGCGTTGTAATTCATGGCTCTCCTTGGGATTACCACCGTTGCGCCCATAAAGCTTACCTTGTCCCATCCGGTGGAGGGCATGGTTTCATATACGTCGCTTTGCATTATGAGCGGCTCGTCAATATGGTCGTAATCTATAAGCGAAGGATCAACGGCCATTACGCCCGCCGTTTCCTCCGCGCCGCCGTGCCCGCCGGCCCAGTCCGGATTAAGCTCGCCCGCCATCAGCCACCAGTTAAGGCAGGCAACATACGCCCCGCGAGGGTGCATGCGCTTCCCCAGCATCTCTATGCTTTTTGAATTGCCGCCGTGGCCGTTCAGTATTATAAAGCGGCGGAAGCCGTATTCGTAAAGGCTGTCCGTTATTCTTGTCAGTATGTCGTAAAGCCCGTCCACGCCTATTGATATCGTTCCGGGGAAGCCCATCAGCGAATCCGTCGCGCCGTACGGCAGCGTGGGCGCTATCATAATATGGCTCTGCTTTTCGGTCAGCTCCGCAATTTTGTCCGGTATCATCGTGTCCGTACCCAGCGGCATATGGCGGCCGTGGTTTTCCGTGCTGCCAAGCACAAGCATTATGGAATCGTGCTCTTTAAGATAATCGTTTACCCTTTGGCAGGTGCAGTTTGCAAGTCGCATTCGTGTTCCTCCTGTTCGCGGCAATATTGTCTATACGCTGCATACAAGCATATGCAGGCTTTTCAATATTGATTGTAAACCGCCAAAGGGGCAATGTAAAGCCAATTTTATTTTTTGTGCGGAATGCATTGTGTTAATACTGCGTTAATATTGGCGCAGTAAAATGGAAAAAATATTGTGGAATTATTTCGGAGGTCACAAAATGGCTATCAAGATAACGTCGGACAGCACATGCGATCTGACAAAGGAGCTGCTTGAAAAGCACGATATAGAGCTGTTCCCGCTGTATATAACGCTGGGCGGCAAAACGCTCAGGGATGGGGTGGAAATAACGCCGGACGATATTTTTGCCCACGTTGCCGCGGGCGGGGCGCTTGCGTCCACCGCCGCTGTAACGCCGAACGATTACGAAACGCGCTTTGCTCAGCTTAGCCGCGAATACGACGCCGTTATACACATAAACATTTCAAGCGACTTTTCCGCCTGCCACCAGAACGCGCGCATAGCGGCGGAGAATTATAAGAACGTTTACGTTGTGGATTCGCGCAACCTTTCAAGCGGCCACGGCCACGTTGTTATGGAAGCTGCGCTCCGTGCCGAAGCCGGAATGAAGGCGGAGGATATAGTGAAGGAGCTTGAAACGGACATAGTGCCCAACGTTGACGCAAGCTTTATTATAGACAGGCTTGATTACATGGCAAAGGGCGGCCGCTGCTCAACGGTCACCATGCTCGGCGCGAACGTATTGCAGCTAAAGCCCTGCATAGAGGTCGTGGACGGCAAAATGCGCGTAGGCACCAAATACCGCGGCTCTTTTGAAAAGTGCATACAGAAATACGTTAAGGACAGGCTTGAAGGGCGCGAGGATATTCGTAATCACCGCATATTCATAACCCATCCGCATTGCCCTGAGGGGGATGTTGAAACCGCGCGGGAGGCCATTGAAAAATATCAAAGCTTCGATGAAATAATCGAAACCCACGCCGGCTGCACCGTGTCCTCCCATTGCGGGCCAAGGACGCTGGGCGTGCTGTTCATAAGAAAATAATAAAGCGTATCGATAAGGGGCGGCCAAGCGGCCGCTCCTTTGCATATATGGCGGCGCGGCATCATAAAATCAAGCATACCATGCGGCTTGAACGGGGAGGGTGCATATGAAGCGGCGCGCAAAGAACGGCTGGGCAATAAATCTTTTTTTAGCGTTTATAATAATATCGCTCTATCTTGTTACGAGCAGGCAGGACGCCGCGCAGGTAATGGCAAGCCTGTATGCGGGGCCTGCATACAGGGGACGGTCGGACGATAAAATCGCGCTTGAATTTGCCGTGTCGTGGAACGCCGCGGCAATGGAGGATATACTTGCAACGCTTAAGGATAAGAATACCCGCGCAACGTTCGTTGTAAGCGGCAAATGGGCGCGGGAGAACGCGGATATGCTAAAGCGCATCGCGGACGAAGGGCACGAGATAGGCACCATGGGCGACGACCCTTCATTTGACGGAAACTTGAGCGAAACGAAGGCGGATATACAAAAAAGCCTTGAAAGCATAAAGGAGGCAAGCGGCGTTGACACGGTGCTTTATTATTCCGGCTCGCGCAGCGTTGCCGTAAGTGCGCGCGCTTCCCGTGCGCTGGGGCTTACGCATGTGCTGTCCACTATCGATCTCCGTTGCGGATACGGCAGCAAAGATGATATAATCAAGCGGGGATTGAATGAGCCGATAATAGGAAGTATAATATTACTGCAGCCCACGCGCGCGTGTGCCGATGCGCTGGGCGGCCTGATAGACGGATTAAATGCGAAAGGTATAATTGCCGCCCGCGTGGGGGACGTGCTGGGCGGCATGGTATAGGACTTGATAGAAAAAACAGTATTGAAGAACGGCATAAGGGCCGTGTATGAAAAAATGCCTGATTGCCGCAGCGCGTCGGTTGCCGTGTGGGTAAAGTCCGGCTCGGTTTACGAAGCGGAGAAAGAACACGGCATGTCCCATTTTATCGAGCATATTCTGTTCAAGGGGACCAAGAGCCGCAGCGCATCAAAGATAGCCGCGGAGATGGACGACATAGGCGGCAACCTTAACGCCTTCACGTCAAAGGAATGTACATGCTTTTATGCAAAGGTGCTGGACGAGCATATTGAAAAGGCCGTGGACATAATAAGCGACCTTATTTTGCGTTCCAAGCTGGATGCGGGCGATATAGAGCGCGAAAAGGGCGTTGTTACGGAAGAAATCCTTATGAATGACGATTCGCCCGAGGACGTTGCAAACGAAGGCATATGCTCGCTTTTATATGAAGGCTGCCCCGTTGCGCCGAACATACTCGGCACGGCGGACAGCGTGAACGCTTTCACGCGGCAGTCGCTTATTGATTATATGGACAAGCGCTACCGCGGCGGCGATACGGTAATATCCGTTGCGGGCAGCTTTGATAAAGCCAAGCTTGACGCAATGCTTTGGGATAAATTCGGCGCTATGCGCGCGGGCGTGGGGGAGGAACGCATACCCTCCGCCATTGGCGCGGGCGGGCGCGTGGCCTTCGCGGACAGGGACGCCGAGCAGGCGCATATATGCATAGGCATGCCCGGCTTCGGCGCAAATGACGACAGGCGCTTTGCAATGCTTGTGCTGAGCAATGTGCTTGGCGGGTGCATGAGTTCGCGCCTGTTCCAGCGCATAAGGGAGGAGCGCGGCCTTGCGTATTCTACATATACTTACCCAACGTCCTATGCCGAAACCGGCTACCTTACCGCATACGCCGGAACCGGCCTTGCAAACGCGGCTAAGGTGACGGAGCTTATACTGAGCGAGCTTGCCTCCGCGCGCAAGGACGGCATAACAAAGACGGAGTTCGACCGGGCGAAGGAGCAGATGCGCGTAAGCTATATACTTTCCAGCGAAAGCACATCCGCGCGCAGCAGCGCCATAGGCAAGGCGGAGCTGCTTCTGGGCCGGGCGGAGGAGGAAGCAAGGCTTATAAAAAAGCTTGAGGCGGTGAGCATGGCGGACGTTGAAGGCATACTGAACGAAACGCTTGACCCGAACAACATGTGCGCATTCGTTGCGGGAAAGACCGCCGGCATGGATACGCGCGCGATAGAGCGGCTCATAAAGGGCTGAAATAGATAAGGGGGAAGCCGATGAGCCGAAGGCGCGTAAAGATAAAGCCAAAGTTTTATTTGATACTTACCTTCATGGTAGGCATAGCCGTAACGGTGCTTGCAATAACGCTGCAGGACAGCGCGGGCGGCACGCTGAAGCAGGGCAGCATGGAAGCCGTTATAACCAAAAAAGCCGTGCTTATACGCGACGAAATGAGCATAAGCGTGGATAAGTACGACAGGGTGGAATTCAAAATAGGCGAAGGGGATACGGTGTACGAAGGCATGCCGATAGCTACCGTTTATAAATGGGGCTATACGGACGACATGGCGCAGTCCTTGTTGAGCACGGAAACGGAAATATACAACGCGCAAAAGAAGCAGCTGAGCGGCGTGGACAACGCGGAGCTATCCAGCATTGAACTGCAAATCGAGCAGAAGCGCGCCGCCATACGCGCAGCCGTAAGCGCAAACGGCGAAGGGGACACGCTCGCGCTGCAAAACGAGCTTAAAGCCCTTATGCTGCAGCGCCGAACATTTCTTAAAAACACCGTGCAGCCCACGGAGGAGCTGACGCGGCTGTATAATTCGCGCGAGGATAAGCTGAACCAGCTTGCGTCCTATAAAACGGACATTACCGCCGCCAAGGACGGGCGCGTAAGCTTTTATTTTGACGGCTTTGAGCAGGTGCTCAATAAGGATAAGCTCGATACCGTGAACGCAGCCCTTGTGAACACTACCGTTGCAGGCACGGTGGATACGCTTGGCGGTTCGTCAAACAACCTGCTGTACAGGCTTGTGAACACGCGCCTTTGGTACGCCGCATTCGTAACGAATAAAAGCGACGCTGCAAGCCTTTGCGAAGGACAAACGTATACCGTTACGTTTGACGGATACGAGGAGCAGAGCTTTACCGCTAATGCAATGGAGCTCATTCATTCGGAAGCGGGCGTGCTGAATATGCTTGAGCTGAGCGAGGATATGGGCCCGCTGCTCAACAGCCGCGTTATAACCATTACCGCGCGCGGCAGCGTGAGCGGGCTTACGGTGCCGCTTGATGCGATAGGCTACAAGGACGGCGCAGGCATAATAACAATAGAAAACGGCGAGGACGATTACGACGTGCAGATAGATATTATTGCAAGCGATGAGGACAATGCAATTATCCGCGCGCGGGACGGAGAGGGCGCGCTCAGCGAAGGAATGAGGTATAAAAAGCCATGAGCATACGCGAAAATTACCTTGAGATATGCCAAAGCATAGCCGACGCCGCAAAGCAGGCCGGAAGAAGGGCGGAGGACATAACCCTTGTTGCGGTGAGCAAGTTCGTGGACGAAGAACGCATACGCCTGGCGCATGAGGCGGGCGCGAACGTTTTCGGCGAAAGCCGCGCGCAGGAGCTGGGCGAAAAAATGCCCATGTTTGAAGAATTCGGCGCGGACGTGCATTTTATTGGACAATTGCAGACCAATAAGGTAAAATACATTATAGGCCGCGTGAAAACCATACAATCCGTGGACCGCATTGAGCTGGCGAACGAAATATCCCGCCTGGCTCAAAAGAAAAACATAGTTCAGGATGTGCTCATTGAGGTCAACATAGGCTCCGAACCGCAAAAGGGCGGCGCGGAGCCGGACAAGCTGAACGAATTTTTATCGAGTATTTCCCGCCTGCCCGGCATTAGGGTGGATGGGTTGATGTGCATTCCCCCCGCGGTGGACGGGGAGAATGTGCGCCGCTACTTCGCAATGATGAGGGAGCTGTTTGAAAAGGCGAAGGGGTATGACATGCCCAACGTTTTTATGAACACGCTTTCCATGGGAATGAGCGGGGATTACAGGGCCGCCGTGGCCGAAGGCGCAACAATGGTGCGCGTAGGCCGTGCGCTTTTCGGGGAGCGGATGCGGCCCGGCCCGAAGGCGTAAACATATATCAGCCCGAACGGCATAAATTTTCCCGAAAACCAAGGAACTATTTCTCCAAGCGCCAAAAAGAATATTTTTAATTGGAGGAATAACAAAATGGCAGGAGTATTGGGCAAGTTTCTTGAATACATCGGTATTGAGGAAAACGGCGCCGACGATGAGGTTTACGAGGACGTGAATTACGAGGATGAATCCCGCGACAACAACGTGGTGAATTTCGGCAACCGCGCGAAGAAAAACGTGCAGAGCGAATCCAACGTAGTTTCCCTCCCCAACGCCGCTCAGCTGAAGATGATAGTCTATCATCCCGTAAGCTACGAGGATACCCAGAATATCATCGACAATCTCAAGAGCCGCAAACCTGTTATTGTCAACATGGAAGAGCTGGATCTTGACTGCGCACAGCGTATTTTGGACTTCATGGCCGGCGCAATATACGCGCTCAACGGCACCATTTACAAAATCTCCCGCGGCATATTCGTCGTAGCCCCCACCAACTATGACGTTATAGGCAACGGAGAAAACGACGAGGACGGCATCATCTGATCCGCCCCACGGGCCGCCGCACATGCTGCGGCGGCCGTAACTTCAGCAGAGGAACAGCCGCTTATGAACAGAGACGTAATCATAAACAAAACCTTCACGCGCGCCTTCTTGGGCTACGATGCGGGGGAAGTGGACAGCTTTCTTGACGAGGTGATACGCGAATTTGACCGAATAAAGCAGGAGCTGGACGTGGCAAGGCTGCGCAACAAGATGCTGCTTGAGGAGCTTGAGCGCTTCCACGAAAGCGCCGCGGAGCAAAAGCGCGAACAGGCGGAAAGCACGGCAAACGCCCAAGCCGAGCCCGGGCAGGAGCAGACAGCCGCGCCCAAAACGGCAACGGCCGAGCCTGAGAGCGAACCCGCGGCAGCGGAAGCGGAAACGGCTGAACCCGAAGCCGAACCCGCCGAGGCGGAGACTGAGGGCGAAGCAAAGGCCGAACCGGAATCCAATGAAGCGGCGGAGGCTGAGAGCGGAGATGCTGCTGAAGCTGAGATGGATATACAGCGTGTGGACAGCTATGATGACGATCGTTTTGACAGGGAAGTTTTGCGGCAGCATGGCGCATATGTTGTGAATGGCAAACCATGTTCATTCCGCATAACCGGACGTGACAGCGCAATCGTGATATGGCACGGTGAAGGCAGAGTGGAACCGATAATTGATGATTTTCGCTTTTATGCCGAGCATATTACCAAATTTTATAATGAGAACGGCAAATTGATAAAGGAATACCCTGCTGTTGAAACGTTTGAAGTTGAGATAGACAGCATACAGCCGTCTCAGTTCTATGTAAGCCGCGATAAGCTCAGCGCCATAGCAACGTTTATCAATTCTGGAGATGATGTTGTGATACCGGTGCTGAAGGGTGAGAGCGGCAGATATATTGCCATGGATGGTCATACGCGCCTTTATTATGCCGGTATAAAAGGATATGACAAAGTGCGCGCGTTTATTGCTGCGGATAGCGAAATGACACGGGCATTCGCAAAGGAAGCGGCAAAGCGCGGTATACGCAAAATAAGCGATATGAAAGAAGTATCTCAGAATGAATATGTTGAAAAATGGTACGCCTTCTGTGATGATTTTGTGTTGAAATACCGCGCGGAGCATACCGAAGGCTGAATGCACAACAAACGCATATAATTTGGACCCTTTTTGCAGATAATAGGCAATATGCCTTTTGCGGGAGGGTCTTTTTATAATGCGGAAATACGATCTATACGGCGGCCTGAGGGACGCCGAGCTATCAATAGAAAAGCTGAACGCGCTTGCGCGGGAAACGGCCTCGCGCGCTGTGCGGGAAGGAAAAAGCGCGTTTTACAGGGCGAACGCACGCGCCGCCAAGGACGACAGGCGTGCCATTGAGGACGCCGACACCGCGCTGGAAACCGCGAACGGCGGCGGTACGGAGCTGCCCGTGGGCGCGGACGAATTTGCGGATTCGTTTTACATAATAGAAAAAGCCGCAGGCGAAGCGGAGAACTACGCGCGGGAGCTTGGCGCGCTGCCGCTTGAAGCGGAGGGCGACAGGATAGGCTGCCCGCGGCTGTATTCAATTGCGGTTGAGATGGTAAGCAAGTGCGACGGGCGCATAACGGGCGAAACGATGGAAGGCTATCTTGCCGCGTATCAGGCCGCGAGGCCGCTTAAAATGCGGGAAGTGCGCGCGCTTATAGGCATGCTTAATTTGGCGCTGGTGCGGCAGCTACGGCTGGATGCGGACAGCATATGCATACGCGCCGAGCAGTATGCCGCGGCGGAGGCTGCTGCGGAAAAACTATGCGCAATGCCGAAGGGAAGCCGGCGCAGGGACGCGATAACAGCAAAGCTGGAGCTTGAGCAGAACCCTGCGGCGGCGGAGCGGCTGATGACAATACTTCGGGAGCGGGACGAATATGCGCTGTGCGAACGGATAGAGGAGCGGCTCTCTCTCAGCGGCAGCGCGGCGGACAGGCTCCTTTCGCGGGACAGGAACGTTGCTTTAGCCTGTGCGCGGCGCATAGGGAACGCCATAGCGTCGCTGAAATATTTGCAGGGGATAGACCGCGGCGCGTTCTTTGAAAGATACAGCGAACCGGAAAGCATATTGAGGCAGGATACAACATACCGCGCAATGGATGAAGCGTCCCGCGGGTACTATGCGCAGCAGCTTGAGCGCATCGCGGCGCGGTGCGGCGCGGGTGAAACGGTTGCCGCGCGCATGGCGGCAAGGCTTGCGGGCGAAGGCACGGGCAAGGCGGCGCACATAGGCTATTATCTTATTGAGCGGGAGGGCATAAGCCGCCTTTGCTCCGCGTTAAGGCCGGACAGGCGCTTTAACTATGCGGATGAGGATACGCGCCTTGCGCTCGCCCTTTGCGGCGAGGGGGCAATAATGCTCGCGCTTATCGCGCTATGCGGTGCGGCGGGGTGGGTAGCGGCGATAGTCGGCATAATACCGGCGTGGTGTATTGCACGGGAAATAATGGTTCGCTTCGCGCTGAAGCTATGCCCTCCGCGGCGCATACCAAGGCTTTCGCTTGAAGAAGGCATAAGCGATCATGCCGCAACGATAGTGAGCGTGCCGGTGCTTATAACGGGCGAAGGGGACGTGACTGCGGCGCTTAGGCGGCTTGAAACGCATTACCTTGCCAACCCGTATAAAAACTGCTGCTTTGCCGTGCTTGGCGATTTTAAGGACAGCGATGCGGAGCATATGGACGGCGAGGACGGCATTATAGCCCTTGCCAAAAAGCAAACGGCGGAGTTGAACGCGCAATACGCCAAGGATGGCGAAAACATATTCTATTTTCTGCACAGAAGGCGCACATACTCCGCCGCAAGCGGAAAATACATGGGGCATGAGCGCAAGCGCGGCGCGATAATGGAACTGTGCTCATTGATAATAAACGGGGACGACGAGCCGTTCGCGCTGATAACGGCTCCGCTTCCGGCAAACATAAAATACTGCCTTACGCTTGACGCGGACACCGTGCTGCCAAAGGGCGAGCTTAAAAGGCTTGTGGGCGCGATGGAGCATCCGCTCAACGCCCCCGAGCAGGACGGCGCGGGCATAGTGCGCGCGGGCTACGGCGTGATAGTGCCGCGCATGCGGCAAACGCTCAGCGGCGCGGCAAGGAGCAGATTCGCCGCATTAATATCCCGCTCGGCAGGGGTGGACATATATTCTTCGCTTGCTGGCGAATATTATCAGGATGTGTACGGAACCGGCCTTTTCGGCGGGAAGGGGATATTCAATATAAGCTGCTTTTATTCTGCGCTGTTCGGTAAGCTACCCGATAACGCAATACTGAGCCATGATTTGATAGAAGGCTGCTACCTGCGCGCGGGCTTTGCGCACGATATTACCCTTTTTGATGAGGAACCGGCGGCATTTTTGCCGTGGTGGAAGCGGCAGCACCGCTGGATACGCGGGGATTGGCAGCTTTTGCCCTTTGCCATGCGCAAAACGCGGGATGCTTCCGGCGCGGCTTACTGTAACCCGATAGGCGCGCTCGGAAGGGCGAAGCTTTTGGGGAATATGCTAAATAGCCTTGTGCCGATAGCGGCGCTTGTATGCTTTATGCTTATGCCGTATACCAACGGCGGGCTGTATGCGGCGCTGGCGCTTATTGCGCTGTGCCGCGGGGCGGTATGGGAGCTTATCGGCCTTATAAGGCGCTTTGTTACCGCGCGGATTGATGAGCTGGACGTGCGCGGGGCTATTGAGGAGGCAAAGCCCGCGCTGCTAAACGGCCTTATGCAGCTATCCACGCTGCCCTACGCAGCCGTGCGGACGGCGGACGCAATAGTGCGCACGCTGTGGCGCGTGTATGCTTCGCATAAAAACATGCTGCAATGGCAAACTGCGGCACAGGGCGGCGGCAACATGGGCGAGCTTGGCAAATACTATGCCGCCCTGTGGCCGTGCGCGGCTTTTGCGGCGCTGTTTCTTGCGGGGGCGTTCATTGGGGCGCGGCTTGCGTGCATGCTGCTGCTTGCGCTGTTTGCGTGCGCCGGGGTACTTATAATGTATCTTGACGCGCCGCTTACGCATAAGGAGCTGAACGCGGAAAACCGGCAGTATATATTAGCCGCCGCGCGGGACACATGGGGCTTTTTTGAAGCGTTCTGCACCGAGGAAAACGGCTTCCTGCCGCCGGATAATTTTCAATACAGGCCGCTCGGCAAAGCCGTAAACAACACCTCCCCCACGAATATAGGCATGGCGATAACGTCCGCAATAGCGGCGCAGGAGCTTGGCTTTATTGACGAAAACAGGCTTTATGAAATGCTTTTGGGCATTTGCGGAGCCATTGAGGGGCTTGAAAAATGGCACGGGCATCTTTATAACTGGTACTCCATCGAAACCATGCGGCCGCTGCACCCGAAATATGTTTCAACGGTGGACAGCGGCAATCTTGCTGCGGCGCTGATGTGCGCGGAGGTGAAGCTTAGTTCGCTCGGGCATAAGGAGACTGCGGCGCGGTTTGGCGCGCTGTATACGGATATTGATTTCGGCTTGCTTGCGGACGGGGAAAGGAAGCTGCTCTCCATCGGCTTTGACGCGGAAACGGGCAGGCTTTCAAAAAGCCGTTACGATCTTTTTGCATCCGAAGCGCGGCTGACTTATTTCGTTGCCGCCGCGCTGAACAAGATAGACGCGCGGTATTATTATTCGCTTTCGCGCCTGCTCACCTCCGTGCGCACGCGCAGGGTGCATCTATCCTGGAGCGGCACAATGTTTGAATACCTTATGCCGATAATCTTCACGGGCAGCGTATATATGAGCGCGGCGGGGGAAAGCGCCGAGAACGCCGTTTATGTGCAGCAGCTTTGCGCGCGGCGGGGCATTCCGTGGGGCGTGAGCGAATCGGGCTACTATGCATTCGATGCGAACATGCTTTATCAATACCGCGCCTTTGGCGAAAGGCGGCTTGCCCTTTGCCCGTACAGGGAGGAGGAAAGCGTAGCGGCGCCGTATGCAAGCATGCTTGCGCTGATGACCGACCCGAACGAGGCTGCGGCCAATTTAAGGCGGCTTGAGGCCATAGGCGCGCGGGGCAAGTACGGGTTTTACGAGGCGGTGGATTTTACCGCGCGCAGGCTTCCGGATAACTGCGATATGAAAACCGTTGAAAGCTACATGGCGCATCATCAGGGAATGGCGCTCTGCGCGGCGGCGAACGCGCTGAAGGATAACTGCATAAGCAAGTTGTTCCTTTCCAATGCATACGCACGCGCGGCGAACACATTGCTTGAAGAAAGGCGCAGCAGCCACGCCGTGGCCATCCGCCGGTATCTGCCGCGAAGGGAGCGGGAAATCAAGCCCTGCGCCGCAAGGCCGCCAAGGGTATCGCACGGGCAATACAGGGTTAGCGAAGCAAAGCTTCTTTCAAACGGAAGCTACACCGTATTTGTGTGCGATAACGGTACGGGGTACAGCGCGCGCCGCGGCAGGGACATAACAAAATATACGCCCGACGGCATACGCTGCACGGACGGGACGTTCATAGCCGTAAACGCGGGGAATGCGGCCTTCACCCTGACAGACGCGCCGGCAAACGGGCAAGGGACATGCCGCTGCACGCTGGATGATTTCCGCGTGGTGCATGAAAAGGAGCTGCACGGCGTTAAGGTAAGGGCGGAAACATACGTTGACCCCGCGCGGGACGCGGAGATAAGGCTGATAAGCCTTACCAATACTACGGACGGCGAGCTGCGCGCGGACGTGGGCACATTTACGGAAATGGCGCTTGCGGACAGGGAAGAATACGCCGCGCATCCGGCGTTCGTAAGGCTTAGCATAGACGCGGCGCTGCATGCGGGCGGGGTGCTGTTTACAAGGCGCAGCGTGAAGGGCGCCGCGCTTTGGGCATACGCCGCGCTTATTGATGCGGATACGCTGAAAAGCGACGCTGTGTATACTACCGACGCATTGATTATGCCGGGCCGCGGCAGGAGCATAATTGACGCAATGGGGCAGCTAAGCATAACGCAGGGGGACGTGAGCGCGCCGATAGAGCCTATGCTCTGCGCCCGCGCTGTGCGCACCATACCGCCGCACGGCACGGAGAGGCTTGCGTTTGTAATGGGTGCTGAGGATACTGAACACGCCGCAAAGGAGGCCATGCAGGCCGCGATAGACGGCACGCGGGACATTGAGTACCGCGCATGGGCGGCGGAGAAGCGCGAAAGGAACCTGAGCCGCATAAGCGCGGGCAAGGCGGAGCTGTTTGAGCGAATTGCCGCGCGGGCAATAATGCATATACCGCACAAGAACGCCGGTATGGCGGGGATAAAGGCGGGAGCGGACATACTGTATAAATTCGGCATAGACCCGAACGTACCCATAATATCCATGCGCGTGCGCAGCATAAGCGAGCTGAGGAAGCTTAAAACGCTGCTTGAATTCATGCGCTATGCTTATTCGCGCGGGGTTAAGGCGCAGCTTGCCGTGATAGGCGGCTACCCTATGGAATACCAAAACGATTTGCGCAGCAGGATAGAAAGCCTTATGCACGCCATGCATATGGAAGGCATAAGGCTTATACACGGCTTTGAGCTTGGCGAGGGGGAGGCGGAGCGGATAGAGGCGCTCTCACTCATGGTTATAGAGCCGCGAACAAGCCTGAACAGGCAGTTTGCGCCGGAGACAGCGCGCATATATGAAACGGCAGCCAAGGAATACGCGGCGGAGGATAGCGGCGCGAGGGGCGATATTGAATACGGCTTTGATGCGGACGGCAGCTTCCGCTTCACCCTTGCCCCGGGGCAGGTAACGCCGCTGCCGTGGGCAAACATAATGGCGAACGAACGCTTCGGCACAATGGTCACGGAGCGCGGCGGGGGATATACCTGGTGCGGCAACAGTTCTCAGGCCAAGCTGACCCCATGGTATAACGACCCCGTGCGCGACCCCACGGGCAGCTTTATGCTGATAATGGATAAGCACAGCGGCAGGGTATGCCAAATTGAAGCAGGGCCGCTTGCGCATACGGCGCGGACGGTGCGCTGCGGGTTCGGATACAGCCTGTATACGGGCGAAGAAGGCGGCATACGCATGGCGGAATGCGTGTTTACGGACGATACAGCCGCCGTGCGCTATGCGCTGATAACGCTTGAAAACGCGGGCGATACGGCGGCAGAGATGCGGCTGTTCTTCGGCGCTGAGCTTACATTGGGAGAGCGCGAGCACCGCCACGCCATACATACGCGCCTGACGCGGCACGGGATACTTGCGCGTTCGCTTATGAACGGGGAGCAGGCGTACATGGCCTGCATAGGCGCGGACTGCGAATACGGGGACGAGCGCGAAGCATTGCTGAACGGCGCATGGATGGCGGAGGAAACGCTGCGCATGATAGGCACGGCGCAGGGCTTTGCCGCGCTGAGGGCGGATATAAGCATACCTAAGGGCGAAGTGCGGAAGCTTTGCATATGCTTAGGCGGCGGGAATGAAGAAGCGATGGCGGCAATATGCAGCCAAAGCATAGGCGATATTGAGCATAAGCTTGATTGTATAAAGGCCGCGTGGCGGGATAAGCTTGGCGTAATAAAAATAAAAACGCCGGACGCGCGGCTCGATACGCTTATGAACGGGCGGCTTTGCTATCAAACGCTTGTCTCCAGAGTGCTTGGGAAAACCGGATACTATCAATGCAGCGGGGCGACGGGCTTCCGCGACCAGTTGCAGGATATGCTTGCGCTTATGTATGCGGAGCCTGAGCGCGCGCGGCGGCATATTATCGAATGCGCGGCGCATCAGTTCATTGAAGGGGACGTTATGCATTGGTGGCACGAGGGGGACACGGGCGTGCGCACGCATATAAGCGACGACAGGCTGTTTTTGCCCTACGTTGCGGCGGAATACGCGCGCATAACCGGGGATAAGGCCATATGGCATGAACGGGCGGCATACGTTTCGGGGCCGGAGCTTGGCGAAGAGGAGCGGGACATATACCGCCGCATGGAGCGGACGGAGGAAAAGGAGAGCGTGTTTATGCACTGCGTAAGGGCTATCGATTCATCCCTTGCCGTCGGTGCGCACGGGCTGCCGCTTATGGGCGGCGGGGACTGGAACGACGGCATGGATAACGTTGGCAGGGGCGGCGGGGAGAGCGTGTGGCTCGGCATGTTCCTTTATGATGTGCTTATGCGCTTTGTGCCGCTTTGCGCGGATATGGGCGAGGGCGAACGCGCCGCAATATATAAGGAACACGCAGAAGGGCTGAAAAAGGCCGTGCAGGCGAACGCATGGGACGGCGCATGGTATAAGCGGGCGTATTTTGCCGGCGGGCAAACGCTTGGCGGGGCGGAGAACGAATGCTGCCGCATAGACCTTATATGCCAGGCATGGGCGGGCATAACGGGCATGGCTAACGCGGAAACGGCGTTTGCAAGCGCAATGGATGCGCTTGTTGATACGCGGCACGCAACGGCGGCGCTGCTTGCACCCGCGTTTGACAGGGCCGATGAGCGCATAGGCTACATTACGGCATATGTGCCGGGCGTAAGGGAAAACGGAGGGCAATATACCCACGCCGCGGCATGGATGATAAGGGCCGCGTGTGCGCTTGGCCGCGCAAATGACGCACACGCGCTGATAAGGCTATTGAACCCCATTGAGCGCACGGCCGCGCGGGAAGGAATGCTAAGCTACATGGGCGAGCCGTATGCCGTTGCGGGGGACGTATACACAACCGCGCGGCAGAAGGGCAGGGCGGGCTGGACATGGTACACGGGCGCTGCGGCATGGATATACAAATGCGTGCTGGAGGACGTGCTGGGCTTTAAGAAAAGCGGGGACACGCTGAAAATAGAACCGTGCACGGAATTTGATGAATACGAAATAGAATATCGCTACGGCGGCGCAAAATACCGCATCATGGTTAAAAAAGGCGCGCCGCGCGGCTATACGGACGGCATAAGGCTTGCCGATGACGGAAAGGAACACACGATCGTGCTTTACAGGGAGTGAGCATTTGTGGTATGGTTTTGCCATGAAGAACGAATTTGTGCAAAACGGAAACGAAACGGCTCCGCTGCCCATGTCACGGCGCGAAATGAAGGCGCGCGGAATAGAGCAGCTTGATTTTGTGTACATAATAGGCGATGCGTATATCGACCATCCCTCATTCGGCCCGGCTATAATAAGCCGCGTGCTTGAAAGCCACGGCTACACCGTGGGCATAATATCCCAGCCCGATTGGCACGACGCGGAGGCCTTCCGCGCGCTGGGGCGGCCTAAGCTGGGGTTTTTGATAAGCTCCGGCAATATGGATTCCATGGTCAACCACTATACCTCCGCCAAAAAGCGCCGCAGCGAGGACGCGTATACCGAAGGCGGCGTTGCGGGAAGGCGGCCTGACAGGGCGGTTATAGTATATTCAAACCGCTGCCGGGAGGCTTATAAGAACGTGCCTGTGATAATAGGCGGAATAGAGGCGAGCCTTAGGCGCTTTGCGCACTACGATTACTGGGACGATAAGGTGCGGCGCAGCGTGCTTTGCGACAGCGGGGCAGACCTTCTGCTGTACGGCATGGGTGAGCGCAGTGTTGTTGAGGTTGCGGACGCATTGAGCGGCGGGCTTGACATAAAGGACATAACATACATCGCCGGGAGCTGCTACATGACAAGCTCGCTTGAGCGGGTTTATGACTACGAATTGATAGAAAGCTATGAGGAAGTGGCGGCGGACAGGAAAAAGTACGCCTCCGCATTCATGAAGCAATACCGCGAGCAGGACGCGATACGCGGCAAGCGCCTTGTTCAGCCGCACGGCAACGCATATATTGTTGTTAATCCGCCGAGCATGCCGCTGAGCGAAGAAGAATTGGACGCGGTGTACGACCTTCCCTATACCCGCGCGCCGCATCCAAGCTACCGCGGGGAGATACCCGCGCTAAAGGAGGTCAAATTCTCGCTTGCGTCGTGCCGCGGGTGCTTCGGCGGGTGCTCCTTCTGCGCGCTCACGTTCCATCAGGGGCGCGTTGTGCAGGCGCGCAGCCATGCTTCGCTTATAAGGGAGGCGGAGCTTATGACGCACGACAGAGAGTTCAAGGGCTATATACACGACGTGGGCGGCCCAACGGCGGACTTCCGCTTCCCCGCCTGCAAAAAGCAGCTTAAATACGGCGTGTGCGCGGACAGGCAATGCTTAGGCTACGAACCATGCAGCCAGATGCGCGCTGACCACAGCGACTATGTGGAGCTGCTTGAAAAGCTTAGGCATGTTAAGGGAGTAAAGAAGGTGTTCGTCCGCTCCGGCATAAGGTATGACTACGTTATGTATGACAAGAGCGACGCTTTCCTCAATTCCCTGATAAAGTATCATATAAGCGGGCGGCTGAAGGTTGCGCCGGAGCATGTGTCCGACAGGGTATTGAAGCTTATGGGCAAGCCGCGGCATCAGCTTTACGACGCCTTCACGGCGCGCTACGCGGCGCTGAACAAAAAGGCGGGGCAGGAGCAGTTCATTGTGCCTTATTTTATGAGCAGCCACCCCGGCAGCGACCTTAACGCGGCGATAGAGCTTGCGCTGTACCTTAAAAAGAGCGGGCAGCGGCCGGAGCAGGTGCAGGATTTTTATCCAACGCCCGGCACGCTTTCCACCTGCATGTACTATACGGGCATTGACCCGCGCAGCGGGGAGCGCGTGTATGTTGCGCGGGACGCGGAGGAAAAGGCCATGCAGCGCGCGCTTATGCAATACTTTATGCCCAACTATGCCCCGCTTGCCAGAAAGGCGCTGAAGAGGGCCCACAGGGAGGATTTGATAGGCTTTTCAAAGGATGCGCTCCTGCCGCCGAGAGACATACACAGGCCCGCCGAAAAGGCAGGCAAAAATGCAGGAACGGAAAAGCAAAAATTCATAAAGGAAAACAGGCCGAAACAGACCAATCACAAAAAGTCCCAAAAGCGGCCATAAAACGCAATATCAAACCGGATATGCCGGCATAACCGAACGAATATGCATGAACGAAAATAAAAGCTGCAAATCAAAACTTTGCACTTTTATTTTTGTTTGGCGTATGCTAAAATCCATATAAATAGTGTGACTTTTTTGACAATTCTGACGTAAAAAATCAAAAGGAGGACTATCGTTCATGGCAGTCGGCAACGGCAACCGAAAGGAACAGTTCGAGCAGCTGGACGGCGTAATTGCGCAATGGAAAGGCGTGGAGGGCGGACTGCTGCCAATCATGCAGCATGCGCAGGAAATACTGGGCTGCGTAGATGAAGAGGTGCAGCATTACATAAGCGCCGCAACCGGCATACCCGTAAGCACCATTTACGGCGTGGCCACGTTTTATTCCCAATTTACGCTTAAACCCCGCGGAAAGTACACAATGGGCATTTGCCTTGGCACGGCGTGCTACGTGCGCGGCAGCCAGCAGGTGCTGGACGAGCTTGAAAAGCGGCTTGGCATAGGCGTTGGGGAGACCACGGCGGACGGAATGTTTACCCTTAACGCAACGCGCTGCATAGGCTGCTGTGGCCTTGCACCGGCAATGATGGTGAACGACGAGGTTTACGGCCGCCTTGTGCCGGGCGATGTGCCGGGCATAATAGAAAAATACCGCGCCCGCGGATAGGGCGGAAGGAATATGCGGGAAATTGCGCTGCATATGGCGGACATTGCGGAAAACTCCCTTGCCGCGGGAGCTGCGCGGATAAAGCTTAGCGTTATGATAGACCGCGCGGCGGACAGGCTGACAACAGCCGTTGAGGATAACGGCCGCGGCATGGATGCGGACACGCTTTATCGCTGCACGGACCCGTTCATGACAACGCGCACAGCAAGGCGCGTGGGCTTGGGGATTGCGCTGTTTAAGCTGAGCGCGGAGCAAAGCGGCGGCAGCTTCACAATACGGAGCGAGCAGGGCCGCGGCACAAGGGCGGAGGCGGCTTATATCATATCCGGCATAGACCGCGCGCCGCTTGGGAGCATTGCGGACACAATGGCGGCGCTGATTGCGGCGAATCCCGAAACGGACTTTACTTTGGAATACGCGGCGGACGGCAAAGCCTTTGCCTTCGCAACGGACACGATACCATATCATGAGAGAACGCCCGCTTTTGCGGCGGCAGCTAAAAAGGAAATACAACAACGCATTGATGAAATAAACGGAGGTGCCGAACCAATATGAGATCCATACAGGAATTGGAAGCGATTCGCGAAAGTACGCTTGAAAACATGACCCTCAGGAAGGAACACAACGGCACGCGCATAGTCGTTGGCATGGCAACATGCGGCATAGCGGCGGGCGCGCGCGGAGTGCTTACGGCGTTTATGGAGGAGCTGGCGGAAAGGAAGCTGATACACGTTGCGCTTACGCAGATGGGCTGCATAGGCATGTGCCATCTGGAGCCGATAGTGGAGGTGCATCAGCCCGGGCATGAAACGGTTACATACGTAAAGGTAACGCCGGACATGGCGCGCCGCATAGTGCGCGAACATATAGAGGGCGGAAGCCCCATTGAAGAATACACGCTTAGCCATTACAGAGCCAAATAAAAGGGCCGCATAGGAGGAAACATAATGGAATACTATCGTTCCCAGGTACTTATCTGCACCGGCACGGGCTGCTCATCTTCCAATTCTCCCGCCATAATAAAGCGATTTGAGGAATGCATAAGGAACGCCGGACTTGAAAAAGAGGTAAAGGTTGTGCGGACGGGCTGCTTCGGCCTTTGCGAAAACGGCCCGATCTGCATAGTGTATCCGGAGGGCGCGTTTTACAGCCACATTAAGGTGGACGACGTTGAGCGCATAGTGAGCGAGCATCTTGTTAAGGGCAGGGTGGTCGCGGACCTGCTTTATAAAAAGAGCGTTACGGAGGACGGCAAAATACGCTCCCTTGAGGAGATTGATTTTTACAAAAAGCAAAAGCGCGTGGCGCTGAGAAACTGCGGCGTTATAGACCCGGAAAACATAAACGAATACATCGCCTTCGATGGCTACAAGGCGCTTGCCAAGGCGCTTACGGAGATGAGCCGCGACGACGTTATAGACGTTATACTCAAAAGCGGCCTTCGCGGGCGCGGCGGCGCGGGCTTCCCCACGGGGCTTAAATGGAAATTTGCCAAGGCCCCGGAGAGCGACGTTAAATACGTTTGCTGCAACGCGGACGAGGGCGACCCCGGCGCATTCATGGACAGGAGCGTGCTGGAAGGCGACCCGCACTCCGTGCTGGAGGCAATGGCCATTGCGGGCTACGCAATAGGCTCTCAGCAGGGCTATATATACGTCCGCGCGGAATACCCCATAGCCGTAAAGCGGCTGCGCATAGCCATAGACCAGGCGCGCGAGGCGGGTATGCTGGGCAAGGACATATTCGGCACCGGCTTTAACTTTGATATAGACCTGAGGCTTGGCTCGGGCGCGTTCGTATGCGGCGAGGAAACCGCGCTTATGACATCGATAGAGGGCTGCCGCGGCGAACCCAGACCGCGCCCGCCTTTCCCCGCGATAAAGGGCCTTTTCGGCAAGCCTACAATACTCAATAACGTTGAAACGCTTGCAAACGTTTGCCAGATTATATTGAACGGGCCGGAATGGTTCGCATCAATGGGCACGGAAAAGAGCAAGGGCACAAAGGTTTTCGCCCTGGGCGGAAAGATAAACAACACGGGCCTTGTGGAAATACCCATGGGCACAACGCTGCGCGAGATTATATACGACATCGGCGGCGGCATACCCAACGGCAAGAAGTTCAAGGCGGCGCAGACCGGCGGCCCCAGCGGCGGCTGCATACCGGCGGAGCATCTTGACATACCCATTGATTACGATAACCTTATCGCCATAGGCTCCATGATGGGCTCGGGCGGCATGATAGTAATGGATGAGGACAACTGCATGGTGAACATTGCCAAGTTCTTCCTGGAGTTCACGGTTGACGAATCCTGCGGCAAATGCCCGCCCTGCCGCATAGGCACGCGCAGAATGCTTGAAATACTGGACAGGATAACCCACGGCAAGGGCGAGGACGGGGACATAGAAAAGCTTGAAAAGCTGGCAAAGAACATAAAGGCCTCCGCCCTTTGCGGCCTTGGGCAGACCGCGCCCAACCCCGTATTGTCTACGCTTCGATACTTCCGCGACGAATACGAGGCGCACATTTACGAAAAGCGCTGCCCCGCGGGCGTTTGCAAGGCGCTGTTGAGCTACGCCATAGACCCCGAAAAGTGCCGCGGATGCAGCCTGTGCGCGCGCAACTGCCCCGCCGGAGCCATAAGCGGGCAGGTACGCAGCCCCTTCGTTATAGACAATAAGAAGTGCATAAAATGCGGCGCGTGCGAAGCAAGCTGCAAATTCGGCGCGATAGAGAAACGGTAAAGCATGCAGTGAAATTGCGAAGATGGGGGACGCGATGGCGTTCCCCTGGTTTTTGTATATCGTCAACCCCTCAGTCAATCCGCCTTACGGCGATTGCCAGCTCCCCGTTCGGGGAGCCTTTTTATACAGCACAATTAAGCTGCTCCACCCCCTCCCATACATCTGCGTCACTTGCGTCACTATCGTCGAAACAGGCTAAATGTCTGGCTTTTTTCTCCGACGCAGCTTCGACGATGAATTTCTGCGTCGAAGAACACATTTAAACCGGAACGATATTTATGCCGCGAACCCCACTTGTTGCCCTCATCCCCGTCTGCACCCTGAAGCCAAGCTCCGTAGGGTGCTTCTGCATGAGGGATTCTATCTGCCGCGCAAGCTCGCGCCCCGTGGCGGGCGGCATGCCGCCGTTCTCGCGGATAAGGTTGATGCAGTCGGCATAGGATACGAAGGTGTCCTTGCAGTCCGCCGAGGTGAACAGTTCGCACAATGTGAGCGAAAGCGGCGAATCGATGGCATCATAGGCGTTGAACGCAGTTCGAGGCTCGCTTACGCGCCATAAGCCCTTGTCAAAGCGCAGCGGTATGTCCTCAAAGTACACGTCTCGGCTTACCCCGCTCAGCGTGGCCTCGTCGCTCCCGCGCGCCCTTTCAAGCAGCAGCGTTGTGTCCGCCGCGCCCATAAGGCCGGTTGAGCCGGACACCTTCTCATACGGGTCGTCCGTCTGCCTGAGCTTGTTCGTGTGGTGCACCAGCACTATCGCCACGCCGTATTTCTCCGCAACGGCCTTCATGCTGCGGATGAAGCTATAGTCTGCGGCGTAGGCGTTGCTTGCCGCGCCCGCCATGCCGCGTATCACCTGAAGCGTATCGATGACTATAACCTCCGGATTGGCTTCGCGCTTGCCTTCGGCTATGTTTTTGTCAAATGAGCGCGTAAGCCTTTTGGTGAAGCCCATGTCCACGGTGGGCGAATCGAATATGAAGGTCAGGTTAAAGGCATCGTAGCTGACCGCGCCGTCCGTTATGCGCATAAGGCGGCTTTTCATGCGGCTGGGGCTGTCCTCCAGCGCCATGTACCATACGCGGCAGCGCTGCGTCTTTCTGCCCAAGAAGGGCGCGCCGGTGGCGATTGAAAGGCACATGTCAAGCGTCAGCCAGCTTTTGCCTATCTTGCTTGCGCCAACAAGCAGCGTAACTCCCGGCACTATGAGCTGCTGCACTATCGGCTTAGGCTCGGGGAAGCCGAGCGTTGCCAGCCGGAATGCGTTCACGCAGCTTTCGCTGCCCTTTACAATGTCCTTGCCGAGGAGAGCGGGGCTTTCCTCATCCTCATCTATGGCGATAGCCCCGGGGCGGTAGTCCTCGTCCGCCTTTGGCTTGTCCCCCGCTTCAAGAGCTGCACGGCGGCGTTCGTCCGCAATGAACTGCTCTTCCTCCCGCGCCAAGGCTTCGGCACGGAGCTTTTCCCGCGTGGCACGCATCATTTCCAGTGCTGCGGCAGCGGCCTCGTTGCCCGTAAGGGCGTTGTCAACGGTTTGTTCAATCATGGATATTTCCTCCCAAAAATAAAAATAGATGGCCAAAAACGGGCATAAAAAAAGCCCTCCCTTCGGGTGTGAAGGGAAGGCGCATGGCCGATTTTTCCATCGTAAACAGTATAACCCGCCCAAAAGCGCAAGGCAAGTGCAAAATAAAGGCAAAATAATCTTAAATTTGGGCAGAAAGAGTGCAAGCCATTTTTAGATTGATTGAAGCAAATGAGCGACGCAGAATTTCATCGTCGAAGCTGCGTCGGAGAAAAAAGCCAGACATTTAGCCTGTTTCGACGATAGTGACGCAAGTGACGATAGTGTGTAGGGGGGGAGAGGGAGTTAAGTTCCCCCTATTGCCTATACGCGCGATAGGTGATAAAATATATTGGGTTTACATCCTGACAAATAGGAGGATAATTGCAAAATGAAAAGATTTGCCGCGATAACGCTTGCGCTTATAATGGCGCTGATATGCGTGCCGGTAACGGCCGAAAAGGCGGACAGGGAAATAGAGGGCAATTTGGCCGTATTTACCACCGCGGAGGATTTTGCCGCGGGCAAGCTTGAAAACGTTGTTACCGATGAAAGCATAGGCAACGGCGCGATAGTGCTCAAGGAAGGCGAAAGCGAAGGCACATACACAAGCGTTGTGCTGGGCACGGCCCCGTTTGAATACATGGTGGCCTCCTGGGGCGCGGATACCCCCACCGGTACATGGATAGAGGTTTCCGCCCGCGCGTATGTGGACATGAAAAAGGGCTGGACGGAATGGCTCAGCTGGGGCAAATGGAGCGACAGCGTAAAGCGCGGCTCCGTGTCCGGGGAGTGCGATTTGGCCTATATCAGCACAGATGAGTTCACCATTTCCGGCAAGGATGGCGAAACCGCGAGCAAAATTCAGCTTAAGGTGACACTCCATGCCAATGCCGACGGCGTGTCCCCCACCGTAAGGCAGCTTGGCGTTACCTATAAGAACACGCTTGAGGGGCAGTACATAACCCCCGTTTACTACGGCGAAGCCGTTGAGCTGCCCGAAAAGGTGCTGCTTGATACGCCCGCGTATTCCCAGATGGTGCGCGAGCAGAGCATTGCTAACTCCATGTGCAGCGCAACAACCATATGCACCATGCTCAACGACCGCGGAGAGGATACCCTGCCCGAGGAAATAGCCCTTATCGATTACGACAGCGACTATGACGGCTTCGGCAACTGGTCCTTCAGCGTTGCTGCCGCGGGCAGCTACGGCTACGATGTATATATTCAGTATGCCGACCTTGACATACTGCGTCAGGAGCTTGCGCACGGCTACAGCGTGGGCATAAGCGTTAAGTATTCCTCCGGCACAAACGGCCAGTATCCTTACCTTGAAAACGGCGCTGCGGGCAACACGGCCGGCCATCTTATAACCATAACCGGCTACGAAACCATAGACGGCGTGGATTACTTCTATTCCAGTGACTCCGCCGCCGGAAGCGACGCGGGCTGCCTGAGGCGTTACCGCGCGGACCAGCTTGACGAAGCATGGGGCGGCAAGGTGGCATATATTATACACGACAAGGAAGAGAACATATCCGCCTGCAACCCCAACCGCGTTGAGTGCGAGCTGGTGAGCGCAGGGGAGAACGAATATACCCTTATGGCAAACGGCGAGGCCGTGCAGATAGGCAAAAACTTCACCTCCGCCAAATGGAAAAGCGACGGCTGCGGCATAATAGCCTATTACCTTGAGGGCGAGGACGTGAGCGAAGCGCCCATGCCCGAAAACGTAAAAACCAGCGACGCAAACCATACCTTCCGCTACACCGTTAAGGGCAACGAAAACGGCAACCTTGCCATTAAGCCCACGGCTATACTGGGCGGGCTGAAGAAGCCTGCAACCATGCACATATTCGTAATGGCGAACAACGGCACAACCTATACCGCAAGCCTTGAGCTTGTGCCGGAGGTTACGGAAACTCCCACGCCCGCGCCTACCGAGGCACCTGCCGAGAGCGAAGCCCCCGCAGCCACAGCCGAACCCGCTCCCGCCGAGCCCGCGGCGACCGAGCCCGAGGGCGGATTGTCCACCGGAGCGATAGTTGGCATAATTGCTGCTGTGATAGTCGTTGCGGCAATAGTCATAATTGTCAGCAAAAAGAAGAAATAAGCCGTACAAAGCTTAAACAATAACTCTATCGGGGCGACCGCGCGGCCGCCCCGTGCTTATTAAACGGGGGGAATATGAGCGATATACTTAGCGGACTGAATACAGAGCAGCGCGAGGCCGTGACCACCACGGAAGGCTTCGTGCGCGTTATGGCGGGCGCGGGCAGCGGCAAGACACGCGCCCTTGCGCACAGGTTTGCATACCTTGTGAACGAGGTGGGCATTCTGCCTTCAAACATACTTTGCGTAACCTTCACCAACAAATCCGCAAACGAGATGCGGCGGCGCATACGCGCCCTTACCGGCGATAACGACACCGGCTTTATAAGCACGTTCCACGGCTTCTGCGTATCCGTATTGCAGGAGGACAGCTATTTTGTCCAGTACCCCAAAAGCTTCCTTGTGCTGGACAATTCGGACATTGATTCAATGCTTGCCGTAATATATGAGGAGCGCGGCTTAACACTTAGGGATATGACGTTTTCCAAGGCGCGGGACATGATAGAGATTGAAAAATGCGTCAACCGCCCGCAGTATTATTTGGACGTTATAGCCATGGACTTGGATACGCTCAAAAAGAAATACGACGAAGCGGTAACAGCCAAGGACATAATATTCTACGGCTATCTTTATCAGCAAAAGAAATGCTTCGGCCTTGATTATAACGACCTTATCAAGTTCACGCTGTATATATTCTCCCAATCGGACGAAATACGCCTGAAATGGCAGCAGCGGCTTGAATACATAATGATAGACGAGTTTCAGGATATAGACCCGCTGCAATACGAGCTTATGCAGGCGCTGTGCGCATATCATAAGAACCTTTTCATAGTTGGCGACCCGGACCAGACAATATATACCTGGCGCGGGGCGGACGTTAAATATCTGTTGGACTTTGAACGGAACTTCCCCAATGTTAAAACCATAATGATGATGAAGAACTATCGTTCAACGCCCGAGATACTCAGCGCCGCAAATTCGCTGATAGACAAAAACACCATCCGCATGAAAAAGGAGCTTATTCCCATGCTGCCGCAGGGGGAGCGCCCCGTGTATACCCACAACAAAACAACCGATACCGAAGCCGAAACAATAGCCGCGCGCATAAAGGAGCTGAACGAAGCGGGCGTGCCGTACGGGGACATAGCCGTGCTGTACCGCGCGCATTACGCCGCAAGGACGATTGAGGAAGGGCTGATGAAGGCCGAAATACCGTATACCATATACAGCGGCGTGCAGTTTTTCGACAGGGTGGAGATAAAGGATGCGCTAAGCTACATGCGCATGGTTGTGTATAAGGACGATCTTTCCTTCCTGCGCATAGTGAACACGCCCAGGCGAAACATAGGGCAGAAGCGCATGCGCTTTTTGACCGAGTATGCGGAAAAGAACGCCTGCTCGCTTTATGAAGCGCTGGACAGGAACGCGGACGAGCCGCTTTTTGCCGGCACGCAGGCAAAGCGGTTTATAAAGCTTATTGAGCATTTTGCGGCGATATATAAAAATATGCCCGCATCGGAAGCGCTGAGCGCAATACTTAACGAAAGCGGGTACGAGGCCGCGCTCAGGACAGAGGGCGCGCAGGACAGGCTGGATAATTTGGCGGAGCTGAAGCAGGCCGTGTATGAATACGAAACGGGCTGCGGCGAGGAAAGCGCAATGGAGGATTTCATTGCCCATGTTGCGCTGCTTACCAATCTTGACGCAGCCTCAAGCCCGGACGCGGTGAAGCTTATGACCGTGCATACGGCAAAGGGGCTTGAATTTCCGTATGTTTTCATATGCGCGCTGGATGAAGGCGTGTTCCCCTCCAAGCGGACGGACAGCTTTGAAGGCATGGAGGAGGAGCGGCGGCTTATGTTCGTTGCCGTGACAAGGGCCGAAAAGGGGCTGTTTCTTTCCGATGCGGAGGGCAGGAGCATAGACGGCTCCTTCCGCTACCCTTCGCGCTTTGTGTTCGATATAGACCGGCAGTATTTGGACTACACGAGCGAGCTTAACGAAAGCCTGAAGGCGGAGGCGGAGCGCTACATATCATCAGTACAGAACCGCCTTACCGCCCAAACGCAGGAGCTTCGCTTCACGGTAGGCCAGCGCGTGATGCATGACATAATGGGCGGCGGCATGGTGGTGGATATAGACCGCGGCCGCATGGCATACGTTATCCGTTTTGATTCGCTGCCCACTCCGCGCAGGATAAACTTCCGCGCAAACAGCCTTAAGGAGGGTTAAAGCAGGGCATAAAATAAGCGTGCGGAAGCATTTTATCGCACGCTGTTTTGTTATATATGTGCTTATATCCTTGCGTTGCGCACGAACGGCAGCGCCGCGCCTATTGCGGTTGCAAAGGTTGCGTTTTCGGGGATGAAGAACTTAACGTCCGATATTTCCTCAACCACGCGCATAACCTGCGAAGCTATGCTCATGTTCGCAAGGCTGCCCGTCAACACAACGTCCTTAACCGTGTCGTTCCTCAGCGCGAACACGCTCAGCATGCCTATCGTTTGGAACACCATGTTCAAAAGCCCCAGTGCAATGTCCTCTTTTTCCGTGCCGCTGGTTATTTTGCCGAAGTTGGATGCCGTAATGTGCGAAGGCAGCGCGCCAACCTCATTGGTGCATATATCGGATATCATCAAATCAACCTTGCTCAAATCGCCTTTTTTGGCAAGGCGTTCCATTGCGGAATGGTCGTTTTCGTGGAACACATGGAAGGATAACCCCGCAAGCGTTCCGCCGCCGACTCCGCTGCCGCCTATATGCACGCAGCCAAGTCTCCCCGCCCGCACGAACGCCGTGCCCGTGCCAAGGCTTACAACAAGCGCCTCCTCCTTGCCGCTGAGCGCAAGGCCGCCCTTGCCTATGGCAACGAATTCATCTATGCGCTCGGTATGTATGCCGTATATATCGCCGTTCACAAGCGCCGCGCCAACACCGGTTATAACGCAGCAGGCCACGTCGTTTAGTGATATTGCGCGCGTGCTTAAGAAGTTGCCTATCGCGCCGTATAGGGAAGTCAGCCTGTCCGATGCTTCAACCCTAAGCGTGCCTATATGCTGGCCGGATTCCTGAAAACCGGCAATCTTGGTGGTGGAGCCGCCTATGTCTATGCCCAGCACTACGCCCATCGTGTTTCTCCTGTCAGTCCTTCAGTATGAATTTCTTCACCGGCTTGCATATTGCGGGGCAAAGCACGCCCGCAACTATGGCCTCCGGTATGCCGTTGGTCAGTACCGTGCTGCCGATTATCAGCAATATGCCTTGGCCTGCTATGCTTGCGTATTGGTCGCCGAAGAATGCCCATATGCCAAGCATCACGCCGAACGTGTTCACAAGGCTGCCCACAACGCTCGCTATGACCATTGCCATAACGTTGTTTTTCATGCTCTTGCTAAGCGCATTATAGAGCACGCCCGATACCGTACCCACCAGTATGCGCGGCAGGAAGCATATCACTATGCTGAAAAAGTTGCCCTGATATTCGCCAAGGGTATAGAACGGCGAAAATACAAACGCGGCTATGGGCGTGGGGGGAGTGAACGTCCATACTATAAAGCTGAACAGGCCCGTTATCGCGCCCATCAGCGTGCCGGCCTTGGTGCCGAGCAGTATGGAGGTTATTATAACGGGTATCATCGCAAGCGTTGCCACTATAGGCCCTATCGCGGGCAGGGAGCCGAGCGGAGTAAAGCAGAACACGGCTTCTATAGCCGCCAAAAGTGCGAATTGAATAAAGAATCGGACAGAATCCCTTTTGCTGTTATGCATAGGAAAAATCCCCTTTCTGTTAACCGGGGCAGTATACCCCATAATGATGCCATGATTATACTTTGAAACGCGAATATAATCAAGCGGTTCAGGTGATACGTTTTCATTTTCCATAAATATCAGGTTGCATATTACATAATAAAGCGAAATCCTGTCTTTACATGAGGAGTGAATGGAAATATAATAGTAAATACGGCTGATGAAAAAAATACTGTTTACAGGGGTAGAGGGAATATGGAAAACAACGCAGGCATAGAGCCGCAGAACAACTCCCGCAAAACGCTTACGATAGTGCTCGTGTCGCTCCTTGCGGCGGCGCTGGTGCTCGGCGGCGTGCTTATCGCGCTCAAAATAAAGGCGGATAGGGAAGAAGAACAGCGGCAGAGCATAATCAACTCGGGCACGTTCCACGCGGGCATAACCGTGGGCGGCGTGGACGTAAGCGGCATGGGCATGGATGCGGCAAAGGATGCGCTGAAGGCGGCGGAAGAAAAGCTGACGGAGGACGTGGGCTTCACCGTGACCGACGGCGAACATACATACACGATAGACAAAAGCTTTTTCAACATAACTTATAATACGGAAGAAAAGCTTAACGAGGCCATGGCGCTCGGCCGCGAAGGCACGCTTGAAGAATTGCAGGCGGAGCTTAGCGACATAGCCGCAAACGGCAGGAGCTTCGATATTGAATACACTATCGCCGCGCCCGATTTTACCGAATTTGCGGCGGGCATAGCGGCGGAGGTAAACACCGCGCCCGTGGACGCAACGTTTGGCGTTAAGCAGCTTGAAATGAACAAGGCTACCGATGCGCTTGACGCCGTGAACATAGGCAAGGCGGACGACGATACCGTAACCGATTTGAGGGACCTTAGGTTCGACTTTGTGGAGGGCATACCCGGGCACGGCGTGAACGAGCAGAAGCTTATTGACGAGCTTACCGCGCGCACCGAGGCAAGGGAGTTCGGCACGGTTGAATTTGAAAACGAACCCATAGAGCCGGAGGTTACCATAGCCACCATAAAGGAAACGCTTGTTATGCGTTCAAGCGCTTATACAAGCTATGCCAAGGGGCATTACGGCCGCGCGGAGCGCGTGCATAACATGACAAAAGCCTGCGGAATGATATACGGCACGGTGCTTCAGCCGGGCGATGTGCTTTCCTGCAACACGCTGCTTGGGGACAGATATGAAAAATACGGCTGGCAGCCTGCCCCCGCGGTAATAGAGGGCGGCGCAAATACCGAGGATCAGCCGGGCGGCGGCGTTTGCCAGGTAAGCACAACAATGTATGAGGCGGTGCTGATGGGCGATTATAATATAGTATACCGTCAGGCGCATTCAAGCAGGCTCAGCTATGTTCCCGGCGGACTGGATGCAACCATAAACACCGGCACGATAGACTTTAAGTGGAGCAACAATACGGAAGCGCCCGTATATGTGTTCACCTGGATAGATAAGGAGCAGAAGCGCATATGGTGCGAAATATACGGCCTGCCCTTTGCGGCGGATGCCGGGTTTGACGAAATAGAGCTGATAAGCGAGCGCCTGCCGAATATAGAGCCGACGGCGGATGAATACATAACCTATTCCGGCCTTACCGCGCCGTATTGGATGCTCAAAAACGCGGCAAAGACGGGCTATGCATACGATACATTTAAGTCATATAAGCTCAACGGCACGGAGGTAAGGCGCGAGAAGATAGCCAACACCGTTTACCGTATGCATCCCAGGCGCTACTATGTATGGCCCGGTTATGTTGCGGGCACGCCGCTTCAGGCGGAGTATCAGCTCCCCCTGCCGCAGAAGAACAACTGAACATAAAACGCGAATAAGCAAACGCATATCCCCTGCCAAACAAGGCGGGGGACTTTTTTGACTTAAAATAAGGATGAATTAACAAAAAATATGAGTTTTTACCATAAAAGTGGTGACAAGTGCCACGAAGTGGTGGTATAATCAAGCTACCTAAATGGGATAAAGGGCGCTTTATACCCATTTGAATGGGATTCGGAGGCAACAGGAAAGGTGCTTATTGGCTGTTTCGAACATAATATGGACAGCAAGGGCAGGATAATCATCCCTGCCAAATGGCGCTTGGATCTTGGGGCGCGGATAATCGTGACCTGCGGCTTTGCCCGTAAGGGGGATTATCAGTGCCTTATGGGCATGTCCGAAGAAAGATGGAATGCGTTCGTGAACGCGGTGCAGAATGTGTCATTGGCGGACATAGTGGTGCAGAAGGCGCTAAGGAAGCTTTTCGCCCTCGCATGCGAATGCGAGCTGGACAAGCAGGGGCGCATACTCATAGCCCCAAGCCTAAGGGAAAGGGCGCAGCTTGACGGCGACATTATGCTGGCCGGGGCCAACAACCGCATAGAAATTTGGAACCGCGCCAAGTGGAACGAGGAGATGGACGACGAGTCCGGCTTCGATGACGAAACGCTGCTTGCGCTTACAAGGATACAGAGCGGCCTATGAGCGAATTTAAGCACATACCCATAATGCTAAAAGAGGTGCTTGAACTGCTTAAACCCGAACGCGGCGGAATATATGCCGACGGCACGCTCGGCGGCGGCGGGCACAGCGAGGCCATACTTACTGCCCTGCCCGAAGGCGGCAAGCTATACGGCATAGACCGCGATATGGACGCAATAAACGCGGCAAGCAAACGGCTTGAGCCCTTCGGCGATAAGTTTACGGCGGTGCACGGCAACTTTTTTGACATGAAGGAGCTTATGCATCAGCGCGGGGTGGACAAGCTGGACGGCATACTGATGGACCTTGGCGTGTCGTCATATCAGCTGGACGCGGCGGAGCGAGGATTTTCATACAGGGAAGATGCCCCGCTTGACATGCGGATGGACAAGAGCGCGGCGTTCAGCGCATACGACGTTGTGAACGGCTACGGCAGCGAACAGCTTTTCAGGATAATAAAGGACTACGGAGAGGAACGCTACGCTTCGCGCATTGCGAACGCAATAGTCAAAAACCGCGCGGAAAAGCCGATAGCCACAACGCTTGAGCTGGCGGACATAATTGCCCGCAGCATGCCGGCGGCGGCGCGCAGGGAAGCGCAGCACCCGGCAAAACGCACATTCCAGGCGATACGCATAGAGGTCAACAACGAACTCGGCGGCCTTGAAAAGGCAATAGAGGATGCGCACGACCTGCTGGCCCCGGGCGGGATAATGGCCGTGATAACCTTCCATTCATTGGAGGATAGGATAATAAAGCAGGCGTTCAGGCGATTTGAAAAGCCCTGCACCTGCGACCCGCGCGCCCCCATATGCACCTGCGGAAAGGTGCCAACGGCAAAGGTGCTTACGCGAAAGCCGATAGTGGCGGGGGAAGCGGAGCTTGAATACAATCCGCGCGCAAGGAGCGCAAAGCTTAGGGCGATAGAAAAGCTTTAAGCGCATAAAAAGACAGGACGGTGAATAAAATGGCAGCGACGGCGAAAAAGGGACAGAATGTATACGCACCTTCAAGGGTGTATTCGTATTCCCGCGCGGCCACGGCGGAAAAGCTGCCCTATGAGGAAGCGGAAAGCATCCCCGCGCAGATACCCCGCGCCGAGCCGAAGCGCCACGCCGCCCCGCAGACGCGCATAATGCGCGAGGCTACAACGGCACAAAAGCGCAAGCAAAGAACGCTGCCCAAGCTTATAAGCGTTACGGGCGTGCTGATGATAGCGGCGGTAATGATAGGGCTGGTGTTCAGGTATGCGTCGATAGCAAGCGCATACAGGGCGGTAAACAGCACGCAGAAAAAGATAGAAGAAAGCCAAAGAAGGATAACGGAGCTTGAGGTGCAGCTGGACGAGGCGGTAAGCCTGGACGAAGCAAGGCTGGCCGCGGCGCAGGCAGGGCTGAATTATCCTACGGCCGAGCAAATAGTTGAAGTCAACGGCGCCGTCGGCGGTTACATGAACGGCGCGGCAAAGACACAGACCGAGCCTGAGCAGACCGCTCGGACGGAGGACGCGCAGGAGCCGGACGGGGATACGGCGCCGAACGAGCCATAATAAAAGGCTTGCCTTTGCAAAGGACGGAGTGCGGCGGCTGATAAAACATAAAGGAGGGCGCAGCCTTGGACGCACCGGGCGTTTCCAACAAAAAAAGGCTTAAAATAATGCTGGGCATAATATGCGGATTGTTTTTCGTGCTCAGCATAAGGCTGGTAAAAATAATGGTGATAGACGGCGACGAGCTGGCAGGCCGCGCCGAATCGCAGCAAACAAGGAACACAATGCTAAGCGCCACGCGCGGGAAAATACTCGATTCCACCGGAGTGGTGCTTGCAAGGAACGCTACGGCGTATAAAATCGTTGTCTGGCCGAAAAGCATAAATACAGACGAACGCGAAAGGGTAGCGAGGGAGCTTTCAAACCTGCTGGGCATGGACTATGCAAGGGTGCTTGAAAGGGTAAGCTCCAACAAACAGGAAATTATACTTGCCCGCCAGGTAGAGCGGGACGTTGTTGATAAAATAGAGGCTATGAAGCTTGGCAACGGCGTTGGCACGGCAATAGACACAAAGCGCTATTACAGCGCCGGTTCGCTTTTCAGCCAGCTTTTGGGCTTTACCACCGTTGATGGCGAAGGGCAGGCGGGACTTGAGCAGAAATACGACAAGTACCTTGCCGGCAAGGACGGCCGCATGGTGACGGAAACGGACGCAAGGAGCAACGCCCTTGCATACGGCGTGCAGGAATTGATTCCCGCAACCGACGGCGACGATATTGTGCTGACAACTGACGCGGTGATGCAAAGCGCGCTTGAAAAGGCCTGCAAGGAAGCGCTGGAGGTAAACAAGGCAATAAGCGTGCAGGGAATAATAATGGACTGCACCACGGGGGAAATAAAGGCGCTGACTACCCAACCGGACTTTGACCCCAACTCCCCGCCAAGGAGCGATATGGCGCTGCTTAATTCGCTTATGCGCAACCGCGTGGTTACGGATTCGTATGAGCCGGGCTCCACGTTCAAGCTTATCACGCTTGCCGCGGCGCTGGACAGCAAAAGCGTAACTGCGGATACGGGCTTCAGCTGCGATGGCGGCTGCATTGTGAACGGGGAAAGGATAAAGTGCTGGAAGCACGGCGGGCATGGCTCGCAAACGCTGTATAAGGCGGTGCAGAATTCCTGCAACCCCAGCTTTGTACGCATGGCGCTCAGCATGGGAACGGAAACGTTCTATGATTACATATACTCCTTCGGCTTCGGCTCCTCAACGGGCAGCGGAATAACCGGGGAAAGCGCGGGCATAGTTACGCACCAGAAGTACATTACCGATAATACTTTGGCCCGCATAGGCTTTGGGCAGAGCATAGCGGTAACGCCGCTGCAGCTGGTTACGGCGGTAAGCGCGGCGGTAAACGGCGGCAACCTCATGCAGCCATATGTGGTGGACAGCATAGTTGCGCCGGACGGCACGGTTGTGCTGAAGAACGAGCCCACTGTGGTGCGCCGCGTGATAAGCGAGGAAACCTCCGCCCTTGTGCGGGAGATAGCCGAAAGCGTAGTGAGCGAAGGCAGCGGCAAAAACGCCGCCATACCCGGATACAGGGTGGGCGGAAAGACCGGCACCGCGCAGAAGTACGGCTCCGACGGCAAGGTTGCGCAAGGGCAGCTTATAGCATCGTTCATAGGCTTCGCCCCGGCGGACGACCCGAAGTACGTTTGCCTGATATTGGCTGACGAGCCGCAGGTGGGCACCATATTCGGCAGCACCGTAGCCGCGCCGTTCGTGAAGCAGGTAATGGAAGAAGTGCTGAGGTATTCTGGGTATCTGCCCGAATCGACCGAGGGCAGCGTGCTTGTGCCGGACGTTACAGGCATGAGCGTGAGCGACGCTAAGCATGAGCTGAGCAAGGTTGGGCTGGAAGCCTCATTCCAGGATGACGAGAACGAGCTTGTTACCGCGCAGGTACCCGCAGCGGGGGCAACGGTGCAGGCGGGCAGCGGAGTGCTGCTGTACACGGTGATGACGTCGGCAGACGAGCCGGACATTACCGCCGAAGAGGACGAAATGGTAACGGTTCCGGACGTTTTGGATAAAACGCGGCTTGAGGCGAGCGATGCGCTGAAGGCAAAGGGACTGATAATAAAGATAGATCCGCCGGATCAATCCGGCAAAGCGATACGGCAATCCCCCGCGGCGGGGGAAACCGTGCCGAAGGGCACGGAGGTGCTTGTGGAATTTTCTGATACGGGGATAGGCTAAAGCCGTCCCGGGGAAAGGCGAAAAATGCTGCTGAGTCAACTTGCCAAGGTCACCGAGCATACGCTGGTGGGCGAGGATAGGGAAATTGCAAACATAGAATACGATTCAAGAAAGGTACACGAGGGCGATCTTTTCTGCTGCGTAACGGGTACGTTTTCCGATGGGCATGAATACGCGCCCATGGCAAAGGAAGCAGGCGCGGCGGCGCTGGTGGTAGAGCGCAAGCTGGATATTGACCTGCCGCAGCTTATCGTGCCAAACACGCGCATTGCAATGGCGGAAATGGCGGCGGCATATTACGGCTATCCTTCCCGGGAAATGAAGATGATAGGCGTTACCGGAACCAACGGCAAAACCAGCACGACATACATGATAAAGAGCATCGCCGAGGAGGCGGGGCTGAAGGTTGGCCTGATAGGCACAATACACAACCTGATAGGCGACAGAATACTGGAGACCGAGCGCACCACGCCCGCAAGCGTTGACCTTCAAAAAATACTGCGGGACATGAAGAACGCAGGCGTTGAGCTGGTGGTGATGGAGGTTTCGTCCCATGCGCTGGACCAGGCGAGGGTGCACGGCGTGGAGTTCGATATAGGCATATTCACGAACCTTACGCAGGACCATCTTGACTATCATAAAACGTTCGATAATTACCTTGCGGCGAAGAAAAAGCTGTTTTTGCAGTCCAAACGCGCCGTTGTGAACGCGGACGATCCGCACTTTGCAGGCATAACGGACGGGCTTGATATCCCGCTGACCACGTTCGGCATAAGGGAAAAGGCGGACTTTTTCGCAAACGATATAGAGATAACCACCGCCGGCGCGCAGTTCGCCATGCGCACGCCGGAGGGCAGCATAAATATAAAAATAAGCATACCTGGGCTTTTCAGCGTGTTCAATGCGCTGGGCGCGGCTGCGGCGTGCATGCTGCTTGGCTTTGACGCGGACCATATCCGCGAGGGCTTGGCGAAGCTTAAATCCGTCTCCGGCAGGCTTGAACCGCTGCCCACGGATGGGGATTACAGCGTGCTGCTCGATTATGCGCATACGCCGGACGCGCTTGAAAACGTGCTGCGCACGGTGCGCGGCTTTGCACGCGGCAGGGTGGTCACCCTTTTCGGCTGCGGCGGCAACCGCGACAAGGCAAAGCGCCCCATAATGGGCGAAATTGCCGGGCGGTATTCGGATTTCCTTATAGTTACGAGCGATAATCCGCGCGATGAGGAGCCGATGAGCATAATAACAAGCGTGCTTGAAGGCGTTAACAAATCCGGCTGCCCGCACGTTGTGATAGAAGACAGGCGCGCGGCGATAAAATACGCGCTTGAAAACGCGAAGGAGAAGGACGTTATAGTCCTTGCCGGTAAGGGACACGAAAATTATCAGGAAATAGGCGGCGGAAAGCGTCATTTTGACGAAAAGGAGATTGTTGCCGAGCTGCTTGAGGAGCTGGACAGAAGATAAGAAGGGGCCGAAGCGTCCCTTTATCGGAGGAATAGTATGAAATACGCGATATATGCTTTTATTGTTTCGGCCGTGGTGACGATAGCGCTGGGCCCGGTGATAATACCGATGCTAAGAAGGCTGAAGTTCGGCCAGAATGAGCGCAGCGACGGCCCGCAGAGCCACCTGAGCAAGGCCGGCACGCCAACAATGGGCGGCATGATGTTCATTGCGGGCATACTGGTTGGCACGCTTGCATTTTCGCTCAACGCTACTGAGCTTGCGCTTCCCGCGCTGCTTGCAACGGCGGCGTTCGCATTGGTAGGCTTTTTGGATGACTTCCTTAAAGTGAAGCAGAAGAACACAATCGGCCTCAGGCCGTACCAAAAGATAATAGCGCAGTTTGCAATAGCGTTTATATTGGCGCTGTATGCGTATCAGTCCCCGTTCATAGGATCGAAGATATACCTTGCCTTCTTCAAGGCGGAATGGGACCTTGGCATATTCTATATACCTGCCATGATGTTCATAATCATAGGCACGGTGAACTCGGTAAACCTTACCGACGGACTTGATGGGCTTTGCTCCGGCGTGTCGCTTGTGTATTCAACAAGCATGATGATGATATTCATCTATATGGCTGCCGCGGTGAAGGCTCCCGTAGCCGAAGGACAAGCCGTGCAGACGCAGTACAGCGCGGAGCTGAGCTCCATGGCCATATTCGCGGCCTCCGTAGCGGGCGGCTGCCTTGGATTCCTGCGATACAACACTTACCCCGCCCGCGTGTTTATGGGCGATACCGGCTCCATGGCGCTTGGCGGCGCAATATCCGCAATGGCCATATTCAGCCGCAGCGTGCTGCTGCTTGCCATAATGGGCGGCTGCTTCGTGGCCAGCAGCGTTTCCTGCATATTGCAGGTTGGCTCCTATAAGCTGAGAAAAAAGCGCATATTCAAAATGGCCCCGCTGCACCATCATTTCGAGCTTCTGGGTTATACTGAAACGCGCATAGTTTCGGTATATATGATAATTACCGTACTGCTTTGTTTAGTGTGCCTGTTGGCATATCTATAAAATTTTTGTTTGGTCGTTCGGTGCGTGCGGGCGAAGCCGTGGTTCCTTGGCGCTTGGCACGGCGTGCGCTTGAAGGTTAAGATGCTTGAGACAGAGCGCGGCTCTTTTGTCTCAAGCCTCCTGACCGGCACTGAACGGCCCCTTTTTTTACGAATAAATGCACGCGCATTCAATATAACTTCAACCATAAGGGGGAGGTAAAGGGCAAATGGAAAAGAACGGGAAAAAAGCGGTGGTCATAGGCATGGCCAAAAGCGGCATAGCCAGCGCAAAGCTTTTATACGAGCTGGGCTATGACGTTACCGTAAACGATATGAAAACGGACATAAAGGGTCTAAAGGAAGAACTGAGCGGCATAGAGTATAAAGACGCGCTGGGCGTTGACCATGCCGAGGCTGTAAAGGGCGCGGATCTTGTTGTATTAAGTCCGGTGGTGCCCATATTCAGCCCCTTTGTTGACGAGGCACGCGCGGCAGGCGCGGAGGTCATAGGCGAGATAGAGCTTGGATATCGCTACTGCAACCGCGGCACAAAGTTCATTTGCATAAGCGGCACAAACGGCAAAACCACCACCACCGCGCTTACGGGAGAATTATTCAAGGCTGCCGGAAAGCATACCTTTGTGCTGGGCAACATAGGCGTGCCCATAACGGCGCATGCGCGCGAAACTAAGGCGGGCGACTATGTTGTGGCAGAGACGGCGGCATTGCAGCTTGAAAGCATTGCGGACTTCCATGCGAATGCGTTCGGCATGCTGAACATTACCGAGGACCATCTGAACCGCTTCCAGTACAAGATGGAGAATTACATTGCCGCAAAGTGCCGCGGCTTTGAAAACCAGACAGAGAACGACTTTGCCGCGCTGAATTACGACGATCCCATAGTGCGGGACATGGCGAAGCTTACGCGGGCAAGGATACTTTATTTTTCGCAGGAGACCGAGCCGGAAAACGGCGCGTTTATAAGAAACGGAAGAATTATATTCCGTCTGGACGGCAAGGAGACGGACCTTATCGCAACAAGCGAGCTGAGGATACCGGGCAAGCATAACATAGAAAACGCGCTGTGCGCGATATGCCTTGCCATGAGCCAGGGGCTTGACGCGGAGGGCGTAAGGCGCGGACTCAGGGAGTTCCCGGGCGTTGAGCACAGGATAGAGTTCGTGCGGGAAAAGGACGGCGTGGCATGGATAAACGATTCAAAGGGCACCAACCCCGATTCCACCATAAAGGCTGTGCAGGCCATGACCCGGCCGACAATACTGCTGCTTGGCGTGGGCAATTACGACAAAAAGAGTGACTTTGCGCCGCTGTTTGAAGCGTTTGACGGCAAGGTGAAGGCGGTTATAGCAAGCGGGCTTAACGTGCCGGCGATAAAACTTGCCGCGGAAAAGACGGGGTATTCGCCCGTGTATGTGAACGACGGGCCTATGATAGATATGCTAAAGCAGGCGGAAGAGCTGGCCCAAAGCGGGGACGCGGTGCTGCTTTCCCCTGCGGCGGCAAGCTGGGGCATATATGATAACTATGAACAGCGCGGCGAAATATTTAAGGAGCTTGTGAATAAGCTTTAATGTATCAAAACGCGGCTAAGTAAGGAGGCAAAGTGGAGCATGTAAGCAACTCTCCGGCGCTCAACTCCCGGGGAAAGGCGCAGAACGCGCGCGTGAGACCGATGCAGAAGCGGCAGGGGCCGCTTGATTTCGCGCTGCTTATAACCGTGGTCATAATATGCGCGTTCGGCCTTGTCATGGTGTTTTCCGCCAGCTATTATTACGCGCAGAGCAGGAACATGGACAACGGTTTTTATTACCTTAAAAACCAAAGTATGTATTTTGCGATTGGCTTTGCGATTATGCTTGCACTCAGCTTTTTTGATTACCATACGCTGGATAAGTTCAAAACGCTTGCGCTCATACTTATAATCGCGCTCATGGTCGCGGTCGTATTCTGGGGCGTGGAGCGAAACGGCGCAAAGCGCTGGCTTGATTTTTCAAAAATAGGCATACCGCTGTCTTTCCAGCCTTCGGAATTGGCTAAATTCGTGCTTGTGCTGTACATGGCGTCGTTCATGTCCAAACGCCCGCAGCTTATGGCAAGCTTTTCGCACGGCATAGTGCCCATGCTTATAATAATGGGCGTTTTCGGCATATTGCTGCTGGCGCAGAAGAACATGTCCATGATGGTCATAATGGTCATGACGGGCGCGGTGATGCTGTTTTTCGGCGGGGCGCGGATGGCGCACCTTGTTACGCTTGCGGGCATAGCGGCGCCGGTAATGGTGATTGCGGTATTGAGCGAAGAATACAGAAAGGCCAGAATGACAATGTTCTGGGACCCGTGGACCAGCAAGGCGGACGGCGCGTATCAGCTGCGGCAGTCGCTTATAGCGCTCGGTTCCGGCGGGATATTCGGCAAGGGGCTTAACTTCAGCCGGCAGAAGCTGCTGTTTCTGCCGTATGGCGAAAGCGACTTTATATTTGCGATAATAGGCGAGGAACTTGGGCTTATCGGCTGCGTGCTGCTGATGGGCGCATATGCATTCCTTGTATACAGGGGCATACGCATTGCCATGCGCTGCAAGGATCGCTTCGGCAGCCTGCTTGCCGCGGGTATAACCAGCGTAATAGGCATGCAGGCGATAGTAAATATTGCGGTTGCCACAAGCAGCGCCCCCACCACCGGCCAAACGCTGCCGTTTATAAGCGCGGGCGGAACAAGTTTGGTAATATTTTTAAGCGCGGCAGGCATTTTGCTCAACGTTTCGCGCAATACGCAATGATGCGCTGAAAAAACGCGAACAATACCGCCGTTTCCTGCATAATAATGAATGTGCTTAGCTTTTATGCGGGAAGGAGAAACAGATGGCATCCATTTTGGTTTCCGGCGGAAGAAAGATAGTTGGTACGGCGCGCGTATCGGGCGCGAAGAACGCGGCGCTGCCCATATTGGCCGCAACGCTTATTGCAAGGGGCCCTGTGGAGCTGACCGATTGCCCACATTTGAGCGATGTTGAAAATATGCTCAAAATACTGCGCTCGCTGGGCGTAAGCTGCTCGCTTGAAGCAGGCACGGCGCATATAGACGCGGCAAATGCCGAGCGCTGCATAATGCCGCAGAGCATCAGCAAGGAGATAAGATCGAGTATATTCATGCTGGGGCCGCTGCTGGGGCGCTTCGGGCGGGCGGTATGCATATTCCCCGGCGGATGCGAAATAGGCCACAGGCCGATAGATCTGCACCTGAAGGGGCTTATGATGCTGGGCGCGGACGTGCGCGAGGAGCGCGGGCTGATAATATGCGAAGGCAGGCGGCTGAGGGGCGCGGATATACATTTGGATTACCCAAGCGTGGGCGCAACGGAAAACATTATGATGGCCGCAGCGTGCGCGGAGGGAAAAACAACCGTGTTCAATGCGGCGAGAGAGCCCGAAATAGAAGACCTGGCGCGGTTTTTGAATGAGCTTGGATATAAAATTGAAGGCGCGGGCAGTTCGACCATAACCATCCGCGGCGGCGATGCAGCGGAGAAAAAAACAACGCACCGCATAATACCGGACAGAATAGTTGCAGGCACGCTTATGACTGCCGCGGCAATAACCGGCGGAGAGCTTACGCTGACAAACGTTAATACGGAGCATATAGGCAGCATTGCGGCAAAGCTGAAGGAAGCGGGCTCCGTAATAACTGCGGGCGAGGGGATGCTGCACATAAGTTCGCCCGACAGGCCAAACGAAATACGCCTTACGGAAACCATGCCGTACCCGGGCTTCCCAACGGATATGCAGGCGCAGCTTTTTGCGCTGTGTACCATTGCCATTGGAACGAGCGTGATTGTTGAAAACGTGTTTGAAAACCGCTACCGCCACGCGGCGGAGCTGGGGCGCATGGGCGCAAGCTTTACGCAAAAGGATAGAACGGCGATAATACGCGGCGTTGATAAGCTGACGGGCGCAAGGGTGAAGGCATGGGATCTGCGCGGGGGCGCGGCAATGCTGCTTGCGGGCCTTGCAGCGGAAGGCGAAACGATAATAGACCACGCGGAATTGATAGACCGCGGGTATGACAAGCTGCATGAAACGCTCAATGCACTGGGCGCACAAATAATACGAAAGGAAAACTGATGCTGTGAAGGGCGAAGGGAACGAGCCATGGCGCGAAAAGGCGGCCGAAGAAAGCCACAGGCTTAATTTGAGACCCTTCAAACGGGCGGAGGAGCCGGAAGCGGAAGAATACGAAGAAGAGCAGATAGCGGCCGAAGAAAACGCCGAAGACGAAAACAGCGGCGAAGAAGCGAGCGCAGCGGACAGCACAGACAATATAGATACCGAAGAAACGGAAAATACTGCCGAGCCGGAAGCCGAGAAAGAACAGCCTTACGGCGAAGATGACGCAGATGCGGAGCAGGAAGAGAACGCCGACCCGTTTGCGGATGAGCCTTTTTTTGAAGCGGAAGAGGACGAGGAAGAACCAAAATCCAAGAAGAAAAAGAAGCGCACCGTGGGCGAGGCCAAGCGCGCGGACGCAAGGCGCAAAAGGAAACTGACCGAGAAGGAAAAGCGCGCGCGCCAAAGAAGAAAGAAGATAATAAAGCTGGCTGCTTTGATAACGGCGGCGGTAATGCTTGTGACCGCGGCGGTGCTGACATATTTTATGCTTATTGTGGACAGCATAGAGATATATGGCTGCACGCATTATGACGCACAGGAGCTCATACACGCATCGGGACTGAGCGTGGGCAAGCACATGTGGCTTGAACGCATTGACGAGGCGGAGAACCGAATGGAGCAGAATGCATATATCGCCTCCGCCGTTGTTACCCGCGTGTATCCGGACAAGCTGGTGGTGAACATAACCGAGCGCGAGGAAGCGGCGGTGCTTGTGGGCATGAATGCGCAGGCGGTAATAGATAAGGACGGATATGTGCTTTATATAGGCGCACGCGCGGACTATTCAGGGCTTATACAGATATCGGGCATGGGCAGCAGCGGTTATCACGTTAACCAAAGGCTTGGTGAAGAATCGGACTTCAATTCCCGCACTATGATAAGCCTGCTTGAGGCCGTGTATTCCGCGGGGCTTGAAAAGGAGATAACCGGAATAGACCTTGGCAACCCGCTGAGCATAAACATGGAAACCGCGTCCGGCGTAAGGATACACCTTGGCCAGCCGGACAGGGCGGAAGAAAAGCTGGCCGATTTTAAGACCGTTTTGCCAACGCTTAGGTCAATGGGGCATGATACGGACGGCACGCTTGACCTTTCCGCGCAGGGCGATCCGGTATATTCGCCGGAAAAGACGGCGGAACCGATAGCCATCGCAACGCCGGAAGTTACTGCGGAGCCGAATACTACGCCTGACCCGAACGCTACGCCCGACCCGAATGCGACGGCGCAGCCGAGCGTAACGTCCATGCCTGAGGATACGCCAATGCGCACGCCCGGGCCTACGGACGCATTCTCCGGGTAATGGCAGGGTATGGGAAATATGTTGCCTAAACGTAACTTTTATACATTTAGGTGCAAATAATATTGCGAAAGCGGGCGCGCTTGTGGTATGCTGTTAACAGCTATATAAAGGCGGCTTGGTTAATACGGCAAAGGAGGCAGAATGGGTCAGAACACGGCAATACTCGATATCGGCAGTTCAAAGGTCATCTGCCTTATTTGCGGTACGGACGGGCGGGATAATATACTTGTGCAGGGCGCGGGCATAAAGGAATACCCGGGCTATAAGCACGGCGCGTTCGAGGATGAGCAGCAGCTTGCGGACGCAATTATAGATGCGCTCAGCGCGGCAGAGGCGGAGGCGCGGCACAGGGTGCGCGATATATCCGTTGGCGTTCCCGCACCGTTTACAAAGCTTATTCTGCAGCAGGGCGAAGTGGACTTCAAGGGCAAGCAGCGGCGAATAACGCACAGGGACATAGACGACGTTATAAATGCCTCGCTTGATTTTGCGGCGCCGGACGGATATTCGCTTATCCATTCAACGCCTGTGGAGTTCACCGTTCAGGGCGCCGTAAGGTCGGACATGCCTATAGGCGTTATGGCGGAAGGCTTTTCGGCAAAGGTATCCCACCTTTATGTGGATAACCGTTTTAAGCAGCTTGTGAGCGATGCGCTGCTGCGCGTTGGGCTTGATGCGGATATGTACATTGCTGTTCCGCTTAGCGAAGGCGTTTTCGTAATTCCCGAAAACGAGCGCAGCGAAGGCGCTGTGCTTATAGATTCGGGCGCTACGCATACGGATGTTTCGCTGGTTAAAAACGCAGCGCTTATGGATATGCGTACAATAGCCGTTGGCGGGGCGCACTTTACGTCAGACCTTGGCTACGGCATAGGCATAAAGGAAGCGGTTGCGGAAACCGTTAAGCGTAGATATGTTTATTCCCTTGATTATCAGGACAGTATAGACACTATACGCGTTCCCGGCGGGGGAATGATGTATGTTGAGCATGAAGCGATACAGTATATAATAGAAGAACGCACGCGCGAGCTTTGCCGGCTGATAAAGGAAGCGCTTGGCGAAATGGGCGTGGAGATAACGCCTAAGCTGCCGGTTTATATGAGCGGCGGCGGGGTAACGCTGATGCGCGGCTGCTGCGAATTTATGGAAAAGGAGCTTGGCACAAGCGTTCAGGTAAGGATGCCGTGGATGCCAAGGCTGTCCTCGCCGAACTATGCAAGCGCGTTTTCCGTTATGGATTTCGTGATGCATGCATCCGATGAGGACAATGCCGGCAGGCTTGAGGGGGCAAGGCCGGGTAAAAACGTATTCAAAAAGCTGATAGACTTATTCAAATAATGAGGAGGACATGATATATGCCGTTTGGACTGGATTTTGAAAGCAGCCAGCCTGCGCAACTTAAGGTGGTTGGCGTGGGCGGCGCGGGCAACAACGCCGTGAACCGCATGATACAATACGGCCTGAAGGGAGTGGAGTTCATTTCGGTAAATACCGATAAGCAGGCGCTCTATCATTCCCGCGCAGGGCAAAAGGTTCAGATTGGCGAAAAGGCCACGAAGGGACTGGGCGCGGGAGCGGATCCCGAAATGGGCCGCAAGGCGGCGGAAGAAAGCCGCGAAGCCATAACCGAAGCCATTAAGGACAGCGACCTTGTGTTCATAACCGCGGGCATGGGCGGCGGCACCGGCACTGGCGCCGCGCCGATAGTTGCCGCATGCGCAAAGGAACTGGGCATATTGACGATAGGCGTGGTCACCAAGCCTTTCGGTTTTGAAGGCAAGGTAAGGATGAACAACGCCATAAACGGCATAACCAACCTGAAGGAAAACGTTGATACGCTTATAATAATCCCTAACGACAGGCTTCTTGACACGGTGAACAACGTAACGTTTACCGAGGCGTTCTGCATTGCGGACGACGTGCTGCGCCAGGGTATTCAGGGCATAAGCGACCTTATTTCCCAGCCCGGCATAGTAAACCTTGACTTTGCGGATATTCGCACCATAATGCGCGAGCGCGGCATGGCGCACATGGGCATAGGCATGGCCTCCGGCGAAAACCGCGGCATAGAGGCCGCGAAGCAGGCTGTTGAAAGCAGCCTGCTCGAAACTAGCATAAACGGCGCGCGCGGATTGATAATCAATATCACCGGCGGCCCGCAGATGGGCCTGAAGGAAGTGAACGAAGCTTCCGAATTCATCCGCAACTTCGCCGACCCCGGCGCGAACATCATATTCGGCGCGGGCATAGACGACGAGCTGGGCGATGCAATACGCATAACCGTTATAGCCACCGGCTTTGAAGGCGCGGACCAGGTAGCGGACAAAAAACCCGAAAACTCCGTCCGCCAGACGATAGGCTCCATGAAGTCGCAGCGCAGCGAGCAGAAGGAGCCCGAAGTATGGTACGAGCGCCGCACGAAGAAGCCGGAATACTCCGCTCCCCTGCCCGACGGCGAGGAAGTGACCCCGCACGTTACGCGCAAGGATCTGAACAAGACCGAGTATAACCCCAAGGAGAAGAACAATCTGGATCTTCCCAGCTTCCTCAGAAACCGCGGAGAATAAGCGGACAAAGCATATTAAAGGAGCCGTAAAAGGCTCCTTTTTGCTTACATTCACAATTATTTCACTCTTTATCAATCTTAACCGGCTGGTTTACGGCGGGGCGTAAATGTATAATCCATTGCATAAGGAGTGGCATTATACGATGAAGGAATTATTGCTTAATGTGTTGGCGTTTGTTGTAACGGCGGGAATAATAGGCATACTTGCGCACATTTTGGGCGAAAAACTGCCGCGCGCAAAGTTTGATCCGGAAAAATTCCCATATGCGCCGTATGCATGGGAAAAGGACGGCAAGATTTACGAAAAGCTGGGCATTGCCAAATGGAAGGACAAAATGCCGGACAAGAGCAAATTCGCTTTCGCCCAAAACAAAACCGTGCGCAAAAGCGTTGGCGGGGACGTATCCGGCGCGCATTTTGAACTGCTTGCGCGGGAAACCTGCGTGGCGGAGGCGGTGCATTGGGCGCTGCTTGTGATAAGCCCGGTGCTGCTTATAACGATGACGGGGTGGCTGAGCATAGTTGCAACGGTGCTTTACGGCTTATCAAACATTCCGTTCATAATGATACAGCGATATAATAGGCCGCGGCTCGTGCGGCTGTATAAGCGGATGAACGCAAGGCAGGGAGGGCAGAATAAGTGAAACTACTGATATTATCCAGCAACAACGGCGAAGGGCATAACAGCGCGGCAAAGGCGCTGATGGAACAGGCGGAGGCGCGCGGTATAAGCGCAATAATAGCCGATACGCTTATGTTTGATTCCCCGCGCCGTTCGGAACGCATAAAGAAAATACATATAAACAGCGCACTGTATAACCCGCGCATATTCAAAACAGGGGAACGCATAGCCGAGCGCATGGCGAACGGGCCGTATCAATCGGCAATATACTATGAAAGCGCGGGCTTTGCGGACAGAATAGCCAAGTTTTGCAGCATAAACGGCGTGGATACAGTAGTGGCTACGCATGTATTTGCGGCGGAGGCAATGAGCTATCTGAGAAACTGGGGAATGCCGTTTAAGGGTTATTTCGTGGCAACGGATTATTGCTACACAACGTTTGTAAGCGATACCTGCCTTGACGCATATTTTGTGCCGCACAGGGACATAGTTGCGGATTATGAAAAGAAGGCGCCGAACAGGCTGTATATCCCAAGCGGAATACCCGTATCGGAAAACAAGATAATAAAAACGGATAAGCGCACCGCGCGCGAAAGGCTTGGCCTGCCGCAGGACGTGCCGATACTTATGATGATGACGGGCAGCATGGGCTTTGGAAACGTGAAGGAACTGACGGAGCGGCTGCTGCCTATGATGCCCAAAGATACGGCGATAGTTGCCCTGTGCGGCACCAATGACGAACTGCGCACGGAGCTTGAAAAGAAATACGGCGGCAAGTGCCGAATGTTTGCCACCGGGTACACTACTCGCGTATCAGAATATATGGATGCGGCGGACGTGCTGATAAGCAAGCCCGGCGGACTAAGCTCGACAGAGGCGGCGGTCAAGGAGATAGCGCTTGTGCATATGTCCCCGCTACCGGGCTGGGAGGAAGAAAACGTGCGCTTCTTCGTTAAGCACGGGCTTTCGCTGAGCGGACGCAGCGCGGCGGAAAATGCTGCGGCGGCGGTAAAGCTGCTTTCAAGCGAAGCGGAGCGCGAGCATATGCATTCATGCCAGCGGCAGGAGATAAACAAATATGCCGCGCGGGATATAATAGAATATATAACTACACACTGAAAAAGCATTGCGCGGCGGCCATAAAGGCCGCCGTTTTGCTATGCTTAAATTTAATCGACAACATTGCCGCATTGTTTCGGCGGTTGTTCTACACGATGAAAAGCATGCATATGGTAATGTATACGCGGGTGATGTGCATGTATATAGAACTGTATGCGCTGGACAATCTTTTGATGGATATACTCGTGCTGCGCATGGCGGCGGCGCTTGTGGGCAGGCCGTGCAGCCTGCGGCGCACTGCGGCATTCGGGGCGATAGGCTGCGCGTATGCGATAGCTGCGCTGAGCCTGCCGGCGCTGTGGAGCTTAGGTGCAAAGGTGACACTTGGGCTTGTGCTTGCGCTGTTTATAAGGCCGCAAAGCATTCGCCAATATGCGGAAAACGCCGCGGCGGTGCTGATAAGCGCGTGGCTTGCGGGCGGGGCAGCATATGCGCTGGGCGGCGCTGACTATGGCGGCGCGGTACTGCTGCCCAAATACATGCGTATGCTGCTGATAAGCGGCGCGGCAGCCGCATTCCTGCCAAGGCTTGTGCGGCATTACCGGCTGCGCAGGGCGCTTGCGGCAGGCATGGCGCGGCTTTATGTAAGCATTGACGGCGCGGAATACGAACTATGCGCGCTTAGGGATTCAGGCTGCTTTTTGACGGAGCCCGTAACGGGCGCGGCGGTGGTGATAGCGCACATTCCGGCGCTGCTTAACGAGGCGCGCATACCAGTGCCGCTATCGACCATAAACGGGCGGGGAATGATATACGCGCTGAAGCCGGACAGAATGCGCATAGACGGCGCGGATACGGACGCATTGCTTGCAATAAGCGCCGAACCTATACGCGGAGCGGAGGCCATTGTGCCATATCATATAGCAAAGGAGAGCCTATGAACATATTAAATAAAGCGAGGGAACTGATACGCAGGATAATTGAGGGAATATACTGCGCGCTTGGCCTTGGCATGCCGGTGCATTACGTGAACTCCGGCGAGGCGCTTCCGCCGCCGCTGAGCAAGCAGGAGGAGGCGGAATGCATAGGCGCGCTCGCGGCGGGGGATGAAAGCATGCGCCGCGTGCTGATAGAGCGCAATCTAAGGCTGGTGGTATACATTGCGCGCAAATTTGAAAACACGGGCGTGAATATAGAGGATCTTATATCGATAGGCGCGATAGGGCTTATAAAGGCCGTGAACACATTCGATGCGGAAAAGAAGATAAAGCTTGCAACGTATGCCTCGCGCTGCATAGAAAACGAGATATTGATGCACCTGCGGCGCAGCAGCAAGCTGAAAATGGAAGTTTCGCTTGACGAGCCGCTGAATATAGACTGGGACGGCAATGAGTTGCTGCTTTCGGACATACTCGGCACGGATAACGACCTTGTTTGCCGAGATATAGAGGACGAGGTGGATAAGGAATTGCTGAATATTGCCATGAACAGGCTGAACCCACGGGAGAAGCGCATAATGGAACTGCGTTTCGGCCTTGGCGGGCGCAGCGAACTGACGCAGAAGCAGGTGGCGGACATGATGGGAATATCACAAAGCTACATTTCCCGCCTTGAAAAGCATATTTTGAAAACACTGAAGCGCGAAATGCAGCAGATGAGCGGGATTTGAGCCATAAAAAAGGCTGCCGTTAGACGGGTGTTCGTAAAACAGTTAATCCGACCTATGATTACGATCATAGGTCGGATTTTTGCAATACGTATCGACTGAAGAAAGGCTCCCTTGTGCAAAGCCTGACAGCTGACTGGGGGATTGTTTGCAGGCAACATCAATATACTCGCAAACACCACGAAAATTCCCACTGACCTCGTTGTTGGGAATCCTCAGAATTCACAAACCATAACCTTCCAGAAAAGCGGTACGTTCCGGATCTTTGTACATGTTTACTTCTTCATAGTGCTGTGAACCATCCAATTCGATGATCAGCTCGCAGTTGTTTAGCTAATGAAACCAACTGCTTGTTATGTTTATACTGCATAGCAATCCCTCCGTCACGGCTTCGCCGCGCCACCTCCCTTTACACAAGGGAGGCTTTGGTGCAGCACAAAAATCGCACACCGTACGATACACCAGAGGGTGTATAGAAGTGCGCCCTTAAACTGTTCAATAAACAGGGAATTTGGTTAGCCTAATTTGCTGAATGCTATCTCTACCAGTTTATCAATGCTTCTTTCGTCCGTCTGGATATGGAGTCCTGGAAGAGCAGCAGAGCCGATTCTTGCCAGTTCGATATTCTCCATGCACCAGCATCCTTCTTCCTCGCCACGGGCCAGAATGCGGTCATGGACGGTCTGCCAGGATGCTTCCAGTACCACAAGCCGAGTGTCGATACCGTCCTGTTTCAGCTTGCCGATAATACTATAGGATTCCATACGCAATAGTGTCATAGGAACAAGAATATCCATATGGAACTTCTCGTGAATGTCTTTCAGAAGCAGATAGCAGAATTCACCCCACAAGGGGTAGTCCTCAAATATGTAACCATAGGGACAGTCGGGATAATTTCCCCGAACTGCATTGCCCACTTCTTCCGCATCAAAAACCAGAGCATTATCCATTTTTGCCGCCATAGCTTCCGCTAGCGTGGTTTTGCCCACACCATATGGTCCGCTAATCCAAATAATCATTTGCTGTCTCCTATTAACAAATTCTGATACATTGTATGATATATTCTACAAAAATTTCCTAAAAGTACAACGATCGGCACAGCGAACCCAATCGCTGTGCCGATTAACTGTTTTACAGATACGCCCCTTTACGGCAGCCTTTTTACTTCTTTGTTTTATTATGCCTTGTTTGCCCAGGGCTGAGCGGCGATGGTTTTCAAATCATTGCGTATCTTTATGCCCTGCGGGCAGCGCTCCTCGCACATGCCGCAGCGGATACAGTTCTGCGCGCGGCCAAGCGCGGGAATGTAGCCATAATCCGCAGCTGCGGCATCCTCGTTCTGATACCGCTGGAAATCATTCCACACGCGGAACACGCGCGGAATTTCGACCCCGCTTGCACAGGGCAGGCAGTATTTGCAGCCCGTGCAGCCGTTGTTCGGGCGGGCCTTGAGCGCGGTTATGGCAGCGTCCAGCGCAACCTTTTCATGGTCGGTAAACGGCACATAGGGCGAGAATGTGGAAAGATTATCTTCCAACTGTTCCTCGTTGCTCATGCCGCTGAGTATGACCTTAACGTTGTCAAAACCGGCAACGTAGCGCAGCGCCCAGGAAGCCATGGATTTGCCGGGATCTGCCGCAGTGAGCGGATCGGAAGCATATGAGGGGAGAGCGGCAAGCGTGCCGCCCTTTACGGGTTCCATTACAACAATGCCAACGCCCTTGCTTTCGGCGTATTCAAGACCCTTGAGCCCCGCCTGATGCTCGGTATCCATATAGTTGAACTGTATCTGGCAGAAGTCCCAATTGCGGTAGTCTATTATGCGCTTGAAAACACCATACGGCGCATGGAAAGAGAAGCCGAGCTTCTTTATGCGGCCAAGCCTTTGCTGCTCCTCAAGGAACGGCAGAATGCCAAGGTCAAGCACCTTTTGCCATTTGGCTTCATCCAGCGAATGAAGAAGGTAATAATCAACGTGGTCAGTTTGAAGATGCTCAAGCTGGGTGTTGAATACCTCTTTCGCATGATCAAGGCTTTCTATCGTCCATACGGGCAGCTTGGTTGCAATGTAAAAACTGTCGCGGTCAAGCTTGGAAAGTACCTTGCCAACGAACGGTTCGCTTTTGCCGCTGTGATAAGGCCAGGCAGCGTCAAAATAATTCACGCCCTGCTCATATGCCCTAAGCAGCAGCTTTTCCGCACGCGGTTCGTCTATTTCGCCCGACTCGTTGGTGGGGAAACGCATGCATCCGTAGCCGAGCAGCGATACGGAATTGCCCGCCAGTTCACGATAATCCATATTGTTACAGCCTCCTTCGTGTTTTTAGTGTTAGGGGGTATCAGTCTATGTAATGCATTTTGCCTTCCTCTATGCCCTTTATGCCAAGGCCGGGTTCATTGGGCAGCGAGATAAGCTTTTCGTTGAATACTGCGCCGCCGATGATGGGGTCTTCCTTGCAAAGCACGGGACCGTCCAGGTCTATCTTGGTTATTATGCTCTTTGCGCAGGCAAGATGCACCGCCGCAGTAACGCTTATCTTTGCTTCCAGCATGCAGCCTATCATGCACTCAACGCCGTAAACTTCCGCAGCGGAAGCTATCTTGAGGGCGTTTGTTATGCCGGCGCACTTCATGAGCTTTATGTTCACCATGTCCGCCGCGCCCATCTGCATTATCTTCAGCGCGTCAGCGGGGCTGAATACGCTCTCGTCCGCCAATACCGGCACATAGCTGCGCTCGGTAACGTACTTCATGCCGTCGAAGTCCAGCGCCTTTACCGGCTGCTCAACAAATTCTATGTCAAGGCCGCGGTCCTGCATGTTGTTCAGTATGCGCACGGCCTGCTTGGGCGTCCAGCCCTGGTTGGCGTCTATGCGGATGCAGATATCCTTGGGCACAACTTCGCGTATGGCGCTCAGGCGTGCAACGTCCAGCGAAGGATCGCTGCCGACCTTTACCTTAAGGCAGTCATAGCCGCGCTCCACGGCGTTTATAGCGTCGCGCTGCATTTCCTCAGGCTTGTTCACACTTATGGTGATATCGGTCACTATGCTGCTGCGTCCGCCGCCAAGCAACTTGTACACGGGGATGTTGTGCAGCTGGCCGTAAAGATCCCACAGCGCCATGTCTGCTGCCGCGCGGGCGGAGGTGTTATGCACTATGCAGCCGTTGAGCGCCTTGGTAACGCTTTCAAAATCGTCCACATCGCGGCCGACAAGGGTCTTTATAATGTGGTCCTTCATGGCGCCGATTATTGCGCCGGTGGTATCGCCGGTTATAACGCCGGTGGGTGGTGCTTCGCCGTAGCCGACGGCTCCGGTATCGGTGTGTATTTCTACCACCACATCCTCTACGCTGTTTACGGAGCGCAGAGCGGTCTTGAAGGGAACGCGCAGCGGCACGGATATCATGCCGAGACGGACTTCTGTGATTTTCATGAGAATCTCCTTTAACAAAGTGGGTTGATTGGATTATAGCACGCTTTGATACCTTTTTTCAACGGCAGTATATATTATTTTGCTACGGCTGCGCATTTGTGCTATAATAATCCCGCTTATAAAGGAAAAACAGGAGGAAAAACTTATGAGTGCATATGAAAGCATAAATGCCCAGGCTAACGCCGCGATAGACGAACTGCTTGAGGCTGCGGATACGCTTAAAACGGGCGATATATTGGTTATAGGCTGCTCGACAAGCGAAGTGATGGGCAAACTTATAGGCACGGGCTCCAGCGTGGAAGCCGCGAAGGCCATAATGGATGCGGTGCTGCCCAAAATAAAGGAACACGGGCTGTATCTTGCGGTGCAGTGCTGCGAGCATCTTAACCGCTGCCTGGTGGTGGAGCGCGAATGCATGGAAAAATATCACCTTCAGCAGGTTTGGGTAAGGCCGCAGCTGCATGCGGGCGGTGCATTTTCAATGGAGGCGGTGGCGCGCTTTGACGACCATGTTATGGTGGAGGATCTGCGCGGCAGGGCAAGCGCCGGAATGGACATAGGCGGCACGTTCATAGGCATGCATATGCATCCGGTGGTGGTGCCCGTTCACGCAAAAACGCGCCATATAGGCGAAGCAAACGTTACCATGGCGCGCACACGGCCCAAATACGTTGGCGGCCCGCGCGCGGCGTATGACGAAATGCCCCACAGATAAGCAGAATATATTATTTTTCTGCGGCTTAAACCGCTTGCACTTTTTGGATGTGTGCAATATAATAAACAAAGTTATACCAACGCTTCGGGTCTGTGGTTGAAAGTCGATGCCAGTCGCAGGCGAAACGATCCACATAAGCGGGCCAAAGCGCCCGTGAGCATGGTGCGGCTTAGATGTAAGTCCGTCCGCGCATAACGCGCGAGAGGGCCGGTAGTGGGAGGCAATTACGCTCAGTAGCGGAAGCCCCGGGCGGCGAGTGTGGGGGCAAAGACCAGGTCAGCCGAAGTTTGGTACAGCCAAATAAATAATATTTACAAGGGGAAACACACACATGTTCCAGGACAAGACATTGGTATGCAAGGATTGCGGCGCTGAATTCGTATTCACGGCCGGTGAGCAGGAATTCTATGCCGAAAAAGGCTTCCAGAACGAGCCCATCCGTTGCAAGGCGTGCAGGAACGCTCGTAAGTCCCAGCGCTCCGGCGAGCGTGAGATGTACGACGCCGTTTGCGCGGCGTGCGGCGCGCCCACCAAGATTCCTTTCGTTCCCAAGAACGACAGGCCCATCTATTGCTCCGCCTGCTTCCAGGCGCGCAAGGGAAGGTAAGCTGACAGCTTAAAACCCACAAGCCTCCGTTTTTTTGGCGGACGCAGAACGTCCCCCCACCTTTGGGGCTAATCCCCTTTGTTCCGCGCAGCGGTATATCGGTGAATTAGAAAAGGCAAAAATGAAGAACTCCGAAGTGATTCGGGGTTCTTTTTTATTCTGGCAGGCGAAAAACAGATATTTTGCAAATTTCATCTTGACATTACAAAAAAAATAAATATAATAAGATTAAGAATTGTTACTAATATTGAAAGAGGAGGAAAACGCATGATCTATTCCCGGCAGAGGGAAATAATACTGAACACGCTCAGGACAAATCCTGTTCATCCCACGACGGATGAACTGCACGAGATGGTGAAGGGGCAGGACCCGAACATAAGCATTGCAACCGTGTATCGCAACCTTAATCAGCTTGCGGCCGCGGGCAAGGTGTTCAAAATTTCCAATCCGAACGGGGCGGACAGGTTCGATGGCAACATTGTGCATCATAACCACGCCGTATGCTCCTGCTGCGGCAGAATGTTCGATATAATGGTGCCGCTGCCGGATGTTTGCGCGGCAGCCAATGCGCAGCGCGACATATATGTGGACGGCGTGAGCATGCTGTTTTCCGGAATATGCGCACGGTGCGCCCAAACGCAGCGGAATGAATACCGCTGAAAAAAGACAGAATATAAAACGATGAAAAGAAATTGAAGGGAGAAAATTAAAAATGGAACTCAAGGGAAGCAAGACCGAAGCGAATCTGATGGCTGCGTTTGCGGGCGAAAGCCAGGCCAGGAATAAGTATACCTACTATGCGTCCGCCGCCAAGAAGGAAGGCTATAACCAGATAGCAGCCATATTCGAAGAAACCGCCGGCAACGAAAAGGAACATGCAAAATTGTGGTTCAAGCTGCTGCACGACGGCAAGGTGCCTGATACGCTGACAAACCTGAAGGATGCTGCTGCAGGCGAAAACTATGAATGGACGGATATGTATGCCCAGTTTGCGGCCGTGGCCAAGGAAGAAGGCTTTGACCACATTGCGTATCTGTTCGAGGCGGTCGGCAAGATAGAGAAGGAACACGAAGAACGCTACAATAAGCTGATAGATAACATTGAAAACGGCAAGGTGTTCGAGCGGGATGGCATAGTTGTTTGGAAATGCAGCAACTGCGGCCATATACACATCGGCACCAAGGCGCCGGAGGTTTGCCCCGTGTGCGCGCACCCCAAGGCTTACTTTGAAATAAAGGCCGACAATTATTGATAAAACTGAACGTATGATTTGCTTTGCGGCGGCAACTTATGTTGCTGCCGCATTTTGTTTCGCTGTAAAAAATAATGCATAATTATACCAAAATATAAAATAATTATGCTGTATACAAGGATACAAGAATACGGGAATCCGTGGAGCCGAAAATACTAAAATCCAGAGAAATAAGCTAAAATTATGCATTTGGCTAAAAACGCCGCCAGCTATCATGAATGAATAAAAATATAAAAAATTTGTAGACATTTTAACGGATATGCAGTACAATCATACATGGCGGAGTTGGTACTGTACGCTCTGCCCAAAATGATTGCAGAGGTTTGTATTGATGAACAGAATCGAAATCAACCGGAAATGGTGCAAGGGCTGCGGCATATGCGCGGCGTTCTGCCCCAAGAAGGTGCTTGGCCTTGACGAAGAAACGGAGAAGGCCACGGTGGTTAATCAGGATGAATGCATAGCCTGCTATATGTGTGAGCTGCGCTGCCCTGATTTGGCGATCAAAGTGATTAAGGAGGGCGACAAATGAGCAAGGCAATTCTGCTGCAGGGCAATGAAGCCTGCGTTATGGGCGCAATAAAGGCGGGCATGCGTCTTTTTGCGGGTTACCCCATAACCCCTTCCTCGGAAATAGCTGAGCAGTCCAGCATACTGCTCCCCAAAGTAGGCGGCAAGTTCCTCCAGATGGAGGACGAGATCGCATCCATAGCGGCCGTTTGCGGCGCAAGCCTGGCCGGCAAAAAGGCAATGACTGCCACCAGCGGCCCGGGCTTCTCCCTTAAGCAGGAGCTTATAGGCTACGCTGCCATGGCGGAGCTGCCCATAGTTGTTGCCATGATAATGCGCGCAGGTCCCTCCACCGGCCTTCCCACCTCCCCTGCACAGGGCGACGTGATGCAGGCCCGCTGGGGTACGCATGGCGACCATCCCATGATAACCCTTTGCCCCAGCTCCGTTAAGGAAATGTATGAGCTGACCATAAAGGCATTCAACTTTGCGGAAATGTACCGCACACCCGTGCTGCTGATGACGGATGAAGTCATTGCGCACATGCGTGAAGGCGTTGCGCTGGAAGACGATTACGAAGTTGTTGACCGCGTGCATCCCGCCGAAGCGCCCAGCAAGGACTATCTGCCCTACAAGGTTGAAGAAGGCAGCATGGTTCCCCCGATGGCAGCCTACGGCGAAGGCTATCACTTCCACGTGACCGGCCTTTCCCATGGCGAGACCGGCTTCCCCACCAACACCCCCGCTGTGCATGAAAAGCTGATGGCGCGCATAAACGGCAAGGTGAAGGAGAACGACCCCAACTTTGCCATAAACGAAAAGTATATGACCGAAGATGCGGAGCATATATTCGTGGCGTACGGTTCCGTGGCCAGGACTTCCATGAACATAGTCAAGCGGCTGCGCAGCGAAGGCATCAAGGCGGGCCTTTTTACCGTGAAGATGCTTTGGCCGTTCCCCAAGACGGAATATCAGTCCCTGCTTAACGAGAACGTGAAGAACATAATCGTTCCCGAAATGAACCTTGGCCAGTATGTGGGCGAGGTTGAACGGTACACCGAAGGCAAGGCCAAGGTCAGCCTGATAGCTAAGGCTTCCGGCGAGCTGTTCAAGACCGAAGAACTTTACAACGACGTAATGGCGGTGATTTCAAAATGACGAACGTACAAGATTACCTCAGAGAGTCCCATATGCCCCATATCTGGTGCCCCGGCTGCGGCAACGGCATCGTGATGGGAAACATAATTCGCGCCATAGATGAGCTGGGCCTTGACCGCGACAAGACCGTTATAGTCTCTGGTATAGGCTGCTCCTCCCGCGCACCCGGATACATGGATTTCGATACCCTGCACACTGCGCACGGCCGTGCGCTTCCGTTTGCTACCGGCATAAAGATGGCTAACCCCGATCTTCATGTTATAGTAATCTCCGGCGACGGCGACGCCACCGCAATAGGCGGCAACCACTTTATCCATGCCTGCCGCAGGAATGTTGATATAACGCTTGTGGTAGTCAACAACTGCATCTACGGCATGACCAGCGGCCAGTTCTCGCCCATGACTCCTACCGGTAAGTTCGCCACCACCGCCGTTTACGGCAATATCGACCGCCCGTTCGATTTGGTGAATCTGGCCGGCGGCGCAGGCGCGACCTATGTTGCCCGCGGCAGCGTGTATCATGCGATGCAGACAAAGAATTATATAAAGCATGCAATAGAGCATAAGGGCTTCTCCGTTGTTGAGTGCCTGTCCACCTGCCCCACCTATTACGGCCGCAGGAACAAGATCGGCGATGCTGTATCCATGATGGAAAGGCTGCGCGACGACTGCACCATGCTTAAGCCCGGCGTAACGGAATACGACAAGCCGTTCGTCATAGGCGAATTTGTTAACAAGGAAGCCAAGGAATATACCGAGGCTTATGATGAAGTAATTATGAAGGCCGGAGGAAAGAAATAATGGGTAAGCGTATTGAATTCCGTTTCAGCGGTTCCGGCGGACAGGGCATAATCTCTGCCGGTATAATATTGGCCGCGGCCGCCGTGCACGACGGCAAGTATGCCATACAGAGCCAGAGCTACGGCCCCGAAGCCCGCGGCGGCTCCTCCAAAGCAGAAGTGGTAATAAGCGAGGAGCCTATCGATTATCCCAAGGCGACCACACCGGATTACCTGCTGTGCCTCACGGACGACGCATTCAAGACCTATGGCCTTGCGGCGGACGATAAAACGGTTATATTCGTGGATTCTTCCATGCATACCGACGGCAGCGGCAAGAACGTTATAAAGGTTCCCATTCTGCATGCCGCGCATGAGATAAATCCCCAGGGCGCAAACGTTATAGCCGTATCCTTCCTGGTTGGCTATACCGGCCTTGTAAGGCGCGAGAGCGCGCTTGAATCGCTCAAGGAGCAGTTCCCCCGCTTCATAGAAAAGAACATGAAGTGCGCGGAAGCCGGCTTCAGGTTTGCAGATGAGCTGCTTAACAAGTAAAATTACCATATCCCACCTGTTGAAAAATCGACAGGTGGGATATGTATACCCAAACGAAGAAAAATAGTGTAGAATTATAGCATAGATATATTCTGCTTTAACGCATAGAAAGGACGGTACAGTATGGAACCACTCAGGATCGACCATGTAGGTATAGCGGTAAACAGCCTTGACGAAATGAGGCCGTTTTATGAGGCGCTCGGCCTTAAGAGCACCGGCATAGAGGAAGTTAAGGAGCAGCAGGTGCGCGTGGAGTTCTATCCCTGCGGAGACAGCGAGCTGGAGCTGCTTGAAAGCACCACCGAGGACGGCCCCATAGCTAAGTTCATAGAAAAGAAGGGCACCGGCATACAGCATATTGCTATCCGCGTTCCCGATATAAAGGCTGCCATAGCCGAAATGCAGGAAAAGGGCTTCCGCATGATAGATAACGCCCCCCGTTACGGAGCGGGCGGAGCAAGCATAGCCTTCATGCACCCCAAGGCGTCCGCGGGCGTGCTGCTGGAGCTTACCGAAAGAAAATAAAAAAATACAGGTACAACATAAATTAAGGAGAAAAACAGATGGGAAACAAGATAGATCTGCTTTACGAGAAGAAGGACAGGATCGCTGCCGGCGGCGGGGAAAAGCGCATAGCCAAGCAGCATGATTCCGGCAAGCTGACCGCCCGCGAAAGGCTAAACTACCTGCTGGATCAGGGCAGCTTTGTTGAGCTTGACGCATTCGTTGAAAGCCGCTACGACGCCAAGGCCCCCGGCGACGGCGTGGTTACCGGCTACGGCATGATAGACGGCAGGCTCGTGTATGTTTTCGCGCAGGACTTCACCGTTGTGGGCGGTTCGCTGGGCGAAATGCATGCAAAGAAGATATGCAAGGTGCTTGACCTTGCGCTGAAGATGGGCGCGCCCGTGATAGGCCTTAACGACAGCGGCGGAGCAAGAATACCCGAAGCCGTTGACGCGCTTTCCGGTTACGGCAACATATTCTTCCGCAACACGGTCGCTTCCGGCGTGGTGCCGCAGATTTCGGCCATAATGGGCCCCTGCGCGGGCGGCGCGGTGTATTCCCCCGCGCTTACGGACTTTATATTCATGTCCGATAAGACCTCTTACATGTTCATAACCGGCCCGCAGGTAATAAAGACCGTTACCCGCGAGGAAGTCACCAGCGAAGCCCTCGGCGGCGCAATGGTTCATAACCAGAAGTCCGGCGTGGCGCACTTTGTATATCCCGACGAGTATCAGACGCTTGAGGGCATAAGGCGCCTTGTAAGCTTCCTGCCTTCTTCCAACCGCGAGAGCGCCCCTGTAAGGTACTCAGGAGACGATGTGAACAGGGTATGCGAAAACCTGAACGAGATAATGCCCGAAAGCAGCAATAAGGCTTACGAAATGAAGACCGTTATAAAGAGCGTTGTTGACGACGGCGACTTCTTCGAGGTGCAGCCCTACTATGCGAAAAATATGATAACCGGCTTTGGCCGCGTTGGCGGGAAGAGCGTTGGCATACTGGCCAACGAACCCACTGTTATGGCCGGCAGTCTGGATATAAATGCTTCCGATAAGGCCGCAAGATTCATCTCCTTCTGCGACAGCTTCAATATACCGCTCATCACCTTTGTTGACGTTCCCGGCTTCCTGCCCGGCGTGAACCAGGAATACGGCGGAATAATCCGCCACGGCGCGAAGATGCTCTATGCCTATTCCGAGGCTACCTGCCCCAAGATAACCGTTGTTACCCGCAAGGCCTACGGCGGAGCATATCTTGCAATGTGCTCCAAGGACCTTGGCGCGGACATGGTGTTCGCATGGCCCACGGCGGAAATAGCCGTTATGGGTCCGGACGGCGCGGCCAACATAGTTTACCGCAAGGAAATAGAGGCCAGCGAGAACCCGCAGGAGACCCGCAAGCAGATGATAGAGGAATACCGCAAGAACTTTGCCAATCCTTATCAGGCGGCGTCCCGCGGCTTTGTGGACGACGTTATAGAGCCCGCGCTTACCCGCGTGCATATAGCCAGCGCCCTTGCCATGCTTGAAAGCAAAAAGGAAACCCGTCCCGAAAAGAAGCACGGCAATTTCCCCGTTTAAGCCAAGGAGGATATTTATACAATGGCAAACGAAGAAAACCTGTTCACCAGGCCGTCTCTTGACGAATTCCCCGTGCCTACCTATGACGAATGGAAGGCCGCGGCGATAGAATCGCTCAAGGGTGCGGATTTTGATAAAAAGCTGCTCACCAAAACATATGAGGGCATAACCCTTAAGCCCATATATACCGATGCGGACTATTCCGCCAACCCCGAACGCCCCGGCGAGGGCGACTATCTGCGCGGCACCGACCCCGCGGGCTATATGGATCACCCATGGGCGATAGCACAGGAAGTGAACGCCGTTGATCCGGCGCAGGCCAATAAGCAGATACTGCATGAGCTTGACCGCGGCGCTACCGCCGTTAACGTTAAGCTGTGCGGCGGCGTAAAGGTAGAAAACGAAGCGGACATGGCAAAGCTGTTTGAAGGCGTTGTGCTGCCCGCGGCCGGCCTGCACGTAACCGCAGGCGGCTCCGCCATAAGCAAGCTGAAGCTTGCCAAGGCCGCCGTTAAGGACTTTGATAAGGCGGAAGGCTGCTTCGGCGCGGACCCCATCGGCATGATAGCGCTGCGCGGCGGCATAGGCAAAACGCTTGAAAAGGCGTATGACGACATGGCGGAATCCGTAAAGTTCGCCAAGGAGAATGCACCCAAGCTGCGCACCGTTATAGCGGACGGCAACGTATACGCCAACGGCGGCGCTACTGCCGTGCAGGAAGCGGCTTATGTTATAGCCACCGCCAGCGATTATATCGCCGCCATGATGGAGCGCGGCATAAGTGCGGACGATGCTGCTAAGAGCATTCGCCTTTCCGTGTCCCTCGGTTCCAACTTCTTCATGGAAATAGCCAAGCTTAGGGCGATGCGCGTTGTGTACGCGCGCATGGCGCGCGCATACGGCGCGGGTGACGAGGCCGCCAAGGCGGACGTTTATGCCCGCACTTCCGCGTTCACCAAAACGGTGTTTGATCCCTATGTAAATATTCTGCGCACCACCACGGAAGCTTTCTCCGGCGTTGTTGGCGGAATAAACGCCATGAGCGTTTCCCCGCTTGATGAAGCCATCGGCGAAAGCGACGAAACCAGCAAGAGGATAGCGCGCAATCTGCAGCTTATGCTGCGCGAGGAATTCGACCTGCTGCATCCTGTGGATCCCGCAGGCGGAAGCTGGTATGTTGAAACCCTTACCGGAGAGCTGATAAAGGCGATATCCGATAAATTTAAGCAAATAGAGGCTAACGGCGGCATGTATGCCATGCTTGAAAAGGGCGAAATACAGGCCGAAGTTAAAAAGGTGCTCAACGAGCGCTTTAAGAAGCTGGCTACCCGTGCGGACAGGGCCGTGGGCACCAATATGTATGCCAACATGACCGAAAAGCCGCTTGAAAGGGCTGCAAAGCCCGCGGGACAGCCATGCTGCAGCGGCAGCATGGCCATGCACATTGAACCCATCGAACAGCACCGCTGGACGGAGCAGTTTGAAGCGCTGCGCAAGGCTACCGACGATGCGGCGGAAAAGACCGGCAAGCGCCTGAGCGCGTTCCTTGTGAACATGGGGCCGATCCCCCAGCATAAGGCCAGGGCGGATTTCTCGCGCGGGTTCCTTGAGGTGGGCGGCATAAACGTTATTGGCAACGATGGCTTTGAATGCCCCAACTGCGCCGTTAAGGCGGCGGTGGAAAGCGGCGCGGACGTGGCCGTTATCTGCTCCACCGATGATACTTATCCGGAGCTTGTTCCAGCCATTGCAAAGGGCATAAAGGAAAAGGCGCCGAATATGCTGGTTATGCTTGCGGGCGCACCTGCGGCAGAGTTCAAGCCCAGCTATGACGAGGCGGGCGTGGATGAATACATTCACGTTAAAGCAAACTGCCTTGAGATACTTAAAAAGATACAGTCCGAGAGGGGGATAGGCTGATATGAGCACAAGACCCGATTTTTCGAAAGTAGATTTTACCGCTCCCTGCATTGAAAAGGAAACAAAGGAGCAGTGGGCCGCGCGCGTTAAGGCCGAAACCGGCATGAGCGTTGAAGAACTGGTCACCCATACCATGGAGCAGATAGACGTTCAGCCCAACTATACCCGTGCGGACATTAAGGATGCCGTACACACCGGTTACACCGCCGGTCTGCCGCCTTTCCTCCGCGGGCCGTATCCCACAATGTACGTCACCCGCCCGTGGACCGTTCGCCAGTATGCCGGTTTCTCCACTGCGGAAGAATCCAATGCATTTTATAGGCGCAACCTTGCCGCCGGTCAGAAGGGCCTTTCAATAGCGTTTGACCTTGCTACCCACCGCGGCTACGATTCCGATCATCCCAGAGTGGTTGGCGACGTTGGTAAGGCCGGCGTTGCCGTTGATTCCATACTGGATATGGAAATACTGTTCAAGGGCATTCCGCTTGACCAGATGTCCGTTTCAATGACCATGAACGGCGCGGTGCTGCCCATAATGGCGTTCTACATTTTGGCTGCCGAAGAGCAGGGCGTTGATAAGTCCAAGCTGGCCGGTACCATACAGAACGACATACTCAAGGAGTTCATGGTGAGGAATACTTACATCTATCCCCCCAAGACCTCCATGCGCATAATTGGCGATATTTTCGCTTATACCGCAAAATATATGCCCAAGTTCAACTCCATCTCCATCTCCGGCTACCATATTCAGGAAGCCGGTGCAACTGCGGATATAGAGCTTGGCTACACCCTTGCGGACGGCCTTGAATACATCCGCACCGGTATCGCCGCCGGACTGAATATAGATGCGTTCGCGCCCCGCCTGTCCTTCTTCTGGGGCATGGGTAAGAACTACTTTATGGAGGTTGCCAAAATGCGCGCGGGCCGCGTGCTGTGGGCCAAGATAATAAAGGAATTCGGGCCGAAGCTTGATAAGTCCATGGCGTTGAGGACGCATTGCCAGACCTCCGGCTGGAGCCTTACCGCGCAGGATCCGTTCAACAACGTTGGCCGTACCTGCATGGAAGCCATGGCTGCCGCGCTTGGCCATACACAGAGCCTGCATACCAACGCCCTTGACGAAGCCATTGCCCTGCCCACGGACTTCTCCGCGCGCATAGCAAGAAATACCCAGCTTTATATTCAGGACGAGACTCGCGTTTGCAAGGTGGTCGATCCTTGGGGCGGTTCATACTATGTTGAAGCCCTGACCGATGAGCTGATAAAGCGTGCATGGGGCCATATACAGGAGGTTGAAAAGCTGGGCGGCATGGCCAAGGCAATAGAAACCGGCCTGCCCAAGATGAGGATAGAAGAAGCCGCCGCGCGCCGCCAGGCCCGCATAGACTCCGGCCGCGAGAATATAGTCGGCCTGAACTATATGCAGCTTGAGCACGAGGACGCAATAGACATTCTTGAAGTTGACAACACCGCCGTACGCGAGGCGCAGATAGCAAGGCTGAATAAGCTGCGCGCCAATCGCGACAATGAAAAGGTTCAGCAGTGCCTTGACGCGATCACCAAGTCCGTTGAAACGGGAGAAGGCAACCTGCTTGAGCTGGCCGTTGAGGCCGCCCGAGCGCGCGCAAGCCTGGGAGAGATATCTATGGCAGTAGAAAAGGTCTGCGGCCGCCATAAGGCCGTTATACGCTCCATTTCCGGCGTATATTCCAAGGAATCTTCCGATACCGCCGCGATAGAGCGCGTAAGGAAGATGACCGATGAATTCGAAAAGCGCGAAGGCCGCCGTCCTCGCATAATGGTCGCCAAGATGGGCCAGGATGGTCACGACCGCGGCGCCAAGGTAGTCGCTACCGCTTATGCGGACATGGGCTTTGACGTGGACGTAGGTCCCCTGTTCCAGACCCCTGCCGAGACCGCGCGCGACGCCGTGGATAACGACGTGCATATCGTTGGCATGAGCTCCCTTGCCGCCGGACACAAGACGCTGCTGCCGCAGCTGATGGAAGAGCTGAAGAAGCTTGGCCGCGAGGACATAATGGTAATAGCGGGCGGCGTTATCCCGCCGCAGGATTATGATTTCCTGTATAAGGCCGGCGCGGCTTGCATATTCGGGCCCGGCACCCGCATACCCGAGGCCGCGGAAGAAATGCTCAATAAGCTTAACGAGCGCCTTGGCTACACCAAATAAAAATGGCAGAGAACAAGGAAAACTATAAACCCGAATGGACTCCGGACGGCGCGGGAAGCGAATTCGCTTCCAGCGTTATGCCGGGGATAGAAGGCAGCGGAGTGCAGGAAACTGCGCCCCGCCCCTTTTCGCGTAAACAGATGAGCGTGGAGGAATATGTTCAGGGCGTGCTAAGCGGCAACCGCCGCATTCTGGCGCAGGCCATAACCATCGTGGAAAGCAATTCCGAAAAGCATTTCGCATTGGGACAGGAAATAATCCGCCGCATTCTGCCCCATACCGGAAACAGCGTGCGCGTTGGCATAACGGGCGTGCCGGGGGCGGGCAAAAGCACATTTATAGAATGCTTCGGCAATATGCTTTGCGATAAGGGGAGGAAGGTTGCTGTGCTTGCCGTGGACCCGACAAGCAGCATCTCACGCGGCAGCATACTGGGCGACAAAACGCGCATGGAACGCCTTTCAAGAAGGAACGAAGCGTTCATACGCCCGTCTCCTTCCGGCGGAACATTGGGCGGGGTAACACGCAAAAGCCGCGAAACCATGCTCCTTTGCGAAGCGGCCGGATTCGATACCATTCTTGTTGAAACCGTGGGCGTGGGCCAGAACGAAACCTCAGTGCGCGCAATGGTGGACTTTTTCCTTGTTATAACCATTGCCGGCGCGGGGGACGACCTTCAGGGCATAAAGAAAGGCGTTATAGAAACGGCGGATGCTATTTTGGTCAATAAGGCCGACGGGGACAATAAAACCCGCGCGCAGGCCGCCAGGGCCGAATATGAGCAGGTGCTCAGATATCTGCGCCCTGCGACCGAAGGCTGGACCACGGGAGCATACACATGCTCCGCCATAACGGGCGAAGGCGTAGAGGGCATATGGAACGTTATACTCGGCTTTATCAAGCAGACGCGCCGCACGGGCGTGCTTGAATCCCGCCGCGGATCGCAGACCATGGAATGGGTAAAGAGCATGACGGACGATTATATCCGCACGATGATCTATTCCAATCCGCGCGTGCAGAAATGCATGGACGAACTGAGCGGGCAGGTAATGAGCGGGGACATGCCGCCAACGCTTGCCGCCAAGGAATTGATAGACACCATCGAAGCAGCGCTAAAAGCCTGAAACGCATAATTAAACATAAAAAGAGACAGTCATGCGGCTGTCTCTTTTCTGTATGAAGAATTGATTTTACATGTCCAGCACCTCAAACTTCTTTGCGGATATGCGATATGCCATATATGATGTAAACCCGTATATCACCGCGCCTATGGCAAGTATGATGCACTTCGTTCCCATGTTTTCGGGATCTGGCGTATCGAGCACATCGCGGAAGAACGGAACGGCAAACGCGCAGGCTTCCGCAATGCCAATGTACACAAACGTTACTATGCTTGCGCGGGCGAATACACGGCCGACCTTATCAGGCCGCGAAAAATAGCCGGTGAAGAAAACATAGTTAAAGACGGCGAGCATTATGAAGCTTAGCCCGAAAAAAGCAACGTTCGGATCCATTCCGGCTTCATTTGCGCCAAGGCCCAGCGCGCGGCGGGCGAACATGAAGCCAACCGCCAATACGCACTGCGCAAGCTGCAATATAACGGCGAACACAATGCGCGCGCGCACGGCGTCCCGCTTCCTTATGGGCAGGGAGAGGGAATATGTAAGATCGTGATTTTCGCGCCCGCTCAGGCAGATGAAGAATATGCCCAGCGTGTTATAGAAAAACAGCACGTACATGGGATAATTTGGAATAAGCATCATTGAACTGAGCAGCAGAAAAAGCACCGCCGCCGGATGCAGAGCAAGCTTAAATTCCTTATACAACAGCTTTGACAGCATGGCTTTCACTCCTTTTCAAGATGTATCATGGCCGTTTCAAGATCGGCCGGGGTAAGGCGCACAAATGCGGGCAGCTTGGCTGCGTCCCGCTTATTCACTATGGCGGTGTAGCCGTGCTTGGCGGGCTTGGCGCCTATGAGCAGCGCGCTTATATCGGCGGGTATTGCATCGGCGTCTATTTCCGCGGCCATATACTGCCCAAGGAACTGCTCAAGCGGCATGCTTGCGGCGATCTCCCCGCGGCGTATATATGTTATTGAATCCGCGCAGCGGTCAAGGTCGCTTGTTATATGCGTGGAGAAAAGTATGCTTACGCCTTCGTGCTGAAGCGAAAGGAAAACATCCAGCAGATCGTCACGCGATACGGGATCGAGCCCGCTTGTTGGTTCATCGAGTATAAGCAGCTTCGCCCTGTGGCTCAGCGCAAGCGTGAGCGCATATTTCACCTTCATGCCGGCGGAAAGCTGATCCGGAGTTTTGCTTTCGTCCAGCTCAAACCGCGCCATATAGCGGCGGTACGCTTGCTCGTCCCAATCATCGTAAAAGCGGCGCGTAACGTTGGTTATAGTCTTGATTTTCTTTTTTACATAGTAATCTACGCCGCCGGAAACAAAACCTATCTGTTTTTTTATCTCCAGCTCGTTCTTTTCAAGTTCCATGCCGAAAAAGCGTATCTCTCCGCGGCTTGGATGCACCAAATTGAGTATTGATTTGAGCGTGGTGGTCTTTCCCGCGCCGTTGCGGCCGATAAAGCCCATTATAGTGCCCTGTTCAACCGAAAAGGAAACATCCTTCAGGCTGAAGGATGGGTATTCCTTGCATAATCCTTTTACGCTAAGCATCTCCATTCAGGTAGCCTCCTTCTTGGGTAACATAGTTTGCGCAACGAGTGTTGCTTACATTATACACATATTGACAGCGCCTTGTCAATAACGTGCGATTTGACATGGATTTTACATAACATTTCTTTTTGATTTTACACGGAATGGGTATTATTTAAGCATAAACAAAAATGATTTGAAGGAACCGAAAGGAGATAAGAATTATGAAGAAGATTATGATGATCGTGCTTGCCGCGATAACTGCGGCGGCCATGCTTGCGGGCTGCGCAGCCGATAACGGCAGCGCGGGCGGCAGCGTTTCAACGGACGGCTCAACGTCCATGGAAAAGGTGATAGGCGCGCTTGGCGAATCGTTCATGGCAAACAACCAGGGCACAACGTTCACTTACAATCCCACCGGCTCAGGCTCCGGCATAAAGGCCGTGCTTGAAGGCCGCTGCGACATCGGCCTTTCCAGCAGAAGCCTGAAGGACGACGAGAAGGCCGAGGGGCTTAAGGAAACCGTACTTGCATATGATGGCATCGCCATAATAGTGCATCCGGATAACCCCATAAACAATCTTGACCTTGAAACCATCGCAAAGCTTTATACCGGCGAAATCACCAACTGGAAGGATGCTGGCGGCAGCGATGCGGAAGTGGTGCTCATAGGCCGCGAGGCGGGCAGCGGCACAAGGGACGGCTTTGAATCCATCACCGGCACTGCCGACAAGTGCCGGTATCGCCAGGAGCTGACCTCCACCGGCGACGTTATAACCACCGTATCTCAGAACCCCAACGCCATCGGCTATGCTTCCCTTGCCTCTCTGAAGGACAGCGTTAAGACCCTGACCGTTGGCGGAGTGGCTCCCAGCGAGGAAACCGTTAAGGATGGCAGCTACGTTGTACAGCGCCCGTTCATGCTGGTAACCAAGGAGGGTGCGGCCCTCAGCGAGACTGCGCAGAAGTTCTTCGACTACACCACCAGCGCCGATGCGGCGGACATAATCGCCAAGGCCGGTGCGGTAGCCGCGAACTGAGCGTGAACAATACAAACCTTAATGATCGGGCGGCCGAAGGGCCGTCCGACAGCCACGTTAATAAGAAAGGAGCAGGCATGAAGCAGAATAAGAAGCATACAGCAAAGCCGATAGAAGCCATTGTGCACGGAATATTCCTTGTGGCGGGACTTATAACCGTGGGCTGCGTGCTGCTGATAACGGTTTATCTTATAATATCCGGCCTGCCCGCAATAAAAGAAATAGGCCTTATACCGTTCCTGTTCGGCAAGGTGTGGGCATCCACGGCAAAGACCACCGAGCCTTCCTTCGGCATACTGCCGTTTATACTGACCAGCGTATACGGCACATGCGGCGCAATAGTGCTGGGCGTGCCGGTAGGCTTTATGGCAAGCGTGTATATTGCAAAGCTTGCGCCGAAGAAGCTGAAAGTCGTAATGCAGTCGGCAGTGAGCCTGCTTGCGGGCATACCAAGCGTTGTATACGGCCTTGTGGGCATGCTGGTGCTTGTGCCGGGGATAAGGAAGCTGTTTAACGTGCCGGACGGCGCAAGCCTGCTGGCGGCGATAATAGTGCTGGCCATAATGATACTGCCTTCAATAATAAAGGTGTCCGTAACGGCGCTTGAGGCCGTGCCGAAGGAATACGAGGATGCATCGCTCGCTCTTGGTGCAACGGAGGTTGAAACATACTTCAGGGTATCCGTCCCAGCGGCGCGCAGCGGCATTGCTGCGGCGGTGGTGCTGGGCGTTGGCCGCGCGATAGGCGAGGCAATGGCGGTTATGATGGTTTCCGGCAATGCGGCGAATATGCCAGGGCTTTTTGAAAGTGTAAGATTTCTTACCACGGCCGTTGCAAGCGAAATGTCCTATTCCGGCGGGCTTCAGCGGCAGGCGCTGTTTTCCATAGCGTTGGTGCTGTTCGTGTTCATAATGCTTATAAACGCGGCGCTCAATTTCTTCCTGAAGCGGGACAAGGAGGCGTAAATAAATGAATAAAAAGCTTTCGCCCGGCCGCAGGGCATATACGGCTGGCATGAAGGCGCTGATGTATGCGTCCACAGCCGCGATAGGCGCGCTGGTGCTGCTTTTGATAGGGTATGTGCTTTACCGGGGCATACCGAACATAACATGGAAGTTTTTGACCACGGCGCCCAGCATACTGAACGACACGATAGGCATTTGGCCTGATATACTGAACAGCATTTATGTTGTGATAGCAACCATAATAATCGTGCTTCCGCTTGGCGTATGCGCGGCAGTATATCTTAGCGAATATGCATCGAACAAAAAGCTTGTACGCGTTATAGAATACGCTGCGGAAACGCTTTCCGGCATACCGAGCATTATATACGGCCTTGTTGGCATGCTGTTCTTCTGCGAATTTTTGAAGATGCAAACCTCGCTTATGGCGGGCGCGCTCACGCTTGTTATAATGAACCTGCCTACGGTAATGCGCACAACGCAGGAAAGCCTTAAAACCGTGCCGCAGAGCTACCGTGAAGGTGCGTTCGGCCTTGGCGCGGGCAAATGGCGCGTAATACGCACGGTGGTGCTGCCGGGCTGCGTAGACGGCGTTATAACCGGCTGCATACTGTCTGTCGGCCGAATACTCGGCGAATCGGCCGCGCTGCTTTTCACGGCGGGCATAGCGCACGTTGTGAACGGCTTCTTCATGGGGCTTAAAAGCTCCGGCGCAACGCTTACGGTTGCGCTGTATATTTATGCCAAGGAGCGCGGCGAATTCGGCGTTGCGTTCGCAATAGCGGCAATACTTATGCTGCTGACGCTGATAATAAACCTGAGCGCGGAAGCGGTTGCAAGAAGCTTTAAGAAGAAAAGGCAGATATAGACTAAGCGCATGGAAGGGAGAGAGAATATGGAAGCCAATGAAAAGAGCATTTTGAGCGTGAAAGAGCTTTGCCTATGGTACGGCAACCATCAGGCGCTGAAAAATATAAACATAGATATACCTAAAAACAGCATAACGGCGCTGATAGGCCCGTCCGGCTGCGGCAAATCCACGTTCCTTAAAACGCTTGACCGCATGAACGATTTGATACCGGACGTTAAGATAACGGGCAGCGTTGAATACAAAGGGGAGGATATATTCGCGCCGGGCGTGGACGTGAGCGAGCTGAGACGGCAGATAGGCATGGTGTTCCAGAAGCCGAATCCGTTCCCTATGAGCATATATGATAACATTGCCTACGGCCCGCGTACCCACGGCATAAGGAACAGGGCCAAGCTGGACGACATTGTTGAAAAGTCCCTGCGCGGCGCAGCAATATGGGACGAGGTAAAGGACAGGTTGAGAAAGAATGCGCTTGGTCTTTCTGGCGGGCAGCAGCAGCGCCTTTGCATAGCGCGTGCGCTGGCGGTGGAGCCGGACGTGCTGCTGATGGACGAGCCCACGAGCGCGCTGGACCCCATATCAACATCCAAAATAGAAGAACTGGCCATGCAGCTGAAGGAGCAATACACCATAGTCATTGTTACACACAATATGCAGCAGGCCGTAAGAATATCGGACAACACGGCGTTTTTCCTGCTGGGCGAGCTTGTTGAATACGGCAAGACGGAGGAGATGTTCTCCCAGCCCACGGATAAGCGCACAGAGGATTACATTACAGGGAGGTTCGGATAATGAGAAGCCGGTTTGACAATCAGCTTGCGGAGCTGAACAGGGAACTGATAGAGATGGGCGCAATGTGCGAAGAATCCATAAGCATGGCACTGAAGGCGCTTATGGAAGGCGACAAGGCGCTTGCGAAAAAGGTTGCCGGGCTTGACGTGGCGATAGACCAGAAGGAGCGCAGCATAGAATCCATGTGCCTGAAGCTTTTGCTTCAGCAGCAGCCCGTTGCGCGCGATTTAAGGCAGATATCCGCCGCGCTGAAGATGATAACCGACATGGAGCGCATAGGCGACCAGGCTGAGGATATCGCGGAGATAATAACCTATCTTAGCGACAGGAGCGCCGCCAACGAGCAGCTTATGCGCGAAATGGCGAACGCGGCTATAAAAATGGTCACGGATAGTGTGGACGCATATGTAAAACATGATACAATAATGGCGGAGAAGGTCATTGCCGCGGACGACGTTGTTGATGCGTATTTCGACAGGGTGAAGCATCAGCTCATCAAAAGAATAGCGGCCGACCCGACGGACGGCGAATATGTGCTGGATTTATTGATGATAGCCAAGTATTTTGAGCGCATTGCCGACCACGCGGTTAACATTGCCGAATGGGTAATATTCTCCGTAACGGGAGTGCATAAGGAGGACTAAAGTGCATGATATGGTGCGTGGAGGATGACGCAAGCATTCGGGACATAGAGGTATACGCGCTCAGCTCCGCGGGCTTTGCGGCAAGGGGCTTTGAGGATGGCAGCAGCTTTTATGCCGCCATAACCGGCGAAAAGGAAAAGCCGCAGCTTATTGTGCTGGACGTTATGCTGCCCGGCATTGACGGAATAGAGCTGCTCAGGCGCATACGGGCCAACGCCGCGCTGAAACAGATACCCATAGTCATAGCCACGGCCAAGGGCAGCGAATACGACAGGATACAGGGGCTTGACCTTGGCGCGGATTATTATCTGACCAAGCCCTTCGGCGTGATGGAGCTTATATCCTGCGTGAAGGCGGTGCTCAGGCGGTGCGGCGCGGCAAAGGAAGCGGACACGCTCAACGCCTGCGGCATAAGCATGAACACACTTGAGCATACCGTGAGCGCAGACGGGGAGCGAATAACGCTGACATACAAGGAATATGAGCTGCTGAAGCTGTTCCTTTCCCATATAGGCACGGCGTTCACAAGGGAGCAGCTTATGGAACGGGTTTGGGGAACGGACTACATGGGCGAAACGCGCACAATTGATATGCACATACGCACGCTGCGCCAAAAGCTTGGCAAATGCGGCGAAAGCATCAAAACCGTAAGAAACGTTGGCTACCGGATGGAGGAAGGGCAATGACGAAAAGAATATTCAGGGCTATAATGCTTGTTGCGGGCATAATACTGCTTGCAAGCCTGCTGATAATAATGGATTGCTTATACGAATACTTTGCAAGCCTGCAGGAAAGCGAGCTGAAGGATCAGCTGAGCCTTGCGGCGGCGGGCGTTGAGCAGGGCGGGGAGGAATACCTTGCCCGCGTGAACAGCGAAAGATACAGGCTGACATGGATAGCGCCCGACGGCACGGTGAAATACGACAGCGGAAGCGACAAAAGCACGCTGGACAACCACGCCGCGCGCGAGGAGGTGCGGCAGGCGCTTGAAGCCGGAGAAGGGCAAAGCACGCGCTATTCGGCAACGCTTATGCAAAAGACGATGTACTACGCAAAGCGGCTTGACGACGGCAGCGTAATAAGAATATCCGTAAGCCGGGCTACCATTGCAACGCTGGCACTGGGCATGCTGAGGCCTGTGGTAATAATAGTGCTGGCGGCGCTTGTACTGGCGATAGTTATGGCGAACAGGCTGGCGCAGAGGATAGTTGCGCCGCTGAACGCGCTGGACCTTGACCATCCGCTGGACAACGACGCATACGAGGAGATAGCTCCGCTGCTGAGCCGCATAAACCGGCAGCATACGCAGATAGACGCGCAGATGCGCGCGCTGGACAAGAAGAAGGACGAGTTCAACGCCATAACCCGCAGCATGAACGAAGGACTTGTGCTGCTGGATGAAAAGGGGAGCATAATAAGCATGAACCCTGCGGCAAGGCAGCTATTCAACGCGGAAGAAAACTGCGCGGGCCACGATTTTATTACGGTGGATAGGAACCCCAAGCTGAGCGAGGCCATATGCGCCGCATACGACGGCGGCCACGGCGAGACGACCATCGACCGCGGCGGCAAGGTATATCAGCTTGACGTGAGCCGCATAGAATCCAACGGAAAGACCATAGGCGCGGTAATACTCGGCTTTGACATAACCGAAAAGCAGAATGCGGACGCCATGCGCCGCGAATTTACGGCAAACGTTTCGCACGAACTGAAAACACCGTTACAGGGCATTATAGGCAGCGCGGAGCTGATAGAAAACGGCATGGTGAAGGCGGAGGATATGCCCCGCTTTGTGGGCCACATTCGGCAGGAGGCGCAGCGCCTCGTTACGCTGATAGGGGACATAATAAGGCTTTCGCGGCTGGACGAAGGCTGCGATATGCCTACGGAGCGCGTTGACCTGAAGGCGGTTGCGGCGGAGGCTGCAAACGATCTGCGCACGGAGGCGGACGAAAGGCACATAGGCGTTGAGGTGCGGGGTGAAAGCGTCTGCATAACCGGCGTAAGGCGGCTATTATATGAAATTATTTACAACCTGTGCGACAACGCCGTTAAGTACAACCGCGCGGGCGGCAGCGTAAGCATAACCGTGGGCGAAAAGGACGGCCTTGCAACCGTTACCGTGGCGGATACCGGCATAGGCATACCCGAAGAGCATCAGGCCCGCGTGTTCGAACGGTTTTACCGCGTGGATAAGTCCCACTCCAAGGAGAGCGGCGGCACGGGGCTTGGCCTATCCATAGTCAAGCACGCGGTAATGTATCACCACGGCAGCATAAGGCTTGAATCCGTCCCGAACGGCGGCACGACAGTAACCGTTTCGCTGCCCGCGTAAAGTGGGTTTTTATATGCGGAGAGTCTCCCGTGCGCGGGCGGCTCTTTTTTAACAAAAAATTCACCGTTTTTCGTTTTCTCTCTTGCTTTTTCTCTCGTTAAGGAATACAATATATTCCGTGTAATACTAGGGAACCTCTGATTTAATCGAAACCATGAACGAAACGATAAAATATGATATAATAAAGCCAACAAATAATGGTGGTGAAAAGAAGCGAAGCAGGGAACGTTTACTGACATTGAGTACAGCGGTCGTAAAAAGAAGACAAGACGAGAAGGATTTCTTGAGATCATGGATGAAATTATTCCATGGGATGAATGGGTAGGCGTAATTGAACCGTATTATCCCAAGGGAAAACGAGGACGTCCGCCTATGGGTATCGAAAAAATGCTGAGGATGTACCTGCTTCAGATCTGGTTTAATCTGTCTGATCCTGCAACTGAGGACACTGTCTATGACAGCTATGCAATGCGGAAATTTACAGGCATTGATTTTCTGAAAGAATCCGTGCCGGACGAGACAACACTGTGCAAATTCCACCATCTGCTGAAAGTAAACGGCTTGAACAAGCTGTTTTTTGAAGCAATAAACCGAGTCATGGTACAAAGCGGTCACATGATGAAAGGCGGTACGATTGTGGACGCCACGATTATCGAAGCGCCTAGCTCAACAAAAAATGTAGAGAAGGCTCGCGATCCGGAAATGCATCAAATCCGAAAGGGTAATGAATGGCGGTTCGGTATGAAATGTCATGTTGGCGTAGACGCTGGAAGTGGATTGGTTCATACCGTTACGGTTACCTCGGCGAACAAGCACGATATTACCGAAACCGTAAATCTGATTCGGGAAGATGACGAAGTCGTTTATGGCGATTCAGGATATCTCGGCGTTCAGAAACGCTCTGAAATTCAGCAAAATGAGCATTTTTCCAAGGTCGATTTCAGAATTAACCGTCGTCCAAAGAGTTTACCCAAAGTAAGCGATCATGCGATTGATTGAGAACGGTATATTGAGCATCGTAAATCTTCCATCCGCAGCAAGGTCGAGCATGTATTCCGAATTATCAAGTGCCAATTCGGTTATAAAAAAGTCGTTTACCGCGGATTAAAGAAAAACGAAAATCGTTTATATGCCCTGTTTGCCTGTGCCAATTTGTATTCGCTGGCGATTGCCGGTCGAAAACTTTCCACAACATAAATCAAGGGGGAAGTCTGCCCTTTTACAGAAAAGAAAGCAGCTAATCAGCGAAAATAAGCATATTTGAGTATAGATAAGCCCTGTATTCTGAAAAAACGCTTGAATGGCGTGTTAGACCAGAATATAGGGCTTATTATTCAGAGGGCCACCAAGTCAAGCAAGTGCAACACCCTGAGAAAAGGAAACTTCGGCGGGGGATTTCCAACCGAGGCATTTGCGAGGACGGTTGTTGATCAGGTCCGTCACACGCCTGAGATGCTCTTCGGAAAGGGTGTGAAAATTGTAGCCCTTGGGGAAGAAAAAGCGAAGCAGGCCGTTGGTGTTCTCGTTGGTGCCGCGCTGCCATGGCTTGTGCGGCTCCGCAAAGTAGATCGGAGCGCCGATGGCTGCTTCAAGCTCCCTGAACTGAGAAAACTCCGAGCCGTTGTCCAGAGAGATGCTCTTTACATTCACACCTTTGAGCATCTTCTCGATTGCTTCCCTTGTTTCGCCCGCGTTGCGGCTGCGGATTATTGAGGTGAAAAGGAAACGGCTCTTTCGGTCTACGAGCGTCACCAGCAGCCCTTTCCCAGTTTTGCCGTAGACCGTATCTCCCTCAAAATCGCCTATTCTCAGCCTGTTGCTGATTTCATCCGGCCACTCTGGTATTACGCGGTCGGGATGAATAGTGTTGTAGTTGGCATCGCGCCGCACAATGCGTTTCCCGCGCCGTCTAAGGTGAGTTTTTGCGCTTATCTCAGGAAAACGGCCTGCCTTGACGTACCTGTAAATGGTAGAAACGCACAGCGTTTTTTCATCCGGAAACAGCGAATGCCAGCGTCCGGCAATGGTTTCCGGCGACCAGCAGCAGCCGAATCCATCAAGTATGAAATCCCATTCCTTCGTGCCGGGCAGAATGGCTTTCGGCAGGCAATCCCTTCTTCGCCGAATGTAAAGATTCTGGGCGCGCCAGTGATTGTACCAATACTTATTGTCCGGCTGTTTGCGCGGCTTGTACTTGGCGCGGTTTCTTTTCACCTCTCGGCTTATTGTCGAGGGGCTTCGTTCAAGGATTCGGGCAATTTCCCTGAAGCTTTTCCCTTCAGCCAAAAGTTGTTGTAGATATTTCCGCTCATCCAGTGTAAAATGTGTGTATGACAGCATGTCCACCTCCGTGTTCTTGTTGGTGTGGTAACTACATTTTACACCCTGGTGCCCATGCTGTCTTTTTTCCACTGTTGCACTTCGTATGATAACCTGTCAGGTTCCCTAAAATTATGCGGTACGGACCGACATTTTTTAGGAGGAAGGAAACATATGAGAAATCAAGTGTTCAAGAAGCTGTTTTCCGTGCTGCTTGCGCTGATAATGGTGGCAGGTCTGCTACCCGCGTCAGCAATGGCAGGAGGGTGGGGAGCAATGGACGTGGATACCACGCCTGAGCTTACGGAAACAGTGCAACCGACGGAATCGGCTGAACCCACCGCGCCGACCGAGACGGAGACTCCCGAAGAGCCTGCGGCAACTCCCGAGGCCACCGAAGCTCCCGAGCCTACGCCCGAGAACCCCGCGGCCACGGTAGAGCCCGACACCGGCCCTACCCCCCGCGGAGGAAGTCATCCTCGCTCCCGTGAACGAGGTGGCTGTGCAGGCGGCGAATACGGAGACTGATACGCCATTTACGGTCGATGAAACGACATCTTTAAAGCGCACTAGCGTTGGCAACGTGAATTACCGTGCGGTCATGCTGGACTGTGGCCGTAAGTATTTCAGCGTTGGTAATATCAAAAAGCTGATTGATACCATGGCTCAGTATGGCTATAACCAGCTTCAGCTTTCATTTGGCAACGGCGGTTGCCGCTTCCTGCTGGATGATATGAAGCTTGTGTTTACTGATGCCAATGGCGTAACGGTCACATTGAACAGCGACGATGTAAAGAATGGTATCAAGGCAGGGAACGAGGCGTTTAATGGAGATGTGAGCGTCCTGACGGAAACTGAAATGAGTGAAATCATCAGCTACGCCAAATCGAAAAATATTGCTATCGTCCCTATGCTGAATATGCCCGGCCATATGAACTGGTTAGTAGCATCTTTTGGCACATATGCCAACGGCGGCGATAAATTGGATATTATAAATGAAACTGCTCGTCACTTTGGTTACGCTCTGCTGAACAAGTATGTGCAGTATTTTAAAGACAAGTGTAAATTCTTCCATTTCGGTGCGGACGAATCCGGATATACCGGCGATAATATGACCAAGTTCCTGACCGGCTGCGCCAATGTTATAGTGGATGCCGGTATGATTCCCCGTGCGTTCAATGATTCTACTCGTGGTGCTACTATGCCCAAGAGCGTGCAGGTCACTTATTGGATTTATGCAAGCTATATACAGAGTAAATATGCATATGAGCTGGATAATAACGGCTATGAGCTTATCAATACGCATGGACGCTGGTACTATGTTGTAAACAGTGGCGATGCAGATGCCACAAAGAGTGTGCAGTATGCCAAAAATGTTACTGTTGAATTGCCCATGCTGAAGAAGGAGAAGCAGGACAGCTGGCCGAATAACCTGCATACTTATTTTGATTATAATAATAGCATCGTTTCGGAGAACAATCACAAGAGCACCATGTTCTGCATTTGGTGCGACAATTCAACCGGAATGCCTGCTGAAAATATTATCAGTACGGAATCCTATGGCGCACTGACACGGCTTCAGGAGTTAGCGAAGCTGTACTGGGGCGACGAGTTGAACCAAGGCACAACGCCCATAATTAAAATGGATGACAACACAGATATTCCTGCGAGTATTAAGGTTGGCGAAAGTATAACGCTTAAAGCTAACAAGGAAGTTTCATGGGAAACCACTACTTCAAATTTAGTTGAAATTGCTGCTACCAGAGCAGTTAAAGGTACAACTGCTACCATTACCGCCAAAGCGGCAGATGATGCTGTTATTACCGCTACCGCCGATGACGGAAGAAGGACTGAAATACATCTCAAGGTAACTGCAAACGGCTTGGAGAACGTTGAGCCGCTGGAGGTTGAACTGTGGATAACAAACCGTTATGTTGGAAGGACGCAAGCCGAAGCAACGGAGACAGGACACTTTGTACGTATAGCAGCTAAAGATGCTTATGTTGAAGATGGTATAACATTAGCGAGCCAAGTCCCCAGCCCCGCTAAAGATGCAAACGGTGAGACAGACATTTTCTGGAAGGGCGTTGTATTACAGAACGGTGAAAAGCAATATTTCTCTGGTAGCGCAGATGATAGTGATAAGTCTGGTAAGGGTAAAGACTTTACCCAAGTCAGATATTTTAACAATGAATGGCAGTGCTACTATAATGGGAACTGGAATGGTGTCAAAGAGAATGATACTATAATAGCATATTATATGCAGAAATTCCCAGTATCCCCTGAAATCAATACTACAACGCGAGACTTTGGATCGTATGCAGGGAAGAAAGACACCGACTTACCAGGCTGGCCAGGGTATATAGGATACATGGCTACGGCGTTCGCAGTTGTTTATCCGGGTTATACAATGTCACCCAAGGACGATTCCGCTATATATAAAGAAACTACAATGCTTCGGTATGCTACTAATACCAATTTAGCGGACAAGTCCCTGACGCCAGGCATTGTGTATGCGGAGAATAACAGCGAATATGAAATTGAGAAAATAACAATTACGCGCGGAAAGCATACCCAGAACACAGCCACCTGGACAAAAAATGATGATATCACATGGGAGAAGGTGGAGAACGATGCTGGTAAATTGTGGTATAACGAGAAAATTATATGGGAGGCAGATAACCCTGCTTATGGGCATATCCCATATGTAAACCTTGATGGGAGCGAATGGTACGCTAAAGAGATAGGAGATTCATTCCTTATATTGATTTACCTTAAGGTTGTTTTGAAAGATGATAACCTGAATGTTGTCTACTGGGATGATAACGCTAATAGGCAGATTAACCCCACGACGATACAGATAGCTGTCAAAAACGGCGTAACTTACGTTGACCAGGAAAACGGACTGAAGAATGTTAATCCGCTTAAGACTGGGGAAATAACGTTGCCGGATAATGCTTACATAAATAACAACGTTGGAAACCCGCAGACATTCAATAAGGATATAACCATCATTAACGGTGTTGCTTCCAACTATCGCAGTGGTATATATAAGTATGTTAGTGCAGATATATCCAATGACGGCAAGACACTGACACTGCATTACGACCTGAAGCAAGGTGCTGGCAAGACATTTGTAGTGGACTTTGGCCTGCCTGTCGCGATTCCATTCAGCGAATTTGGTATCAAATCCGATAGTGCTGTAATATCTTTCTCGGCTGCAAATAGCAACATGCTGGAAAGAGATGGCGAGTATGGTCATGGTAAGATCGATAAGACTAATAAGGTTGTAATCTATACTTTGTTTAAAACCATAAACAATAAGACTGCCATTCCGGTCTACATATATAATGAGAACGGAGAAGTAATCAAAGAGAATGGTGAACCTAAGGCACTTACCGTCTATGTCATCCCCGCCACGAGCGTCTACTACTAGGACAGCTTTGCGAAGTTTACCAACGGCAGCGGCGCGGCAGTGGACGCAAAGTGGACGGCTGACGGAAAGGCCGTGAACGATTCGCCCACCCAAGCCCTCGAAGCGCTTGGCGAAAAGACGAACCACAATGTCTACGGCTACGACCCTGCTTACGACAAATGCACCATGTTCTCCATGGGCAGCGCGCGCAAGGTGACCGTGACCAGCGACATGGCAAAGGATGGCGTAGTCTGGCCGACGGCGCAGTTTACCTTCAAGGGCACCGGGTTTGATATCATCAGCTTGACGGATAATACGTCGGGTGCGATATTTGTGGATGTGTATGCCGGCAAAGAAGCTAAGGGCACTATGGTCAAGAGCTATATAGTTGATAACTATTATGGCTATAAAAAAGTTGGTGATAAATGGGTTGTTGATAAAGAAAGCACTAACGCGCTTTATCAGATACCTGTTATGCAGGTGCGTAAGCATACATATGGTGAGTATACTGCGGTAGTGACCGTGTTCTATGACAAGGCATTCGACCATACTAAGGCTGGTACTTCATATAGCTTCTGGCTTGATGCCGTGCGTGTGTATAACCCGATGGGCGAAAGTAAAGACACGGGCGATACATATAAGGATGACAACGAGAGCTTCCCGCAGTACATCAAGCTGCGCGATGCCATTGTTGATAAAAATGCATCCTTGGCTGGGAACGGTGCTCTGTTCATTGATGGCGGCAATACTGCTAATATAGCTACTTATGCCAATATCGGCCCGAACAACGAGGTATATCTTGCCAACGGTCAGGCGATAATGTTTAAGCTGACCGGTAATCTTGATAAGATTGCTGCTGTGCAGATTAGTGCGAAGTCGCCCAACAGCAATGAAACTAATAAGGCTAATATGGTTATTGGAGATAGCAACAAACAGCTTAGTACCGCTACCGAGATGTATTATGACATCACAGATGCTGCTAAGAATGGCAATGCTATTACCATAACAAACAATGGTAATGCTATACTCTCACTGACCAACCTGAAGATAACCTTCAAGGAACAAGGCAGCGTAAGCCTTGGCGCGATGAATGCCGAAGAACAGGCTGCATCCGTAATGGCGGTTCGTGCGCTGTTTGCACCCGCGCCGGTAGAGCCGGAGCCCGAGCCGGAGCCTGAAAAGACATTTGAGCCGGAGCGGTTCGAGGCAGGCTGGAGCAGGAACGTTATGCAGGGCAGGAAGGCCACGCTTACCGTTAAGACCTCCGAGGACGTGGAAGCCATTACCGTGGACGGTCAGCTCATAAGGAGCTACCGCACCCGTACCGAGCGCATGGGCTTTGGCCGCCGCGCGAAGCGCATAACGTACAGGGAGTTCACTTACAGCATGGTGGCTCGGGAATCCGCGGACTTCAGCGTGACCGCCATCAATGCGGAAGGCACCGAGAGCGAAGCCATCACCGCGCGGCTTACCGTTAAGACCCGTCCCAACAGCATGCGCAATATGTGGGATTGGTTCAAGGGTTGGTTTTAAGGAAAGGGGTGAAAAACATGAAAAAACAATATGTTATGGCGAGCTGTACCTTGGCGGCATAACTTACCGCGTGAGCGTGAACGGCCTTGCCGCAGGGCAAAGCACAACCTGCTACGCCGGACACTATTCAACCGAATACAGCAAGCTGATGTTCGCCACATATGAACACTGAACGCTTCACCTTCGGCGGGGTAACGCTTGAAGTGCGCGGGCAGGACGCATGGACGGTATCCAAGGCCAGCGCCCGCTTCCATGCGGAGGACGGCGCGGAAACGAACCATGTCATATCCGTGGAATACAGCCCAACCCCGCCGCCCGTGCCCGACCATGCCGTGAAAAACGGCCCGGTGAGCCGCTGGCGCGAAGGGGAGGCGCTGCATACGCTCAGGGTATACGGCGCAAGGCAGTTTTCGTATGCCGTGCGCACGCAGGGGCAAACGCGCCTTGTGTTCGGCGAAGGCTACCGCAGCACAATGTATTCCCAGGCAATACTTGAATCCGCCGATATGTTCGATATTCTGGCGGGCTATGGCCAGCTTGTGCTGCATTCGTCCTATGTGCTGCCGCCAAACGGTAAAGCCGTGCTTTTCAGCGGCCCCAGCGGCATAGGCAAAAGCACGCAGGGCGCGCTGTGGCAGCAGTGTGCCGGCGCGGATATTATAAACGGGGACAGGACGCTCATCCGCACGGATGACCTTACCGCAAACGGCGTGTTCTATTCCGGCACGTCCGGCATATGCAAAAACGCCTCAGCGCCTATTCGGGCGATAGTGCTGCTTGATAAGGCTGATGAAAATACGCTGCGCCGCGCCGGGGCAAAGGAGGCTTTTGCCGCTGTGCTGAGCCAATGCTCATATTATCAATGGGATGCGGAGTCGGCAATACATATGACGGATTTGGTAGCTGGGCTGGTGCAGCGTGCGGATGTATATCGGCTTAGCTGCCGCGCTGACGAAGGGGCGGTGCGGCTGCTGCAAAACGAATTGTTTGGGGGATAAAATGGAAAATAACAGCGCAGAACCGCGCCTATCATCATATCTTCATGCAAAGGCCTGCCGGGCGGGAACGCCGCTTGCGGGCAATTTTGAGCTTACGCCGCGGTGTAATTTCAACTGCAAAATGTGCTATGTTCACCTGAGCGAGGCGGAGCAGAAGCGGCGTGGCGCGGAGCTGAGCGCGGACGAATGGCTGAGCATTGCGGAAACGGCGCGCGGCGAGGGTATGCTTTTCCTGCTGCTTACGGGCGGGGAGCCGCTGATAAGGCCGGATTTTAGATATATTCTGAGCGAGCTGAAAAAGATGGGCCTAATGGTGAGCATAAACAGCAACGCTTCGCTTATAGATAAGGATATGCTGGACTTTTTCCGCCATGAGCCGCCGTTCAGGTTCAATATAACCCTTTACGGTGCAAGCGGGGAAGCATACGAGCGGCTTTGCGGCAGCAATGCGTTCGATAGGGTGCTTGCTAACATACGCGCGCTGAAGGATATAGGCATCGGCGTGAAGCTGAACGTATCGCTTACGCAGTATAACGCGGCGGACATGCAGCGCATTTATGAAATTGCCGAATCGCTCGGCACGCCCATGCAGCTTGCAACATATATGTTCCCGCCCATACGGCGCAACGCCGCAATGGTTGGCGAAAACGATCGCTTCAGCGCGGAGGATGCCGCCATGTACAGCGTAATGTGGGACAGAATGCGCTTTAGCGAAGAGCAGTTCCGCGCGCGGGCGGAGGCCATGCGCCGCGGCATAAGCGTAAGCGAAAATACGGACTGCGAGGGCACACCCGGAGAGGGCATAATGTGCCGCGCGGGCAGGAGCGCATTCTGGATAAACTGGCAGGGCATAATGACCCCCTGCGGCATGATGACAGAACCTGTGGCAAGCGTGAAGGAGCTTGGGTTCATAAAGGCCTGGGAAGCTACAAAGGCGGCAACGGCACAAATACGCCTGCCGGCGGAGTGCGCCGTATGCGGATATAAGCATGCGTGCCATGCCTGCGCCGCCATGTGCGTAACGGAAACGGGGCATTTTAACGTTAAGCCGGAATATGTGTGCCGCATGACGCACGAAACGGTTCGGCTTACATTGGAGGAGGAAAGCAAATGAAAATACTGAAACGGCTTATTAAGCGAAACATTGCGGGCGATATCATACTGGTACCCGTAGGGGATGCATCGCTTGAAATAAAGGGGCTTATAACGCTGAACGAAACGGGAGAGTTCCTGTGGGACGCGCTTGAAAAGGCGGAAAACGAAAGCGCGCTTGCGGCCATGCTTGCCGCGGAATACGATGTTGATACGGCAACGGCTGAGGCCGATACAAAAGTTTTTTTGCAAAAACTGAAAGAATTAGGTATAATCGAATAGTAAAATAAAACTACCGACGGAGTGGGGGATCTTGACGGGAGTATATTGTGTTTTTTGCAGAACCGGTTTTGAAGCGGGCATAGAGTCCCGCCTTAAGCGGCGCGGTTACGCTACGCTGGTTCCGAAAATAAAAAAGTTTAAGCCGAGCGGAGGAAAGCTGGTTGAAAAAGAACTGCGCCTTCTGCCCGGCTATGTGTTCTTTGAAACGGACGAAAAAGAGCTTGACGTACGCTCGATAAACACGCTGCAAAATGCCATAAAGCTGCTGCAGTATGATGACGGCGAATATCGCCTGCGTGGTGCCGATTTGGACTTTGTTGAGTGGATACGGCGGCACGCTGGCACGATAGAGCCGACAAAGGTAATAAAGGAAGGGACAAAGATACGCTTTGTGGAAGGCCCGCTATGCGAGCTTAACGGGCGCGTGCTTAAGGTAAACAAAAGCCGCAGACAGGTGCAGATAGAACTGAACAATGCCGACGGCCTGTTGAGCACGATTTGGTGCGCTATTGAATACGTTGAACCGGAGCAGTCTATTGAATAACCGATCCGGTCCTTTTAGCTTTGATTAAGCCACATTATAAGGAAGGCTATGCCGAAATTGAGCACAGTAAGCGCTGGCATACCAAGCTTGAATGAGGTATGCAGCGTTTTATGATGGAATACCTTCATGCCAAGCACTCCGCCTATTCCGCCGCCAAGTGCAGCCACTGTGAAAAGCGACTTTTCGCTTATGCGGCGCGCACCCTGCTTGGCCTTTGCTTTATCTATGCCCATCATAAGGAACAGTATAAGGCTCATTATGCCAAGATATGTGATGATGATTGTGAACAGAGTTTTTTCGTCCATATTATTCATCCTCGCCGTTATCGTCTGATTTATTTGCGTTGTTTGGACACTCGCGGCAAAAGCGCGGCGCCTTCGGGGAGGAAACAATATCAAGCACGTCGCGCGGCGGCAGGCGAAGATTGTCCCACATGCCGTATTTTTCCGTGTCTGCAATTGCGTTCATTATGCGCTCCTCTGCGTCCGGTATAAGGCCGGTAAAGAAGCGCATCACCTGCTTCATTTCCTCGCGCTTGGTGTGGCCTGCGGCGGGGCAGTTTGGCTTGCGTATTGGCAGCTCCAGCCGCGTGGCGATGCTGAGAGCCTGCTTTTCCGGCAGGAATACCATCGGGCGGATAACGGTAACGTCCTTGCGGCCAAGGTATGTTACCGGGCCGAAAGTATTCAGCCTGCTTTCGTAAAGAAGGCTCATGAAGAAGGTTTCTATAACATCGTCTCGGTTGTGGCCAAGGGCTACAAGATTGCAGCCGCGTTCCTTGGCGGCGTCGTTCAGTGCGCCACGCCTAAGTTTTGCGCAAAGGGCGCAGGGGTGGCTTTCCTTGCGGATGTTGAACACAACATCGCCTATGTCGGTTTTGATAATGTCAAAAGGCACGTCTATGCTGCGCGCAAATTCCTCCACCGGTGCAAGATCCTGATTCGTCAGCCCAAGATCGAGCATCACGCCGCATACGTCAAAATGCCTGTAACAAAACCGCTGATACAGCTTTAATCCATACAGCAGCAGAAGGCTGTCTTTTCCGCCTGATACGCCAACACATATTTTATCTCCTTCGCGTATCATATTGTATCTTTCGTCCGCGCGGCGGATGCAGCCCAAAACTCTTTTCATGTCCTTAGTCCCTTTTTTGTCGCTCATCTTTGCAGTATACCATAATTCGGCCCCGAAAAGAACATATAAAATGTATTTATGTATTTAAGGTGAATTTGTATAAACCGCTATTGCCCAAACGCATGAAAAAAGGTTATAATAATACATGACCATTTCAGTAGCGTTATTGAACGCAGAGGGAGGCTCAACTTGATAAAGGTAATCTTTGGCGAAACCGGCGCGGGCAAGACCAAGCGCATAATTGACATTGCTAACGAAACGCTTAAAACGGCTAACGGCAGCATAGTGTTCATCGATAACGACAGCCAGTATATGTTTGGCTTGAAGCATGATATCCGCTTTGTGGATGCTTCGGAATATCATATAGACAGTCCCAAGATGTTTTTCGGCTTCGTTTCCGGCATTGCGGCGCAGGATTTCGATTTGGAATACCTTTTTGTTGACGGCTTTATGAAAATAGTCCATCATCCGCTGGATACCCTTGAGGATCTGTTCAAGGAGATGGCAGCGTTTGCCGAGCGCCGCAAAGTCAAGCTGGTGCTTAGCATAACCGGCAGCGTAAATGATGCGCCCGCGTTCCTTAAGCCCTATATAGACGAAGAATAATTATTCATGCCGTTGCGGCGGCGCATAAGCTGCGCTGCCGTGCGGCGTTTGTGTGCGCAATTTATGTTGCATTGCGCGCTGAATTATGATAGAATACAACTTGCGCCGGAATGATGGAATTGGCAGACGTGACGGACTCAAAATCCGTTGTTGGCAACAACGTGTGGGTTCGAGTCCCACTTCCGGCACCAGATACGGAGTTCGTGTTCAGCCACGGACTCTTTTTTGAGGTTGATAAGAGATAAGCGGGACTCGAAGGGAACGTCCCGAAGGGCAAAAAGTATCCAGTGAATACTTTTTGAGTTCCCCGGGCTGGCGGCGATACTGCCCCAGTATCGCCGAACGAGTCCCACTTCCGGCATCAAATAAAGATCCCCCCAGCTATAGCTGGGTGTACGTAAGACAGTATTGCGCTAAGATTGACGAAGCGGCACGAAACCGCATGGAGCTGATCGTGCCGGAACTGGCGAAGCGAAACGGCGTGACCGAGAAACTGAAAGCCGACACCAAATGGAATGGGTACGGCAGATGAACGCTTGCAAGGCACAGGCAGAGGAAATTGTGAAAATCGAATTGATTTACGATTGAGTGAGGAAGTCCGGGCAGAAAACTGTTCGGACTTTTCTCATATATTCCAAAGTTGCGGTAGAATTGTTCACAAGTTTTATGGTATAATTTAAATACAAAAATTGAGCAACAAATCGGAAGTTGTGGAGGTGATCTACATGGCAAAACACGAGTTTGGAATTATGATGGATGCTCCTCAACAGGGCAAGCGATATGACGAGTATGAACCGTGGAAATATGCCTGTATTTCTGTTGATGACGCCTATTTGGAAGGCGTTGTCGAAAGGCTTACATCCATTGACTTCTATTGGCATACACTTTCCGTCAAAGGCAAAGGGCTTGCATACTGTGGTGTTACACTTGTTCCACCTTGTTCGCTAAAGGCATTTATTGATGTCATTGCAGATAATTCTGAACTATCCGAACTAAAAAAGCTGTTAGAAAAGGCATTAAGCAATAACAAGTGGGTAATTCATTACGGACTCTGATAGAGATAAATTCCAGTTTGTCGAACTGATAAAATCCCTTTAGGAACTAAAGGGCGCACTTCTATACTCTCCTAACGGGAGTATCGTGCGTC
>ENA-UONX01000016-UONX01000016.1-human-gut-metagenome-genome-assembly--contig:-P74old-NODE-16-length-264647-cov-106.245000_pt1 | contig 264647 bp, 216 predicted proteins | sample MGYA00242466_ERZ724013 | MGnify/ENA metagenome assembly ERZ724013 | reverse complement strand
AAACAGAAATAACTGTTTAATTTTCAATTAGATAGAGATTGTATGATGTTTCGCAACATAGGTCGTCAAAGGGACCTCCAATCCGATCAGTTTTCCCAGCACTTTCAATTCCCGATTGATCTTTGCCAGCACCTTATGGATGCGGTTGAAAATCTGCTGTGCGGTCTTGTGTTCCGCTCGGTCGAGAATCGGGAAGATATAATCTTCTTGTGCGTGGTTGTCCCTGCTGTATTTCCCGATAATCTGCAAGGCGTTCGGCACGAGCTGAAAGGATAGCAGTTTCTGGGTTTTGTGACGGGAGTAATAGATTCTGCCTTTTATGAGGTCCTTGTAACGTAGCCGTGCCATGTCTCCGAAATTCATTCCTGCCGTAAAGTAGGAGAACAGGAATAAATCCTTGGCAAGTTGTCGGTACTCCGTTGTATGTCCCTCTGTAATTTCGAGATCAATCAACCGTTGAATGTCCTCTTTGTCGATGGCTCGTTTGCGGGTCTTGGCCCACAAACTGCCCACTTGGTAAAGGCTGAACGGATTTTGTTTGGTCTCGATCCGCCCCTCTTTGACCGCCTTGTTGTAGATGGCCTTGAAAATGGCGAACCGTGTGGCGATGCTGTTGTCCTTGTTGCCGCGTTTCCGCAGGTATAGTTCCAACCCTTTCAGATAGTCGAGGTCGATGGCTTCCATGGCCATGCTGGTCGGTTTGTAGCCTTCCAACACTTGCAGGGCATATCGGTGCTTGGTCGCCGAATGAATCTTGCCGAGCGATTCCAACCGCTCGATCTCTTCGTTGAATCCTTGTTCGATGGTGATTCCTGCGATACGGGCGGTTTTTACCTCGAACAGCGTATCGAAGTTTACGGGAATATCCAACGCCTCCAGCCTTTTGATCTTCTTCTGAAATCCTGTTAATGTGCCGTCGATCTTGCTTTGCAGAGCGGCACGATCGGGACAATCCGCTGTCAGCATTTCGGCCTCTTTGTTCCAGTAACAGGGTGCAACAGAAAGTCCGAGAGCCACTAGTTTTGAGGTGCGGTTGTGGGTAAACCGAAGCATCAACGGGGATCGACCGTTTTTGTAGACTCTGTCTGTTTTTAGAATAATCTTGATTTTCATCTACTTGCGTATTCTGCAAGTAATTGAGAGAAGCGATGGCGGTGTCCAACAAAGTGTCCAACATTTGCGCTCGGAAGCCCTTTTTTGCCCCTTTTTCACTCCCGAAACGGCACAAAAAAAGAGGCTACTTAAATCGTAACCTCTTGATTTTGAGAGCCGAATCCGAGATTTGAACTCGGGACCCCTTCATTACGAGTGAAGTGCTCTACCGCTGAGCTAATTCGGCCTTCACGGGCTTTGTACCCCTTTTCCTTCCCTTTCGGGACTGCAAATATCTGCAAAAAATTTTTTTCCTGCAAGAAAACTGCGAAAAATTTCTCATTTCTTGTTATCTTCGCGGAAAACTAATCCATAAATGGCTGCTTTTGTCCTCCCGTCATGCGCTTTCAACCCGGTTCCGGTACAAGGACGCCGTGCGGACCGGGTATCGGTCGGTTGTCTTCGTATATGGCGGTGTGTGTGGCATTTTGTATCCACGATCTTCAAATTTCGACGCGATGATGCGTAAAGCCTTTCTTGAGCCTACGGCCGACCAGACCTTCGAAGTGGTGGGAGACGGCCCGTACAATTTTGTCCAGGTGCTGGAGCGTTCCCGCCGCTTGCAGGAGTCGGGCGATGTCGAAGGGGCTTGCAACGAGCGTTTCCAGGCTTTTCAACGCCTTGCCGCACTGATCCCCGATGACGAGGAGGTGAACCTCGAGTGGTCGCACCGCAATTCGCGGGCTGCGCTCGAACTGATCCGGGCTTCGGCCATCGACCACTTTCTGATCAACGACTTCGAAATGTCGGCGGCCCTGCTCGAACTGTTGCTCGAGCTCGATCCGGAGGACCATCTCGAGGGCAGCGAACTGCTCGCCTTCGACTATCTGGCCATGGACGAGCAGGAGCTCTTCGACGAGGTGATTAACGATGTCTCCGACAAGGCGGCCAGCCGCGAGGTGTTGTTGCTCTGGTCTGCCTACCGGCGCGACGGATCGTTGCCCGATGGAGAGTTGAAACGCTTCCGGACGCGCTTTGCCCCCTATTTCGCCGAATTCACGGCCGACAGCCATCCGGCCGATGCGGCCTACCTGCAGGATATCGAGAGCGAACATCCCTCGTTGGCGGCGCAGGCCCGTGAGTTGTGGCTGCAAACCGAGAACCTGTGGGTGTTGTGGCCCGGATTCATCGAGGCGCTGAAGGCTCGCCGTGCGGAGGCATAAGGCCCGCGGGACCAGATTCCCGGCAGATGTGAAAAAGCCGGATCCGTATCGCGGATCCGGCTTTTCCGTCTTTGCCCGTCGGCTGCGGGGCTATTGCTCGTTCTTTGTCTTGCGGTTGCGTACCAGCTCCTTGAAGCAGTGGCGGCAGATCGGCTCGTAGGTGTCCTGCGCTCCGAGCATCACCTGTTTCTCGTCGCTGGTCAGGCGGTGTGAATGGTGGGCGAGGTTGCCGCAGCGCACGCAGATGGCGTGCACCTTCGTCACGTATTCGGCCGTAGCCATCAACGCCGGCATTGGGCCGAACGGCCTGCCCGTATAGTCCATGTCGAGTCCTGCGACGATCACCCGCACGCCGTTGTCGGCCAGTTGTCGGCAAACATCGACGATGCTTTCGTCGAAGAACTGTGCCTCGTCGATGCCGACCACATCGACATCCGAGGTCATCAGCAGGATGTTCTGCGGCGATTCGACCGGCGTCGAGCGGATGGCGTGGGCGTCGTGCGAGACGACCTCCTCCTCCGAGTAGCGGACGTCGATGCAGGGCTTGAAGATCTCTACCCGCTGGTGGGCGAACTGTGCGCGTTTGAGGCGGCGGATCAACTCCTCGGTTTTGCCCGAGAACATCGAGCCGCAGACCACTTCGATCCAGCCCTTGCGGCTGGCATTTTCCAGAAACATGTCGTGTGTGCTGTTTTTTCGTTTCGTCGTGTCGTGAAGCTGCCCGATGGGCTTCGGTTTTCGAGGGAAAGCCTGCTGTCGCCTCTTCCGGGGGATCCGGTGTTTGGGAACCCCTGCTCCGCAGAGAGGCGGCGGCTTCGGGACGGAGGGCAAAGGTAACAATTTAATCCGGTTTCGTCAAGAGCCCCGGACGGGATCGGAGTCCGCATCGCGTCGGCCGGAGACGGGCTGCCGGAAAGAGAAACCGGACGCCCCTTTTGCGGGGCATCCGGTTCCCTTTTCGATGTTGTAGAATCGGCTATTTCCAGAGTTCCTGCTGCTCGAGGTTTTTGTTGAGCAGAATCTCACCCGACGGGATCGGCATGAGGTAGTACTTCTCGAGCCATCCCTTGCCGGCCGACGTGGGATCCTGATAGAAGTAGAGGTGGCCGGCGTTACCCTGTGCGGCCAGCTCCGAAGCCGACGCCTCGGTGGTGCCGCCTTGTTTCAGGATACCGGTCTCGCCCAGCGAGATCGAGCTGATACCCTGCGTCGTGGCATTCTCCACATAGGCTCCGTAGTGCTGTTTGTTCACATACCAGTCGGCCTTCTTCCAGCGGCGGACATCCTCGAACGAGAAGCTCTCGCCCATGAGTTCGATCAGGCGCTCGCGGCGGATCTCCCACAGCACGGGATCGACGCTCGGGTCGCGGTCCGGGTCGAAGTCCGAACCGATCTCGGCCACCGTCATGCGGCTTACCTCGGCGCGGTCACGCAACAGGTTGATGCTCTGGTCGGCCACGGTCTGGTTGAAGGCTCCGAGCTCGAACTTGGCCTCGGCGTAGTTGAGCAGCACCTCCTCGATCTTGAAGAGCGGTTTGTCGGAGATCTCCTTGGCGACGTTCTGGTCCTGACGGTCCCAGCCGGCATGGTGTTTCCATACGAAGTATCCGCTCTTGCACAGCTGGTAGGTCTTGCTCGAGTTGAACGGCGTGAGGCCTGCAGCCAAGGCGCCGTTCATCGCGCCGGACGAGGAGAGCGAAGTGTTCGGTACATTGGGCTGGAGGTTGCCGCCCCAGTTGCCCGAGGGCAGCGCCTTGTGGCCCGAGATCAGGTAGTAGCCGGTCTGTACCTCGGGGATGCGGTATACCGGTTTGCCGTTGTCCGTGAGGTTCGTTTCGTTGCCGCGCGACGGGAACTTGCGCAGGTACTCCATGTACTTGTAGCCGTTCGACTCGTCGTAGGTGAAGTCGTTGATGCCCGTGCTGGTGGTGTTTACGTGATAGGGCGGCATGACCGTCTGCCACAGACGCGGATCGCGGTTGCGGAACGTCTTGTAGATGTCGCAGTTGGCGTAGTCGTAGGGCTCGCCCTCGGAATACGAGTTGTCGGCGCCGTTGTAGTCGTAGTACTTCACCTTGGCGTTGTGGATCGGCAGGCCGTCCTTGGTCAGGTAGAGGTCTACGGTCGATTGGGGCATCTCGAGCGATGCCGAGCCGATGTGCTCGAAGTGGCCCAGACGGTGCATCTTGTAATCCTCGGTATACTTCATGTAGAGGATCACGCCCGGTACGCCCTGCAGGTTTTCGGTCGTCCACAACTGGCCCCATCCCTTGCCGGGATAGGTGTCGCCGCCCGACGCGTCACCCGCGTAGAGGGTCGGATAACGGGACATCAGCTCCTCGGAGAGGCGGACGCACTCCTCGAGCAGTTTCTGCCCGGTGATGTATTCGCCCTCCTCGGCCACGTTGTGGTACTTGCGCCACGTTCCCTCGAACAGGGCGAAGCGGGTGAGGAATGCCTTCACGACATCGCTGTTCAGCGTGTTGGGTTCGGCCAGGTCGTCCTGGATGTTGTTTATGCACCAGATCAGCTCGTTGTAGATCTGGTCGGCCACGTAGAGCCTCGAGTCACGTGCCTTGTAGAGCTCCGGCGACGTGTCGTCGAGCAGATGGTCCACGTAGATGATGTCTCCGTAATTGACCATCAGCGCATAGTGGTTGAAGGCGCGGAAGAAGCGGGCAATGGCCTCCAGGCGGAGCCGTTCGCTGTCCGAGCAGACGGGATCCTGAATGTGCTTGAGCATCAGGTTGGCGGCACGGATGAACTCATAGGGCGTGCTGTAGGTGCCGTCCGAGGTCGGAATCGAGACGTTCTGTGCGGCATAGGGGTTGTCCACCGTGCCGGCGCCGTATCCGTAGTTGGTCAGGATGCCCGACCAGATGTCGCGGGTCGAGGTGCCGAGGGCTCCGCTCACGGGTATCGGGCCCGAGTAGATCGTAAAGCCGTTGAAGCAGTTGTAGAGCGTCAGCAGATAGGACATGCTGGAGTTGTACGAGGTGAAGGCACTTGCTTCCGTGGTCGTGCCTTCGGGGTAGCGCTCCAGAAACTCGTCGTTGCAGGAGGTGCTGCCCAATGCAAGCGCCCAGATGGCAAGGATATATGCTATTTTTTTCATACGAGTGATCTCTGTTTTTTTTGTTACAACGTGAAATTCAGACCGAACGAAACGGTGCGGTAGAGCGGGTAGCTCCACGAGAGGGTCTCGGGATCGATGCCCTTGGGCAGCGAGGTGAACGTGGCGAGGTTCTCGATGCTGACGAACAGACGCAGGTTCGAGACGTGGATCTTGTTCATCCAGCGCTTCGGGAAGGTGTAGGCCAGCGTCAGGTTCTTGATGCGCAGGTACGAGGCGTCGCTGAGCATGTGGTCGTTTGCACGGCGGTTCGATCCGGAGTTGGCGATCGTACCGCTGTCCGAGCCGTAGATACGCGGCAGTTTGGCGTTCGGATTCACGGGCTGCATATAGTCGGGGCTGGTCGGGTCGGTGCTGATCGGCTTCCAGTAGTCGGTCGTGCCCTCGAATACGGGATACCACTTGGCGTCGCCGGCGGCGAAGGTGTAGAGCAGCTCGCCCGTGTACATCCAGTCGCGCTTGCCGACTCCCTGCAGCATGACGCTCAGGTCGAATCCGGCGTAGCTGATGCCGAAGTTGATGCCGTACTGCAGGCGCGGCAGCGAGTTGCCGATGACGGTCATGTCACCCGGCTCACTCAACGTGTTCTTACCGCTGTTGATATCGTTCTCGTCGCTGTCCGAATACTGGTGGTCGTTCAGGTTCTTGAATTTGTAGTCTCCCGGGCGGGGGCTGTAACCCTGCAGCGTCGGAACGCCGTCCACGAGTTCCCAGCTCGACGTGTCCTTGAAGTCCTCGACCGTATAGAACCCGTCGTAGAGGTATCCCCAGATCTCGCCGACATTCATGCCTTCGTACAGCGAGCCGAGGCTCTTGCTCGAGTTGAAGTTCAGCTTCATGACCTTTGATTTGTAGTCCCAGAGGTTGAATCCCACGTTGTACTGCACCTTCTCGCCGATGTTGCCGCGCCATCCCAGCTGGAGTTCCCAGCCGCGCGTGCGCATTTTGCCGACGTTCTGGTTCGGGGCTGCGACGCCCAGCACACCCGGCAGATCGACGCCTTCGGAGAGGATGTCCTTCGTGTCGCGCTGGAACCACTCGAACATACCGGTCAGGCGGTTGTTGAACAGCGCGAAGTCCAAACCGACGTTCGACGTGGTGATGGTTTCCCACGTGAAGTTGGCGCTGACGAGGCCCGGCGTGCCGAGCTGTGTCACGTAGTTGGCGTCATCGTTGCCGTTGAGCCATACGGTTGATTTGGTCGAAAGGCCCATCGAGGCGATGTAGTCGTAGTATCCGGCCGAAGCCTGGTTGCCGATCGATCCGTAGGAGAAGCGCGGCTTGAGCTGGTTGAGCCACTTGCGTGTGCCCGACATGAAGTTCTCTTCGGCGACGTTCCATGCCATCGAGAACGAGGGGAAGAAGGCGAAGCGGCTGTCCTTCGGGAACTTCGACGAGCCGTCGTAACGGCCGCTGACCTCGAGGATGTACTTGCCCTTGTAGTCGTAGTTGAAACGGAAGAATCCGCTTCGGATGCCGAAGTCCGCATAGGAGTCGCTCACGGTGACCTTGCCCTGTGCGTTACCCATCGACGGGATGTCGATCAACGCCTGCTCTTCGGCCTGCGTGTTGTAGTACTTGTAGTCGTAGTCCTCTTGCGAGAAGCCGGCCATCAGCGAGAAATGGTGGTCCTGGGCTACGTCGATCTTGTAGGTAGCGTAGGCATTGAACGAGTTGCGCGTGTCGAAGAAGTGGCGGGCGATGTAATAGTCCTTCGAGGGGATGGTTTTCGTGGTCTCCTGGATGTCGGTGGCCTGCCACATGCCCGAGAAGTAGGTGAAGTCGGTCATCTGCTTCTGGTAGGTGTACTCGAAGACGGCCTCGAGACCCTTCACCGGGCGGAACGTCGAGCGGAACAGGAAGCGCGGCGTGTCGATGGTAGTGCGCCGGGCGTTGCTGTTGTCGATGATGGCGCGCGGGGTGAGGATCGTATATCCGTTCGGGTCGGTGCCGTCCGGGAGGAAGTTCATCAGACGGGTCGAGTAGAGCCAGCCGCCCGATTCGTCGTTCAGGTAGCGGCGCTGCTGCTGCGAGTAGGAGAAGTCTGCCTCCTGGGTGAACCATTTGGTGATGTCGGCCCCGATGTATCCTGAGAACGACATGCGGGTGTAGAGGTCCTTGTTACCGACAAACGGCCCGTTTTCACGGTAGCTGTTGCCCGACATGCGGAAGCGGATGTGCTCCGTGGCGCCGCTGACCGAAAGGTTGTGGTTCTGCGAGAAACCGGTCTCCATCATGCGGTCGTAGATGTCCTTCTGCGAGAGGTAGTAGCGCTTGCTGTCCTCGTTGGCCACGAAGATGCCGTTGCTCTGGAGCGTTCCCAGCCCCTCGAGGGCGGCACGGTCGGAGTTGTAGAGGTTGAGGTATTCGAGCCACTTGTCGATGTTCTGGCCTGCGGCGGCATAGGAATTCGAGTTGAAGGCCTCCTTGTAGATGGGCAGGTAGGTGTCCAGCCGTGTCTGCTCGGGCGTGCCGATGGCGTTGATGATACCGAAGTTGTTGCTGTAGTTGGCCGTGATGCGCTCGTTTCCTTGCGGCCTCTTCGTTGTGATCAGCACGACGCCGGCGGCGGCACGTGCACCGTAGATGGCCGAAGCCGAAGCATCCTTGAGCACCGTCACCGACTCGATGTCGTTCGGGTTGAGGGCGTCGATGTCGCCTTCGACGTTATCGATCAGGATGAGCGGAGAGAGTCCGGCGACAGCCCAATTGCCGTTGGAGTCCTTACCCAGAGAGGAGGTGCCGCGGATCTGGATCGACTTGCCGGTCTGGCCGGGGGTGTTGCCGCTGCTCGACGAGATCATCAGGCCCGGGACGGCACCCTGGAGTGCGGCTGCGACGTTCGGCTGCGGACGGTCGCCGAGCACCTCGTCCATCTTGACCGTGGCGACGGCGCCCGAAAGGTTGGCCTTTTTCTGCACGCCGTAACCTACGACAACCACGGCGTCGATGTCGAGCGCCTCTTCGAGGGTGACGACCATGCCCTGCGAGGCGGGGAGGGTCTGCGGCTTGTAGCCTACATACGAGAATTCGAGCGTGGCCTTTTCGGTGACGGTCAGGGTGAAGCCGCCGTTGAGGTCGGTCGTGATGCCGTTTGCGGTGCCGGTTTCGAAGACGGTGGCGCCGATGATCGGTTGGCCGTTCGTGTCGATAACCTTGCCCGAGATCTCGATCGTCTTGGAATCCTGGGTTTCTGCTACGGGAGCGGGCGACTCAGCTGCGGTTGCTGAATTTCCCCCCCCCATGCTGGCAGAAACGAACATAGCCGAAGCTAAAAAGAAGAAGTGGAGAATTGTTCGTCTCATAGACATTTAGGTTTAGGTTTCTTATTCGGGACCGATTCTCCGCCAGGGGGAGGTGGCGTAGGGAAAAGGGCTCGAATTATAGTGCAATATAATAAAAAAATAACATACATGGGGTAAAAAGAGGGAAATTTTTAACGAAATGGTCATGTGCATGTTCGTTGTGTCTTCAGGCTTGTTTCTCCCTTTCTTCGGGACTCTGCCTTCGGAAGCAGTCAGGGGTACGCGGCAGGGGCAATTGGCATGTATAAGTGGCGGTTGCGGAATGATGCGGTGGTATGTTCGGTTTTTTGTGTGGCATGTTCGGTTTTTTTGTCCCGGGACTTCCGGTTGCGGGATGAGGAAATCTTCCGAAAGAGGTGGAATAAAAAAACGGGACTGCTTTTTGGCAGTCCCGGTCCTGTTTTTTTCAAAAATACCTACAGACACTCTTCGAGGCGCTCGATTCGGGCGCCGAGGGCGTTGAGCCGTCCGTCGATGTTCTTGTAGCCGCGGTCGATCTGGTCGATGTTCTGGATCGTGGAGACCCCTTCGGCCGACATGGCGGCGATGAGCAGGGCCACGCCGGCGCGGATGTCGGGCGAGGTCATGCGCGTGGCGCGGAGCCTCAGCCGGTGGTCGTGTCCGATGACCGTGGCGCGGTGGGGGTCGCAGAGGATGATCTGCGCGCCCATGTCGATGAGTTTATCGACGAAGAAGAGACGGCTTTCGAACATCTTCTGGTGGATCAGCACGGCTCCCTTGGCCTGTGTGGCCACGACCAGGAAGATCGACAGCAGGTCGGGCGTGAGGCCCGGCCAGGGGGCGTCGGCGATGGTCATGATCGAGCCGTCGAGGAAGGTCTCGATGCTGTAGTGGTCCTGTTCGGGGATGTAGATGTCGTCGCCGCGCTGTTCGAAGCGGATGCCCATGCGGGCGAACTGGGCGGGAATGATGCCCAGGTTCTCGTAGGACACGTTGCGGATGGTCAGCTCCGACTGGTTCATGGCGGCCATGCCGATGAAGCTGCCCACCTCGATCATGTCGGGCAGCAGCGTGTGGTCCGTGCCGCCGAGCGACTCGACGCCCTCGATGGTCAGCAGGTTCGAGGCGATGCCCGAGATGCGGGCGCCCATGCGGTTGAGCATGCGGCAGAGCTGCTGCACGTAGGGTTCGCAGGCGGCGTTGTAGATTGTGGTCGTGCCCCGGGCCAGCACGGCGGCCATGATGATGTTGGCCGTGCCTGTTACGGAGGCCTCGTCGAGGAGCATGTAGGTGCCCTTCAACTCCCGGCCCTCGACCATGAAGAAATCGTCGGCGACATCGAAGTTGAACTTCGCACCGAGCTTCTGGAAACCGAGGAAGTGGGTGTCGAGGCGCCGGCGTCCGATCTTGTCGCCGCCCGGCTTGGGAATGTAGCCCACGCCGAAGCGGGCCAGCATCGGGCCGATGAGCATCACCGAGCCGCGCAGGCGCGCGCAGCGGCGGCGGTAGTCGTCCGTGCGCAGGTAGTCGAAGTCGATCTCCCGCGCGCGGAACGAATAGGTGTCGTCCGACAGACGGTCCACTTCGACGCCCATTGCCCGGAGCAGCTCGATGAGCTGCATGACATCGAGGATCTGGGGGATGTTGTGCACGGTGACCCGTTCGGGGGTCAGGAGCGTGGCACAGAGGATCTGGAGCGCCTCGTTCTTGGCGCCCTGCGGGGTGATTGACCCGTGGAGGCGGTGGCCTCCTTCGACTTTGAATACTGCCATGGTGTCTCTTTTTTGCGGGCCGCGGAGGGGTCCGCACCATAGACAAAGTTAGCAAGATTTCGTGTTTTGCGCGGGTTTTTGAAATATTTTCGTGAAAAATTTTTGCGGATCGGTTTTTTGTTGTACTTTTGCAATCCGTAAAAATGTCTGAAACAATTAATATTAGATAGCTATGGCAATGAAGAGAACTTACCAGCCGTCGCGTCGCAAGCGGATCAACAAGCATGGTTTCCGTGCTCGTATGGCTACCGCCAACGGTCGCAAGGTGCTGGCTGCGCGCCGCGCAAAGGGTCGTAAGAAGCTGACCGTATCGGACGAGTCGACGTTCAAGTACGCTTAGTCTTCTTGCAGGAAAAATACATGGGTCGGCTTGCTCAAGCCGGCCCTTTTCCGTTTGATGTCATGTTTGCATGTCGAAAGGCCACGGAGGCCGATATTCCGCTGATCCGCTTGCTGGCCGGCGTGGCTTTCCCGGCGACCTACCGGGAGCTGCTCTCGCCCGCACAGCTGGACTACATGATGGAGTGGATGTACTCGGAGCAGAGCCTGCGGGAGCAGCTGTGCGGAGGCCATGTCTTCTACATCGCTTCGTGCGACGGCGAGCCGTGCGGCTATGTCTCCGTCGAGCGGCAGGGCGAACGGCTGTTCCACCTGCAGAAGATCTACGTGCTGCCCCGCTTCCAGGGGTGCGGCGCCGGGGCCTTCCTCTTCCGCACGGCGGTGGCGCATGTCCGGGCTTTGCAGCCGGAGGCCTGCCGCATGGAGCTGAACGTGAACCGGGGTAACCGGGCGCTCCGCTTCTACGAGCACATGGGGATGCGCCGTCTGCGTGAGGGCGACTTCCCGATCGGCAACGGTTTCTACATGAACGACTATATCATGGGGCTCGACCTCGGGTGAGATCCCGAATGAGGTCCTCGGCGTGGACTCGCCCGCATCAAAAACTATCGCCCCGGCTGCAATCTCTCTGCAACCGGGGCGAAATTCGTTGCTGCCCTCTGCCGGCGTCGGATTCGGTGCTATTTTCCCTCCTCGGACTTGAAGAGGTCCATCTCGCCGCGCTCGACCTTCCCGTGGATGTCGGCCAGTTCGGCGATGACGGGTGAGATGAACTCGATCGTGTCGCTCACGGCCGACTTGCCGCCCTCGCCCTTGATGCGGTAGAGCATGGCGGCGTAGAGGGCGCGGAAGCAAAGCTCCGTGTCGCTGATCCCCGGGTTGCCCAGCACGGCGCGCAGACGCGGCAACTCGGGTTCGAGCCGGGCGTAGGTCGCGCGGTAGTGCTCGCCTGCGGGGAGCTTCATCAACTGGAGGTGCAGGTCGTGCAGGTCGCGGATCAGGTGCAGCGTGTGTTCCAGGTGTCCCTTCTCGGCCTTTCCCTCCTGCTGCAGGAGGTTGGCCAGGTCGAGGTACCACATCAGGAAAAGGTGCTTCTGCTCCTCGGCGATGTCCTTGCGCGGGGCGATAAGTGTCGAGTAGATCGCCTCGGGGCTGAACTGCAGGGCCCGGAGCAGGTCCTCGAGCTGCCAGAGGTAGAGGATGTATTCGGCGATGTTCTCACGCCGCTTGGCTTTGGCTATGTCCATGACGGATCTGTTTTTCTCTTTCTTCTGTTTGGTGGGCGTCTTGTCTTTCGGGTGCTATGGCCCGGTCTGCTCCCGTATCTTCCGACCGTTTCCGCTTGGCGTCCCCGGTCTCTTGCCGGGACTCCGGTCCGGTGCCCGAGGGCTGTCCGGCATCGTTCCGACTGCTTCCGGTTCCTGCTCCCGGCTCTTTCTGCTCGGCCTTACCCCCCCCCTCCTGCAGGAGGGACTCCCAGGTCCCTTCCCGCATGTCTCGCGGCGGGCGACCCTACTTGATCCAGACTTTGGGCTCGGTGCGGTGCTTGAGGAAATACTGCTGCGACTTGAGCAGGTTGCGCGACTGGAGCACCATGTTCTTCGTCTCGGTCAGGATTGTCAGGTAGAGCATCGAGGCCTTGGTGTTCGACTTCGCCTCGTTGATGCGCGCGAGTTCCGACTTGATCGCCTCGGCGATCGCCTCGAAGAGCTGGTCGCGCAGCGTCAGCACCTCCTCGATTTCGGAGAAGTCACCCTCGCGGAGCATCTGGTTGATCCGGCGGTAGATAATCTCTACGTCGTCGTTGATCGACATCAGGTCGCGAGTCTGTTCCATCGACATTCCCTCGTGGTTGTTGTCGATGTGCTCGAAGGCCGGACGGGTGATGTGCATCAGGGCCTTGGTCATCTCGTTCAGGTAATCGACCACCTGAACGTAGTAGTGGGCCGTATTGACGTCGCCGCCCTGCAGCTTGCGGAGCGTCGGCATCAGCGAGTATTTGCGTTCGCGCGACTGGTAGAAGAGGTCGTTCGACTCCTTGACCATGTCGCGCAGCACCTTGCGGTTCTCCTTGAAGACGGCGATCAGCGTGCGGTCGTAGATGCGCGTGGCACTCTCCATCGTGGCGCAAACCTCGTCACGCAGCCCCATGATGATGTCCTCGTTGGTCTCGGCACGGGCGATTTCGCGGCGGGCCTCCTTGCCTTTCTTCATGAAGTTGCTGTGGATGAGCATGTATCCGCACAGCAGGGTGATGACGATGAATGCCGCCGTTCCGCCGTAGATCAGGGCCAGGCCCACGACGAAGGCGATCAGGAAGCCGCCCAGGGCCGTGACGAACCACCCGGCCACGACGGTCATGACGCCCGAGATGCGGTATACGGCGCTTTCACGACCCCATGCGCGGTCGGCCAGCGACGAACCCATGGCCACCATGAAACTGACATAGGTCGTCGAAAGGGGCAGTTTGAGCGAGGTGGCCAGGGCGATGAGCAGGGCCGAGGTGGTGAGGTTCACCGTGGCGCGGATCATGTCGTAGGGGGCTCCGCTGTGTTCGATGTCTTCGTATTCGAAGCGGCGGGAGATGGATTTCCGCACCCGCTCGGGGATGACGCGTTCGATGCCGGCATTGATGTTGAGTGCCGCGCGGACGATCGTGCGCGAGAAGAGCGACGACCCGTACTGCTGCTCCGACCCTTCGTCGCTCTGGGTCGAGAGCGAAAGCTCGGTGGCCGAGACGTGCATCGACTTCTTGGAGGTCCAGAGCGTGAGGATCATCACGCCGCCGGCAGCCAGCAGCACGGCGAAGTTCGCGGGGACGTTCTCGTTGAGCGCACCCATCATCATCGAGGCGTCGCCCGAATGGCGGGCGATCGAGTAGGCGTCGAATCCGGCCACGGGCACGCCGATGAAGTTCACCAGGTCGTTGCCGGCAAAGGCCAGGGCCAGGGCGAAGGTGCCCGAGAGGATCGTGATGCGGAGGATGTTGATCCGGAAGCGCTGGATGATGAAGAGCAGCAGCGAGCATCCGACCCAGCAGAAGAAGAGCGACGCGAGCAGGTTCTCGTCGATCATGCGGATGAACTCATGCCCGGCGAGGATCGACTTGAGCCCCTTGAAGACGGCGAAGTAGACGATCGCCGTGAGCGAGGCGCCGCACCAGACGGCCCCGTAGCGGCGCAGGTATACCGTATAGCGGAACGAGAAGATCAGGCGCGAGATGTACATCACGACCGTGCCGCACGTGAAGGCGATGACCACCGAGAGCAGGATGGCCGAGACGATGCCCATGGCCCGTGAGGTGTTGATGTACTGTCCGAGCGAGGAGACGCCCTGCGCGGGGTCGCCGGCGATCTTGTAGACCGATACGGCGATGGCGGCGCCCAGCAGACAGAAGATGAGCGATACGGTGGTCGAGGTGGGGAGTCCCCACGAGTTGTAGAGGTCGAGCAGGATGACGTTGGCGAACATTACGCCCAGGTAGAGCATCATCACCTCGTGGAACGAGAAGAGCGCCGGGTTGAACATGCCGCTGCGTGCGACCTCCATCATGCCGCTCGACGTGATGACGCCGATAACGATGCCGACCGAGGCGACGGTCAGGATGACGCGCATCGAGGCGGCTTTGGATCCGATTGCTGAGTTGAGGAAATTGACCGCGTCGTTCGTGACGCCGACGAAGAGTCCGGAAACGGCGAGAATTCCCAAAATGCCGATGATGACGGTGTAGATTTCGCTCATGCTTGGAACGGTACAACGGTACAAATGATGAACAAAATTACGGAGAATTTTCCGATGTCACGGTTTTGCAATGGATTATTAACGTTAATTTAACGTGCTGTACGCTGGCCTCCGCCTTCTCGTCCGGGCGGGGCAAAAAGAGAGCGGCAGGTCGCAACTGGTCGCCGCGCCTGAAGAATTCGAAGGGCTGCGGAACCACCCTGCCGCTGGTAGTTTTCGTCGGACCTCCTCCCGGGTCGGGTCGGCGGGCCGTTTATGGTTTCGGATACGTTTTTGGATCGGTCTCTGTTGCCCGGGGTGGTGCGGTCGCGCTGTTGGGAAAGCGGCACCCGGGGCTTTTCGTCTTTTCTGTTTCGAAAAAGGTCCGGAAGATTTCCGGGAGGCAAAGGTAACAAAAAGTTCCGAGAATGCAAATTCCGGATTGCCGTGTGCGGCGGGTTGCCGGAGCCCCGAAAAAAGACCGCCGCGGGAATGCCGCGACGGTCCGTGTCCGTATCCCGGAGCGGGGATTAATCCTCGTCCGTATCGGTGTAGGCCTTGAGCAGTTTCTCCTGTACGTCGGCCGGAACCTGCTCGTAGGAGGAGAACTTCATCGTGTAGGTAGCCGAACCGGAGGTGAGCGACGAGAGGGTCGTCGAATAGCGGTAGAGTTCGGCCAGCGGCACGAGGGCGTTCAGGCGGTCGAATCCCTTGTCCGACTCCATGCCGGCGATCATCGCGCGGCGGTTCTGCAGATCGCTCATCACGGCGCCCATATACTCGCTCGGGGTGAGGACCTCGACATTGTAGATCGGCTCCATGATCTTCGGGCCGGCGTTGCGGAAGGCCTCCTTGAAGGCGTTTCGTGCGGCGAGCTTGAACGAGATTTCGTTCGAGTCCACCGGGTGCATCTTGCCGTCGTAGATCACCACGCGGATGTCGCGGGCGTAGGATCCCGTCAGCGGGCCCTCGTCCATCTTCTCCATGATACCCTTGAGGATCGCCGGCATGAAGCGTGCGTCGATGGCGCCGCCGACGATCGCCGAGTAGAACTGCAGCTTGCCGCCCCATGCCAGGTCGTACTCCTCTTTCGTCTTGACATTCACGACCATGTCACCCTTGCCGGGAACCTTGTAGTTCTTCGGCTCGGCGATTCCGTCGTAGTAGGGCTCGATGATCATGTGCACCTCGCCGAACTGTCCGGCGCCGCCCGACTGCTTCTTGTGGCGGTAGTCGGCCTGCGCCACCTTCGTGATCGTCTCGCGGTAGGGGATCTTCGGGGCGATGTACTCGTAGGAGAGCTTGTTCTCCTTCTCGATGCGCGAGCGGAGGATGTTCAGGTGGTGTTCGCCCTGGCCCTGGATGATCGTTTGCTTGAGCTCCTTGGAGTATTCCACGAGGATCGTCGGATCCTCGAACTTGGCGTCGTTGAGGATCTTGCCCAGTTTCTCCTCGTCACTCTGCTCCTTGCACTTGATGGCGGCGCGGTAGCGCGGCTCGGGGAAGACGATCTGCTCGATGGTGACCGGAGCGGCGGCAGCCGACAGCGTGTCGTTCGTGCGCGTGCCCTTGAGCTTGACGGTGCAGCCGATGTCGCCGGCCGAGAGCTCCGTCACCTTGATGCGGTTCTTGCCCGCCACGGCGAAGAGCTGCGAGAGCTTCTCCTTGTTGCCCGTGCGGGTGTTCACCAGCTCGGTACCCTCGGTGATCTTGCCGCGGATGACGCGGAAGTAGGTGATCTCGCCGATGTGCTGCTCGATCTGGCTCTTGAAGACGAATGCCACGGCGGGAGCCGCCTCGTCGGCCGTAATCTCCTCGCCCTCGGTCGAGAGGAACGCGGGGGCCTTGAGCGGGCCCGGGGCCACGTTGATGATGAACTCCATCAGGCGCTTGGTCCCGATATCCCACTTGCCGCTCGTGCAGAAGATCGGCATCACCTCGCGGCGCGATACGCCGATCTTGAGTCCGGCGCGGATATCGTCCTGCGTGAGGGTTCCCTTGTCGAAGTAGAGCTCCATGAGGGCCTCGTCGTGCTCGGCGGCCATCTCCACGAGCTCCTTGTTGAGCGCCTGGGCGCGTTCCAGCTCCTCGGCCGGAATCTCGAGCTCCTCGCGGTGGCCGTCGTGGTCCTTGAAGCGGTACATCTTCATCATCAGCACATCGATGAACGAGTCGAATCCGGCGCCCTGATTGACCGGATACTGCACCAGCACGGGCTTTACGCGCGAGGCGGCCTTGATCGAATCGAAGGCGGCTTCGAAGTTGGCCTTGTCGGCGTCGAGCTGGTTGATCACGCCGATGACGGGTTTCTTGAGCAGGCGTGCGTAACGGGCCTGTATCTCGCTGCCGACCTCCCAGCCGTTCTGTGCATTGAAGAGGAACACGCCGACGTCGCCGACCTTGAACGCCGAGAAGAGATTCCCGCAGAAATCGTCCGATCCCGGGCAGTCGATGATGTTCAGCTTGCGGTCCATGAACTCCGTGAAGAGAATCGTCGAATAGATCGAACGCTTGTATTCGTGCTCGATATCCGTGTTGTCCGAGAGCGTGTTGTTCGTCTCGATACTACCCCTGCGGTCGATGACCTTCCCTTCATAGGCCATCGCTTCGGCAAGGGTAGTTTTTCCCGTGCCGGGCGCGCCGATCAGTACGATGTTCTTGATCTCTTTTGCTGAATAGTTTTTCATATTCGGACTATGTTTTAAGGTTGATTTTCGGTTAGCCGACTATAAATATACGAAAAAATCGGGAAAAACAAGCCGGCATAGCCTTTTTTTGTTCCTTTTCCGAGGCCGTGGAGTGTCATTTTGGGGCTGTGCGGCTCCTGTTCGTAAAAATTGCCGGATGTCCCGGACGGAGCCATCTTCCCGGGCGTGTTTGGGACTCGGTTCGCAAAAGGAACTCTCCGTGCAGGCAAAGAAACAGAGGCGGGCCGCCAGATCCGATTGCCGGATGGCAGCCCGCTCCGTATCTGTGCGGTGTGGTTTTGGGGTTATTTCCCGACGACGGCCTCGAGCTCCTCGACCGTGACGGGAATCTTGCGGTCGCCGAGCATCCGGCTTCCCTCTTCCGTCACGAGGATGTCGTCCTCGATGCGGATGCCGCCGAAGTTGCGGTAGGCCTCCAGGGCGTCGTAGTCCACGATTCCCTTGTAAAGACCCTCGGCGCGGCACTTGTCGATCAGCGCCGGGATGAAGTAGAGGCCCGGTTCGTCGGTCAGCACCGTGCCCGGCTCGATGCGCCAGGCCGCGCGGTAGATGCAGGTGGCCGACTTGGCGGCACGCTCGGCGATCGTCGAGAAGTCGAACGAGCGCTCGCCCATCGCCTCGCAGTCGTGTACGTCCATGCCCAGTCCGTGGCCCAGTCCGTGGGGCATGAACATCGTCATGGCGCCCGAGGCCACGGCATCAGCCGCCGTACCCTTGATCAGTCCCACGCTGATCAGCCCTTCGGCCAGCGTGAGGTAGGCGGCCTTGTGGATCTCGGTGTACATCATGTGGGGCTTGACGATGCGGGCCACGTGGTCGTGAGCCGCCAGCACGATGTTGTAGATCTCCTTCTGCTGCTCGGTGAAGCGTCCGCTGACGGGATAGGTGCGGGTGTGGTCCGAGCAGTAGTTGTTCACCGTCTCGCCGCCGGCGTCGCAAAGCAGCAGCCGGCCCTCCTCGAGCACCCCGTCGCAGTTGAGGTTGTGGAGCGTTTCGCCGTGCTGCGAGACGATCGACGGGAAGGAGAGTCCCGATCCGAGCGACTTGGCGACGCCTTCGATCGCGCCGGCGATCTCGCGCTCAACGATGCCCGGGCGGCAGAGCTTCATGGCCAGCGTGTGCATTTCGTAGCCGATGCGGAAGGCTCGCTCCATCTCCTCGATCTCCTCGGCGCTCTTCTTTTCGCGCATCTCCGCCACGGCGAACATCAGGTCCACCGACTTGTAGTCGTGCAGCAGGGCGGGCTTGATGCCCAGCAGTTCCGACAGCTGGAGCTTTGTTTCGCCGCGGTAGGGGGGCAGGTAGTGGATCTTGCGCCCCTGGGCGATGGCCTTGCGCAGGCGCGCCTCGAGGGCGGCTGTCGGGAAGGTCTCCGTAACGCCTACCTGGGCGCCCAGCTCGCGGAGCGTGGGCTGCGGACCGGTCCAGATGATGTCCTCGACGGTGAAGTCGTCGCCGTAGAGGGCCTCCTCGCCCGAGTCGGCGTCGATCAGACCCACCAGCGAGGGAATGTTGAGTCCGAAGTAGTAGAGGAACGACGAGTCCTGGCGGAAATAGTAGGCGTTGTTGGGGTAGTTGTTCGGTGCGGGGGCGTTTCCCGGAAGCAGGATGATGCCCTGCCCGATTTTCGTGCGCAGCATCTTGCGGCGCGCGATATAGGTTTTTGCTGAGAACATAATGTTGCGGTTTTCGACAAATATAGCAAAAATCCGCCTTGGGTCTTACGCCGCGCCCGCTTTTTTTCGGCCTGCCGACGGAGCCCTGTGTCTCAGAAGCGGATGTTGCCGCCCTCGGGGGTCACCGTGACGGTCACCTCGCGTCCGAGGTAGAGCGCCAGGTTCGGCTCCTCGTGACCGGCCGGCAGTCCGAAGAGCACCGGGATGCCGAGCGGACGCAGCTGCTCGGCCAACACCTCGCCGGCATCCTCCACGCCGAACTTCCGCTGCCCCATCATGTCGGTCAGGTGGCCCACGACGACGGCCTTCACGTTGCGCAGCGCCCCGCTGCGGTGGAGGCTCTGCATCATGCGGTCGAGGCGGTAGACGAACTCGCCGACCTCTTCGATGAAGAGCACCGTCGGCTCCTCGGCGCGCAGCTCCTCGGGGGTGCCGATCGCGGCGCAGAGCACCGTGAGGTTTCCGCCGGCCAGACGGCCCGAGGCGCAGCCCGGGATGTTGAGCGGATGGGGCTCCGTGTCGATCTGCTGCGTGAGCCCGAAGAGGGCCTCGCGCAGCGACTCGGCCGAGAGGTCCTCTTCCTCGTCGTCGAAGCGGAAACCTGCGGGCATCTGCCCGTGGATGCTTTCGATTCGGAGGTTGCGCATCACCAGGTGGAGCGTCGTGATGTCGCTGAAGCCCACCAGCCATTTGGGGTCCCGGCACAGGGGCGAGAAGTCGAGGCGCGGGAGCAGGCGCACCGATCCGTAGCCGCCGCGGAAGGCGATGATGGCCCGTACCGCGGGGTCGTCGATCATCTGCTGGAGGTCGGCCGCGCGCTGGGCGTCGGTCCCCGCGAAGTAGGGTTGCGAGCGGTCGGCGTAGTGGGCGCCGTAGCGGACGTGGAGTCCCCATTGCTCGAAGCGGCGGCGGATCTTCGCCGTGTCGGTCTTGAGGGCCATGCGTCCCGCTGGGGAGACGATGGCGACCGTGTCGCCCCTCTTCAGGTAGCGAGGACGCAGAAAGGCCGCAACGGGGTGTGCGATCGAGTCGCCTGCGGGTCGGAGCGTGTCGGGCACTGCGGGGCCCGGGGATTCCGGCGTGGCCGGCCGCGTCGCAAGGGCCGTATCGGCCGGGGCGCTTGTCCGGATCGAATCGGCCGCGGGAACGGCCGTGCGGAGCATCCGCGCCGTTGAGGCGGATGTCGCGGCGAGGCATCCCGCAAGGGCGAGCGGGAGCAGAATCATTCGGGAGATATTCTTCATCGGTTCTTATGGGCGCCGGTGCCGGCGGTCGAGACCTTCGGGCAGCGGCAGGGAGATGCGTGTAAAACTGACGATGGCTCCGGCCAGTGCGAAACCTCCGGCCAGGAGCAGCGCCGTGTGGGTGCTGTTGTCGGGAACGAGGTGGAACAGCAGGGCCATCAGTGCGGCGCCCGTGGTCTGTCCCACGAGTCGGGCCGTGGCGAGCATGCCGCTGGCCGAGCCGCTCCGCTCGGGCGGTGCCGAGGCGATCAGTATGCTGTTGTTGGGCGACTGGAAGAGGCCGAAGCCGGCGCCGCAGAGCACCAGCCGCCAGACGATGTCGCCGTTCGACGGGTGTTCGGGCAGCCAGGCCAGCAGCACGAGCCCGACGGCCATGGCCGTGAGCCCCAGTCCGCCGAGCAGGCCGGCGTGGATGCGCTCGACGAGAATGCCGGCCACCGGGGCGACTACCATGATGATGGCGGGCCAGGCCGTCATCAGCAGTCCGGTTGCCACGTCGCTGTAGCCGCAGGCGTGCTGCAGGTAGAAGGGCAGTGCCACCAGGGCGAGCATCTGCCCGAGGAACGAGCAGATCGACGTGGCGACCGACACCGAGAAGATCGGGATGCGCAGCAGGTCGAACGGCAGCAGCGGGTAGGGTTCGCGCAGCTGCGTGCGGATGAACAGGAAGCCGATGATGAGCAGGGCCGCGATGCCGACCGAGAGGATCCGCGGGTCAAGCCCGTGCGAGAATCCCTCGATGGAAGACATCATCAGTCCGAAAGTCAGGGCGTTCATCACGGCGTCGCGCCAGTTGAACTTTCCTTCGTGGGCCCGGACCGGGTTCTCGGGCAGGAAGTGCGAGCTGAGTACGAGGGCGGTCAGTCCGACGGGGATGTTCACGGCGAAGAGCCACGGCCAGTCGGCGGCCGAGAGGATGGCGGCGGCCAGGGTAGGCCCGGCCACTGACGAGACGGCTACGACCGTGGCGTTGATTCCCATGCCGCGCCCGAGCTGTGCCTTGGGGTAGATGATGCGGATGAGCGTCGTATTGACCGACGTGACGGCCGCCGCGCCGAATCCCTGCATGACGCGGGTCAGCACAAGGGTCTGCAGCGATCCGGAGAGGGCGCAGCCGACCGAGGCGACGGTGAAGAGGGCCAGTCCGCCGATGTAGACCCGGCGGTAGCCGATCCGTTCGCCGAGGGCCGAGAACGAGAGCAGCGAGACCATGATCGCGAGCTGGTAGGCATTGACGATCCAGATCGAGTCGGCCGACGAGATGCCGAGCTCCCGGGCGATCGTGGGCAGGGCGACGTTGGCGATCGTCGCGTCGATTACGGACAGCGAGACGCCGAATGCCACGGCCAGGATGGCCCAGATACGACGGGGCATCGGAATGCCGTCCCGGGAGTGTTCTATGTGCAGGGAGTCGGACATGGCACGGCAAAGATACGAAAAAAGCGAAAACCCGAAGTCGCCGCTTCGGGTTTTCGTCTCGCATCTATTTTCGGGTCGCCGTTCGCCGGCCGGTAAGATAACCGGAAACGGGCGCCGTGGGGATTTGAACTTTTTATTTTAAAAATAGCTTGCGGTTCATCGGTTGTGCCGTCGCTTGCGGAGGTGCTGCGTGCCGGGCCACAAAAGAGGCAGAAGGCAGAGTGTTACCCACGGCAGGTGAATTTCGGCATTCGGGGTGAGGACCCGTGCGGCAACGCTGACGCCGAACTGGACGACAACGACAAGCAGGATCACTACGCGAATGACTTTCTCAATTTCCATGCAAAATGTGCGGGTTTCCGTTGCGACAATGCAAAGATAGAAAAGAAAAATCGAAAAACAAGTGAAATTTATTGAAATTCGATAAAAAATTTCTGAAAACCGGTCCGCTCTGGTTTATGGGTATAAAAAACGCAACCCGAAGGTTGCGTCAAGGGGTTTCGAAGGGTTTCGGACCCTCGGACAAAGGACCCGGCTCTCCTGCCGGTTCGGGCGGGTCATTCCGCATCGACGAACTTGTAGAGCTGGTCGCCGCGGCGGATCACCCCCGGCGTGCGGATGGCGCACAATTCGCCCTGCGCCACCGATCCGACCGGCTCGCCGTCGGGACCGTGCAGCTCCTCGAGCAGCTGTTCGGCCACCCCCGTCGTGGCGCCGAGGAAGAAGATCTCCTCGCCGATGGCCAGCGGGGCCGCCTCGACGGCCACCTCGGCCACCGAGAGTTTCTTGTAGAAGTTCACCACCTTGCCGACGTAGACCTTGCGGCGTGTGGCCGATGATCCGTAGGCCGGGCTGTACTCCACGACCGGACGCCCGGCGTAGTAGCCCTCCCAGAACCCGCGGTTGAAGACCGTGCGCAGCCGCTCCTTGAGCGATGCGGCCAGTTCGGGGGTGTAGCGCCCCTCTTCGAGGGCACGCAGCGCCTGGTCGTAGCACTCCACGACACGCTTCACGTACTCCGCGCCGCGGGCCCGCCCCTCGATCTTGAGCACACGAACCCCCGCGCCGATCATCCGGTCGAGGAAGTCGATCGTGCAGAGGTCCTTGGGCGAGAGGACATACCGTCCGTCGATGTCGAGCTCGGCCCCCGTCTCCTTGTCGCGCACGGTGTACTTGCGTCGGCACAGCTGCCGGCAGGCCCCGCGGTTGGCCGAGCAGCCCGTTTCGTAGAGCGACAGGTAGCATTTGCCCGAGATTGACATGCAGAGCGCCCCGTGGGCGAACATCTCGATCTCGACCAGTTCGCCGCGCGGGCCGCGTATGTCGTCCGCGACGATCCGGTCGCGGATCCCGGCCACCTGTTCGAGCGACAGTTCGCGTGCGAGGACCACCGTGTCGGCCCATTGTGCATAGAACTTCACGGCCTCCGAGTTGGAGATGTTGCACTGCGTCGAGATGTGCACCTCGACGCCCGCCCGGCGGGCATAGAGGATAACGGCCATGTCCGAGGCGATGATGGCATCGATGCCCTCGCTCTTCGCCCGGTCGATCACCTCGTGGGCTGCGGCGATCTCGTCTTCGTAGATGACCGTATTGACCGTCAGGTAGGTGCGCACACCGGCGGCGTGTGCCGTCGCCACGATGCGCGCCAGGTCGTCGAGCGTGAAGTTGGCGGCCGATGCCGACCGCATGTTGAGTTTCCCGACCCCGAAATAGACGGCGTCGGCGCCGGCCTGGATGGCTGCGGCGAGCGATTCGTAGCTCCCCACGGGAGCCATGATTTCGATATCGGAGCGTTTCAAGGCAGTGGCTCTTTCTGAAAGTTTACTTTTTACGCCCCATGAGGCTTTCGGCGAATTCACGCATCCGCAGCGTGCGTGCGGGATCGGCCGAGAGCGAGTCGAGGGTGGCGAGCGCCCGCTCGAAGCGCAGCGAGATCTGCTGCTCGGCCAGCCGCGGGATATCCAGCCGGTCGTAGACCTCCTTCACGCGGGCGATCTTCTCGGCGTCGGTCAGCGTCGCGTCGCGGTAGGTGTGGCGCAGAATCTCGCGCGTGGGTTCGTCGGCGCGGCTCATTGCCGTGACCATCAGGTAGGTCTTCTTGCCTTCGAGGATATCGCCTCCGATGGCCTTGCCCAGCCGCTCGTCGCCGTAGCTGTCCAACAGGTCGTCCTGCAGCTGGAAGGCGAGCCCCAGCTCCACGGCAAAGCGGCGCAGCTTGCGGCAGTCCTCCTCGGAGGCGCCGCCCAGCGTGGCGCCGATCACGGCCGAACCGGCCAGCAGCACCGAGGTCTTCAGTTCGATCATGTGCATGTACTCCACCACCGAAACCTTCTGTTTCTGCTCGAAGTCCATGTCGTATTGCTGGCCCTCGCACACCTCGAGCGCCATCTGGTTGAAGGTTGCCAGGATCTGGGGCAGCAGGTGCGCCGGCACACCGCTCAGCAGGCGGTAGGCGCAGATGAGCATCGCATCGCCCGAGAGGATGGCCACGTTCTGCCCCCAGCGGGCGAAGACCGAAGGCTTGCCGCGCCGCATGGCGGCATTGTCCATGATGTCGTCGTGCAGCAGCGTGAAGTTGTGGAACATCTCCACGGCCGCGGCTGCCGGAAGCGCCGACTGTATCTGGTCGGAGAAGATGCCGCAGGAGAGCATCACCAGCATCGGCCGCAGGCGCTTGCCCCCGCCGCCGAGCGAGTAGCCGATCGGGGCGTAGAGCAGTTCGGGCTCGGCCGGGAAATCGGTCTGTGCCAGATAATTCTCGATTGTGGCGAGCAATTCCTCGTTTGTTTGCATGGTATGAATCGATTTTTGGTGTCGGATTGTGTCCCAAAAGTAGGAAAAAACTTTGGAGTGGCCGAATTTTCGATTAACTTTGACCTGATATTTTTAACATAAAACCTGAAACCTGCTATGAAAAAACTCGCAATCGGCGTGGACATCGGGGGAATCAATACCGCTTTCGGACTTGTGGATGAAAACGGCGATCTCTATGCCGAATCGGTCATTTCGACCAAGAAATATCCCTATGTGGACGACTATCCCACCTATGTGCAGGATCTCTGCGATTCGATGCATGCACTGGCCAAGAGCCTTTCGTTCGAATATGAGCTGGCAGGTATCGGTATCGGTGCGCCCAATGCCAATTACCACAAGGGTACGGTGGAGATGCCGGCCAATCTGTGGAAGTTCCGCGAGGGGGATCCCAACCAGGACGAGAACCGCCGCATTTTCCACCTCGCGGAGGACATTTCGCGCTGCTTCGGCGGTGTGCGGACGATCGTCACCAACGACGCCAATGCCGCGACGATCGGCGAGATGATCTACGGCAACGCCAAGGGCATGAAGGACTTCGTGATGGTGACGCTCGGCACCGGTCTCGGATCGGGCTTCGTGTCGAACGGCGAGATGATCTACGGCCACGACGGTTTTGCCGGCGAGCTGGGGCACATCATCGTCGAGCGCAACAACGGCCGTGAGTGCGGCTGCGGGCGGCGCGGCTGTCTGGAGACCTACGTTTCGGCGACGGGCCTCAAGCGGACGGCGTTCGAGCTGATGGCCAAGATGACGGCCCCGAGCCGTCTGCGCAGCATCGCCTACGACGACTTCGATGCCTCGATGGTGTCGGCGGCCGCCGAGCAGGGCGATCCCGTAGCTCTGGAGGCTTTCCGTTTCACGGGCGAGATGCTGGGCCGTGCGCTGGCCGATGTGGTGACGATCACCTCGCCGGAGGCTATTTTCCTCTTCGGCGGTCTGGCCAAGGCCGGGAAACTGCTCTTCGAGCCGACGCAGTGGTACATGGAGGAGAACATGCTCTTCGTCTTCAAGAACAAGGTGAAGCTGCTCCCGAGCGGCATCCAGGGCAAGAACGCCGCCATCCTCGGCGCATCGGCGCTGATCTGGCAGGAGTTGGGCCATTGTTAAGAATCGTCCGGTGAAAATGAGCCGGGGCGGGGTCTCGATCGAGATTCCGCCCCGGTTTTTTGTCGGACCCCGTCCGTTTTCCCGCCGTCTCCTTTCCGGAAAAAGAAAGCCCCGGACATCGGCCGATGTCCGGGGCTTGTGTGGAACGGGCCCTCATCATTGAGGACGCTGGCCGGATCAGCGCATGGCGATCTCGGCCTGTCCGATCAGACGGCCCTCGCAGTAGAGCTGAATCCGGTAAGTGCCGGCCGTGAAGCCCTTGCTGGTGTAGAAGATGCCCACGTCGAGGTCCTTCGTGTTGTCGTATTCCACCTCACGCATGGCCGAGTAGCTCAGACGCTCGCCCTCGAATTCGAAGGTCGGCATCTCCTCGGTGGTCAGCACATAGCCGTCGGGCGAGGTGATCCGCACGTAGATGGCCTTGTTGCCCGGTTCGGCAAGTTCGTTGGCCGAGAGGACGAAATCGACACGCAGGCGCGAGGCGTTCTTGACGCGCGTCACCTCGCGGCTGTTCACGTTGAGGGCCGTGAGCGAGATGTCGCGGGCGCGCAGTACGGCGCCGATGCGTACCTTGTTGTCCAGTTCGGCGGCTTTCTCTTCGGCCATCTCGGCGCGCAGGTTGGCCGAGGAGATCTCCTTGCGGTAGGAGACGTTCTCCTTGATGAGCTTCTTGTTCAAGGTGTTGAGCGAGTCGATCTGACGCACGTAGCTCTTCATGATCGAACGGAGGGTGCCCACCTCCTTCTCGTATTGCTTGATCTTGGCCAGGTTCCACGAGCGCTCCTTCTTGAGCCGCGTCATGAGCGAGTCGGCCCGTTCGCGCTCGATCGTGAGGTTGGCCGAGATCGAGTCGTTCGAGATCTGCAGGTTGTCGTAGTCGGTCATCAGCCGTCCCAGGTCGCTCTGGATCGAGTCGCGGTCGGCCTGCAGCAGCTCGTTGTCGCGCATCTGCTGGCGGTGGATGCCGTAGTAGAGCGCCGAGAGCGCCACCAGAATCACCGAAAGGATGATGATGACGATGCGGTAGCCGCGGATCGAGTTCTGGTCCGGTTGCGGGGTCATGTAGTCGTCCTCTTCGAATTCCGAAGGGTCGTATCCCTGTTTGTTCTCCATAGGTGTCGGTTTTGGCACAAAGATAAACAAAAATTTATTTGATCAGACTGCTCAACGGGTATTTGAGCCCCTTGTAGCCCGAAATATAGGCATTGATGCTGCCGATCTTCACCGGAGACTCGATGTAGAGCGGGATCTTGTTCTCGTCGTCCGAGATCCAGATCGTGAAGACCGAGCCGTCGGTGAACGAGTAGCCCTGCGAGGAGCCCAGCTGGCAGTCGAACTTCAGCGTGCGGAACTTCCCCATGTTGCGGATCTTCTTCGTTTCGCGCCCCAGGTAGCGGTATCTCAGGTGGCGGATCGTATCCTCGAGTACCATCTGCAGCGTGGCGGGCTCCCCTTCGCGGAAGCTTGCGGCGTCGGCCGCGCGCAGCGTGAAGAAGAGCGAGATGGGATCCATGCTGTTCTCTTCGAGCGGCATGGTCTTGTGCTGTTCGGGGCGTTGGCGGCTTTGCCAGCGGGTCCGGATTTCGGAGCCCTCCCAGTCGTAGACGTAGTCGCTGCGGAAGGTGTAGTCGCCTTCGCGGATGGAGCTGTTGAAGGCCACGGGACGCAGCGTCTGCGGATCGACCCATACGGTGTAGATGTCTTCGACGTTGAAGAACCAGCGGTAGGTGGGCAGCGTGCGTCCGGCTCCCACGACCTTGTAGCAGTTCGTGCCGTCGTGCGACTCCTCGACGGTCGAGACCTCGACGGCTCCGATTTCCGTGTTGGGGAACATCTTGGCCCGGTAGCTTACCCGGTAGTCGAGCCGTTCGCCCGGGTGGTAGAGCTGTGCGGCCAGCGGCGTGGCGGCGACAAGCAACAGCAGGGTGAGTATCTTTCGTTTCATTGTTTCCGGTCGTATGTGTTTTGTTCAACAAACGTATTTTCGGTAATCCATAGTGCCTTTTCCTGTCAGGAGATGCGCGAGAAGTCGATTCCGTCGCGTCCGGCGTAGCGGCTGCGCAGCTCCCGCAACCCTTCGTGTCCGGGGAGTGCGAGTTGCGGGTCGGCTTCGAGCAGACCGACGGCCGCTTCGCGCGAGACGGTGAGGATCTGTACGTCGGCCGTGGGGTTGGCGATCTTCAGGTCAAAGGCCATGCCGCTCTGCAGCGTGCCGTTGATGTCCCCCGCGCCCCGCAGCTTGAGGTCGAGTTCCGCGAGGCGGAATCCGTCGTTGGTCTCGCACATGGCGTCGAGACGCGCCCGCGCCTCGCGCGAGAGCTTCTCGCCGGTCATCAGGATGCAGTAGGACTGCTCGCCGCCGCGTCCCACGCGGCCCCGCAGCTGGTGCAGCTGCGAAAGGCCGAAGCGCTCGGCCGACTCGATGACCATCACCGTGGCATTCGGCACATCGACCCCCACCTCGATGACCGACGTGGCGACCAGAATCTGCGCCTCGCCCTCCTTGAACTGGCGCATCGACTCCTCCTTGTCGGCGGGCTTCATCTTGCCGTGACAGATTGCCGTGACGTATTCAGGCAGCGGGAAGTCGCGCGAGATGGCCTCGTAGCCGTCCGTGAGGTCCTTGTAGTCCATCGCCTCCGACTCCTTGATGAGCGGGTAGACGACGTAGATCTGCCGGCCCTGGCGGATCTGCTGGCGCATGAAGCCGAAGAGCTTGAGCCGCGCGGCGTCGGTATAGTGGAAGGTCCGGATCGGGCGGCGACCCGGCGGGAGCTCGTCGATCACCGAGACGTCGAGGTCGCCGTACAGGGTCATGGCCAGCGTCCGGGGAATCGGTGTGGCGGTCATGACCAGGATATGCGGCGGCTGTGCGTTCTTGGTCCAGAGGCGGGCGCGCTGCTCGACTCCGAAACGGTGCTGTTCGTCGATGACGACCAGCCCCAGGTTGGCGAAGCGCACGCGGTCCTCGATCAGGGCGTGCGTGCCGATGAGGATCGACACCTCGCCCGAGGCGATACCCTCGAGCGCGGCGCGGCGCTCGGCCGTCTTCGAGGCGCCGGTCAGTATGGCCACGCGCACCGGCATCCCGTCGAGCATCCGCGTGATCGTGGCGAAGTGCTGGCGGGCGAGGATCTCCGTGGGGGCCATCATGCAGGCCTGGAAGCCGTTGTCCACGGCCAGCAGCATCGACAGCAGCGCCACGAGGGTCTTGCCGCTGCCCACGTCGCCCTGCAGCAGGCGGTTCATCTGGAAACCCGTCACGGTGTCCTGCCGGATCTCGCGGACGACGCGCTTCTGGGCGCCCGTCAGCGGGAAGGGGAGCTTGCGGTTGTAGAAGGTGTTGAACGCTTCGCCGACCTTCGGGAAGAGGAATCCGTCGCTCTTTGCCAGACGGGCCGTGCGGCGTGACTGCACGTTGAGCTGTACCCCCAGCAGTTCGTCGAACTTGAGCCGGTACTGGGCCTGCCGGAGCAGTTCCTGCGATTGCGGGAAATGGATGTTGTAGAAGGCCTCGCGCAGGGGAATCAGCCCGTATTGCGTGCGCAGCGACTCGGGAAGCGGGTCGCTGATGCGGTCGCGGACCAGCCGCCAGAGGTTGCAGACGATCTGGTACATGCCCTTCGTGCCGAGCTGGTTCGATAGTTTCTCGGTCGAGGGGTAGATGCCCTGCATGCCGCTCTCGGCCTTGCGTGAAAGGGCCTGTTCCATCGTTTCCAGTTCGGGGTGGGCCATCGAGAGCGTTCCGCGGTAGAACGACGGACGACCGAAGACCAGGTATTCGCGGCCCACCTCCACGCGCTTCTCGATCCACTTGATCCCCTGGAACCAGACCAGTTCGGCCGAGCCGCTCGGGTCCTGCACGTAGGCCGTGAAGCGGCGTCGGCGTCCCTCGCCGGCATAGCCTACGCCTGTCACGCGGGCCCGGAACTGGACGTAGGCGAGGCCTGCGCCGTCGGTGATTTCGGCGATGCGGTAGATGCGCGTGCGGTCGATGTAGCGGAACGGGAAGTGGCGGAGCATGTCGCCCAGGGTCCGGATGCCCAGTTCCCGTTCGAGCAGTTTGGCCCGCACCTCGCCGACGCCGCTCACATACTTGATATCGCTGTCGAGGTAGTCCACAAGGCAAATATACGAAGTTTTCGGTTCATTCGGTCAAATCGTGCGGCAATTCGCCCTGACCGGCCTGCGGCAGACTGTCCGGGCACGGATTCCCGGCATGTGTCAGCGGGCCGCAAAGAGCGGAGCGGATCGGGTTTCGGGGTGACGATCTCCCGTATTTTTATTATCTTTGCCCTGAACGATTCCCAAAAAACCGTATGCCATGAAACGATACATAGCAACGCTGCTCCTGGCAATCACCTCCTTCGCGGTCCAGGCCCGCGAGGTTTTCCCGCTCAACGAGGGGTGGCGCTTCTTTTTCAAGTCGGAAAATACGAGCGACAATGCCCGGCACGTCACGCTGCCCCACAGCTGGAATACCGACGCCGAGGCCGAGGGCCTCTGGCTCGAGACGACCGGAAACTACCAGAACGACATGTACCTGCCCCAGGGCTGGGCCGACAAGCGGCTCTTCGTGAAGTTCTACGGCGTGCAGTCCGTGGCCGACCTCTTCGTGAACGGCCGCCATGCCGGTACGCACCGCGGCGGAGCGACGGCCTTCGCATTCGAAATCACCGATTATGTCCGCTTCGGGACCGACAACTCGCTGCTGGTTGTGGTTTCCAACAGCCAGCGCAACGATGTGTTGCCGACCTCGACCGACATGAACCTCTATGGCGGCATCTATCGCGAGGCCGAGCTCATCGTGACCGACCGCACGGCCATCTCTCCGCTCTATCTCGGGTCGGACGGCGTGCTGCTCCACCCGCATCGGGTTGATGCCGCGGCTGCCGAGGGTGAGGCCGAGATCCACCTCACCTCCAAGGGCGAGAACACCTGCACCGTGCGTCTGGATATCACCGATCCCGAGGGACGTCCGGTCTTTTCGCGTCACCAGCGCGCCCGCCTCGACGGCAAACCGGTCATCGTGCCCTTCTCGGTCGAGAATCCGGCGCTGTGGAGCCCCGATTCGCCGTCGCTCTATACCGTGACTGCCTCGATCGGCGAGGACAGCATCACCGACCGGGTGGTCGTCCGCACCGGTTTCCGTTCGGTGGCGCCCGCTCCCAGCGGCGGGCTGTGGCTGAACGGGGTATTGACCCCGATCCGGGGTGTGGCGTTCCACCACGACAACGCCATTGTCGGCGGCCGCCTTACGGCCGAGGACTACGATGCCGATCTGGCGCGGATCCGCGATGTGGGGGCCAATGCCCTGCGGTCGGCTGTCATGCCCCACGCGCAGTACCTCTACGACCGTTGCGACGAGCAGGGCATGCTGGTCTGGATCGACATCCCGTTCCACAGCGCCTCGTTCCTGGGCGATGTGGCCTATTTCGCCACGCCGCTCTTCGAGGAAAACGGCATCGAGCAGTTGCGCGAGATCGTGGCGCAGAACATCAACCATCCCTCGGTGCTCATGTGGGGACTCTTCTCGCGCCTGCGTCCCCGCGGCGACGACATGGCTCCCTATATCCGGAGGCTGAACGATACGGCCCACGCGATGGATCCCTCGCGGCCTACGGTGGCGTTGAGCGATCAGGACGGCGAGATCAATTTCGTGACGGATCTGATTGTCTGGAAGCAGACGGTCGGGTGGAACCGGGGTACGACGGACGATGTGGCCGTGTGGCGCGACCAGCTGCGTCGCAGCTGGTCCCACCTGCGCTCGGGTGTCAGCTACGGAGGCAGCGGATTCATCGGCCACAAGAGCTATACGGCGCAGTCCGAGCCGCGGGCGAACTGGATGCCCGAGGACCGACAGACGCGCTTCCACGAGGAGTATGCCCGTAACCTGCAGAGCGATTCGCTCTTCTGGGGCATGTGGATCGACAACATGTTCGACTACGGTTCCTACCGCCGGCCCTACGGGGTGAACGGCGCCGGGCTGGTAACCTTCGACCGCCGCGACTGCAAGGATGCCTATTACCTCTACCGGGCCATGTGGAACCGCCGGAGTCCGACGCTCCACATCGTGGACAAGCACCGCCGCCTGCGCGATGTACCCCGCCAGGCTTTCCGCATCTATTCGTCGGCCGGCGCGCCGCTGCTCCTCGTGGGGGGCGATACGGTGGCCGTGACCGAGTATGCCGCCTGCCAGTTCCGCTCGGATTCGGTCGATGTCATGGGACGTGTCGAGGTGAAGGCCGTGGCGGGCGACCTGCGCGACAGCGTCACTATTCTTGTCGGCAACGTGCTAAAACCGAAACGGCTTCAGGTCCCTCGGCGAACAGCAGGTCCGCAAACGACAAATTAGCTTCGAACGGCATCCGGTCGGAGAAGACCTGATAGTAGGGCTCGGCGATGAACGCCGGGCCCTCTCTGTGTTTGGGCCTGAGGTCCGTATCGCCGGGTGCGGCCTCGACGTATCGCTCCGAGAGCTCGGGCATCGGGATGCGGGCCTGCCTGCAGAGCACCTCCAGCAGCCCGAGGTCGAGGTCGGCCAGAAATTCCGGACTGCGGCGGTAGAAGGGTTCGAACAGCGGGGCGTAGTGGTCGAAGTAGGGCGACGAGCGGTAGGAGGCCACGAGGGCGCCCCAGTGCTGGTGCTGCCAACGCTTCGAGTAGTCGAGGCGCACGTCGCGCACGGGTTGCCCGGGACGGTTGGCGTGACGCACGTGGGCCGTCAGCTCCATCACGCCGTCCGTGGCGAGTATCCGCGCGCGGTTGCGCTCCGAGCGCTTGACGAAGTGCTCGCCGAGGTCCACGACGCATCCGCCGCGGCTCAGGTGCCAGAAGTACTCCACCGAGGGGAGATAGGCCAGCGGGAGGATCGTCATGGCTCCTGCCAGGCCCCGTCGGCCTTGATGAGTTCGACAAGCCGGTCGAGAGCCTCCTCCTGCGGGATGTTGCGCTCGACGATCTCGCGACCGCGGTAGAGGGTGATGCGTCCCGGTCCGGCGCCCACGTATCCGTAGTCGGCATCGGCCATCTCGCCCGGACCGTTCACGATACAGCCCATGACGCCGATGCGGAGGTTCTTGAGGTGTGACGTGCGGGCCTTGATCTGCCCGAGTGTCTGTTCGATGTCGTAGAGCGTCCGCCCGCAGCTCGGACAGGCAATGTATTCGGTGTGCGAGAAGCGCACGCGGGCGGCCTGCAGGATCATCAGCTCCACCTCGCGGATGGTCTCTTCGTCGTGTGCCGGGGCGTCGATCCAGATGCCGTCGGCCAGTCCGTCGAGCAGCACCGGCCCCAGGTCGGCTGCAGCCTTCACGGCCAGTGTCGTGAGGTCCGTGTCGTCGTAGCGGCGCCGGATGATCACCGGGGTGTCGGCGGGTTCGAGATCGAGAATTGCCGCACGCAGCTCGGCCGTAGGGTTGCCCGAACGGGCTTCGAGAATGCGGAACCCGTCGTGCGGTTCGCCGTGTACGACCAGTACGGCGACCTTCGAGCGGCGGCGGTACTCGGTCGGGGAGTAGCGCTCGGGATGCCGCACGGGAAATTCGCCCGGACGTTGTGCGAAGTGCTCGACCAGAAGCCGCGCTACGGGGATCTCGTGCTCCGGGGCCTCGGTCAGCGAGACGCGGATCGTGTCGCCGATGCCGTCGGCCAACAGCGCGCCGATACCCACGGCGCTCTTGATGCGTCCTTCGAGTCCGTTTCCGGCCTCGGTCACTCCGAGGTGGATCGGATAGTTCATCCCCTCGGCCTCCATGGCCTCGACCAGAAGCCGGTAGGCGGCGACCATCACGCGCGTGTTGCTCGACTTCATCGACACGACCACCTGGTCGAACGCCTTGGCGCGGCATACGCGCAGGAACTCCATCGCCGAGACCACCATGCCCTGTGGCGTATCTCCCCATTGGTCGAAGACCCGTTTGGCGAGCGACCCGTGGTTTACGCCGATGCGGAGTGCAACGCCGCGCTCACGGCATTGGTCGATAAGCGCTTCCAGTTCGCCGTGGTCGGTGCGGTAGTTGCCCGGGTTGATGCGTACTTTTTCCACATACCGGGCCGCAATCGAGGCCACTTCGGGCACGAAATGGATGTCGGCGACGGTAGCCGTGCGGTATCCCTCCTCGCGGAGCCGTGCGACGATCCGCTGCAGGTTCTCGGCTTCGCGCCGTCCCTGAGCCGTGAGGCGTACGATCTTGCCGCCTGCGCGGTCGATGCGCTCGATCTGTGCAACGCAGGCTTCGGTGTCGTTGGTGTCGGTGTTGGTCATCGACTGCACGGCGATCGGGTGATTGCCGCCGATGGTTACGTCGCCGATGCGTACGCAGCAGGTCGGCCGGCGTCTGAATTTCGTAAGATCCATTGCTTTACCTGTTTTTCGGCCGGCTTTCGCCCGCCGTTACCGCAAAGGTAATACAAAAAAAGCAGACCGCAGCATGTGCTGCGGTCTGCCGGGATTCATTCTTTCCGTAATCCCGTCCCGCTGTTTGCGGGACCGGGATACGGGGTAGATTACTTGTTGCTCTTGAAGGTTACGACTACCGTGCTCGGGAACTCAACGGGCTCGTAAGCTGCACCCGTGAACTCGATAGCGTACTTGTACGTGAAGGTTACCGGGATCGTTACGGTTACGTCATATACCAGCGGAGCGTTGTTTGCTGCGTAGGTGATCGTAGCCGAGTCGGGATTGTACGAGAAGTTCTCGAACGTCTCAACCTCCTCATTGGCACTTTCGAACTTGGGCTCACCGAGCGTCATGGTCATGCCGTAGTAGTCTGCGTTGTTTACATTGGCGGCCAGACCCGTGGCGCTTACCAACTTGGTGCCGAAGATATCCTTCACCTTGTTACCGTCGGTCGAGGAGTTGATGATCTCGTAGACATTAGCGGTAACTTCCTTGTTGATCTCGGCGTTCTTGCTTCCGGTGAACGTCCACTCCGAGAAGTTGATGGGCTTCTGGAGCTCTACGTTGAAGACCTTGGTGTCGATCGTCAGACCATTGACAACCATCGTAGCCTCGATCTGAACTGCATCGAGCTGGCAGCCGTTCCAGTCGAGGATACCGGTGGTACCGCTCGTCGAACCGTCGATCGTCGGCATGTTGCCCGTGTAGTTCTCAACCGGCAGAACCTTGTAGGTAACCGTTGCCGTAGCATCCGAGCCTTCCGGAACCATCTTGCCGTAGCCGCTGGTCAGCTGTACCTGCTCGGTCTTGAACTGGTTGTTCTCGACCTTGCCGCGGGCGATCATGTAGTAGGGCTCCTTGTCGGTGTAGAGGTTGGTACCGATACCCAGGTAGTAACCCTGCTCCTTGTTGATCGTTACGCTACCGCTCAGGTTGATCTTGAAGATCGGCGTGGTTGCGGGAACTCCGTAGTACGAATCCTCCGGTACCGTGTAGGTGTACGAATCGGCGGCGTTGAAGTCTACGGTGTTCATCTTGAAGAACGAGCGCAGTACGGTTCCGTTCTGGCGCAGACCGGCCTTGGCGATGTGCTGCTGGGCATCTGCCTCCTGATCTACCGAGACGAGCTTCGACTGACGCATGAACTCCTCGAAGGAAGCCTGATCCTTGAAGTAGGTCTGCTCCTTGCCCAGCTTCTCGAACATCGTTGCGTAGAAGTCCTTCTCAACCATTACCCAGATGTTGTTCTGACCCTCGTTGATGTCCATGATGCCGTTCGGAACATTCACCTCGTAGCTCATGTCGGGCAGACCGTTGAAGGTGATGACACCCTTCAGCGTTACCTCCTCGTTGTCGTTTACGGTGATCTTCGTCGAGACGTTGATCTTGCCGTTGCCGTTCTTGTAGTTCTTGATCGTGTACTGCAGTACCTTCGAGTCGGTTCCGATGTACGGATCGCTGATGGCGGTAGCCTTAACCTCCATGTAGGTGTTCAGAGCCTTGAAGGTCTCGTCGCTCGTCTCGTCGATTTCGATCGTCCATTCAGCATCTGCCAGGCTGGCCTTGATGCCGTCGAACTGCTCCTTCGAGAGAACCTTGTTCTCCTTGTCGATGAAGATCGGCTCGGAGAGGTTGAGCTGGTATGCATAGCCCTGGTTCGTCTCGTAAGCCTGCGAGAAGTATACCCAGTCGATCGTGCCGTTGATGTTGTCGATCGTACCCAGCGACTTGCGCGTGATGCTGAGGACTGCCTCGTACGTGCCGTTCTCAACCTGCTTGGTTTCGCCTTCAACCTCAACCTCGACGAACAGCTTGCCCTTCTCGGTTACGGTCTTGTCGATGTTCGAAACGGGAGCAGCCTCCTTGATGCCGATCGTGGCAAACTCATTGACGGCCTCCATCGGGTTTTCGGGCGTCAGAGCAAGCTCCGTAGCGTTGTTCGTGAAGTTCGTACGCTCGATAGCGGGCTTCTCGGCCGGAACGATGTCCCAGTTGTATTTCTCGGCAGCGTCAGCCAGCGAGATGAGCTCGTCGCCGTCCTCGAAGACGAACTTGTAGTCGCCCAGCAGAGTAACCTGCGTCGTGATGTCGTTGTATACGAGGCTGTACTCGGCCTTATTGTTGTACTTCACATACGATTTGGTCTCGCCCTCGCCAACTTCCTTGGCCAGTACGATCTGGTCTGCGACGTCGATAGCGTCGGGATCAGCCATCGTCGGGAGGTAAGCCGAAGTGTACTCGACACCCGTCTCGATCTCGGTGTCCTCATCAACCGTTGCCTTCGACTCGCTGATTACCTGCAGTGCGATCGAGTAGGTCTCGTTCTCACCCAGTTTGTCGTAGGGGTAGTTGGTATTTACAACCATCGAGATCTTGCCGTCCTTGGACTCTACCTTGCCCTCGATGTTGAAGTAAATAGCCTCCTCGGCGCGGGTTACGAGCTCGACCTTCTCGGGCAGGAATGCCAGGTCTACGGTCTTCACCTCGGCATTGTAACCCTCAGCGATCTGCGAAGCCAGCGAAGCGGGCGATACGCGGAACGTGAGCGTAGCCTTCTTGCCCTCGGTCAGTTTGTAGTCGCCGAGCGTAGCGCCACGGAAGAATGCATATCCGTGTGCGTTCTCGGGAACGTATACAAGCGACTGAATACGCGAAGCCAGGTCGCCGATAGCCGACCAAATGGCTGCGATCTGCTTGTCATATTCGTCGAATACGGTCTTCAGGGCGCCCTCCTCGATGCTCGAGTTGATGCTCTCCGAGATCATGCTCTTGATCTTCGTGGTCAGCGTGCTGTTTGCGTCGTTGAGTTTCTCCTCGACAGCCTTGTTTACGTTTGCGGCATAGGTGCTCCAGTTGCTGTCGATGTAGTCCTCCATGTAGGTTCCGAACTCCTCACCCAGCAGGTCGGCGATGGCCTTGCGGACGCCGAGAGCATCTTCCTTGTCGGTGATGGCGGCAAGAACGGCATTGACAGCCTGCTTCTGCTGGCTGTCGTTCAGTTCGTACGAAGCGAGTTCGTTCTTGATCTCCTCCTGAACTTTGGGCAGCAGACCCGTCCACAAGTCAGCGGCAGCGAGCTGCTCGTTGAAGATGGCAATTATGTCCTCCTTGTCCAGAGCCTCGGGGAGCATGCCCTCTACGATGGCTTCGATCTCCTCCTGGGTCTTGTAGCCAAGTCCCTTGACGATCTCTACTACCTTGTCGTTGAATTCCGTACCGGCCAGCAGCTCGGAGAGCTCGGTACCCAGTTTGTCCTCCGTAACATATCCGGCGAGATCTTCTGCCGTCAGGAACGAATCGAAGTCGATAGCGTCGATCTTCTGCTTGAGCGACTCAAGCGCCGAAGCATCGGCTTTCAACTCGATCTGGCCCTTCAGGTCGTCGATCTCCTTTTGCAGATTGTCGATGTCGTCGTCGTAGTCCTTACAACCGACACCTGTCAGCATAGTTCCTGTCAAGAACAATGCAAGAAGCTTTTTGAAAGTTTTCTTCATAAGACAGAATAGAATTGAAATGGATTTGGATGTTTGAGTTTTATGTGTTTTTGGTTCTGTTTTTCTCCTTTTCTTATCCTTTTATGCCGATTTCGGTATCATATATGATACCAACGATGCAAATATATATATAAAAATTTGCACAACAAAATTTTCAATCGTTTTTTTGAAATGGGAGTGGTTTATGAGGAGGAGATTGCTTACATCTCTTCGAGGATTAGGGAGTTGCGCAAAGAAAAGCATCTGACGGTGCAGGAGCTCGCATATCGTTGCGATATGGAGCGGTCCAATTTGAGCCGCATCGAGGCGGGTAGGACCAACTTGACGATTCGCACCATCTGTATTATCTGTTCCGCCCTTGAGGTTGGGTTGCGGGACATCATTCGATAGCGAAAAAACGGTTCGATACCTATTTATTATATTATATATAACACGATAAACATCGGAACGGGTTGGGTGAAAACCCGGACGGAGCGATGTAAAGTCGGTGATTCTTTTTGTAGGGTTTGTGTAAAAGTCGTATCTTTACGCCTGCAAAAAGAAACGGCGGTTGAATAGTATCGATCTGATAGTCTGCTTGATTCTGCTGCTGGCCGTATGGAACGGCTGGCGGCAGGGCCTCGTTGTGCAGGTATGTTCGCTGGCGGGAATCGTCATTGCCATCTGGCTGGCGGCGCATTACGGCGCCCGGGTCGGGGAGTGGCTGCGGCTCGACGAGTCGTTCTCGGCGGCGGGCGGATTTGTCGCCGTGCTGGTCGTTGTGGTGCTGGTCGTCGCGGTCATCGGGCGTCTGTTGCGCGGGGTGTTCCGCTTCGCGGGGTTCGGTCTGGTCGATACGCTGCTGGGCGTGGTCGTGGCCGTGCTGAAGTACCTGCTTGTGCTCAGTGCGCTGTTTGCGGCTTTCGATCGGATCAATGCCGACTACACGCTTGTCGAGGCCCGTACGATCGATCAGTCAAGAAGTTATAAACCGGTCCTGCGTTTGTCGGAGGCCGTGTTCCCCTTCCTGGAATGGGTGGGCGACCGGGTCCCGGAGCTGGATGAAAAGAGCGAAGACGATGGAGCGTAGTTTCAAGGGGACGGTGGTCCGGGCAACCGGAAGCTGGTATGAGGTGCTGATCGACGGCGGGACGGTCCGCTGCCGGATTCGGGGGCGGCTGCGTCTCGAGGGACGCCGCTCAACCAATCCCGTGGTGGTGGGCGACGAGGTGGCGTGTGAGGCCGACGAGGGGGGCGATTGCGTGATCGCCGACATCCTGCCCCGCCGCAACTACGTGATCCGCCGGGCGTCGAACCTCTCGAAGGAGTCGCACATCATCGCCGCGAACATTGACCAGGCGCTGCTCCTGGTCACGCTGCGCGATCCGGAGACTCCGACGGAGTTCGTGGACCGGTTTCTGGTGACGTGCGAGGCCTACAAGGTGCCGGTGACAGTCCTGCTGTCGAAGATCGACCTGCAGGATGCCGGGGCCGTCGCGGAGTTCCGTGCCGTCTACGAGCGCGCAGGTTACCGCGTGCTGGAGGTTGCAGCTCCCTCGGGCGAGGGGGTCGGGGAGGTCCGTTCGCTGCTTGCCGGACGCCGGACGCTGGTCTCGGGCAACTCGGGGGTCGGAAAATCGACCCTCATCCGGGCGATCGACCCGTCGCTCGACATCCGCACGGGCGAGATTTCGGAGAGCCACCGCAAGGGGCGCCACACGACGACCTTCTCGACGATGTATCCGCTCTCCGAGGGCGGTGCGGTCATCGACACGCCGGGAATCAAGGGATTCGGGCTGATCGATATCGACGACGCCGAGTTGTGGCACTACTTCCCCGAGATGATGCGCGTGGCTTCGGGGTGCCGTTTTTATAATTGTACGCACACGCACGAGCCCGGCTGCGCCGTGGTCGAGGCGGTCCGTTCGGGCGAAATCGCCCTCGCGCGCTACGAAAGTTACCTGAAAATGCTCGATGAAGATGACAAATACCGAAAATAACGGTCCGGCGCTGCCGCCCGGTGCGGAGTTCGGCCCCGAGACGGGCGGTGACGGTGAACGGATCGCCTGCCTCGCGGACTTCATGCTTCCGGAGCGTTATGCCACGCTGCGCCGTGCCGTGGCGATGCGCACACGCTACATGACCGTGCTCGCCGAGAACATGTTCCACGGGCAGAATGCTGCGGCGCTGATCCGCCATTGCGAGGCGTTCGGCCTGCAGGAGATGCACACGATCGAGACCCTTTGCCGCTTCGAGCCGAGCGCCGCCGTGGTGCGGGGCACGGACCGCTGGGTCGATGTGCGCCGCCACCGGTCTACGGCCTCGGCGGTCGGGACCCTGCGTGCTGCGGGCTACCGCATCGTGGCGACGACACCCCACCGCGAGGATTGCACGCCCGAAACCTTCGATGTGACACGCGGACCCTTCGCGCTGGTGTTCGGTACCGAGCATGCCGGTATCTCCGACGAGATCGTCGCCTCGGCCGACGAGTTCCTGCGCATCCCGATGTGCGGCCTGGTCGAGAGCCTGAACGTCTCGGCTTCGGCAGCCATCCTCATCTACGAGCTTTCGGAGCGGGTGCGCCGTACGGTGCCCGACTGGAGGCTGACGCCCGTCGAGCAGGCCGGTGTGCTGTGCCGCTGGATGCGCCGCAGCGTGAAGGATTCCGAGGAGATTCTCAAACGTAAATTCGGGGAGGAGATACGATGAACATTTTACGGAAACAGTTCCTGGCCCATGTAGCCCAGACCTCACCTTCGCCCATGCTGGTCGAGGTAGCCCGGGCCGAGGGGTCGTTTTTCTACACGCCCGAGGGCAAGCGCTACTACGATCTGGTGGCGGGTGTCTCGGTGAGCAACGTCGGCCATGCCAATCCGGCGGTCGTCCGGGCCGTGCAGGAGCAGGCTGCGCGCTACATGCACGTGATGGTCTACGGCGAGCTGGTCGAGACACCGCAGGTCGAGTATGCGGCACGGATCGCCTCGCTGCTGCCCGATCCGCTCGAAAGCGTCTATTTCGTGAACTCCGGGGCCGAGGCGGTCGAGGGTGCGCTCAAACTGGCCAAACGCTATACGGGCCGCACCGAACTGATCTCCATGCGGCGGGCCTACCACGGCTCGACGCACGGGGCGATGTCGGTGATGGGAGCCCCCGAAGGCGAGGAGTGGAAGGGGGTCTTCCGCCCGCTGTTGCCCGATGTGCAGGCCATCGAGTTCAATGACTTCGATGCCCTGGCGTCCATCACCGAACGCACGGCCTGCGTGCTGACCGAACCGGTGCAGGGCGAGGCGGGCGTGCGTCCGCCGCAGCCGGGATACCTCGAGGCGCTGCGGCGCCGCTGCGACGAGGTGGGGGCGCTGCTTGTCTTCGACGAGATCCAGACCGGATTGGGGCGTACGGGCGAGCTCTTCGCCATGCAGAAGTACGGCGTGACGCCCGACATCGTCTGCCTGGCCAAGGCCTTCGGCGGCGGCATGCCGCTCGGGGCTTTCGTCTCGCGGCACGAGATCATGGACACCCTGCAGTCGAATCCCGTCCTGGGGCATATCACCACCTTCGGCGGCCATCCGGTCTGCTGTGCCGCCGGGCTTGCGGCCCTGAACTACCTGCTGGACCATCATGTCGTCGAACAGGTCGAGGCGAAGGGCGCGCTCTACGAGCGTTTGCTCGAAGACCATCCCGCCGTGCGGGAGATCCGCCGCAGCGGTTTGCTGCTGGCCGTCGAACTGGGGTCGTCGGAGCGCCTCTACCGCATCATGGAGCTTTTCAAGGAGACGGGAATCATGAGCGACTGGTTCCTCTTCTGCGACACGGCCTTCCGCATCTCGCCCCCGCTGACCGTATCCGAGGAGGAGGTGCGCGACAGCGCCTGCCTGATTCGCGAGTGCCTCGATCGGCTGTAGCCTGGTCCGGAAAACAGCAATCCCTGCAGCCATCGGGCTGCAGGGATTGCTGTTTTTGTCTTCGGATCGCTACGCCTCTTCGGCGAAGGCCTTCAGGCGGGCGATCTCTTCGGGCCAGCGGGCCTCGTCGGGCGTCTCGAGGATCAGGGGGATGCCGTCGAAGCGCGGGTCGCGGGCGATGTAGCGGAAGCACTCGATGCCGATCATGCCGTCGCCCAGCGGCGTGTGGCGGTCTACGCGGCTGCCCAGGATCTTCATGGCGTCGTTCAGGTGCATGCCCTTCAGGTAGCGGAATCCGATGACGCGCTCCAGTTCGGCGAAGGTCGCCTCACAAGCCGCTGCGGTGCGGAGGTCGTATCCGGCGGCGAAGGCGTGGCAGGTGTCGATGCAGACCCCCACGCGCGACTTGTCCTCCACGCGGTCGATCAGGTAGGCCAGGTGCTCGAAGCGGAACCCGAGGTTCGACCCCTGGCCCGCCGTATTCTCGATTACGGCCGTCACACCCTGTGTCCGGTCGAGTGCGAGGTTAATCGACTCGGCGATGCGGTCGAGGCTCTCCTCTTCGGTGATCTTGCCCAGATGGCTCCCCGGATGGAAGTTCAGTCGGTCGAGTCCCAGCTGTTCGCAGCGGTGCATCTCGTCGAAAAAGGCTGCGCGCGACTTCTCGAGTGCCTCGCGCTCGGGATGTCCGAGATTGATCAGGTAGGAGTCGTGGGGCAGGATCTGTGCCGGGGTGTAGCCTCCCTCCTCACAGGCGCGGCGGAAGGCTTCGATCTGCTCGGCCTTCAGGGCGGGTGCGACCCATTGACGCTGGTTCTTGGTGAACAGGGCGAAGGCCGTGGCCCCGATGGCACGGGCGTTTGCGGGGGCGTTCTCGACCCCGCCTGCAGCACTTACGTGGGCTCCGAAGTATTTCATGTGCGATGTTTTCGGTTATGTTGCAGACAAAGTTAAAGATTTTGTAAATAAATTCATAACTTTGTCTTTCGAAAAAATCCCAGCTACGATGCGATACCTCCGCCCGATATTTGCCCTTCTGTCGCTGCTTGCAGCGGCATTGCCTGCTACGGCCCAGATCTCCATCGACAAGGTCAGCGCCCCCTCGTCGGGTGTCGCTTTCCGCGATACGTTGAAATCGACCCCCGTGGATGTCGATTACTTCAGCCTGGCCCGCTACAAGGCCGAGCGTGCGGCCATCCGCAAGGAGCGAAACTACCTGGAGATCGGTACCGGACTGAACGGTACGCTGACCTCGAACAACGAGAGCTGGATGAAGGTGTCGGGCGGTGACAACTCCATTACGCTGCTGGCAACGCTCTACCTGCGCCATACCTTTACCAAGAATCTCTTTTCCATCTCCACGTCGGTCGATGCCCGCTACGGCGCCAACCGCGTGAAGGTCGATCAGACGAACGACGAAGGGAACACGAAGAGCGTCGGCATCTGGTTCAAGGACCAGGATGAGATTTCGATCTCGGTGGCCCCGTCGTTCAAACTGGCAAAGAACTGGTCCTACGGTTCGATCATCAAGTTCCGGAGCCAGTTCTCGAACGGCTACTTCTCACGAACGCAACAGGAACGCGAGCACCTGAAGAGTTCGTTCCTCTCGCCGGGTTACCTCGACATGTCGTTCGGTTTGACCTACAAGAGCCCGACCCCCAAGTTCCCGATCTCGATCAACCTCTCGCCGGTGGCTATGAGTGCCGTGTTCGTCGAGAGCGAGCGGATACGCAACAACCAGTGGGACAACAAGTGGGGCTGGGAGATCTACGGCCTTCCGTATCCCGACGAGACGTCGAAATACGAGGGCGGCTCGTCGGTCCAGATCGACTTCGACCGCACCTTCGGCAAGACGGGTTATCTGCGCTACCGGACCTCAATCTACTCCTTCTACGGCTGGATTACGGACATGGGGCAGAAGAACCGTTTCACCGACTATACGGAATACCGGCACGCTCTCGACAAGTGGAACAATGCCGAGGATACGAGCGTGAGTCACGACATCAAGGACAAGCCCCTGCTGGCCATCCATCCGACGTTGCGCTGGGAAAATACGCTCGAGATCAGTGCCACGCGCTTCCTGAAGACGACCTTCTCGTTCAGAATGTATTACAACCGGGCGCAGAACCTCGATCTGCAGACACAGATGCAGCTCATGGTGGGCGTGACCTATACCTTCAAGAACAAGTAACATCCGCACATGTACAAGAACTCGAAACAGACGGTGCTTTTCCCGATGCTTCTGGCAGCGGGCATGGCACTGGGCATCCTTTTGGGACAGTATCTCGGCCGACACGATCGGGCCTCCGAGATCCGGGGCATGCTGACACAGATGGCCCTCCCCACGAACAAACTGACCTATACGCTTTCACTCATCGAAAACCGCTATGTCGATTCCGTGTCGATGGATTCCCTGGCCGAGCATGTCATCCCGATGCTCGTGGCTGAACTCGACCCCCATTCGGTCTACATCCCGGCTTCGGAGATGCAGGAATTGAACGAACCCCTCGAGGGGGAGTTCGACGGCATCGGCGTGGTCTTCAACATGGCCACCGATACGGTCATCGTGCTCAACGTCATTCCGCAGGGGCCGAGCGACCGGGCCGGTGTCAAGGCGGGCGACCGGATCGTGGAGATCGACGATTCGCTGGTCGCCGGACGCCGGGTGCCTCAAAACGAGATCATGAAACGCCTGCGCGGGCCGCGCGGCTCGAAGGTCCGCCTCGGTCTCGAGCGGCAGGGCATTGCCGGACTGGTCGATGTGGAGGTCGAGCGCGGCGTGATCCCGATCCGGAGCGTCGAGTCGGCCTTCCGGATCGTGGACGGCATCGGTTACATCCGTTTGGGTCAGTTTGCGCGCACGACCTCGGCGGAGATCCGCGGGGCGCTCGATACGCTGCGTGCGCAGGGTATTTCGAAACTGATCTTCGATCTGCGCGGCAATTCGGGCGGTTACCTCGACCAGGCGATCCTCGTGGCCAACGAGTTCCTGCACGAAGGACAGCTGATCGTCTATACGGAGGACCGCCACCACGAGCAGGTGCGCGAATATGCCGACGGGACCGGCTCGGCACAGGATATGGAAGTGGCCGTGCTGATCGACGAGGCGAGTGCGTCGTCGAGCGAGATTCTGGCCGGTGCACTTCAGGACAACGACCGCGGCACGATCATCGGCCGCCGTTCGTTCGGCAAGGGGCTCGTGCAGCAGCAGATCCCCTATGCCGATGGCTCGGCTCTGCGGCTGACTACGGCGCGCTACTATACGCCGACGGGCCGTTCGATCCAGAAACCCTATACGATCGGCGACGAGGCCGGATACGAGGAGGATATCTGGAACCGCTACCGCAACAACGAGTTCTTTACGGCCGACAGCATCCACTTCGCCGACTCGCTCAAACGCATCACGCCGGGCGGCAAGGTGGTCTACGGCGGGGGCGGCATCATGCCCGATGTCTTCGTGCCAGCCGATACGACCGACGTGACGAAGTATTTCGTCGAGGTGGCGGGCCGCAATATCCTCTACCGTTATACGATCGAGTATTCGGACCGGCATCGTGATGCCCTGAATGCCGTGCGGACGGTCGAGGATCTCGAGGCGCTGCTCGACAGCGACCCGGGGATGTTCGACGACTTCGTCCGTTATGCGGCGCGCAAGGGCGTGGCGCCCCGTTACGGCGACATCGCCCGTTCGCGCAAACTCATCGAGGCGCAGCTGCGGGCCTACATCGGCCGCAACACGCCCCTCGAGGACAACGGTTTCTATGCAAACATCTATCCGGTGGACAACGTGATCATGCGTGCCATCGCGATTCTGAATTCGGAACAGGATGATTAAGCGTATGATCGGTCTGATCGTCACCGTTGCGGTACTTTTCGTACTGGTCATGACGATCCTGCACGCCGGCAGTTACCGGTCGATGATCTGGGACCGGTCCGACCGTCCGGCTGCTGCCGTCACTACCCCGGGCCGTACGTCGGATGACGGGCGTGATGCGGCCTCTTCGGAGCAGACGGAAGCTGCCGAGACGGGCGGGAAGACGGGCGCCTGATTTGGGTTCGTGCCAGCAGTATTTCGGCTCGTGCCATACGGAAAGCGGATCATCCCGTCGGGATGATCCGCTTTCCGTTTTCATGACGCTTCCCGGCGCAGAGCCTCTTTCGTGTCGTAGGCGGTCTGCGTCAGGTTCCCCGGGGCGGGGCGTCAATAGTATTTCACCGTCTTGCCTTCGATGGCCGAGAGCAGGTTGTTGGCCGCCGACGAAGCGCCGATGCGGAACAGGTCGGTCGTGAGCCACTCCTTGCCGAGGATCTCCTCGACGATCGTGTAGTAGAGTGCGGCATCCTCGGGGGTACGCACCCCTCCGGCCGCCTTGAAACCCACCTTTCGGCCCGTCTTTTCGTAATAGTCGCGAATGGCCTGACACATGACCACGGCAGCCTCGGGCGTTGCCGCCACGTCGATCTTGCCGGTCGAGGTCTTCACGAAGTCTGCTCCGGCGAGCATCGAGAGCAGCGAGGCCTTGCGGATGAGTTCGGGGCTCTTCAGGGCGCCCGATTCGATGATGACCTTCAGGATGATGTCCGAATCCATCTCGGCGCGGATTACCTCTACCTCGTTGGCTGCCTCGTCGTACTCTCCGGTAAGCATCCGGCCCACGTTGAGCACGATGTCGATCTCGTCGGCCCCGTTCTCCACGGCCATGGCTACCTCGAGGGCCTTGACCTCAAGGAAGGTCTGCGATGCGGGAAATCCGCCGGCAACGCTTGTAATGCGCATCGGCGTACCGTCCACGGCTACGCCGACCGTTTCGACGAAAGCGGGATAGATGCAGATCGAGGCTACATTCGGGATGTGGGGATATGCCTGGTAGAATTCGACGGCCTTGCGTGCGAACTCCGTCACGGAGGTTGCCGAGTCGTTGCACGAGAGCGTCGTGAGGTCGATGGCCGAATAGCAGAATTTATAGACCTCCGTGTTGTGGTTGCGGCTCTCCGCCACCTTGCGGATGCGTGCTACCTCTTCATCGACACGTTCCTGGCTCCATGCCGGGGTGTATTCGTTCAGGTGATTGGCGTATTCCATACGATTTCGCTGTTTTCGACAAAATTAGAAAAATTATTCGATCCTCGTCGTCTTCGGCTGAATTATTTTCGTTTTGCGGGTTTGTCCGCTTTTCCCTCCGTCCCTCTTTCCCGGTCGTTCCTTATCGCCGGGATGCCCCGCCCTCCTTGTCGCGGTGGTGCAGGAGCTCCATGGCTGTACAAGATCCGAAAAGGGCCCGGACCTTTTGGTCCGAGCCCTTTTCTATTTGATTCCTTTGCGCCCTCTTCACAGCCGGCCCTGTCGGTCCGTCCGGGTGGTAGGATCATTTCCGTCGATTACTTGCGGAGAGCCTTCAGGTTTACATCCGAAGCAGCCTTCTTGGCCAGCTCGGGGTTCTTCGAGGTAGCGCTCTTGAGCTGAGCCTCGGCGCTCTTCAGGTCGCCTTCCTTCACGGCGATCACGGCACGCAGGTAGTCAGCCTCAGCCGAGTTGTCCTTGGCGATGGCCTTCTTGGCGCCTGCCAGATCGTTCGACTGAACCAGGGCGATGGCCTTGTTGTAGCCCTCGAGACCTGCAGCAGCGCTCTTGTAGTTGCCCTCGGCAGCAGCCATGGCAGCCTTTGCCTCGCTGTCGGCAGCAGCGGCGTACTTCTTGGCCTCGGCGGTATTGCAGTTGGCGAGGTTGGCCAGCAGCAGGTTCTTGTTCAGGGCAGCCGACGAATCCAGCTTGGCAGCCTTCTCGAACGACTTCAGGGCAGCCTCCTTGTCACCGGCCTTCGTCTGGGCAACACCGAGGTTGTTCCAGATGCGGGCATCGTTGTACTTCTTCGAAGCGGCGGTCAGGATGGCAATCTGCTCCTCGGGATTCTCGACGAGAACCTGTGCAGCGAAGAGGTACTCCTCGGCGCTCAGCTCGCCACCGTTGCGGTAGGCAGCCATGATCTCCTCGTCGGTCTTGCCCTGCAGGTCGGTGGTGTTCACGATCTGCGAGCGGCGCAGCTCGGGCAGGATCTCCTCCTTGAGCTCCTCGAATACGCTCGACATGTTCTTGATCTCGGTCTCACGCTCTGCGGGCGAGTTGTAGAGGCTCAGCACCTGCAGGATGAGGTCCTTGTCCTTGATGTTCGACTGCTCAACCAGCTCCTTGAAGCCGTCCCAGTCCTCACCGTAGGCTGCGGCGTCGATGTCCAGACCCGAGTCCTTCAGCAGCTTGGCAACGACCTTCTTACCCGACTCGCTGCGGGCCTTCGAAAGCTTGTCGTTGAACTTCACCGGACCGTCGGGCGAAGCGTAACCCTTCACGGCGATGTTCTGCGTGGCGCGGTCGTTCTGCATCGTCTCGTCCACGTTGGCCTTGAATGCGTCGAGGTTGGCGTTTCTCTCGTTCTTCTTCGTTACGACCGACGAGTTGATGGCGTAGAGCAGATCGGTCTTGTCCACTACGGTGGTGATGCGCTTGAAGTTGTTGTCCATCTCCTCCATCAGGTCACCGTACTTGAGGTCCTTCTGGAGCGTATTCACACCGTAGGCAACCGTCAGACCGAACTCCTTGGCCAGAGCGGCCTTGGCAGCCTCGTCGTTGCCGGCCAGCACGGCAGCCTGCTCCTTGGTCGGAATGGCGCCCGTGTTGAGGTTTACGAGCGTGAACTCCTTGCACTTGCCGCCCGGGCACTTGATCTCGGCGCGGAGCTGGAGCTCGCTCTGATCCATGCGCGGATCGTAGGGGAACTCGACGTGCTGCGTGAAGTTGCCGCCGTTCTTCTTGTCTACGACCGTATAGTTGTCATCGACCTTCGAACCCTGATAGTAGTGGGTCGTGCCGGCAACCTCGCCGCCCTCGAAGACGATCACCGGGGTCACCTTGATGACGGCCTTCTTGTTGAAGTACTCTACGGGGAACGTTACGTTGATGTCAGCGGCAACGATACCGTTGTTCAACGTCAGAATCTCGGGAGCGACCGTCAGCTTGACGTCTTCCCGGTTCTTGGCCATCTTCTTGAAGCAATTGCAGCTCGTGAAAGCCAGCGATGCGGCAACGAGCACCATGCTCAATCTCATCAGTTTTTTCATAATCGGGTAATTTTAATGTTTATTTGTTGATTGCTTGTTCTTTTATCTCCTTCTGCCGTAGCCCATACGACAGAACATCGCAAATATAGAAAAGACTTGCAAATTATGCAAAATTTCGGACGGAAATATTTTTTGTACATTTCCGTCCGAAACAGTCCCTCAATGCGGATTATTCGCCCTTGTGCTCACGGCGTTCGCGGCGCTCTCCACGCTCGGGGCGCGGGCGGCGCTCACGCTCAACGTAACCCTCGGGTTTGGGCAGCAGCGCCTTGCGCGAGAGCTTGAGCTTGCCGGTCTTCGGGTCGATGCCGATGAGCTTGACGTCGATCTCGTCACCCTCCTTCAATCCGGTCTCCTCCATGGTCTCGAAGCGCTTGTAGTCGATCTCCGAGATGTGGAGCAGGGCGTCCTTGCCGGGCATGATCTCGACGAAGGCGCCGAAGGCGACGATCGAGCGGATGCGTCCGTGATAGGTTTCGCCCACCTCCGGGATGGCAACGATGGCTTTGATGCGGGCCAGGGCGCCGTCCAGGGCGGCTTTGTCCACGCCGAAGATATCGACGATGCCCTTGTTGTCCACCTCCGTGATGGTGATGGTGGTGTTCGTGGTCTTCTGGATGTCCTGGATCACCTTGCCGCCCGGGCCGATGACCGAGCCGATCATGTCCTGCGGGATGGTGATCTGTACGATGCGCGGCACGCAGGGCTTGTAGTCGGCGCGTGGCTCGGCGATGCACTCGGTGATCTTGCCGAGGATGTACATGCGTCCCTTGCGGGCCTGCTCGAGGGCGGCGGCGAGCACCTCGTAGGAGAGGCCGTCCACCTTGATGTCCATCTGCGTGGCGGTGATGCCGTCCTTGGTTCCGGTCACCTTGAAGTCCATGTCGCCGAGGTGGTCCTCATCGCCGAGGATGTCCGACAGCACGGCCCACTTGCCCGACTCCGAGTCGGAGATCAGACCCATGGCGATACCCGAAACGGGCTTCTTGATCTTCACGCCGGCATCCATCAGCGCGAGGGTTCCGGCGCAGACCGTAGCCATCGACGACGAACCGTTCGACTCGAGGATGTCCGAAACGACGCGCACGGCATAGGGGTTCTCCTCGCCCAGCGGAATCATTGGCTTCAGGGCGCGCCATGCCAGGTGGCCGTGGCCGATCTCGCGACGTGAGAGGCCGCGCGAAGCCTTGGCCTCACCCGTCGAGAAGGGCGGGAAGTTGTAGTGGAGCACGAACTGCTCGGTGCCCTGTACGAGCACCTCGTCCTTGACCTTTTCGTCGAGTTTCGTGCCGAGCGTCACGGTAGCCAGCGCCTGCGTTTCGCCGCGGGTGAAGATAGCCGAGCCGTGGGCGGCGGGCAGGTAGCCCACTTCGCACCAGATCGGACGGATTTCGTCCGTGCGGCGGCCGTCGAGACGCTTGCCCTCGTCGAGGATCATGCGGCGCATGGCCTTCTTCTGCACGTCGTCGTGGAAATACTTGTGGATCAGCGGGGCCTTCTCGACGAGCTCCTCCTCGGTGTAGTGCGAGGTGGCGAACTCCTGCTCGAGGGCGTTGAACAGATCCTCACGCTCGTGCTTCATCGTGCCGCTGGTGGCGATGGCGTATGCCTTGTCGTAAAGCTCGCGGATGATCGTCTGGCGCAGCTCCTCGTCGTTCACCTCGTGGCAGTAGGTGCGCTTGACGTCCTTGCCGAGCTCCTTCGAAAGCTCGATCTGTACGGCGCAGTGCTTCTTGATCTCCTCGTGGGCGAACTTGATGGCCCCGAGCATGACTTCCTCCGAAACCTCCTTCATCTCACCCTCGACCATCAGGATGTTGTCGATCGTACCGCCGACCATGATGTCCAGGTCGCACTCGGGCATCTCCGAGAAGTTGGGGTTGATGGCGTACTCGCCGTTGCGGCGGACGACGCGGACCTCGGAGATCGGGCCTCCGAACGGGATGTCCGACACGGCCAGCGCGGCCGATGCGGCCAGTCCGGCCAGTGCGTCGGGCTGGATGTCCTTGTCGGCCGAGATGAGCGTCACGGTGACGTATACTTCGGCGTGGTAGTCCGCGGGGAAGAGCGGACGGAGCGCGCGGTCGATCAGGCGGGCGACGAGGATCTCGCTGTCGTTGGCCTTGCCTTCGCGCTTCATGAAGCCGCCGGGATAGCGGCCGCAGGCGGCGTATTTCTCCTTGTACTCCACCTGGAGAGGCATGAAATCGGTGTCGGGTTTTGCGTCCTTGGCGGCCACGACGGTACCGAGCAGCATGGTGTCGCCCATCTTGACGACCACCGAGCCGTCGGCCTGCTTGGCCAGCTTGCCCGTTTCGATCTCGATCTGGCGACCGTCGGCCAGCGTGATGATCTTGCGGACTGCGTTGTACAGCTTCTTTTCTTCCATAAATTTTATCCTATGATGTAATCGTTTGTCGCAATGAAAATGAAGGCAACCCCTCGCGGGAATTGCCCTCATTCTTTCCTCGGGAACTACTTGCGGAGGTTGAGCGTCTTGACGATGGCGCGGTAGCGCTCGATGTCTACCTCCTTGAGGTACTCCAGCAACTGGCGGCGCTTGCCTACCAGGCGCAGCAGGGCGCGCTGGGTGCCGAAATCGTGGCGGTTGTTCTTGAGGTGTTCAGTAAGGTGGTTGATACGGTAGGAAAACAACGCGATCTGGCTCTCGGGCGAACCCGTGTCGGTGTTAGACTTGCCGTACTGGCCGAAAAGCTCCTGCTTTTTTTCTGCTGTTAAATAAGCCATTTTGTAAAAGTTTATTTAAGTTCCACTCTACGACGCATTCCCCTTACCGTGAATAACGCCAGAGCGTTGGGCAAAGGTACGAAATAAATAGGAATTGCGCATGAAAAATGAAAAATTATTTGTCTTTTCGGCCACGACGGGCGTCAGATCGGCGGGAAAATCGTATTTTTGCCCCTAAACGGATGAAAATTATGCTGCACAGAGGATTTTTCGCCTGTCTCGCGGCGCTTGCCGCGCTGCTTTCTGCAGGATGTTCGGCGCCGGCTGACTATACGGTCGTCGAGGGTACGATGCTCGGTACGACGATGCGTGTGGTGGCCGATGTGAAGGATGCCACGCCGCAGGAGCTTTATGCGGCTGCGATGGAGCTCGACCGTGAGGCCAAGGCCTCGATGTCGATCTTCGACCCGACGTCGCTCCTGAGCCGCCTGAACCGCAACGAAACGGACAGCGTCGATTGCCACATCGCCTTCAATCTCCGGCTGGCCGACAGCATCGGGGCGTTGAGCGACGGCCGCTACGACGTGACGGTCAAGCCGCTGGTCGAGGCGTGGGGCTTCGCCGGGCGCGAGGCCCAGGCGCATCCGAACGTCGATTCGATCCTCGCCTTTGTCGGCCGCGACAAGGTGCGCATCGAGCAGGGGCGGCTCGTCAAGAGCGATCCGCGCGTCGAGCTCGACTTCAACTCGGTGGCCAAGGGCTATACGGTGGACCTGCTTGCTGCGCTGGTTGAGCGCTTCGGCGCGGAGAACTACATCGTCGATATCGGCGGCGAGGTACGTTGCCGGGGCGTGAACCGCTCGGGCGATCCGTGGCGGATCGGGGTCGAGACCCCCTTCGACGGCAACATGACCGACGGCGAGTACCTCCAGAAGCGGATCCGCATGAGCGGGGGCGGGTTGGCCACCTCGGGCAACTACCGCCGCTTCTACCTCGATGCCGAAGGGAACAAGGTGGCCCATACGATCGACCCGCGCACCGGGCGCAGCATCCTCTCGCGCCTGCTTTCGGTGACGGTCGTGGCACCGACCTGCGCCGAGGCCGACGCGCTGGGAACGATGTTCCTGGCCATGGGGGCCGACGACGCCCTGGAGGCCGTCGGCCGGATGCCCGACGTGAAGGTCTACTTCATCCTTGCCGGCAAGGACGGGGCGTACGAGGAGTATGTCTCTCCGGCGATGTCCGCGCTGATCATGGAGTGAGCGGACTCCCGGCAACCGGTCCGCTTCCGGGGAAACCGCTTCCCGGCCCGGCGGCCCGATTCTGCGGCGGTCCCGGCGGCAGCCGCGCAACGCGATAAAGGAATGATATGAAAACTGCGCTATTTCTTTACAACCCCCAGTCGGGGAAGGGACGCATCGATCGTTGCGTCGGCGAGATCTGTACGGTGTTCGGCGCCTACGGTTACGAGGTGCGGCCCCAGGAGGTCGATTTCGACACGAATCCGTTCGATGGCAACGAAACGATCGACCTGATGGTCGTGGCGGGCGGCGACGGGTCGGTGAACTTCGTGCTGAATGCCATGAAACGCAAGGGACTCGATATCCCGATCGGCGTGATTCCGGCCGGTACGGCCAACGACTTTGCCGGGGCGCTCGGCATGTCGCCCGAGCCGTTGGAGGCGGCCCGCCAGATCGCCTCGGGGGTCGAGCAGCGGGTCGATTGCGGCCGGGTGAACGACCTCTATTTTGTCAATATCTTCAGTTTCGGGATCTTCACCACCACCTCGCAGCGCACGTCCGACGAGCGCAAGCACCGCATCGGCCGCCTGGCCTACATCATCGAGGGGGTCAAGGAGGTGACCTCGATGCATGCCGTGCCGCTGGAGATCGAGGCCGACGGCGAACGTTTCGATCTCCGTTCGCTGATGGTGCTGATTTTCAACGGCGAGACCGCCGGAGGCTTCCACCTGGCGCGGCGTTCGTCGATCCGCGACGGACTGCTCGACTGCATCCTGCTCGAGAAGAAGAACATCCTCCACTCGACTTTCGCCATGGGGCAGTACCTGCTGGGCGGCAATCCGAAGATCGTGCGGCACCTGCAGGCGCGTCGGATCGATATCCGCTCGACGGTCAATGAGCCGACCGACGTGGACGGACAGCGCGGAGCCGAGTTCCCGCTGCACATCGAGTGTCTGCCGGGTGCCTTGCGCGTACAGTGCCCGCCCGCGGCCGGGGAGTGAGTGGCCCGGTAGTCCATCCTTGCGTCCTCTCCCCGGCTTTTCAGGGGCGCGAGAGTGATCTGGGAGGCCCTTTTCGGCATTTTCCGTTTGGTCGTTTGGCGGGAATTCGTTATATTTGTCGGAAAGCGTGATTGATTACATGGCGGAGCACGGCAAAACGGGACGCGCGGCGCACGACAGTGGCCGCGAGAGTCTGCACAAGGTCTCCATCTCCCGGATCAAGAAGGAGATGAGTGACGTATTTTATCTTTCGGACGATCTGGTGATTGCGACCCTCTCGGCGCAGAACAACACGACGTCCGACTATCCGGCGACGATCGACGGATTTTCGGCCATCATCATGATGGCAGGCGAGGCCACCGTCTCGATCGACATGAAGACCTATCAGGTGCGGCCCAACACGATCGTCTTCTTCAATCCCAACAGCATCATCCGCACGATCAAATGTTCTTCGAATGCTGCGGCCTATTTTCTGGCCTTCTCGAAGTCGTTCGTCAATGAGATCCAGATCGATCTCTCGACTTCGCTGCCCGTCTACATGCGTTTCGGCAAGGCCCCGCTGCTTCCCGTGACGCCGCAGGACGTCGAGGAGATCCGGCAGCTGTTCCAGATGATCAAGACGATGCTGCGCAGCGACAAGGAGCGCTACCGCCACGAGATCATCCGCACGCTCTTCACCACGGCCTTCTATATCATCACCGAGATCAACCAGCGCGAGCGGACCGATACGGTCAAGCAGGGGCGCTGCGAGGTGCTCTTCAACGAGTTCATGTCGCTGCTCCAGCGTTACAACAAGCAGGAGCGGAACGTGAGCTTCTATGCCAAGCAGCTCAACATCACGCCCAAATACCTCTCCTCGGTGGTCAAGGAGGTGAGCGGCAAGACCGCCGCCCGGTGGATCGACGAATCGGTGATCCTCGAGGCAAAGACCCTGCTGAAGTATTCGGGCATGAGCATCCAGGAGATCGCCTACCACCTGAACTTCTCGACGCAGTCCTTCTTCGGCAAGTATTTCAAGCAGCATACCGGCACTTCGCCCTCGCGTTACAAGCGCAAGGGGTAGTGTTGCAGAACGGTGATTCGACAGCGAGGCCCGCATCCGAAAGGATGCGGGCCTCGTCTGTTTCAGTGTGTTCCGTCGCGCTATTTGCGCTTCGAGGCGGCTTTGGCTGCTACGGCCTTGTCCAACTCGATGATGAAGTCCGAGAGGACGTTCATGTAGTTGATGAAGGCGTCGTAGGCCGAGTCGTAGGGGTTGAAGTAGGAGTGCACGTCTCCGTCCGAAAGCCACTTCGTCGCCATGTAGTAGAAGTGGTCGGAGGTCTGCATGAAACTCCACACATAGTCGAAATCGGGGCTCTTCAGCGCGGCGATCTTCTCCTTCTGTGCATAGAGTTTCGAGAAGGCTTCGTTCTGGAGTTCATTGCCGAGCCATGCCGTCACGTCGCGCTCCTCGTCGGCCCACGACATCACGTGCGGGCAGTGGAGCACCGAGACGGGCTGGTACTTCTTGGCGGCTTCGCTCACCGTGGCGAACTCCAGCTGGCCCTTCTGCGCGAGGATGGCCTTCGGCAGGGCGCGCATGAATTCGAAGATGCCCGTATCGGCGGTCTGGTGCTCGCCGAAGGTCTCGTAGTCCATGAAGAGGTTGATCACTTCGCCAGGGGTCTCTTCCGACGAGAGCCACTTCACGTACTTGTCGGCCGTCAGCGGCCACTGATCCCAACTCTGGTTCGAGAAGCGGAAGGCGATGTCGTCCGAGAGTTTGTAGTTGCGCAGCAGCAGACGGAGTTTCTGGTCTACGGCGTTGGCGTAGACGTAGTTGGGCGACTTCCAGCCCAGCACGTGCTTGGCTCCCTCGGCAAGCATCGTGCGGAAGCCCATCTCGGCGACCATGGCGCCGATGTCGTCCGAGTAGATCAGCTCCGTATTGCGGAAGGCCGTGGGTTTCACGCCGAACTCCTTCTTGAGCATGGCGGTATGGAGCTTGACCTGCTCGACGAAGTCCTCCTTCGACGCAAGCGATGCGAGCGAGTGGGAGTAGGTCTCGGCGAGGAACTCCACGCAGCCCGTGGCGGCGAGCTCCTTGAACGAGTCGAGGACCTCGGGGGCATAGGCCCGCATCTGTTCGACGGCGATTCCCGTGATGGAGAACGAGCAGCGGAATTTACCCTTGTTTTCCTTGATGAGCTTAAGCAGCAGGGCGTTCATCGGCAGGTAGCACTGCCGGGCCACCTTCTGCATGATGGAGCGGTTCAACAGGTCGTCCAGGTAGTTGTGGTCCTTGCCCATGTTGAAGAAGCGGTATTTCTTCAGACGCCAGGGCTGATGTACCTGAAAATAGAGACAAACGGTTTTCATAAAAGGGTGGTGTATGTTTATTTGTTCTTACTCTCTTCGATCACGGCTTCGTAGACCGACTTGATCTTGGCCGCAGCGTCGTTCCACTTGAGGTTCGTAACCTCTTCGAGTCCCTTCGATGCGAACATGCCGGCCAGTGCCGGGTATTTGACCAGTGCGTAGATGGCGTCGGCCAGGGCGTCCACGTCCCAGTAGTCCACCTTGACGGCGTAGTCGAGCACCTCGGCCACACCGCTCTGTTTGGAGATGATCACCGGAACGTTCGACCGCATGGCCTCGAGGGGCGAGATGCCGAACGGCTCCGATACCGAGGGCATGACGTAGACGTCCGACAACTGGAACATCTTGTGTACGTCCTCGCCGCGGAGGAATCCCGTGAAATGGAAGCGGTCGGCGATGCCGAGACGTGCCACGCGGCGGATCACGTGGTTCATCATGTCGCCCGAACCGGCCATGACGAACCGCACGTCGGGAACGCGCTTGAGCACCTTGGCGGCCGCCTCGACGAAGTAGTCGGGGCCTTTCTGGTAGGTGATTCGGCCGAGGAAGGTGACGATCTTGTCCTTGACGCCGCGTTCGGGAACTTCGCTGCTCCCCTCGGCGAACCGTACGGCATTGTGCACCGTAACCACGCGGTCGGCGGGTACGCCGTAGCGGTTGATGACGATGTTGCGCGTGAGGTTCGATACGGCGATCACCCGGTCGGCGGCATGCATGCCGGCGCGCTCGATGGCGTAGACCTGCGTGTTGATGTTCTCGCCGCTGCGGTCGAACTCCGTGGCGTGCATGTGTACGACGAGCGGCTTGCCCGATACGCGCTTGGCTGCGATGCCGGCGTAGTAGGTCAGCCAGTCGTGGGCGTGGATGACGTCGAACTGCCCCTCCAGGTCGCGGGCCACCTGTGCGGCGACCACGGCGTAGCGGGCGACCTCCTCCATGAGGTTGGCGCCGTACTTGCCCGAGAAGGTGTAGCGCTGCTTCCACGCATCGGTCGTCGTCCAGGTCGTCTGTCCCGTCTTGACATACTGCTCGTGGTAGGTTTCGTATTCTTCGGGGGAGATGTAGGGCACCATGTTGGAGTCGATCTGGATGAACGACATGCGCTGCAGCACGTCGTCGGCGCCGCTGCCGGTGGCACCGTACAGTGCCTCGACGTCGCTGGCATTCATCACGCGGGTGAATCGTTGGTCCTCGTCTCCGTAAGCATGCGGGACGACAAAGGTCACATCGACTCCGTTGCGCGCCAGTCCGCGGGTCATTCCGTAGCAGGCCGTTCCCAGACCGCCCGCGATGTGGGGCGGGAACTCCCAACCGAACATTAAAACTCTCATACCTTTATTTTTTGTGTAATTTTCTTTTGCCTGTGCGCGCCGCCTCTCTGCTGTCTGCGGTCGTGTGCGGAGCTCCGCGTACGACCTCACCCGCCCGATTCCCCAGGGAATCGGTGTGCCGTTCCGACACATTCCACTGTCACATGGTACGCCCGGGTTGTAGTTGTTTATTAATTATTTTGTTGTCTTTTTCGTTGTCTTGCGGGTTTTTGTTGCCGGAGCCTCCGCGGTCTCCTCCTTTTTGGCAGTCTTTGCGGCGCGTTTGGCCGGTGCGGCCTTTGCCGTAGTCTTCTCCGTGGCCTTTTTCGTCGTTGCGGCTTTGGCCGAAGCCTTTTTGGCCGGGGCTTTTTTGGCCGGGGTCTCCTCCGCGTCCGTGCGGTAGGTGCGGATCAGGTGGTAGATGTCCAGCACGGCACCCACGCTCCACGCCTGCGAGATCGCTCCGCGCGATGCGTAGGGGGGATCTGCGTCATAGAGTTCGCAGATTGAGCCGATGCAGTAGGTCTGGATGTCCTCCTCGAAAGAGGCGAGGAGCTCCTCGGCCTGCGGCACGAAAGCCGCGCCGTCGATGTCGAAGCAGGCCTTCACGTAGAACGACAGGAGCCAGGGCCATACCGAGCCGTTCTTGGCCGCGAAGTCACGCTCGTCGGGCGAGCCCTCCTGCGAACCTCTGTAGAGCGGGTTGCGCGGCGAAAGGGTGCGCAGGCCCTTCGGGGTGAGCAGGTGCTGACGCACGGTGCGGATCACGCCCAGACGGGTCTGTTCGTCGATGGGCTTGTAAGGCAGGCTGCAGGCCAGGATCATGTTCGGACGGATGAAGCGGTTGGCTCCCTGCTCGTCCACGTAGTCCGCCAGGTAACCTTCCGGGAGCACAAACGTCTCGTTGAAGGCCGCCGAGATCCGCGGGGGCAGCATCTCCCACTCCTGGACGAATGCCCGGTCGCCCTGTTCGCGGGCCAGTTCGAGCGCATAACATACAGCATTGTACCACAGTGCATTGACTTCTACCTGATAACCGTTGCGCGGCGTGACGGCACGGCCATTGATCGTGGAGTTCATCCACGTGAGGGGCACTTCGTCCGAAGCGGCCCAGAGCAGTCCGTTGTCGTGCAGGGCGACGCGGCCGGCAATACCCCGGCGGTAGGATTCGAGCAGCTGCTTCATCACGTTGCCGTACCGTTTCCAGATCTCGGCTCCGCCGATCTGCTCGCCGAGCCGCTGCAGGGTCCAGAAGAACCAGAGCGGGGCATCGACCGCCTCGGCGGCCGACGACGAGCCGGAGAACATGCCCTCCTTCATGGCGCGGACCTCCGTGTCGAGCACGTCGATGCAGTCCTCCTTGTGGTTTTGCTGCAGGGTGATTCCCGGCAGCGAGACGAAGGTCTGGCGTCCTGCCACTCCGTGCCATGGATAGCCCGAGATCACCTCCGTGCGGTTGCCCGGACGGCGGATGACGAACTGGCGCGCCGAGTGCTCGAGGCAGCTCAGGAAGTCGATCTTGTGGGTGCGGCGGGCGATCGAGGCGTTGAACACCTCCTCGATGGTCTTCGTCGAGCCCATCTCGTCGAGCGAGGCCGAGAAGATGATGCTTTCGCCCTTCTTGAGTTCGGTCTCGAAGTAGCCGGTCGTCAGCAGGTCCTCATGTCCCTCGTAGCCGCGGGCCATGTCCTGCTTGTATTCGAAGTTGTAGTACCAGTCGGGAGCCGGGACGAACTCCGTGCCGGGCTTGCTGGTCTGGAGGTATAGCCAGGGGAACGAGCCGTAGAGACGGCATTTCACGCCGTTTATGGCCGGGTAGGAGTGACCGTCCGCCTCCATGTTGGCATGCGTCAGGGCATGCTTGTCGCGGAAGGCGAGGAACGGGCGCAGCCGCAACCGCGTCTCGGAGTGAGCATCGACGAGCGTGTAGCGGATCATCAGCTGCGTGCGCTTGTGGATCCAGAGCATCTCCTTGCGGAGGATGACACCGCCTACGCGGTAGGTGATCGTGGGGGTCGGCGTATACTCGAAGTCGGTGATGTACTTGTGACCGCGGGGCTCGTACATGCCGGGGAAACGGTGCAGGGCCAGGTTGAACGACTGGTCATGCTGGATGACCGTTTCGTCGAGCGACGAGAGGAGGACGTAGGTCCGGCCGCTGTCGTCGATGGGGGCTACCATCAGCCCGTGGTACCGCCGCGTGTTGCAGCAGACGATGGTCGTGCTCATGTAGCCGCCCATTCGGTCCGTCGAGAGCATCTCGCGCTGGAGCGAGTACTCCAGATTGCCCAATTCGCTTTTGTCGAAGGTAAGTGCTGACATATTGCTAAAAAATACTATTTCGCTATATAAAGATATTAGTTTTTTTAGAAACCTGCAACGGATTTGCCGGAATTAAACATTTTTCTTCCTTTATATCGCATTGCCTGTCAGGCCCATTTCACCAGGGCGAAGTCCATACGGTGCGGGAGGTTCGGGTTGCTCGGGTAGATACGCAGGGCGACGTCGTAGGTGCCGGTCTCCTCGGGCTGATAGTCCACCGAGTAGGTCACCAGACTGCCCTCGGTCTTCGTACGTGCCAGAGGTACCGTGCGCACGACATTGACGGTCTGTCCGCCGACGATCTGCTGTGCGACGACCATCTCGACGCCGATGTCCTCGGGATGGAGGTTCGCCACGTCCACCGTTACGGCAAAGTGGTACTTCTCACCCACGCAGACGGCGCCCTTGTCGATCTGCACGCGCTCGACGTCTACCACGCGTACCTGGTCCCATGCGGCCGATACCTTGCGTTTCCAGGCTGCGATCTCGCGGGCCATGCGGTATGCGTCGGCGCAGAGGTCGCGCTTGCGGGCGGCGAGCTTGTTGTAGAACCGCTCCTCGTAGTCGATCAGCATGCGGTTGGTCGTGAAGTTCGAGGCGATGTCGGCCACGCACTTCTTGACCGAAGCCACCCATGCGTGCGGAATGCCGTGTGCGTCGCGGTCGTAGTATTTCGGGGCGATCTGCTCCTCGATGGTGTTGTAGATCATCTCGGCGTCGAGTTCGTCCTGATAGTGCTGGTCGGCGAACGTGCGCTCCATCGGGAGCATCCATCCGGCGCCCTCCTTGTAGCCCTCGACCCACCATCCGTCGAGTACCGAGAACTGCATGACGCCGTTCATCACGCACTTTTCGCCCGATGTGCCCGAGGCTTCCAGCGGCCGGGTCGGGGTGTTAAGCCACACGTCCACGCCCTGGACCATGCGGCGGGCGAGTTCCATGTCGTAGTTCTGCAGGAAGATGATCTTGCCGACGAACTGCGGCATGGCGGCCACCTCGACGATCCGCTTGATGAGGTCCTGTCCCGGCTTGTCGTTCGGGTGGGCCTTGCCGGCGAAGATGAACTGTACGGGGCGCTCCTTGTTGTTCACGATCTCCGACAGACGGTCGAGGTTCGTGAAGAGCAGGTAGGCGCGCTTGTAGGTGGCGAAGCGGCGGGCAAAACCGATCGTCAGCACGTCGGGCTTGATGCCGTCGATGATCTGCAGCATCTGGCGCGGCGACTCGAGACGCACCTGGTTGGGGTCGCTGTAGCGTTTGCGGATGTGGCGGATGAGCTTGTTCTTGAGCTTCATGCGCTCCTCCCACAGTTCGGCGTCGGGGATGTTGTAGACCTTCTGCCATGCGGGAATATTGTATACGTGGCCTTCGAATCCGTCGGCGAAGTAGCGGGCGTAGAGGCGGCGGAGCGAGGTGGCGATCCACGTCGGGAAGTGTACGCCGTTGGTGACATAGCCGATGTGGAGCTCGTTCTTGAAGTATCCGGGCCACATGTTGCCCAGGATATCCTTCGATACCTCCCCGTGGAGCCACGATACGCCATTGACCTCCTGCGAGAGGTTGCAGGCCAGCACCGACATCGAGAACTTCTCGTTCGGGTCGTTGGGGTTCGTCTTGCCGAGGTTGATGTACTGCTCCCAGGTGATGCCCAGCACGTCGGGATAGTGCGACATGTACTGGCGGATCATCGACTCGGGGAAGGCGTCGTGGCCGGCCGGTACGGGGGTATGCGTCGTGAAGAGCGACGAGGAGCGGATAACCTCCAGGGCCTCGGAGAAGGTGAGCTTGCGGTGGTTCACCAGCTCGCGGATGCGCTCGATGCCGATGAATGCGGCATGTCCCTCGTTGCAGTGGTAAACTTGGTTGCGGATGCCCATCTTGCGCAGGGCGCGGATACCGCCGATGCCGAGCAGGATCTCCTGCTTGAGACGGTTCTCCCAGTCGCCTCCGTAGAGGTAGTGGGTGATCTGGCGGTCCTCCTCGAGGTTGGCCTCGTAGTCGGCGTCGAGCAGGTAGAGGTCCGTGCGGCCGACCTGGCACTTCCAGACGCGAGCCGAGAGCGTGCGGCCCGGGAAGGCGATGGTGACGGTCACCCAGCCTCCGGCATCGTCGCGCACGGGCGTGATCGGGAGCTTGAAGAAGTTCTGGGCCTCGTAGGTTGCCTCCTGCGCACCCTGGGCCGAGAGACGCTGCGTGAAGTATCCGTAGCGGTAGAGCAGACCTACGGCCGTCATCGGGACGTTCTTGTCCGAAGCCTCCTTGAGGTAGTCGCCGGCGAGGATGCCCAGACCGCCCGAATAGATCTTCAGCGACGAGTGGAGCCCGTACTCCATCGAGAAGTAGGAGATCGACGTGGTCTTCGGGTCGGGTTTCTCACTCATGTAGTCGCGGAACTGCGTGTATACGGCGTCAAGCTGTGCGAGGAAGTTGCCGTCGTGTTCGAGCTCCTTGAGCCGCTCGACGCTCAGCCGGTCGAGGAACGCGATCGGGTTGCGCTCCGATGCGGCCCACAGCGCGGGGTCGATGCCTTCGAACAGGTCGCGGGCCCCGGGGTTCCAGCACCACCAGAGGTTGCGCGAGAGCTCCTCGAGGGCGTGCAGCCGCTTCGGAAGCGTCTTGTCCACCATCATGCGGCTCCAGTTGGGTTTCTCGACGAAGAGCTGCTGACGCACGAAGTTGATCTGTTCGGTCTTGGCGCCGCCGTCGTCGAGTACGGCGCGGTTGGTGCGGACGATCGAACTTTCGACCGCCTCGGAGTAGGCCTGCTCGTAAGCCGAGAAGAGGTGCTCCCAGAGGGCCGTCATCGAGAGGTCGGATGCCGATACGCGCACCTCGTTGATGTGGCGGCTGTCCAGTGCGGAGAATCGCAGCAGGGCGTCGGAGATCTTCTCCTGTACCTCCTGGTCGTTGAAATCGTCGCGGCGGACAACTTCCACGCCGGCGTGTTCGCGGTGCTTGTCCACCCAGAGACCGAATCCGGCGAGGGTCGTGGTGATCGTCGGGACGGAGAAGGCCACCGATTCCAGCGGGGTGTATCCCCACGGCTCGTAGTAGGAGGCGAAGACCGTGACGTCCATGCCGACGAGCAGTTCGTAGTAGTCCTTGTTGAAGATGCCGTCGGTCTTGTTGAGGTAGGTCGGCACGAAGATCACCTTCACCTTCGAGTCCGGGCGTGCCAGGATGCTGCCTTTGATCGAATTGACGATCGGATCCCAGTCGGGGTTCTCGAGGTAGTGGGTCGTGAAGCGGTACTGGTTCGGGTCGATCGGCTGCGCGGGGTCGGCAAGGTGGGCCTGCAGGTCGGCGCGGGGGCCGCGGTTGGCGGCCGGCACGGTGATGTAGGCGAGCACCTCGCGCTCGAGTTTGTCCGATGCGGCGAGCAGCTTGAGCGACTCGAGGAAGACGTCGATGCCCTTGTTGCGGAATTCGTAGCGGCCGCTGGTGCCGATGATCAGCGGGTCGCTTCCGAACTTGCTGCCCAGACAAGCCTCGGCCACGTCGATCATGGCTCGTCGCGCCTCGTCGCGCTTGGTGTAATACTCCTCGCCGGTCCATACGAAGTCGTTTTCGAAGCCGTTGGGCGTAATGCCGTCCGGATCGCGGCCGAGCAGGTACTTGCACTCGTTGGCCGTGATGTCGCTGACGGTGAGGAAGGCGTCGTGGTTGGCCGCGGCGATCTTCTCGAGCGAGTGCTTGGCCGTCACATTGAACTGGCGGGCCAGCTCGTCGGCGTTGAATTTCGTCAGGTCGTTGTAGAGGGGCAGGCGGTTGCCGGCGATGCAGCGGCCCATGACAGTGGCGTGGCTCGTGAAGACGGTGGCCACGTAGGGGGCGTATTTGCGCAGATAGAGGCCCGTTGCGGCGGCCATCCATTCGTGACAGTGGGCGACGACCTTCTCGGTGTTTGTGCAGAACGACTTCACGTAGGAGGAGATGACCACTCCGGCGGCGTAGCCGAACAGGACGGGCTCGATGTAGTCCCACTGGCCCGAGAGCGAATCGACGTGGTAGTCTTCCCAGAGTTTGGTGAGGATTTCGTCCTTGCGGGGAATCAGCGACGAGAAGTCTACCAGGATGGCGACGGGCGATCCCTTGATCTTCCAGCGGCCCACGCGGATACGGATGCCTTCGTTGTAGACGGTCTGCCGCCAGCCCTTGAGCAGCGCGGGATCCTCCTCGAACTCGGGGTTTACGCCTTCGTGCGAGAGGTCGGGACCGACGGTCATGTAGCGGTCGCCGAATTTGCGGGTCACGGTCTGTGCCTTGGTCGAGATGACGGTGTGGATGCCGCCGACTTTGTTGCATACCTCCCAACTTACCTCGAAAAGGAAGTCGGGAGCAAGTTTGGCATTGCTCATGTTTTCTGTTTTATGCGATATTATTTTGTCGTTCAAAAATGGAAATCGGTTCGAATCCGGGCGCAAAGGTAACACATATATTTATATAAAACAATGCCCGGAGGTGATTCGTAAAAATATTTAATAATAACTTAATGTCTCGGTTTCACTTGTTTGTATCGTCCGGTTATGTTTCGAAAAGGCTCTCGATGACCGCGTCCGAAAGCAGCATGCGGCGGGGCGGCAGGGCCAGGTACGCACCGCGGAGTTCCGCGACGCCCGCTTCGATCCACCGCGCGGCCTCGTGGCGGATCCGTTCGGCGGATTCCGTACCGAAACGTGCGGCCGCTTCGTCCAGGTCGATCCCTTCGGCTGTCCGCAGCCGGGTCATGACGAACTCGTTGAAGCGGTCGCGCGGGGAGAGAATCTCGCATTCCGCCCCTTCGCCGGCGATGTAACGCCCGACCGATGCCGGGTTCCAGTGCCGCTCCCGCCCGTCGAACGAGTGGGCTGCGGGGCCGATTCCGAGGTATTTCACACCGTGCCAGTAGGCGGTGTTGTGACGGGCGCGGAATCCCGGGAGGGCGAAGTTCGACACCTCGTAGTGTTCGAAACCCGCTGCCGTCAGGGTGTCGTGCACTGTGAGGAACTCCTCCTCGCTGACCTGCTCCTCGACCGGCGCGAACGCTCCCCGGGCTGCGCGGCGTCCGAACGCCGTGTCGGGTTCGATCGTCAAATGGTATGCCGAAATGTGCTGGACGCCGAGTCCGATGGCCTCTTCGAGCGACCGGCGGAGCGAGTCGCCCCCGAAGCCCGGGACGCCGAAGATCAGATCGACGGTGATGTTCCCGAACCCCTCCTTTTGGGCATTGTGCACGGCCTCGGCGGCCTGTCGGGCCGTGTGGCGGCGGTTCATCAGTTTCAGACAGTCGTCGTCGAAGGACTGGATGCCGATCGAGAGACGGTCGATGCCGGCCCGCCGGACAGCCGCGAGGTAGCGGGGGGTCAGGTCATCGGGGTTGGCCTCGAGGGTGGTCTCCTCGGCGCGGCTGCAGTCGAAGAGCTCCTCGGTGTGCCGCAGCAGGGCGCCGATCTCCTCCGGCGGGCAGAGCGACGGGGTGCCGCCGCCGAAATAGCGTGTTTCGACCGCTTCGCTGCCGAGGTAGCCGCGGCGGGCGTCGAGTTCGCGGTGCATGGCCTCGATGAGGGCGTCCATCTGCCTCAGGTCGGCACTTTTGTAGAAATCGCAGTAGGCGCAGATGCGCTTGCAGAAGGGTATGTGGAGATAGATTCCGGCCATTATGTATCAAAAATACGAAAAAAAAGCGGATCGGGGAGCCGTTCCTCTCCGATTTTTTGTGCCGGCAGCTCCTCCTGTTTCCGCCTGCGCTCCTCCCGCTTCCGTTCCGCCGGCCTTTCGTGTTCCCTTGTCGCTCCCTTCCGGGCCGTTCCCGCTTTGAGGCTCGGCGGCGGGGTCCTCTCTGCCGGAGGCGTGCGGCATTTCTGCGTATGCATGCTCCCGGAGACCCCTTGCATGCGGCCTTTGTTCCGGGGTTGCGGATCGCCGGATTTCCCGTGTGTCCGGCCGGCTGGAGCGGAGGAGTAAATTTTTTGCGTTTTTCACTGTTAATTTTTTCACAATTATGAAAGTTTTTCTACCTTTGTGCCGTCGAACTCCGTGCATACTAAACGATGGGGACGACACGTTAGGTTAGGTGTGGCACAGGCCACGGAAAAAAGGGAAATAGAGGTTTTTAATCAAAATAACAGTTTTATTATGGACAAAATGGATTTGAAGAAGTACGGGATCACGGGTGTGACCGAGATCGTGTACAATCCCTCCTACGACGAGCTGTTCCGTGAGGAGACCAAGAAGGGCCTGCGCGGCTACGAGAAGGGTCAGCTGACCGACATGGGCGCCGTGAACGTCATGACGGGCGTCTACACCGGCCGTTCGCCCAAGGACAAGTTCTTCGTAATGGACGAGACCACGAAGGATACGATCTGGTGGACGTCGGACGAGTACAAGAACGACAACAAGCCCGTAACGAAGGCTGCCTGGAAGGAGCTCAAGAAGATCGCTTCGAAGGAGCTCTCGGGCAAGAAGCTCTACGTGGTTGATACGTTCTGCGGTGCCAACGAGAACACGCGTCTGAAGATCCGTTTCATCATGGAGGTGGCCTGGCAGGCTCACTTCGTGAAGAACATGTTCATCCGTCCGACGGACGCCGAACTGGAGAACTACGGCGAGCCCGATTTCGTGGTGCTCAACGCTTCGAAAGCCAAGGTTACGAACTACAAGAAGCTGGGCCTGAACTCGGAGACGGCCGTAGTCTTCAACCTTACGGAGAAGATGCAGGTGATCATCAACACCTGGTATGGCGGTGAAATGAAGAAGGGTATGTTCTCCTACATGAACTACCTGCTGCCGCTCAAGGGCATCGCCTCGATGCACTGCTCGGCCAACACCAACGAGAAGGGCGAGACGGCCATCTTCTTCGGTCTGTCGGGTACGGGCAAGACGACCCTCTCGACCGATCCGAAGCGTCAGCTCATCGGCGACGACGAGCACGGCTGGGACGACGACGGCGTATTCAACTTCGAGGGCGGCTGCTACGCCAAGGTGATCAACCTCTCGAAGGAGAACGAGCCCGACATCTGGAACGCCATCCGCCGCAACGCCCTGCTCGAGAACGTGACGGTGGACAAGAAGGGCGCCATCGACTTCGCAGACAAGTCCGTAACGGAGAACACCCGCGTATCGTACCCGATCTTCCACATCGAGAACATCGTAAAGCCCGTATCGAAGGCTCCGGCCGCCAAGAAGGTGATCTTCCTCTCGGCCGACGCATTCGGCGTGCTGCCCCCGGTATCGATCCTGACCCCGGAGCAGACGAAGTACTACTTCCTCTCGGGCTTCACCGCCAAGCTGGCAGGTACCGAGCGCGGCATCACCGAGCCGACGCCGACCTTCTCGGCCTGCTTCGGTGCCGCCTTCCTGTCGCTGCACCCCACCAAGTACGGTGAGGAGCTCGTAAAGCGCATGCAGCAGTCGGGCGCTACGGCTTACCTGGTGAACACGGGCTGGAACGGTACGGGCAAGCGTATCTCGATCAAGGATACGCGCGGCATCATCGACGCCATCCTCGACGGTTCGATCGACAAGGCTCCGACCAAGATGCTCCCGATCTTCGACTTCAAGATCCCGACCGAGCTGCCGGGAGTAGATCCGAAGATCCTCGATCCGCGCGACACCTACGCCAACGCAGCCGACTGGGATGCCAAGGCTCAGGACCTCGCAGGTCGCTTCATCAAGAACTTCACGAAGTTCACCGGCAACGAGGAGGGCAAGAGCCTGGTTGCTGCCGGTCCGAAGCTCTGATCTTCGAACATATGATCCTTTTCGGGAGGTCGCCGTCGGCGGCCTCCCGTTTTTTTGCCCGGCCGGGATCACGCACTTCCCGGAAATTTCGGTAATTTTGTTCGGGCCGCTCTGTCGGCGGCCGCTTCAAAACTGTCTGGAACATGAAACTGCATCTGCTTCTTTTGCTTTCGCTGCTCCTGCCGTCGGGTCTGGCGGCCCAGGATCTTGCCGGGGTGTGGGACGGGACCCTCTCCGCCGATGCCGCCCGGCTGCCGGTCGTATTCCGCATCGACCGTGCCGGGAGCGGCTACCGGGCTACGCTCGACAGCCCCGATCAGGGAATCCGGGGCATTGCAGTCGATTCGCTCTCTTTCCGGGGCGGGGAGCTCAGCCTTCGGATCGCCGCATTCAACGCCTCGTTCCGCGGAGCGCTCCTGCCCGGCGGCATGATCGTCGGCAGTTTCACCCAGTTCGGCCGGCCCTTCTCGCTTGTGCTGACGCGGCGCAAGCCTCCCGTGCGGCCCCAGACGCCGCGGCCGCCCTTTCCCTACAGCAGCCGCGAGGTCTCTTTCCCCTCGCGCGCCGGGGGTGTGACGCTTGCCGGAACGCTGACGCTTCCCGATTCGGTGCCGCCGCGGACTGCCCTTGTGCTTGTCACGGGCAGCGGACTGCAGAACCGCGACGAGGAGCTCTTCGGGCATAAACCCTTCCTGGTGATCGCCGACTTCCTGACCCGGCGGGGCATCGCCGTGCTGCGCTACGACGACCGCGGGTTCGGAACCTCGGAGGAGGAACTTCGGGCGCTGACCGGGGATGCCACGACGGCCGATTTTGCGCTCGACGCACTGGGGGCTTTCGACTTCCTCGCCGCGCAGCCCGGGCTGGATAGGGCGAAGTGCGGCATCCTCGGACACAGCGAGGGCGGAACGATTGCCTTCATGGCCGCCGCGGCCGAGCCCGCCGTTTCGTTCGTCGTCTCGCTGGCCGGCGCTCTGGTGCCGGGCGGGCGGCTGAGCCTGCTCCAGAATCGTCGCCTGATGGAGAGCCAGGGGCTGGATGACGCGACGGTCGAGGCCTGCTGCCGCCTGCTGGAGCAGTGCTACGAGACGTTGTGTTCTGTCCCGCAGGCCGACCTCACAGCGCGTCTTCCGGAGTTGAAGGCCGCTCTGGCAGCCGGGATGGAGGGGCAGCGGGTGCCGGAGCCGCTCCGGTTGAATCTCCTCCGTGTGCTCGACAGCGCCGCCGCCTCGCCGTGGGTCTATCATTTCCTGACGCATGACCCCTCGGATGCGATTCGTGCCGCGGGCAGCCGTCCCGTGCTGGCGCTGAACGGGTCGTTGGACCATCAGGTCGATGCTGTGGAGAACCTCGGGGCCGCCCGCCGGCTGCTCGGGGAGTCGCCGACACTCACCGTGAAGGAGTACCCGGGCCTGAACCACCTCTTCCAGCTCTGCACGACGGGCGATGTCGCCGAATACGAGACGATCGAACAGACCGTCTCCCCCGAGGTCCTCGCCGATCTGGCCGCCTGGATCTGCGCTCTTGGGAAGTAAACAGCCTGCCGCCGTGTGTACCCAAACAGAGAACGACCGCCCCAAACGGAGCGGTCGTCCTCTGTTCCGGATTGCTGCGGACGGGATCACACGGTCATGATCTCCTTCTCCTTCTTGGCGAGGATCTCGTCGAGCGTTTTGGTGAACTTCTCGAGCATCTTCTGGGTCTGGGTCTCGCCGTCCTTCGATTCGTCCTCGGGCATGCCCTCCTTCTGGGCCTTCTTGAAGGCTTCAACGGCATCGCGGCGGGCGTTGCGCAGGCTGATGCGGGCCGTTTCGGCTTCGCTGCGCACCTGCTTCACCAGCTCCTTGCGCCGCTCCTCGGTCAGGGGCGGAATCGTCAGGCGGATGGTCTCGCCGTTGTTCGAGGGGGTGAGGCCGATGTTCGAGTCGATGATGGCCTTCTCGATCGGGCGCAGCATCTTCTTGTCCCACGGCTGGATGAGGATGGTCCTGGCGTCGGGTACGGTGACGCTGGCAGCGCCCGATACGGGCACCTGCGATCCGAAGTAGTCCACCATCACGCCGTTGAGCACGTTGGGCGATGCCTTGCCGGCACGTACGTTGAGCAGCTCCTCCTCGAGGTGGTCGATGGCCTTCTGCATGCGGTTCGATGCGTCGTTGAGAATGGTCTTGGTATCCATGGATTTCTGCTATTTTTGTTTGTTTGTTGTGTCGGTTCCGGAGGTTCAAGCCCCGATCTTCAGGGCTATTCCTTTCCGGCCAGGGCCCGTTCGATGGCCGCGATCAGCTCGTCGAACTCCTCGGGCGAGTAGCCGATTGTGGCGGTGATGATCCGTCCGTCGCGGTCGATCAGGTAGTTGCGCGGGATGAAGTTGGTGGCATAGCGGTCGTAGATCGTCCGCGTCGAGTCGAGTCCCATGGGGAAGGTGTATCCCGTCTTCTCGCGGAAGGCTGCCACGTCGCTGCGCTTCTCGCCGCGCGAGACGGGCAGGAAGAGGAAGTCGCGGCCCGCGAAGCGGTCGATCAGGTCTTTCTGTACGCGGGTCAGCTCCTGACGGCAGGGCGGGCACCACGTGGCCCAGAAGTTGAGCAGCACGACCTTGCCCCGCAGCTCGGAGAGCGTCAGGTGCGAACCGTCGAACAGGGCGACGGAGAAGTCCGGGGCCGGGTCTCCGACCTTGACCAGCGTCGTGCTGTCGCTCTGCGATGCGCCGCCCTTTGCGCTGCGGTTGCCGCACGAGGGCAGCAGGACGATCACGGCGATGATGATGACGATCAGCGCCAGCATCACCCACAGTTGCCCGTTGCTTTTCTTTTTTCTTGCCATAGGTCGTTTCGTTTTTTTTGTGCGCCTCCCCGTCAGGCCTTGACCAGGGTGCCGATCGGTTCACCGGCAAGGACCTTGCCGAGATTGCCTTCGGTGTCCATGTCGAAGACGATGATCTGCAGCCCGTTTTCGCGGCAGAGCGTGAAGGCCGTGAGGTCCATCACCTTGAGCCTGCGCTCGAGCACCTCCTCGAAGGTGATCTCGCCGAACTTGGTGGCCGTCGGGTCCTTCTCGGGGTCGGCCGTGTAGACGCCGTCCACGCGCGTGCCCTTGAGCAGCACGTCGGCCTCGATCTCGATGCCGCGCAGGGCCGAAGCCGAGTCGGTCGTGAAGTAGGGGTTCGACGTGCCTCCGCCAATGATGACGACATAGCCCGCCTCGAGGTATTCGATGGCACGTGCTTTGGAGAAGTATTCGCCGATGGGCTCCATGCGGATCGACGTGAGGACCTTGCAGCGTACGCCGTTGTCCTCGAGCGCCGACTGGAGCGCCAGCGAGTTGATGACCGTGGCAAGCATGCCCATCTGGTCGCCCTTCACCCGGTCGAAGCCGCGCTTGGCGCCGCTCAGGCCGCGGAAGATGTTTCCGCCGCCGATGACGATTCCGATCTGCACGCCCGACGCGGCGGCGTCGCGGATCTGTTCGGCATAGGATTGCAGCACGGCGGGCGAAAGTCCGTATTTCTGTTCGCCCTGCAACGATTCTCCGCTCAATTTCAGGAGTATTCGCTTGTATTTCATGTTTCGAAGGGTTGTATCGCAATGCGAAGATAGGAAAATTTTCGAAAAAATTCGCAAGAAATGACTACCTTTACGGAAAATAGCGCACCGGCGGCGATGCCCGGGAAAATTTGGCGGAGCGCCTGCGGTATGCTATCTTTGCCGGCCCCAAGGCAGGGAGTGTGTAAAATGGCGGAAGAGAACAAAGCGAAAGAATACGGACTGTTGCGTCGGGTCTCCTCGCCGCGTGAGCTCAAGAAGCTCGCGCCGGAAGAGTTGCATGCCTATTGCGACGAGTTGCGACGCTATATCATCGAGGAGTGCTCGGTCAATCCGGGCCACCTGGCCTCCAGCCTGGGGGCCGTCGAGCTGGCTGCGGCGCTGCACTATGTCTATGATACGCCGGAGGACCGCATCGTGTGGGACGTCGGCCACCAGACCTATGCCCACAAGATCATCACGGGCCGCTTCGAGGCGTTCCGCACCAAGCGTCAGCTGGGGGGCATCAGCGGCTTTCCGCGTATGGCCGAGAGCGAATACGACGCTTTCGGCGGAGGGCACGCCTCGGTGTCGATCTCGGCGGCCTACGGCATGGCCAAGGCCGCTTCGCTCCGGGGCGAGCGGCGCAAGGTGGTGGCCGTCATCGGCGACGGCTCGATGACCGGCGGCCTGGCCTTCGAGGGGCTGAACAACGCCGGGGCCGACCAGTCCACCGACCTGCTGGTGATTCTCAACGACAACCACATGGCCATCGACCAGGCTACGGGGGCGCTGAAGAACTACCTGCTCAAGATCTCGACCTCCGGACGCTACAACCGCATGAAGCAGCGGCTGTGGACGGCCCTGTCGCGCACGCCCCGGCTGCTGCATCTCTGCCGTATGGCGGGGAACGCCGTCAAGCAGGGGCTGCTCAACAAGAGCAATCTCTTCGAGAGCTTCAATTTTCGCTATTTCGGACCCGTGGACGGCCACGACCTCGGGCAGCTGGTGCGGACGCTCCGCTCGCTGCGCGACATCGGGGGGCCGAAGTTGCTGCACGTGATGACGGTCAAGGGCAAGGGCTACCTGCCTGCCGAGCACGATCAGTCGGTGTGGCATGCCCCGGGACGCTTCAATCCCGACACGGGCGAGCGGATCGCTTCGAAGGGCGGCCCCGCCCGCTATCAGGATGTCTTTGGCGAGACGCTGCTCGACCTGGCCCGCCTCGACACCCGGGTCGTGGGCATCACGCCGGCCATGCCGTCGGGCTGCTCGATGAACATCCTCATGCGCGAGATGCCCGAGCGCTGTTTCGACGTCGGGATCGCCGAAGGCCACGCCGTCACCTTCTCGGCCGGCCTGGCCGCCGCGGGGATGATCCCCTTCTGCAACATCTATTCGACCTTCATGCAGCGCGCTTACGACAACGTGATCCACGACGTGGCGATCCAGGACCTCCCGGTGGTGATGTGCCTCGACCGGGGCGGTCTGGTCGGCGAGGACGGCGTGACGCACCACGGGGTTTTCGACATGGCCGCCTTCGCCCCCGTGCCGGGGCTGACGATCGCCGCGCCGATGGACGAACGCGAGCTGCGCAACATGATGTATACGGCTTTCCGGTTCGGACATCCCTTCATGATCCGCTACCCGCGCGGCTGCGGCGAGGGGGTAGCCTGGCGCGGCGCGGCGTTCGAGGCGCTGCCCGTCGGGCGGGGCCGCTGCCTGCGCGAGGGCTGCGACGTGGCGGTGTTGAGCATCGGCACGGTGGGAAATGCCGCGGCGCGAGCCGTCGGCCGGGCCTCCGGTGAGGGCGTGCAGACGGCGCATTACGACCTGCGCTTTGTCAAGCCGCTCGACGAGACGCTGCTCGACGAGGTGGGCCGCAGGTTCCGCCACGTGGTCACTGTCGAGGACGGGGCCCTGCGCGGCGGGGTCGGCGAGGCGGTCGCCGCCTTCTTCAACGAACGCGGATACGATGTCCGCGTCGAGTCGCTGGGCATCGGCGACCAGTGGGTTGAGCACGGCACGCCGGCTCAGTTGCATGCGCTTTGCGGCTACGACGAGGAGTCGATCCTCCGGGTGCTGCTCGAAGCCGGACGGTCGTCCTGTGCCTGCGGGGCGTAATCCCGCAGGGAACTACTGCAGGACGAAGGTCCAGTCGTCGCCGCGGCCGAGCGCCGCATCATACTGGAATCCCTCCCATTCGAATCCCCGCAATGTCTCGGGGTCGGAGATCCGTTCGCGGATCAGGCTGCGCGTCATCTCGCCGCGGCACATCTTCGTGTATACCACGATCGTTCTGAGCCGTCCGCCTTCGCGGACGCGGAATTCGGGCGTGATGACCCGTACCTCGCGCCGCACGCGCCGCCAGTCGAAGAGGCGCTTCATCTCGGCGCTGGCCAGGTTCACCAGAATGCCGTCGTCGGCCCGTACGCGGTCGATCAGCAGGTCGGTCAGCCGCTCGGGCCACCGGGCGAAGACCGTGCGGTCGTCCGGTCCGGGCAGTACGGCGTCGCCCTCGAGCCGGTAGCTGCGGATGGCGTCGAGCGGGCGCAGCAGTCCGTAGAGGAACGAGGTGATGTTCAGGTGCTGCTGGGCGTAGGCGAAGTCGTCGGTCGAGAAGCCGGCCGGGTCGATGTGCTTGAAGACTACGCCCGTGTAGGCGGCGATGGCCGGCAGCAGGGGCGTGTCGTGGAAGTGGAGGTAGCGCCGGCGGTTCTCCGCAGCGATCGTGCGATTGACCCGCAGCAGGCGGGCCAGCTCGTCGGTGGTGAGAGCGGCCAGTTGGAGGGCCGTCTGTTCGGCCTTCGCACGGAACGGGGCTTCGGTTGCCGCGGGCAGGGCGATGTCGCTCGCCGCGGCCATGGTCTTGGCGCAGGAGATGAGGATTTGCATGCGTGGGATCGTTCGACGGAGTTCGGAGCCCGGCCGTTGCGGCCGGGCCTTGGGGTTTTCGGGGACCGGGACCCTCTCGGCGGGGTGTGGCCCCGGATTTGCGGGACTTATGCCACCGGACAGGGGATTCCGAGCGCTTCGACGCGGGCGGCGATCGCCTGTAGCTCTTCGCGTGGCACCTTCTCGAGCGTCGGGCAGGGCGTGTCGCGGTCGAGCGAGTAGACCATCACCTTCTGCGGGCGGATCTCCTCGACGAGCCGCAGCCAGGCCGACACCTCCTCCTCCGTGGTGTTGTCTACCGGCTCCCCGTTGCAGACTCCGCGCAGGAACATCGTCTGCAGGATCATGCGCCCCTCGAAGCGCTTCATCTCCCGGACGATGTCTCGGACGGCATAGGCGGGGTTCTGCGGGTTGTCGATCCGCCGCACCGTGGCGTCGAAGGCCGAGTCGAGTTTCAGGATGTTGTTGTCCACGCGCAACAGGGCCCGGCGGACCTCCTCGCGGTGGATCTGCGTGGCGTTCGAGAGTACGGAGACCTTCGCCCCCGGGCAGTGGGCGTCACGCAGGGAGAGCGTGTCGTCGATGATCGCCTCGAAATCGGGATGGAGCGTCGGTTCGCCGTTCCCGGCGAAGGTGATGACATCGGGCGGCGTCCCCTCGGCGGCCATGCGGGAGAGCGCCCCGGCAAGGTGTGTGCGCACCTCCTCGCGGGCATTGAAACGTCGGCCGCCCGGATGCTCGGCGTTCCAGCCGCATTCGCAGTAGATGCAGTCGAACGAGCAGAGCTTCGACTCGGTGGGCAACAGATTGACCCCGAGCGAGAGGCCCAGCCGGCGGGAGTGGACCGGGCCGTAGATGATGTCGTGATAAAGCGCTGTCATACGGCAAAAATAGGGATTTTTTTCATACCTTTACAAAAATCGTTCTTCGATGAAGCGAAAAACTGGTTTGTTGCCGCGGGTGGTTGCGGCCATTGCCGCGGGCATTCTCGGCGGTCTGTTTCTGCCCGACTGGACGGTGCGGATCGCGCTGACGTTCAATGCCCTGTTCGGGGAGTTCCTGGCCTTTGTCATCCCGCTGCTGATTCTGGGACTCGTGGCGCCCGGCATCGCCGACCTGGGACGCGGTGCCGGACGGCTTCTGGCGCTGACCGCTGCCCTGGCCTACGGATTCACGCTCGTCTCTGGGTTCGGTACCTATTTTGCCGGGCGTGCGCTCTTCCCCGTGCTGCTCGAGGGCGCTTCGGCCTCCCTCCCCGAGAACGGGGCGCAACTCTCGCCCTACTTCACGGTCGCCATGCCGCCGCTCATGGATGTCATGTCGGCCCTGATCCTCGCTTTCATGCTGGGGCTAGGCATCGCCCGTGTCCAGGGAAGGCGGCTGAAGGCCGCGGCCGACGAGTTCAAGCGGATCATCGAGGCGGTGATCGGCGGGGTCATCCTCCCGCTGCTGCCGTTCTATATCTTCGGCATCTTTCTCCACATGGCCCGCGCGGGGCAGGTGGCCGCCGTGCTCGGGGTCTTTGTCAAACTGATCGTCGTCATCTTCTGCCTGACGGTGGTGCTGCTGCTCTTCCAGTTCGCCGTGGCGGGCCTTGTGGCGCGGCGCAATCCGCTCCGTCTGCTGCGTGTGATGCTCCCGGCCTATGTCACGGCACTCGGGACGCAATCGTCGGCCGCGACGATCCCCGTGACGCTCGAACGGACGCTGCGTCTCGGCGTGCGTCCCGAACTGGCGTCGTTCGTCGTCCCGCTCTGCGCCACGATCCACCTGTCGGGATCGATGCTCAAGATCGTGGCATGCGCCCTGGCCGTCGCGATGCTGACCGGGCTCGACCTCCCGGGTTCGGCCTTCGCCGGCTTCATTCTGCTGCTCGGGGTGACGATGGTGGCGGCTCCCGGGGTGCCGGGCGGGGCTATCATGGCGGCCCTGGGGCTGCTGGAGTCGATGCTCGGGTTCGACGAGGCGCTGTGCGGCCTGATGATCGCCACCTACATTGCGATGGACAGCTTCGGCACGGCCGCGAACGTCACGGGTGACGGAGCCGTGGCCGTGATCGTCGATGCCGTGGACCGGCGGATGAAAAGGCGCTCCCCGAAGGGAGAACCCGGCGCCATGCCGGAGCCGTAATCGGCAAAGGGCCGGAACCTCGAAAGGTTCCGGCCCTTCGTTTTTCGGGTGTTCCGCTTACCCGAGTTCCGGTGCCCTGTCCTGCAGCAACTCCTCCGGGAGGCGGGGCATGGCCCCGTGCTGCGAGCAGACATAGGCCGAGACGGCAACCGCCCGGGCATGGGCCTCGGGAATCGGACAGCCCCGCAGCAGCGAGGCGCAGAATCCCGCCGTGAACGAGTCGCCGGCCCCGACCGTGTCGGCCACCTCGACCTGCGGCGTATGGAGGAACGAGATGCCCCGGTCGTGGAAGACGTAGCTCCCCCGGGTGCCGCAGGTCAGGATGACCTCCTGCAGGGCGTATTGCCGCTTCAGGGCCAGTCCGGCCTCCGTCATGTCCGTCGGCAGTCCGAACATCCGTGACAGAATGACGATCTCCTCGTCGTTTATTTTCAGGATGTTGCATCTTCCGAGCGACTCTTCGACCACCTCCCGGCCGTAGAACTGCTGCCGCAGGTTGATGTCGAAAACCCGCAGCGACGTTTCGGGCATGGCGTCGAGGAACCGCTGGATGGTCCGCCTCGAGTCGGGGTTGCGCTGTGCCAGCGATCCGAAACAGATGCAGCGTGTCTTTGCGGCCAGCCGCTGCAGCCCGGCGGTGAAGGGGATGTGGTCCCAGGCGACCTCGGTCCGGATGTCGTAGCACGGGATGCCCTGTGCATCGAGCGAGACCTCCACGGTTCCCGTGGGGTATTCGACCCGGGCCAGGTCGTGGTGCAGCCCCCGGGCGTCGAACTCCGCGACGATCCCGTCGCCCAACGGGTCGCGGCCGACGGCACTCACCGCCGTGGCCTCGAGCCCGAACTGGGACATGTGGTAGGCGAAATTGGCGGGAGCTCCGCCGATTTTGCGGCCTTCGGGCAGCATGTCCCACAATGCCTCTCCGATGCCGACAACCTGATCGTTTTTCATTTCGTATCTGTTTGAAGTTTACGGGAAAGATCCGTCAAGAGGCCTTTTTCAGATTCGAGTCCGGCATTTTGTCAAAAGGGTTTGGGCAGGTCGATTCAGAAGGCCTCAATACAACGAAATTTCGTGAAAATTTTTTATATAATCAATGCCCTGTGAGAAATCTTTGAGACCCGTTTGGTGGTTGTGTAAGCGGTCTATCGAGACGTTGCTTGAGGTGAGAACTGTAACGAGCTGAATTATGCTGGGGTAGAGTAAGATGTTTTTTGTATGAGCTTTTCGTCGTCGTCTGTTCCTGAGGGAAAAAATACGCATTTATGCGTATCGGTGCGGAGTAAAAAACGGCTAATTTTGGTCGTTTAAATCGGCTTACTTGCAAATTCGGACCGTCCGGGTCCGGCACAGAGAGGCTAAACACATAAAATTCAAATAAATATGGTTGATATCTTTGACCGGCTCGAAAAGAACGCCGGCGGACCCATCGGTCAGTACATGTCGTATGCGCACGGATATTTCGCATTCCCGAAGCTGGAGGGCGAGATCGGCCCCCACATGAAATTCCGGGGCAAGATGATGCTGAACTGGAGTCTGAACAACTACCTCGGACTGGCCAACCATCCCGAGGTGCGCAAGGCCGATGCCGAGGGTGCCGCCCAGTTCGGCATGGCAGCCCCGATGGGTGCCCGCATGATGAGCGGTCAGACCAAGTACCACGAGCAGCTGGAGCGTGAACTGGCCGAGTTTGTCGGCAAGGAGGATGCCTTCCTGCTCAACTTCGGCTACCAGGGCATGCTCTCGATCATCGACTGCCTGCTGACCCCGCGCGATGTGGTGGTCTACGATGCCGAGGCCCACGCCTGCATCATCGACGGCCTGCGCCTGCACAAGGGCAAGCGCTTCGTATACGGCCACAACGACATGGAGTCGCTGCGCCTGCAGCTCAAGCATGCCACTGAGCTGGCCGAGGAGCAGAACGGCGGCGTGCTCGTGATCACCGAGGGCGTCTTCGGCATGAAGGGCGACCTGGGCAAGCTCGACGAGATCGTGGCCCTGAAGAAGGATTTCAAGTTCCGCCTCCTGGTGGACGACGCCCACGGCTTTGGCACGATGGGTGAGGGCGGCCGCGGTACGGCTTCGCATTTCGGTGTCGTGGACGGCGTAGACGTGCTCTTCAACACCTTCGCCAAGTCGATGGCCGGCATCGGTGCCTTTGTCAGTGGTCCCCGCTGGCTGATCAACCTGCTGCGCTACAACATGCGTTCGCAGCTCTACGCCAAGTCGCTGCCCATGCCGATGGTCATCGGCGCACTGAAGCGTCTGGAGCTGATCCGCAACCACCCCGAATACCAGCAGAAACTCTGGACGATCGTCCGTGCGCTGCAGAGCGGCCTGAAGGAGAACGGGTTCAACATCGGCGTGACCAACTCGCCCGTGACCCCCGTCTTCATGAAGGGAGGTATTCCGGAGGCCACGAACCTGATCGTGGACCTGCGCGAGAACCACGGCGTCTTCTGCTCGATCGTGGTTTACCCCGTGATTCCGAAGGGCGAGATCATCCTGCGCGTCATCCCGACGGCCGCCCACACGCTCGAGGATGTGAACTACACGCTCGAGGCCTTCAAGTCGGTGCGCGACAAGCTCGAAAGCGGCTACTATGCATCGCTGCCGATCCCGGTTCGCGCCGACGAAGGATTCAAGGTTCGCTAATAAGCAGATTGCCCGCGTCGGGGCAACCGACCGATAATCAGGAACTCCCGGACATGTGTCCGGGAGTTTTCGTTTTCCATATTGCGGTTTTTGTGAGGAAATGGCGGCAAAAATTTGGAGATTCGGATTTTTTGCCTACCTTTGCACTCGCAATCGAGCAATGCGGAAATAGCTCAGTTGGTAGAGCGCAACCTTGCCAAGGTTGAGGTCGCGGGTCCGAGTCCCGTTTTCCGCTCCAGAGAAGAATCAAAGAAGAGGAGAACTTTCAGGTTCTCCTCTTCTTTTTTCTTCTCCAATCGGCCGGGATGAGGGCGTTTCTTTTTTCGGGTCTCCGCGTTCGAGGTCCCTGCCCGATCCTGAACCCGTATGAGGCGGATGTTTGTTTTCCGTGTGCTATTCGGCGTTGTTGCGCAGCCATTCCAGCCGCCGCAGGTCCGGCAGGTGCTTCACCTGGAAATGATCGAAGGTTGCCCGGAACCCTTTCCCGTCCGGGCAGGCAGCCATCGGGCCCACCATGACCGGCGTGTTGTCCTGCAGCCAGGCGTTGCGCATCAGCGTGTACTCCTTGTCGTCGAACGAATAGAAGATCTCGACGGCGTCGAGCCGCCGCACGGCCTTGATCCAGATGCAGGGTACGGCCTTCTCCAGCGTGATGACGCTCCAGTCGGAGGTGTGGTGGGTCACCACGGTGCTGAGGTTGTATTTCCCGTCCACGAATTCGATGCCTGCCTTGATGTAGTTTTCGTGGTCGATGCGCAGCATCAGGCCGGCCTGGTCGAACCGTTCGCGGTACTCTCCCGAGATCCTGATCTTGGCCTCGAACTCTCCGCCGTAGGTGGCATAATAGAAGGGAGCGTCGTCCACAGTGAATCCATAGTGCGAGATTCTCCAATAGTCGCTCTGCGGGGTGACGAAGAGTGAGAGGGTGTTTCCGCTGATCTCCCACTGTTCCGGTTCGTTGAACCAGGTCATCTTTTCCAGAGTCTGTGCTGCGGCCATGTGCAGCGAGGCGAAGAGCACCAGGCTCAGAAGCGTTGTCTTTTTCATCTGCTTGGTTTTGTTCTGTGAAAATTTACGGTTGTCTTGTGTGGATAACTGTCCGTTCTGAATTACCTTTGCAAAGGTAGGTCGCGGCGAGCGAACCGGCAATAATCATAAATAACCATTCCGCCATATGGAGATCGTGGACGAGTTGAACCGGGAGTTTTTCGGTCAGGAGTTTGCCTGTTCCGACCAGACTTCCCGTTCCGAGGTGCTGGAGCATTACAAGAGGCTGGCCGGCGTCTATGCCCGCATGGAGAACGCCATCTCCGTGCTGAGCGACATGCATGCCGACCGCAGCTATATCTGTTACGGAGGCTTTTCGGCGCTGTTGGGTCTCGATGCGCACGCCGGGTTGAGGGAGGAGATCGGTTCGGTCTGGGAGACCGCGATCCTGAAGCTGATCCATCCCGAGGACCTGACGGACAAATACCTTCAGGAACTCCATTTCTTCCATTTTGTGAAACACCTTTCCGCAAGCCGGCGGTCCGACTATTGCCTCGTGCAAAGATTGCGCATGAAGGACCGTTTCGGAAATTACCAGCAGGCGCTGCACCGTCTGTTCTACATACCTTCGCCTTTCGACGACAGCCTCTGGCTGACCCTCTGCCTCTATAACCCGCTCTTTGTTTCTCTTCCCTATTCGGGAGCCGTCGTCCATACGGCGACCGGACGTGTGCGGAAACTGGAGAAGCGCGAAGACCTGCATCTCCTGTCGGAACGCGAACGCGAGGTGCTCCGGCTGATCGACAGCGGCCTGACGAGCAAGGGGATCGCCGAACGGCTGTCGATCAGCGTGCATACCGTCAGCCGCCATCGGCAGGAGATTCTGAGCAAGCTGCAGGTGCACAACTCGATCGAGGCCTGCCGGATTGCCCGGGATCTGAACCTTCTCTGATCCGCTTCTGCCGTTCGGCGGCGAAGCCTGCGGCCCGGTCCGGACAAACCGCATGGGAAACTTCGGTTTTCGTCTGTCCGGTTTCGGCTCCTCAATTCCGGCGTTGGGCAAATCATTCCGCAAGGGAGTTCCGCCGGGGGCTATTTTTGCTCCCCGGAAACAAAACTCCCTCCGATGAATGCCAGATTCTTTCTTTTGCCGCTCCTGCTGCTGACGGCCTCGTGTGCCGACCGGCAGCAGCCCGACTCCCCGATGTGTGTCGAGACGGCCCGTGCTACGACCGTCGAGGTCTCCTCCTCGCGTGAATATCCCTTTATCGCCAAGCCGCTGCGTACGTCGGTCCTTTCGTTCCGCGTCTCGGGGCCCGTCGATCGGTTCGAGGTTTATGCCGGAAGCCGCTATCGTTGTGGCGATCTCATTGCCGGAATCGACCCGCGCGACTTCCGGCTGCGCTACGAGCAGGCCGACGCCGCCTGCAGGCAGGCACGTGCCGATTACGAGCGTGTCGCGGCCCTCTACGAAAAGGACAACCTGCCGGCCAGCAGCTACGAGGCGTCGCGGGCTGCCTGGGTTGCGGCCGAAACCGCCTGCGATGCGGCACTGAATGCGCTCAACGATACGCAGTTGCTTGCGCCGTTCGACGGCTGTGTCGGCGAGGTCTTCATCGAACGTTATCAGGATGTCAGGGCTTCGCAGCCGGTGGTGACCCTTACGGACATCTCTTCGCTGCGTATCGAGATCTTCGTGACGCAGGAGATCGCCATGCAGGCCCGGGAGCTCGATGAGGTGGCCGTTGAATTCGACCACATCCCGGGCCGGACGTTCCGGGCCGGGGTGGTCGAGTGCGCGCGGAGTACCACACCGAACAATCTCTCCTACCTGCTCACGGCCCTGTTGTCGAATCCCGGCGGGGAGCTTCCTGCAGGTCTCTCGGGTCGGGTCTGCCTCGACCTTCGGGACCAGCCGCAGCCGGTGGTGGTCATTCCCCGGAAGGCGCTCAGCCATACTTCCGGTGCGGGAGATCATGTCTGGGTCGTGGACCCGGCTTCGGGCCGTGTTGCACGGCGGCAGATTACCGCCGGAGAACTGCTCCCCGACGACCGGATTACGGTAAGGGCCGGACTGGCCGCCGGCGAGACGGTCGCCGTGAGCGGGCTCCGCTTCCTCAATGAAGACCAGATTGTCGCCGCCGTCGGGCCGTCGGACGGGGCGCTGACCGCCGAATCTCCAAGGCCATGAAGGAGCGCATCATCGGCTGTACGCTGGAGCTGCTCGGGCAGATCGGATTCCGGCGCTTCACCATGGACATGGTGGCATCCGAGCTGCGGATCTCCAAACGCACGCTTTATCTCTATTTCACCAGCAAGGAACAGCTGCTCGATACCTGTCTGGAGCGGTGGCTGCTCCGCAAGCGGCTCCTTGTCCCGACGGGCGGTATCCTGATCGACGACCTTTGTACGCTCTATGCCGGTATCCGCAAGGTCGATCTGCGGCGGGTCATGCACTGCAGCCGCGAGCTCCGCCAATGCTGCCTGCCGGTTTACCGGCTCTTTCAGGAGCGCCTCTTCAACTATGCCGACGCCTGCGGCATGCGTGCCGAGCAGGATGCCGGGACGGGCTATCTCTGCCGCGACGTTACGCGGGATACGGTCAGCTCCGTCGTGTCGGATTTCCTGATCCGGCTTTTCGGCAGCGTGGAGGAGCATCCGCTGCGGCGGGGCAGCCTTTCCTCGCCCGAGATCCTTATTGTCTACATGCGCGGTCTCTGCACGATCAAGGGGCGTGCTTACCTTGACCGACACCTCAAAACCCTGTCCCGGACATGAATACACTGGTAAAATACTTTCTGAAGAACAAGGCGGTGACCTGGCTGCTGCTCGTGCTGGTGCTCTTCGGCGGCCTCTTCTCCTATACGCACATGGGCAAACTCGAGGATGCCCCCTTCACCATCAAGCAGGCGCTGGTCATGACGCCCTATCCCGGCGCATCGCCCGAAGAGGTGCGCAACGAGGTCACGGACCTGCTGGAGGAGTCGATCCAGTCGCTCGACGAACTCTATTACCTGAAGAGCGAGAACCGCGTCGGCATGTCGAAGATCACGGTCTACGTCAAGAAGGAGGTGCGTGCCGACGAGATGCAGCAGCTGTGGGACAAGCTGCGGCGGAAGGTCGCCGATGTCCAGGGCCGTCTGCCCGACGGGGCGGGCCCGTCGGTGGTGAACGACGACTTCGGCGACGTGCTCGGGGTCTTCTACGGACTGACGGGCGAGGGCCATACCTGGCGCGAGCTGGACGACGAGGCCAAGCGCCTCAAGGACGAACTGCTGACGGTGAAGGATGTCGCGCGCGTGGAGATTTGGGGGTCGCAGCATCCTACGGTCGAGGTCACGGTGCCTCCGGCTCTCCTGACCCGCAGCGGGCTGACCTCCGCGGACATCGCCCGGGCCTTCGCCGAGCAGAACCGCGTGGTCGATGCCGGGGCGTTGGAGACCGGGGAGAGCCGGCTGAGGATCGAATCGACCGGTACGTTCCGTTCGCTGGACGACATCCGGCAGATGACGATCACCTCGCCGTCGGGTGAGCACTTCCGGCTGGGGGATATCGCCCGCGTCGAGGAGAGCTATGCCCGTCCGGCCTCGAACCTCATGCGCATCGACGGACGTCCGGCCCTGGGCGTGGCCGTCGCCACGGTCTCGACGGGCAACGTCGTGGAGATGGCCCGGGCGGTGGCCGACCGCATCGACTCCTTTGCCGCGACCCTGCCCGAGGGTTATGCCCTCCATCCGATCTACGATCAGGGCCACGAATCCGAGGTGGCCAACCGCGGTTTCGTCTGGAACCTCGTGATTTCGGTGCTGACGGTTGTCGCCATCCTGCTCTTCTTCATCGGCCTGCGCAACGGCCTGCTGATCGGCAGCGGACTGATCTTTTCGATCTTCGCCACGCTGATGGTCATGCAGGTTGAGGGGGTCGCCCTGCAGCGCATGTCGCTCGCGGCGATCATCATCGCCATGGGTATGCTGGTGGACAATGCCATCGTCGTCTCGGATTCGGCGCTCGTCGCCATGCAGCGCGGCATGCGCAAGCGGGTGGCCATCCTCAGGGCCTGTTCCTCGACGGCTCTCCCGCTGCTGGCTGCGACGGTGATCGCCATCCTGACCTTCCTGCCGATCTACTATTCGCCCCACATCACCGGCGAACTGCTCTCGTCGCTGGTCGTCGTGATCGGCGTGTCGCTGATGTTCAGCTGGGTCTTCGCCCTGACACAGACCCCCTTCTTCATCCAGGAGTTCGTGCCGCGCCCGCGTCCCGGGCAGACCGTTGCAGACCCTTACGGGGGACGGCTCTACGACGCCTTCCGCTCGTCGCTGCGTGCGGTCATCCGCCGCAAGTATGCCGTTGTCGGGGGACTGCTGCTGCTTCTGGCACTCTCGGCGTGGAGTTTCCGCTTCATCCCGAAGGTCTTCACACCGTCGCTCGACAAGCCCTACTTTACGGTGGACCTGTGGATGCCCGAGGGAACGCGCATCGAGCGGACCGACGTCGAGGCGTCGGATATCGCCGGCTGGATCGGCCGCTTCCCGGAGGTGGAGCAGGTTTCGGCCTTCGTCGGGCGCACCCCGCCGCGCTACTACCTTTCGAATGCCTCGTTCGGTCCGCAGCCCAACTTCGCGCAGCTGCTGGTCAAATGCAGCTCGTCGGCCGAGGCCCGGGCACTGCAGGAGTTCCTGCAGGACTCGGTGCGCCGCCGCTTTCCCGAGCCGCTGGTCAAGGTCAATCGCTTCGAGCTCAACACGCAGCCCGAGGCGCTGATCGAAGCGCGTTTTCTGGGGCCCGACCCGGCGGTGCTCGACTCGCTGGTGGGCGAGGCCGTGGCCGTCATGCGCCGCAATCCGAAGGTGGCCGACGCCCGCAACGAGTGGGGCAACATGGCGATGATGATCCGCCCGGACTATGACGCCGTGCGGGCCGGGGCGATGGGCATCACGAAGGCCCGGATGATGGAGTCGGTCCGTGCCTCGGGCGACGGCCTTCCGGTCGGAGTCTACCGCGACGAGGAGGACCGTGTGCCGGTGCTGCTCCGCACGCCGTCCGAAGGTCTGACCGACCTCGGAACGCTCTCCGTCTGGAACGGCGGCCGCTCGGTGCCTCTCTCGCAGCTCACGCGCGGCATCGAAACCACGTGGGAGTATCCCCAGATCCGGACCTACAACCGTCAGCTCTCGATGGCGGCAATGTGCGGTGTCGTGCCCGGGGCGACGATGTCCGAGGTCCACGGCGAGATCCGCCGCGAGGTGGAGGCCATCCGCCTGCCCGAAGGCTATACCTTCTTCTGGGACTCGCAGTTCAAGGACCAGAGCGAGGCGATGGAGGCCCTGATGAAGTACTTCCCGCTGGCCTTCCTGGTGCTGGTCGTGATCCTCGTGGCGCTGTTCGGCAACTACCGCGAGCCGTTGATTATCCTTTGCGTGCTGCCCCTGTCGCTCATCGGCGTCGCGGTCGGGATGCTGCTCACGGGCTTTGACTTCGGTTTCTTCCCCATTGCCGGATGGCTGGGGCTGCTGGGCATGATCATCAAGAACGTCATCGTGCTCATCGACGAGATCAATGCCCAGTACCGTTCGGGCGCCTCGCTCCAGCGGGCGATCGTCGAGGCCACGGTGGCCCGCACGCGGCCCGTGCTCATGGCCGCCATCACGACCATCGCCGGCATGATCCCCCTGCTGTTCGACATCGCCTTCGGGGGAATGGCTGCTACGATCATCTTCGGCCTGACCTTCGCCACGGGGCTCACGCTCTTCGTGACTCCGGTACTCTACGCCCTTTTCTACCACGTAAAAATCCGATGACGATGAAGACTTTCCCGCTTGTGGCGCTCCTTTGCCTGCTTGCTGCCGTGCGCCCGGCCGCTGCCCAGCCGGCCGAAGATTCGCTGCTGGTGCGCTACCGCCGGATGGCGCTCGATTGTGACGACGATTTGAGGGCCGCCGCCAAACACATCGAAGCCAGTGCCGAACTGGAGCGTGCGGCGCGAGCCGAGCGGATTCCGACCCTCTCGGCCGGGGGTGATTTCCGCTATACGGGCAACCCGCTGAAGTATGCGGCCGAACTGCCCGGGGTAGGGCCGCTGATCCTCGAGGGGCAGAACTGGAAATACGGGGCTTCGGCCACCCTGGTGCAGCCGCTCTATACGGGCGGGCGGATCACCGGGGCGATCCGCATGGCCGAATCCGAGACCCGCATGAGCGAGGCCCGGCGCGAACTGCTCCGCACGGAGGTCTGCTATCGGGTCGATCTGCAGTACTGGACGACCGTGGCCCGCCGCGAACGGATGTCGGTGGCCGAAGATTACCTGCGTGCCGTGGCCGATCTGGAGCGGGTCGTCCGCGAACGGGTCGAGGCCGGCCTGTGCGACCGGCAGGAGCTGCTCACCGTGGAGGTCAAGCTCAACGAAGCCCGCTACCGGCTGCTGCAGGTGCGGAGCGACTTCGAGACGGGGCGCATGGCGCTCAATGCGCTTATCGGCAGTCCGCTCGATGCCGAGACCCCGGTCGGTACGTCACTTCCGGAGGTCGGGTCCGGAGCGTCGGGACTTTCGGCGGCGGCCCTGCACCCCGAAATTCGGCTGGCGCAGGAGCGGATCGTTTGGGAGCGGGGCAACCTGCAGTACGTTGATGCCCGGTATAAACCGCAGCTCGGTGTGGGGGCCAATGCGGGTTATTATGCCCCGGGATATGATTTCCGCCCCGACCTTTCGCCCAACTGGACGCTCTATGCGCAGCTCTCCGTGCCGATCTTCCAGGGTGGCAAGCGACGTCGTGAACGGAGTGCTGCCGAATACCGCATCGGTATGGCTGCCGATGCCCTGCACCGGGTGGAGACGGACCTCGATCTGGAGACCCGCACGGCCCGCACGGCCCTCGACGAAGCGCAGGAGCGGGTGGCGCTGGCCGCCTCGTCGCTGGAAAAGGCTGTCGAGAACGAACGCCGTGCCACGGAGAAGTACGTGGAAGGGGCGATCTCGATCTCCGAAGTGATCGACGCGCAGCTCTATCGCCAGACGGCGCAGGAGAACCTTGTGTCGGCCAAGGAGGCGGCCCGGCTCCACTTTGCCGAGCTGCTGAAGGCCACGGACGGGTACCGGTTTCAATAACTTTTCGTATCTTTAGACGTCCGAAAACACCGCATGATGCGTACCGATCGAAAGAACAGATGGTTGTCCGCCTTGCTCTTCTCCGGGTTGGGGCTTTTTGCCTGGCTGCTGCTGGCCGGTTATACAAACCTTTCACCCGCGACGGAGAATGTGTTGAAAACCCGTTGGGGTGCGATCTTCCTGATCGTGCTCTTCAACGCATTGGGCTTTCTGACGCTGCGCATCTCCGAGTGGCTTCATGTGCAGTATCAGCTCCATGCGCCCGGCAGGTGGAAGATCGTGCTGGCGGTTGCGGGGGTGCTGGGGATGTTCTTCCTGGTCGATTACGGATTTCTGGTCACGGGAAAGCTGTTGGCCGGATCGCGTCATCCTTTCGCCTTCCCGAACGGCGGGGTGCGGATGCTGGTCGTCGTCTGGCTGGTCGAACTGGCCGTACTGGGACTGCTGCTCGCCAACCGGGCCATGGCCCAGACGCTGCGTCTGCGGCAGCGGGCCGCCGAGTTGCAGCGCGAGAACAATACGGCCCGCTACACGGCCCTGCAACAGCAACTCAACCCTCACTTTCTCTTCAACAGCCTCAATACGCTGATTGCCGAGATCGAGTACGATCCAGCGCGGGCCGTTTCGTTCACGCGGCGTCTCTCGGAGGTCTACCGTTATGTGCTGCAGGTGCAGAACCGTCCGCTGGTGACGCTCGGCGAGGAGCTGCGCTTTGCCGACGCCTTCCTTTATCTCCACCGGGTGCGGCTGGGCGACTGCCTCGGCTGCCGGACGGAGATCCCCGACGGAATGCATGAGTTCCGCCTGCCGCCGCTGACCCTGCAACTGCTCATCGAGAATGTCATCAAGCACAACGCCATCACGGTGTCGCGCCCGCTCGAGATCACGATCTCGGCCTCGGAGGGGTGGCTGACGGTCTCGAATCCCGTCCGCCCCAAGCGCGGGGCGGAGTCCGGAGGTGTCGGACTGCAGAACCTCTCGAACCGTTGCCGGATCATGTTGGGACGCGGAATCGAGGTGAGCCGAACCGACGGATGTTTCACCGTGAAAATACCCCTGAGCCATGAATAAACTCCGTGTTGCCATCGTCGAGGACGAGGTCCCGGCCGCCCGGCTGCTCCGTACGCTCATTGCGCGCCTGCGCCCCGCCTGGGAGATCGAGGTGTTGCCCGGCAGCGTCGAGGAGGCCGTGCAGTGGTTCGCCGCGAACCGCCATCCCGACCTGCTGTTCCTCGACATCCAGCTTGCCGACGGCACTTCGTTCGAACTCCTCTCGCAGGCGCGTCCTTCGTCGGCCGTCGTCTTCACTACGGCCTACGACGAATATGCCGTGCGGGCGTTCAGCGTCAGCAGCATCGACTACATCCTCAAGCCTGTCGATGAGGAGCGCCTGGCCGAAGCCATCGCGCGTTATGAGGAGCTCCGGGGGCGGATGCTGCCGCCCGACGACTACCTCGAGACGCTGCTCGATGCCCTGCAGCGGCGAGAAAAGCGTTTCCGCACCCGGTTTCTGATTGCCGGGGTAGACCGTTTCCTCACGCTGCCGGTCGATGATGTGGCCTATTTCTACTCGGAGAACAAGGTGACGACGGCGGTGACCTTTGCCGGGCGGAACCATGTGGTGGACCTCCCGTTGAGCCGTCTCGAGGAGCAGCTCGATCCCGACCGCTTCTTCCGGGCCAACCGCCAGGTGCTGCTCTCGGTGGGGGCGATCGACCGCCTCGAGCCCTATTTCAACGGAAAGGTTTCGGTGACGGTGCACCCGCCCCACAAGGAGCGGATCACCGTGAGTGAGGAGCGGGTCCCGCTCTTCAAGGCCTGGTTGAACTATTGATCCGCTCTCCGGCCGACGGTCACCGCTTTTCGGCGAGGGTTTTGAGCTGCTCGAACAGCTCGCTGAAGCGGAGTTCTGACTGCATCATCGTCCGGGCCTTCTCCATCCCTTCTTCGGTCAGCGAGAAGAACATCTGCCGTTTGTCGTCGCGGTTGATGTCGCGGCGGATGTAGCCTTTGTTCTCGACGGCCGTGATGACCTTCGAGACCCGCGAGTTGGACAATCCGATGTATTCGCAGATCGAGCCGGCCGACTTGGCCTCCCCGCTCTTCAGGCAGCAGAGCAGCATGGCCTCGTTGATGGTGATGTCGTGTGCCTCGGCGAATGTCTTTTCGAATTGGTAGAGCGTTTTGTATATCTCCTTGATGATACAGATCGGTTCCATGTTCCGCGGTTGGGTTATATCGCTGCAAAGATAGGCGATTCGACGCTCTTTGCCAAAGACTCCCGCGAAAATGGCAGCAGTCGCTGTCCAGCCGCCTTACGCGAGGACATACCCCTCTTCGCTTTTGCGCAGGACTCCCTGGCGGACCAGCTGGGCGATCGTCCGCGACAGGGAGGGGCGTGTGACGCCGAGGATGAAGGCCGTCTCTTGAAGGTTCTGTACAGCCGGGTTTTTCTCCAGATAGCCGATCAGCCGCGACGAGAGGGTCTGCAGGGCGAACTGCTGCACGCGGCTGGTCAGGAAACGGCTGTGGTCCGAGAGAATGGAGAGGAAGTTGCGCAGTACGGCCGTATCGCTTTCAATCAGGGCAAGCAGACTCTCCCGGCTGACGATCCACAGCCGGCACTCCGTGTTGGCGATGACCGATACCGGGAAGGTATTCTCCGTGGCGAAGAGAAATGCAGAGGCCAGCACGTCGGGAGCCGCCAGGGTATCGAGCGTGAATTCGCGCCCCTCTTCGTTGGTCATCTGCACGCGGACGCTCCCCTCGCACAGCAGCAGCAACGAACGGCAGACGCTGTTCTGCATGGCGATGAACTCGCCTTTGCGGTAGTTGGCGATACGCGAGGGCGATTTCTCGAGAATCGGATCGACAAGTGTGCGGTTGCAACCCCGGAACAGGGGCATGTCGTAAAATTCACATTCCATAAGATTTTGATCTGTCGATTGTTGTGCCGGTCCGTAACAAATGTTACGCCAAGATCCGTATCGTGCCTCTAATTTTGCGCCGGATTTTGGACGGGGTGCGTCGGTCGGGTCGATCGGACGCTGCGCAGCCCGACTGCAAATATACGAAATACATGAGACAGATGAGTGGAATAAAGCGATTTTTATGGTTGAGTGCGGTGCTTCTGACCGCCTGCCGGGCCGATGATCCGGCCGACGGCTTTTCCCGCCCGGATGCGGAGGGCGTGGCCTTCCGCATGAGTTGTGCGGGCTATGAGGACGGGAATGTCCGTTCGGACCTCCGGCAGGAGACCGACTACGACCGAGTGGAATTTTGTGTGGTGGACGACTCCGGCTCGGCCGTCGGCGGAGTCAAGTGCCTGTACGATCCGGCGGCTTCCGAGGTGCGGATCGAAGGGCTTCGTGAGGGCGACTACCGTCTGCTGGTGCTGGGTGTCCGGGGCGATGCGGAGGCCGACGGCGTGACGATCCGTACGATCCGCCGTGAGGAGGACGAGTGGTTGAGCTTCCCCGCCGACCTGCAGCGGCCGCTCGGGGCCGAGTACTTCCATTCGCGCACCCCCTTCTCGGTGGTGGCGCGCAAGGGCCCTTCGGGAACGGAACTCGAGGCCGTCGTCGAGGAGGAGGTCATACAGCACCGGATCATCGGGCGGACCGACTTTTCGTTCGCCTTCAACAATCCCTATGTCGAGACGGCGCTGCAGACCCGGCGCGTCACGCTCCTGGCGCCGCGTTTCCGTACCGGCCTGACGGGCGGCGGTCTCTTCGCGGGTACGGGCGACAGCCCCGACATCGAACTGGACCTGGACGAGGCGACAACCTGGCTCTTTCCGCCGACGGTCGAGGATGAGCCGCTTCACGGCGAGGTTGAGCTGACAACGCGCAACTACCGCGGACACACCGTCCGGCGTGCCTACGGCTTCACGCTCGGGGAGGTCGCTCCCAACCGCATCGGACGGGTGAGGACGACGGCCGTGCATCCCGACGACGAGTCGGCCACGGCATTCGTCACCGAACGGACCTTCGAGCGCTTCGGTCTGGAGCGTATCCTGCAGGACGACGAGCCGAAGGAGGTCTACACCGATGCCGCACAGCGGACCTTCAATACCGCGGCGCCGCTGCAGGTCTCCGTGACCGACGACGGGCGTCTCCACGTCCGCTTCTATTCGCCGCGCGAGGTGACCGGCCTCCTGATTCGGGCCCGCATCCCCTCGGTCGGCAGCGAGTTCTTCGATCTGGCCTACTTCGACCGGGTCCCGCCCTTCGCGGACTTCTACGGCGAACTGCCGATGTCTACGCGCAAGACCTTTTGTCGCACGGAGTCGGGGCGGATCGTCGAGGTCGATCCCGTGCCGGCGTCCGAATGGGCCGATGCGGAGTTCCGCCTGGAGTCCGACGATCCGTTCTGGACGAAGCTCGAGGCCATCGAGCACGGATGGACCATCGGGTTCGACCTCTACGGGGGCGATCCCGAACGGGCCGACGGCGGGCCGGTCGGCAACTGGATGGGAATCCGTCCGGTCCATTGCCGCGAGGTGGTGGCCCTGTTCCTGAACTTCACCTACATGATCGACATGCCCGAGCATGAGCAGATCCTGCGCGCGAATGCCGACCGCCTCTACGGCAACGGAGGCCCGGAGGACAAGGTCACGGTGGAGACGGTCCTCCGCCAGATGCGCCAGCCGCGGACGCTGCGGGTCGGGCTGGTCTACCCGGGCAACGGCGTGATCGGACTCGGCGGCGGTTCGGTCTTCGGGGCCTACCAGCAGGCCTGGTTCCAGCACTATTTCAACACCTATTCGTGCGAGATCATGTTCCACGAGCTGGGACACGTGATGGGTTACAACCACAGCAGCTCGTTCACCTACGGGCCCTGGGCGCAGGAGTTGATGAACCGTTTCTATGTCGAGCACATTGGCGAGATGCCGATCGACTCGCCGTCGTACCTCGACAGCGCACAGAACCCGAACCGATATTAAGTACAAGCCAACGATACGATGATGATGAAAATAGGAAAATATCTGGGCGCGGCCGCTTTCGCCGTGCTCCTGCATCCGGCATGCAGCGAATCGCCGGAGGATGCCGCCCCGATGCCGGGCGCGGGGCCGGTGCTGTCGGTCCGTTTCGAGGCCGAGGGGGCGCTGCCTGTCCGGACGGCAGAGGCGGACGATGCGGCGATCGGCCGCGTGACGGGCTTCCGCTTCGTGCAGGGAACCCTGCACGAGATCCTCGAGGGCGAGTCGCCCTCCGAAGGGCTCCATACGTTTTATCCCACAGCCCTCGAGGGTGAACTGCACTTCGTGGCCAACGCTCCGGAGGGGCTGTTCGATGCCTTGCGTCCGGGCGGTTCGACCCTTGCGGAGTTTCTCGCACTCGGGGCACCGGTCGGCGCGATGGTCTCCGACCGGGTGTTGATGACCGGACGCATGGAGCTTCCGGCGGAGTCGGGCCGTGCCGCGACGGTCCGCATGACGCGCAGCGTGGCGCGGGTGGACCTCGTCTCGGAGGAGCGCGGCGTCGAGGTGCGCAGTGTGTCGATCCGGCCGATCGCCGACCGCGGTTATCTCTTCGCACAGGAGTATCCGGCCGTGCCGGCCGATGCCGGGGAGACCGAATTCCGAGGGGAATACGGCGAAGGGGAGTTCATGAACAGCCGCCGGACGCTGCTCTACCTCTGTGAACAGCCTTCCGGCGGAATGACGGCCGAGGTGGTCGTCGCCTTCGGCGGGGGACTGCACCGCATGACGGCTGCCTTTCCCGCTGACCTCGTGCGCAACCGGATCTATGTGCTGCGGGTCCATGGCGCCGGAGCCGATGCCTCCGTGTCGGTTTCCGGAGGAACGTGGGAGGAGGGGGCCTCGGTCGGAACGACCCCCGCTCCCGGCGGGCTGATCGACCCTGCGGCCTCGTCGCTTCCCGAGGGGGTGACGCTGAATGCCGCGCAGGATTCGGTGCGGGTGGATTCCCGGGGCGGAGAGTTCCGCCTCGCGGTCCGTGCCGAGGCAGGCACGGAGGTCGAGATTGAGGGCCTCGTGCGCGGCGTGACCGCCTCCGTCGAACCGGCGGCACGGTCGTTCGAGCCGGTAGCGACGGTGGCTGTGTCGGCCGGGCGGCGTCTGCCGGGCGAATCCCGAGCATACCTCTATCTGAATATCGTCCGGGACGGTGTCCGCCTGGGGCGGATCGCGCTCCTCTTCGAACCCAACCCCGTGCAGCTGTCCGGCGGAATCGTGCTCGACGGGGAGGGGAACTGTGACTTCGGCCGCTATGTAGATGGCGAGTTGGGGCGTCTGACGCTTCCCGAGGGCAAGGTGGCCCGGGTGGAGTTCGACGCGGACGAGGACCCGTGGCTCAAACTGGACGGCGAGGGACGGTCGCTGCGGATCCTGGCCGGCTGGAAGCCCAACGATCCGAAGGCCGACGGCCGAATGCAGGAGGGCCGCATCGTCATCTCGCAGGCCGACGGCTCGGACGTCGAGCGTTATGCCGTGCGGCGGCGCAACTGGGGCCTTCCGGTCGTGGAGATCGGGGGCGTGTGGTGGTGCAAATACAACCTGCGCGGCAACGTGAAGGAGTTCGCTGACCAGATCCCGATCGGCGCCGATCCGGCGGATGCGGATGCACTGGCCGACTACCTGGCCTCGTGCGACGAGGGGGAGCTGCTGCGTCTGCTGGGCGACCAGTACCAGGCGGGCAATCCGGAGGGGCTTCCGCTGCGGCACGACGGCGCCTCCTTCTACTACGAGGGGATGCAGTCGGCGGCGCAGAACTTCGGGTCGATCGACCCGGCTGCCATGGCTCCCGACGGCTACCGGATTCCGGGTTACGACGACTACGCCTTTTTTGCCGGCAGCCGCAACTACAATCTCGGCGGCGTCGGGACGCGGAGCTACCGCAACATGGCGGACGACGAGCTCACGGTGCGTATCCTCGAGCGGGAGGCGACACTGCTCGGGCAACGCTACGGCACGATGGCTCTCTATGAGTTCCGCTCGGGAGGGGCGTGCTGGGTGCTTTGCGGCCTGGGCCATCAGTGGAATACGACGGCGGGCAACATCTCGCCGATGATGTTGCTGCTGGCAACGGCCGGCGACGGTACGAACAGCTGGGTCCTGGAGGGGTATGCGCAGGCGGACCGCCCGGGACAGAACTGGCTGAAGTTCGTGGGGCAGAATTCGACCAAGACCCGGATGATCCGGTGTGTGAAGACGCCGGTGGAGTATATGTACGATTGAGAGAAAAACGGAAGAGAATGATGTCGATGAAACGAAAGATATGGATGCTGCTGGCGGCCTTTGCCGCCGCAGGAGTTGTGGCGCCGGGCTGCTCGGAGGGTGGCCCGGAGCCGGATGCGGGCCCCGGTGTGGGTTCCGGTGGCGACGGTTCGGGAAGCGGGCCGCTGTTCGTCGCGGTACGAACGGCCGACTACGAGTCGGAGGGAGGCCCGGTGGCCGGCGACGATGCGGCCGGACGCCTGCGGGCCTGTCTGTTCGAGCAGGGGCGGATGACGGCGGTCTATGACGCTGCGGACGATGCGCAGGCGGGTGTCGGGTTCCGGCTCGACCGGACGACCGGGGACCGGCTCTATGTTCTTTCGGGCGATGCTGCGATGCCCGACCTCGAGGCTCTCTGCCAGGCGGGTACGACCGAGCGGGAGTGGCTCGCCCTGACGGCCGGTACGGCGGAGGGACTTCCGCTCCGCTTCTTCTCGGGACATGGCGACCTGACCGGTGCTGCGGCGCCCGAAGTGGTGCTGACGCGCGGTACGGCGCGTCTCGACCTGCACATCCGTGTGGTGGGAACGGCCTCTGTCGAGCGGCTTACGCTCGACGGTGCGGCTCTGCACACGCCGCTTTTCGGTGACGAGGCGTTTGCGCCGACCCAGCGGGGCGAGGTGTCGTTCCTGCTCGACACTCCCTGCACGGAGGATACGCCCGATGTGGCCCGGATCTATGAACAGAGCGGCGAAGGGGCGATCCTGCGGGCCGAGGCGGTTGTCAATGGCAAACGGTGCGAAATCGAGGCGGAACTCCCCGGGCGGATCCTCCGCAACCGGATTTACGTGGTGACGCTGCTCAAGGGCGTGGCCGACCAGGAGGTCCGGCTGACGGTCGAACCCTGGGAGGAGGGTGGCGAGGTCGGGCTGCACCCCGACTTCGACGGGCGGATCCGCGTGGATGCCGCGGCCTCGGAACTGCCGGCAGGGGTCTCGGTCTCCGAAGCGGGCGACCGGGTGACGCTGCCCTGCGGGCGGACCGATCTGTTGCTGGCGCTTGACTGCGGCGACGAACTCGAGCTGCTTCCCGTGGCGGGTTATCCGCTGACGGTCGAGCGTGAAGCCGATGCGGCGCAGGGGGTGGCGGGCCTCAACCGCTTCAGGATCCGCAAGTCGCTCTACGCTCCGGGGATGGAGGCCGACGAGGTGGTGCTGCAGTTCCGCCGCAAGGGCCTCTCGGAGTCCTATCCCGAGGACCGGATCGTGCTGCATCTTGAGTCCAATCCGGTCCGGCTCGAGGGTGCCATCTCGTTCGGTGCCGAAAGCTATGCATTCGACTTCGGCCGTTATGTGGACAACGAACTGGGCCGCTTCACGCTGCCCGAGGGAAGATGCCTTCAGGTGGAGTTCGGCGAGGACGAGGACCCGTGGGTGAAACTCCTGCCGGCCGACGACGATCCGCAGGTGGTGCGCGTGTTGGGCGGCTGGCGCCCGAACGATCCCCGGGCCGACGGCCGCCTGCAGGCGGCAACGCTGGTTGTTACTGACCGGACGGATGCTTCGGTTCGTGAGGAGTACCGCATTTCGCGCCGCAACTACGGACTGCCCGTCACGTGGTTCCACGGGGTGTGGTGGTGCAAGTACAATGCGCGGGGCAATTCGCGGCAGTTCGAGGATCAGATCCTCTCGTCGGCCGATCCGGCCGTCGAAGCGGGGCAGAGCCTCTTCGACTACCTGCGCGACTGCTCGCCCGAAGAGTTCCGCGACCTGTGGGGCTGGGCCTATCAGGGCGACAGCGGCATCGGCATGCAGGTGGTCGATGACGGGGAAAAGTTGGTGATGGAGGGCTTCTCCGCCTCCGCCTCCGTCCATATCAACAAACTTCCGGCCGACGCCCTCTCTCCCGACGGCTACGAACTTCCGACGATGGAGGAGTTCAACCGCATGTTCGATGCGACGGATTATGTCTGGATGATGTGGTCCGGGTCGCATACGCTCCGCTCTCCCTGGGAGGGTCATTCGCTCGTGCAGCGCGAGCAGCGGCGGCGCAACGATGTTGCGGTGGGCAGCGTGCAGATGGCCGACGTGTTGTATGCGCGGATGTGGAGCCCGGATTTCCCCGACTGTGAACCGGTCGTGTGGTACGGGCCCGGCGCGCAGTGGAACGCCGACGGAATCCAGCATTCGGGCCATTACAACAACATCCTCTTTGCGGTCTGCTCGCCCGAAGGGACGGGGTGGTACTTCTCCGGAGCGATGAATGCGCTTTACCTCCAGAAGAACGGGGCGGGGACGAAGGATACGCGGATCCTGCGCTTCAAGAAATCCCCGGTCGAATACATCTACGGGGTGTGAATGCCGGACCCGGACATCGGAAGACGTCCGGGTCCGCCTCTTTTGTCAGGCGTTGAGTAGCCAGATCGCCAGATTCAGGTAGGTGGCCACGGCCAGCCAGGCGAGGTAGGGGGCGAAGAGCCAGGCTGCAGGACGGCAGGAGCGGGCGGCCCGACAGGTGAAAAGAATCACCGCGGCGTCGAGCAGCAGCAGTCCGACAAGTCCTGCCGGCGGACAGCGCAGCGTGAAGAAGAGAATGCTCCACAGGAAGTTGAGCGCCAGCTGGACGGCCCACGGGAGGATCAGTTCGCGGCGCTGCCGGTCGAGCGCCACGCCGAGCGCGATACCCATGCAGAGATAGATGATGCTCCAAGCGATGGGAAAGGCGACGGCGGGGGGCGTCAGCGGGGGTTTGACCAGTGCAGGGTACCATTCGGCGATGGCACGCGCCTGGAAGAGGCTGGCCGAGAAGCCGACGGCGAAGCAGAGCAGGACGGGGCCCAGGTAGCGGAACAGGCGTTTCATCGTGTGTGTCGTTTTGATCCAGGACAGGCAAATTTCGGGCAAAAAGCCTCTTCCGCCGCATCTTTTCGGGCGGGATTTCACTATTTTTGCAGATGTCCGGCCGAATGTCGGACAACATGCCATGAAAAACAACCTGCTTACCGAACAGTTGGCCTACAACGGCGACAGTAGGACCAAGACGCACATCCACCTGATCCGCTATTCGGCGGGAACGTTCGAGGAGACGCTGCTCGATGCCTTTACGCCCGAGTCCGTTGCGGTCGGGGCGGACGAGAAGATCTGGCTGCGCATCCACGGACTCAAGGATGCCGCCTGCATCGAGGCGGTCTGCACCCACTTCGGGGCCGATTTCCTGACCATCCAGGACATCCTGAACGCCGACCACCCGAGCAAGGTCGAGGAGCACGACGGGTTCAATTTCATGGTCGGCCGGATTTTCCAGTCGGACAGTGCCGTGCAGGTGCGGCTCATGCAGGGCGAGCATTTCGTGCTGAGTTTTGTCGAGGGCGATTCGGGCTTCTTCGACGATGTGGCCCGGGCGCTGCGCGACAACGTGCTGCGCATCCGCATGCGTACGGCCGACTACCTCTTCCTGGTGCTGATGAACGGCGTGATCTCGAACTATGTTTCGCTGGCCATGTCCATCGGCGACGAACTCGACGATCTCGAGTCGGAGCTGCTGGCCGCCCGCAACGAACGCGACATCGGCATCCAGCTCCAGATGCAGCGCCGCCGCTACATGGAGCTCAAGCGTACGGTCATGCCGCTGCGCGAACAGTTCCAGCGGCTGTTGCGCTCCGATTCGGGGCTTGTCCGCAAGGCGAGCCACCCCTTCTTCAACGACGTCAGCGACCACCTGCAGAACGCCGTGCAGCTGGTCGAGGGGTGCCGTGAGACCCTCTCGTCGCTCATGGACCTCTACATCTCGAACAACGACCTGCGCATGAACGACATCATGAAGCGGCTGACGATCGTCTCGACGATCTTCATCCCGCTGACCTTCCTCGTCGGGGTGTGGGGCATGAACTTCGAGCGGATGCCCGAACTGCACTGGCGCTACGGCTATGCCGCGGCGTGGGGCGTGATGCTTGTGGTCGGCGTGGCGGCCTACTTCATCTTCCGCGCCAAGCGGTGGCGTTAGCCCTTCGTCCGTTTCGCTCCCGGCCCGGGTCAGAAGGGGTAGCCGATGGCCAGGTGGAAGCCGAGTCCATCCTTGAAACTTGAAAGGTTGTAGTATCCCCTGCGGTCGGGGTTCGGGTAGGGGGTGTGGAGCCCGATGCCCAGGTCGGCGCGGAGGACCAGGTAGCTGATGTCGTAGCGGAGGCCGAATCCGGTTCCCAGAGCAATCTCGTTGAAAAATCCCTTCCACTTGAGTTCGGCCCCGGGTCGTTCCGGGTCTGCCCGGAGCAGCCAGACATTTCCGGCGTCGAGGAATAGGGCGCCGTTGAGCCTCCCCAGGATGCCGAAGCGCAGCTCGACGTTGGCCTCGAGCTTGAAATCGCCCGTCTGGTCGAGGTATCCGTTGCGGTCGTCGGTCGGGGGACGGTAGCTGCCCGGTCCGATCGAGCGCACGGTGAAGGCCCGGATGCTGTTGGCTCCGCCGATGTAGAACTGTTCGCTGTAGGGCATCACCTCGGAGTTGCCGTAGGCATAGCCCACGCCGATGAGGAGCCGGGTGGCCAGCCACGTGTTGCCCTGCCCGAGCCGGTGGTAGAAGCGCAGGTCGCTCACCTCCTTGAGAAATTGCGAGTAGCGGTTGCCGAAGAGCTCCTGCGGGTGGTGTTCGCCGCACAGGGCGAGAATTCCCGAGAGCAGGTTGCCGGCCGACGTGAGGCTGTTCTGCCAGAAGAGCCGGCGGTTGCCCGTCTGCCCGTAGAGTCGGTCGAAGGTGTAGGTGTAGCCGAGCGAGGGGATGAACTGGTCGCGGAAACTCATGGAGATCGTCGGGTTGGCGTCCAGCGTTTGGTCGAAGGATTCCGTCGTGTGGAGCAGCTTGTTGTAGGTCAGCTTCAGCAGCGTCAGCGCGTGGTGGCTGTAGGCCGAGGTGCGGAAGGTGTAGCCGGCCGATCCGCCGAAGGAGATCATCCGGAAGTAGTCGGGGCGGTTCATCAGGTCGAGCCCCAGCTGGAACGAGGTGCGCCCCTCCGTATGCGTGGCCCGCGCATGTCGCCTTGCCGCTCCCGGCCACAGGAGCCGCGGCAGGTCGAGCGTGGCGTTGAGTCCCAGTTCGTAGGAGTTGAGCCGCGAGTCGCGTCCGCCCGACTGCTTGTTTCCCGTCTGCCATTCGTAGGACCCGTTGAGTTTCAGGGCCAGCACCTCGCCGCCGCGGAAGAGGTTGTTGTGGCTCACCTTGAAGGCGATGCCGGGCCCGAGGAAGCTGTTCGACTTGGAGACGACGTCGGTCTCGAGATCGGCGGCGATCGGCAGGTCGAGGCGGGCGTCGATCTCTATGTCGAGCGAGTCGCTGCCCGCGAGCGAATCGGCCGGCGGCACGTTGAGCGTCACCGAGCGGAACACGCCGAGTTTGTTCAGCTCCGTGAGGGTGCGGTTCTGCGCATCGACCGTGAAGGGCTGCCCGGGTTCGAGCGACAGGGCGCGTGCGAGCAGGCGCGGGCGGATCTTCATCGGGCGCTGCGTGATGACCGTGGCGCGCTGCAGGCGGAGCGTGTCCGTCGGGCCCGGCGAGACGTTTGTCAGCCGTACCGTCACGCTCCCCGTGCGGTAGGGGCGCAGCACCTCGGGCGGGGTGGAAGACTTCAGCTGCAGGCGGATGTCGGCCCGGCGTCCGCCCACGGTCGTGTCGGCCAGGAACTCGAGGTATTGCGGCCGGAAATAGTAGTAGCCCCGGTTGCGGAGGATGCCGGCGATGCGGTTGCGCTCCCCGGTGAGCGAGTCGAGGTTGTACTGTGCTCCGGTGCGGAGCGGGGAGGTGGCCCGCAGGCTGTCGATCAGCGGGGCGAGGCTCCCCGTAGCGGGCGGGTATTCGATCGTGCCGTAGCGGTAGGGAGGGGCGATGCGCAGCGTGTAGTCCACTTTGGCCTTGAGCCCCCGCTTGCGGTAACGGAGCTCGTTCGAGACTTCGGAGCCGAAGTAGCCGTGGTTGGCGAGCGCCTGTTCGGCGACCTGGGTGCGCAGGTCGGGGCGGACCTTCGAGATGAGTACGGGCTCCTTGGCCAGCCGCTTGTAGAACCAGTATTTGAAGCCCCGCTCCCTGGGTGTGTAGAGGTAGTTGTAGGCCCACAGCCCGATGGGCAGCGGGGTGCGCACGAAGGGGCTGTAGAGCGGGTTGTTCGGGGCGACCGAGAGGGGCTGCCGGGCTGCCGAGGCTGCGGCATCGGTGAGCGTGACCCCCGAGTCGGGCTCGATGCGGATCTTCCGGACCCCGGTGTAGAGTACCTCGCCTTCGCCGAGCCGCCGGGTCGTGGAGCAGGCCGCGCAGAGGAGGAGTGCGCAGAGCACGAGCGTGCGGCGTATGTCAGTGCGTGTCGGATTCATGGCGGTTGCGTTTTTTCCCGGTACGGTCGGCCGACCGGAAGAGGTCGAGCAGGCGGGCCATCTTCTTGCGGATGATGAAGCCCACGCCGGTCTCGGTGATCTCGCCTTCGAGGATACTCTCGTAGCCCGTGTGGCGGAACAGGCGGAGGAACATGTTCCCGCGCCGGGTGAGGACGTACTCCAGCGAGATGTCGTCGATCATGTTCTCCTTGAGGTTCTCGGTCGGGTCGGTGTCGGTGCTGAACTTGCCGCCGATGATCACCCGGAACCGGTTGCCGAAGAGGTTCTTCGAAAGGCGGTACGAGTAGTCGGTGCGGGCGCCGTTCGGGTCGGTCTCGTCGTAGGAGTCGATGCCGAAACTCAGGTCCACGCCCTTGAGCGAGTTTTGCGCCCACTGGTTCAGCTCCTTCTGTACGAAGGCGTTGAGCGGGTTCTCCGCATTGGCCTTGGCTGTGGTGCCGGGGCCGGTGTAGGTGTTGTAGATCAGCAGGTTCATGGCCTGTTGGGCGCGTTGCTCGTCGGTGAGCGACTGCAGCTGGTTCTGCATCGTGAGGTCCTCGGGCGCCGAGAGCCCGAACGAAACCGCCAGGTCCTCGAGCGAGTTGCGGACCTGTACCGAGATGTCGAAATTCACCGGCCGCGACTCTCCGCCGTCGGTCGATACGCTGGCCCGCACGGTCTCCGTGGCCGTGATGTCGAAGTGCGGGTCGGCGGGGTTGCCCGTCCATTCGACATAGCTGCCCGGGCGGATGGCGAAGACCTTCTGTGCGATGACGGGCGGGTTGTAGCGCACGCTTCCTCCCGTGAGCTGGTAGCGTCCCGAAAGGGCCATGTCGCCCAGCGGGTTCATCGAGAAGGTGAGGTCGCCGCCGCCGCGGAGGTCGATGCGGTTGTTGCCGTCCGGGGAGAGGTCCACACCGGCCTTCACCTCGTCGTTGATGTCGATCTCCAGCTGCAGGTCCATGCCTCCGATCCGCACGGGTGCGGCCTCGGTTTCGGGAGCGGGCTCCTGCGTTTCGTCCCGGAACGAGACGAACGTCACGACATCCTGCGACTCGTTGCGGATTTCGGTCGGGGAGTCCTGCATCACGTAGGTGAGCTCCGTGCCGCGGAGCAGCGCAAGCCTGCCGCGCACGGTGAGTGCGTCGAGCGGGCCGCGCACCGAGGCGTTCAGGTCAAGGTATCCGGTGCCGTAGACTGCCGTGCGCTGTTTGCGGGCCACGTCGAGGAACTGGAAGTCGGAGGCGCGCAGCTGCAGGTCGGCGGTCGTGCGGGCGAGGTCCGTGAGGTCCACCGTCCCGTCGATCGTGAATGGCCGGCCGTTGGGCGCCAGGAGGGTGAAGCGTTCGAAGGCGACGCGCCGTCCGTCGAGGCGGACCGTGTCGCCGGCCAGGCGGAAGGTGGTGCCGATCATCGGAACGCGGAACTGTGCCTGCGCGAAGGAGATGCCGCCGTCGAAGCGCGGGGCTTCGGGCTCTCCGTACATCCGGATGCGGCCGTGGAGCGTGCCCGCAAGGCGGAGCAGGTCGGCCGGCAGGAGGGGGTCGAGGCGCTGCAGCGGCAGTCCCGGGATCGTGCATTCGGCCTCGAGCGGCTCCCCGCCGCCGTAGCGGGCGCGGGCCGTCAGGAGCGTGTCGGCGTCGAGTGTCAGGAGGGCGTCGGCCTGCCGGATGCTTCCCTGGGCATAGGAGGCGCCGATCCCGACATTGCCGAAGCGGGCTCCGTCGTAGGTTACCCCGGCAGCCGTCACCGAGCCCTGTACCGAGAGGCTGTCGGACGACAGTCCGAGCTCCACGCGGGTTGCGAGCGTGCCGCCTACGGGCGGAGCTTCGGAGAGCAGCTGCAGCGTGCGGGCGATGTCGATTCCCGCGATGTCGAGCCGCACGCCGTCGGTGAATCCCGGGGCCGGCACGGTGTGCAGGGCGAGCCGCTGGTCGCCGCGTGTGAGCTCCAGGTCGGCCGTGACCCGGCGTCCGCGGCCATAGGCGATGCGGTTGTCCGCATTGACGTGCCATGTCCCGAGGTCGGGAAGGATGCGTCCCTCGATCAGGCTGTCGCTCCAGACGACGGCGAACCCCAGGCGGGTCGGCTGTTCGTTGGGGGCCTGCCGGCGCAGGAAGGCCCGGAGTTCCCGCCCTTCGATCCTGCCCGAGAGGGAGGTGTGTGCCAGCGAGTCGCTCCGCGGCGGGGGGTTGGCGATGTGCAGCTCGTAGTCCAGGGCATGTCCGTCGCCGGCGAGTTCGGCCGAGAGCGTGTCGAGGCGGACGCCTCCGGCCGTCAGCCCCTCGATCCGCATCCGGAGTGCTGCGGGGAGCGAGTCGCGGTTGCCGCCCCGGATCTCCAGCGCCTCGAACGATGCGCCTTTCGTGCGGAGGAAGTTGTTCAGTATGTTCTCCCGGCCGGCTGCGGCGAGCAGGCGGAACCTGGGCAGCAGGGGCTGCAGCGACCGCATGTCGATCCCCTCGGTGCGGAGACCGCAGCGCAGCGTGTCGGCACTGCGGGCGAGGGCTGCGGTCAGCGAGTCGAGCGGCGAGGGGCTGTCGAAGACCATCGAGAGGTCGCCCGAGCGGATGCCGCTGCGGGTACCCGCCGGCCCCGTCGCGAAGGTCAGTTGCGTGGGGCGGATGTCGCTCTCGCCGGCCGGGCCGTGGAGGCGGATGCTGTCGAACGAGATACGGGCCGATAGCCCGTCGGCTTCGGAGTGTGCGGCCGAGGCGTCGAGGCGGAACCTGCCGCCGATCGAGTCGGGTGTCAGTCCGAGCGCCGCGAGGTCGAACGACGCGACGTCGCCCGCGATGCGGAGCCGCTGTCCGGCCTGGGAGAGCGCTCCGTCGAGCCGCCATGCAAGCCGGAGTGCTTTGTTGTGCGAGGCGAGAAGCCCTGCGAGGCGGCACTCCTCCAGCCGGGCCTCGAGCGAGATGCCTCCGAGGTTGCGCCCGCGGTACTCCGCCCGGGCGAGGTCGCTCCGAAGGGTGGCTCGCATCGTTTCGTCCAGCGGGTCGAACCCCCGGCCGCCGGCCTCGATGTTCAGGTCAAGTCGGCCGAGCGAGTCGGCCGGCAGGAAGCGGCCGAGCGGGAAACTGTCGCAGCGCAGCACGGCCTCATACTCCTTGCGTGCGGCGTCGAACGTTCCCGAGAGGGAGAGCCGTCCCGTGCCTACCCCGAGTGCCGTCGAGGCGGTGATCCGCCCCTGTTGCCAGCGGCCGTCGCCCCGGAGCGTGATGCGCCCGGGGATGGCGATCCGGCGCTGCAGTGCCGTGTCGGGAAGCAGCGCACGGAGGAAGTCCATCTGCCGGAGCGTACCGTCGAGCCGCACCGCGAGCTCCGCGCGGCCCGGGTCGAGCAGCTGTTTGGCGGCTCCGTCGGCCTGCAGGTCGAGGTGCCCGGGCGAGGTGATGCCCAGATGCAGGCGGCGGATGTCGGCAAGGGTCCCGGCGAGTTGCAGCGATGCGCCGATCCGCTTGTCGCGCAGCACGGCGCGGTCGAGGCCGGGAACAAACCGTGCGGCGTCACGCATCCCGACATCGGCCGTCAGGTCGGCCGTCAGCGGGGCGTCCGGGGCCAGGGCGAGGATGCCCGCCCCGGCTTTCACATCGGCCCGGAGGCTCGACTGCGTGGTGGCGATCTTCAGGCCGGTGAGCTCCGCGCCGTCGGGGGAGAGGGCGAGCGATCCGCACAACTTCTCGACGGTGAATCCCGACCGTTCGGCGAAACGCATGCTGCGGATCTGTACGGCCAGTTGCGCCCCGTACGAACGGAGCGAGTCGATTTCGGTGTCGAAACCCGTAACGGCGATGGCCGCAGGGTCGAATCCCGCTGTGGGGCGGTGGTCCGCAATGGCATATTGTGCGCGGTTGTCGTGCAGTTCGATCCGGTCGATGCGGATCTCCCACGGTCCGGCAGCCGGAGCGTCGGCGGCCTCCGGGGCGGCTCCGGCCGTGCGGCGGGCCTCCGGCGACGGACCTTCGGCCGCAGGGCCCGTTTCGTGTTGTGCGTCGTGCCCGGCCGCAGGCATGAGGCAGGCGTAGGATCCTCCGTCGAGACGAACCGAGCGGACCGAAACGGCTAAGTTTCCGAGGTCGATGCGGGCAGCCTCGGCCCTGCCGTCGTCGAGGCGTATGTCGAGCAGCAAGGGACCCGGCTCGTTCCGCAGGCGGAAGGCGGCGTCGGCGAGGCGGAGGCTGCCGATGTCGATCCGCCACGGCGCTGCGGCCGTATCCGTAGGGGGCTCCTCCCGTTTCGGGGCGGGGCGCATCGTGAGCGCGGCATCGCCCCCGGCCAGACGCGCCGATCCGACGGAGATCGCCCTCGTGCGGAGGTCGATCATCCCGTCGAGCGAGAACGAGCCGATTGCCGCCCGGAGGCTCGTGCCTGCGAGCGAGTCGCCGTAGTCGATGCGTGTGTCGTCGAGCTGGAGGCGGCGGATGTCAATCCGGCGGCGCAGCAGCGGTCCCGGACTGACGTCGAGGGCCAGACGTCCGCACGAGAGCAGCGTGTCGCCCCGCTCCACGAGCCGGGTTTCGGTGACGGTGAGGCGGAGCGGAAAGGCCAGGCGGATGCGGCCGATCGAGAGCTCCATGCCCAGGGTGCGGGCGGCCTGTCGCTCGGCCTCCCGGCGGATGAGCTCCTGAATGCCCGGGATGTAGCACAGTGCGGGGAGGAGCAACAGCAGAAGAAGCACGGCAAGCAGGGCCCGGCGCGTGTATTTGAGGATCTTTTTCAGCATGTGGATGCGGTCCGGGTCCGCCTCTCCGTGCGGTCTGCCCACCGGGCGGCGCCGTACGGGTTCTGCCGCGGACGGCGGAATCCGATCGAAAGGTACAAAAAATCTTCCAAATCCGGAGCATCGCTCCGCCCGGCGGGGCGTGCGGTCCGCCGGCGCGATAAACGCGATGGATCGGTACGTCGGAGCGGCTGCCCCGCCGGGCGGCCGCATGGCGGGTGAAAATTCGGACCGGGCGGCTTGGCGCATTCGCTCCGGGGTGTTACCTTTGCGGAACGATCCCCGAACGAATGCGTATGAAACTCCGAAATCTGATCTTTGCCGGCGGCCGGGCGGCGCAGGGTGTTCCGTTGCGCGAGGCGGCGCAGCGGACGGTCTATCCGATCCTGCTGATGGCCTGCGCGGCGCACCTGCTCAACGACATGATGCAGTCGGTCATCCCGGCCGTCTATCCGCTGCTCAAGGAGAAGTTCGGCTTTTCGTTCGCCCAGATCGGACTCATCACGCTGGTCTTCCAGATGACTTCGTCCGTCCTGCAGCCCTTTGTCGGGCTGCATGCCGACCGCCATCCGCAGCCCTATTCGCTTGCCGTGGGCATGTGCTTCACGCTGGTGGGGCTGCTGTTGCTCGCCGTGGCTCCGGGGTTTGTGTGGATCCTCCTGTCGGTCAGCCTGATCGGATGGGGGTCGTCGGTCTTCCATCCCGAGTCGTCGCGTGTGGCCCAACTGGCTTCGGGCGGCCGCAAGGGGTTGGCGCAGTCGATCTTCCAGGTAGGCGGGAATGCCGGCAATGCGCTGGGCCCGCTGCTGGCCGCCCTGGTGGTGATTCCCTTCGGCCAGCACTCGATCGGATGGTTCGCTCTGGCCGCCGTTGCGGCCATCGTCATCCTGCTGCGGGTCGGCGCGTGGTACCGCGACCGGTTGCGAACGGTCTCGGGGCCGCTCTTTCCCGGAGCTTCGGATGCCGTGAGCGGCCTTTCGCCGCGGCGGATCCGCCGGGCGCTGCTGATCCTGACGGTGCTGGTCTTCTCGAAATACTTCTACATGGCCTGCATGACCAACTTCTTCACCTTCTTCCTCATGGAGCGGTTCGGCATTTCGGTGCAGGCGTCGCAGTACTGTCTCTTCGCCTTCCTCGCTGCGGCCGCAGCCGGTACGGTCATCGGCGGGCCGGTAGGCGACCGCATCGGCCGCAAGTACGTGATCTGGGTCTCAATCCTCGGAGCGGCGCCCTTCGCCCTGCTGCTTCCCTATGCCGGCCTGGCGGGGACGATCGTACTGGCCGTTGTCGTGGGACTGGTCATCTCGTCGGCCTTCTCGGCCATCGTCGTCTATGCGACCGACCTCATGCCGGGCAAGGTGGGCATGATTGCGGGGCTCTTCTTCGGTTTGATGTTCGGACTGGGCGGCATCGGGTCGGCCTTCTTCGGGTGGCTGGCCGACCGCACGAGCCTTGAGTTCATCTTCAGGGCCAGTTCGCTGCTTCCGCTGCTGGGGATCATCACGGGCCTGCTTCCCGATGTCGAGGCCCGCAAAACAAGGTGAGGATGGATTGTGTCTGGAGATACCGCTCGCCGCTGGGCGACATGACCCTCTCCTCCGACGGGGAGGCGCTGACCGGCCTCTGGTTCGACGGGCAACTGCATTTCGGGCGAACCCTCGCCCCGCAGTACGGATCGTGCGCGTTGCCGGTCTTCGAACGGGCGGCGGCGTGGCTCGATTGCTATTTCGGCGGCGGCCGTCCCGATTTCGAGGTGCCGCTGCGGTGGCGCGACACGCCCTTCCGCGAGGTGGTCTGGGCGTTGTTGCGGACGATTCCCTACGGCGAAGTGGTGACCTACGGCGAGATGGCCCGTGAACTGGCCCGCCGGCAGGGCGTTGCGACCCTCTCGGCGCAGGCCGTGGGCGGGGCCGTGGGGTACAATCCGATCTCGATCCTTGTCCCGTGCCACCGGGTGGTGGGGAGCGGCGGCCGCCTGACGGGTTACGCGGGCGGTCTGGAACGCAAGGCGGCGCTCCTGCGGCTCGAAGGGGCCGACCTCCTGCGTCCTTACAGGATCAATTCATAATCGACGACATCGAGCCAGCGGCCGAATTTCCGGCCGACCTCCCTGAAGTGCGAGACGGCCTGGAATCCGAGCGCCTCGTGCAGCGCCGTGCTGGCCCGGTTGCCGCCCGTGATGCAGGCGATCAGGACGTGGATGCCGCGTCGGCGGCACGCCTCGATCAGTTGCAGCATCAGGGCGCGGCCGATGCCCTTCCCGGTATGCCCGGGGGCCAGGTAGACGGTCGTTTCGAGCGTGAGGCCGTAGGCCGGGCGCGCTTTCCACGGGTGAGCGAAGCAGTAGCCGACCACCTCGCCCTCCTCTTCGCAGACGAAATAGGGACAGGCTGCGGCGATGGCGGCGATGCGTTGGCGCATCGTCTCCCCGTCGGTGGGTTCGGTGTCGAACGATGCGTCGCTGTGCATCACGTAGTGGTTGTTGATGGCGGCGATGGCCGCGGCATCCTCCTGCCGTACTTCCCGGATCATGTGTCTCTCTCTGTTTTGGATCGGGGCAAAGATACGCATTTGCGGCGGATCGGTTGCACCGGGCGACGGATTATTCGACCAGCAGCCGTGTCGGGCGCCACTGCCGCATGAGCTGCACGAGCAGGAAGCTCACGGCGAAGGCCATGCAGGCGGCGAGCAGGATCCGCACCGGATCCGGCAGGGCCGCGAGGGGCTGCGTCCGGCAGACCAGGTCGTAGGCCCCCTGCACGAAGACGAAGTGGCAGAGGTAGATGCCGAAGGTGGCGCCGGCCAGCCGCGACAGCCACGGACGGGGTTTTACGGCGAGTTTCTGCACGGTGAGGAATACGGGTACGGTCATCAGGAAGACGTTGAGCCCCGAGAAGTACCAGATGATCTCCAGGTAGGCGTAGTTGCCCGGGAAGTGTTCCTGCAGGAAAACGAAGCCGAACGACGTGATGAGGTATCCGACGAGGAATGCGGGGATGCAGCAGGCGGCCAGGCGGCGCCAGCTCCATGCGGGCGGGTATTTCGTGAGGTAGTGGGCCAGCAGGAGGTAGCCGGCGAATCCCGAGACGTAGTGAAAGGTGCCGAACTCGTTCCAGTCGCAGATGCCGTAGAGTCCCATGTTGCCGTAGTTGCCCGCATAGCCGGCCAGCGGGGCGAGCAGCCGTAGGTAGGGCAGCAGGAGCGTGAGGCCCCAGACGCCGAGCAGCAGCCTCAACTCACGCTTCGAGGCGCGTTCGAGCCAGGGGCTTATCACGGGCATGATCAGGTAGAGCCCGACGAGCATGTAGAGGTACCACAGCGGCGTGGTCTCGTAGTTGAAGTTGAAGACGAAGTTCCATAGCCGGGGCAGCGTTGCGTCCCACGTGTAGTTCTCCGCCGCGAGCGACGTGGCGTCGCCGGCCGCCTGCACGTAGAGGAAGTAGAGGAGTGGCAGCGCGACGGACCAGAAGACGAGCGCCAGCACCACACGCCCGATGCGCCGGCGGTAGAATGCGGCGGTGTCGGTGCGCACCGGGAGCAGGAGCACGGCGGTCATCATGACGAACAGCGGGACGCTGCAGCGGACCAGACTGCCCGAGAAGACGCCGGAGAGGAAGGCCGTGCGGTCGGTGTCGAATGCGGCGACGTAGGGGTCGCAGCAGTGGGCGAATACGACCAGGAAGCAGGCCAGCACCCGCAGCAGGTCGATCCACCCGATCCGCTCCCGGCGGTCGGGTGTGGGGGTTCGAAGCGTGTTTTCCATCTTGGATCGGTTTGTTGTCGGCGAAGTTACGAAAAAAAGCGGGATCGGCCATTGGTGCCGGTCCCGTTTCTCGTGTGTGGCCGTCCGTGCCTTTCGGCCTGCTGTCTCTGCTCTTCTCTTCCGAAAATGACCGTTATCCGTTCGGTTGCGGCTCCCCTGCTTGTCAGCGGCTCCGGGGCGGGGTTCGCCGGACTGCCGCGTCGGGTTCGCTCATCCGGCTGCGGGCGATCAGGCAGGCCCCGAGCACGGCGGCGTCGGCACCGCTGGGGTGGGTGATGATCGGGACGTTCTGGCTCATCAGCTTGAGCGAGTATTTCCGTACGGCCAGTTCGATGGGTTGCAGGAAGTAGCACGGCTCGGCCTGCGCGAGGTTGCCGCCGATGACGATCACTTCGGGGTTGAAGAGGTTGATCAGCCCTGCAATGTGGTGCCCCAGTTCGCTGCCGGCCTGCATGACGAGCTCGATGCAGAGCGGGTCCTCGCGCTCCACGGCCTCGATGATGTCGGCCGTGGTGACGGTCTCCCCGCTGCGGACCTTCGGCGCGAGCAGCGAGGCCTCGCCGGAGTGGATCCGCTCGATGAGTTTGCGCTGGATGGCGCGGCCCGAGACCTCGGTTTCGATACAGCCCGTCTTTCCGCAGTGACAGAGGATGTTGTTGTTGTACATGTGGATGTGGCCGAACTCGCCCGAGTAGCCGTCCTTGCCGTGGCAGAGTTTGCCGTCGATGACGATGCCCAGTCCCAGCCCCCATCCGATGTTGATGTAGAGCAGGTTGTCGTACTGCCTGTTGAGCCCCGACATGTAGGCGCCGTAGGCCATGGCCTTGGTGTCGTTCTCGATGAAGACCCGCATCCCGAGCCGCTCGCTCAGGATGTCGGTCAGCGGCGTATCGACCGTCTCCTCGAAATTGAAGGTCGTGGCGCTTGTTCCCGTGCGGCTGTTCACGCGCCCCGGAACGTTGATGTTGATGCCGGCGATGCGTTCCGGAGCGATGCCGTCGAGCGTGGCGACGAACCGTTGGATGCGGCGGCACACCTCGTCGAGCGTGTCGCGGGTGTTCTCGAGCCGGAAATCCATGTGCCGTTCGATCCGCACGGGTTGCCCGACGAAATCCACCAGTCCGATGTTGAGTTCGAAGGCCCGCATGTCCACCCCCATGAAGCAGGGGCAGGCTTCGGGCCGTACGCCGTAGCGTACGGTGCGGCGTCCCTTGGCGTGCAGACAGATGCGGTCCGTCTCGACGATCTGCCCTGCGGCGAGCATTTCGGAGACGTACTTGGCCACGGTGGTCAGGCTGAATCCCGTGGCCGTGGCGATTTCGGGGACCATGAACGAGCCGTTCTGCATGATGTGCTGCATGATGCTGCTGCGGACCGTTCCGCCGACGCTCCGTTCAGACGGGCAGAAGAGGTGTTCTTTTGTCATGTATCGGGTGTCCTTTTGTTACAAATTTACGATTTATTCGGCGGAAAGACAAATCGGATGTTTGAAAAATCACTTTCATATCCCATATGTTTGATAATATATCCCTCTTTATGAAAATTATGCTTGATAATTGATTGCGGCTGATTTGTGGGGCTTCGGATGGGTGTTTTGTGGGTTTAATTATTGTTTGTCAGTTGTTTATATTAAAAATGATATTTGCGTTGTGTCTTTTTGTTTAAAAAACTTGACTTTTTATTTCATTTTAATTAAAAAACATTTTGTGTTATTTGAAACATTACATAGCTTTGTATAGACCGATATCCGAACGTCATTCAAATTACCTATATATTATGGAAAAGATCAAAGGACTTATCGACGCGCCGTTCACGCCGTTCGACCGCAACGGCGATGTGAACTGCGAACCCATTCCGGCCTATGCTGCCATGCTGCACAAGAACGGCCTGAAGGGCGTCTTCATCAACGGCTCCTCGGGTGAGGGCTACATGCTGACCACCGAGGAGCGGATGGCTCTGGCCGAAAAGTGGGTGGCCTCGGTACCCGAAGGGTTCAAGGTGATCGTGCACGTAGGCAGCTGCTGCCTGCGCGAGAGCGTGAAACTGGCTGCCCATGCCGCCGAGATCGGAGCCTGGGGCATCGGCGCGATGGCGCCTCCCTTCCCGAAGATCGGGCGTATCGAGGAGCTGGTCAAGTACTGTGAGGCGATCTGCCACGCGGCCCCCTCGCTGCCCTTCTACTACTACCACATCCCGGCCTTCAACGGTGCCTACCTGCCGATGGTCGAGTTGCTGAAGGCCGTGGACGGCCGCATCGACAACTTCGCCGGCATCAAGTACACCTTCGAGAGTCTCTACGAGTACAACCAGTGCCGCCTGTACGGCAACGGCAAGTACGACATGCTCCACGGTCAGGATGAGACGATCCTGCCGAGCCTGGCCCAGGGCGGTGCGCAGGGCGGCATCGGCGGTACGACGAACTACAACGGTCGCGAACTGGTGGGGATCATCGAGGCCTGGGAGCGCGGTGACCTGGAGACGGCGCGCGAAAAACAGAACTTCTCGCAGGCGGTCATCAACGTCATCTGCAACTACCGGGGCAACATCGTCGGCGGCAAGCGGATCATGAAGCTCATCGGACTGGATCTGGGCCAGAACCGGGTTCCGTTCCGCAACATGACCGACGAGGAGGAGGCTTCGATGAAGCGCGAACTGGAGCAGATCGGCTTCTTCGAGCGCTGCAACCGGTTCTGAACAACGGAAAAACGAAAACCTAAAACCTGATATCATGAGAAACCATTTCCTCAGTGCGGTGGCATGCTGCTGTGCGCTTTGTGCTGCGGTCTCCTGCGGCGACGACGACGGCAGGATGCCCGATTATTCGAAGCCGGCCGAGCAGACGATCGCCTTCCGTTGCACCTCCGCGTGGGGCGGCGACAACCCTACGCTCTGGACGGACGAGAGCCGGGTCGGCCTCTACTGTGAGCAGACCGGGTCGGTGAATACTCCACTGGCTCCGGCCGCCATTTCGGCCGGTGAAGCCGAGGGGCTGTTCTATACGCGGATGCCTTGGGAAAAGTCGAAGGAGTACCTCTTCTATCTCTATGCACCCTATGGCGAATCGAACACCTCGACCCTCATCTCCGGATCGTTGAGTGCTGCGCAGATGCAGAACGGCGCCTCCTCGTCGCATGTGGACGGGCTCGGCCTGGCCTACGCTGCCGTGACGGCCTCCGAACCCTCGGAGACGCCGCTGGCAGTGACCCTGAAGCAGGTGTTCGGCTACCTCGACCTGTCGGTATCGACCACGAAGTGGGCCGGCTGGACGATGGAGTCGATCCAGATCGAGTCCCTTACGGATGCGGCCCTGGCCGGTTCCTATACCTTTGACCTGGCCTCCGGGAAACTCGCCTTCGGGTCCGATGCCTCGAAGTCGCTCCTGTTGCGGGTCAGCGGCGGCGAACTCTCCGGCGAGCCGTTCCACGCCTATGCCGTGACCGCTCCGTCGGACGGAACCCCGCAGCGCTACGGCATTACCGTGACGGTAGCCCGCGAGAACGAGTCGAGCATGGTGCTCACCGGTGAGGTTTCGCTCGACGGCGGGCTGGCTCCCGAGGAGCAGACCTCCCTGACGCTCCCGATCGACACCTTCGACGAGGCCATGGCCGAGGACAATTCGATCGACCTGAGCGATCCGGACGGCGACGGCACGCACGAGACGGCCAACTGCTATGTAGCCTCTCTGGCCGGCCAGACCTACCGCTTCCCGGCCAACGTCATGGGCAATGGCGCCACGACGCCCGCAACGCCCGGATATGCCGGTGCGGGATCGGCCGACGGCATCGTCCCGGCTCCGCTGGCTCCGGCTTCCGCCGGCCTGCTCTGGCAGACGGCTCCGAATCTGCTGCTCGATGTCAAACTGCGCGGCACGGAGGTCTACTTCACGACCAACGGCACGGCCGGCGAGACCCTTTCGGAGGGCAATGCCGTGATCGCGGTGTTCGACGCCTCCGGAAACATCCTCTGGAGCTGGCACATCTGGGTGACGGCTGCCGATCTCGACGCCGCCGTGCAGACCTATGTTCTTCCGGGCGGTTTCGCGGCGGCCGGTACGACGGTCATGATGGACCGCAACCTGGGCGCCCTGAAGTCGGGGCTGTGGGAGACGAATGGGAACAACCTCGCCCTCGGTCTGCTCTACCAGTGGGGCCGTAAGGATCCCTTCCCGAACATCGACGATGCGGATATGGGCGGAACCGGCGCTCTGGCCATCACGCGGCTGCGCAAGACCTACGATGCCGCAGGCAATGCGCTGACGGCCGACAATACCTCCACGGACCTCTCGGCCACCTCGTGGCGCTACATCAACGGCAAGGCACTCTCCGCAGAGCAGATCGCCCGCTACCCGATGAACTTCACCTGTGCCAACAGCGACTGGATCGATACGCCGCAGGATGACCTGTGGGGCAACCCCTACAGTGATGAAATCGGCGATACGGGCCACAAGTCGATCTACGATCCCTGTCCGCCGGGCTACCGCGTGCCGCACCGCTATGTCGGAACGCCCTTCACGGTCGATGGACTCAATGCAAAGAAGAAACCCGACAACTGGAACGCCCAGTACAAGACGCAGGCAGAGATCCAGGCAGCCGGAGGCAACATCTTCTCGTTCGGCAACGGACAGAGCGGCTATCCGCTCGGCGGCATGTTGTTCCTGAACGGAGGTTCGATCGTCCCGTTCCGCACCGGAAAGTATGTGGGGCACTACCAGGTGAGCATGTCCGCCTCGAGTGCGACGAAGTCCTACCGCTTCTATTTTGACTATGCGAACGTCAACCCCGACGACAGCAACGCCCGTTACATCGGCGGCAGCGTCCGGTGCATGAAGATACAGTAAACGATATTTCGTCCCTTCCGCCCGGCGTGTCCGGATTGTGCGGCACGCCGGGCCGGGCGGGACAACTTCCGTAAAACCCGACACAATGACCATTCAACAGGAAAAATATTTGAAAGATTGCCGCACACGCTATGCGGCTGACCTCACGGACGACATCATGCCTTTCTGGATGCAGCACGGACTCGACCGCGAGCACGGCGGGGTCTATACCTGCGTCGATCGCGACGGCACGCTGATGGATACGACCAAGTCGGTGTGGTTTCAGGGACGCTTCGGCTATGTATGCGCTTCGGCCTACCGCCATGCGGGGGGCAACCCCGAGTGGCTGGAGGCCTCGAAGAGCGCGCTGGAGTTCATCGAGCGCCATTGCATCGACACCGACGGGCACATGTTCTTCTCGGTGACGGCCGAGGGGGCTCCCGTCCAGAAGCGGCGCTACGTCTTCTCGGAGTGCTTCGCCGCCATCGCCATGGCCGAATACGCTGCGGCCTCGGGCGATGCACGCTGGGCCGAGAAGGCCGTGGAGATGTTCCGCAACATCCTGCGCATGCTCTCCACCCCGGGATTCCTGCCTCCGAAGACCTATGTCCCTGCGATCGGGCACTCGATCACGATGATCCTGATCAATGTGGCGCTGGTCATCAAACAGGTATCCGACGATCCGGTGCTCGACGAGCAGATCGACCGTTCGATCGACCTGCTGCAGCGCTGCTTCATGCACCCCGAGTTCGAGACGCTGCTCGAGACGGTCTCGCCCGACGGCGGGTTCATCGACACCTGCGCCGGAAGAACGATCAATCCGGGACACTGCATGGAGACGGGCTGGTTCCTGCTCGAGGCCGCCCGCATGCGGGGCTGGGATGCGCAGCTGGTCAAGATGGCCGCCACGATCATCGACTGGGCCTGGAAGTGGGGCTGGGACGAGCCTTACGGCGGAATGATCAACTTCCGCGACTGCCGGAAGTTCCCGCCCCAGGACTATTCGCAGGACATGAAGTTCTGGTGGCCGCAGTGCGAGACGATCCTCGCCGGACTCTATGCCTACATCGCCACGGGCGACGAAAAGTACCTCGAGATGCACCGCAAGGCGCACGACTATGCCTTCGGTGTCTTCCCCGATGTCGAGTACGGCGAGTGGTTCGGTTACCTGCACCGCGACGGTACGGTCGCCCAGCCGGCCAAGGGCAATCTTTTCAAGGGCCCGTTCCACATCCCGCGCATGATGATCAACGCCACGCGGCTGTGCGACGAAATTCTGAACAAGTAAATCTCAAATCAACCTGAATAATGAAACCTCAAAACATGCGTATGTACCGTACGGCGCTGATGGCCGGTTTGCTGGTGATGCTGCCCTGTGCGCTTTCGGCCTGTGCGGACGACGAGATCAAGCGGCCCGATGTGACCGCCCCGCTGATGCCCGAACTGGGTCCGGAAGGGACCGAAGGGACGATCAGCCTCTCGCAGATCGAATCCTCGACCCCCTTCACGGCGGGTACGGGTGCCAACTCCTACCGCATTCCCTCGATCGTGACGGCCGGCGACGGTTCGCTGCTGGTCTTCTGCGAGGCGCGCCATGAGTCGTGGATGGACAAGAGCCATACGGACATCGTGGTACGCCGCAGCACGGACAACGGGAAGAGCTGGTCCGAGGCGGTGAACCTGACCGCTTCGGCCAACGGTGGCGAATATGCCTTCATGGATCCGACCCCCGTGGCCGACACCGAGACGGGCAAGATCTTCCTCTTCTGCTGCCGCTGGGTCAAGTCGGATGCCGATGCGACGAAGACCCGCGCCTTCCGGATCGTATCGACGGACAACGGCGCCACGTGGGGCGCTCCCGAGGATGTCACCGCAACGGTGATCCGCGAGGGGTATTACAGCTCGGGATTCGGTCCGGGTTCGGGTATCCGGATTTCGCGGGGCAAGTATGCCGGGCGGCTCATCTTCCCTTCGCGGCAGTACGACGGCACCTCGAGTTCCGGTGTGGCGGTCTACTCCGACGACCACGGGGCAACGTGGAAGATCGGCTCGGAGGTGCTCGGCGGCGAGTGCCAGATCGCCGAGGCCGGTGAGAACTCCCTGACGATCAACGTCCGCAAGGGCTCCGATCGCTATTCTGCCTTCTCGAAGGATGGCGGAAAGACCTGGTCGCAGGCGGCCAAGGACGGCGGGCTTCCGTCGTTCGAGAGCGGATGCCATGCAAGTGTCTGCGGGGCCGGCGGGAACACGGTCCTCTACTGCGGTCCGAAGGGTGGTGCGAAGACTACCTCGAACGACAACCGCTACGAACTGATGCTCTACCGCAGCCCGACGGGTGCCGAAAGCTGGACGCGCAACGAGATGCTCTACGAGCTTGCGGCCGGTTATCCCGACATGACGCTGCTCGAGGACGGCCGTCTGGCCATTGTCTTCGAGGCGGGGCCCGAGAAGGGATTTACCCGCAAGGGCGGCAACCGCCCCGCCGGCTGGATGCGGCTCGACGTGCTGATTCTTCCCAAGGAGGTAACCGACTACGGTTACTGGTTCGAATAACCCGAAACAACCTGAAACCATGAAACAAGATTTCCGATTCCATACGATCCGAACGGTGCTGGCCGTAGTGCTGGCCCTGTTTTCGGCAGCCGTGGCCGGGGCGCAGGGACGCTTTACGGTGACGGGCAAGGTCTCCGATGCCTCGGGCAAGCCGATGGTCGGCGTGACGATCATCGAGCAGGGAACCACCAACGGTACGACCACCGGTCTGGACGGCACCTATTCGCTGGTGGTCAAGGATGACCGGAGCGTGCTCCAGTTCAGCTCGCTGGGTTACACGTCGCAGTCGGTGACCGTCGGCAGCAAGAACGAGATCGACGTCTCGCTGAGCGAGGACGCGATCAACATGAGCGAGGTGGTCGTGACCGGTTACGGCCGGACCGTGACCAAGGACAAGCTGACGGCTGCGATCTCGAAGGTGTCGAGCGACGTGCTCGAGAAGGGTGTGCGGTCGAACGCCCTGACGGCGCTGGCCGGTACGGTGACCGGCGTGCGGATTGCCTCGACGACCGGACAGCCGGGTGCTGCCCCCTCGATCGTCATCCGCGGCGGTGCGGCGCTGGACGGCACCGGTTCGCCCCTCTACGTGATCGACGGTGTGCAGCGTGAGGACATGAACGACATCAACGCCAACGACATCGAGTCGATCGAGATCCTGAAGGATGCCGCAGCAACGGCGCTCTACGGTGCCCGGGCCAATGCCGGCGTGGTGCTCGTCACGACCAAGCGGGGCCGTGTGGGCCGTGCCGAGATCTCGTTCAAGGCCAACGTGGGCCTGAACTACCTGCGCAAGACCAACGAGTTCCTCGAGGCCGACGACTACCTCTACTACCTGCGTCTGGCCTCCTACCGTTCGGGAAACATCGCGGCGCTCTCGGCCGCAGGCCCCTTCGGTACGGGCAACGTCCTCTCGGCAGACGGCAACAAGTCGGCCGAGGGTGTCTACAGCCCGATGTTCCTCTCCGACGAGAACGCCTATCTGCTCAAGCAGGGCTACAAGAGCATGATCGACCCGATCACGGGCAAGACGATCATCTACAGTGAGTTCACGGCCAGCGACGCCTCGGTGCGCGACCTGGCGCTCACGCAGGACTACAACATTTCGGCGTCGGGCGGCAACGACCGGGGACGCTACTACGCCAGCCTGGGCTACTACGACGAGTCGGGTTTCCCGGTGATCTCCTACTACAAGCGTCTCTCGTTCGTGACCAACGGCTCCTACAAGATCACGCCGTGGCTCGAATCGACCAGTTCGCTCAACTTCTCGCGTTCGGACAGCCGCCAGGTGAGCGACTACATCGGCGGCGGCGAGGCCAACTTCTTCGGTATCATGTTCTCGGCGCCCCCGACGATGCGGCACTACAATCCCGACGGTGAGGAGATTATCCCGACGACCAACTGGGAGAACGGCAACTGGGATGCTGCCAAGAGCAGCTTCTACCGCCGCAACACGAACTACCGCTTCACGATGAACCAGGGCCTGAATTTCCGCCTGACGGATCACATCACCCTGAAGCTGAACGGCATGTGGTATTTCAACATGTACGAGAAGGAGAAGTTCAACGGAACCTATCTGGTCAATCCCGGCACCTCGAACAGCGACCACGCCGCTTCGGCCAGCTACTCGCGGATGTTGTCGCAGACCTACAATGCCATCGCGGGGTATGAGAATTCGTGGAACGACCACAACTTGAGCGTGATCGTCGGTTACGAATTCTACGACAAGTACAACTTCGGACTGTCGGCCGGCGGCCAGGGCTCCGATTTCGACGATCTCCCGAGTCTGGGCTACATCGACAAGACCGAGGACAAGAACATCTCCAAGATCAGCATGAACTCGACCCATACGCGCGAGCGCAGCATGTCGTTCTTCGGCAACGCCAGCTACGACTGGAAGGGGAAGTACCTCTTCTCGTTCTCGGCCCGCTATGACGGCTACTCGAAGTTGGTGAACAACAAGTGGGGTTTCTTCCCGGGTGTCAGCGCCGCATGGAACATCCACAAGGAGGAGTTCATGGAGGGGACCTCGCGGTGGCTGTCTAGCCTCAAGCTGCGGGCCGGCTACGGACAGAACGGCAACGTGAACATCCTGGCCGGGGCCTACGACCTGCAGGGCAACTACGGCAAGACGGGCAACTACGAGGACGAGTACGGCATCCTGATCAACAAGCTGCCCTATCCCGACCTGCGGTGGGAGAAGACCACGTCGGTGGATGTGGCCGTTGAGGCGAGCTTCTGGAACCGCCTCCGCGTTTCGGTCGGCGCCTACAACAAGCTGACCTCCGATCTGCTGGCCGAGGTGCCCTTCCCCAGCTCGGCGGGTGTCGGCAACCAGTATACGAACAACGGCAGTGTCCGCAACCGCGGTCTGGAGTTCGAGATCGACGCCACGGTCTTCCAGAACGACGACTGGAAGGTGCGCTTCGGCGGCAACGCCACCTACATGCGTTCGAAGATCATCCAGTTGCCCGACAACGGCAACCTCAACAACCGGCAGGGCGGCCAGCAGGTCTATAACGCTGCAGGCGACCTGATCTGGGTCGGCGGCAAGCAGGAGGGGCAGGAGTACGGCGTGGCCTATGCCTACCGGATGATCGACATCGTACGCAGCGAGGCCGATCTGCAGAACTTCGCCTGGTATGTCGATACGACCCCTTCGTCGGGTACGATCTACGGCCCCGGGGTCTGGGCGACGCTGACGGCCGATGAGCAGGCCAAGGGCCAGCTGCTCCAGCCGGGTGACGCGATCTTCTACGACGTGAACGGCGACAACACGATCGACCAGTACGACCAGGTGAAGATGGGCAACACCGTGCCCCGCTGGGTCGGCGGTGTGAACCTCTCGGTGGACTGGAAGGGGCTTTCGCTCTATGCGCGCTTCGACTTCGCGACGGGCTACGTGGCCCAGAACAGCCGCAAGCAGTACTACATGGCCCTCTCGCAGGGTACGTTCAACACGCTCAAGGAGAGCAAGGACACCTGGTCCGAGGAGCGTCCGAACGCCAAGTACCCGATCCTGATGTATGCCGACACGAAGTTCCGCAACAACTACCGCATGAGCAACATCTTCTACGACGACTCGAGCTACCTCTGTGCACGCGAGATCGCGCTGAGCTACTCGCTGCCCGAGCGGTGGGCCCGCGTGGTCCGCATGAAGAACCTCACCGTTTCGGTGACGGGCCAGAACCTCTTCTACTGGACGGGCTCCTCGCTCTACAATCCCGAATACGGAGTGAACGGAAACGGCGGCTACGCCATCCCGCGCACGGTGCTCTTCGGTATCAAGGCGACTTTCTAACCAGATCTAACACTTGCAAGCAATGAAACGAATCAAAAACTGTATACTCGTCCTGCTCGGTGCCGTCATGACCTCGTGCAACGCGCTCGATCTGGGCCCGGAGGATTTCTACTCGATCAACAACTACTGGAACTCCGCGGAGCAGTGCGAACGCTTCATGATCGGACTGCACTACCGGCTGCGCGAGCGTGCCGAGACGATGTGGCTGATGGGCGAGAGCCGCGGCGGTCTGCTCAGCACGGCGTCGGTGACCTCGACGGGTGAGGGCGCCTACAACATCGAGGCGGTGAACAACAACCTCTCGGAGGCCAATCCCGTGCTGACGAACTGGGGCAACTTCTACATGGATATCTACCAGATCAACCACGCCATCGACAAGATCACGACGGCCTGCGAATTCCTTGACGAGGAGACCCGCAACACCTACCTGGGCCAACTCTACGGTTTGCGCGCCTACTACTATTTCCACATGCTCCGCACGTGGGGCGGTGTGCCCCTGTGCGACAAGCCCGACGTGCTGATGACCAGCGAGATCGCGCAGCTGAGCAAGGAGCGCGCCACCGAACAGGCCACCTGGCAGTTCATCCGCGACGACGTCGATCGCTCGTGCGAGATCTACGACAAGCTCGGCTTCGGAAACTTCAAGAGCCGCAACTGCTACTGGAACAAGGCGGCTTCTTACTGCCTGAAGGCCGAGGTCTACCTGTGGGGAGCCAAGGTCCGCCCGCTGAAGGGTTCGGCCGTCTTCTCGCCGACGCCCGAGGCCGACCTGGCCGAGGCGCAACAGGCCCTGCAGACCGTTGAGGCGCTCTATGCCTGCAACGACAAGTTCATCGACGCCTTCTCGCCGACGAACAAGGACTCGAACCGCGAGACGATCTTCGCCGTCCGCTACAAGCTGGGTGAGAAGACCAACTTCTACTCGAACTTCACCTACAACGTATCGACCTTCACGAAGTGGTACGACCTCGACGGCAACAAGCTGGGCAACGTGCTCAACATCGGCAGCGGGGCGATGCGTTACGAATACACGCTCGACTTCTACCGCAGCTTCGCCGCCGCGGATACGCGCCGCGACGCCACCTTCCTGCCCTTCTGCGGGAAGGACAACGACGGGGAGCTGGTGCCGGCGGGCCTTGTGCTGCGCAAGTTCCTGGGCGAGACGGACAACGGTCGCGTGCAGTATACGAACGACCTTCCCGTCTACCGCTACATGGACGTGGCGCTGATGCTGGCCGAGATCGCCAACGAGCTCAACGAACCTGTGGAGGTGGAGCGCTGGATCGGCCGCGTGCGCACCCGGGCCTACGGGGACGAGGCTCCGGCGTTCACCTACACGACGCACGACGCTGCCGAGGAGGCGATCCTCGCCGAGCGGGATGCCGAGTTCGTGGCCGAGGGCAAGCGCTGGTACGACGTCCGCCGCATGCTCGGCGGCAAATATGCCCTGGAGCTGGTCGGCGGCAACGAGCTCAAACTCGTCTGGCCGATCGATGCGGGCGTACTGTCGAAGGACAGCAAGGTGAAACAGAATGAAGGATATGTGACGGAATGAAAGTTGGGTTCAAGCATATCCGAAGCGTGACGCTGCTGCTGGCGGGGTGCCTCGGTATCCTGTCGGCAGGGGCTCACGTGAAGCGTGCGGAGGTCTACAATGCCTGTGTCCCGGTGGTCCTGGGCCGCACGCACAACGTCGTGGCCGAATGCTGCATCGAGCACGACGGCCTGGTCCCGGCCCGGCTCGATGCGGTCGAGGTGCGCCTGGGCGGCGTGCCGGCGGCGGAGGTGCGCACCGTGCGGCTTCTCTACACGGGCACCATGTCGGCCCTGCTCTCGCGCTCGACCTCCTATGCCATGCGGGACGAGTTCCGGCGGCTGGGCGGAGGACAGCGGCTCTATGCCGATCCGGACTATGCCGTCGAGCAGTCGGCGGCCGCCCCGGGTGCCGACGGAAGCCTTGCGCTCCGCTCGGGACAGCAGCTGGTCAAGGGCCGCAACTATTTCTATGTGAGTGTCGAGAGCGACATCGAGCGGGTAGAGGAGCTTTCGCGGCCCTTTACGCTCGAGATCACCGGGATCTTGGTCGATGGCCGGCGCGTCGAGCTCTCCTCGTCGGGCGACACAACCCACCGGTGGGGTGTGGCTGTCCGCCAGCACGGCGATGACGGCATCTATGCCTACCGCATCCCGGGGCTGGTCACCACCCCGGCAGGCACGCTGCTGGGGGTCTATGACGTGCGCCACCGCACAAGCCTCGACCTGCAGGAAAATATTGACATCGGTCTGAGCCGCAGCACGGACGGAGGCCGTACGTGGGAGCCGATGCGGATTATCATGGACATGGGGTGTTGGGGCGGTCTTCCCGAGGCGCAGAACGGCATCGGCGATCCCTCGATACTGGTCGATGACCGCACGGGTGAGGTCTTCGTCGTGGCGGCATGGACCCACGGACTGGGCAACGACAGGGCCTGGACGGCCGTGGGGGACGGTTACGAACCGATCGAGACGGCCCAGCTGATGCTCGCCAGCAGCCGCGATGACGGCCGGACGTGGTCCGAACCGCGGAACCTGACGCGGCAGATCAAGCAGCCCCACTGGAACTTTACGCTGCAGGGTCCGGGTCGCGGCATCACGATGCGCGACGGGACGCTCGTCTTTCCGATCCAGTATATCGACTCGACGCGGGTGCCCAACGCCGGTGTGATGTACAGCCTCGACCACGGCGCGACGTGGCATACCCACGGTCATGCGCGGACCAATACGACCGAGTCGCAGGTTGCCGAGGCCGCTCCGGGCGTGCTGATGCTCAACATGAGGGACAACCGCCGGACGGGGCGTGCCGTCTGCACGACGCGTGACATGGGGCGCACGTGGGTCGAACATCCCTCGTCGGGGGCTCTGCGCGAGCCGGTCTGCATGGCTTCGCTGCTGCATGTCCCCGCTTCGGAGAACGTATTGGGCCGCGACCTGTTGCTCTTTTCGAATCCCGACACGACGAAGGGTCGCAACCACCTGACCATCAAGGCAAGCCTCGACGGAGGGGATACCTGGTCAGCCGAACATGCGCTCCTGCTCGACGAGGAGGAGAACTGGGGCTACTCGTGTCTCTCGATGATCGATTCCGAAACCGTGGGCATACTCTATGAGGCCAGTACGGCACAATTGCTGTTTCAGGCCGTCAAGCTGCGCGATATCGTGCGCGGAGGGACGGCTCCCGACATCGCCTTCGGGGCGCTTCCCGAGATCGGGCCGGCCGATGCCGGCTTCGCGCAGGGGGTATCGGCCCTCTGTGCCGGGGAGGTCTCCGGGGTGCTGATTGCTGCCGGAGGCGCCAACTTCGCCGGGACGCCTGCTGCCGAGGGCGGAGCGAAGTGCTTCTACGACGGCATCTGGATGCTGCGCGGCCTGAAGGAGGGGAAACCGGCATGGCGCGAGGCCGGGCGGCTTCCCGAACCGATGGCCTACGGCATGGCATGGCAGCTCCCCGGGGAGCTGGTCATCGCCGGCGGGGCCAATGCTTCGGGCCCGTTGCGGCGTGTGCTGTCGCTTCGTCCGCGGGGCGGCAAGGTGGTTGTGCGCCAGCTTCCGGATCTGCCCTTTGCCGTCGAGCAGGGGGCCGCGGCCTCCGACGGCGGGGTGCTCTACCTGGCCGGCGGACTGGCCGACGGGAAGCCCTCGTGCGAGGTGCTGGCCTGCGACGTACGCTCCGGCGAGCGTGTCTGGAGGCGGCTGCCGCCGCTTCCCGAGCCGTTTGTCCAGCCCGTGGCCTTTGCCTCGGCGGGCAGGCTCTATGTCTGGGGCGGCTTCGATCCCGTCGGGCGGCGCGTGGCCGATTACGGCTACTGCTGCGATCCGGCGACGGGCCGCTGGGAGCGGATTGCCGGACTTCCCGACGGAGGGACGATGACCGGTGCTGCCGGTGCGGTCCTCGCCGACGGACGCCTGCTGGTTGCGGGCGGTGTCGATCGCGGGGTCTTCTCCGGGGCGCTCGCCCTGGATCCCGCCCGGCAGCGGGCCTATCTTTCGCAGCCGCCTGCGGCCTACCGTTTCCGCTCTGCACTCTGGCTCTTCGACCCGGTTTCCGCGACGTGGAGCAAGGCGGGTGTTTCGGGCCGTGCGGCCCGTGCCGGGGCGGCGCTTGCCGCAGTCGGCGGGGGCGCCGTGATGCTGGGCGGAGAGACCCGTCCCGGAATCCGCACGCCGCAGGTGTGGCGGATCGACCTTTGAACCGATAACCGAATGCGTGAATCATGAAAAACACAAAACTGCAGAAATACTATCCCTGGATCGTCGTGGCGCTGCTGTGGGTCGTGGCGCTGCTGAACTACATGGACCGGCAGATGCTCTCGACGATGCGCGAGTCGATGCAGGTCGATATCGCCGAACTGGAGGAGGCCGTCAATTTCGGCCGGCTGATGGCCATCTTCCTCTGGATCTACGGACTGGTGAGTCCCGTTGCCGGGGCCGTCGCCGACCGGATCAGCCGCAAGTGGCTCATCGTCGGATCGCTCGGCGTCTGGTCGGCCGTGACGCTGCTGATGGGCTATTCGACCTCGTTCGGGCAGATCTACTGGCTGCGGGCCCTGATGGGCATCAGCGAGGCGCTCTACATTCCGGCCAGCCTTTCGCTGATCGCCGACTACCACACGGGCAAGGCCCGGAGTTTCGCCATCGGCGTCCACATGACCGGACTCTATGTCGGACAGGCCGTGGGCGGATTCGGGGCTACGGTCGCCTCGATGTTTTCCTGGCAGGAGACCTTCCACTGGTTCGGCATCATCGGCATCGCCTATGCCGTCGTGCTGATCTTCTTCCTGCATGAGAACCGCGGGACCCGGCAGTCGGAGGCCGAGACCGCACGCCCCAAGGCGGACCTCTCGGTGTGGCGCAGCTTTGGGCTGCTGCTCTCGAACATCGCCTTCTGGGTTGTGCTCTTTTACTTCGCTTCGTCGCTGCCCGGATGGGCCACCAAGAACTGGCTGCCGACGCTCTTCGCCGACAGCCTCGGGGTGCCGATGTCCGCGGCCGGACCGATATCTACCTTTACGATTGCCTTCTCGTCGTTCCTCGGCGTAATGATCGGCGGCCCGCTCTCCGACCGGTGGGTCAAGCGCAACCTCCGCGGGCGTATCTACACGAGTGCCATCGGCCTGGGACTGATGGTCCCGGCTTTGGTGCTGCTGGGCCTCGGGCACGGCATGTATGCAGCCGTGGGTGCGGGGCTCTGTTTCGGCGTCGGCTTCGGCATGTTCGACACGAACAACATGCCGATCCTGTGCCAGTTCGTCCCGGTACGCCTGCGTGCGACGGCCTATGGAATCATGAACATGACGGGCGTCTTCGCCGGTGCGGCCTGCACCGAGGTGCTGGGCCGCTGGGCCGACGGAGGCAACCTCGGGCTGGGATTCGCCCTGCTGGGCGGCGTGATTGCCGTGGCGCTGTTTGTCCAGCTCAGCGTGCTCCGGCCGACGACCGACAACATGGAGTGATCCGCTGCCGGGCAACGGAAAAGGCCCTGCCGAACGACGGCAGGGCCTTTTTTCATGTTCCGGGGTGCGTTCCGCGATGCAGGGCCGTCAGTTGATGATGACGCTGGCGAAGTATTCGCGGAGCAGCGAGGCGGCCCGGTCGAGCTGTTCGGGCGTGTTCTCCCTGACGTCGCACAACCGGTATTCGAGTCCCATCGCCTCGTATTTGTGTACCCCGAGCGTGTGGTAGGGCAGCAGCTCGACCCGCTCGATCATTCGGTAGCCGCCCAGCCGTTCGCCCAGCGCGCGGATGTCCTCTTCGGCGTCGCTGTAACCCGGAACCAGCACGTAGCGCAGCCAGAAGGGCTTTGCGTGCTCCTCGAGCCAGGCTGCCGTGCGCAGCGTCTGCGTATTGTCGCGGCCGGTGAGGGCGCGGTGGCGCTCCGGCGAGGCCTGCTTGACGTCGAGCAGCACCAGATCGACCAGCCCCAGCAGCTCCTCGACGGCCGGGTTCCATACCCCGCCGTTCGAGTCGAGGCAGACATGGATGCCGGCCTCCTTGAGCGAGCGGACCAGCGGGACGAGTCCTGCGGCCTGGAAGGTCGGTTCGCCACCCGAGAAGGTGATGCCTCCGCGGCGCCCGAAGAAGGGTTTCTGATCGACGGCCATGCGGAGAATCTTCGCGGCCTCGGTCGGCTTGCCGCCGCAGGCCGCGATCGTATCGGGGTTGGCGCAGTAGAGACAGCGGAAGTTGCAGCCCTGCAGGAAAACGACGAGCCGGAGTCCCGGCCCGTCGAAAGTTCCCATGGATTCGTAGGAGTGTACGCGAATCATGCCGTCCGCCGATTTACATGCGCTCGTGGAAACTGCGGCTGATGACCTCGAGCTGGTGTTCGCGGCTCAGCTTGGTGAAGTTCACGGCGTAGCCCGACACGCGGATCGTCAGCTGCGGATACTTCTCGGGGTGCTCCATGGCGTCTTCGAGCATCTCGCGGTTGAGCACATTGACGTTCAGGTGGTGTGCCCCCTTGGTGAAGTAGCCGTCGAGCATCGTCACCAGGTTCTCCACGCGGTCCTCGGCCGTGGGGCCCAGCGACTTCGGAACGATCGAGAAGGTGTTCGAGATGCCGTCCTGCGAGTCGCGGTAGCGGAGCTTGGCCACCGAAGCGAGCGAGGCGATGGCGCCGCTCTTGTCGCGGCCGTGCATCGGGTTGGCACCCGGGGCGAAGGCCACGCCCTTGGCGCGTCCGTCGGGCGTGGCGCCGGTCTTCTTGCCGTACATGACGTTCGAGGTGATTGTCAGCAGCGACAGCGTCGGGCGGGCGTTCTTGTAGACGGGCAGCTTCTTGAGCTCCTCGCTGAAGTAGTAGACCAGATCGACGCCGAGGTGATCGACGCGGTCGTCGTTGTTGCCGAAGCAGGGGAATTCACCCTCGATGTCGAAGCTCTCGGTCAGCCCCTCGGCGTTGCGGCGGGGCGTCACCTTGGCATACTTGATGGCCGACAGCGAGTCGAGTGCGATCGACAGTCCGGCTACGCCGTAGGCGAGGTTGATGCGCGGGTCGGTATCGACGAACGCCATCTGGGCCTTTTCGTAGTAGTACTTGTCGTGCATGTAGTGGATGATGTTCATCGCCTCGTTGTAGACGCGGGCGATCTCGTGCAGCACCTTCTTGTAGTTCTGCATCACCTCCTCGAAGCGCAGCGGGCCCTCCGACAGCGCGGGGATTCCCTTGACCATCAGTGTGCCGGTGTTCTCGCAGCGGCCTTCGTTGATGGCCAGCAGCAGCGCCTTGGCCAGGTTGCAGCGGGCGCCGAAGAACTGGATCTGGCGGCCGATGTCCTGGTACGAGACGCAGCAGGCGATGCCGTAGTCGTCCGAGTGGCGGACCTCACGCATCAGGTCGTCGTTCTCATACTGGATCGAGCTGGTGTCGGCCGAAACCTTGGCGCAGAACTCCTTGAAGCCCTGCGGCAGGTCGGGGCTCCAGAGCACCGTCATGTTGGGCTCGGGCGAAGGACCGAGGTTGTAGAGCGTCTGCAGGAAGCGGAACGAGGTTTTCGTCACCTTCGTGCGGCCGTCGTTGAAGCGTCCGCCGATGGCCTCCGTGACCCACGTCGGATCGCCGGCGAAGATGTCGTTGTAGGACTGCATGCGCAGGTGGCGTACCATGCGGAGCTTGATGACGAACTGGTCGATGAGCTCCTGTGCGAACGTTTCGTCGATCAGGCCGTGCGCCAGGTCATATTCGATGAAGATGTCGAGGAACGACGAGACGTTGCCGAGCGACATGGCGGCGCCGTCCTGCTCCTTGACGGCCGCCAGGTAGGCCATGTAGACCCACTGTACGGCCTCCTGGGCCGAGTGTGCCGGGCGGCTCAGGTCCAGACCGTAGTATTCGCCCATCGTGCGGATGTCCTTCAGGGCCTTGATTTGCTCGGCCACCTCCTCGCGCAGGCGGATGCGGGCCTCGGTCATCGGGCCGGTGAGGTTGCGCAGGTCCTGCTGCTTGGCCTCGATCAGGCGGTCCGTGCCGTAGAGGGCCAGACGGCGGTAGTCGCCGATGATGCGGCCGCGGGCGTAGTTGTCGGGCAGACCCGTCAGGAAGCCCAGCGAGCGGAACGAGCGGATCTCCTCGGTGTAGACGTCGAACACGCCGTCGTTGTGCGTCTTGCGGTAGTGGGTGAAGATGTCACGGACCTTTTCGTCGATGTCCGTGCCGTTCTCCTTGCAGGCGCGCGACACGACGTTGATGCCGCCGAAGGGCTTGATGGCGCGCTTGAGCAGTTCGTCGGTCTGCAGGCCCACGATGAGCTCCTGCTCACGGTCGATGTATCCGGCCTTGTGCGAGGTGATCGTCGATACGGTCTTGTTGTCCAGCGAACGGATGCCGTTCCGCTGACGCTCCTCCTCGAGGGCCTTGAGGCAGAGGTTCCAGATGTGTCGGGTACGTTCGGTCGGGCCCTGCAGGAAGGAGGCGTCGCCCAGATAGGGGGTGATGTTCGTCTGCACGAAGCTCGTCACGTTGATCTCTTTGCTCCAAAGCCCGTCGATGAAGGTTTTGTTCAGTTCCATAGAAGATATTGTTCTTTTTGAGATTGAATTTGGCGTATTTCGGCGCACAAAGATAATTCAAATTTTTTATAAAAACGGCATCCCCGCCGTCTGTTTTTCCGAAAACGTGCTGAAATACCTACAATTCGGTACCTGTGGAGGCTCCGGGTCCCTGTTCCGGCGGGGTGTGGCGCATGCGGTTCGGCAACCCGCCGGCGGAGCGGAAAATATTTCGTACTTTTGTTCCGACGAAACACACGAAACGATGGAAGAATTGACCCTCACGACCCCGGCCCTGCTCTTCTCGGCCGTCTCGCTCATCCTGTTGGCCTACACCAACCGCTTTCTCTCCTACGCACAGCTGGTGCGCACGCTCAAGGAGCAGCACCTGCAGCACCCCTCGCAGGTGACACGGGCCCAGATCGACAACCTGCGCCGGCGGTTGCACCTGACGCGCACGATGCAGACGCTCGGGGTGTCGAGCCTCTTCCTGTGTGTCGTGACGATGTTTCTGATCTATGTGGGGTTGGATCGCCTTTCGGCCTATGTCTTCGGAGCGGCGCTGTTGCTGCTGATCGGGTCGCTCGGGGTCTCGATTCACGAGATCCGGATCTCGGTGCGTGCGCTGGAGATCCACCTGCGCGACATGGAGCGGTAGCGGGCCGCATGGCTGCCTGCATCTGAAAAAAACGAAGATGCGGCGACCTCACGTCGCGGCATCTCCCACTAACCTACTTATGTAACCTAAAACCAACTGTCGTGGAACACTCCTCTGTTTCCACGCTGCAAAGATACGGGGCTGTCGTTCCAGCGGAATGACAGCCCCGTTACGTTTCGGTGACGCATGCCGTGCGGCCTCACTTTTTCTGTTCGAGGAAGTAGTGCTGCGATTTGAGCAGGTTGCGGGCCTGGAGCACCATAGTCTTCGTCTCGTTGAGGATCGTAAGGTAGAGGACGCTGGCGCGCGTGCTGCCCGACGGGTCGCTGTTGATGCGGCGCAGCTGGTTCTTGATGGCGCCGACGATCGTGTCGAAGAGGCGGTCGCGCATCTCGAGTACCAGGTCGAGGTCCGAGAAGTCGTTCGAGGCCAGCATGTCGTTGATCTTGTCGAAGATGGCCTCCACCTCGTCGTTCACGTGCATCAGATCGACGATCTGCTCCTTCGAGAGCCCTTCGTGGTTGTTGTCGATGTGGTCGAACGACGGGCGGGTGATGTGGATGAGCGCCTTGGTGACCTCCGAGATGTAGTCGGTCACCTGCACGTAGAAGTGTCCGGTGTCGATGTCGCAGCGCTGCAGGCGGCGCAGGGTCGGCATGATGCCGTACTTGCGTTCGCGCGCCTCGTTGTAGATGCGGTTCGACTCCTGCACCATCTCCTTGAGTACCTTGCGGTTCTCCTTGAAGACGGCTACCAGTGTACGGTTGTAGATCCGCGTGACCTCCTGCATCGTGGTGCAGACCTCACCGATGCAGGCGCGCATCACCTCCTCGGGGGTTTCGGCCGTATCGACCGGCTGGAGTTTCGCCTCGGCCTCCTTGAGTTCGGGTGTCTTGCGGTGGCTGCGGATCAGCAGCCAGGCGCAGAGGGCCGTGAGTGCTGCCACGGCAATCCATCCGCCCCAGAGCAGCAGGGCCGTGGTGGCCAGGGCGATGAGGAATCCGCCCAGTGCCGTGATGAACCATCCCGAGATGACGGCCATCACGCCCGTGATGCGGTATACGGCGCTTTCACGCCCCCACGAGCGGTCGGCCAGCGACGAACCCATAGCCACCATGAAGACCACGTAGGTGGTCGAGAGCGGGAGTTTATAGGAGGTTCCGATGGCGATCAGCACCGAGGCGGCCGTGAGGTTCACCACGGCGCGGATCATGTCGTACTGTGCCGTCGAGCGCTCCTCGGCCGGCAGCGGCTCGAAGCGCCGGTCGATGGCCTGCTGCACGCGTGCGGGGATCAGCCCCGTCCAGAGGTTGTTGAGCATCAGCGTGGCGCGCACGAGGCTGCGCGAGAGGAAGGTCGAGCCGAAGCGCTCCTCCTCCTCGTGCTGCGAGGCGAGCGAGAGTTCGGTCTCGGCGACGTGTTTCGACTTTTTCGAGAAGATGAGCGTCAGCACCATGATGATGCCCGAGGCGAGCAGGATCGGGAAGTTGGCCCGGGCCGGGTTGGCCAGGTCGCCCATCATGATCGATTCGCTGCCGGCCTCGCGGGCGATCTGCCAGGCATCGTAGCCGGCCAGGGGCACGCCGATGAAGTTCACCAGGTCGTTGCCGGCGAAGGCCAGGGCCAGGGCGAACGTACCCGAGAGGATCGTGATCCGCATGATGTTCAGCCGCATGCGCTGGAAGATCCAGAGCACGGCGGCGGCGACGACCCAGAAGGCGAAGAGCGTGAGCAGGACGTGCTCGCCGACGTATTCGGTGATGTGGGTCGGGATCAATCCCGAGCTCTTGAGCCCCTTGAAGAGGGCGAAGTAGAGGATGCCCGAGAGTGAGATGCCGCACCACAGGGCGCCCCAGCGGCGGAAGGCCGGATGGTAGCGGAACGAGAAGATCAGGCGCGAGACGTACATGAAGAGGAGTCCGGCGGCGAAGGCCAGCGCCACGGATACGAGGATCGCGGCGATGATGACCATGGCTTTGCCCGTATTGATGAACTGCGAGAGGTCCTGGAGCGAGAAGGCAGGGTCGGCGCCGATGCGGAAGAGTGCGGCGGCGACGGCGGCACCCAGCAGGCCGAAGACCATCGACACGGTGGTCGAGGTGGGGAGTCCGAGCGTGTTGTAGAGGTCGAGCAGCAGGACGTTGCCGAGCATCATGCCCAGAAAGAGCATCATGATCTCCGGGAAGGAGAACTGCCCGGGGTAGAAGACCCCGTTGCGGGCGACCTCCATCATGCCGCTCGAGGTGAGCGTGCCGACGAGGATGCCGGCTGCGGCGATCCAGAGGATGACGCGCCGGGGCGCAACCTTCGACCCGATGGCCGAATTGAGGAAGTTGATGGCGTCGTTGGCCACGCCGACGACGATGCCCAGCACGGCCAGCAGGGCCAGCACGATGACAATTGCGATGAATAGAGGTGACATAGGATACCTTTGTGTTGTTCGGCACAAAGGTCTGAAACGGATGTTACAAAACGGTTACAGATGTGTTTCGGGGTGGTGAAACTTCCCTGCCAACCAGCTGGCTTTCGCTATTTTCCGGAGAATCAGTTGTGCTTGCGCAGCGTGAAGACGAATTCGAGCCCGCCCTTGTCGCGGTTGCGGACCGAGATTGTGCCGCCGTGGAATGCGACGGCGTTGCGGACGATCGAGAGACCGAGCCCCGTGCCGCCGAGTTTGCGCGAGCGCCCCTTGTCCACGCGGTAGAACCGCTCGAAGAGGTGGGGCAGGTGCTCCTGCTCGACTCCGATGCCGTTGTCGGCCACCAGGATCGTGCACTCGTCGGGCGTGTCGTCGAGCAGGCGGATGAACAGGTCGCGGCCTCCGGAGTAGGCGGCCGCGTTGTCGGCCAGGTTGCGGAAGATCGAGCCGAGGAGCGAGGGGCTTCCGACAATCTCGACCCGTTTGGGGAAATCAACGTTCACGCGCAGTCGCTGCTCGGCTGGGCGCAGCTCCATGTCGGCGGCCACTTCGTTGATCAGATCGTTCAGCACGACCGGCTCCTTGTGGATCAGCTGACTGGCTTCGTCCATCCGCGTGATGGTCGAGACGTCGGCCAGCAGGCGGCGGAGCCGCTCGACCTGCGCGGCGCTCTTCTCCAGGAACGAGCGCCGCATGGCGGCGTCGATTCCCGGGTTGGCCAGCAGGGTTTCCAGGTAACCCTGGATGGCGGCCACGGGGGTTTTCAGTTCGTGGTTGATGTTGTTCGTCAGCTGTTTCTTGATGCGGATCTTCTCCTGTTCCTCGTGCAGGGCCAGTTCGTGTTCGCGGTCCCGGTCGGCGGCCGTGCGCTGCAGGTCGGCGTAGAGGCGGATGATGTGTTGTGAAATTTCGCCCAGCTCGTCGTGGGGGAAGGTCGGGGCGTTGTCGATCCGTTCGCCGCGTTCGGCACGGTGGGCGAAGTCGTTCAGCCGCGAGATGTTCTGCCCGATGCGACGTGTGGCGAAGTAGCCGGCGATGCTCATCAGCAGCGTGACACCTAGCATGAACCAGAGAAACTCCCGGTCGGCAGCCAGTACGTCGGTCAGCGGCAGGGAGTAGGGCACGGCGGTACGGGCGATCCAGCGGTCGCCGACCATGGCCGAGTAGAAATAGTTGCGCTGTGTGCTGGCCGAGTGGCGGCGGATGGTGAATCCCGTACCGGTTTTCAATGCCTGTACCACCTCGGGACGGTCAAGGTGGTTGGCCGTGGGCAGCGTGTCGAGCGAGTTGTCGAAGACGACCTGTCCGTCGGGAGCGATGAGCGTGACGCGCAGGTCGCCGAACGGACCGCGGTGTCGGGCCGCGAACTCCGCAGGGGAGATCCCTTCGTCGAGGGCATCGAGCAGTTTGAGGTTGAAGAGCTGCAGCTGGGCGTCGAGCCGCTCGGCCTTGAAATGCTTCTCGCGTCCGTACTGGAAGAGCACGAAACAGGCTACCAGCGCCCACGAGAAGGTGAGCAGCAGCAGGAAGAGCCGTTTGTGGTAGGAGAACCTACGCCTCAAAGCCGTAGCCATAGCCCAGGCGGGTTACGATATGCTCGCCGTAGCGCCCGATCTTGCGGCGCAGACGCGTGATATTGACGTCGATCGTACGGTCGAGGACAACCACTTCGTCGCTCCAGACGCGGTGGAGGATCTCTTCTCGGGAGAAGATCACCCCGCGGTGGGAGAGCATCAGCGAGAGGATCTCGAACTCCTTTTTGGTGAGCGACACCTCCTCGCCGTCCACCGTGCAGCTCTTGCGGCGCAGGTCCATTTCGAGGCCCTCGTAGCCGATGACTTCCGATTCGGTCTGGGGCGAGGCCGTGCGGCGCAGCACGCTGCGGACGCGGGCCAGCACCTCGCGGATGGAGAAGGGTTTGGCAATGTAGTCGTCGGCACCGAGGTTGAGGCCGGCAACCGTATCGTCCTCCGTATCGCGGGCCGTGCAGAAGATGACGGGAACCCGCGCCGTTTCGGGGTTGGACTTGAGGATTCGGGCCATCTTGAAGCCGCTCATCTCGCCCATCATGACGTCGAGCAGGATCAGCGAGTAGCGCTCGGGGTGCATCTCGAGCGCCTGTTCGGCGCTGTAGGCGACATCCGCCTCGTAGCCCTCGACCTCGAGGTTGAACTGCAGGATCTCGCAGAGCGACTCTTCGTCATCGACGATCAGGATTTTGTGTTTTGCCATAGCTCCAAATGTTTGATGCCGCGTCAAAATTACGGAACATTCACGGATGTTACACTGCCGGGCGGCGACATTTCATCGAAATGTAATATGCGTTCCTTCGTGCTCAGTGTTTGTAGACCACGTAGATAGGGTCTTCGGGCAGGGAGAAGCGGCGGCGTTCGTCGTCGGTGAGCGCCGCGGCGTAGTCGATCTCCACGGCATCGAATCCCGCTTCACGCAGGCGGTCGGTGTAGTCCGCACCGTAGATGCGCCGGTGGTCATACTGTCCGAAGATGCGCGTGCGCTCGTCGGGGTCGGTGATCGAGTCGTCCTCGTAGGTCTTCTCGTAATCCTTCTCCACGGGCGAGAGGAGGATGCCCCAGCCGCCGGGGCGCAGGATCCGCTGGAGTTCCCGGAGCGCCTTCCGGTCGTCGGCGACGTGTTCGAGCAGATGGTTGCAGAGGATGACCTCCACCGAATCGTCGGCCAGCGGGATCTGCTGCACGTCGAAGTGCAGGTCGGCCAGCGGGCTCTCGAGATCGGCCGTGAGGTACTGTCCCGGATGTGCGGCGAAGTGGGGCTTCAGGTGGCGCATGATGCAGACCTCGGGAGCGATGTGCAGCGTGCGGGGGAAGCGCTCCAACAGGTCGGTTTCGCGTGTGAGGTAGAGCCACAGCAGGCGGTGCCGTTCGAGCGAGAGGCAGTGGGGACAGAGTGCGTTGGGACGCGACGAGACGTAGCCGTAGGGGAGGAAGCGGCGGTAGTGTGACCCGCAGACCGGGCACTCGACGCCGCGCCCCCTGTAGAGGAGTCCGACGACGGGTACGGCCCATCCGGCGATGCGTTGCAGCACCGGCCGCGGGATGTGGTTCAGGCAGAAGCGGATGAGGCGTTTCATGTCACTCCAGGATCTTGGCAACCTCCGTTTCGGCCTTGTGCAGCCGCTCCCTGCATGAGGCAATCAGTTCCGTGGCGCGCTTGACCTCGGCCGCGAGGCTGTCCACGTCCATCTCCTCGTTGCGCAGGCGGGCGAGGATCTTCTCGATCTCGGCCATCGCCTCGGTGTAGTTCATCGATTTTTTTGCCATGTTTCGGTATGTTTTACCGTTGCCGCGATGCGACCGTCGGCAACGTCGATCTGCAGGTCCTCCCCTTCGCGGAGCCCCTCGGCCGAGACGACGGTCCGTCCGGCGCTGCGCACTACGGCGAATCCGAGCCGCAGGATCCGTTCGGGCGAACGCCCGGCAATCAGCTCCGCAGCGCTCTCCAGACGCATCTTCCGGCGGTCGAGGAACCCCCTTACCGTCTCGGGAAGCAGCTTTGCGAGGTGTTCGAGCCCGAGCGAACGCCGGGTGAGCAGTTCGCCGCTGGCCCGTCGCAGTTCGGCGGCAAGCCGTTCGAGCCGCACTTCCGAGCCGTGGAGCAGCGCCGTCGTGGCGTCGTGCAGCTGCAGTGCGGCCCGGTCGAGTTCGGCCTCGACTCCCGCCATGCGCTCCACGAGCCAGCCGGCCACGGCCGTCGGGGTCTTGAGCGCCGTGTGGGCTACCAGGTCCGCCACGCTCGTGTCCTTGTCGTGCCCGATGCCCGTGATGACAGGCAGCGGGAACTGTGCGACGTGGGCGCAGAGGCGGTAGGCGTTGAAGCAGTTGAGGTCGCTGCGCGATCCGCCGCCGCGGATCAGCACCACGGCGTCGAACTCCCCGAGGCGTTCGGCCACGGAGCAGAGCGCCCCGATGATCGACTCCTCGGCTGCTGCCCCCTGCATGAAGGCGTCGAACAACGTGAGGTGAAAGCGGTAGGGGCTCTTCCCGAGCTCCTTGCAGAAGTCCTGGTAACCGGCGGCATTGGCGCTCGAGACGACGGCCACGCGCTGTACGATGGGGGGCATGGGCTGCTCGCGGTTCATCTCCCAGACACCGTCGCGCTGCAGCTGGGCGATGGTCATCTGCCGCTGCCGCTCCATGTCGCCCAGCGAGTAGGATGGGTCGATGTCGGTGATCTGCAGCGAGAAGCCGTAGAGTTCGTGGTAATTTACCAGCACACGTGCCAGGATCCGGATGCCGGCCTCGAGCCGCTGCCCCGTCTCGGCCTCGAAGTAGCCGGCGATACGGGGGTAGTTCGAGCGCCAGATGACGGCCCGGGCCTGGGCCGTGGGGACTCCGTTGTCGCCGCCCTTCTCGACCAGTTCGAGGTAGCAGTGGCCCGAGTAGTTTACCTTGATCTCGGAGATCTCGGCACTGACCCACAGGGGCAGGGCGAAGCGTTCGTCGAGGGTCTGCCTGACCAGCCGCTGCAGCTCGCGCAAGGTGATATGTCTCTCCGGGTCCATCATCCGAGCAGGATACCGATGGTCATGAGTGCGCCGAAGAGCATGATGTTGCGGGCGGTCTCGCCCAGGCAGACGTTGAGCGCGTCACCGTGGTCGATGCGGACCATCTTGCGCCAGGTGGCGATGTGTGCTGCGGCATAGGGAAGGGGCAGCAGTGCGGCCCACAGCCGGCCGGTGGCGAGCAGCCCGAGGCAGAGAGCCATGGGCACGAGTCCCAGCAGCAGGTAGCCCCAGCGGCCCACGCCGGCGCCGAAGACGACGACTACCGTGCGCTTGCGGCACCGCGCGTCCTCCTCGCGGTCGCGGAAGTTGTTTACCATCAGCATGGTGTCGATTACCAGTCCGCAGGCCAGCGAGACGAGCGTCACCTCCGGGGTCCAGTTGCCGGTCTGGACGTAATAGGAGAACCCGACGGGAATGACGCCGAAGAAGAGGATCACGGCTACGTCGCCCAACCCGTGGTAGGCCAGCGGCCAGGGCCCGGCCGTATAGAAGTAGGCGAAAACGAGGCAGGCGATGCCGACGGCCACCAGCTCCCAGCCGCCATAGGGCAGCATGTCGTGCGCCGTCCCGAGGATCCCGAGGCCTGTGGCGCCGGCGGCCAGCGTGAAGGCCGCGATGCCGGTCTTCATGGCGCGCGGGGTGATGTATCCCTTGGCGAAGGCGCGGTCGGGGCCGAGCCGGTCGGGCTGGTCGGCCCCTTTGAGAAAGTCCCAGAGGTCGTTCACCAGGTTGGCCGTGCACTGCATGAGCAGGGCGAAGAGCAGGCACAGCAGGGCTGTGCCGGGGCGGAATCCCCCGTCGGTGTAGGCCAGTGCCGAGGCGATGAGCACCAGGATCACGGAGTTGCCGAGCGAGTAGGGCCGGACGGCCAGTATCCATGCGGAGAGCGAGTTTGTTTTCATGTGGTGAGGAGTTGAGTTTCGTCGGTTGTCAGCGGATGACCAGCTCCATGTGGCGGGGCAGCGGCTTGCCTTCGGGAAGTTGGATGCTCAGCACCCCTTCGCTTTCGACGGCCTGCCCGTTCTTCATGGCGGGTTCCCAGCGCGGGGCTTCGGACACGGCCTTCAGCACGCGGCGCTTGAGCCGGTTGTCGGTCGATTGGAGCTCCTGCACCACCGAGAGCGTACCGTCGGGCGCGATCCGGTAGCGCAACACGACGCGCGCGGCGACCTCGTCGGAGTCCCACTCCACGCGTCGGGCGATGTAGCTGCCGAAGGTCGAGTCGGAGGGGAAGCGGGCCGGGCTGTCGTAGCGGAGCGTGACGAGGATCACGCCGTTCGAGGCTTCGGCACCGTAGCGGGCGATCGTCTCCTCGTCGGCCGGCAGGGATTCGACCTGCTCGATGTCGTCGGGCGGGATCGAGCGGATGTCGTCGCAGACCTTGCCATTGACGATATAGAGCGGTTGCTGCGCCGCGGCCGGAAGGACTGCGGCCAGCAGGAGGGTCCAGAGAATAAGAAGCGTTTTCATGGCTTGATGGCTTGCGTTTTTTCCGTCAAACGGTTCCGCCGGCGGGAATATTGCCTGCGGCCGGGCCTGCGTCGCCCGCAGCCCTGTGGCCGGATTACCCGGCCGGCTCGCGCAGCACCTCCCACGCCGCCCGGGCGAGGTCCGCCCGGCCGTTGCGGCGGAACGGCACCCCTTCGGCCTCGAGCCGTGCGCGCTGCTCCTCCCAGCCGGGTGCCGTGCGCCCCTCGGCGTTCACCACCCGGTGACAGGGCACTCCCTGCGGGGCCCGGGCCAGCGCCCGGCCCACGTGGCGGGCGTATCCGGGCATCCCGACCAGCCGGGCGATCTGTCCGTAGGTGGCCACCCGTCCGGCGGGAATCTGCTCCGTGGCGGCCCACACTTCGGCGTCGAATCCGGCGGGGAGCTTCATCGCGCGGCGTCAGAGTTCGCTCTCCTTCAGGCGCTCGGCGTTCTCGGCCACGATCAGGTGGTCGATGCAGTCCTGGATGTCGCCGTCCATGAAGGCCGCGAGGTTGTAGATCGTGTAGTTGATGCGGTGGTCGGTGATGCGTCCCTGCGGATAGTTGTAGGTGCGTATCTTGGCCGAACGGTCGCCCGTCGAGACCATCGTCTTGCGCTTCGAGGCGATCTCGTCGAGGTATTTCGAGTACTCGAGGTTGAAGACGCGCGTGCGCAACTCCTCGAAGGCCTTGTCGAAGTTCTTGAGCTGCGACTTCTGGTCCTGGCATTGCACGACGATGCCTGTCGGGATGTGCGTCAGGCGGATGGCCGAGTAGGTCGTATTGACCGACTGTCCGCCGGGGCCCGAGGCGCAGAAGATATCCTTGCGGATGTCGTTCATCGAGATCTCGACGTCGAACTCCTCGGCTTCGGGCAGCACGGCCACCGATGCGGCCGAGGTGTGCACACGGCCCTGCGTCTCGGTCTGCGGCACGCGCTGCACGCGGTGCACGCCCGACTCGTACTTGAGCGTTCCGTAGACGTTCTGGCCCGTAACCTTCATGACCACCTCCTTGTATCCGCCTGCGGCGCCTTCCGACGACGAGGTGATCTCGTAGCGCCAGCCCTTCGACTCGATATACTTGGTGTACATGCGCAGCAGGTCGCCGGCGAAGAGTGCGGCCTCGTCGCCGCCCGTGCCGCCGCGGATCTCGACAATGGCATTTTTCGAGTCCTGCGGGTCCTTCGGGATGAGCAGCAGCTTGATCTGCTCCTCGAGTTCGGCGATCTGCGGTTCGAGTTCGGCGATCATCTCGCGGGCCATCTCGCGCATCTCCTCGTCCTTGTCGTTGGCGTAGGTGTCCTTGGCCTCGGCGAGGTTCGCCAGGGCCGTGCGGTAACGCTCCGAGGTCTCGATGATCGGTTCGAGTTCCTTGTACTCCTTGGTGAGCTGCACGAACTGCTTGACGTCGGCGATCACTTCGGGGTCGGTGAGCTTCTGCCCGGTCTCCTCGTACTTGAGCTTCAGACCGTCGAGGCGGTTCAATATGGAGTTGTCTGCCATAAAAGTGGAATGATTCGTTTTTTGTTTTGGGGCAAAGATACGGAAAATGCGCGAAGAATGAAAAACCCGCCGTGCGATTATTCGTTCTGCCGGGAGAGGCGCCCGAGCCAGTCGAGCACCGCCTGCTGCCACGCCTCGCGGTAGCGGAAGTCGGAGCGGATGCCCCATCCGTGGCCCCCTTCGGGGTAGATGTGCATCGAGGCGTCGATGCCGTGCTCCTTGAGTGAGCGGTAGTACTCCGTGGCATTGACCGGCGGAACCGTGCGGTCGTCGTCCGAGAGCAGCAGCAGGGTCGGCGGCGTTGCCGGCGTGACGCGCCGCTGCAACGAGTAGGCCTCGCTGTCGGTCCGGCTGCGTGCTGCGCCCAACAGGTTGTCGAACGATCCGCGGTGGCAGCGGCCTTCTTCGGCCGTGATGACCGGGTAGAAGAGGATCGAGAAGGCGGGACGGCATGATCCGATCGTCGATGCCATGGCTGCGAGGTGCCCTCCGGCCGAGAAACCTGCGATGCCTACCTCTTCGGCCGTGAAGCCTTCGGCTCCGGGGACTTCGCCCGAGAGGATGCGGAGCGCCTGCACGGCATCCTCGAGCGGTACTTCGGGGTGGCCGTTGGGCATCCGGTACTTGAGTACGGCGGCCGTGATCCCGTGCGCGGCAAACCATTTGGCCACGTCGTAGCCTTCGTAGTCCATGCAGAGCAGCCGGTAGCCGCCGCCCGGGCAGATCACGACGGTCTGTCCGGTGGCTGTTGCGGGGTCGGCCGGGAAGATGTAGAGTTCGGCCTGAGACGTATCGGCGATACGGTCCCTTTCGGGTTCCGTTTCGGGGGTCGTGATGCCGTTGGAATGGGGCGCAGTGCGGTTGTCCCAGATCCGCACCGTGGCGGCCTGCCCGTAGTCGCGGGCTGTGGCCGTGGCCGTCAGCAGCGAGAGGGCTGCAGCCAGCAGGGTCTTGTGTCTCATCTTGGTTCGTTATTTCAGGAATCCGCCCGATCGGGAGGGATCCCGATCGGGCGGAAACGGTTCATGACGGGCGGTGTGCCGGATCAGATCACGATGTTGATGATCTTGCCCGGGACGACGATCACCTTCTTCGGAGCCTTGCCGTCGAGCCATTTCTGTGCCTCGGGGGCCTGTACGACGTCGGCCTGGATCTCGGCCGGGGCCATGGCCGTCGGGTACTCCTTCTTGAAGCGCAGCTTGCCGTTGATCGATACGGGGTATTCGAACGAGCTCTGCACGAGGTACTTCTCGTCGCATGCGGGGTAGCTGGCGTCGCAGATCGATCCGGTATGGCCGAGCGCCTCCCACAACTCCTCGGCGATGTGTGGCGCGAAGGGGGCCAGCAACACCGTGAGGGGTTCGAGGATGGTGCGCTTCGAGCAGTCGCCCAGTTCGTTGAGGCAGATCATAAAGGCCGCCACGGAGGTGTTGAACGAGAAGTTCTCGATGTCGTCGGTCACCTTGCGGATCGTCTTGTGCAGCGTGCGGAGCTCCTTCTCCGTGGGAACCTCGTCCGTCACGACAAGCCGCCCGTCGCGGTCGAAGAAGAGGCGCCAGAAGCGACGCAGGAACTTGTGTACGCCGTCGATGCCGTTCGTATCCCAGGGCTTCGACTGCTCGAGCGGCCCGAGGAACATCTCGTACATGCGCAGCGTGTCGGCGCCGTAGTTCTCGACGATGTAGTCGGGATTGACGACGTTGAACATCGATTTCGACATCTTCTCGATGGCCCAGCCGCAGACATACTTGCCGTCCTCGAGGATGAACTCGGCATCCTTGAAATCGGGCATCCAGCGGCGGAAGGCCTCCAGGTCGAGGATGTCGTTCCGGACGATGTTCACATCGACGTGGATCTCCTGCGTCTCATACTGGTCGCGGAGGCCGAGCGAGACGAACTTGTTGGTCCCGACGACGCGGTAGACAAAGTTCGAGCGGCCCTGGATCATGCCCTGATTGACGAGCTTGCGGAAGGGCTCCGCCTCGCAGACATACCCCAGGTCGTAGAGGAACATGTTCCAGAAACGCGAGTACATCAGGTGTCCCGTGGCATGCTCGATGCCGCCGACGTAGAGATCGACGCTGCGCCAGTATTCGTCCGCCTCACGGCCGACGAGCGCCTTGTCGTTGTGGGGATCCATGTAGCGCAGGTAGTAGGCCGACGAGCCGGCAAATCCGGGCATCGTCGAGAGCTCGTAGGGATATCCCTCGGGGGTGCACCAACCCTTGACACGGGCCAGGGGCGGTTCGCCCTCGGCCGTGGGTCCGAAGTTTTCGATCGGCGGCAGCTCGAGGGGCAGCTGCTCCTCGGAGAGCGGGCAGGCCGTGTCGCCCTTGTAGTAGATCGGGAAGGGTTCGCCCCAGTAGCGCTGGCGCGAGAAGATGGCGTCGCGCAGGCGGTAATTGACCAGCCGCTTGCCCAGGCCGCGGCGCTCGACCTCGTCGAACATCCGGGTGATGGCCTCCTTGACGTCCATGCCGTTGAGGAAGTCCGAGTTGATCATCCGCCCGGACTTGGCGTCGTAGGACTCCTTCTCGATGTCGCCTCCCTCGACCACCGGGACGATCTCCAGCCCGAAATGGCGGGCGAAGGCGTAGTCGCGCGAGTCGTGGGCCGGAACGGCCATGATGGCCCCCGTGCCGTAGCCGGCGAGCACGTAGTCCGAGACGTAGATCGGAATGGCGCGTCCCGTGAAGGGGTTGATGGCGTAGGAGCCTGTAGCCACGCCACTCACGCGCCGCGTCTCGGCGATGCGCTCGCGTTCGGACCGCTTGCGGGCCTGGGCGATGTACTCCTCGACGGCACTGCGGTTCTCTGCCGTGGTGAGCTCGCCGACCCATTCGTGCTCGGGAGCGATGACCATGAACGTCACGCCGAAGATCGTGTCGGGGCGTGTGGTGAAGATCTCCAGTTTGCGCTCCGAACCCTGGATGTCGAAGAAGACCTGGGCACCGACCGAGCGTCCGATCCAGTTGCGCTGGATCTCCTTGAGCGAGTCGCTCCACTCGAGGCTGTTGAGTCCGTCGAGCATCCGCTGCGCATAGGCCGTCACGCGCAGCAGCCACTGCTTCATGCGCTTCTGCTCCACGGGGTAGCCTCCGCGCACCGAGAGCCCGTCGCGCACCTCGTCGTTCGCGAGCACCGTGCCCAGTTTCGGACACCAGTTCACCATCGTGTCGGCCCGGTAGGCGAGGCGGTAGTTCTGCAGCACCTGCTCGCGGCGCGCCTCGTCCCATGCGTTCCACTCTTCGGCCGTGAAGTGCAGCTCCTGCGTCGAGGCGGCATCGAGCCCCTCGGTGCCCCTCTCGGCGAAGGCGGCCTTCAGTTCCTCGATCGGACGGGCCTTTTGAAGACGGTTGTCGTAGTAGTGGGCGAACATCTCGAGGAAGGCCCACTGTGTCCATTTATAATAGGAGGGGTCGCACGTGCGCACCTCGCGGTCCCAGTCGAACGAAAAGCCGATCTTGTCGAGCTGCTCGCGGTAACGGGCGATGTTGCGCTCGGTCGTCACGGCGGGGTGCTGCCCCGTCTGGATGGCATATTGCTCGGCCGGCAGACCGAAGGCGTCGTAGCCCATCGGGTGGAGGACATTGAATCCCTTGAGCCGCTTGTAGCGCGAGTAGATGTCCGAGGCGATGTAGCCCAGCGGATGGCCGACATGCAGGCCTGCCCCCGAGGGGTAGGGGAACATGTCGAGCACGTAGAATTTGGGGCGCGAGGGGTCCACCTCGACGCGGTAGGTCTTCCGCTCTCTCCAGCGTTGCTGCCATTTGGATTCGATCTCCTTGAAATTGTATTCCATATCTCGTTTCGGTTTATTGTCGATTTTCCCGCAAAATTAAGGAAAACTTTTCGGATTTTGCGTTTTTCGGGGGCTTATTCCCCGATAAAAGGGGTGGATTGCATGCTGTTCCGCTTCCGGTGCCTGCAGCCGGCCTCCCGGCCCGGCTTTTGCACGGCTCTGCATGGCTGTTTGCCGCCGGTCCCGGGACGGGCGGCGGGTGGGGGCCGCGGCGCCTTTTTTGTCATCTTGTGCGCCCTCTGGCGGCAGGGCTTTGGAAAAATGCGGCGCGGACTTCGGCGGGCAGATGCTTTTCGTGAGGCTACCGCCCGGATATAGGGATAACCTATTGGTATATAAAAAATAACGATTTGACAAATCGATTCTGTTATATTACCTTTGCTGATGGAAAACAAAAACAGTATTAAAAATAACTATTAACAACTTAAATTTTACTACTATGAAAACGATGGATTATCTGCACCTGAATGCGTCGGCCGTCAATGGCGTTGTAAACTCGCTGAAGAGCCTTTTGGCCGACTATCAGATCTTCTACGCCAACCTGCGCGGACTGCATTGGAATATTCGTGGACGGGCCTTCTTCGTCCTGCATGCCAAGTTCGAGGAGCTCTACGACAATGCGGCTGCCAAGGTCGATGAACTGGCCGAGCGGATCCTGATGCTGGGCGGCGAGCCCGAGAACCGTTTCAGTGAGTACCTTAAGACGGCGCGGCTGCAGGAGGTTTCCGGAGTTTCGTGCCCCGATGAGGCGGTGAAACTTATACTCGAGAGCCTCGGCCATCTGATCGGCGAGGAGCGCAAGCTGCTCTCCGAGGCGTCGGAGGCCGGCGACGAGGCAACCGTGGCGCTGATGAGTGACTACCTCCGTGAGCAGGAAAAGTTGGTTTGGATGCTGGTGGCCTCTTCCGATTGTGATTGCGCCAAGTGATTGCCTGACAGAGGTTGGTGGGAACCGGGGTTTTGCGACCCCGGTCTTTTTTTGTCCGTAGCTTGCGTCAAGACGGTGCGGGCTGGGGCGACGGGCGGTTCCCGGGTTTGACCTGCAGACGGCGGAGCGGCCGACGGCGTGTTGCGGCGTTGCCCGGACCGGTGGTATCGTATTGTCGGTATCGGCTTCCGGATCAGTCGGTTGCATCGGGACTCCGGTTGTGCAGGTGCCTGCCGCAGCCTTGTTGCGGCAATTTGCGGCAACGTGTGACAACCCGCTGAGAAAAAGCTGGTTAAAACATCATGTATAAATAAATGCTTATTTGTTTTTAGGAACGATAAGAAATAAGTATCGATAAAGGCGCAAAATGCCCGAAAATCACGAAAAAAGAGGTGTATATATATTGTAATTCCAAAAAAATGCGTACCTTTGCAGTCCATTTTGGACAATGGAGATAGATTTTTTAACCATTAAAGGACAGTTTAAGAAATGCCAACTATTCAACAGTTAGTGAGAAACGGTCGAGTAAGCATGGAGGACAAGTCGAAGTCCCCGGCACTCGCAGCGTGCCCTCAGCGTCGCGGCGTTTGTACCCGTGTGTACACGACGACCCCGAAGAAGCCTAACTCGGCCATGCGTAAGGTGGCGCGTGTCCGCCTGACCAACGGCAAAGAGGTCAATGCCTACATCCCGGGCGAAGGCCACAACCTGCAGGAGCACTCGATCGTGCTCGTCCGCGGCGGTCGTGTGAAGGACCTCCCCGGTGTACGTTACCACCTCGTGCGCGGTGCGCTCGACTCGGCCGGTGTGGACGGTCGTCGCCAGCGTCGTTCGAAGTACGGCGCCAAGCGTCCCAAGGCCGGCAAATAGTCTAACGAGAAACATTTAATTCGAACATTTATTTAGAGCAATGAGAAAAGCTAAGCCAAAGAAGCGAATTCTACTTCCGGATCCGAAGTTCGGAGACGTGGCCGTGACCCGTTTCGTGAACAACCTTATGCTGGATGGTAAGAAGAGTATTGCCTACACGATCTTCTACGACTCGCTGGAGATCGTCGGCAAGAAGATGAAGGATGCTGATAAATCTCCGCTGGAAATCTGGAAACAGGCCCTCGAGAACATCACGCCTCAAGTCGAAGTGAAGTCGAAGCGTATCGGTGGCGCCACCTTCCAGGTACCTATGGAGGTTCGTCCGGAGCGCAAGATCTCTATTTCCATGAAGAACCTTGTCCTCTATTCCCGTAAGCGCGCCGGCAAGACGATGGCTGACAAGCTCGCAGCAGAGATAATCGACGCCTACAACCAGCAGGGTGCCGCCTTCAAGCGCAAGGAGGAGATGCACCGCATGGCAGAGGCCAACAAGGCATTCGCACACTTCAGATTCTAAAACAAGGACACAGAGATGGCAACCAGAGATTTACATTATACTCGCAATATCGGTATCATGGCGCACATCGATGCCGGTAAGACCACCACGTCCGAGCGAATCCTTTTCTACACGGGTAAGACCCACAAGATCGGCGAGGTGCACGAGGGTGGCGCCACCATGGACTGGATGGTCCAGGAGCAGGAGCGCGGTATCACCATCACCTCGGCCGCAACGACCGCCTTCTGGCACTACAAGGACCACCAGTATCAGATCAACCTGATCGATACCCCGGGACACGTCGATTTCACGGTCGAGGTGGAGCGTTCGCTGCGCGTGCTCGACGGTGCGATCGCCACGTTCTGCGCCGTAGGCGGCGTGGAGCCCCAGTCGGAGACCGTATGGCGTCAGGCCGACAAGTACAATGTTCCCCGTATCGGTTACGTCAATAAGATGGACCGCACGGGCGCCGACTTCCTCTCGGTCTGCGCGCAGATCAAGGAGCATTTCGGTGCAACGGCTCTGCCGGTGGTTCTCCCGATCGGTGCCGAGGACAAGTTCGAAGGTCTCGTAGACCTTATTTATAATAACGCGATCTATTACTTCGACGACAAGACCGTTCGCGACAACTTCGAGCTGCGCGAGATTCCCGAGTCGATGAAGGCCGAGGCCGCCGAGTGGCGTGCGAAGCTCATCGAGGAGGTTGCCTCGACGGATGATGCCCTGATGGAGAAGTTCTTCGAGGATCCCGATTCGATCACCCCCGACGAACTGCTCGCCGCTATCCGCAAGGCCACGATCTCGATGCAGATCGTTCCGATGCTCTGCGGCTCGTCGTTCCACAACAAGGGCGTGCAGAAGCTGCTCGACTACGTGATGGCTTTCCTTCCCTCGCCGCTGGACGTTCCCGCTGTTACGGGTACGAACCCCAAGACCGAGGAGGTGGAGACCCGTCAGGCTTCGGAGGACGAGCCCTTCTGCGGTCTGGCGTTCAAGATCGCAACCGACCCCTTCGTGGGCCGTCTGGCATTCGTGCGCGTTTATTCGGGCAAACTCGATGCCGGTTCCTACGTGCTCAACGCCCGCAGCGGCAAGCGCGAGCGTATCAGCCGTCTCTATCAGATGCACGCCAACAAGCAGAACCCGATGGAGACTGTCAGCGCCGGTGACATCTGCGCCGCTGTCGGCTTCAAGGAGATCCGCACGGGCGATACGCTCTGCGCCGAGAACGCCCCGATCGTCCTCGAGCAGATGACCTTCCCCGAGCCGGTGATCGGTCTGGCCGTAGAGCCCAAGACGCAGAAGGACCTCGACAAGCTCGGCATCGCCCTGGCGAAGCTGGCCGAAGAGGACCCCACCTTCACGGTTCATACCGACGAGGATTCGGGCCAGACCGTGATCAGCGGTATGGGTGAGCTCCACCTCGACATCATTGTGGACCGTCTGCGTCGCGAGTTCGGTGTGGAGATCAACCAGGGTGCTCCCCAGGTGAACTACAAGGAGTCGCTTACCAAGACGATCCAGCACCGCGAGGTCTTCAAGAAGCAGACCGGTGGTCGTGGTAAGTTTGCCGACATCATCTTCGAGATCGGTCCCGCCGAGGACGGCAAGATGGGCCTTACGTTCGTCGATGAGGTCAAGGGCGGTAACATTCCCAAGGAGTTCATCCCCTCGGTTCAGAAGGGCTTCGAGTCGGCCATGGCTAACGGTGCATTGGCAGGCTATCCGATGGACTCGATGAAGATTACGCTCAAGGACGGTTCGTTCCACCCGGTGGACTCCGACCAGCTGTCGTTCGAAATCGCTGCCCGCAACGGTTACCGCAACGCCGCTCCCAAGGCCGGTTCGGTGATCCTCGAGCCCGTGATGTCCGTGGAGGTCGTAACCCCCGAGGAGAACATGGGCGACATCATCGGCGACCTGAACAAGCGCCGCGGTCAGATCACCGGCATGGAGTCGAAGGGCACCGCCCGTGTGGTCAAGGCCAAGGTTCCCCTGTCGGAGATGTTCGGCTACGTGACCGTGCTCCGTACGATCTCGTCGGGCCGCGCCACTTCGTCGATGGAGTTCTCGCACTTCGAGGAGGTTCCTGCCAACCTGGCCAAGGAGATCATCGAGAAAGCGAGTGGTAAACGTAAGGATATAGAATAAGCAAACATATGAACCAGAAGATTAGAATCAAGTTAAAGTCATTCGATCACAATCTCGTGGACAAGTCGGCCGAGAAGATTGTGAAGACCGTGAAGAGTACGGGCGCCGTTGTGAGCGGCCCCGTGCCCCTTCCCACGCACAAGCAGATTTTCACGGTGAACCGCTCGACCTTCGTGAACAAGAAGGCCCGCGAGCAGTTCCAGCTCTGCACCTTCAAGCGCATCCTCGACATCTATTCCTCGACGCCGAAGACCATCGATGCGCTCATGAAGCTCGAGCTTCCTTCGGGTGTGGAGGTTGAGATCAAGGTCTGATCCGCCCCGCAGGAAAATCGGAACGAAGATCACTTTTACTATTTATAACAAACAATTGACAACAAATGTCAGGACTTATTGGAAAGAAAATCGGAATGACTTCCGTTTACAGTGCCGAGGGTAAGAACATACCATGCACTGTCATTGAGGCTGGTCCCTGCGTTGTTACGCAAATCAAAACCGTTGAGACGGATTCGTATGCAGCGGTTCAGATTGCCTATGACGAGAAAAGTGAAAAGCACACCAGCAACAGTTTGTTAGGTCACTTCAAGAAAGCCGGCACCACCCCGAAGCGCAAGTTGGCTGAGTTCAAGGGGATGCCCGAAGTGAATCTCGGCGACACGCTGACCGTGGACCTCTTCACCGAGGAGGACTGGGTGGACGTGACCGGGATCTCGAAAGGAAAAGGCTTTCAGGGCGTTGTGAAACGTCACGGTTTCGGCGGTGTCGGCGGCCAGACCCACGGCCAGCACAACCGTCAGCGCAAGCCCGGTTCGCTGGGTGCATCGTCCTACCCGTCGCGCGTATTCAAGGGCAAGCGTCTGCCCGGCCAGATGGGCGGAGAGCAGGTTAAGGTGCTTAACCTGAAAGTTTTGAAGGTTATTCCCGAGAGCAACCTGATCCTCGTGAAGGGTTCGATTCCGGGTGCAAAAGGTGCTTATTTAACGATTGAGAAGTAGTATGGAATTAGCTGTTTTGAACACCCAGGGAAAAGAAACGGGTCGTAAGGTAGTCCTTTCGGATGCCGTTTTCGGCGTGGAGGCTAATGACCACGCTATCTATCTCGACGTAAAGCAGTACCTCGCCGACCAGCGTCAGGGTACGCACAAGGCCAAGCAGCGCAACGAGGTTGCCGGTTCGACCCGCAAGCTCAAGCGTCAGAAGGGTACCGGCGGCGCCCGTTGCGGCAGCATCCTCTCGCCGCTCTTCCCGGGCGGTGGCCGCGTCTTCGGCCCGCAGCCGCGTGACTACAGCTTCAAGCTCAACAAGAAGCTCAAGCAGCTGGCCCGCCGCAGCGCACTGACCTACAAGGCTCAGGCAGGTGCCATCACCATCGTCGAGGCCATCTCGATGGAGGCCCCGAAGACCAAGTCGGTGGCTGCTCTGGCCGAGGCTCTGAAGGTAGCGGACAAGAAGGTTCTGCTCGTACTGCCGGAGTCGAACGTAAACCTGCAGCTGTCGTGCCGCAACCTCACGTACGTGAAGCCCGTGCTGGCTCAGAACGTCTGCACGTACGACGTGATGAACGCTTCGGCAATCGTCATGGTCGAGGGCGCCGAGAATGTATTGAATACGATGTTAGCTTAAAAACGCAAGACAACAATGGAGATTATTATTAAGCCGGTTCTGACCGAGAAAATGACGATTCAGGGCGAAAAGTTGAATCGCTACGGTTTTATCGTCGACGTGAGGGCTAACAAGCTGCAGATTCGCAATGCCGTGGAGCAGATGTACAACGTCGTCGTTACCGACGTGAACACCGTAAACTACATGGGCAAGCTCAAGAGCCGCTATACCAAGGCGGGCTTCCTCTCGGGCCGTGCGAACAACTTCAAGAAGGCGATCGTCACCTTGAAGGATGGAGACAAGATCGATTTTTACAGTAATATCTAACGAAGATGGCAGTAAGAAAATTCAAACCTGTAACCGCAGGTACGCGACATAAGATTATCGGCACGTTCGACGAGATCACCAAGTCGACGCCGGAGAAATCGCTCCTCAGCCCCAAGAAGAGCACGGGCGGCCGCAACAACGTCGGCAAGATGACGGTTCGCTACATCGGCGGCGGTCACAAGCAGATGTACCGTAACGTGGACTTCAAGCGCGCCAAGGACGGTATTCCTGCCACTGTAAAAGCGATCGAATACGATCCGAACCGTACGGCACGCATCGCACTGCTCGTGTACGCCGACGGCGAGAAGAGCTACATCATCGCACCCAATGGCCTCCAGGTGGGCCAGACCGTCATGAGCGGCGCAGGCGTTGCTCCCGAGGTCGGCAACACGCTCTTCTTGAGCGAGATTCCCCTGGGTACGGTCGTGCACAACATTGAACTCTACCCCGGTCAGGGTGCCGCCATGGCACGTTCGGCCGGTTCCTATGCCCAGCTGCTTGCTCGTGAGGGCAAATTCGCCATCATCAAGCTGCCTTCGGGCGAGACTCGTATGGTACTCGTAACTTGCCGCGCTACGGTGGGCGTTGTGTCGAACATCGACCACAACCTCGAGAGCTCGGGCAAGGCCGGCCGTGAACGTTGGCTGGGCCGCCGTCCGCGCAACCGTGGCGTTGTGATGAACCCTGTGGATCACCCGATGGGTGGTGGCGAAGGCCGCGCCTCGGGAGGTCACCCGCGTTCGCGCAAGGGTCTGCTGGCTAAGGGTTATAAGACTCGTAACCCGAAGAAGACGACCTCGAAGTTTATCATTTCCAAGAAGAAAAAGTAATTAAAAAGAGTACATAATGAGCCGTTCATTAAAAAAAGGACCGTTTATCGACCCCAAGCTCGAGGCGAAGGTAGTAGCCCAGGCCGAGGGAAACAAGAAGTCGGTAATCAAGACATGGTCACGTGCAAGTATGATCTCGCCTGACTTCGTAGGTCAGACGATCGCCGTCCACAACGGAAACAAGTTCATCCCGGTATATGTGACGGAGAACATGGTAGGACACAAACTCGGCGAGTTTGCTCCCACGCGCAACTTCCGTGGTCACTCAGGTAACAAGAAAAAATAGGTAGAAAATGGGTGCAAGAAAAGCAAATAGAGCCGAGCAATTGAAGGCTGAAAAGAAGCAGAAGGCAATCGCCATCATGCGCGACTGCCCGACCTCCCCGCGCAAGATGCGTCTGGTGGCCGACATCATCCGCGGCGTGGAGATCAACAAGGCACTGGGCATCCTCCGTTACTCGAAGAAGGAGGCATCGATCCGTATGGAGAAACTCCTCAAGTCGGCAATCGCCAACTGGGAGGCCAAGAACGAGAACGAGCGTCTGGAAGATACGAAACTCTGCGTCAAGGAGATCTTCGTCGATGGCGGTCGCATGCTGAAGCGTATTCAGGCTGCTCCGCAGGGTCGCGCACACCGCATCCGCAAGCGCTCGAATCACGTGACGATCGTAGTTGACAAAATGGTAACCGAAGAAAAGAAGTAATCAGATGGGACAGAAAGTAAATCCGATAGCAAATCGTCTTGGTATCATCCGCGGTTGGGATTCCAACTGGTTCGGTGGCAAGGATTTCTCCGACAAGCTCGTCGAGGACGCCAAGATCCGCAAATACCTGAATGTCCGTCTGGCCAAGGCAAGCATCTCGAAGATCATCATCGAGCGCACGCTGAAACTGGTGACGGTTACGATTTCGACCGCCCGTCCGGGTATCATCATCGGCAAGGGCGGCCAGGAGGTCGATAAACTGAAGGAGGAGCTCAAGAAGCTCACCGGCAAGGAGATTCAGATCAACATCTTCGAGGTGAAGCGTCCCGAGGTGGATGCCGTCATCGTGGGCCAGAATATCGCCCGTCAGCTCGAGGGCCGCGTATCGTTCCGCCGTGCCGTGAAGACGGCCGTGGCTTCCACGATGCGCATGGGTGCCGAGGGCATCAAGATCCAGGTCGCAGGTCGTGTGGGCGGCGCCGAGATGGCCCGTACCGAGACCGTGAAGGAGGGCCGCATTCCGCTGCACACCTTCCGTGCCGACATCGACTACTGCCTCACGGAGGCACTCACGAAGGTGGGTATCCTCGGTGTGAAGGTGTGGATCTGCCAGGGTACGGTCTACGGCAAGCGTGACCTGTTCGAGATTGCCGGCGCTTCGGCCCAGGCTCCGTCGGGCGATCGCGGTGAGCGTCGCGAGCGTCGTGGCGGCGAGCGTCGTGGCGACCGCCGTGGCGGACGTCGCGGTGGCGATCGTGGCGAGCGTCGCAACAACAACCAGTAAGTAGGACCTTTTTAAAGCAGAACTAACATGTTACAGCCGAAAAAGACCAAATTTAGAAGAATGCAGAAAGGCCGTATGAAGGGGCTTGCTCAAAGAGGTAACCAGCTTGCATACGGATCGTTCGCAATCAAGGCACTTGAATCGACCTGGATCACGGGTCGTCAGATCGAGGCGGCCCGTCAGGCCATTACGCGTTACATGAAGCGTGAGGGCCAGCTGTGGATCCGCATCTTCCCCGACAAACCCATCACGAAGAAGCCCGCCGAGGTCCGTATGGGTAAAGGTAAGGGTAATCCCGAAGGATTTGTGGCTCCCGTAACGCCCGGACGTATTCTCTTCGAGGCAGAGGGTGTGCCCCTGGCCGTAGCGCAGGAAGCGCTCCGTCTCGGCGCCCAGAAGCTGCCTATTACCACCAAGTTTATTGTACGGCGTGACTACGTCGAAACCACCATTTAAGGGAACGCAAGATGAAAAGTGCAGAAATCAAGGATCTTTCGATCAAAGACCTGCAGGAGCGCATCGAGGCCGAAAAGGCCCAGCTCGCGAAGCTCAAAGTGCAGCACGCAGTGTCCCCCGTCGAGAACCCGTCGATCATTAAGAAGAACCGCAGAGATATAGCTCGCATGCTGACCGTCCTGCGTCAAAAAAACGCTAAATAAGGAGAACAACTATGGAAAGAAATCTGAGAAAAGAGCGTATCGGTGTGGTTGTCAGCAACAAGATGGAGAAGACCATTGTGGTTGCGGTAGCGCGCAAGGTGAAGCATCCTATCTACGGCAAGTTCGTGAACAAGACGACGAAGTTCGTCGCCGAGTCGCTCGACGAGACGTGCAAGGAGGGCGATACCGTCCGCATCATGGAGACCCGCCCGCTGAGCAAGACGAAGCGTTGGAGATTAGTACAAATCATTGAAAGAGCTAAGTAGTTATGATACAACAGGAAAGTAGACTCATTGTAGCTGATAACAGCGGTGCGAAGGAGGTCCTCTGCATCCGGGTGCTCGGCGGCACGAAGCGTCGCTACGCATCCATCGGCGATAAGATCGTCGTGGCTGTCAAGAGCGCGACTCCCTCGGGCGATGTCAAGAAGGGCGCCGTGTCGAAAGCCGTAGTCGTGAGAACCACGAAGGAAATCAGACGTGCCAACGGTTCGTACATTCGTTTCGACGACAACGCCGTGGTGCTGCTTAACAACCAGGGTGAAATGCGTGGTACCCGTATCTTCGGCCCCGTGGCTCGTGAGCTGCGTGACCAGTACATGAAGATCATCTCCCTCGCACCCGAAGTATTGTAATCATAAAAACGATTTCGGATATGTCAGTTAAATTGCATATTAAGAAAGGGGACCAGGTTCAGGTCATCGCCGGTGACAGCAAGGGCCAGCAGGGCAAGGTCCTGAAGGTCGAGGTTTCGAAGCAGCGTGCCATCGTCGAGGGTGTGAACATCGTCAAGAAGGCCACCAAGCCCAATGCGAAGAATCCCCAGGGCGGTATCATCGAGCAGGAGGCTCCGATCCACATCTCGAACCTGATGCTCATCGATCCCAAGTCGGGCAAGCCTACGAAGGTCGGCCGCAAGCTCGACGACAAAGGTAAATTAGTTCGTTACGCTAAAAAGTCCGGGGAGGAGATCAAATAATGGCATACGTACCTACACTCAAGACACAGTATAAGGAGCAGATCATGCCTGCCCTTATGAAGGAGTTCGGCTACTCTAGCGTCATGCAGTGCCCGAAACTCACGAAGATCGTAATCAACCAGGGTATGGGCCAGGCCGTCGCTGACAAGAAGCTCATCGACGTGGCTCAGGAGGAGCTGACGCTCATCGCCGGACAGAAGGCCGTGCAGACGCGTTCGCGCAAGGACATCTCCAACTTCAAGCTGCGTAAGGGCATGCCGATCGGCGTGCGCGTAACGCTGCGCGACACGAAGATGTATGAGTTCCTGGAGCGTCTGATCGCCGTGGCTCTGCCGCGTATCCGCGACTTCAAGGGTATCAACGAGAAGTTCGACGGTCAGGGCAACTACACCCTCGGCATCAACGAGCAGATCATCTTCCCGGAGATTGACATCGACAAGATCACCAAGATCTTCGGCATGGAGATCACGTTCGTAACGACGGCCAAGACAGACGAAGAGGCTTATGCCCTGCTCCGTGAGTTCGGCCTTCCTTTCAAAAACGCTAAAAAGAACTAAGCTATGGCAAAAGAATCGATGAAGGCACGCGAGGTGAAGCGTGAGAAGCTTGCAAAGCGTTACGCTCACAAGCGCGAGGAGATCGCTGCCAAGGTGAAGAGCGGTGAGATGGATCACGAGGAGGCGTGGATCGCACTGTCGAAGCTGCCCCGCAACTCGAATCCCATCCGCCAGCACAACCGCTGCAAGATCACCGGTCGTCCCAAGGGTTACATCCGCCTGTTCGGCATCAGCCGTATCCAGTTCCGCGAGATGGCCTCGAAGGGTCTGATTCCCGGCGTTACGAAGGCAAGCTGGTAGTATGAGCGCAGGACGGGGTGCCGGATGTACGGTATCCCGCTCCTTGCATGATGATGTTCCGTCGTCCGGAGGGTGCGAGCCTGTGGTGCGGCATGCGGTATTTTCGGGGGCTATACCCCGTTCAGACCGGATGTTCGCCGGAAGGATGCGGGGCTGATACGGGTGCCCAACCCGTGTAGTTACGTCACAGTATCGGGGAAAGTGCCGCCTCAAGCGGTAACTTCCCGGTATGTGGGGCGTAGTGAAAGGTTCGGCATTTGGTTGCGAATTTCTCGGACCGGGCGTTCTGTCGGAATGCGCCGCAGGAGAACGGAGGGAGGCTTTGTGAAGCCGTGTCTTGTGCACGGTGACAGGATGCATCCCGTTTCCGTTTGCGGCGGGTCGGTGCAGGACGGTCGGATTACCGGAAGCGGATCGGTCGTCCGGATATGCCCTCTTGGGGTGTGTCGGAGATCCGTTGTTCGGGGCGAACCCCTGCGGTCGTCAAACGGGATTCCGTGCGGAAAGATGTTGGTTGCCTTCGGGTGCCGACATTGTCCGTGTTCCGGGAGAGACGCTTAAAACGCTAAAAATCAAAGGCCGTGCTTGGCCATTTGAGAAATTATGCGTATATTTGCGCGCTTTTGTGCCCGGGTGCGTACGCACGTATGCGGATGCGAGGGCGGCGAAAACAAGGGAAACAAAAACCCGAAGAATCTTCTTCGGATGATTCAAAGGGTTGAATGATAACTAATTACAAACTATTTAATTTTAATTTTCTATTCGTTATGACTGATCCTATTGCGGACTTTCTGACCAGAATTAGAAACGCGGTGAAAGCCAACCACAAGGTGGTTGAAGCTCCCGGTTCCAAAATTAAACAGGAGATCACCAAGATCCTCTACGAGCAGGGCTACATCCTCGCCTACAAGTTCGACACCGACGAGAAGGGTCACCCCACGATCAAGATCGCTCTGAAGTGGGATGCTGCCACGAAGTGCAACGCCATCAAGGACCTCAAGCGCGTCAGCCGTCCGGGTCTGCGTCGCTACGCTTCCGTTTCGGACATGCCCCGCGTACTGAACGGTCTGGGTATCGCTATCCTCTCGACGTCGAAAGGCATCATGACCGACGCCAAGGCCCGCAAGGAGAACGTGGGCGGCGAGGTGCTGTGCTACATCTACTAATGCAAAATCATTAAAAAATCAACGCAATGTCAAGAATTGGTAAATTACCTGTAAACCTGCCTGCCGGCGTTACCGTCGAGGTTGCCGCCGACAATACGGTAAGCGTGAAAGGGCCACTCGGGACGCTGAGCCAGAAAGTTGACTCGGACATCAAGGTAGAGGTCGGCACGCACACGGATCCGCACACGGGAGCTCAGAATCCCGCTGTGATCGTCACCCGCCCCACGAACCAGCCCCGCCACCGCTCGATGCACGGCCTCTATCGTGCGCTGATCCAGAACATGGTCATCGGTGTATCGAAGGGCTATGAGATCAAGCAGGAGCTTGTCGGTGTCGGTTTCAAGGCCGAAGTCAAGGGCCAGGTGCTCGAGATGAGCCTCGGCTATTCGCACGATACGCACTTCCTGCTTCCGAAGGAGGTTACCGCTACGGCCGTTACGGAGAAGAAGGGCAACCCGATCGTAACGCTCAAGAGCGCGGACAAGCAGCTCATCGGCCAGGTGGCCGCCAAGCTCCGCTCGCTGCGCAAGCCGGAGCCGTACAAGGGCAAGGGTATCAAGTTCGTCGGCGAGCAGATCCGTCGCAAGGCCGGCAAATCAGCAGGTGCTAAATAGTAAATAGACTGAAAGAGTTATGTTGAACAAGATAGAAAGAAGAGAGCGCATCAAGATGCGTATCCGCAAGATCGTGAGCGGAACGCCCGCACAGCCTCGTATGACGGTATTCCGCAGCAACAAGCAGATCTACGTGCAGTTCATCGACGACCTGGCAGGCGTTACGCTGGCCACGGCATCCTCGCTGGACAAGGAGGTCGCTGAAGCCGCTGCCGGCAAGACCAAGTGCGAAGTGGCAGCCCTCGTGGGCAAACTGGCCGCCGAGCGCGCCCTGGCCAAGGGTATCTCGGCCGTCGCTTTCGACCGCAACGGCTACCTTTATCACGGACGAGTTAAACAACTGGCCGAAGCTGCACGCGAAGGCGGACTTAAATTCTAAACGATCATGGCAAATACCAATATAAAGAAAGTACGCACGAGCGATCTCGAACTCAAGGACCGCCTCGTGAGCATCCAGCGCGTTACGAAGGTGACGAAGGGCGGTCGCACGTTCAGTTTTTCGGCCATCGTCGTCGTAGGTAACGAGGACGGCGTCGTAGGCTACGGCCTGGGCAAGGCTTCGGAGGTGCAGGCAGCCATCGCCAAGGGCGTGGAGGATGCCAAGAAGAACCTCGTGAAGATCCCGGTAATCAACGGAACGATTCCCCACAAGCAGGAGCAGCGTTTCGGCGGCTCGCTCGTGATGATTCGTCCGGCCGCTCCCGGTACGGGTATCATCGCCGGCGGTGCCATGCGTGCCGTGCTGGAGTCGGTGGGCATCAAGAACGTGCTCGCAAAGAGCAAGGGCTCGTCGAACCCCCACAACCTGGTGAAGGCAACCATCGGCGCCTTGTGCGAACTGCGCGACGCTCACAGCATCGCACGTCTGCGCGGTATCTCGATGGACAAGGTGTTTAACGGTTAATTCTCGAAGAACAATGGCAAGATTGAAAATCACCCAGATCAAGAGCCGCATCGGCGCAACGGAGCGTCAGTGCAAGAACCTCGATGCGCTGGGTCTGAAGCGGATCAACGCAAGCGTCGAGCACGACGACTCGGTGATCATCAAGGGCATGATCGCACGCGTAAAGCACCTCGTCAAGGTCGAGGAGGTCAAATAAGGTTTAACTGCAAACGGAATTTTAGACAATGGAACTCAATAATCTCAAACCCGCAAAGGGTTCTACGCACCACGACAAGCGAATCGGTCGCGGTGCAGGTTCGGGTCACGGCGGCACGGCTACGCGTGGTCACAAGGGAGCTCAGTCGCGTTCGGGATACTCGCGCAAACTCGGTTTCGAGGGCGGTCAGATGCCGCTCCAGCGCCGTCTTCCCAAGTTTGGCTTCACGAACCTGAAGCGCGTCGAATTCAAGGCGATCAACCTCTCGACCCTCGAGGAGCTGGCAGCCAAGAAGTCGCTCTCGGAGGTTACGGTGGACACGCTGGTGGCAGCAGGTTTCGTTTCGACGAAGGACAAGGTGAAGATCCTGGGCAACGGTTCGGTATCGAAGGCCCTGACGGTCAAGGCTCACGCCTTCTCGAAGAGCGCCGAGGCTGCGATCACGGCAGCCGGTGGCAGCGTCGAAAAACTGTAACCCTTAGAACCTCTATATTATGAATCAGTATCTCGTTGTTGGTATCGTCTTTATAGTGATCATCGCTCTTCTGGCGACCAACAAGAAATTGGTGGAAACGCTCAAGAACATCTACAAGATCGAGGAGCTCCGCAAACGTGTACTGTACACGATCGGCCTGCTCCTGGTCTACCGCTTGGGTAGTTTCGTAGTGATTCCGGGCATCAACCCCAACGCCCTGGGCGAGGGGTCGGCGTATGCCAGCCAGTTGGAGGGCAACGGGCTTCTGGGTCTGTTGAACGTCTTCTCTGGCGGTGCATTTGGCAACGCCGCGATCTTTGCACTCGGAGTCATGCCGTACATCACCGCCTCGATCATCATCCAGCTCATGGGTATGATGATTCCGTATTTCCAGAAAATGCAGAAGGAAGGTGAGAGCGGCCGCCGCAAGATGAACCAGTGGACGCGGTTCCTGACGATCGGCGTACTGATCCTTCAGGGCCCGGCCTACATTGCCAACCTCTACATGCAGGTTCCGACGGCGTTCGTCTACGGCAACTCTTTCGGGTTCGTTGCTTATGCGACGACGATTCTGATCGCTGGTACGATGTTCATCATGTGGCTCGGCGAGAAGATCACGGACAAGGGTATCGGCAACGGTATCTCGCTGATCATCATGATCGGTATCGTTGCCCGTCTCCCGCACGCGCTTCTGGCCGAGGTCAATGCGCGTGTGCAGACGGCTTCGGGCAGCGCCATCATGCTGATTCTCGAGCTGGTGCTCCTGTTCGCCGTTTTCATGGCGACGATCGCCCTGGTGCAGGCGGTCCGCAAGGTCCCCGTGCAGTATGCGAAGCGTATCGTGGGTAACAAGCAGTATGGAGGTGTACGGCAGTACATTCCGCTGAAGATGAATGCGGCCAACGTGATGCCGATCATCTTCGCACAGGCCCTGATGTTCATCCCGGCCCTGTTCACCAAAGCCGCTCCCGGCTTTGCCGCTGCCTTCTCCTCCATGACCGGCTTCTGGTACAACTTTACGCTCGCTGTGCTGGTAATCGCGTTCACCTACTTCTACACTGCGATTATCATCAACCCTCAAATGATGGCCGATGACATGAAGCGAAACGGCGGCTTCATCCCGGGAGTGAAACCGGGCAAGCAGACCGTGAACTACATCGATACCATCATGACGCGCATCACGCTCCCCGGTTCCATCTTCCTTGCCATCGTGGCCATCCTGCCGGCGCTGGCGATGAAGTTCCTGGGCATCCAGCAGGCGTTCGCCTACTTCTACGGAGGTACGTCGCTGCTGATCATGGTGGGTGTGGTGCTCGACACTCTCAAGCAGATCGAGAGCTACCTGCTGATGCGTCACTACGACGGTCTGATGAAGACCGGTCGGATTCAGGGTCGCCATTAGCGGTTTTCCGAAGAGCGTTCTTAAAGCGAAGAAATGATCTATCTGAAAACAGACGAGGAGATCGAACTCCTGCGTGAAAACAATATCCTGGTGTCGGAGACGCTGGCCGAGGTGGGTCGCCACATTCGGCCGGGCGTCACGACCAAGGAGTTGGACCGTATCGCCGAGGAGTTCATCCGTTCCCATGGGGCGGTTCCCGCTTTCCTCGGATATGAGGGCTATCCCGCTTCGTTGTGCATTTCGGTAAACGAGCAGGTGGTTCACGGTATCCCATCCTCGAAATGCGTCCTCAAGGAGGGCGACATCGTTTCGGTCGATTGCGGTACGTTTATGAAGGGGTTTGTTGGTGATTCGGCGTATACGTTCGCCGTGGGAGAGGTTGCCGAGGAAGTACGGCAGCTGATGGAAGTCACCAAAGAGGCTCTTTATAAAGGTACGGCGCAGGCCAAGGCCGGTAATCGCGTGGGCGACATATCGGCAGCCGTACAGGAGTATTCCGAAAGTTTCGGCTATGGCGTAGTGCGCGAACTCGAGGGACACGGTTTGGGTCGGAAAATGCACGAAGACCCCGGAGTCCCCAACTACGGTGCGCGCGGCAGAGGCCCCCTTCTGAAGGAGGGTATGGTCATCTGCATCGAACCCATGATCACCATGGGGGCCAAAGCGGTGGTTTTTGAGCGGGATGGCTGGACGGTCCGCACCCGGGACCGCAAACCGGCGGCGCACTACGAGTTCGCCGTGGCGGTTCGCAAATCGGGTCCCGACGTGCTGACGGATTTTAGCATCATCGAACAGGCAATAAAGAATTGAGACTCTATGGCAAAACAGGCTGCTATCGAAAGGGACGGGACGATTATCGAGGCATTGTCCAACGCGATGTTCCGCGTCGAGCTGGACAACGGCCACGTGCTCACGGCCCATATCTCGGGGAAGATGCGGATGCACTACATCAAGATCCTTCCCGGAGATAAAGTAAAAGTGGAAATGACGCCCTACGACCTGACCAAGGGGCGTATCTCCTTCCGGTACAAATAACATTAGATTGCTCGAAAATCATGAAAGTAAAAGCATCCATCAAGAAGAGAAGCGAGGATTGCAAGATTGTGAAGCGTAAGGGTAAGCTCTACGTCATTTGCAAGAAAAATCCCAAGTTCAAAATGCGGCAGGGATAGTGTTTTTTAACGGTTAGTCAAAAAAGAAAAAGAATTTATATGGCACGTATTGTCGGTGTAGATTTACCGAAAAACAAGAGAGGCGAGATCGGCCTGACCTATATCTACGGCATCGGTCGTTCGACGGCTCGCAAGATTCTCGACGCCGCAGGCATCAGCTACGACGTCAAAGTACAGGACTGGTCGGATGACCAGGTCGGCGCCATCCGTTCGACGATCGCCGAGATGGGCATCAAGGTCGAGGGCGAATGCCGCTCGATGGTCCAGCTCAACATCAAGCGCCTGATGGATATCGGCTGCTACCGCGGTATCCGTCACCGTCTGGGCCTCCCGGTCCGCGGACAGTCGACGAAGAACAACGCCCGCACGCGCAAGGGCCGCAAGAAGACCGTCGCAAACAAGAAAAAGGCAACGAAGTAATCTTTAGGGAATTATGGCAAAGAAAACTGGAACAGTTAAGAAGAAGGTTGTTAAGGTCGGTGCCGTGGGCAACGCCTACGTTCACTCCACTTTCAACAACGTGATCATCACCATCACCAACGAGGTGGGTGACGTCATCAGCTGGTCGTCGGCCGGTAAGATGGGTTTCCGTGGTTCGAAGAAGAATACTCCCTATGCCGCACAGACGTCGGCCGCCGATTGCGCCAAGGTCGCTTATGACATGGGCCTGCGCAAGGTGAAGGTTTATGTCAAGGGTCCGGGCGCCGGTCGCGAGTCGGCCGTTCGCACCATCCACGGTGCCGGTATCGAGGTGATGGAGATCATCGACGTCACGCCGCTGCCGCACAACGGCTGCCGCGCTCCTAACCGTCGTCGCGTCTGATTCACGCTTCACAGGTTAAGGAAAGTTTCAAGGATCTATTAATTACGTTAAGACAATGGGAAAATACATAGGACCAAAATCGAAGATCGCCAGAAGATTCGGCGAAGCCATTTACGGTGCGGACAGCGTGCTTGAGAAGCGCAACTTCCCTCCCGGGCAGCACGGTCTGGCTCGCAAGCGCAAGAAGGTGTCGGAGTACGGCACGCAGCTGAGCGAGAAGCAGAAGGCAAAGTACACCTACGGCCTTCTGGAGAAGCAGTTCGCACGCACCTACGAGCAGGCAGCACGTATGGGCGGCATCACGGGTGAGAACCTGCTGAAGTTGCTCGAGTGCCGTCTGGACAACGTCGTTTACCGCTTGGGTATCGCCCCGACGCGTGCAGCTGCCCGCCAGCTCGTTTCGCACTGCCACATCTGCGTGAACGGTAGTGTCGTGAACATCCCCTCGTACTCGCTCCGTGTGGGCGACGTGGTGTCCGTTCGCGAGAAATCGAAGAGTCTGGAAGTGATCACGGCATCTCTGGCCGGCTCGTCGAAGAGCCGCTACGCCTGGTTGGAGTGGGACAACGCCACGATGAGCGGCAAGTTCCTGCAGAAGCCCGAACGTGAAGAGATTCCCGAGAACATCAAGGAGCAGCTCATCGTCGAGTTGTACTCGAAGTAGTAATCTTTCAAATTCACTATTATGGCAATATTAGCATTCCAGAAACCTGAGAAGGTTATAATGCTCGAGTCCACTTCGTCGTTCGGAAAGTTCGAGTTCCGACCGCTGGAGCCCGGATTCGGCATGACTGTCGGTAACGCTTTGCGTCGTATTCTGCTCTCTTCGCTGGAGGGTTACGCAATCACGACTGTCAAGGTCGCCGGTGTCGATCACGAGTTTGCCGCTATCCCCGGTGTGATGGAGGATATGTTGAACATCATCCTCAATCTGAAGCAGGTTCGTTTTATCCGCACAGTCGATAATCAGGATGCCGAGAAGGTCTCCATTAACGTTGCGGGTGTGACGGAGCTGACTGCCGGATATATCTCGAATTACCTGTCGTTCTTCAAGGTGCTCAACCCCGAGCTGGTGATTTGCCACCTGGCTCCGGGCACGAAGATGCAGATGACGCTCACGATCGGCAAAGGCCGCGGTTATGTCCCGGCCGAGGAGAATACGCCTGCCGACTGCGAGTTCGGAACGCTGCCTATCGACTCGATCTTCACGCCGATCAAAAACGTGAAGTACTCGATCGAGAACTACCGTGTCGAGCAGAAGACCGACTACGAGAAGTTGAATTTGGAAATTACCACCGATGGGTCGATTCACCCCAAGGAGGCTCTGAAGGAGGCCGCCAAGATTCTCATTCAGCACTTCATGCTCTTCTCCGACGAGAAGATCACGGTCAACATGGAAGACACGAACGGCACGGAGGAGTTCGACGAGGACGTTCTCCACATGCGTCAGCTGCTCAAGACGAAGCTCTCGGATCAGGATCTGAGCGTTCGCGCCCTGAACTGCCTGAAGGCTGCCGACGTGGATACGGTGGGTGACCTGGTGAAGCTGAACCGCAACGACCTGCTGAAGTTCCGCAACTTCGGCAAGAAGTCGCTCACGGAGCTGGACGAGCTGCTGGCTTCCCTGAACCTGAAGTTCGGAATGGACGTATCAATCTACAAACTTGACAAAGACTAATTTATGAGACACAATAAGAATTTCAACCACCTCGGCCGTCAGGCGGGACACCGCAAGGCGATGCTGTCGAACATGGCGTCGTCGCTGATTCTGCACAAGCGCATCGAGACGACGCTCGCCAAGGCCAAGGCCGTACGCATGTTCGTGGAGCCTCTGGTCACCAAGTCGAAGGAGGACACGACCCACTCGCGCCGCGTCGTATTCTCGTACCTGAAACAGAAGGAGGCCGTGACGGAGCTCTTCCGCACGATCGCCCCGAAGATCGCCGAGCGTCCGGGCGGCTATACCCGCATCCTGAAGACCGGCTTCCGTCTGGGCGATGCTGCCGAGATGTGCATCATCGAGTTCGTTGATTTCAACGAGGCCTACACGCTGGGCATCACGCCGGCCGCTGCCGCCGAGGCGAAACCCAAAACGCGCCGTTCGCGCAAGTCGGCCGCCAAGAAGACCGACGCCGTCGAGGACGCTACCGTAGTCGAGGGCGAGGCCAAGAAGGCTGCTCCGAAGGCCCCGAAGGCTCCCAAGGCTGCATCGGCCAAGACCGCTGCTCCGAAGGCTGCCAAGAAGACGAACGTGGGCAAGAAGATGTAATGCGGGCCGGACCCGAGGTCCGGTATCCCGAACCGAAAGTCTCCGGAGGGTGTGTCGCAGGACAGACCTCCGGGGGCTTTTTCTTTTTCGAAAACCTGAAAACGATACCGTATGGGAAGAGTTGTCAAGATAGGGGCCCTACTGCTCCTCGGGCTGGTGTGGACGGACTGCATTTTTGCGGCCGATGCGTCGCAGACGCGCAACCTCGACTCGCTGTTGCTCGCGCTCCGCGACCGGGACCAGGCGGTGCGCCGGGAGGTGCTCCGCCTCTCGCAGCAATCCCCGTCGCCGGTCGATTCGCTGCTGTCGGCCTATGCCCGGATGCAGGAGGTCGATGCCGGGAATCAGCGCATGGTCGCCGGGTTGCTTGAGGAGGGCTGGCCCGAGGAGATCTCCGACGAGGCGGGCGAGGCCCTCTGGCTCGTTATCGACCATGCCGACCTCGAGATGCAGCGGCGCTTCATGCCCCTCGTCGAGGAGCAGGTGAAGGCCGGGCGTCTCGCGAAATCGAGTTATGCCACGCTTCTGGACCGGATGCTGATGCGGGAAAACCGTCCACAGCGCTACGGAACGCAGACGCGCTCCTTTACGCGAATCGTCGAGGGTGATTCGGTGTGCGGCCAGCGTGTGTGCTATGTCTGGCCCGTCGAGCATCCTGCGAGTCTCGATTCGCTGCGGGCAGCGATGGGTTTGATCCCTATCGGCGAGTATCTGCAGGCGGTGGAGGAGACCTACGGCGGGCGGTGTATCTGGAATCCGGAGCTGACCGTGGAGCAGCTCGAGGCTCTTCTGCCTGACGAATAATTGCGGGGATCGGGGTTTTGGAGGAAAATTTGCAGAAAAACGAGGGGTTGTCTGTCGATTTTAGATTCCGTTCAGAATCGAGCGCGATCTTTGTATCGTAAAAGAAAACTAAATTCGTTCAACCTGTAAAAAATGACCATGATGAAAAAGATTTTTGTTTCTGCAGCCCTCCTCTTTGCCGGAATCACCGCCTCGTTCGCCGGAGATCGCGAGCGCCCCATCACGCTCGACAAACTGCCTGCCGCGGCCCAGGAGTTCCTCGCCGCGAATTTCAAGGATCTGACGCTGGCCTATGCCGTCGAGGACCCGAAGTTCATCGGCTCGGAGTATGAAGTGATCTACACGGACCGTACGGAGGTCGATTTCGAGAGCAACGGCGAGTGGTCGTCCGTCGAGCGCAAGTATGCGGCCGTTCCCGCGGCGATCGTTCCTGTGCAGATTGCCGATTATGTGAAGAAGAGCTTTGCGGGAGAGTCCATCCGGAAGATCGACCGGGACAAGTACACCTGGGAGGTGGAGCTCTCGAACGGTCTGGAGATCAAGTTTGACCGGAACTTCCAGGTAATCGATATCGACGATTGATACGCTGCCGGCTTTTGCCTGAGTTGTTGCGGCGCGGACCTTCGGGTTTCGCGCCTTCTTTTGTGCCCGGCGCCAGCCTGCTTCCCGGCCGTCGGTGCGCCGGGCCGTTGTCCGCTTCGGTGCACCGACGCGGAGTGAAATGAAACACCCCGGATTCCGCTATGGCCGGAATCCGGGGTGTCCGTTCGGGATCAGACCCGATTACTTGGCGAATCCTTTGCCGATGGCGAGGAAGTCCTCGGCCTTCAGGGCGGCACCGCCGATCAGGCCGCCGTCTACATCCTCCTTGGCGAAGATCTCGGCAGCGTTCGAGGGCTTGCACGAACCGCCGTAGAGGATCGGGCACTCGGCAGCTGCGGCGCCGAACTTGTCGGCGAGCACCTTGCGGATGTAGGCATGGATCTCCTGAGCCTGGTCGGCCGTGGCGGTCTTGCCCGTACCGATGGCCCATACGGGCTCGTAGGCGATCACGAGGTTCTTGAACTGCTCCTCGGTGAGGTTGTAAACGACCTCCTCGATCTGGGCCTTCACTACGTCGAAGTGCTTGCCGGCCTCGCGCTCCTCGAGGTTCTCACCCACGCAGTAGATCGGCGTAAGGTTGTTGGCATAGGCCTGCTCCATCTTCTTGTTGAGCGTAGCGGAGGTCTCGCCGTAGTACTGGCGGCGCTCCGAGTGGCCGAGGATTACATATTTGCAACCCAGGGCGGCGATCATCGAGGCTGCGACCTCTCCCGTGTAGGCACCCTTGGCCTCGGCGGCGCAGTTCTGGGCACCCAGCTCGATGTCCGAACCCTTCAGGGCCTCGGCGACCATTGCCAGGTGGGTGAACGGCGGGCAGACGATGAAGTTCACGCACGAGCATACCTCGCCGCGTCCGGCTACGACGCCCTTTGCCAGTTCGACTCCTTCGGCAGGAAGCATATTCATCTTCCAGTTGCCGGCAACGATTTTCTTTCTCATTTTCGGTCTGTTTTTTATTTGTGTTAATGTGTTCTGTCTTTCATCCCCGGGTTGGATCCGGCCTGTCGGAGCGCGGCTATGGCTCCTGCGTTCCGACGGGCTCGGCAACCTGAGTTATTCCTGCTCCGAGCACCACGCCTTGACCTCTTCGATCGAGGGGGCCTTGAGTCCGAGCTTGTTCTTCTTGTTGAAGCCGCACAGGTCGTTGAAGAACTTGCCGGGGGCCAGTTTGCGCAGCGACTCCACGGTGATGTAGCCCATCTTCTGGATCACGGGCACCCACTCCTCGGGAACGCCGATGGCCGTGTAGGCCTCCACGGGGTCGGCCACGACCTTCTTCTCGGGACGCATCTGCGGGAAGAAGAGTACGTCCTGGATCGACGGCTGGCCGGTCATGAACATCGTCAGACGGTCGATGCCGATGCCCATGCCCGAGCAGGTCGGCATGCCGTACTCCAGGGCACGCACGAAATCCATGTCGATGAACATCGCCTCGTCGTCGCCCTTCTCCGAGAGCCGCAGCTGCTCCTGGAAGCGCTCCAACTGGTCGATCGGGTCATTGAGCTCCGAGTAGGCGTTGCAGAGCTCCTTGCCGTTCACGAACAGCTCGAAACGCTCCGTGAGGTCCTCGTTGTCGCGGTGGCGCTTGCACAGGGGCGACATCTCGATGGGGTAGTCGCAGACGAAGGTGGGCTGGATGAGCTCCTCCTCGCAGTACTGTCCGAAGATGGCGTCGATGAGCTTGCCCTTGCCCATCGTGTCGTCGATCTCGACGTTCAGGCGCTTGCAGGCCTCGCGCAGCTGCTCCTCCGTCTGTCCCGTGATGTCGTAACCGGTCTTCTCGCGGATGGCGTCGGTCATCGTCAGACGGCGGAACGGCGCCTTGAACGATACCTTGCGGCCGTCGATCTCGAGTTCCGTCGTGCCGTTCACGGCCATCGACACCCGCTCGAGCATCTGCTCCGTAAACTCCATCATCCAGCGGTAGTCCTTGTAGGCGACATAGATCTCCATGCAGGTGAACTCGGGGTTGTGCGTGCGGTCCATGCCCTCGTTGCGGAAGTTCTTGCCGAACTCGTAGACGCCGTCGAAACCGCCGACGATGAGCTTCTTGAGGTACAACTCCGTGGCGATGCGCAGGTAGAGGTCGATGTCGAGCGAGTTGTGGTGCGTGATGAAGGGACGCGCCGAGGCGCCGCCCGGAATGGGCTGCAGGATCGGGGTCTCGACCTCGATGTAGCCCTTCGAGTTGAAGAACTCCCGCATCGTGGCCATGATCTTTGCCCGCTTGACGAAGACCTCCTTGACCTGCGGATTGACGATCAGGTCGAGGTAGCGCTGGCGGTAACGGATCTCGGGGTCGGTGAAGGCGTCGAACGTCTTGCCGTCCTTCTCCTTGACGACGGGCAGCGGGCGGATCGACTTCGAGAGCACCGTGAAGCGTTTGCAGTGTACCGACAGCTCTCCGGTGTTGGTACGGAAGGCGAAGCCCTCGACGCCGACGAAGTCACCGATGTCGAGCAGTTTCTTGAAGACCGTATTGTAGAGCGTCGGGTCGCCTTCGGGGCAGATGTCGTCGCGGCGGATGTAGACCTGAATGCGGCCCGTATGGTCCTGCAGTTCGAAGAACGAGGCGCTGCCCATGATGCGGCGCGACATGATGCGGCCGGCGATGCGGACGTCGTCGTAGTTGTGCTTTGTGTCGTCGTAATTTTCGGCGATTTCACGCGCCGTGGCCGTCACTTCGTAACGTGCGGCGGGATAAGGCTCGATGCCCAGGTCGCGCAACGCCTTGAGCGACTGGCGGCGCAACTGTTCCTGTTCGCTGAGTTCGATTGCCATGTATGTTCGTCTTTTTGGTTTATAGCTTGATTCGATTGCGCAAAATTACGAAAAAAAGGGCACATTCGCAATTATTTCCCCCGGGCGGTGTCCCGGCCGAGACGGAGCAGCGCCCGGTGGGCCGCCCAGCCGAGGAGCATGCCGAGGAGCATGCCCCAGAGGATGTCTGCGGGGAAGTGCTTGGCAAGGTAGATGCGCGAGTAGCAGATCGCCGCGGTACAGAGCACCATCAGCAGGGTGAACCACCGCCGGCGGATCGTCGTGCAGGCGAGTACGGCGAGTGTTACGGAGGTGGCGGCATGGGCCGAGACGGTGCCGAAGCGGCCGCTCACAGCCTCGGCGGGAACATGCACCGCCCAGTCGCCGGAGTAGCCAGCTGCGGCCAGCGCTTCGGGGGAGAGCCTCCGCAGGACCTGCAGCGAGTCGGGTGCGATGTCGAGTCCTTCGAGCGAGGGGGTGAACATCGGCCGCCAGCGGGGTTCGAGACCCGGCAGCAGACCGCCCAGCGGCCCGTTGTGCTTGAAGATGCCGGCCACCATGTCGGCCAGCCCTACTGCGGCGGCCATCAGAAGGAGGAAGAGGAGCGTTCCTCGCCAGCCGGCCCGGCGCCAGACGAGCCAGAGGATCAGCGCATAGAGCGGCAGCCACATCGCGACGCCCGACAGGGCGAGCATGATCCGGTCGCAGAGCGCTCCGCCGTCGAAGTTGAGCGCGAGGAAGAGTTGTTCGTCGAAAGCCATGGGCGGTGCGGTGTCAGAACTGGAAGTAGATGAAGGGTTGGATGTCGCTCGACTTGATCTGCATGACGCACCAGATCATCGCGGCGGCCAGCAGCACCTGCAGCGCGAGCGGAGCGCAGGTGACCACCCGCTGTGCGGCGGCATCGACGCGGGCGGGCAGGAAGTGCAGCAGGTAGCCCGTGGCGATAAGGGCGAAGACGCCGGCGTACCCGGCCACGACCTGCGGGATCATCGGCGCGTTGAAGTTGTGGAAGATCTGGTGGAGCATCAGTGAGACGGTCTGCATCGACTCGGCGCGGAACATCAGCCACCCGAAGCAGACGAGGTTGAAGGTGAGCAGGATGCCTCCGATGCGGCTCAGGCGGTGCATCTGCGAGCCGTCGGCCTTGGCTCCCGGAACTGTGGCCATCCAGATCTTGTGCAGCGCCAGGGCTGCGCCGTGCAGGCCGCCCCAGAGGATGAACCGCACGGCGGCGCCGTGCCACAGTCCGCCCAGGAGCATTGTCAGCAGGAGATTCACGTAGGTGCGTACGCGGCCCTTGCGGTTGCCGCCCAGTGAGATATAGAGGTAGTCGCGCAGCCACGACGAGAGCGAGATGTGCCACCTCCGCCAGAACTCGGTGATCGTCGCCGACTTGTAGGGGGCGTCGAAGTTCTTGGGGAAATGGAATCCCAGCAGCAGGGCAATGCCGATGGCCATGTCCGAGTAGCCCGAGAAGTCGCAGTAGATCTGCAGCGCATAGGCGTAGATGCCCGCCAGACACTCGAAGCCGGAGTAAAGCAGCGGCTCGTCGAAGATGCGGTCCACGAAGTTGAGCGAGATGTAGTCCGAGATGATCGCCTTCTTGAACAGTCCCGTGAGGATCAGGAAGACTCCCGTCCCGAACATCGTGCGCGTAACCACCGGGTTGCGGCGGATCTGCGGGATGAAGTCGCGTGCGCGGACGATCGGGCCGGCCACGAGCTGCGGGAAGAACGAGAGGTAGAAGAGGTATTCCAGCCAGTTCGTAAGGGGCTGGAGCTGGCGGCGGTAGACGTCGATCGTGTAGCTCATCGACTGGAAGACGAAGAACGAGATGCCGACCGGCAGGAAGATGTTCTGGAACTGGAGGAATCCGGGCCCGAACATCTGGTTGGCGATCTCCACCAGGAAGTTGGTGTACTTGAAGTAGCCGAGCATGCCGAGATTGACCGCCACGCTCAGGGCTACGAGTGCACGTCTGATGCCGCGTCGTTCTGTGCGGGCGAGGGCCCGGGCGATCAGGAAATCGCTCGTGGCGGCGAAGACCAGCAGCAGGAAATAGATGCCGCTCGACTTGTAGTAGAAGTAGAGCGAGAAGAGGATGACGTAGACGATGCGGGCCATCGTTGCCCGGCGCAGTGCGCTGTAGAGCAGCAGGAACCCCGCGAAGAGGAACAGGAACAGCCCGCTGCTGAAGATCAGCGGCGAGGAGGAGTCGTAGGCGAGCAGCGCCTGCAGCCTTTCGGCGATGCCGTCCGTGGCGGGGAGGGTCATGATCGGGGATCGTTAAGGTTTTTTCCCGGAGTGTCGGGAAGCAGCATCCGGTCGATGCGGGCCCTCTGACGCGGGCTCAGGATTGGGACGGCGGCCTCGCGGCGCACCTCCTCGGCCCGCTTCCGGGCGGCTACTTCGGCCGTCAGTGCGTTCAGCGCATCGACCAGCGCCCAGGCCACGCGGCTGCCGCCTGCATAGTTGATGTGGGTATAGTCCTTGCCGGCCCAGCCGTTCTGCACGAAGCGCTCCATGCCGCCCTGGGCCCGCATGGCGTTGCACGTGGGCCAGAAGGCCGCACCCGTGTTCCGGGCTGCGCGGCGCTGGCTTTCGGTCATGTGGGGCAGGGCATCCATCGGCTCGAAACGTCCGTCGTTCTTCACCGAGCGGTCGCTGACGCCCAGCACCAGCACCGCAGCGCCCGGGAAGCAGCGGCGTACGAAGTCCACCATCTTCTCGATCTGCTGCGAGTAGCCCGTGTAGTTGTGCACGCCGGCCTGCATGATGTTCAGCCCGTACTGGAGGATCACCAGGTCATAGCCCGCGAGGGCGTCGATCCGGGCATTGACGGCCGGGTCGGTCCAGAACATTGCCTGTCCGTTGTTGCTCCGCACCGAGTAGTTGTCCACCACCACGCCGTCGCCCTCGAAGATGCCGCCGTAGCCGATGAATCCCTCGCCGGGCGTGAGCACCCGGCACGTCAGGGCGTGGATGTGGGGGGCGCGGATGACGATCTGGCGGACCGCCTCGTCGGCCGGTATGTCAAACGTGCGGCGCAGCGTGTCGTTGAGCGTCACCTCGATGCGGCTTTCTCCGGGTGAGCGGAACAGGAGCCGTGCTCCCGTGCAGGAGTCGAGCCGTGCACGGGCGTCGGTGTTCTCCCAGCGGGTCGAGGCTCCCGCTGCCGGCTGGCTTACCCAGCCCGAGACGAAGAAGTGGTCGCGGAGCCCTTCGGGTGCCTTTTTGCGCTGCATGATGTTGTAGGTCGTCCATCCCTTCGATTCGGTGTGGACCGTGCGGCGGAACCCCGTCAGCGGCGAGGCCATCGGGGCGAAGCCCGTGCCGCCTCCGCCGTAGGCCGCCTGGAGCTTTTCACGCAGGTCGGCCGTCAGGATGTCGCCCTCGACGAACGAGTCGCCGAGAAAGGCGATGCGCACCGGGCGTGGGGCATGCAGCAGCGTGTCGCAGAAGGCCCGGATTCCCGTTCCCGTGGTGTCGAAATCCTCGATCGGCGTCAGTTCGGGAAGCAGCCGCACGGTGTCCGGGCGTCTCGGGCGGAGCGGGAGCGTGTCGCGGCGCAGATCCCACTCGAACGAGGCGGGAGCTTCGCGCGGGGTACTGTCGGCCTCGATGCGCGAGATGACCTCCTCCATGTCCACGTGGAACTCCTCCTCGTCGAAGAGCTGCGGCTCGGCGGCCTCCGCGGTCGCCTCTGCATCGCCGAAGTCGATGAGGTCCGAGAGGATGTTGGCGCGGCGGAGTTTCACGCCGCCCAGGCTCTGCGGGGGTATGAAACTGACGGCCACGAGCACCGCTATGAGTGCCGCAGCCGCCATCCAGCCTTTGTGCAGGTAGTCTTTTTCGGGGGAACCCATCTCCTGCAGGTTAGTCGCGACGCCCGCCGAGGATCAGCAGGACGTAGTAGAGTACCGAAGCGATGGCGCTTAGCGCGGCCACCAGGTAGGTGCGGGCCGCCCACGAGAGGGCCTCTTTGGCCTGTGCAAGCTGGGCGCCCTGCATCGTGCGGCTCACCTGCAGCCACTCCAGTGCGCGGGCCGAAGCGTTGTATTCGACCGGCAGCGTGATGATCGAGAAGAGGGCCGACACGGCGATCATGCCCACGCCGATCCAGCAGAGCAGTTCGTTGCGCGTCGAGGCGAGGATCACCAGCCCGAGGATGATGACCCACGTGGCGGCCGACGAGGCGAACTGCACCACGGGCACGAGCTGCGAGCGAAGCACCAGCGGGGCGTAGCCGCGGGCGTGCTGTACGGCATGGCCGCACTCGTGGGCCGCAACGGCGGCCGCGGCGACGCTTGTCGAGGAGTAGACCGCATCGCTCAGATTGACGGTCATCGTCTGCGGGTTGAAGTGGTCGGTGAGGTGCCCGCCGACATGCGTGACCTTCACGTTGTGGATGTTGTTGTCGCGCAGCATTTTTTCGGCTACCTCGGCGCCCGTGAGGCCGCCGGGGAACTGCACCTTCGAGTATCTCTTGAAGACGGACTGCAGGCGCGCCTGCACGAGGAATCCGATGACGCCGATGGCGATGATCAGAATGAACATGCCGGTCGTAGCGGCCGAGTAGCGTGCGGCGGCCGATTCGGCGTAAAGGTTTGCCTGAAGCAGGATGATGAGCGGTTGTACCATAAATCGTTCGTGTTTTTATCGGTTCTTGCGGTACGTGTAGTAGGCCCCGGCCTGTTGCGTGGGCATCAGTACCATATCATTAACGTTCATGTGGGCCGGTAATTGTGCGGCCCAGGCGATCGCCTCGGCGATGTCGTCGCCCGTGAGCGGCTCCACGCCGTCGTATACGCGGTCGGCGGCTTTGTGGTCGCCGTGGAAGCGGACGAGCGAGAACTCCGTCTCGACCATGCCCGGGCGGATCTCCGTCACCTTGATCCCGGCCGACAGCAGGTCGGCGCGCATCGACTGCGAGATGGCGTGCACGGCGTGCTTCGAGGCGCAGTAGACCGCGCCGTTCTCGTAGGGCTCCGTGCCGGCGATCGAGCCGATGTTGAAGATGTGTCCGCCGCCTGCGGCGACCATCTTCGGCGCGATGACGCGCGTCACGTAGAGCAGCCCCTTCACGTTGGTGTCGATCATGGCGTCCCAGTCGCGCGTGTCGCCCCGGTCGATGTGCTCGAGCCCGGCAGCCAGCCCGGCATTGTTCACCAGCAGGTCGATCCGTTCGAGCGGCTCCAGCGCCCGGCGCACCTCCTCCTCCGAGCGGACGTCGAAGGTGAGGGTCGTGCAGCGGCCGCCGGCCGATTCGATGTCGTGCTGCAGGGCGGCGAGCCGCTCCGCGCGGCGCCCCGTAGCGATGATGTCGTAACCTTCGCGGGCGAGCCGCAGTGCGGTGGCGCGCCCGATTCCCGAGGTCGCACCCGTGATCAATGCCTTTCTGTTCATGGCGAAAACTGCCTCTCGGCGATTAAAAAAACGTTATTTCGGGCAAAAATACGAAATTATGTGTTACTTTGCATAAATTTTCGGATAAAAACAGCTGCCGTGAATCTCTCGTTTTTCATCGCCCGCCGCATGGCTCGACCCTCGCCGGAGAACAAGCCCGGCGTGATGGAGCGTATTGCCGTGATCTCCGTGGCGTTGGGGGTTGCGGTGATGATCCTTGCGCTGGCCGTCATCATGGGGTTCAAGCGCGAGGTGGCGCACAAGATGGCGGGATTTGCGGCCCATGTTTCGGTGACCGACATCCGGGGTGTCCAGTCGCTCGATGCCCGGCCCGTGGTGCGGAGCCGGTACCTCGAGGAGCTGATCCGCTCGATGCCGGGCTTCGTCTCGATGGCGCCCTATGCGCTGCGCGGAGGCATCGTCCGCACCGAGGATGCCGTCGAGGGGGTGGTGCTCAAGGGGGTCGATGCGACCTACGACTGGCGCTTTTTCGACGAGTGGCTCGTTGCCGGGGAGCTTCCCCGTGTGGGCGACTCGATCCGTACGAAGGACATCCTGCTGTCGCAGACCCTCGCCTCGAAGCTGCGCCTCGGTCCCGGGGACAAGGTGGAGATGCTCTTCGTCGAGCCCGGCGAACTGCCGCGTCGCGACCGCTTCAAGGTATCCGGTCTCTACGCCTCGGGAATGGACGACATGGACGAGCGGATGATCCTCACGGACCTGCGCAACGTGCAGCGGCTGGCCGAGTGGTCCGGCGACGAGGTCTCGGGTTATGAAATACTCCTGGAGCGGGCCTCCGATGCCGACGCATGCGCCGCACGGCTCGGCCATGCGCTCCTGTACGACGACGACCCCGCGACGGCAAACCTTGCCGTGACGAGCGTTGCGGAGCGCTATCCCAACATTTTCGACTGGCTGCGGGCCCACGACGTCAATGCCGCGGTGATCATCGTCATCATGCTCGTCGTGGCCTTCTTCAACATGGCCTCGGCCCTGCTGATCCTCGTGCTCGAGCGGACGCGCATGATCGGCCTGCTGAAGGCTCTCGGCATGCCCAACAGCCAGCTGCGGGCGATCTTCCTCTGGCGGGCGACCTTCGTGACGCTGCGCGGCCTGGCCTGGGGCAACGCCGTCGGGCTGGGGGCCTGCCTCGTGCAGCAGGCGACGCATCTGGTCAAGCTCGATGCCGAGGGCTACCTGCTCTCGGAGGTCCCCGTGGCGCTCGACTGGGCGTGGTGGCTGCCGCTCAACCTGGGTTTCATGGCGGCGATCGTCGTGCTGCTGCTCATTCCGACCTTTGTGATCTCGACGGTGCGACCCGACGAGACGATCCGATATGAATAACGCAAGATGAAACCGTACAATACCGATCAGACCAAGAAAGAGGAGGTGCGCGAGATGTTCGATCGCATCGCTCCCCGTTACGATTTGCTCAACCATACGCTGTCGATGAACATCGACCGCATCTGGCGCCGGCACGTGGTGCGCGAAGTGCGCCGTTCGGCGCCGCGGAGGATACTCGACGTGGCGACGGGCACGGGCGATCTGGCCATCGAGATGGCCCGCCGGATCGACGGCGTGCAGGTGCTGGCCGTCGATCTCTCGGAGCAGATGCTCTCTGTGGCGCGGCGCAAGGTCGAGGCGCGCGGACTCGACGGACGGATCATCCTCGACCGCGGCGACGCCGAGCACCTGACGGCCGGCGACGCCTCGGTCGATGTGGCGACGGTGGCCTTCGGGGTCCGGAACTTCGGGGACCTCGAGACCGGGCTGCGCGAACTGTTCCGGGTTGTCCGTCCCGGAGGCCGGGTGGTGATCCTTGAGTTCTCGACGCCCCGCAACCGGATCTTCCGCACCCTCTACGAGTTCTACTCCTACCGCATTCTGCCCCGCATCGGGGGCATGGTGTCGCACGACCGGCAGGCCTACGCCTACCTCCCGGCTTCGGTCGGTGAGTTCCCGGCTCCGGAGCGGTTCCTGGCGATGATGGAGGCGGCGGGATTCCGGCGCTGCAGGGCCCGGAGCCAGAGCTTCGGCATTGCACAGATCTACATCGGCGAGCGATGAACGGGGCCCTGCGACGCATCGTGTGGCGCTGCCTGGCGGTTGCAATCCTGCTGACGGTTGCGGTCTCCTGCCGGCAGGCGGTCGAGCAGGCCCGACACGAAATCGGCATCGAGACGGTCGAGCGCATCGAGCGCCGGGGATCGGCGGGTGCGGTGGCGGTGCTGCGGGTGCGCAACGATTCGGAGCGCACGCTGGTGCTGCGACATGCCCGGATCGGGGTCAGTTACGGCGGTGCGCCGGTGTGCGAGCTGGAGCTGCGCGATCCGGTGCGGGTGCCTCGGCGGACGACCGGGAGTGTCACGACGTTGTGGCGGTTGCGGGCGGATAATCCGATGGCGCTCTATGTACTCGAACGTCGGATCCGCGAGGGAGACCTGGAGCGGATCGGCATCCGCTACGACCTCCGTGGCCGCGGCGGTGCGGTTCCGGTAAATATTTCGGCCGAAATGATGCCGTTGTCGGATTTTTTGAATACCTTTGGCCTGTCGGCCGACGACCTTAAAAACTATCTGTAATGATACGCAGGATCTCGATATGCATCTGTTTGCTGTGCTGCGCGGCGGCTCTTCCCGCGGCGGCACAGTCGTTGGGCGCTTTCAAGCGGCAGCTGGCCGAGCCGGCCGCCTCGTCCTCGCTGTTCGGGCGGGCCCGGGTGATTGCCAGCGAATATGGCGAAACGGCCGGCAAGGTGGCCGATGCCGCACGCGCGGAGCAGCGGCAGCGGTTTGCGGGCTACCGCGTCTGCATCTTCTCGGACAACGGTCCCGAGGCGCGCGAAGGGGCCTTCGAGGCCAAGAAACTCTTCGAGGAGACCTTTCCCGACGTCAAGGTATACATGGGCTACGAGAATCCCTATTTCAAGGTCTCGGTCGGCAACTGCCTGACGGCCGAGGAGGCGATCATCCTCAAGGGCCGCGTGTCGGCCACCTTCCCGAAAGCCTTCCTCAAGAACGAGGAGATCGCCGTTTCCGATCTGGTGGAACCGTGAAGGTTCAGTCCCTTGTTAATCGTGGGGTAAAATAGTCCGGCAGAAAAATAAGCCGGTCTGCCGTATTTTTCTGTGGAATGAACTTCAGCCGCGTGAAGTGCATGATGCGTGGCGAGATCTGTCCTGGGGCATGGTGGGCGTGGAAGACGACCCGATATCGATGTCTCTTGTCCCTGAAAACGGCATGATGTCCGCAGCCCTGCAATGTCCCCGGGGATTGCAGAATCGGGTTGTGCTCCGATTTGGTCCAGGGACCCAGGGGGTGATCCGCCGTGGCGTATCCTATGCCGTAGTCGGGGCATTCGTAGCTGTTGGCGGAATACGTCAGGTAGTATGTGCCTTTGTGCCGGATGACAAAAGGCCCCTCGTTTACTGACGGCCATATCTTCTCCCATTCCTGGGACATGCTGATGCATGGTCGGGCTGTGTCAGGCCGAGGCGTTTGCAGATCCTTTTCGAGTTCGCAGACCCAGATTGCGTTGCATGTGTCGATTTTGACCCAGAACAGGTAAGCCTGTCCATTTGGGTCGATGAAGAGCGAATTGTCGATGTTGCGGCCTTCGATCATCGGGCGTTTCTCCTTTTGTCTGAATGGCCCGAGCGGCGATTCGGATGTGGCGACACAGATGTGTTCCTCTGCAGAATAGTACATGTAATAGGTTCCGTCGATGAGATACACCTCCGGGGCCCAGAACCATTTGTTGCCGTAGCTGTCCCGTTTGTCGAGTGCAAGGTGAACCTTGTCGTCTCCCGAGGGCGATTTCCAGTTTTTCAAATCCCTGGAGATGTAGACCGGTATGCCGTTGTCGCTGCCGGTGCCGTATGCATAGTAGACTCCTTTGTCGTAGAGGATGAACGGATCGGCCAGTGGAACCTGCTGTTCCCCATTCTTTGCGGTGGTTTTCGTTGTGGAGAAAACGGCTGCCAGCAGCATGCATGCAGTTGCGATGAAATGTTGCAGTTCTTGTTTCTTTGTCATGTTTGCGCGTTTTTGGTTGTATCGGGTCTGTTCCTGTAGTAGCAAGGCTGTTTTTTAATTTGCTAAAACGTTATAATAAATTTCGATAATTCTTGATGTGTGATGATTTGCGTTTTATATATTTGATATTTAGTGTGTTGCGTCGCTTGCTGGGACGCTGTGTATTGCAAAGATAAAAAATATTGATTGAATTTAGTTGCAAAAATACATGGTTCCTGCTATATTTGTATGGTACGACCGAGGATATACTTTCCAATTCAATACTCTTTTTTACCAACTAAACTTAAACAATCGTTATGAACAGAAACCTGAAACTGCTCTTTTGGCTGGGTATGTTTGCCGTCTCGCTTGAATCGGCTGCTGCCCGGGAATTCAACGGTGTCTATGAGGGGCATAACATGGATCATGTCGCGTTCCCGGTCGGAGGTATCGGAACGGGAATGATCTGCTTCGAGGGGACCGGTGCGATATCCCACGTCTCGCTTCATCATGTCCCGGATCTTTTCCATGAGCCGTGTACGTTTGCTGCTGTCTGTGTCAAGGGTGTCGAAAACGGAGCCAAGGTGCTTGAAGCCAATGTTCCCGAATATAAGAAATACGGCCGTTTGAACGGGGGAATGGGTGTCGGCGGAACTACATGGGGATTGCCCCGTTTCGATGAGGGGCGCTTCTCGGCAAGGTTCCCCTTTGCCCGGCTCGATCTGCATGACGACGATCTCCCGCTTGACGTTTCGATCGTTGCCTGGAATCCTTTTATTCCGAACGATGAGGACAATTCCGGACTTCCTGTCGGAGGGTTTGAATATACTTTCCGCAATACCTCGAAAAAACCGGTTGTGGCCGTATTCTCGTTCAATACCCGTAATTTCATGTACAAAACGGATGCGGCCGTATCTTCGGTAACTCCGTTCGAGCGGGGATTCATCCTCAATCAGGAGGCTCCCGCAAATGAGCGCCATCTTGAAGGGCATCTTGCCATCTGGACTGACGATGCCCGCACGACAGTCGATCATTGCTGGTTTCGAGGCGGTTGGTTCGATCCCCTGACGATGGCCTGGAACAACGTGACGCGGGGTGAACTCATATCTAACGAGCCCGGGCCGGGGGCGCCCGGAGGTTCGCTCTACGTCCCGGTCGAACTGGCTCCTGGCGAATCGAAGACCGTTCGGCTCTATATGGCCTGGTTCGTTCCCCGCTCGAACCACCGGATCGGTCTCGACCCGAAGAATGTGCGCGATTTCGGCTCCTGTTACAACGAGGCGGATTATGCGGGGCAGCCGGACCGTTATGAACCGTGGTACAGCCGAAGGTTCCGGAACGTAAACGAGGTGGCTGCCTATTGGGAAGAGAATTACGATCAGCTCAAGCAGAGAACCGGACGCTTTACGGAGGCTTTTTACGATACGAGCCTGCCCAAGGAGGTTGTAGAGGCTGTGGCCGCGAATCTGACTATCCTCAAGTCGCCCACGGTGATGCGGCAGCATGATGGCCGTTTCTGGGTTTGGGAAGGCAGCGGTGACAGTTGGGGCAGTTGCCACGGCTCCTGCACGCATGTCTGGAATTATGCCCAGGCGGTGCCTCACCTTTTTCCCCGCCTGGAGCGTTCGTTGCGTGAGACCGAGTTTTTCGTGGATCAGAATACCGACGGACATCAGGCATTTCGGACCAATCTGCCGATTCGGCCGGTGCACCATGACTTCCATGCGGCGGCGGACGGGCAGCTCGGTGGAATCATCAAAGTGTACCGGGATTGGCGGATCGGCGGCGACAGCTTGTGGATCAGTAGGCTGTATCCGCAGCTGAAGCAGAGTATGGACTATTGCATCCGGACTTGGGATCCTCGTGAGGTGGGGGCTTTGGAGGAACCTCACCACAATACCTACGATATCGAATTCTGGGGGCCGGACGGCATGTGTACGAGCTTCTATGCCGGCGCACTGAACTGTTTCGTCGCGATAGGCGAGTATCTGGGGCAGGATGTGTCGTACTACCGGGAACTGCTGGACCGGAGCCGCGATTATATGGAAAACAAGTTGTGGAACGGCGAGTATTTTATCCAGAATGTCCGGTGGAAGGACCTGAATGCACAGAATCCCACTACGGCTCTGACGTTCCATAGCACCTATTCGGAAGAGGCGAGGGTCATTCTTGAGAAGGAGGGTCCCAAATATCAGTATGGCACGGGTTGCATCTCGGATGGCATTATCGGTTGCTGGATGTCCCTGGCTGCAGGTATCGACGAGCCGATCGATCCCGACATGGTGCGCAGCCACTTGAATGCCGTCTATCGCTACAACCTCAAGCACGATCTGACGGATCACGCCAATCCGCAGCGCCCGGGGTACGCAATGGGGCGCGAGGGCGGTCTGCTGTTGTGCTCGTGGCCTCATGGCGACAAGCCCCAGCTGCCGTTTGTCTACAGCGACGAGGTATGGACAGGCATTGAATATCAGGTGGCCGCCCATCTGATTTTCGAGGGAGAGGTCGAGAAAGGTCTTGATATTGTGCGTACCTGCCGTTCCCGGTACGACGGTACGGTGCGGAATCCGTTCAACGAATATGAGTGCGGATCGTGGTATGCACGTGCGATGTCGAGCTACAGTCTGATTCAGGCTTTGACCGGTGTTCGTTATGATGCCGTCGAGAAGACGCTTTATATCGATTCCCGGATCGGAGACTTCAAGTCGTTTCTCTCCGTGGACGGAGGATATGCAACCGTTTCATTGAAGCGAGGGAAACCTTGTATCAGGGTTCACGAAGGGCAGATCGATATCGATAAATGCCTGGTTGGGGGCAAATCGGTTGAAATAGAGAGGTTGTGAGACTGTCGGTGGTCTGTGACTGAACGGTCGCGGGAAAGATCCTCAGGGTCTTTCCCGTTTTTTGTTGGATTCCTGTGAAGCCCGAACGGGGTAGGCTCTGAACGGATGGATGGCGCTGGAAGTGCTTGAGGCTATGTCCGGCCGATACGGGCGGGGCTTCTCGAACCTGTGGAGAGGATGTTTGGGCTCGATCGGGATGTTGGGAAGGGTATTGTCAATCGGCAGAATCAGAGGAAAAAGAATGGACGGTTCCCGGAGGCCGATTAGGCACAAAAAGGAGAGCGAGGACCAGTTGTTGACCCTCGCTCTCCGGCGATTCTTTGGGAGTTTTTGGGAATATGAAAGTTAATAGGTTTCCAGATCTTGCCAGGTCGGGAATTCCGGGAACTTTGCATGGGGTTCCGCCTGGTACCAGAATGTGGTGGCCGAGATATCGGAATTCTGCTGCAGGTAACGGCCGTCGTGACGCCAGCCAAGGTCCTGAATGGTGATTTTCAGGCTTTTGTTGAAGCGGATCGGGTCCATGATGTGCCAGCGGTATAGGCCGAATCGCTCTTGCGAACGGTATGTGCCGTCGGGACGGATGACTTGGCAGAGGCCTGCGTAGGGGGTGCAGAATTCGGTGAATCTTCCTTCCCGGTCGAAATTGTAGGACCCGCAGAAGTAGTCTTCGGTCCCTGTGCCGCAGATGGTGGGGAATTTGTCGTCTCCGTCCATGAAGAACTTGATCTCGCCTTCACCCCACCAGCCGTTGTTGTGGAGACCCCAGGCCATGTAGACGCCTACGTATTGGCCTTTTCCCTTGACATTGTCGATTATGGTGAAATCGGAGGTTTCGTTGTAGCGTGTACGTCGGAACTGGGCATGGAAATAACCGGCGTCTTCGGGGACCTCGGTCAGGGTATAGTCTACCTGGTAGTAGAGGTTCATCGGCTGGGACGGGTTGATGTTTTCGATGGTGATTTTGCACTTTTTCCGGAAGGGCATGGTCCAATAGCTGTTGAAGGCGCTTCCCGGATTGACGCAAATGGGCAGCGATACGACCGGAGCATATTCGTTCCATCCCATGCAGAAGAAGTCGGAGATGGGGCACTCGACGGAGGGCTCTTTTTCGTCGTCCCAGTAGATGCGTATGATGCTCCAGCGCCAAACACCCGTCGGGGTCATCCAAATGTGCTGAATGGCACCCGGACCTTCAATCTCTGCGATGGTAAACGTTTCGTTCGGATTGATCGTGATGTAGGGATTGACCTTCCAGGTCTGGCCCAGGTCACGTGCCGCCCATGATGCGTTGTTTTCGTTGCGGGTGGCGGGGAGGGCCGGGACGGCCATGCCTCCTTTTCCCTTTTCTCCGGTGAAATTCTCGGGGCTGATCGATCTCGTCTCGGCATTTGAAAGACGTGACAGGTTGCCCAGATTCATTTCCAGCCCGTTGAACGGGTATTGTTGTTGCGCAAAGCCCGTTGCGGCGATGGTACTGCAGAGCAGTACTGACAGAATTTTCGTTAGTTTCATTTCATTCGGTTCGGTTAATAGTGATCGTCTTTTCAGGATAGTGCAGTATTTCACTGCAAATATGCTAAAACGTTTTAACAAAATCAAATTTTACGCATGGAATTTTTGACCGATGATGCTCTTTTTTTCAGAACGCCCTCGTATTCGATCTGTTGTCTGAAGATAGATCCTTCTTCAATTTGTTCAATGAGCACCTCAACGGCCTTCTGGGCCATAGACTCCAGGGGTTGCTGGATGTAGCTCAATGGCGAGTAGAAAAAGTCGAATGCGTCGCCTCCGTCAAATCCCACCAGCCCCAATTGCTCTGGAACGATGATTTTGTGCCTTCGTATGGCATGAATGCAGTTCGTCGAGATGGTGTTTGTTGCCATGATCAGGGCGTCTGCCTTGTCTTTCAGCATTTTAGATATGGCTGCGTTGCAACTGTCCGTCATGCGCCTGTGATCGACGAACGCCTTGCGGATCTCTTTCTCCAGGCCGGCCTCGCGCATGGCGTCTTCGTATCCCAGGGTTCGGTCGATCGTATGTTTGAGGTTGAATTTATAATTGACCATGCCAATGTGCCGGTATCCGTTTTCAAGCAGGTGTCGTGTGGCGTCATAGCCTGCTTTGCGGTTGTTCAGGCAGACATAGGTCGCATCGACGTCGGGAATGTACCGGTCGAGCAGGACAAGGGGGATACGTCGATCCATCAGGTTGTTCAACAGCGATTTGCATCCGTCGCAGGGTACAATGATGATTCCGTCGATTCCTCTGCTGATCATGTTTTCAGCCAGCATGGCTGTCTGTTCCGCGTTTTCATCGGAGTTGGCAAAGTGTACGGCATAATGGTATTTCCCTGCCGTTCGCTCTACGAACCGGGCGATGTTGGCGAAGAACGGGTTGGATATGTCCGAGACAATGAGCCCTATCGTACGGGACTTCCCTTCCCGCAGGCTTTTGGCTGCAACGTTCGGCGTATAGTTCATTTCTATGGCGACACGGCGTATCTTTTCTGCCATTTCCGGTCTGATCCTGTGCTCTTTCTCCTTGTTGTTCAGCACAAAAGATACCAAGGATGTCGATACGTTGGCCTCTTTGGCGATGTCCTTGAGTGAAGTTCTCTTTTTGTTCATTATATAAGTAGGTATAGGGGTTTGCTAAAACGATTATGCAAAATTATGCATTTTTTTCTGATTGTGTGGTGTCTTTTGCTAAACTTCGATTCTAATGCAATAATACAATAAAAAACAGACATTTACAAATATAATTTGTCCTGAATTTTATACCTGTTGGTGGAAAGTGATGAAAAAAATATTATTTTTTTGTTTTGACAGAAACTTTTTTTGCTATCTTTGTATCAGGACAGTGCAGTATAATACGTGTAAAACGAATTATACAATAAGAATCGAATATTTATTTCCCTCGTTTTTGTGAATTGTAGCTCCGTGAGGAGCATGTTTGCTTGTGGGGATTATCAACCTAAAACTATTTCCATGAGATCTATCTACGCTTTCCGTTCGGGGAAACAGGTGGAAGGTAGGATATTTGCCATATTGATTGCCTGTCTTTTACTGCTGGGTTTCCCTTTTGAGGTCGCAGCGCAGCGGACCGGGTCGAAAACCTTTATTATCTCGGGGCAAGTTACCGACGCACAAACCAAACAGCCCATTCCGGGCGTAGCCATCATGTTGAAAGCCTCCAATGTCGGCGTGACGACCGACAGTGAAGGTCGGTACTATCTTGGAGTCAATGACCCCGATGCAATTCTTGTCGTCTCTTTTCTGGGTTATAAGAACGTAGAGGAACACATCGGCAATCGGACGCAAATCGATTTTGTGCTTGAAATGGATTCGCGATCCGTCGAGGATGTGGTGGTGGTAGGCTACGGCAATCAGAAAAAGGCATCCGTCACGGGCTCACTCTCCCTTGTAGAGCCCGAGGAACTGGCCAAAGTAACCACCATGTCGCTGGCCAATACGCTCGGCGGCTCGATGCCGGGTATCATCACCCGTCAGACCAGCGGCGAACCAGGCTATGATGGAGCCATCCTCAATATTCGAGGCATGGGAACCTGGGGAAATGCCAATCCTTTGGTTTTGGTCGATGGTGTTGAACGCGACTTGAATCTGGTAAATACGGCGGAGATCGAATCGTTCTCCATCCTGAAGGATGCATCGGCTACGGCCGTTTACGGTACGCGGGGAGCCAATGGCGTTATTCTCATCAATACGAAGAAGGGACAGATGGGACGGCCCAAGATTACGCTGCGTATGGAGGCTACCCAGCTGCATGGCCTCCGTTTCCCGGACTATGTGAACGGCTATGAGTTCGCTACGCTGATGAACGAGGCCTGCACGGTAGGCGGAGTGACTCTTCCGTGGGACGACGTTGCCCTTCAGAAGTTCAAGGATGGATCGGATCCGTATCTTTACCCGAATGTGGATTGGACGGATGCCGTCTTGAAGAAGAATACGTTCCAGACGATGAACAATCTGTCTGTTTCCGGCGGAAACGAGACCATCCGCTATTATGTCAATGTCGGGTTCTCGTCGCAAAGCGGTTTGTTCAAGGAGGATCCTTCGTTCGGCTATGATACCAACTCGCGGGCCCAGCGCTATAATTTCCGGTCGAATGTCGATGTCAATCTGGCGAAGAACTTTTCCATTGAACTGGGGCTCGGAGAGATTGTTGAGGATCGTACCTATCCGGGAACTCCTGCCAATGATATTTTCATGGCGCTGAAGAAGTATTCGCCCATTTCGAGTCCGATTCGCAATCCCGATGGGTCGTTTGGAGCCGGAAGCACTTCGTATGAATGGAACAACCCGTATGTATTGGTTACCAACAGCGGTTTCTCGAAACAGTTCCGCTCCACGACACAGGGCTCGCTCGGGGCCAAATGGGATCTCGGGACCTTGATTACGCCGGGATTATCCGTTCAGGGTCGTTTCTCGTACGACCACTATTATTACAATGAAGTGACTCGCAACAAACAGCCCGAGACGAAGAAATATCTCGGCCCGGATCCTGAAACGGGGGAAGACCGCTACAACGTCATCAAGGATGAGACGGCAATGGGTTATAAGATTGCCGGCAATACGTCGAACCGGGCCTATTATTACGAGTTCCAGATCAATTACAACCGGACGTTCGGACGACACACCGTAGGGGTTATGGGCCTGTTCAACCGTCGGGACTACAAAGACCTGACGGCCGGAACGACAACGCTCAATCTGCCTTACCGCCGTCAGGGGTGGGCCGGCCGCTTCACCTATGATTTCGACCATCGTTATCTGGTGGAGTTCAACTTCGGATATACCGGATCGGAGAATTTTGCCCCCGGCAAGCGTTACGGCTTTTTCCCGGCCGTTTCGGCCGGCTGGGTGCTGACCGGAGAGAAGTTCTGGAATATCGATTTCATCAACCATCTGAAGATCCGTGGATCGTATGGCCTTGCCGGAAACGATAACGTCGGGGCCGATCGCTTCTTCTATCTTTCGACGGTCGATAAGAACGCCAACGGCTACCCCTTCGGGTCGGGCCAGGTGAATCAGCCCGGTATGGCCGAGGCCATGATGGGCGCTCCGAATGCCACGTGGGAGGTCTCACACAAGACGGACGTGGGTCTGGACCTTGAGATGTTCAACGGGGCCATCCGTTTGCAGGCAGACTATTTTTACGAATATCGGGACAATATCCTCCTGAAACGGGCTCAGATACCGGACATTATGGGCGCTCCCTGGGGCAATACGCCGTGGGCCAACCTGGGAATTGTCAAGAACCAGGGTTTCGATGGCATGATCGAGGTGTCGCATACGACCAGCTATGGACTCTATTTTGCGCTGCGGGGGAACGTTACCTTTGCCCGCAACAAGATCATTGAAGATGACACGGCAGAGGCGCTTTGGTCGTACCAGAATACCCGGGGGACCCGTGTAGGACAGCCGTTTGGTTACGTGGCCTTGGGCCTGTTCCAGAGCCAGGAGGAGATTGACAGTTCGCCCAAGCAGGAGCTTGGCTCTTATACGGTCGGTGATGTGAAGTATAAGGATATCAACGAAGACGGAGTGATCAATGCCTACGACAAGGTGCCGATCGGTTATGCCCGCACTCCGGAGGTCATGTTCGGTTTCGGCGGCACGATTGCCTATAAGGGCTTTGATCTGACGGTGAACTTTACGGGAGCGGGGAATACGTCCACGTTCTTCGACAGTGAAGGCATGTGGCCGTTCCAGTTGGATTATCCCGGCTACAACGTCGTTCATGAGTATTTTGACAACCGCTTCATTCCGGGCGGGGACAGCGAACGCAATGCTCGAGCCAAATACCCGGTCGTTCACAACGGAACCTCCTCGAACAACTATCAGGCAAGTACGCTTTACCAGCGTGACGCTTCATACATCAAATTGAAGACTGCTGAGATCGGTTATAACTTCCCGAAACGGATCTATGCCAAAATGGGCCTGGGCGGGTTGCGAGTCTTTGTCAATGGAAACAACCTGTTGTGTTTCGACGACCTGAAGGTTATCGATCCGGAGTCGGATTACGGTACCGGAGGCTATCCTACGCAACGTGCCCTCACTTTGGGAATTCAGGCTACTTTCTAATCTAAATTACTTTTGAAGCGATGAAATGTATCTGTAAATATTTATTGGTTTTCGCATTGGGTACATCGTTGGCCTCCTGCTCGGATTTTCTGGATATGACTCCCGATGAGGTGCTGACGCTCGACGATGTGTTCAACAACCGAATCTATACCCGGAATTTTCTGACTCATATTTATTCATGGACTCCTACAGAAGCCAACATGGCAGATAGCGGTGGTGCCTGGCGGAATCCTTATACAGGAGGTTGCGATGAAATGGAGATTGCCTTTGGCGGAGCCTATTCGCACCAGATCAACAACGGAGGCTGGAATCCTTCCAATATCAAGGATACACAGGTCTGGCCGGAATCCTACATGGCAATTCGCAAGGTAAATCAGTTCCTTGAGAACGTGGACCGCTGTCCGACCAGCGACACGGAGAAAAACCATTGGAAGGGAGAAGCCTATTTCCTTCGGGCCTGGTTCCATTTCCTGGCGTTCCGTGCCTATGGGCCTATTCCGCTGCTGGACCATTCGCTCGATCCGAGCGAGGACATGCTTTCGATCCGGCGCTCCCCGGCCGATCAGTGTGCAAAATTCATTGCCGAGGACTGCATGCGGGCTTATGAGCTGCTGAAGGATCGTCCGTATGTGGACAAGGTGACCTCTGACGGCGATTTGGGCCGTGCCACCTCGATGGCTGCGTTGGGCCTGCGTTCTCGCGTGCTGCTTTATATCGCATCGCCCCTTTACAACGGGAATACGGACATGGCCTCCTTCCGGGATGTGGACGGAACCCCTCTCATCTCCCAGACCTATGATCCCGAGAAGTGGAACGAGGCGGCCAAAGCGGCCCGACTTTGTCTCGACGAGGCTGCGGCAAGCGGTTATGTAAGGCTCTATGAGCGGGATTCGGATCCGGTTACGAACTATCAGAACATCTTCAACCAGAACTGGAATGAAGAGATTCTTTGGGCGAAGAATATCGGGACCTATGATCACTGGGAGAACTGCTGCAATCCGATCTCCTTCGGTTGTTTCTCGATCATCAACCCCACTCAGGAGATGGTCGATGCCTATGAGATGGCGGACGGCTCTACCCCGATTACCGGTTACACGGATAACGGGCTGACCCCCATTATCAATCCGGAGTCCGGATATGTCGAGGAGGGATTCACCGATACGGAATACGAAAACCGCTGGCAGAAGGGTGTCAGCAACATGTATGTCAATCGTGAGCCGCGTTTTTATGCTTCGATCAATTTTGCAGGAGCCATCTGGCTTACATCCCGTGCAAGCAACTGGACCGAACCCCATACGCTCGAGTTCTGGTATACGGGCGTGGATGGCAAGAATAACGCCGGATCCGATTATTGCAAGACCGGATATCTGATGAAAAAGCTGATCTATCCGACCGTTATCCCCTTCCAGTCGTACCCGGTTCAGCAGTGGGTTTATATCCGTCTGGGCGAGATCTATCTGAATTATGCAGAGGCACTGAACGAGTATGGCGGGCCTACCTCGGAAGTGTACAATGCGGTGAACGAGATTCGCAACAGAGCCGGCCTGCCCGATCTTCCGACCGGACTGTCGCCGGAGCAGATGCGGGAGCGCATCAAACACGAGCGTCGGATCGAGCTGGCTTTCGAGGTTCATCGTTTCTTCGATGTCCGGCGCTGGAAGGATGCGGAGCATACCGAGAACCAGCCCGTGCACTCCATGAACATCATGGAGGGAACCCATATGCAGGATCCTGCATATTATAAGCGAGTCCAGATCGAGGAGCGGGTTTTCGAGGCTCCGAAACACTACTTCTTCCCCGTTGATCAGGTGGAGATCGATAAACGTCCCCAGTATCTTGTGCAGAGCCCCGGCTGGACGACTCCGACCTCGGGCGATTGAGCGAATACGGTACATTGAATGGTGGTTTTCTTGTCACGGGTCCCGGATTTTCATATCCGGGGCCCGGGACTTGAGCCCCGTCTTGTGTAAGGCTGGTTGGAATCGAAGAAGGAAGAAAAAAGATGAAGCGTTGGTTGTGTGTATGGGCGTTGTTGACCGTTTGTCTGAATGGTTCCGGTGCGGAAAGAACGGTTGAGGTCCGGTCTCCCGACGGGAAAAACCGGTTCGTCCTGTTGTGTTCGTCCGAGGAGATTCGCTACGAAGTGTGGTGCAATGGCTTCCGGGTCGTCTCTCCGTCCCGTCTGGGTTTTGTCTTCGACTGCGGAGCCTGGGGAGATGGACTCGAATTGGGACGTATCGAACGAAAGCGGATCGACGAAACGTACCGGTTGGTTGTCGGCAAGGTGCGGGAGGCAAGGTACTTCTGTAACGCCGCCCGGATTCCGTTGTCGGAGTCGGGACCGTCTGCCCGCAGGATCGATCTGGAGGTGAGGGCGTTCAATGACGGGGTGGCCTTCCGGTTCCTTTTCCCGCAGCAGGAGACGTGGCAGCGCTATGTCATGTATGAGGAGCGGACGCAATTCAACCTTTCCGGCGATCCCGAGGCGTTGGTCATGTACCTGCCCGGATATGTGAATACGCACGAAGGGCCCTATGTCCAGGTCGGCCTGGATCAGGTTGATTTGGCCCGGTTGATCGAGCTGCCTGCCACGTTCCGTTATCCGGGACGCCTGTATGTGTCGATCCTGGAGGCCGGGGTTCGTGATTATGCCGGGATGTATCTCATGCGGGGAGCCGAAGGGTTCGAGGCCCGTCTCTCCCCGAAGTTGGGACAGGAGAGGATCAAGGTGGTTGCCGATTCGCTGCCGCACCGCACTCCCTGGAGGGTCCTGTCTATGGGGGCTTCGATGGAGGTGTTGCTCAGGAGTACGATTCTGACCGATCTCAACGATCCTTGTGCCATTGCCGACACTTCGTGGATCAAACCGTGCCGGACGACCTTTACCTGGTGGAACGGAAATGTCGTTCCCGATACGCTGTTTTCTTCGGGGAATAATTTTGAAACCAACAAGTATTACATCGATTTTGCTGCCCGGCACGGCATAGACCTCCATGGGATCTACGGATATGCCGAGACCCCGTGGTATTACGACGACAACTTCAATTTCGGGAATGCCGGCCCCCATGCGGATCCGACCCGGCCGATCCCCTGTCTGGAGATGCCGCGGATCGTGGCCTATGCGCGGGAAAAGGGGGTCGGGCTGCATCTGTGGGTACATTGGCGGGCCCTTTATCCCAAACTCGAGGAGGCCTTCGCTCTTTACGAGAAATGGGGCGTTCGGGGGTTGATGATCGACTTCATGGATCGGGACGATCAGGAGATGATCCGCATTCAGGAGGAGTTCCTGCAGGCGGCGGCGCGCCATAAACTGTTCGTGCAGTTTCACGGTTCGAGCAAGCCTTCCGGCCTGGTCCGGACCTATCCCAACGAATTCACCCGGGAAGGGACGATGAATTACGAGGTGTCCAAATGGTCCGATGCGGTCACTGCCGACCACGACGTGTCGATCCCCTTTACCCGTATGCTGGCGGGGGCGACCGATTATCATTTGGGCGGTTTCCGCTCGGAGCGCCGGTCTGAATTCCGCCCCCGGTATATCAATCCCCGGGTTCCGGTGACCCGCTGCCACATGCTGGCCATGTATGTGGTGCTGGAGAACCATCTGACCATGCTGTGCGATACCCCTGCGGCTTATGAAAGGGCACCGGGATTCGAGTTCATTCTCGAGGTTCCCGCTACCTGGGATGAGATCCGTGTGCCGCACGCGGTGTTCAACCGCTATGTGACCGTCGCCCGCCGTAAGGAGGGTAACTGGTGGGTCGGATCGCTCAACAACGGGGAGCGCCGTGACCTGACGCTTTCGCTGGATTTTCTGGACGAGGGGGTGGATTATCTTGCCGATATCTATCTCGACGGTTCCGATGCCGACCCCGGGAGCCTGCAAAGAATCCGGCGGATTGTCCGCAGGTCGGACCGGATTGAATTGCCGCTGGCTCCGGACGGAGGTGCGGCGCTGCATTTGAAACCTATGAACAATCATTAAACAATCACATAAAACTACAGATCTTATGAAAACTGCTGATTATCCTAAAATTGGCATCCGTCCGATCATTGATGGACGTCGGGGCGGCATCCGCGAATCGCTTGAAGAGATGACCATGGGCATGGCCCGCCGTGTGGCGCAGTTGTATGCCGACAATCTGCACTATGCCGACGGTACTCCGGTCGAATGCGTCATTGCCGACACGACGATCGGAGGTGTAAGGGAGGCGGCCATGGCTGCCGAGAAATTTGCGGCGATGAATGTCGGAGCCGTTCTTTCGGTGACTCCGTGCTGGTGTTATGGATGTGAAACGATCGATATGGACCCGTTGATGCCCAAGGCCATCTGGGGGTTCAACGGAACGGAGCGCCCCGGAGCCGTCTATTTGGCTTCGGCATTGGCCGGGCACAATCAGAAGGGACTTCCGGCATTCGGTATTTACGGCCGCGACGTGCAGGATCTTACCGATGGGTCGATTCCCGACGATGTGCGTGAGAAACTGCTACGTTTCGGCCGTGCGGCCGTTGCCGTCATGCAGATGAGGGGCAAATCGTATTTGTCGATCGGCTCGGTGTCGATGGGTATTGCCGGATCGACTCCGAATCCCGATTTCTTCCAGGAGTATCTGGGTATGCGTAACGAGTTTGTCGATTGCTCGGAGATCGAGCGCCGTATCGAATTGGGAATCTACGATAAGGACGAGTTCGATCGTGCGATGGACTGGGTGCGCAAGTATTGTATGAGCCGGGAAGGCATGGATTGCAATCCCGAACATTTGCAGTATGCCCGCAGCCAGAAGGATGACATTTGGGCCTACGTGGTCAAGATGACCCTGATTTTCCGGGACCTGATGCAGGGCAATCCGAAACTTGCCGAGATGGGATTCGAAGAGGAGGCCATGGGCCACAATGCCATTGTCGGAGGATTTCAGGGACAGCGGCAGTGGACCGATTTCCGTCCGGACGGCGACTTCTCGGAGGCGATGCTCAACACCTCGTTCGACTGGAACGGGATTCGTGAGGCCATTCCCTTCGCAACGGAGAACGATACGCTGAACGGCGTAACGATGCTCCTGCTGCACCTGCTGACCAACCGTGCGCAGCTGTTTGCCGATGTGCGGACCTACTGGAGCCCGGAGGCCGTGAAGCGGGTTTCCGGCCTTTCGCTTGAGGGTAAGGCCGCCCAGGGAATCATCCACCTGATCAATTCCGGTTCCTGCACGCTCGATGCGACGGGACGGATGTCGGCTGCCGACGGGTCGCCGGTCATGAAACGCCACTGGGAGATAACCGATGCCGATGTCGAGGCCTGTCTGGATGCGGCTACCTGGTATCCTGCAGGGCGCGAGTACATGCGAGGCGGCGGCTTCTCGTCGCAGTTCCTTACCCGGGGCGAGATGCCCGTCACGATGTGTCGGATCAATCTGGTCAAGGGTCTGGGGCCCGTATTGCAGATTGCCGAAGGGTGGGCGGTCGATGTCGATCCCCGGATCTTCGATGTGATCAACAAGCGGACTGACCGTACCTGGCCCACGACCTTCTTTGCTCCCCGTCTGACGGGTAAGGGGGCCTTCACGAGTGTCTATTCCGTGATGAACAACTGGGGCGCCAACCACGGTGCCATCAGCTACGGGCATGTCGGTGCCGACATGATCACGCTCGCCTCCATGTTGCGTATTCCCGTCTGCATGCACAACGTGGATGCGGATTCGGTATTCCGGCCTTCGGCATGGGGTGCCTTCGGCTCCGATCCCGAAGGGGCGGATTATCGTGCCTGCCGGAACTATGGACCGATTTATAAATAACAGAACGAGAATCTTATGTTGTACGGAAAAATGAATCTGGGACTCCTCGTGTCGGCGGCGATCTTTTCGGCGGCCTGCTCCGGGGGGTCAAAAAAGACGGCTATGGGAACTTATGCATATGACCGCGCGTTTTTTGCCGAACGGGGCATCGAAACGCTCGAACTGACCAGCGAAGACGGAGCCTCCCGCGTATTGGTGATCCCGGCCTACCAGGGCCGGGTCATGACCTCCTCGGCTGCCGGGGATACCGGCGACAGTTACGGCTGGATCAATTACAAATTCATCGAGAAGGGAGAACTGAATCCCCAGTTCAATCCGGTCGGGGGCGAGGAACGATTCTGGATCGGTCCTGAGGGTGGTCCGAATTCGTTCTATTTCAAAAAGGGGGATGAGCAGGTTTACGCCAACTGGAAGGTCCCTGCAGCCATCGATACCGATACCTACGACATCCGTTCGCAGAGTGGATCGAGTGTCTGCTTTACCCGGGAATTTGCCCTCAGGTCGGCATCGGACCGGGTCTTCCGGATCGGGGTGGAGCGGACGATCGAGCTGGTGGATCGGGACGGTGCTGAGCAGACCCTCGGGGCGGAGATCCCCGGGGATGTGAAGTTCGTGGCCTACCGGACCAACAACGTGATCACGAACCGGGGAGACGAATCCTGGACGCGCGATTCCGGAATGCCCTCCGTCTGGCTGCTTGGCATGTTCAATCCGACTCCGACAACGACCGTCTTCATCCCCTATAACCGGGATTTTGCCGGGCGGATTGTCAATGACGAATACTTCGGAAAGATTCCGGCCGACCGCCTGATCGTCGAAGAGGGAATGATCTATTTCAAGATCGACGGGTTATGGCGTTCGAAACTTGGCCTTCCGGCCGGGAGCGCACGGGATATCTGCGGAAGCTACGACTCCGAGAAGGGGGTGCTTACGGTTGTGAAGTATGCATTGCCCAACGGGGAGGTCGATTACGTCAATGGCCAGTGGGGACCTCAGGACAACCCGTATGGAGGCGATGTGATCAACGCCTATAACGACGGCCCGACGGATGACGGCACGGTGATGGGCCCGTTCTACGAGATCGAGACCTCCTCGCCCGGAGCCACCCTTGCCCCGGGACAAAGCCTTGCGCACGAGCAGTATACGATGCATTTCCAGGGTGACGAAGCCTCGATCGGGGCCATTGTCCGGGCTATCTTCGGTGTTGATCTGAACCGGATATCGACCATGTTCCGCTAATACCGCATGCTATGAAAAAGGAGTCGATTATTCCGAAGGGAATTGTCTGGCCGTTCACGTTGCTTACGGTTCTCTTCTTTGCCTGGGCCGTTCCCAACAACATGACGGATACGATGTTGGCGGCCTTCAAGCGGATCATGAGCCTCTCGGACTCGAAAACGGCATGGATACAGGTCGTGTGCTATCTGCTCGGCTACGGGTGCTTCGCCATTCCCGGAGCACTGTTCATCAAACGCTATTCTTACAAGGCCGGTGTCATGCTGGGGTTGGGACTTTATGCCCTGGGCTCTTTCCTGTTCTATCCGGCGATGCTGGTTTGCGGATGGAGTATCGGGGTCGGGTTCCTGACCTTCCTGATTGCGATATTTGTCCTGTTTGCCGGACTCTCCATCCTGGAGACCTCGACCAACTCGTACGTCTGCGCCATCGGATCTGAGGCCACGGCGACGCGGCGGCTGAATTTTGCCCAATCGTTCAATCCGTTCGGCGCGATCGCCGGGGTGGTGCTTTCCCAGGTTTTCGTCCTTTCCCAACTCAACTCGATGTCGGCGGCGGAGCGTATGGCTCTGCCTGCCGAGGAGTTGGCGCGCATTCAGGGCGAGGAGCTCAATGCCGTGACGATGACCTATGTGGTTCTGGGTTTGGTGATGGTCTGTATTCTGGCCGCCATCTATCTGACCCGGATGCCGGATCTGAAGGAGGAGAACAAGACGATCGATTTCAAGGGGTCCGTGCGCCGATTGCTGCACAATCGGAACTATGTCTGGGGCGTTGTCGCGCAGTTCTTCTACATGGGAGCCCAGATTGCGACCTGGTCGTTCGTGATCCGTTATGCCATGCATGCGCTGCATTTCGACCGGATTGTTGCCGCTTTGGGTGATGGGGCGACCTCGGCCCAGATCACCGATGCCCTGCGGCATGTCGAACCCGTTGCCGGAGGGTTTTACTCCCTGGCCGAGAGCGTGGGGCTGGATGCCCTGCTTCCCCGGACCGCCGAACAGGCCGGAGCGACCTACTATATCCTGTCTCTGATTCTGTTTGTCTGTGCCCGTTTCGTATGCACGTTCCTGATGAAGTACATCCGGCCCCGAAACCTGCTTGCCGGGGTGGGTGTCATCGCCATAGCCTGTTGCCTGGGAGCGGTCTACGGGACCGGAGCCTGGGGCGTTTATGCCTTGATGGGCATATCCGGATGCATGTCGCTCATGTTTCCCACGATCTATGGAATCGGTATCCGGGGTCTGGGCGAAGACACCAAGCTCGGGGGCTCGGGCATGGTCATGGCCATTGCCGGCGCAGCCGTTTTGACGCAAATTCAGGGAATCGTGTCGGACCAGGCCGGAAGCATCGCTTTGGCCTATTGGGTTCCGGCCGTGGCATTCTCCGTTGTTGTTTTCTACGCACTCGTAATCTGTCGGAAATATGATCCCGAAAAGAACTGAAAACTATGTGGTCGGCGTCGATTTCGGCACCGACTCCTGTCGGGCGCTGCTCGTCGATGCCGCTTCGGGGGATGTGGCGGCCGTTTCCGTAGCCTCCTATCCCCGATGGAAGCAGGGACTGTATTGCGATCCCCTTTCCGACCGCTACAGGCAGCATCCTCTGGACTATGTCGAATCCTTCGAGTCTGCCATGCGGGATCTTTTGGACCGGGTGGGTGCGGATGAGTTCAGAAAGGTCCGGGCCATTTCGTTCGATACGACCGGGAGCACTCCGGTGCTTACCGACCGGACGGGAGTGCCGTTGGCGCTGTGCCCCGGATTTGCAGACGATCCGGATGCGATGTTCATTCTCTGGAAAGACCATACGGCCAAGGCCGAAGCGGAGCAGATCAACGCGCTGGCCCATCGGTGGAACGTCGATTTCACGGCCTATTCCGGAGGAACCTATTCGGCGGAGTGGGCCTGGGCGAAGGTCCTGCATGTGCTGCGGAGCAATCCCCGGGTGAGGAGTGCCGCCTATGCCTGGATCGAACATTCGGACTGGATGGGTGCGTTGCTTACTGGCCAGACGTGTCCCGAGAAGGTGTTGCGGAACCGTTGCGCGGCCGGACACAAGGCCATGTGGCATGAGTCTTGGAACGGGCTGCCCTCCGAATCCTTCCTGGCTGCACTTGACCCGTTGCTGAAGGGGTGGCGCGACCGTTTCCGGGGTGAAACCTTTACGGCCGACCGCCCGGTCGGCGTGATTTCGCCCGAATACGCCGGGCGACTGGGGCTGGCGGAAGGTACGGTGGTGGGTGTAGGCATGATCGATGCTCATGCCGGGGCTGTCGGAGCCTGTATCCATCCCCATGTCCTGACCCGGATCATGGGTACCTCCACCTGCGATATCCTGGTATGTCCTCCCGACGAGTTGTCCCCTGCCCCGGTCCGTGGCATATGTGGGCAGGTGAACGGGTCCGTGGTGCCGGGACTGGTGGGGTTCGAAGCCGGACAATCGGCGTTCGGCGACCTGTATGCCTGGTTCAAGGACCTTTTGCTGTGGCCGGTCTGTGAGCTTTGTCCGGACGAGCTTGGAGTGATTGGCGACCGGGTGATCGAATGTCTGAGCAGGGCGGCCGAGGCTATTCCGGTTGAGGACGCGTCTGTATTGGCTCTTGACTGGATGAACGGCCGGCGTACGCCGGATGCCGATCAGCACCTTCGGGGTGCGATCTGCAATCTGACGATGGGCAGTTCGGCTCCGATGATTTTTCGATCCCTAGTCGAGGCAACGGCGTTCGGTTCCAAGGCGATCGTCGATCGGTTCGTGGAAGAGGGTATCCGGGTCGATGCGATCATTGCAATCGGCGGAATCTCTCAGAAGTCGCCTTTTGTCATGCAGGTCCTGTCCGATGTGCTGAACATGCCGATTGACGTGTCGCGTACCGATCAGGCCTGTGCGCTGGGTGCCGCGATGTTCGCTGCCGTGGCGGCCGGACTGTATCCGGACATCCATGCGGCGCAATGCGCCATGGGCTCCGGAGTCGGCAAGCGGTACGAACCGAATCCCCGCAACCATCGCCTGTATATGGAACGTTGTGAAAAATACCTGAAGTTGGGCAAATGGATCGAATCGGCAAAACTGTGAATGCCCCGAGACGTTTGGTGGCATGGGTCTGTCTGTTTTTGATGCTTGGCCCGATGGGGGCCGCATGTGGACAAAAGTCTCCGGAGGTTGAGCGCAAAGGGTATACCGTCCGTTTCGACTGTCGCGGAGGGGAGCCCGAAATTCCGCCGCGGGTCGTGTACGGGCCGTTCGGGGCTCCGGATGTCTGCCCGACCAAAGAGGGATGCCTTTTTGTCTGTTGGGAGACGGAGGATGGCGAACCCTATCGTTTCGGTTATGCGATCGATGCGGATATCACGCTTTATGCGCGTTGGGCCGAAGCCGTTTCCGTAACGCTCAAGGACAACCGTGATCCCGGGGAGAGCCGAGAAATGCAGGTGGTAAGAGGGGAACGCATGCCGGAACCCGAATGGATTCCCGCCTCTCCGGCCGGATGCACATTCGGCGGATGGCATGTCGATCCGGCCTGCACGGCTCCTTTCGATTTCGATCAGGCCGTAACCGGACCGCTCACTTTGTATGCGTCCTATTCCCGGGATATCTGTCTGATCGACCAGGGGATGGTAGCCCGGGTTACGGGTCGGAGTCTCGAGGAGGAGCGGCACCTGCCGAATCCCAATCAGACGGACGTGCGCTGGGGGCTCGGCGGTACGGATCTGGGTATCATCTGGGAGATCGCTCCCGGGAGATACGGCCTCTTCTTCGGAGATTCGTATGGCCCCGATTTCGTCCCGGTTGCCGGAGGCGGTCCGGGCCCGGCCGGAGACTGGAGATCGAATGTCCTTGCCTATTCCGAAGATTCGTACCTGTCCGACGGGCTGACGTTCAGCGGAATGGCTGCCGATCCGAACAATGCCGGAAGAGCCCGGGAGATCATCCCCCGGGAGAACTACAGGCTCTTCACCTCGATCCCCACTGCGGCCATTGCGTTGGATGGGGTGCAATACGTCCATTACATGTATTGGCAGGTCGGGACCGATTTCGATCCGCTGAACTACTCTTCCATTTATCGATCCTTGGACGACGGTGCAACGTGGGAGAGTTGCCGCGACCGTATTGAATTCGACGAGGACTCGAATTTCGGGATGGTCGGTTATGCAACCCGGGAGGGAGATCCCTACTGTTACATGGTGGGAACGCATATCGGCCGGTCCCGGAGTGTCTACCTAGCCCGGTTCCGGTACGGCGACATCCTGGATCGCTCGGCCTATGAATATTGGAACGGCACGACCCGGCGTTGGGTACAGGGAGATGAACATGAGGCCACGGTCGTTTTGAACGGTACGGTAGGGGAACTTTCGGTCATGTGGCTCGAGAAGTACCAACGATGGATTGTTCTCTATTTCGACCAGGAGAAGTACGCCATTTGTTATCGTTCGGCGGCTCGCATCAACGGGGAGTGGTCGGAGGAGCGGATTCTGGTCTCCGGCGCCGACTATCCTCAGTTGTACGGCTCCTACATCCATCCGGCCTCGGCAGACTCCGACGAGCTGTACTATACGATGTCGGAATGGGTCCCGTACAATGTTTATCTGATGAGGACCTCGATCCGATGTTTAGAGGATTGATTTTCGAAGGGGATCGGACAGACGTCCGGTCCCCTTTGTTTTCGAAGAGAGGCCTGCCGCACGAATTTTCCGAAACTTTTTAATATCTTTGCCGCATCAAGTTGGATGCGATGTTGGGATACTGCCGGAAAACATGCGCTGCGCTGCTGCTGATACTCTTTGCCGGGTATTGGGGCTCCGTCACGCTCTTCCCGCATGCCCACCATGTCGATGGCTTCGTCATCGTCCACTCGCACCCCTTCTCCGGTGCCGCCAACGGCTCCGCACCCCTGAACCATACGCCCCAGCAGTTCCAGCTCATCGCCCATCTTTCGCTGCTGGTGATGGTCGCTGCCGTGGCCCTCTCGTTCGCGGCGCGGCTGCTTGGCGTGCGCTACGTGTTCCGTATGATGCGTCCGGTCGGATGTCTCCGGCCGGCCATCCGCACCTGCTCGCTGCGGGCGCCTCCCGTGTGCTGAATCGACCCTGCATCCGCAAGGACTGCACATCCCTCCGCCGACCCGGTCCGCGGAAGGGCGACGTTTCAGTCATTCAGTAACACGAACCCAATCCGATGAAAAAACTTTTTCGCGGAGTGCTTTGTGCGCTCCTCCTTGCCGCAATGTTTCCCGTTGCGGCACACGACGGCCATGCCGTTGAATCGTCCGACGAGACCACCTCGGGAAAACATTCCGACGCCAACATCACGGGCCATGTCGTCGATGCCCGCACCGGCGAGCACGTCGCCTATGCCACACTGGCCCTGAAGGGTACCACGATCGGCGCCGCCACCGACGCCACGGGACATTTCTTCCTGAAGAACCTCCCCACGGGCCGCTTCACCCTCGTCGCTTCGGCCGTCGGCTACGCCCCGGCCGAGCGGGAGGTCGAGCTCCGTGCCGACCGCACGATCGAGGTCAATTTCGAACTCCACGAGGCGGCTCTTGCCGTCGATGAGGTGGTTGTATCGGCCAGCCGTACCGAGACCAACAAGCGCTTCTCGCCGACAATTGTCTCGGTCGCCTCGCAGAAGCTCTTCGAGAATACGGCCTCGTGCAACCTCGCCGAGTCGATGAACTTCTAGTCCGGACTGCGTGTCGAGAACAACTGCGGCAACTGCGGAACGACCCAGCTGCGCATCAACGGCCTCGACGGACAGTACTCGCAGGTGCTGCTCGACAGCCGGCCGATCTTCAGTTCGCTGGCCGGCATGTACGGGCTCGAGCTCTTCCCCGCGTCGATGATCGAGCGCGTGGAGGTGATCCGCGGCGGCGGTTCGGCCCTCTTCGGGTCGAGCGCCATCGGCGGCGTGGTGAACATCATCACCCGCGAGCCGCTGCGCAACTCCGTGGCGCTGGGCAACACCACGAACATCCTCGAGGGGGGCTCGGCCGACTTCAACACCTCGCTCAACGGTTCGTTCGTCTCGGACGACTACCGCACGGGTATCTATCTTTTCGGCATGGTGCGCTCGCGCGACTCCTACGACCGCAACGACGACGGTTTCTCGGACATCCCGAAGCTCAACTCCGAGACCGCCGGGTTCCGGGCCTACTACAAGACCTCGGCCTACACGCGGCTGACAGCCGAGTACCACCACATCCACGAGTTCCGGCGCGGCGGAAATGCCTTCAACCAGCCGCCCCACATGGCCGACATCGCCGAGCAGCTGGACCACAAGATCGACGGCGGCGGCCTGAAGTTCGACTGGTTCGCACCCGACGACCGCCACCGCCTGGGCATCTACCTGTCGGCGCAGCACATCGACCGCGACAGCTACTTCGGGACCGAGCAGAACCCGACGGCCTACGGCGGGACCAACGACATGACGGTTGTGGCCGGGGCGCAGTATACCTATGCCTTCGAGCGGCTGCTCTTCCTCCCGTCGGACCTCACGGCCGGCATCGAGTACAACTACAACACGCTGCACGACGAATACCTCGGGTTCGGCCGCGACCTGCGCCAGACGACCCACACCACGGGATTCTTCTTCCAGAACGAGTGGAAGAGCGAGAAGGTCAATTTCCTGATCGGCGGACGCCTGGACAAGCACAACCTGATGCGTCGCGTGGTCTTCTCGCCGCGCGCCAACGTGCGCTACAGTCCGATCCCGCAGGTCGGGCTCCGGCTAAGCTACTCGAGCGGCTTCCGGGCCCCGCAGGCCTATAACGAGGATCTGCACATCGACGCGCTCGACAACAAGATGGTCCTCATCCGGCTCTCGCCCGACCTGCGGCCCGAGTACTCCCACAGCCTGAGCGCCTCGGTCGATCTCTACCGCACCTTCGGCCGCGTGCAGACCAACCTGCTCATCGAGGGATTCTACACGATGCTCGACGACGTCTTCACGCTCGAGAAGGTCGGCGAGGACAGCCAGGGCAACGTCATCAAGGAGCGGCGCAACGCCTCGGGGGCCACCGTTGCCGGCATCGGTGCGGAGTTCAAGGCCGGCATTCCCGGACGTTTCGAACTGCAGGCCGGCTACACCTTCCAGCGCAGCCGCTACGACGAGCCCTTCCGCTGGTCGGACGACGTGGCGCCGCAGCGCCGCATGTTTCGCTCGCCCGACCACTACGGCTACCTGACGGCCGACTGGTACCCGCTGCGCGACCTGACCGCCACGCTGTTCGGTACCTTCACGGGCCGCATGCTCGTACAGCACAATGCCGGGGCCATCGAGCGAGATGCCGAGACGCTGACTCCCGCCTTTTGGGACATGGGCTTCCGTCTGGCCTATTCGTTCCGACTTACGGCCCAGCTGCGCCTCGAACTGAATGCCGGCGTGAAGAATCTTTTCGACAGCTTCCAGCGCGACCTCGATTACGGTCAGGCGAAGGACTCGGCCTACATCTACGGACCTTCGCTGCCGAGGACCTATTTCGTGGGTGTAAAATTCGCGCTTTGAGTATCCCTCCGGAGAGCCGGTGGACCGCTCCCTTTCGGAGCCGGTCTACCGGCTCATGCGGTATTCTGAAGGGGTCTGCCCCGTGTGGGTCTTGAAATATTTGCCGAAGAACGACTGGTTGGGGAAGTTCAGCGAATAGGAGATCTCCTGTATGCTCATCGTCGAGTATTTGAGCAGGTTTTTCGCCTCGAGGATCACGTAGTCGTCGATCCACTCGGAGGCCGTGCGCCCGGTCGTCTGCCGGATGAGCGTCGAGAGATACTTCGGAGTCAGGTTGAGTTGCGAAGCGTAGAACCCTACCGAACGTTCTTGCGTGTAGTGCTGTGTCAGCACGTTCATGAAGCGTTGGAAATACTCCTCCTGCCGGTTGCGCGGGGAGTGGACGTCCTGCTCCGTGTGGGGACATTCCGAGTAGCGGTCGATAATCCGGCTTACCTTGTAGATGAGCATGCGGATCGCCGAGCGCAGGATCTCGATCGAATAGGCATCGTCCCGGTAGAGGTCGCGTTCGTGGGAAATTTCGTCGAACGAGCGCATGATCTCCTGCCACTGTTCGTCATCGAGTTGGAGCAGCGGCTGGCGTTCCAGCCGCAGGAACAGACGAGACAGGAGCTTCAGATCGACGTTGATCCGTCGGATGAACTCCTCCTCGCAGATGACCGCATAGAGTTCGACACCCTCGATCGGATCGACCTGAAGGATCGATCCCGGAAAGTGGATGTAGAGCGTGTGTTCGCTCAGTTGCCGGTGCGTGAGGTTCGAGGTGAGTGTGATCGAACCTTTTGAACAGAATACGAGGGCGAGGGCATTGATGCGGATCGGGTAGCGGAACAGATCGCTGCGGATGTCGCAGTGTGAGTCCACGCGCGATGCGATCAGGCAACCGTCGTAGTACAGGTCTCCGGGGCGCAGCTCGTGGTATTCGAGCAATCTGGATAATGAAAAGCTTTGAATCTCCTTTTCGTTCATTTTTTTTGCTTGTTTGCTCCAAATATAGCCAATGTTGCGCACTCTGTTTCTTCCATAGGTTCAAATTCGAACCTTTTGACGAATCACTCCGACGTCGAGGGCTGTTCCGGTCGGACGCAAAGCGGCAATTTTGCATCCGAAAACACGATGAAGATGAAAAGAGTGACCTTTCTGGCAGTGCTGCTTTTTGCGACAGCCTGCTCCTCGCGGCAGCCGCTGCGGACGGTCGAACCCCTGCGCGTGGGAACGATCGTGGCGGAACCTTCCGATGATGCGGTGTCCGCCGTCTATGTCGGGACCGTGGCGGCCCGACGCTCCGTAGCTTTGAGTTTCCCGCTCGGCGGGACCCTTGCCGCCGTTCATACGGACGAGGGACGCCGGGTTCGCAAGGGCGATCTGCTGGCCGAACTCGATCCCGCGTCGGCCCGCCAGACCTATGAGGCGGCCCGGGCTGTACTCGAGCAGGCGCAGGATGCCTATGCCCGCATGGAGCAGCTCCATGACGCGCAGAGCCTTCCCGAGATCAAGTGGATCGAGATCCGCACCCGCCTGCGGCAGGCCGAGTCGGCTTGCGAACTGGCACGTAAGAATCTTGATGATTGCCGGCTGTTGGCTCCGTTCGACGGGGTCGTCGGCAAGCGGCCCGGGGAGGTCGGTGAGACCGTGCTGCCCGGTGCGGCCGTGCTGACGCTGCTCGATGCCGCGAACCCGGAGGTGCGCTTTGCCGTTCCCGAGCAGGAGATCGCCCGCATCGGCTCCGGTAGCCGGATCCGTTTCAGCGTGGCGGCACTCGGCGACCGGACCTTCGAGGCCGGGGCCCCCGAGAAGGGGATCGAGGCCGATCCCGTGGCGCATACCTACGACGTGCGTGCTGCGGTCTGCAATCCCGACGGGGAGCTGCTCCCCGGCATGGTCTGCCGGGTCACGGTGACCGCTGCGGAGGCGGCGTCGGAGATCGTGCTCCCGGTGAGTGCCGTGCGGCAGAGCGGCGACGGACAACGGTTCGTCTGGAAGGTTGTCGGCGATTCGGTGGTCCGTACGCCAGTGACGGTCGGTCGCTTCGTTGCGAGCGGCGTGACGGTCGCGAGCGGGGTTGCGGACGGCGACCGGATCGTGACCGAAGGTGTGCAGAAGATCGGTGCGGGCAGTAAAGTCGTCTGGCAATGAGAAGTTCGAACAACATCATCGCATGGGCGATGCGGAACTTCCGTATCACCTTCCTGATCGTCGGGTGCCTGTTCCTGTTCGGAGTCTTCGGACTGATCCATATTCCCAAGCAGGAGTTTCCCGAGTTCACGATCCGTCAGGGTGTCGTCGTGGGGGTCTATCCCGGGGCGACGAGTGAGGAGGTCGAGGAGCAGCTGGCCCGTCCCCTCGAGCAGTTCCTGATGACCTACGAGGAGGTCAAGCGGGCCAAGACCACTTCGACCTCGATGAACGGCATGTGCTACGTCCTGGTCGAACTGGAGGACCACGTCAGCAACAAGGACGAGGTATGGTCGAAGATCAAACACGGCCTGGCCTCGTTCAAGGCGCAGCTCCCGTCGGGGGTCGTGGCCCTGGTGGCCAATGACGACTTCGGCGACACCTCGGCCCTGCTCATCACGCTCGAATCCGACGAGCGCAGCTACCGCGAGCTCAAGGAGTACCTGGACGACCTGAGCGACCGGCTCCGGCGCATCGAGTCCGTGTCGAACATCCGCCCCTACGGCGTGCAGTCCGAGCAGATCTCGATCCATGTCGATCCCGAGCGCCTCGCGGCCTACGGAATCGGCGAGCATACGCTGGTTGCGGCCCTGGCTGCACAGGGGCTGACGCCCACGGGCGGCACGATAGACAACACCTCCACGGTGACTCCCATCCACGTCGCACCAACGTTCGCCAGCGAGCGAGAGATCGCCGACCAGATCATCTGGAGCGATCCGGCGGGGAACGTGCTGCGTGTCGGCGACGTGGCCCGCGTGGTGCGCGAATACGACGATTCGCAGAGTTACATCCGCAACAACGGCCACCGTTGTGTCATGCTCTCGATGGAGATGCGCCCGGGATTCAACATCGTCGAATACGGCCGCGAGGTCGATGAGGTGCTGGCCCGTTTCTCCGACGAGGTACTCCCCGACGACGTGCAGGTGCAGCGCATTGCCGACCAGGCGAAGGTCGTCGGCGACTCCGTGACGTCGTTTCTGCGCGATCTCTTCGTGGCCATGGCGATCATCATCGCCGTCATGATGGTCCTCTTTCCGTGGCGCTCGGCCGTGGTTGCCGCGATCACCATCCCGATCTCGACGTTCATCTCCATCGGGCTGATGTATGCCTGCGGCATTCCGCTCAATACGGTGACGCTTGCGGCGCTGATCGTCGTTCTCGGCATGATCGTCGATAACTCGATCGTGGTGATCGACGGTTACCTCGATTACCTCGGGCGCGGCCATTCGCGGTGGTATGCCGCCATCGAGAGCGCCCGCGAGTTCTTTCCCTCGCTGCTGCTGGCCACGGTCTGCATCTGCATGATCTTCTTCCCGCTGCTCTTCACGCTGACAGGCATGATCGGCGACTTCATCACCTTCTTCCCGTGGACGATCACCATCAACCTCATGGTGTCGCTGCTGCTGGCCGTGCTGGTCATCCCGTTCCTCGAGGTGCTGATCATCCGCAAGGCTCCCGAACACCGTGCCGACCGGCGGTCGCTCACCGACCGGGTGCAGAACGCTTACAACCGGGTGCTGGCCTGGACCTTCCGGCACGGGTGGCTCACCATTTCGCTCGGTCTCCTGTCGGTGGTCGTGTCGCTGCTGCTTGTCCCCGGACTCGACCTGCGGATGATGCCCTTTGCCGACCGCGACCAGTTTGCCGTGGAGATCTACCTGCGTCCCGACGCTCCGCTCGGCCGTACCGGGGCCGTGGCCGATTCGGTCTATTCGCTCCTGCATGCCGACAGCCGGGTGCGCTCCGTCACCTCGTTCGTGGGGTGCTCCTCGCCCCGGTTCCAGATGAGCTACGCTCCCCAGATGGGAGGTCCGAACTACGCGCAGTTCATCGTCAATACGACCTCGATCGAGGATACGGAGGCGATTCTCGACGACTATGCCGATTCGTGGGCCGACCGCTTCCCCGATGCCTACGTGAAGTTCAAGCAGCTCGACTACCAGAATGTCCCGTCGCTCGAGTTCCGTTTCTACGGCGAGGAGATCGACTCGATGCGTGCGGCCGCCGACCAACTGATGGCGCGCATGCGGCAGATGCCCGAACTGCAGTGGGTGCACTCCGATTATGAGGATCCGCGCGTCATCGTCGAGGTGGAGCTTGATCCGGTTGCCGCCTCGCAGCTGGGAATCACGCGGACGACGACGGCCGCCTGCCTGGCGCTCGCTGCCGGCGATGTTCAGGTGGGCAGCCTCTGGGAGGGCGACTATCGCCTGCCCGTGGTGCTCCGCTACGACGAACGCAACGGCCAGCGGCAGCTTGATGACGTGCAGGACACGCAGATCGCCTCGCCCGTGCCTTCGGTGAGTGTTCCCCTGCGCCAGATCGCTCGCGTCACGCCGGCCTGGAGCGAGAGCCGGATCGTCCACCGCAACGGCGTGCGCTGCCTGTCGGTGTCGGCCGACCTCAAGCGCGGGACCAATGCCCTGCAGATGCTTTCGCGCATCGACGACATCCTCCGCAACGAGGTGGTGCTCCCCGAAGGGGTGACGTCCGAGATCGGCGGCGAGTACGAATTCGACATGGAGACCCTGCCTCCGATCTTCAGCGGGCTCGGTATCTCGCTGGTCATCATCTTCTTCTTCGTGCTCATCAACTTCCGCAAGTTCGGCATATCGATCGTCGTGATGCTCTCGATGAGCCTGTGCCTGTTCGGTGCGATGGTGGGACTGTGGCTTTCGGACTTCACGATCGGCCTGACCTCCGTGCTGGGCTTCATCACCCTGCTGGGTATGATCGTCCGCAACGTGATCCTGATGTACCAGCACGCCGAGGAGAAGCGCAAGTACTGCCTCTGGTCGGCGCGCCTGGCCGCCTACGACGCAGGCAAGCGGCGCATGGTCCCGATCTTCCTGACGACGGCCACGACGGCCGTGGGCGTCGTGCCGATGATCCTCGGCGGAAGCACCTTCTGGGCTCCGGTCGGCGTCACGATTTTTGCCGGCGGTATCGGGTCGCTTGTGCTCGTGGTCACGATCCTGCCGGTTCTCTACTCCAAAATCTACAAGTGATGAAGACGCAAAAACAGATTGCATGCCTGTGGCTCTGCGGCGCTCTGCTGGGTATCCTTCCCGCGACCGCCCAGACCCTCAGCCTCGATGAATGCCGTGCCGCGGCCATTGAGCATAACCGCACGCTCGCCTCGTCGCGGCTCGAACTCGAACAGGCCCTCCAGACCCGCCGGGAGGCCTTCACCTCCTATTTCCCGCAGATCGCAGCCTCCGGGGGCGTGTTCCAGGCCCAGCACGGACTCGTGCAGGCCGATTTCGCCCTCTCGCTGCCCCAGATGGGGGCGATCAGCATGCCGCTGTCGCTTGTCAAGCGCGGCGTCATGGGCAGCGTGACGGCCGTGCAGCCCCTGTTTGCGGGATTGAAGATCGTCAATGGCAACAAGCTGGCCCGGCTGGGCGAGGAGGTCGGGCGCCTTCAGTTGCGCAAGACCGAGGCCGAGGTCCGCGAGCAGACCGACGCCTACTTCTGGCAGATCGTCTCGATCCGTGAGAATCTGGCGACGCTTGATGCCGTCGATCGGCAGCTCGGGGAGATCCGCCGCCAGGTGGAACTCTCGGTGCGGGCCGGTATCGTGACCTCGAACGACCTGCTGCGTGTCGAATTGCGGCAACAGGAGGTGGCCTCAAAGCGGCTGACGGCCGAAAACGGGCTCAAGGTGGTGCGGATGCTTCTGGCTCAGCATGTCGGGGCCGACTGGAAGACGTTCGACATCGAGGCCGCCGAATACGGTGAGCCGGGTGATCCGGCGCCGTATTACGTCCCGGTGGAGGAGGCGCTCGACAACCGGGCCGAGTACCTGCTTGCCGAGAAGAACGTCGAGGCGCAGCGCTACCGGACCCGCATGGAGCGCGGCAAGCGGCTCCCGACCGTCGGGATCGGTGCCGGGTATCTCTACTACAATCTGATGGACAAGGATGTGGACGACGGGATGGTCTTCGCCCAGGTGTCGGTTCCCATCTCCGACTGGTGGGGCGGCGCCCATGCCCTGAAGCGGGCGCGCCTCGAGGAGCAGCGGGCCGAGAACGACCGCCTGCAGGCCCGCGAGATGCTGGCCGTGGAGATCGAACGTGCCTGGTGCGAGGTGCAGGAGGCCTATGCTCAGATTGCGCTGGCCCGACGCTCGGTGGCCTCATCCACCGAGAACCTGCGGCAGAACCGGGATTTCTATGCGGCGGGGACCTCCTCGCTGACCGAGTTGCTCGATGCCGAGACGCTCTATGCGCGCAGCCGCGACGAGATGACGTCGGCCTGCGCCGCCTACCGCACCTCGCTGGCCCGCTACATGCGGGTCACGGGGCGCTGACCCGTCGCTACTGGAGCAGCGAATGGGCGGTCAGGAAATCGAAGAAGGCCTGGCGGTATCCCTCCGAAATCGGGATGTACTCCTTGCCGAAGATGATGCGGTTGCGTTCGATCGTGCGGATCTTCGACGGCTGGACGATGTACGAGCGGTGGACGCGGATGAAGCGGTCGGCGGGGAGTTGCTCCTCGAGTGTCTTGAGGCTGGTGAGCGAAAGGACGGGGTGCGGCTCCTCGTCGGTGTGGATCTTCACGTAATCCTTGAGCCCCTCGATGTAGAGGATCCGGTCGAAGTCGATCTGCCGCAGGCGGTACTCGGTCCGGACGAAGATGCTCCTCGGCGCGGCTGCGGGTGCCGGCTGCAGTGCCGTTGCGGCCGCCTGGGCCCGATCCTGCATCTCGAACCATGCGAGAGCCTTTTGGGAGGCGGCCAGGAAATCGGCGTAGCTGATCGGCTTGAGCAGGTAGTCCAGGGCATTGACCCGGAACCCCTCGACGGCATAGCGGTCGAAGGCCGTCGTGAAGATCACGCGGGTAGCCGGCGGCAGCATCCGCGTGAGGTCCATGCCGTTCAGTTCGGGCATCTGGATGTCGCAGTAGAGCAGCTCCACCGGATGTTCGTGCAGCGCTTCGAAGGCTGCCGTCCCGCTTCCGAACGAGCCTTCGAGCTGCAGAAACGGCGTCCGCCGGACGTAGGACTCCATCAGTTCCACGGCCAGCGGTTCGTCGTCGATGACGGCACAGCGCAACTTTCTGTTCATTTTTCCTTAAGTTTGATGCACAGCAGGGCCTGATAGTCGGCCTCGCCCGAGAGTCCGTATTCGAAGGTATGGCGTTCCGGATAGATCATCCGGAGCCGTTTGGCCAGGTTCTGAAGTCCGATTCCCGAGCCGCTGCGGTCCGATTCGGCCTTCGGGAAGTAGCTGTTCTTGATCTTGCAGATCAGCTGGTCGCCGATCTCGTGGATGTCGATGGTGATGTACGACGGCTTTTCGTTGCTCACGCCGTGTTTAAAGGCGTTTTCCACGAGCGAGATGAACAGCAGCGGCGCCACGGGTGTCTGCGACGGCTCGTCGGGCAGCGAGACAAAGAGCCGGACGTGGCGCGGCAGGCGGATGCGCATCAGTTCGATGTAGTCGCGCAGGAAGTCGATCTCGGCGCTCAGGGGCACGGCCGGGTGGCTGCTGTCGTAGAGCACGTAACGAAGCATCCGGCTCAGGTCGTGGACCGCCTGCTGGGCTCGCGAGGTGTCGATCTGTATGAGTGAGTAGATGTTGTTGAGCGTATTGAACAGAAAATGCGGGTTCAACTGGCTCTTGAGATTCTGCAGTTCGGCCTCGGTATGGCTGTGTTCAAGTCGCTGCCTGGCCGTTTCGGCTTTGTACCAGCTTCCCGTCATCCGGATGGCCACGCTTACGGCTACGACAAGCAGGTAGAGGATGGCGTTTCCGGCGAAGAAGCGTACGGCATGCTGCCACGGGAGTTCCGGCCTGTGCATACCGATCAGGTCGGGCGGGGGCAGGATGTAACGGAAGAACAGGTGCAGCAGGGCGATCACGGCGGCGACCAGCAAGAGGTTGCAGCCCAGGAACCGGCCCGGATGGCGCGTGAAGAGATGCCGTTCGATGAGCCGGAAATAGTTCGTGTAGAAGACCACCATGAACGAGAGGGTCACCAGCAGGAAGCGCACGTACTCCGGGCCCTGCATCAGCGGGCGGTTGGGTGCCGTGACGAAGAGCGGGATGCCCAGGATCACGGCCCATGCCGTGATGTGGACCAGATACCCCGTATATTTCGATTGCAGGATGTTCATCTTACCGCAAAGTTACGGAATTGTTGCGACTATTCATAACGGATCGCCTCGATCGGATCGAGCATGGCGGCCTTCTGTGCGGGATACCATCCGAAGAAGACACCCGTGAGGGTGCAGACCGCGAACGAGAGGAAGACGCTCCACGGCTGGATGTAGATCGGGAAGGCGGCGACGTGATTGACGACGAGGGCCGCGCCGATACCCAGCAGCACGCCGATCAGTCCGCCCGTTACGCTGATGAGGATCGACTCGATGAGGAACTGTGCCAGAATGTCGCGCCCCTTGGCGCCGATCGACATGCGCAGTCCGATCTCGCGGGTGCGCTCGGTGACCGACACGTACATGATGTTCATGATGCCGATGCCGCCCACGAGCAGCGAGATGCCCGCCACGGCGGCCAGCAGCACCGTCATCATGTCGGTCGTCGAGGTCATCATCGACGAGAGCTCCTGCTGCGAGCGGATCGAGAAGTCGTCCTCGTCGCTCTCCTTCAGGCGGTGGTTCGTGCGCAGGATCTCCGTGATCTCGTCGATCGCCCGGTTGGTATAGCCTTCGGTCAGCGCCGAACAGACGATCTCCTGCAGGTGGGTGATGGCCAGGATCCGCTTCTGCACCGTGGTGTAGGGGGCGATGATCAGGTCGTCCTGGTCCATGCCCATGCTGTTGTAGCCCTTGCTTTCGAGCAGCCCCACGATGCGGAAGGGAATCGTGCCGAAGCGGATCACCTTCCCGACGGGAGAGTTCCCGTCGGTGAAGAGCTCGTCGGCAACCGTTTGGCCGATGAGACAGACCTTCGCGGCGGTGCGTATGTCCTGTTCGGAGAAGGTGTCTCCTTCGGCCACCTTGTAGCGCCGGATCTCCAGATAGTCGGTGTTCACGCCATAGATCGTCGTCGGGGTGTTGTTGGCCCCGTAGATGGCTTGTCCCGAACTGTTCACCATCGGCGAAACGTGGTTCACGTAGCGCGTTTCGTTGCTGATGTCCTCCAGATCCTGCAGCTTGAGCGACTCCATGTCGTCGGCGTCGAGGCGGACGCCGCCCTGCATGTCACCGCCCGGGCGGATCATGATCATGTTCGATCCCATCTCGCTGATTTCGGCCTGGATGCTCCGTTTCGAACCCTGTCCGATGGCGAGCATCGTGATGACCGACGCCACGCCGATGATGATGCCGAGCATCGTCAGGAATCCGCGCAGCTTGTTGTTGCTCAGTGCCTTGACGGCAATTTTGAAAAGATTCGCGAAGTTCATGGATCAATCGTCGGTTTTGGGCAGCCGGGCAAGTGCCTCGGCTGCGCTCAGAATGTGGTCGTTACGGACGTCGTCCGTGATGCGCCCGTCGCGGAGCGTGATGTTGCGGCTGCTGTAGCGTGCGATCTCCGGATTGTGGGTCACGAAGATGATCGTGCGCCCCGCGGCGTGGAGTTGTTGGAAGAGCACCAGCACCTCGAAACTCGTGCGGGTATCGAGGTTTCCCGTCGCCTCGTCGGCCAGGATCACCGCCGGGTCGTTCACCAGGGCGCGGGCAATGGCCACGCGCTGCATCTGTCCTCCCGACATCTGGTTGCTCTTGTGAAGTAACCTGTCGCCCAGACCGACGGCGCGAAGTGCCTCCACGGCCCGGCGGTAACGTTCCGACGCCGTGCAGGAAGAGTTGTACATGAGCGGCAGTTCGACATTCTCGATCGCCGTGGTCTTGGGCAACAGGTTGTAGTTCTGAAAGACGAATCCGATCTTGCGGTTGCGCAGCGTCGCCCGCTGGTTCTTGTCCATCGTGCGGACGGCCACGCCGTCGAGGTAGTATTCGCCCGAGGTCGGTGTATCGAGGCAGCCGAGCGTGTTCAGCAGGGTTGATTTCCCCGATCCGGAGGTTCCCATGATGGTGACGAACTCTCCTTCGCGGATCGTGAACGAAACGCCGCGCAGGGCGTGTACCGTCTCGTCGCCGACCCGAAAATCCCGCCGGATCTCATCCAGCCTGATGACCTCTTTGTTCATGATTCCTTTGTTTTTTAGTGTGTGGCTGTTCCCGCAGTCCCCTCCGGACTGTCGGTCCGGGGCCTTTGCTGCGGCTATTTCTTTTTCTTGTCGCCTCCCGGGGGCGAGGGCATGAAGGGGCTGCGTTCGGCCGTTGCCGCTGCGGGGGCGGCCGTTGCCGCCGTCAGCTCAGCGACGACCTGCTCGCCGTCCGCAAGTCCGTCGATGATCTCGGTCAGTTCGCCGCTCGCCGCACCCGTTGTGACGTAACGCGGAGTCAGCGTGTCGCCGTTCTTCACCCAGAGCTCGCGCTTGCCCGGTTCCGAACCGCCTTCGGCGGCTACGGTCACACCCAGTTCGGCCAGCAGCCCGGCATCGGGGACGAAGCGGAGTGCCTTGGTCGGCACGGCCAGTGCGTTCTCCTTCTCGAGCGTGTAGATCGTGACATTGGCCGTCAGCCCCGGTTTGAGCTTCAGGTCGGGGTTGTAGGCCGAGATCACCACTTCGTAGGTCACGACGCTCGATTCGGTCGTCGCCTCGAGGCGTACCTGCTGTACGGTGCCCTCGAACGTGTCGTCGGGGTAGGCATCGACCGTGAACTCCACGCGCTGCCCGTCCCGGACTTCGCCGATGTCGGCCTCGTCCACATCGGCCACGACTTGCATCTGCGTCAGGTCCTGCGCGATGGTGAAGAGCGTAGGGGTTTCGAAGCTGGCCGCCACGGTCTGGCCCTCCTCCACGGCCCGGCTGATGACCACGCCGTCGATGGGCGAGGTGATGGTCGCATAGTCCAGATTCCGTTTCACCTTGACGATGGCTGCCTGGGCCTGTTCATAGGCGTTGCGCGACTTTTCGTACAGGTAGAAGGCTTCGTCGTATTCGGCGTCGCTGACCAACTCCTTTTCATGGAGGGTCCGGGTTCGCGCGTAGTTCTTGGTCTGGTATTCATATTCGGTCTTGCAGCTGGCCAGTTCGGCCTCCGACTGCTCCAGTTCGGCCTGGAGCGTCACCTTGTCCATCTCGGCGATCAGCTGTCCGGCGTGCACCACGTCGTTGTAGTCCACGTAGAGCTTGTCGATGATGCCCGACACCTGCGTACCGACATCCACCTCCGTGACCGGCTCCACCGTACCGGTGGCCATGACCGAATTCCGGATCGTGATGCGGCTCGTCGCGGCCGTCTCGAGCGTGATCCCGTCCTGCTTCGGCGTGCGCAGCAGCAGCCACGCCCCGCCGACCACCACCACGGCGGCCACCGCCGTGATAAGCACCTTTTTCCGTTTCATCGTCTATTGCGTTTTTTAATAATTGGCTTCCGTGTCGCGACCCTGATAGATGTTCAGCAGTTCGATGTTCAGCAGGGCCATGTATTTGGCCTGCAGCACCTCCTGACGGGCCGCCGTCAGTTCGTTCTGGGCCGTGAGCACCTCGACGGTGTTTTTCATGCCCACAGCGAACTGCTCGCTCGTGAGTTCGTAACTCTGTTGTGCGTAGCGCTCCTTCTCGGCAGCGGCGACATACTGCGACTGTGCCGATACGGCATCGAGATAGGCCCCCTCGACCTCCTCGAGCAGCGTCTTCTTCAGATCGAGCCACGTGAGGCGGCTGTTCTCGGCGGCCAGCCGGGCCTTGTTCACCGCCGTGCGGTTCTTGCGGTTCGAGAAGATCGGGATGCTCAGCGTCAGCCCCACGTTCTCGTTGAAGCGGTTCCAGATCTGCGAGCCGCTTTCGTAGCTGCCTCCCGACATGTGGCCGGTTCCGATCCCGGCCGTGAGCGAGAGCGACGGCAGGAATCCCGACTTCGCCTCGCGGATCTCCAGCTCGGCCGCCTCGACCGAAAGTTCGCCGCGTGCGATCTCCGGCATGGCCCCGAGTGCCGTCTCGTAGATCTCGGTCTTCTCCGGAAGCTGTGCGAGGAACTCCTGCTCCCCGACCGTAGGGGCCACCAGCTCGATCCGGTCCGTGATGTCGAGCTCGAGCAACTGCTTGAGCCGGAGCTTGTAGTTGTCGAGCGACGTGAGGGCAACGACGACCTGGTAGCGGTCGCTTGCATACTGGCTCTCGAACTGGGCGAAATCGACCTTGCTGATCGACCCGGCATGCCACATCTGCTCGGCGCGGTCGCGCTGGGCCTTCGATGCTTCGGCCGTACTGCGGTTCACCGTGACCGACTCCATGGCATAGAGGCACTGCATGTAGGCTTCGACGATCGCGATGCGGATGTCGTTGGCGGTCTCCTCGACCGAGAGTTCGTCGATGCGGTTCTGCACCTCCTGCCGCTTGACCGCCGTGCGGAGTTTTCCGCCGTTGTAGAGTGTCATGCCGGCCTCGATGCCGTAGGTGCCCGTGTAGCTGTTGCGGTCGGTGGCCTGGGACGAAGGGTAGTTCGTGTATCCCTGTGAGGTCGATGCGGTCAGCGAGGGGAAGAGTGCCGCACGGGCCTCCTTCGTGTCTTCGACTCCCGAGAGCATCTCGTTGCGGCTCTGTCGCAGCTCGATGTTGTTTTCCAATGCATGGTCGAGGCATTCGCGGAGTGTCCAGACCTTCGTGGTATCCTGCGCTGCGGCCATCTGCCAGCCCAGCAGGGCGATGAATCCGATGAGCAGTTTGCGTTTCATTTCGTTCGGTTTTGACGCAAAGCTACCCACTCCCGCGTGCACGTCCAATTGAAATAGACCAGCGGGGCGATTGTATCGACGAACGGGGTGATTTTCCGGATCGGATTTCGGGCGGACTGCCGGTTCTCTGCCGTTGCGGCCCGCAGCAGTTGCAGTGCCCGGAGGGAGTCAGGATGAAAAAATGCGGGTCGGCCAACAGCCGGTCCGCATCCTCGTTTCTGTTGTGGAGAGAGGTTACGGCTGGCTTGGCCACACTGATTCTGGCTGTCAAGAAACGCTATGGATTTATCATATTTTCCGTATTTTTATAAATGCGACCTCGGCCTTGATCTCGGACGGCAATAGACTTTTTTTCAAAAAAATCGCATTTGTCGTATAGTTTTTCGGGCTGTTGTCTGTCTAATAGGTAAACGAAGTGAAGATGAACACAAAAGAACAACGATTCTCCAAACTGGTCAAGGAGCATGAACAGACCATATACGCTGTCTGCTATATGTTTTCCCGTGATGCCGATGATGTGGACGATCTGCATCAGGAGATTCTTCTGCGGCTATGGCAGGGATACGACGGGTTTGAGGGTCGTAGCGATATCAAAACATGGATCTACCGCGTGGCGCTGAACTACTGTATCAACTTCAGCAACAAGCGTAAACGCGAGAAGACAAAACATACGGAAACGAGGAAGCCGGAATCCTCTGACAGCGACCTCGAAAAACGAATGCAGATCAAACAGCTCTATCAGCGAATCAATAAGTTGGGACTTGTCGATCGAAGCGTCATCTTGTTGTGGCTCGAAGGCCTGAGCTATGAGGAGATAGGCGCAATCCTAGGTATCTCGGTCAAGAATGTCTCCTTCAAGTTGGTGCGCATCAAGGAGCGACTCAAAAAAGACTAACGCCTAAAAAGAAAAAGTATGAATATGGAACGCAACCCAGGACAAGAACTTGAAGCACTGAGAGCCGATTACAACGCACTCAAAGCACAGATGAAGCAACAGGAGCGTTTGAACGAACGTTTTTTCAAAGCAGCACGTCTTCGTCCGGCGCAAGCCGTGAGCAAGGGGATTCGGAATCGCATGATACTCGATGTATTGACCTTGCCCATAATTTGGATTATCTGTATCACTACCCACTGGCCGCTACTGTTCGGTGTGTTGGTATCACTGTGGACGTTGATCGATCTCGTTGCCACAATCTGGATCAACCGCAAATTGGGCATGGACCATCTGCTTGATGGCGATACGCGTACAGTCACTTATGCTATAACCTCCTATCGTCGCTTTTACCGCCGTGCCTTGGCCGTCAGTATCATTCCCTGCATTGCGATGATCTCATATATCTTCATCGAGCTTCTCGCCCGCATCGATAACTCGGCCAACCGCAACCTAATCATCGCAATCGGTATTGCATACACACTCATTGCGGTCATTATTACATTGTGGCAATATCGTCGCCACGCTAAAGCCTGCGATGATCTGCTCAACGAGTTCGAAGAGTAGCGCACATCGTGCAGAACCGGGTGGAACAAAATAAACTCTTTCCCAGAGAAACTGTAGTTTACCGGCAGCCGTGTGGTATGTAGCCCTTGAAAAAGATCTTTTGCAAAAAAACAGCATACTGCAGAGTCTTATCTGTGAGGTTCTGCAGCATGCTGTCTTTGTCGGTAGTTTGTTTCCGCTACCATCGACTTGGTTTATTCCATCATCCTAGCAATGCTTTCGGTCGGACTGTACTGTCGTCTATCAATATAGACCAGGAAAGAGGGGTGATGAATGGACAAACAGCTATACGGTTAGACGTGTGACCAAAACAAAATAAGGATGTTACTCATCGTAACATCCTTACCATCTGGCGGAGAGAAGGGGATTCGAACCCCTGAAACCCTTTTGGGGTTTACTCGCTTTCCAGGCGGGCCAGTTCAACCACTCCTGCATCTCTCCCGATTGCGGAGACAAAAGTAATAATTATTTTCTTAAGTTGCCGCATGTCGTTGGTGAAAAGTGCGCTTTTTTGTCCCTGCGGCGTGTGTAAATCCCCCAAGTTTCGTATCTTTGGACAATAACCCGAATAACCGGACGCAAGCCATGAAGAAAATCCTGCTTTCGGCGGTGCTCGCTTCGGCAGCACTCGCCGTGTCGGCCCAGGAGCTGACGGAAAACGACCTGAACGAGATCCGCCGTTCGTTTGTCAGGGACCCGCAGACCATCGCGCTGCAGAACATCCTCACCAACGAGGCGAACCTCAAGAAGCTGGCCCTGAACCGCGCACTGCAGGGCCGTACGGACCACTATTTCAAATACCGCGTAGCGGTGAAGGGCATCACCGACCAGAAACAGTCGGGGCGTTGCTGGATGTTCACCTCGATGAATGTGCTGCGACCCGCGGTGATCGAACGTCTCGGTGTGGCCGATTTCGACTTCTCGCACAACTTCTGCTATTTCTGGGACCTCTTCGAGAAGAGCAACCTTTTTCTGGAGAATGTCCTTGCGACGGCCGACCGGCCGATGACCGACCGCGACGTGGAGTTCTTCTTCAAGTCGCCTGTGGATGACGGCGGTGTGTGGAACCTCTTCTACAACGTGGCCGGGAAGTACGGCGTGGTTCCCCGCGAGGTCATGCCCGAGACGGCCCATTCGAACAACACGTCGCAGATGCGCACGGTGCTCAAGGAACTGTTGCGCCGCGGCGGCTGCGAGCTGCGTGATTTGGCGGCCCGGGGAGTCGGAGCCGACCGGCTGGCCGAGGCCAAGCGCGGGATTCTGAAGGAGGTCTACCGCGTGCTGGCGCTCTGCCTCGGCGAACCGCCGACGGAGTTCGAGTGGCGTTATGAGACCACCTCGGGCGAGGTCCGTACGCTGCGTACCACGCCGCTCGAGTTCTACCGCAGCTGCATCCCGGACGATTACGATCCCCGCTCCTATGTGATGATCATGAACGACCCGACGCGCGAGTACTACAAGGTCTACGAGATCAGCAACTACCGCAATACGGTCGAGGGTATCAACTGGGTCTATCTCAACCTGCCGAACGACGTGATCAAACGGGCGGCCATCGCCTCGATCAAGGCCGGTGAGGCGATGTATGCTTCGTGCGACGTCAAGCAGTATGATTCGGCTTCGGGGGTCTGCGATCCCGGGATGTTCGACTACGCTTCGCTCTTCGGCGTACGCCTCGACATGGACAAGAAGGCCCGGATTCTGACGCGGCAGAGCGGTTCGGCACATGCCATGGCCCTCATCGCCGTAGATACCGACGAGAACGACGTACCGCTCAAGTGGCAGTTCGAGAACAGTTGGGGCCCCGATGCTGGCCACAAGGGATACATGACCTTCACCGATGCGTGGTTCGACGAGTACATGTTCCGGATCGTGATCAACCGCCGCTATTTGGACGAGCGTTCCCGGAAGGCAGCCGACAGCCGTCCGGAACAGCTTCCGGCCTGGGATTACATGTTCTGATTCCGATTTTGACATCCGAAGCGGGCCGGCAGGAAGTGCCGGTCCGCTTTTGTTTGGATGCCGGTCGGGCAGGGTGGGGTGGATTCGCTGCCGTTTTGCGATCCGTATCTCCTCCAGAACGACGCGATATTGACTTATTGCCAGTTGCCCGGTCAGAGGTTGTTGGTCGGACCGTTCAGGACCGACCGGGGGATGCCGTATGTCTGGAACTCCATGCGGCGGCGTGCTGTGCGGCCTGTCGTCTCCGCCCAAGACGGAAAGAGGGCAGACCGTCGTCGGGTCTGCCCTCTTCGTTGTTCCGCTCCTCCGCGATTAGAGGAAGCGTCCGAAGTCGGCCGGAGTTGCCTCGGACCGGACTACCGGAGCATTCCGAACCTCGTCCGGAATGGTGGTCTTCGTGTAGACGCTCACCTCGGCGGTCGAGGTTTCGCTGGTGGTCGTCAGTTTGTCGCCGTTCACCTCGTAGGTGTAGTTCGACCCCCAGTTTACACCGTCGTTGTAACGGCCCGTGAGCAGGTTCTCCGTTGCGCTGTAGTTACCGGTGAAGCAGACGAATGCCGACGTCTGGTACTTCTGGAAGAGGTTGAACGTTCCGTCCGATTTCAGCTCCATGTAGATATCGAAATCGGTCGGCGTCTCTCCGTTCCAGGTGGTCAGGTGCCATTCGCCCACAACGCTCGGGGCGACCGTCGGACCGTCGTCTTCCGAGCATCCGACAAAGAATACGAGCAGCGTGGCTGCGAGCAGGTGATAAATATACTTTTTCATTGATCGTTTATGCGCTATAGTTTGTTATAACCAACCGCCATTCTCGGCGCCCGTTTCGCGGGCGATGATGGCGAACTCCTTGGAAATCTCGATACCTCCCATGATCGTCTCCGAACCCGGGCGCGTGCCGCCACCGACGGCGCTCACCTTGATGCGGGCGACTCCCGGCTTCGTGCACTTGATCATCAGCTGGCCGTTGTACATCTTCGGAGCCGAGGTGATCCCGAGCTTGTCCATGTCCTCTTTCGACATTTCGACATCCAGATAGGTCAGGTCCTGGGCCGAGCCGCCAAAGTGCTTGGTCAGGGTGATGAGCTCGAGTTTGTTGGTCGAAACCTTCAGGCACGGCGTACCCTCGATCTGCATGAGCAGCTGGTAGGCGTCCGTGAGACCCGTACCCATCTTGCCGCGGTAGTCCTCCAGGGTGATCTTGGCTCCCGTGGACTTGGTACCCTCGAAACGCGAGTCGATCTCGTTTACAGCCGTCAGGAGCATCGAAATGAACTCGTCACGCGTGTAGTGCTTTCCCTTGCTCAAGGCGTAGGAGAGACCCAGCGCCGCAACACCCGACATGTGGGGGCAGGCCATCGACGTTCCCTGCATGTAGCCATAGTCCGAACCGGTCAGTTCCGAGCAGGTCGTGGAAAGTACGCCGGCGCGTTCGCCGCCCGAGAAGCCGACGATCTCACCGCCGGGAGCTGCAATGTTGCAACCCTGACCGTAGCAGGTGTAGTAGGCCGGCAGGCAGTCGGGGCCGATCGACGTTACCGAGATGCACTTGCTGTAGCCGCCCGGGAAGTTCGAGATATTCTTCGACTCGTTTCCGGCCGAGTAGATGGCCAGACCGCCGTCCATGGCTGCACAGTTGTTCTGTGCCATGAAGTAGCGAAGTGCCTCGATCTCCAGCGGCGAGTTCTCTTCGTATTGACGGTCGGAGGTGAAGTTGGCCGAAGTACCGTACGAGCACTGGAGAATCGATGCTCCGTGGTCGGCTGCATACTTGATGGCCCGGCTGATAATCTCGTCCGACGGGTTGGACACACCCGAGAATACCTGGCACGACATCAGGCGTACGCCGTCGCCGTTGCCCGTACCGCCGGCCACGCCGGCTACGCCGATACCGTTGTTGTTCACGGCGGCGACGGTTCCGGCCACGTGTGTACCATGGCTCGAGTCGCCGTCTATCTGACCGTTGGGCAGTTTCTCCAGCTTGTCCCACGTAATCGGGCCATCATCGGCAAAGTTGTAGCCGTGGATGTCCTGATAACCGTACTCCTCGCTGGGCTCGGGGTTGGTCCACATGTTGGCCGCCAGGTCGGGGTGCGTGTACTTCACACCCTCGTCCACGATAGCCACGATGACCTGATTGTTGCCGCCCGTGAGTTTCCATGCATCGGCCACATTGATATCGGCTCCTGCAACGGCTTCGGTTGCGATGGCCTGGTCGGCATTGTTGATGTAGTGCCACTGCCAGAAGAGGTTCGGGTCGTTGAAGTCCGACGTCACCATACCACGGGTCTGACCGTGGGGGGCATCCTGGAACGGATAGACCTTGCCGTCATATGTTTTCTTGCGCTCCAGACTGAACTGGATCTTCGAAATCTCGGCTACTCCGGCCAGCATGCGTGCGGCTTCGTCGAGATCCTGCTCCTTGTCGAACTCGAGGATATACCACTTGTGGAGCCCTGCCTCACGGGTGCGCGCCTCCTTCTTGCCTACGGGGAAAACGCGTTCGATCGAGGTAACGTGGATGGCTGCGAGAATCTCGTCCAGCGATTCGATACCCGAGCGGGTCATTGCCGAGCGGGTTGCCGCATAGCGGCTTGCGGCCTGCTCGAGTGCGGGGATCGCCTCGTCGTTGAATTTTGCAATCAGCTTGCCTTTGAATGCGTTTTCGGAGCTGTTGCATATTTTGGCCTCGGCAATCGTTGCGGCCTGGTCCACTGCATCGGGCGACTCCTGGAACGGGTCGGAGGTGCAGGCTGCAAGCATCAAGGTTGCGAGAATCAGAAATTTCTTGGTGTTCTGCATATTTGTTTTCATTGTATGGTCGGCATATCTTTTTCGGAGGAAGGGGAGAGATCGGCTTTATGCCGAAACGCCGGTCTCTCCCTCCGTTTTTTTGCTTGCGTCCGTTACTTGGCGCGAACCGCCGTCTTGACCAGACCGTTGTCCGCAGCTGCAGTCTGGGCGATACCCCGGACTACGGAGGTCTTCACCTCGGCCTTCTTCAGCGACGGTGCCGAAGCCGGCATCGGATCCGAAGCGAGGTTTACGGGCAGGGCCGGCAGAATCGTCTCGAGGTGGCCCGGAGTTCCGCTGAACTGCGGCAGTTCAACGAAGTTGCCCGGCTTGAAGCCTTCGAGCAGCGACCGCCGGATCTCGGCCACGCGCTGTACGGCAGCTCCCGGGATGCCTCCCATATCCTTACTCTCGTCCACAAGCATCATGTCATACATCAGCGAAACAATGGTGCTCGTCGTACCCGTGAAGAAGAAGGTGAAATTGATTCCCTGCTGCTGTTGGAAGATCGGTGACGGAACGCAGTAGAGGTATCCGTCTGCAACGGCGCCCATAAACATGCACTGTCCGAAATAAACACCGGCAAGGTCATCGGGAGCAAATCCCAGAACCGTCTCTTTGTTGTTGTAGATACCTGTGGTCAGTGTTTGGTCTGTCATCAGTTCCAGAGCTCCAACATAGCCTTTGTAGTAGTTCTGGTTGGGCATGTAAATGCCGACAAGCTCACCGCCCGACTCGAACTTAATACCCGAGAGGCCCGTGATGCCTACGGCCTTCATGCCCAGTCCTGCCGAGGCTTCTTCATGCTCGCGCATCGTCACCTGTCCGATCTTGTGGCGGACGAGGTTCTGCTGCTGCGAGGCATCGATGGCGTAGTAGTTCCACTTCGTGGAGATCAGCTCCTCGAAGGTCGGCTGCTCGTCTTCGGACAGGAAGTCGGCATATGTGAAGGTTTCCAGACCCGGGTTGAACGTACCCGTCGTGCGGTAGGTCTCTTCCAGAATTTTGGTGATGTATCCGTTGTTGGCGCGCAGCAGCAGGGTGTACTCACTGTTGCCGTTCAGACCCGTGAGCATGAAGCTCAGACCTCCGTTGTTGAGCGACTCGATCTGTTCGCTGGTGAAGGCCTTGCCCAGCGAATTGAGCAGTTCGTTCTTGTCCACGTCCTTGATCTTGTCGGAGCGGAACAGTCCATAGGTCACCGATTCGATCTCTTCGCCGTAGGCGTAGAACTTGGCCGAATTGTCCGGCGTGATGCCCTGGCCGGCAAACTCGTTCGTAGCCTCGAGCCCCATGGTGAGGATCACCGGCTTCTCGTCTCCCTTGGCGATGAAGCCGAACGAGACGAAGGCATAGGTGCGCATCGTACCCTCCTCGTCATAGACACATCCTACAAGCGTGTATTTGCCCGTCTTCAGATTCTCGATGCGGATGGTGCTCGATTCGGTGATCTCCCCGTCGAACGTATCCGGATTCTCCTTGTTGGCATCCATGTCCTGAGCCTTCAGGTTGGCCTGGCCATCGTCCATGGCTCCCTCGAAGATCGCATACTTCATCGTACGGACGTCGGCTGCCATCGTGGCGCTGACTTCAACTATGCCGTCGGCCGGTTCGCTCTTCGAAAGCGTTACCGTGTAGTCGGGAACCACGACACCCGGCAGCAGGATGCGGAGCATGCCCGCACGGTTGCCGTAGTAGAATGCGCCGGATGCGCTCGAGAACTCGAGCATGACGCTCTGTACGGGGAAGGTGATGACGCCGTCTACCAGCGTGCCATACTGGCCGGTGGACTCATCCATCGAGAAGTTCTCGGCCACGTTCGATGCGATGCGGATTTCGCCGTCGGACGAGTTGAGCGTCAGACCGGTAGACTGGTAGGGAATGTAGACCTTCTGGGGATCGCGTGCATCGACGATCGTATAGACGTCGCGACCTTCGAAGGCTACCGATGCGCCGCCGGCCAGTGCCGTAATCAGATCCTTGCCGTATACCTTCATGCGGTAGTAGCCCGGAATGTCCGTACGCTGGTAGATCTCCATTTCGATTTCCGGATAGGGGTTGAAGCCGGAGGTGTTGAGCGAGTAGAGGTTGCTGATGACCTCATCGCGCCATTTGCCCTTGGTGGCCGTGCCGTCTTCGCTTTTCACCAGTTCCCATCCGGCGCGGATCACCGAGAACGAGAGTCCGGTGTCCTTCGGACCGTAGAGCGAGATGTAGTGCGGATCCTCGATGCGGATGTCGCACGTGTAGGTCGTACCCTCGGCAGCCTTGTCGAACGTCACCTTGAACTCGGTTTCCGATTCTCCGGGACCGAACACGATCGGATCGATTTCAAAAATGCCCTCCTCGCTCGTCGTGATGACGACGGGGACCGTGATGGCCTCGGTGAGCTTCGTACGGCGCACCTTGTAGGTGACTTCCGCCTTTTCCGAGGGATCGACCTCGACCTCCGTCGGGGAGGTCTGGGTCGGGAAATAGACGCCGTAGTTGTCCGGGTCCTCTTCGGATCCGGGCGTGTAGGTCGGGTCGTCCGAGCATCCGGCGAGTGCAAAGGTCGCCAGCAATGCCCAAATGATATATTTGAATGTCTTCACAGTAATCTGTTTTAGATGTTATTTAATCGATGTTCCGGTCCATTATCCCTTCCACGGCTCGATGAGGCCCGACGGATCGGGATTGTTCTGGGTGGCGATGATCGGGTTGTTCTGCGTTTCGCCGCGCGTGATGACGATGTTCCAGTAGGGAGCGCGTCCATCGACGTTCAGACGATACGAAGCCGGTGCGTTGGTACCTACATAACCGCGCTTGCTCGACATGTTCAGACGCTTCATGTCGTACATGACGATACCCTCGCCCCAGAACTCGATGCGCTTCTGAAGCATGAGCTCATTGACGAAGCTCTCGAGCGTCGAGGACTTGGCCGTGCAGTCGTATACGGCGCCGTTCATCATGCGGTAGTTGGTCATGAACTCGTTGAGCAGTTTGATGCCTCCCGGCAGGTCTCCGCCCTGTGCCGTAGCCTCGGCCTCGATGAAGTACATCTCCTCGACGCGCATGCAGCAGTGGTCAGCGGCTCCGCCCACCTTGTAGTCCTTGTAGTTACCCTGAGCCGGGCGGAACTTGATGTTGGCGTAGTCGGCAAGGCCCTGAGCGAAATAGGTCTCGCTGTCCTCGCGGCAGCTCTTGTAGGCATACGAGCTGCGGTCCGGATCCAGCCACGAGTGGCGGCGGAAGTCGCGCGTGTCGATGCTGTTGTAGAGGTTGCGGTTGATGCCGCGGCCTGCGTGATAGGGAGCCCAGTCGTTCTCGCAGCTCATGTGCACCGTGTAGCAGAAGAGGTTCGAAACGCTCTCGCTCGGGAGGGCCAGAGCCCAGATCCAGGCGTTGTTCGAGTTGGCGTTGTTGAAACCGTTGGTCGGGTCCTCCCACTGCTCCTGCGTCAGCGGCGTGCAGGCGCTTGCGGTGATGGCCTTGCGGGCATATTCGGCAGCCTTCTTGTAGGCTTCAGCATCGTTCTTTGCCGTACCGCGCTCCAGGTAGGCACGGGCCTTCATACCGTAGATGAGCGGCAGGCTGATGGTGTACTTGTCCGAAGGCGTGAAGGTCGAGAGCAACTCCTCGGCCGTGTCAAGGTCGGGGAAGATGATCGTGTCGTAGATGTCGTCCACCTTGGCGCGGGGGTTGTTCTTGGCCTCTGCTTCGGTTGTCGAGGGCAGGACGATGGGCACGCCGAGTCCCAGCAGGTTGTCTGCCTTGGTTACCGTATTCTCCTTGAACTCGTACAGGCGTACCAGATCGAAGTAGAACATGGCCCGGTAGGCGTAGGCAAAGCCCAGGTAGGAACGCTCCGTGGCATCGAGAGCTGAGAGATCCGATGCGTCGATCAGGTTGATCACGTTGTTGGCCATCATGATCCACGTATAGTAGTTGTCCCAGGTGAGGGCTCCTACGGCGTAATCTGCACCGAGTGCGTCGTTCGTGCCCCACTGTCCGAACCAGTCGTAGCCGATGTTGCCCGTTACGACCAGGTCACCGGTCATCGATTCCGTAGCGATGTGGATAGCCGGGAGCGAGAAGTCCCAGGCAGCGCCCTGCTGTGCATAGCCCGTCGAACCGGCCTGTACGAGGGCGGCCGGGATACCGCGGACCTGCGTCTCGAGGGTCACCTGATCCTCCGTAGCTACATCCGTGGGTGTGGCTTCTTTGATGCAGCTGTTGAGCAGTAAGGTCATTGCAACTGCCGCAGCCGATATTTTCAATATGTTTTTCATTGCGTAATTTCCGGTTTAAGCGTTAGAACTGAATGTTGATGCCGCCCGAAATCGTACGAACCGGCGAATAGGTTGCCTGAGACGTAGCTCCCGAATAGGAGTAGCGGGGATCGAATCCTTGACGCTTGGACCAATAGTAGACGTTCTCGCAGGCGAGGTAGATACGCACCCGATCGACACCGAACTTCTGGGTGATCTTCGAGGGCAGCGTATATCCGAAGTTGATGTTCTGCAGGTTGAGGTAGCTGGCGTCCATCAGGAAACGATCCGACTGGGCGTTCTGGTTTTGGTCCTCGTACTGCAGACGCGGAATGTTCGACGTCGAGTTCTCGGGGGTCCAGGCGTTCAGGATGTCCTTGTGCCAGTTCATACCCGTCGATTTGTTGGCGGGCGAGTACATGGCAGCCGCATATCCCGAGTCATAGGCCAGACCGCCGATCTGGTAGGTGAATGCCACGCTCAGGTCGAAGCCGTAGAAGTTCAGCGAGGTGCCGAAACCGCCGTAGAGATCCGGAATAGGATCGCCGCAGAGGTAGTCGGTAGCCTTGGCGAACTCGGTGGTCGTCACACGGCGCCCCGTGAGGTTGCCCTCCGAGTCGGTCTCGTCCATGTACCACATCGACTTACCCTCGTCCGAAACACCTGCATATTTTTTCATGTAGAAGGTGTACATCGGCAGGCCCTCGCCGTAGAAGGTCGTGCCGCTGACGTAACCCTCGTATCCCTCGACCACCTTGTTGCGGCGCTCGGCCGGGAGCATCGTGATGCGGTTGCGCAGGTGGGTCATGTTGAGGTTGATGTCCCACTGCAGCTTTTCGCGGCGGATCGGGGTGTAGTTGAGTTCGATTTCAATACCGCTGTTGTGCATGTCACCCACGTTGGCGTAGTACGACGAGTAACCCATCGAGGGCGGTACGGGGAACGAGAGCAGCATGTCGGTGGTTTTGCGGAGGAAGTACTCGACACCACCGGAGATCATGCCCTGCAGCAGGCTGAACTCGATACCGGCGTTGAAGTTGGTGTTGGTCTCCCAGGTGATGTCCTCGGCACCCTTGGCGTTGAATACCGTCGAAACCTCGCCGTTGGCGTTCTCGATCGTGTAGGTGTTCGTGTAGCGGAAGTTACCGATGTTGTCGTTACCCTGCGAACCGATCGAGGCCTTCAGCTTCAGGTTGTCGAGCCAGCTCTGGGTGTTGGCCATGAAGTCCTCGCGCGTGATGATCCATGCGCCGCCGAGCGACCAGAAGTTACCCCAGCGGTGGTCGGGATGGAAGCGCGACGAGGCGTCGCGGCGGAACGATGCCGAGAAGAAGTATTTGCTTGCGTAGTCGTACATCACGCGGGCGAAGTAACCCTCGTTGTTGTACTCCGTGCGATAGGACGATGCGCTCTGCTTGTCGATGATGGCACCTGCCAGCTCATCGTTGTCCTCGGTGAGCATGTGGCTCTTGCTGGCCGAGAGCGCATAGGTGTTGGCATTGTAGTATTCGTGACCGACCATCACATTGACGTTGTGCTGGCCAATCTGCTTCGTGTAGTTCAGAATCTGCTGCGTGTTGAACTCCAGCTGGCGCGAGTGGCCTTTCGAGAGCAGACCTTCCTCGCTGGCGAACTGTCCGAAGTAGGGGTTCTTGATCACCGTCGAGCGGGTTTCATCGAGCGTGACACCCGCATTGAACGTGAACTTGAAGTCCTTCAGGAACGAGATGTCGAAGAAGGCCGTTCCGTTGAAGGCGTTTCCTTCGGAGGCCTGCGTGTTGAGGCGCGACTCCGAGAGGGCGTTGCTGTTGGTGAAGATCGAGCGCTCCATGCCGGCGTTCTGGCCGTAGTCGTAGAGCTTGATGCCGTCTTCGTTGTAGAGGATGTTGCCGTTTCCGTCGCGGATATAGAGCGGATAGATCGGGCCGATGGTCGTCGTGTAGGCGAAGACGTTGCCCGAGCTGCCGCTCGAACCGTCGTCGTCGATCTGATTGTAGTGGAAGCGGGCGTAGGTGGCGTTGGCTCCCATCTTGAGCCAGTCTTTTGCCTGGTAGTCGAGTTTCAGACGGGTCGTGAAGCGATCCATGTCCGAATTGTAGGCGATACCTTCGTTGTTGAGGTATCCGAACGAAGCATAGACCGAAGTTTTGTCACCCGATCCGGCTATGCTGATGTTGTACTCCTGACGCAGCGACGTGCGGAATGCGGCGTCGGTCCAGTCGTCGGGGCGTACGTAGTATTCCTGGCCTTCGTATACGAGGCGGCGTCCGAGCGTCGCCTGCGGATTGACCTTGCCGTTGATGCCGATGAACTCCTGTCCTTCGGGAACGGTGTAGACCATGTAGCCCAGACCGCCGTCGTTGGCCGAGCCGGTGAGGTTCTGGTTGGCCTTCAGGTGCGCTTCCATGGTGCTCATGCCCGAGTCGAGGTAATAGTTCTTCAGGGCATTGTAGTGCGTTTCATAGAACTGCGCGGGATTGGTGATATACTCGTAGTCCTTAACGGCGCGCGAGTTTACTCCCCATTTGGCATCGACCGTGATGATGGCGTCCTTCGACTTGGCCTTCTTGGTCGTGATCATCACGACGCCGTTGGCACCGCGGGCACCGTAAAGTGCATTCGAGGCGGCGTCCTTGAGCACGGTCATCGACTCGATGTCGTTCGGGTTGAGGTTGTTCAGGTCTCCCGAGTAGGGCATGCCGTCCACGATCCACAACGGGCTGTTGCCTGCGTTGAGCGAACTGAAACCGCGGATGCGGATGTCGGGGGCAGCACCGGGCTGGCCCGACGAGTTCGTCAGCTGCACACCGGCGACCTTACCGGCCAGCGCCTGGGCAACGTTCGACTGTTGCGATTTGGCGATGTCGTCCGATTTGATCACGGTAGCCGATCCGGTAAAGGCCTCTTTCTTGGCCGTACCGAATGCGACGACGATGACGTCGTCGATGGACTGGGTGTCCTCCTTGAGGGTGATGTCGATTCTGGATTTGCCGGCTACAGCGATCTGCTGCGGTTGATAGCCGATGAAAGAGACGAGGAGAGTGGCATCCGAGGGAGCCGTGATAGAGTAGCTGCCATCAGCGTTCGAGGTCGTACCCGTGGTCGATCCTTCGACCAGGATGGTGGCACCTGCAACCGGATTTCCGGTGTGGTCCTTGACCGTTCCGGTTACCTGGAGCTGCTGCGCAAAGGCCGAGAGGCAGGCGCCCAGCATAACCGTTAGTGTAATGAGGAGTTTTCTTACCATAAAAAATTTGAGTTTTACACGAATATGTGTGCCGGGAATCAGTCGGTGGCGGTCGGTCCTCGGGTGAGTGGGCCAAAATCCCCCGTTTCGGGCCCGGTATTACGCCCTGTTACCGGGCCCGATTCAGAGGATTCGGTGGCCGTCAGCCTACCGATTCAGCGATTAATAGTCTTCGTCCGTGAGGTCGTTGGGTTTCGTCCCCGAGTACTTCGTGGCGGGGCCTTCCCACTCTACGACAAGTGTATTGGATGTACCTTCTTTGGCGAAGCCTTTGTCGATCAAGTCTTTAAACCGGAAGGTAATCTTCCAGTTCTTATCCACCTTCTCGATCTGAATGGAGCCTTCCTCTGGGCATCTTTTCATCCATGAGTTATACCCATATCCGAGGGAGTATAAGCTGAGATTGCGGTTGTTGAACTGGAAACTCCATTTGAAAGTATCTCCGGTTTCTTTCAGATTCGGGATGTTGTAGGATGTTTCCTGATCCGGAATAATCAGAACCGGGGTGCCAGTCGTATTGTCGACTCCACCATTTTGCTCCGTGTTGGCATTAACAAAGTAGAATATGTACGACGGGGAAGTTTCGCCCATGTCAGAATAGTTGGGATCATGGCGCATTTGCAGTTCCGTAATATCCCAATCAAGGTCGGTCGGAGAGCCGTCCTCTTTAGTGATGGTGATGTGCGGGTGGAACGGTTTGACGGGAGTCATGTCTGTCTCTTCAGACGTGGTTGTCAGTACTCCGCTCCATTCGCTCTCAAGTGTTACTCCATCCTTGTATTCGACAACGAGTTTCAGATAGGTCGTATTACCCTCCTGGCGGGTTGTAAGCGTTCCGTTCACCTCTGCATATGTGCTGTTGTCCCAGATTCGATATTCTAAATAGTCGAAAATTTGAATTTGGGCAAGAGGCTTTTGGAAAATAGGATCTTTTTCCGACAGATCTATTGAACATTCTTTGAGCTGGGTCTCCGTCAGACTTATTGATGCTGCATAGTTCCCCTCCATGAGATTGGCAGGTGCTTCTGCATCTACCATGCCGAATGTCAGAATATTGGTGGATCCTTTCTTGTAGACAAATACCTTGGCAAGAGCGGCCTCTTCGGGAGTTTCACCCTTGGTTACCTTGATGTAGTTCTGGCTTTCGAATCCGAACGTAAAGGCGCCCGAGTAGGCGGCGCGCAGGTGGTTGTCACCCTCCTCTGCGTCGATTGCGAGGGTCAGTACGTTGTTCTTGACCTCGATGGTCAGCGAACCCGTCGTGTTCTCGGTGTTCTGGAAGGCACCGTACTTGACCGAAACCTGTGCGGGATCTACCGTCGAGAGATCGAACGTTGTCTCCGTAGTCTCGGCTGCCAGCGTCACCGTCAGTCCGTTCAGACCGTCCTGCGGTTCCGTGACATCGGCCTCGTTGTAGAAGTAATAGGTCGTGGCACCGGTCGCTGCATTGGACCACTTCAATACGCTGCCGATCGCGAGGGCCTCACCATTAAGTTCGTACTGGTTGTTCAACTCGGGGAGTTTTGCCTCGGAGCAGGTGTTTTCATAACGAGCCAACAGCGTTTTGCCCGATTCCATCTCTACCTCGACATAGAGGTTCAGACGCGACGTTTCGCTGAGGTAGTCGGCCGAGAGCTTGACCGATTTCACATCCTTCATCGTAGCCTCCTTTACCGAAATGTCTTTGTAGGAGATTTCGAACGTGTCGGATTCCGTATTGACCGTTCCTTTCGGGTTGCGGACCATGACACGCAGGTAGTCGTTGGCTTCGCTCATGCCGTCCATGTCGGCAATGCCTGCCGTCGGGGAGAGGTAGAACGTGTAGAGATCGGTGTCCTCGATCTCGAAGATGGCCGACTTGATGTCGATGGGGGTGCCTCCGTCGTATTCGATCTGGTCTACCAGTTGAACCGGCGGGGGGGTAGGTCCGCCCTTGTCATCGTCGTCGGAGCAGGAAGCAAGGCTTCCGGCTGCGAACAAAACTGCCCATGTCAAGACGCGTAGTCTCGACCAATAGCTCGTTTTCATAGGTCTAAAATTTATTGATGAGAAAAGAGCGCGGGTGCGGGTGTGCACCCGCGCTCTTTTGGTGAATATCCGTAAGGCTTTACTGGAACTTTACCTGTCCGAACGGCTCCATCGGAAGGGGCTGCAGACCTTTAAGTTCGCTGGCAGTCGGGATTCTGTTCTTCGTCTGCTGCGAAACGGTCGAGGTCTTCTCGGCGCGCGTCGAGCCGAACTCCTTGCCCGAAGAGACTACCGGAGTATCCGTAGTGCCGAGTACGACCGGACCGGTCCACGTACCCGTGATGCTGTGGTGCAGAACATCTTCGCCGTCGATGATGAAGGTGAAGTAGTTATCGCCGCCTTCAGCCTTTTCGATCGTCACGGTGCCGGTATAGAGGCTGGCATATCCCTTCATCGAAGGAATGTTCAGCGGGCCGTCCTCTACGAATACCGGATCCTTCATGTGGGAGGGATATCCGTTACCGATTGCGTTGCCGATGAACAACCAACGGGTACCGATGTGATCGACCTCCTGAGCTCCGCGGAGGCAGACACCGGGCCACATCTGTGCCGGATAGCGGTTCGGCGAGATATTGTAGGTTCCCGGGGTGATCTTGTCGTCGTCGCCCGGATTTACGAGCAGGTCGAGACGGATGATGTCACCCTCGACGAGTTTGCCGGGATCGTTGTAGGCCGGATCCGGAACATAGGTACCCGTGGCCATACCGAGCTCAATGAACTGGTAACCGCAGGGCTCCGGAGCGGGCGGAACGAAGGAGGTAATATCGTTGATGTCACGGTAACCCAGGCCACCGATGTAGATCTGCGTCTGCGGGAAGCAGCGGGCCGGTTCATTTGCAGCAGTCAGGTAGCTCAGATCGAGCTCCAGGTCCTCGGTCAGCGTCGAGGATCCATCGTCCTCCTTGTCGTCCGACGAGTCCGTAAGCGTTACGGAACCTTCGTAGGAGCCGGTGACCTTGTAGCCGGTAACCGTTTCGAGGTCGTAGTCGATCTTGTATTTTCCGGCGTCGGCCTCTGCGATGGTGATCGTACCGTCCGTGCAGTAGCCGTACAGACCGCTGTCCGATACGCCGTCATCATAGAAGACGTAAGTTCCGATCGGAAGTACCATACCCATGATCTCAAGCTCATTGGGGCTCATCCACGTCCCCTTCTTGTAGGTCGTGCTGACCTCGTAAGTTCCCGGCTCAAGTCTCATCTCCTTTTTCGGATCGGCCCATTTCGTGCAGAAGATGCCGAGCGAAACCTGGTAGTAGGGGGTAACTCTGTTTTCGCGGTTCTCGTCATCGATCGTGATGAGCGTAAGACCACCGCCCGTACCGAACAGGTCACCCATATAGGTGCCTTCGGCGTATGCTGCCTTGTGCTCGACATCCTCCATGAGCTGTGTGAGCTTGGGCAACTTCGTACCGTTGCCGATGCGCAGGTCGCCTTCAAACGTGACGGCATGGTCCACACCTTCATTATCTATGAAGGTGGTCGAAATTTTGGTGGTATTGCCCTCGCGCGAGATGGTTACGTCGCTCGATACGTGCATCGTCGTGTAGGCCGAGCCATCGAAGTAGACAACGAAGCTGTTGGTGTCGAAATACGTGTGATCACCGAATTTGTTGCTCTCGGTGAAGGTGCCCGAGGGATAGGTCTTCCACTCGTCGCCGCTGTCGAGATAGCAGTCGAGGATCATGGCATATCCGGGCTCTTTGAGGGCGATGTTCGTGCCCTGGGTTACGAAATCCACATTGGCGACACCGAGGAGATAGTTGTTCGTTCCCGAAGTGGTCTGGCCTCTCCAGTATCCGAACATCGGCTTGTCCATCTTGAGAGCATCGCCCTGCTCGGCCTCGCTCTTGTAGAAGATGCACAGCCCGTTGTATTCGGCCTTCAGCGTTTCGCCGGAGGTCATGGCGGCATCGAGCGACAGCTTGACCGTCGTCTGCGAGGTCAGCAACAGCGAGAGAGCGCTGTTCTGGACGTTGGCTGCGGTCTCGGAGGAAATCTTTACGTTCTTGTAAACAAGCGAGTTGTCCTTCCCTGTCAAGTCGATATCACCCGTGGGCGTGTTTGTCGCGATCAGGATGTAGTCGTCAGCCAGAAGCATGGCGTCGAGGTCGATCAGGCCTTCGGTCGGGGAGATGTAGAACGTGTAGATGCCGCTTGCATCGTCTTTCGTATAGACTACCGAACCGATCGGGGTAGTCTCGTTGTTGTACGAGAACTCGTTCTCGAGAGTGGTCTTTTTCGGACCTCCTCCATCGTCGTCAGACGAGCACGACGTCAGTGAGTGGCTGCAGATTCCCATGACGGAGAACAGCATGCACAGTGAATAGAGTTTTTTCATAAAGTAAAGGATTTGGAGCGGCCGGTAAGGCCGGGGTTTTCTGGGGTTTTGCGCCATATCGGGTGGACGAACGGCGTCGTTGTTTTCCCCTGGCACCTCGGAGAAAAGTCTCGCTTTTTTGGGGTGAAAAAAAGAAGCGTGGTGCCGATGTCTACTTTAACAGTGAGGTTCTGGAATACCTTGGAGATAAAATAAGCAACAGCCCACGCCTATCCCTGGAAAATGGGTATGACGTAAGAAGTTGGCCGCTTATCCTCTCTCCAATTGAATTTTCCAGATTCCACTGTGAGAATAAACTTACACTTCCGTGTTCAATATGTCGTCCAACAAATATAGAAAACATCTGCGGAAAATGCAAGTCGCGGACCTCTTTTTTGGGCTGTTGCGGGTGTAAAATTCGATAAAAAGTTTGTGAAAATCAATATTGAAGTTTAATTAAGTATTTTCGAAAATGGCCTTTTTGTCCTTTTTTTTGTTCTGGGTACAATTGTTTGATCGGGTTATCTCCCTGATTTTTTTTGTCTTGTCCTTGTTTGGGCCGGTTGTTCCGTTCAGTAAAATTTGACCGTTGAAATTTCTTGACCGTAAGGCGCGATCCCTTCTTCAGGTTCTCTTCTCAAGAATTGAAACCGAAGGCCGTTGTTGGTGCTTGAGCCTGGTTATATGATGTGTTTGTCTTATATTATATATAAAGGTATAATTAAAATGAATGCATGTTTCATATGTGTGCTTGAATACATGTTTTTATTGTGAGAGTTTAATGATTGGTTGTGTTTCGTATTGCGAATATGCCGTTTTTGTGTATCTAGTTCGTAAAATTACATTGATATTTGATGTATTTATTTGATATAAAGGGGAATAAATTGTTTGATTGAAGTGCGTGTATTTGTGCTGTAAGCAAGTGTTTAATATGGTAAATCATGTTTATAATAGATGTTCTATTATTTGATCGTTTGCAGGTATTGTTGGATTTGTAAATTTATTGAAAGCCTAATATTGAGCCCACCACCGGGCAATGGAAGTGATTTCGCTTTTGACCGCGGGGCGCTCGACAACGACCAGCTGGCACGGGTCGAGCGGGCGAGTTTCCTGCAGGGAAGGATCGTCGTTGGCGGATCCCATCCGGGCGATATTCCGATAGACGGGACGCTGGCCGTCTCGGGCCATGCCTATACACTGATGCATCCGTGACAGTAGGGAGGCGCTTTCGGTTCGGAAGGGACGGCATCGGCAGGCAATTGCCTGCCGATGCCTTTTTGGAAGGAATGGTTTGTGTTTGGGAATGACATTTACGGGAGGACCTGCCATTGCATGGCTTACAATGCGGGATTCTCCTTTGCTCCCTTGTGCGATCTCTGTTTAAGAAATCGCATGAGACGGGAACTTCTTGATTTTTAGACGAAGACCGTGTCATTTTGGTCGTAAATGCTTCCAAATTGTTACTTATGCCTTCCGTTTGCTTTTTCCGGACCTCCGGTTGTTGTTGCATTGGGGTGAAACAACCGTGAAAATAAGATTTTAAAACGGCTGTTTTTGTTTGTCTGTCAGAAGAATAGGCATTGCGTGATGGTTTGATGCAAGAAAAAAACCTCTCTTTTTGTTTATTCGACGAATTTATCTATTTTTGCGACTAAATAGTGTGGTTTCTTAAACAGAAATAATAAACATTCGCAACTGTAGGTTTGCAGACAAGCCCGAAGCGAAGCAAGGTATTCGCAATTTTCACGAATACCTTATGTGTAATTCTTAATTCACTGAATGTCAGCGTGTTCTGATGTTGCGCTGGCAAGGCCTCGGATTGCCCGGATGCGATGCGGATTCCTGGATAAACGATATTGGAATGAATACGCAGGGCACTAACTGGACTTGGTCTGACTCGGTCTCCGAGCAGATCCGCACAAGAAAAAACAACCATGCGGTAAGGTGGTATGTGCTGGTGCTGCCGGTCTCTTCAAAAGGATATTACAGGGGCAACCCGGCCAAAGGACTCCAGACCGAGCTGGCTCGGCGCATCCGTGTCGGCGAGCAGCCGTTCGAATATTTTGCTCCGTCGTACGTCGCCGTCTGCGAAAAAAAGGGCGTACTGGTCCGCACGCAGCATCCGTTGCTGTACAATTACGTCTTCGTACACGCCTCGGAAGCAGAGATCTATCGTTTGAAACGATTTCTTCCCCAATACAGTTTCCTGCCCCGGGTCCGTGACGGACGTGGCGGGTATTATCCCTACTTGTCGGACGAGGAGATGGCCAATCTGAAATGGGTTGCCGAATCCTATTGCGATGAACTGCCGGTCTATACACCCGAACCGAACCGGCTGATGAAAGGGGATCGGGTGCGCATCACCGAGGGGCAGTTCAAGGGAGTGGAGGCAAGCGTCATCATCCAGCCCGGAGGCGGACGGAAAGACATCATGGTCTGTGTGGAGAACTGCATGTATGTACCGCTGCTCAGTGTGGAGCCCGGCCAGTACGAGGTGGTTGCGTTGAACTCGGACAACCGCCATGTCTACACGCGTCTGAACGGCGACCGGCTTCCGGCGGGACTTCATGAAGCGCTGAAGCGTTACCATTCGCCCGAAGGGGTGACGGACACGGATCGGGAATTGGCCCGGGAGACGCTGCGGCAATACGGCAGTCTGCAGTTGGAGAGTGACGTCATGCGTTGCAAACTTTACTCGATGCTGCTTCCGGCCTATGCGATTCTTGGAGAGAAGGAGGAGTTCGACCGTCTGGTAGGTACGATTCGCAGTATCCTGCCGCTGATCCGTGCCGAACAGTCGCGTGCGTTGTTGCTGGTTACGCTCTATGGTTGCACGAACAGTTGCATCTGCCGGGATCATGCGCATGGCGCCGTCGATCCGTGGCGTGAGGAGCGGAATCCGAAAAAGTGCAAGTTGCAACTCATCCGGCGTCTTGACGATTACGATTGTTGGTTGGGACATGGCCTGTATGTCGGACGGTCTGCCTCCTCGGAACCGCAACATTGTGAATCCGTGTCGGCGAGCCGTTGAGCCGGCAGTTGTCGTACCGGCTGTCCGTTTTCCGCTTGCAATCGTTTCTTTCGATTGTTTCCATCAAACAAATATCCCCAAGTATGTTGTATTTTATCACCTCTCTGATTGCGGTTTTGGGCGTTTGCTGGATCCATCCGCGATTGGTCGCCATTGCCCTCGACAAAAACATCGTGGATAATCCCGATGCCCGGAAACTCCAACGCAAGCCGGTCCCCGTTCTTGGCGGTATCGCCGTGTTTTTCGGAACGGTGATCGGACTGGGGTGCGCCGGTATTGCCTGCGACTGTTCGGATCTGTTCATCGTGGTGGTCGCCATGATGATCATGCTCTATACCGGGACGCTCGATGACATCCTCGACCTCTCCCCGGCCCTGCGCTTTTTGGTGGAGATTGGCACCGTCCTGCTGCTGGTCTTCGTCGGAGGCTACACACTGGATGATTTCCACGGACTGTGGGGACTCGGTCAAATTCCCCGTGAAGTCGCCATCCCGCTGACGGTCTTTGCCGCCGTGGGCATCATCAATGCCATCAACCTGATCGACGGCGTGGACGGACTTTCGTCGGGTTACTGCATCATGGCGGGCATCCAGTTCGGGGTGATGTTCTGGCTGGCCGACGATCCGGTCATGGCCATTCTGGCAGCCGTATCCGCAGGATCGCTCATTCCGTTTTTCTTTCACAATGTCTTCGGCAAGACATCGAAGATGTTCATCGGGGACGGCGGTACGCTCGTGATGGGCATCATCATGTCGGTATTCGTCATGCGGCTGCTGCAGCACGACGCTCAATACATGATGCATGCCCAGGAGAATCTGGGGCTTGTGGCCTTTACGCTGGCGGTGCTGTCGGTTCCGGTCTTCGATACGCTGCGTGTGATGACGGCCCGTATCCTGAAGGGCAAGTCCCCGTTTCATCCCGACAAGACGCACCTGCACCACATGTTCATCCGCCTGGGATGCTCCCATGCCGCCACGACGCTTGCAATCCTGATGCTCAATGCCTTCGTGGTCCTGTGCGGATGGATCAGCTACAAGGCCGGTTGTTCGATCGATACGCAGCTTTACATTATTCTGGCCCTCGGCCTGCTGATCACATTCGGTCTCTATAACTTCATGGAGCGGCAGATCCGTCGCAAAACCCGTTTTCTGCATCTGCTGCATCGGATCGGCTACCGCACGCATCTGAACCGTACGGGTATCTTTTTCTGGCTGCAGAAAGCCGTTGATCGTATTTAGGCATTCTTTATTGGTATATGTTGGTATCCAACATGGCAATAGAGTTTGTGAATAAACCGTCTTCGGATGTTTGACTGCATGCATCTTTGTTTCATTCCCTGTTTTGAATCCGTTTATTGCCTGAAGGACAGGAGCATGCCGAGTGTCGTGGCCCAAAGGGATGTTGTCGGGACAAAAGGATATGCTCGGATTTCACGCTTTTCGGACGAAGTCTGTGGAGCCTTGCTGATGATTTTCATCGGAGGGTCTGTTTGGAATGTCCTCCACGGGTTGTGGTGCCTTGATCAGATCCCGCAAGGGGTGGCCATCCCGTTTATGCTCTTTGCTGCCGTAGGCATCATCAATGCCATCAACCTGATCGATGGGGTAGACGGTCTCTCGTCGGGCTACTGCATTTTGACGAGTTTGCTCTTGGGGATGATGTTCTGGTATGTGGAGGATCGGACGATGGGTATGTTGGCCGTCGTGGCCACCGGATCGCTGATCCCGTTCTTCTTCCACAACGTCTTCGGGAAGAGTTCGAAGATGTTCATTGGCGACGGCGGGACGCTGGTCATGGGTATCGTCTTGTCGATCTTCGTGGTCCGGATTTTGCGCCACGGCTCGATGAGCGAGGTTTATGATGCGGCAAATATCGGGTTGGTCCCCTTTACGCTGGCGGTTCTGTCCGTTTCCGTCTTTGATACGCTCCGCGTGATGACGACACGCATCCTGAAGCGCAAGTCTCCGTTTCATCCGGACAAGACGCACCTGCATCACATGTTCATCTGTCTGGGATGTTCGCATGCTGCCACGACGCTTGCGATTCTGACCCTGAACTTCTTCGTGGTGCTGTGCTGGTGGATTAGTTACATGGTGGGCTGCTCGATTGATGTCCAACTGTATATTGTGCTGGTATTGAGCATTCTGATCACATCTGGCCTTTATAATTTCATGGAGTACCATATCCGCCACAAGACGCAATTTGTCCGCCTGCTTCATCGCATCGGCTACCGTACGCACCTCAATCGTACGGGCATCTTTTTCTGGCTCCAGAAGAAAATGGATCGGATGTGATCTTGTCGTCAATTGGAATATTATAATCGATTTAAAAATCATAAAATCATGAAAGGTATTGTGCTGGCAGGTGGATCCGGAACCCGGCTCTACCCGATTACGAAGGGGGTCAGCAAACAGATGCTCCCCATTTTCGACAAACCGATGATTTATTATCCCATTTCGGTGCTGATGCTGGCCGGGATCCGGGAGATTCTGATCATCTCGACGCCTGTTGATCTGCCTGGATTCAAGCGGTTGTTGGGTGACGGTTCCGATTTCGGAGTCCGTTTTGAGTATGCCGAACAGCCCTCGCCCGATGGGTTGGCGCAGGCTTTTCTGATCGGGGAGAAATTCATCGGAAACGATTCGGTCTGCCTCGTCCTCGGTGATAATATCTTCAACGGAAACGGCTTCTCGGCCATGTTGCACGAAGCGGTACGATCGGCGGAAGTGGATCACAAGGCAACGGTTTTCGGCTACTGGGTCAGCGATCCCGAGCGTTACGGCGTTGCGGAGTTTGATGATGAGGGCAATTGCCTTTCGATCGAGGAGAAACCGGCCAAACCCAAATCCAATTATGCAGTGGTCGGACTCTATTTCTATCCCAACAAGGTGGTGGATGTGGCCAAGAGTATCAAGCCTTCGGCTCGCGGTGAACTGGAGATTACCTCGGTCAATCAGCGATTCCTGGATGACGGAGAACTGAAGGTCCAGACCCTCGGACGAGGTTTTGCCTGGCTGGATACCGGGACGCACGATTCGCTGGCCGAGGCCTCGACCTACGTGGAGGTTATCGAGAAACGGCAGGGGTTGAAGATTGCCTGCCTCGAAGGCATCGCCTTCCGGAAGGGGTGGATCACGGCAGACAAGATGCGCGAATTGGCACAGCCGATGCTGAAGAACCAGTACGGACAGTATCTGCTGAAGGTGATTGACGAGGTTGCCCAAACCGGTAAGAGTAATCTGGATTAACAATATATCTTTTCCAAACTTATAGAAATGGAAGTAATCAAGACAAATATCGAAGGTGTGGTGATCATTGAACCCCGCATCTTCCGGGATGACCGCGGTTATTTCTTCGAATCTTTCTCACAGCGCGATTTTCAGGAGAAGGTCTGCAACACGGTTTTCGTACAGGACAACGAAAGCAAGTCGAGCTACGGCGTGCTCCGCGGGCTGCATTTCCAGAAACCGCCCCATGCACAGTCGAAACTCGTCCGCGTGATCAAGGGGGCCGTATTGGATGTCGCCGTGGATATCCGCAAGGGCTCGCCGACCTTCGGGCAGCATGTTGCCGTGGAATTGACCGAAGAGAACCATCGCCAGTTCTTCATCCCCCGTGGGTTTGCCCATGGATTCAGTGTGTTGACCGACGAGGTTATTTTCCAGTACAAGTGTGACAACTTCTATGCACCGCAGTCGGAAGGTGCGCTGGCCTGGGATGATCCCGATCTGGGAATCGACTGGCGGATTCCGACCGACAAGGTCCTTCTTTCGGAGAAGGATCGTCATCACAGCCGTCTGCGCGATGCAGAGTGGCTTTTTGATTACAACGAAAAACTCTATTAGGCGATGAAGATTCTTGTAACGGGTGCCAACGGTCAGTTGGGACGTGAGATGCGTATTGTCAGTCGGGATACGAACCACGACTTTGTCTTTACGGATGTGGTTGATGCGGAAGGTGTTCAGACGACCAAACTTGATATTACCGATCTGGAGGCGATCCGTCGCATCGTTCGGGAGGAGCGGATCGACTGTATTGTCAACTGCGCAGCCTATACGAATGTCGACAAGGCGGAGAGCGACGAGGCTTTCTGCCGGGTGTTGAATGCCGAGGCGCCTCGCAATCTGGCTCAAGCCATGAAGGAGGTGAACGGCCTGTTGATTCATATCTCGACGGACTATGTCTTTGGCGGGGATCCCTACAATACGCCTTGCCGGGAGGACCAGAAGGGTACTCCGACCGGAGTCTACGGACAGACCAAGCTTGAAGGAGAGCAGTATATTCTCGGCATGGGTTGTAAATATGTTATTCTGCGTACCGCCTGGCTTTATTCCGAATTTGGTCGGAACTTTGTCAAGACGATGCTCAACCTTACGTCGACCAAACCGCAGTTGAAGGTCGTATTCGATCAGGCCGGCACCCCGACCTATGCCTACGATCTGGCGTTGGCCATCCGAACGGTCCTTGCCGATTATGCGGCCAGTGATACGACGCAGGGATATGCCAGGGGCGGTATCTACCACTATTCGAACGAGGGAGTCTGCTCGTGGTTCGACTTTACGAAGGCGATTGCCGCCTATGCCGGAAATACGACGTGCGACATCCAGCCCTGCCACAGTGACGAGTTCCCCAGCCCTGTCAAACGTCCGGCCTATTCTGTGCTGGACAAGACCAAGATCAAGGAGACATTCGGCCTTCGGATTCCGTATTGGGTCGATTCGCTGAAGATTTGTGTGAGAAATTTATTTGGCAATGATAAATAATACAATCCATCAGCAATCGCCCACTAAGCATATTGACTATATTGACGCAATGCGGGGCGTTGCAATGCTTTTGGTCGTTTATTATCATATCATAAATGGTGCTTTATTTATTGATAGTGAATTCTGTAATTTTTGTGTTAGATTTCGAATGCCATTATTTTTCTTTATAAGTGGATTCTTATCTTATACAACTATTTTCACAGCAGATCTATTAAAAAGCAGGAGTTATAATAGATTTTTTGGACAACTACTTCCAACAATTGTTTTTTGTTTCATTTATATTTTTATTTCAGGTCACAGTATAGAATCCGTCTTTTTTGATCAGACTAAATTGGGGTATTGGTTTACTATTGCAATGTTTGAGGTATATATAATATACGCTTTTGTATCCTTTATCCTAGCTAAAAGACATGTATCGAATAAGATAAGATGCATAGTATTTATTGCTCTAATTGTTTTTTCTCATTTATGTATGTCTCTTATAACGAGATATACTCCGGATATATTTCAGAATAAATGTGGACTTTAACCTCAATTGGGCAAGGTCTTTTGTATTTAAAATATTTTTTATTTGGGGTATTATGTAAGATGTGCAATAGACAATTTTTTGCTCTAATTGATAGTAAGATTGGAGTAAGTTTATTAATGATTCTATTTGTAATTCTGTTGTTTGTAGAGACTCCTATTTCTTTAGCTCTACAAGGTTTTCTGGGAGCAACGATTGTTTTTACTTTATTCAGATATTATAATCATATTTTTTCAAAAGAAAGTTTTGTTGGCCGAAATCTAATCTTTATAGGTAAGCAAACTCTTGAGATATATCTCATTCATTTTATTTTACTTTTTGGAATTCAGGGTTTAAATCAAAATGATGATTTTATAAAATTAATTTCAGAAAATTCTATACTTGAAGTTTGTTTTGTGTCAATATTGTCATTCTTATTAATTTGTTTAAGTATTATTATCGCGTCTGTTTTTAAGATATCACCTATTCTGCATTCTCTCTTATTCGGTTTTAAAAAATAAGCAATGGAAACTAATTTCAAACGCAATATCATCATTACCGGTGGAGCCGGATTTATCGGTTCGCATGTCGTACGGCTTTTCGTTACGAAATACCCCAACTATCATATTATCAACCTCGACAAGCTGACCTATGCCGGGAATCTGGCCAATCTGAAGGATATTGAGCAGGCTCCGAACTATACCTTCGTCAAGGCGGATATCTGTGATTTTGATACCGTTCTTGCGCTGATGCAACAGTATGAGGTGGATGGCATTATCCATCTGGCGGCCGAAAGCCACGTGGATCGTTCGATCAAGGATCCCTTCACCTTTGCACGAACCAATGTCATGGGAACCCTTTCGATGCTTGAAGCTGCACATCGCTATTGGAGTTCGCGTCCCGAGGGCTTTGAAGGCAAACTTTTCTACCATATCTCAACTGACGAGGTTTATGGTGCACTGAAAATGACGCATCCCGAGGGTATCAAGCCTCCTTTCACAACTACGGCATCCTCTTCAGAGCACCATCTGGCTTATGGTGAGGAGTTCTTCTACGAAACGACGAAGTATAATCCGCACAGCCCCTATTCAGCCTCCAAGGCTTCGAGTGACCACTTCGTGCGGGCTTATCACGATACTTACGGCATGCCGACTATCGTGACCAACTGCTCGAATAATTATGGCCCTTATCAGTTTCCGGAGAAGCTGATACCGCTGTTTATCAACAATATCCGCCATCGTAAGCCTCTGCCTGTTTACGGAAAGGGTGAGAATGTCCGCGACTGGCTGTATGTCGAGGATCATGCTCGTGCAATCGATCTGATCTTCCATCGCGGAAAGGTAGCTGATACCTACAACATCGGAGGATTCAACGAGTGGAAGAATATCGACTTGATTAAGGTGGTTATTAAGACGGTTGATCGACTCCTTGGTCGTAAAGAGGGTGAGGATATGGATCTGATCACCTACGTAACGGACCGTCCGGGCCATGACATGCGTTATGCAATTGATTCGTCAAAGTTACAGCGCGAATTGGGCTGGGAGCCTTCGTTACAGTTTGAGGAGGGTATCGAGAAGACCGTTCGCTGGTATCTGGATAACCAGGCTTGGATGGATAACATCACTTCAGGTGAATATGAAAAGTATTACGATGATATGTATAGGAATAGATAATAGCAGTCTATGCTCTCCAAGAAAATAAGGATTGGATATATTAGCCCGAATAATCCATTGGACAGAAGAGCCTCAAGTGGAACGACGTATTATATGTATAAGGCTCTTGAACAAATTGGGGCTGAAGTTGTTTGGGTGCAGGTAAAAAGGACTTGGGTATACAACATTGTAGCTGTAATTTACAAGTTCCTTTCAATTTTAACGAAAACACGGATTCTCAAGGAATATACAATTGTCGAAGCGATTCTGGCATCTAAATCATTAGACAGAAAGTTGATAGGTAAGTGTGATATATTGTTTGCACCTTTCTCTTCTGTAACTATATTTTCATTGGAAACAAAGAAGCCTATAATTTACCTTTCTGACGCAACTTTCGCACTTATGGTTGATTATTATTTTAAAAATATACCTAAGTGGAACATCCGTGAGGCAAACAAAATTGAGCATACTGTTTTGTCGAAAGTATCTTATGCTGTATTGGCTTCTGATTGGGCATATAACTCGGTAAAATCTGATTATAAAATATCTCAGGAAAAGCTAGCAGTTATAGAATTTGGGGCTAATATTGATGAGGAGAATATAATACCTCACCTTTTCGAATATAAGAGCAGTTTGGATATATTGTTTATGGGTGTGGACTGGATTCGAAAGGGCGGAGATATTGCTGTCGATGCTTGTAGATATCTGAATCAAATAGGTATAAGAACAACATTGCATATTGTGGGAATTCAAAATCTTGATGATTCTATAGCAACGTTGCCATTTGTGAGAAATTATGGGTTCTTGAATAAAAATAATCCAGATTCATATAAGACATTAGTTTCTATTATTCAAAAATCGCATTGTTTGCTTCTTCCTACACATGCAGAATGTGCCGGTATTGTTTTTTGCGAATGTAGTGCAAACGGACTTCCTATTTTTACTTATGATACAGGAGGAATTTCTAATTATGTGTTGAATGGTGTTAATGGCTATAGACTTCCGGTTAAAGCAACAGGAGTGGATTTTGGTCAGAAGATTTGTGATTGCTTAGAATCTGGTGAGTTAAGTGAAATGTCAACTCAAGCAGTTCGTCTATACAAAGAAAAATTGAATTGGACGAAATGGGGAACTAAGATGGAACAAATTATTAGCACCTTATTGGCTTAAATCAATGAATGAAATAGCAGAATCGGGGAATAAACGGATCGCAAAGAATACAGCTATTCTATACCTAAGAATGCTGGTGATGATGGGAATAAGTTTTGTCACCGCACGTATTACTTTAAATGCATTAGGGATAACTGATTATGGTATTAATAATGTCGTTGGTGGATTAGTCTCGATGTTTTCTCTGCTTTCTGGCTCCATGTCCGCAGCAACAAGTCGATTTCTTACATTTGGTTTAGGACAAGGTGATCTAGAAAACTTAAAAAAAATATTTTCTACAACAGTCAATATTCATATTATTCTTGCCGTAATTGTCGTCATTGCTATTGAATTAATAGGAGTATGGTTCCTAAATAGTAAGATGAATATTCCTAGTGATCGGTTATATGCGGCAAACTGGGTTTTACAATGCTCCGTTGGTATCTTTGCTCTCGGATTACTGTCTGTGCCGTATAACTCAGCTATTATTGCTCATGAGAAAATGACGGCATTTGCCTATATGACTATTTTTGATGCGGGCTTTAAACTCCTTATTGTTCTAGGAATCTATTATTATAAAGGTGATAAGTTAATCCTATTTTCACTTCTGTCTTTGATTCAGAGTGTTCTACGGCAGGCAATTTATTGGATATATTGTAAGCGGAAATTTACTGAGTGCATTTATATATTCGGCTGGAACAAGAAAATGAGTCAAAGCATTTTTAGTTTTGCAGGATGGAACTTTATAGGGTCAGGATCCGGAATTTTGAGAGATCAGGGTGTTAATGTCCTGCTCAATCTTTTTTGTGGACCAGCAGTAAATGCAGCACGAGGAATTGCAATGCAAGTCAATAGCATCGTTAGCCAATTTGCGACTAATTTCATGTTAGCATTAAACCCTCAAATCACAAAAAGTTATGCGGCTGGGGATAAAGATCGTTCTTTTGATATAGTATTGCAAGGGACTCGTTTGTCTTTTTTCTTGATTCTGCTTATATCGTTACCCATTTTGGCAGAAGTTCACCAAGTATTAGTTTTTTGGCTAAAATTAGTACCAGAACATACCGTTTGGTTTGTGAGATGGATGATATTGTATACAATGACAGAGTCTTTGTCGTTTACGATGGTTACGCTGATGCTTGCTACAGGTAATATCCGTAATTACCAATTATTGGTGGGTGGTTTTCAAATGTTGAATTTCCCGTTAGCATATTTGCTCTTAAAGTTAGGCTATGAACCAGAATCGACGATCGTTTTATCTATTATTATTGCTCTCGGTTGTCTCATCCTTCGATTAATTATGCTTAAACGTATGGTTGGATTCCCTATACGACGATTTGTTGTTGAGGAGTTGTCTCGAATTGTCTTAGTTGGTATATGTTCATCTATATTACCCATTATTATTGTATTTATGATGGAGGAATCCTTTGCGAGATTTATCATAACACTTCTTGTTAGCATTATTCCAACGATCTTCTGGATTTACCAGGTTGGCTGTACTTCCAATGAGAAGGAATTGATTAGAAGTAAATTAAAATTATTTTTAAATAAATATATACATGCATATAAATAAGACCGCCGAAACGTGTTGTGGATGCACTGCATGTGAAAATATTTGTCCCCGAGGTGCTATTACAATGCTCCCTGACAAATTAGGTTTTTACTATCCTCATGTAGATGTTTCAAAATGCATTGATTGCGGTTTATGTGTTAAGGTGTGTGATTTTACGCCTTCTTATGCGAGAAAGAACAAATATTCTCAGCCATTAGTATATGCCATACGGAGTTTAGATAAGTCTGAACTTAATAGAAGTCAGAGTGGAGCTGCTTTCTTTGAGTTTGCTAAGACCTTTTTACAATCAGGAGGTATTGTATATGGAGCCGGATTGGAGCCAGATTTTTCTGTCAAACATCGGCGTGTGGATACAATTAATGACCTTGAAAAGTTAAGAATGTCTAAGTATACACAAAGTAATATGACTAATGTTTTTCGAGAGATAAGATCTGATTTGCTTAATAAAAGAAAAGTTTTATTTAGTGGAACTCCTTGTCAAGTTTGCGGGCTCAACTCATATATTGGAACTCAATTAGGAGAGAACTTAACAACGATAGATTTAGTTTGTCATGGAGTCCCTTCTCCTTCTGTCTGGCGTGAATATATAAAGTTTATAGAAAAGAAAAATGGTCCAATTCGGACTTGTACCTTTAGAGATAAAAGTTTTGGGTGGGCCTCTCACTATGAATCTTTTCTTTTACAGAACGGACATAAAATAGCAAGAAGAATATTTAGAGATCTATTCTATAGTCATATCATGTTAAGGCAATCGTGTTATAATTGTCCGTTTACAAATCTTAATAGGGTTGCTGATATAACAATTGGAGATTTCTGGGGTTGGTCAAAAATCAGCAATGAATTTAATGATAATCTAGGTCTTTCATTGGTCTTGGTAAACTCAGATAAAGGGAGGAGTTTGTTGACTAATACTAAAAATATTATATGTAGAGAGAGTTCTGCAAATGATTGTTTACAACCTCAGCTGCAGCATCCTGCACAAAGACATCATTGTCGAGAAATTTTCGAAGCCGAGTTTGCCGCAAAGGGATTTGAATATGTTGCAAGGAAATATGGTGTAATAGGTTTACGATATCAAATCAATAAAATTCTCCTTAATCTAAAACACATCTATTTTGCTCTCGTCTGGCATTTGAAGCATAAGCAATAATGATATGAAACGAGTTGGAATTATAACTTTTCATCGAGCTAATAATTTTGGGGCGGTCCTTCAATGCTATGCATTACAGGAAACATTAAAAAAACTGGGATATAAGGTTCAGGTCATTGATTATCGTGAGCCTTATACTGAGCTAATATACAATCCAGTGCGTTGGGATATCATGATGCAGGGCCTTACTCGTCCAAGATTATTAGCGGGATATTTATTCAAAGTTTTTCCTGAAAGACTAAAAAGATCCATACAATACAATAGATTTAGAAAACAATATTTAAATTGTACAAAGCCTATATTTCAACGCGAACAGATTCCTTTGGATTTTGATACATATCTGATTGGTTCTGATCAGATGTGGAGTCTTCATCCTACAGGTAATCGATTAGAGCCTATTTATTTTGGAGACTTTATTGTTCGTGAAGGTAGTGATATCCAAGGGTATGCAATTAGTTCAACTATCGAATCGTTGAATGTTATAGGTCGTTCAACTCTTGTGAAGTATATTAAAAATTTTAAACGTATTTCATTCCGAGAAAAAACGATTCGAGATGAGGTCGAGCGTATGACAGATAGGAAAGGGGAGGTGGTATTAGATCCTTCACTATTACTATCTTGTGATGAATGGGATAGATTAACAGCTAAAAGAGTAATTCAGACTCCTTATATTCTGACATATTTCTTGCATGAGAATGCATCATCGTTTGATTTCCTACGAAAAATCAAAGATTTTGCTCAAAATCAACATGCGAAGTTGATTAATATTTTTGATGTTGCATATTCCCCTCTTGACTTCCTTAATGCAATAAAGTATGCTAATTGTATATTAGCGACATCTTTTCATGCTATTGCGTTCTCTATTCTTTTTCAGAAACCATTTTATGCTTTGAAATCTAATGATGGGAAGGATATTAGATATATTAATTTAATGAATGAGATTGGACTTCAGTCTCGCCTTATTGATGAAGATGAGTTATCAAATCTTAAAATCTTGTCAATAGATTATGAGAATGTTAATTTGCGATTAGAAGACTCGAAAAACCGTTCCTTGAAATATTTAAAATCTCTATAATATGCCGAAGATAAGCGTAATTGTGCCTATATATAGGGTGGAAAAATATATTGAACGATGTGTGAGAAGTTTGTTTGAACAGACACTAGATGATATTGAATATATTTTTATTAATGATTGCTCTCCAGATAATTCAGTTATAATTCTTACAAAATTATTAAAAGAATATCCTCAGAGAAGATCTACGGTGCAGATTATTAATTTCACACGAAATCAAGGGGCAGCAGAAGCACGTAAAGTTGGAATATCATTAGCATCTGGAGAATATGTTATTCATTGTGATAGTGATGATTGGGTTGCTACCACAATGTATGAGAAATTATATACTTCGGCTAAACTGTATGCTGTTGATATGGTAATATGTGGCATGTATGAGAGTAATGGCATGTCAGAAAAGGTTATATACCAAGATGTTAACTCTGATAAAGAGAGATTCCTTGGGGATTTAATATGCCGGAAAACAACCTGTTCTTTGTGCAATAAATTAATAAAGAGAGAGATTGTTCAATCATCCCAACTTATATCTCCTGAGGTCCATATGTTAGAGGATCAATTATTATGTGTACAATATTTAGTCTTGTCTGCTAATTATATTTATATTGATCAACCTTTGTATTATTATTTTGTTAATGAGAACTCAGTTTGCCATTATTGTTCTGTGGAAGCATGCTTGAGAAGAGCAAGAGAAGCTCAACAAAATATTAATAAGTTATTGTCATTTCTAGAGCAGAAGAATTTGTCAGAACAATATCGGAATGAGATAGTCCGTATGAAGTATACGCCACGAGTATTTATTTGGCCTCTAGTTTTGAGTGATCCATCAAAATATATTCATTTGTGGAGAAATATATTTCCAGAGATAAACTGTGACTATCTTTTTTGCAAAGGGATACCTTTCTCTCTAAAACTTATCTTTTATTTAACATTGCTAAGAATTTATCCTATTATTTGGAAAGTATTACATCGAAATCGGAAGAATATAGAAGTATCCGAACGATAAATATTTTCAATGTATTTTGCTCTCATGGCATAGATTTTCTTAAAGTAAAGATTGTAAATGATTCCTCGAAAGATCCATTTTTGTTGGCTTAGTAACGATGATTTTCCTCCGCTGATTCAGCATTGTTTAAATACGTGGAAGGATGTTTTACCGGAATATGAAATTATTCTATGGGATACAAAACGTTTTAATGTAAATTCCATCTCATGGGTGAAAGAAGCATATGATGCTAAAAAATATGCTTTTGCCGCCGATTACATCCGATTATATGCTGTTTATACGGAAGGTGGTGTTTATTTGGATTCGGATGTTGAGGTTATAAAATCATTTAATGATTTATTACAATATAAATCATTTATAGGATTTGAAGCTGCAACAGGAGGAATTGAGGCCGCTATATTTGGAGGAGAACCCGGGACTCCATGGTGTAAGAAGGCAATGGACTTTTATGAGAACGAACATTTTCATGTAAACGAAAAAGGAGGAGTTGATTTGAAAATAACTGCTCCTAATATTATTGAGCAGGCTTTGAAGGATACATATGGAAGTTTTTCTATGATTCAACCAATAAAGCCAATGAATCTAGATAATGATATTCTCATATGTCCTGCACATTATTTTTCTCCTATTAAATATGATGTAGAGAAATGTTATAATGAAGATCGGAGATTGACGAGTAATTATCGCGCAAATCCAGAAACTTATTGTATCCATCGGTTTAATGCAGCGTGGGGAATCAAACCTTCCAAAAGTATTCAATTATGGGATAAATATAAAAAGAGATTAACAGCCGTATTAGGTGAGAGAATCGTTTCAAGACTTCTATCCCTATTGAAGATTTTTAAATAAAAATTGAGACAAAAGTTACCTTTCTAAGGTTGAATCTTATGCATTCTATTGAAATAGAGATTAACTGGCTGAATTGAGGAAGATGTTGAAAAACGACATGAAAAGAGTCCGGTATCTAGATATTGTTAAAGGCCTGTCTATTATTTGTATCGTACTCCTGCATTATGAGAGAGATGTATTCCCAACTAGCATAAATGTTTTTATCGGATCTTTTATGATAACTGCGTTTTATGTTGTGACAGGCTGGATCGAAGCAATGCGTTCTGTTCAAACAACATTTGTAGATTTTATAAGAAGAAAATGGCGGCATCTCTGCATCCCTTACTTGTGGTGGTCTAGTATTATTCTTTTGTTGGATTTAATTTTACTGGCATTGGGTTTCTATGACGAAATGCATATAAAAACGGATATTTATAAGACAATTACATTAAGAGGTATTGGGACGCTTTGGTTCTTACCTGCGCTTCTGGGAGGGGAAATTATATGGTTTTATCTCAAAAAACATAATATAATCCTTATCGTATTGGCATTCATTATAACTATCTGTTATCAGTATTTCTATCATCGTATATTTGATGGAAATACAGACTTGATGTATAGGATAATTGATGCTCCATTTCGAACTATTAGCAATATGTTGGAGGCTTGGGTTGGAATAGCATTTGGTTTTTTTGCCTATTTGCTTTGCAAGAAAAAGCTGCTAAATCGGTCAAATCTTGTGAAGGGTATGATTGGTGGTAGCCTTTGTATTTTTGCATTTGTATTGGCTAATTATTTACCTCGCGGTATATCAATATTCTGGCACTACTTGGCGCCTTTGATAGGGCCTTTGGGTCTCCTTTTACTTTTCAATTCAATTCAGGACCTTAGAATTCTTAATTATTTCAGCTTCTGGGGGCAGAACTCACTTAACTTAATGGTTACACACTATTCAATAGTATTGGTTATATTAACTTTGATAGTTGAAGATTTCTTTCATATGCCATACAGCGGTTGGGTATCTATCTTGTGTTTTGTAGTGTCTATGCCGGTCCAATATTTATTGGTAATATTGATAGACAAGTTTGCTCGATTTACATTAGGGAAATAATGATGAAACCGATCTTATCATATATTACTCCGAGAAATATTGCTTGCTTTATATTAGTATTATTTTGCATTCAATATATCCCTATAGAAAGTAGAGATGGCGTAAGTTTTCTAAAGTTGGCGGTATCTGCCCTTTGTCCGTTTATAATTGTGATTTATTCACCAAAGGTAGGGAGAACTACTGTTCTGTTCATGTTGTATTATGCTTTAATCATAGTTACAGCAATGGTACATCCTGATACCCTTAGATGGAGTACCGTTATTTTTATGGCAACTTTTATAGTTGTATTTATAACATATTATAATCTAGTAGTTTGTGAGAATGTCTTTTCGAAAGATTTTTTTACTAATTTACTTAAAAGGTTAATACTAGCATATACAGTTGTATTGATTATACAACAATTTTTTATATTACTTGGCATTAGATATTTCCCATTGATAAATTTAGTCCAATATCTAGATCGAGGAATTGGCACAAATTCTTTGACTTATGAACCGTCTTCAGCTGCAATTATTTTGTCATTTGCAATGCTATCACTCATAAGGATGTATGAATTGGATTATGGGCGAAAGCTTACTTTTCGAGAGATTTATAGAAAGGATAAATTAGTTGTATTAGGTTTTCTATGGAGTATGATCACTATGGGAAGCGGATCAGCTTTTATTGCATTAGGAATCTTGTTATGTTATTTTATTCGTCCAAAGTATTATTTCTCTACAATTGCGATAATTCTTATTGCTTATTGTGTCATTACATATGTTGATTTTGTTCCATTGCAACGTGCTAGAGATTCATTTGCTGCATTCCTAACTCTGGATAATCAAGAGGTTGCAAATGCAGATGGAAGTGCAGCTGCTCGGATCATTCCTATTGTGAATACAATTACCAGATTGGACTTGACTTCTTTGGAAGGATGGTTCGGACATGGTGTCGATTACGGGTTGAGCGATGGCTTGTTTAGCAATAAAGTTATGGTTGGGAATATTGCCGATTATGGATTTTTAAGCTTTATTCTTATGCAAATAATTGTATATACGAGCATGATTCGTCGAGTTTTCTCTTTGGAAACTCTTCTTTGGTTCGGTTTAGGACTGGCGACATTAGCAAATGTTCCACTTAATTGGGGCGCAATGATGTTATTTACGGGGGTAAGATATTTCCAAATTCAACGAGTATATGGACGTATCAATAATAATTGTAAATTATAATACTAAGAAGCTATTATTAGATTGTATTTCATCAATTTATGGGTATACTTCCAATTTGTCATTTGAGATTATCGTTGTTGATAATGCTTCAATTGACCAGTCGGAAGAATTAATTTGTTCCCGATTCCCTTCGGTTCGTTGGTTTAACAGCGCAGAGAATTTAGGTTTTGGTCGTGCTAATAATCTGGGTGCAAAATATGCAAATGGAGAGTATCTTTTTTTCCTTAATTCAGATACACTATTGCTGAACAATGCGATATTACAACTCTTATCGTATATGAAAATGCATAATTCGGATAATGTCGGTGTGTTGGGAACCTGGCTTCTTGATGGGAATCGTGAACCTAATAACTCATTTGGTTTTTTCCCTAGTATTAAGAATGAAATAGCTTATTTGTTAGGGAAATATCACCGTCCAGATAATTCGGAACTTAGGAGAGAAAGAGATGTCGATTTTGTAACTGGGGCAGACTTGTTTATTGCGAAGCGTGTTTTTGATGATTTAGGCGGTTTTGATAGTGAGATTTTTATGTACTATGAGGAGACGGATCTACAATATCGATTATCAGAATCTGGCTTGATTCGGCGAATTATACCTGGGCCTGAAATCATTCATCTGGAGGGTGGAAGTTTTAATAGTAAAAAATTGACAGTTTCCCGATTTATTATGGCTCAAACCAGTTATAATTATTATTTAAGGAAACATTTCAAGGGCCCTTATTATTATCTGTATTATGTGATTCTTTGTTTTATTCGGTTAACAATATTTGTTACGACAGATTGGAGTCTTAAGGATAAAATAAAGGCATACAAAGTTGTATTAAGAAAATAATAATTATGAATATTTTAGTTCTCGCTTATCAATTATCCCCGACGAAGGGATCAGAATATTCGGTTGCATGGAATTATGTGCAAAGGATGTCAAAATATCACCACTTAACAGTCATTTATGGCGTGTCTGGAACGCATCTAGGTGATTGTAGTGAAATGAAAAATTATATTAAAGAAAAGGGAGGTATTCATAATGTTGTATTTATAGATGTCCAGCCTAATAAATGGGTAAATCTACTTAATTGGTGCAATCGTCATAATTTTTTTAATTATACTTTTTATTTTGCATATCACGAATGGCAAAAGCAGGTATATGGGATTGCGAAAAGGTTGCATGACAGTGAACATTTTGATTTAATTCATTTTGTTGGTCCAATAGGATATCGTGAACCTGGTTATTTGTGGAAAATGGATATCCCATATATGTGGGGGCCTATTGGCGGAGCAGATAATGCTTCAATAAAATTGTTAAAGAAATCTCCTTTATCTTCGAAATTTAAGTTTTGGATAAGAAATATTATAAATAGCTTACAATTAAAATATTCTCATCAGTTAAAGCGGGCCTTAAGTCGCACTGATCTTTTGCTAACAGCAACATCGGAAAATCAAACAATTTTTAAAAAACGATTTGGTAAACCTAATTTTTATTTGCCAGAGAATTCAATTACAACCTCTGTGACATTAAATTATAACAAATTTAGTGATGAAACAAAGTATCATTTAATTGTTATAGGTAGATTAGTCGCAGGTAAAGCGGTTAATATCTTATTGGAAGCTCTTACTTATTTATCAAATCGCCATAAAATAATTGTGGATATTGTTGGTGATGGTCCGATGCGAACAGCTTGGGAAACATATGCTCGACGGAATCATTTGGAGTCTATTGTTAAATGGTATGGAGAATTACCTCGAACAGAAGCTGTAAAATTGTTTAATGAGGCACATTTGCATGTAGTTACAAGCGTAAAAGAAGGAAATCCGACGACTATCTGGGAGGCTATGAGTTATGGCGTGCCGACGATGAGTTTTGATCATTGTGGTATGCACGATACGATTTGTGACAAATGTGGCATACTCATTCCTATTCATACTTATGACCAATGCGTGCATGATCTTGCCAAGGAAATAGATAATCTTATTGATCACCCCGAACAGTTTAAACAATTGGCCGAAGGCGTATTGCAATGTGCAAAAAAATATTCGTGGGACAAGCGTGAGAAAATAATATTGGATTGTTATGATGCAGCAATAAAAAATCACAACTCTCGATGCGTAAAATAGTTTGTTTTCATTTGCTGAATGATTACAGCGGCAGTCCAAAGGTCTTAAGGATGGTTCTGCAGGGATTGCTTGGGCAGAATAATAAGATAGATCTTGTTACGTCAAATGGGAATGGGGCTTTAAATGATCTTTGTCAAAACGGCGATATCTGTATTTATAAGTATTCATATCAATTTTCTACAAATCCAGTAATCGCGTTAATCCGATATTTGTTTGTACAAGGATATTTGTTCTTTTTCTCATTTCGCTACTTGTTTCATCCTGGAGTATTATTTTATATCAATACGATCCTGCCTGTTGGGGCCGCACTCGCCGGTCGTTTGATGGGGAAGCAAGTGGTTTATCATTATCATGAGAATGCGTTTGCCAAGGGGGCATTTTATAAGTTGCTGGCGTATATAATGAAGATTCTGGCAACGAAAATAATTTGTGTGTCAAATTATCAACGTTCTTTTTTACGAAGAGAAAAAGGCGTTTATATAGTGCCTAATGCTATTCCTGAGAGCCTCATACACAATTTGCACCCCTGTCCAGATAAAGCTTTTTTGAATAAAAGAGTTTTGATGCTAGGTTCCTTGAAACAATATAAGGGGACAACTGTATTCGTCCGGTTGGCCGAGGCTTTACCTGATTATAAGTTCGAGTTGGTACTCAATGAAAATCAGGAGAATATAGATGCCTATTGGCATGTCAACGAACTCCCTTTATTGGAGAATCTGACGGTATATTCGCGTCAACAAAACGTAGCTCCATTTTATAACCGCGCGTCTATCGTCTTAAATCTGACTGATAAGCATTATGCGATAGAGACTTTTGGCTTAACCGCGTTGGAGGCTATGTCGGCAGGTCTTCCTGTAATAGTCCCAACTGTCGGAGGGATTGCAGAGATGGTTCAAGATGGGGAGAATGGTTATAAAATAGATGTCCAGGACTTTAGTGAGATTGTCATAAAAATCAATCATATTCTTTCAGAAAAAGCACTTTATGATAAACTGGCCAAAGGAGCCCTTGCTACAGCTTCAATGTATAATGAGGCCCATATGTGTACGCAGATAGAGTCTATTCTTAGGGAATAGTTTTATTGACCTGCTTTCTGTAGGATTCGCTTATCTAAATCTCATATTATGAAACAAGTTGCGATTATAGGCACGCAGGGAGTTCCTGCGCGCTATGGTGGCTTTGAGTCTTTGGTAGAGAATATTATCGGAGAGAATTGTCCGGCAGATATTCACTATACGGTATTTTGTAGCAGCAAAGATCTCTCCAGCCGGGACCCCTCCTATAAAGGGTGTAGCTTGAAATATATTCCCTTGCACGCCAATGGAAGTCAAAGCATCCCATACGACATCATTTCATTATGTAAAGCGATTCGCGGTTATGATGTAGTGCTGGTTTTGGGTGTGTCGGGATGCAGCTTTCTCCCGATTTTCCGGCTTTTCTTCCGCAAAAGGCTTATCATCAATATTGATGGTCTTGAACATCGTCGGGATAAGTGGGGACGCGTAGCCCGATGGATTCTTCGCTTTTCGGAGTCCATGGCCGTTCGTTATGCCGATGTCGTTATCTCTGACAACAAAGGAATCCAGGATTATGTCCGCGAAACCTACCACAAGGAATCGGCGTTAATCGCCTACGGAGGAGATCATGTCTGGCGGAATCTTTCGGAAGAGACGCAGCAAAAGTATTTGGATCAATATGGGCTGAAACCGGGCGAATATGCAATTACCGTTTGCCGGATCGAACCGGAGAACAATTGTCATATCACCCTGGAGGCCTTTGCACGTAGTAAGAAACGTCTTGTGTTCATTGGCAATTGGAATCACAGCGAGTATGCCCGGAATTTAAAGGAGCGCTATAATACTTATCCCAATATTTCGTGCCTGGATGCGATCTATGATCTGGACGTGTTGTATGCGTTGCGGTCGAATGCCGGGTTTTATGTTCATGGACATAGTGCCGGAGGAACAAATCCTTCCTTGGTGGAGGCCATGTTTTTCGGATGCCCGATTCTGGCCTACGATGTGGTGTATAACCGGGAAACTACACAAGGTCAGGCGTACTATTTTTCGAATGTGGAGGAGCTGGAGAGGCTTTTGCAGCGGACGGATTTGCGAGGCGATATTATGAAATCGATCGCGGAAAAGGAGTATACCTGGAAACATATTTCCCAGCAGTATTGTGCCTTGTATTAACAAGGCAAGTAATCTTTTCAGATTATTTAGATAGCGGCTCGAATATAGGGCGGCCTTAAGATATGTCTAATCGAATAAATCGCTACTGCGTCATCATGGCCGGAGGAATCGGCAGCCGCTTCTGGCCGGCCAGCCGACGCCACCTTCCCAAGCAGTTCCTCGATATTCTGGGCACGGGGAAGAGCTTCATCCGCCATACGTTCGAACGTTTTGCGCCGATCATCCCGGCGGAGAACTTCCTGGTCGTGACGAATGCCGCCTACCGGCAGCTGGTTCTCGAGCAGCTCCCCGAGCTCCGGCCCGAGCAGGTGCTGTGCGAACCCGTCGGACGCAATACGGCCCCCTGCATCGCCTATGCGGCCTTCCGCCTCAAAGCGCTGCAGCCTTCGTCGACGATGGTCGTAGCGCCGTCCGACCACTTCATTTTCGACGAGGAGGAGTTCCGCCGCGACATCACCTCCTGCATGGAGTTTGCCGAGGCGCGCGATGCGCTGGTGACGATCGGCATCCGTCCCTCGCGCCCCGACACGGGCTACGGCTATATCCAGACCGCATCCGTCGGGGAGATCTCGCCGGTCGCTTCGTTCCGCGAGAAACCCGATCTGCAGACCGCCATGAGCTACCTGGCGGCGGGCAATTACCTCTGGAATGCCGGGATCTTCGTCTGGTCGACGCAGAGCATCCTCGCGGCGCTCGAACGCCACCTCCCGGAGGTCTACGGCCTCTTTGCTAAACGGTCCGCGGCGTTTGCCTCGCCCGACGAACGGCCGGCCGTGGAGGAGATCTTCTCGCGCTGCCCGTCGATCTCGATCGACTATGGGGTGTTGGAGCGGGCAGCCAATGTCTTCGTGCGGAGTTCGGATTTCGGTTGGAACGACGTTGGAACATGGGGTTCGCTCTATGAGCTCTCGGCGAAGGATGCCGACGGCAACGTCGTGCCGACCTTTTCGAAGCTCTACGACACGACCGACAGCCTGATCAAGGTGGCCGGCAAGAAGGTCGTCGTGGTAGATTCGCTGCACGACTATATCGTGGTTGATACGCCGGATGCGCTGTTGATCTGCCCGCGTTCGCGCGAGCAGCACATCAAACAGGTCCTCGAAGATCTCACGCCGATCGACGACGGACGGTTCGTCTAGTTGCTCCAACTGGTCTGAAAAGGGCTGATTCCCTACCGGGGAATCGGCCTTTTTTATGCCTGAAACCGTTGCTTTTTCGTCGGAATCCAACCGAAACTCGGGCCCGGCATACGGTGCTCGGTGAAAATATTTCGCAAAAGATTCGGTTCCCATGCACTTTATGAATATACCCGCAACTTGTCCGGTTAAGCGGAGTCTGTTATCTCTGAGATAGACCGGATCACTGTTTACTGAAAAACATTATATTTGCAATGGCAAAACGATTGTTTTGAAGATAATGGTAGGGAAGGTTGAATTTTGACAGCATAGAAAAAGCTGCATTCCCGGATAAATCTGCTGTATGGCCCCAACGACGCTCAGCTCTCAGTTATGCCGGGCTGAAAATGAGTAAGAGTCTCTTTGGATGGAACATACGAGGCTGAATCTTTTCTTTTTGTTCGCAACTTGTGTATGACGCTAATGAGAATCAAGCAGAAACATCAGGAATGATTGATTGAACAAATATCCGACCTTCACATTATTTAATTTTGCTACTGAGAATCGTTTCGATCACTTCAAAGTTAACGAAATATGACAGAATGGGATAAAATGTAGAAACATCAGATCTATAATGATTTTGATGGTGATCTGTTCGACCTGCGGGTTCAAGCCAAAAAGCTATTCAAGGAATTTAACCGTACGGAAGACGAAGAGACTGATCGGCGTCAGGAAATCATGCGTCAACTCTTCAAGAAAGTAGGAGAACGCGTTTGGCTGGAGTCGAATTTTACCTGTGAATTCGGCAAAAACATTACGATCGGGAATGATGTCTATATTAATTTTGGATGTACGCTTCTTGATTGCGGACAGATAACAATCGGGGATAATACGTTGCTTGGTCCTAACGTAAGTGCATTTTCGGGCAATCATTCCCTCGATTCGGCAGAACGTATCGCCGGAGCCTTAATTCCCAAACCTATTACTATCGGAAACCGAGTTTGGATTGGCGGTGGTTGCACCATCCTCAGCGGTGTGACCATCGGTGATGATACGGTTATTGGGGCAGGAAGTGTTGTAACCCACGATATTCCTTCGGGTGTTCTGGCCGCCGGAAACCCTTGCCGGGTATTAAGGAAAATCACGGATAAGGATAAAGTCGGGTTTCCCGTATAGTCGAGGGAGAATAGACAGCAAGAACCTTTACACTCTTTCAGCTGCGATCAAAACGGTTTTCCCCATAGGATTTCAAGTAGATTCTGAAAGCCATTTGCCCGTTCCGAAAGGTTGAGAATTCGGAGAGCTGGAGTTCAAAAAGGGCCGATTCCCTACCGGGGAATCGGCCCTTTTTTGTACCCGAACCCTTTGTCTTTTTTGACGGAATTCAAATTCGGATTGCTGTGAACCCGGGTTGAAAAACGTTTCCGAACGCTCGGATATCGTTCCGGTTTGAGAACTTTTTTCGGCAGAAAAGCGTGCCGAATGGGGCCTGTTTGAGGGGATGATTCTACAGAATCGTCCCCCTTTTTTGTGCTTGTAAAGACCCGTTTTCGAGTGCTGTATGATTGAATTTCGACCGCATTTCGAACGGGTCTTGAGTGAAGCCGGCGAGAATCCGCCGGCTGTCGGGAATTCGGGCCGGGCCACGGTGGCCCCTGTAAAAAACGACGACTTCGGAGGAGTTTTCCACCCCCTTGCGGGCAAGCTGTTTTCTGTTACGAAATCTATTTCGCGTAACGGAAAACACAGCTTGCCGGGGCCAAAACATATAATGTTTCTGCCCCTAACAACGGGTCGAATATCACGCCCCGTTCCCGCTTGTTCGCCGACCAATCTGAAGAGGCGAACCGCCCGTCCCCGAAGCCGACATCGGGAACAAAAACGGTCAAAAAAAGAAGGCCGCAGGGCGTCTTATTCAACCGCAGGGTGTCTTATTCAAAAAGACCGACTGACTGATTGACGTCAGTACTGACTGACTTCAGTACTGACTGAAGTCATGGTCTTCTGTTTCCCAGTTGTTTTGTTTTGTTGTTGTGCTGTTGTGTTGTTGTGTAGTTTTGCTGGCTTGCTGTTTTGTTGATATCAGTATGGGTGGGCCGATGGAGATTCCGATGCCGGGTGGAAGGTCGGAGGTTTTCCGGGACGGTGAAAGCGAAACGGGACGCCTCTCCGAGGAGCGTATACCTCCGAGGCCGGTTGGCGGGAATCGGGTAGGGTAGGGCTACCCGCGCTGTGGGGGTACGCGACGGAGGTGCCTCGGGTGCGGGATCTCGGTGCCGTAACGGAGCCGGCGCGGATGGTATCCGGGTTCGGACGTCTTCTTCCACGCGGAGCCCGGCCCGGGACGGATTTTTGACGCCGATACGCTCGCCCGCCGCCGCTGAATCCCCGAATTGCCCCGGCGCGTCGAGGAAGATCGGTGTCAAAACCCCCGGCGGCTTGATGCGCCCCGGCCCGACGGCTCCGTGGTATCTTTGCGGCCGAAGCGGATGCCATCCGCCCGGGTGAGAAGCTCCGGGAGCACTGCGGCATACCGAAATTCCTCCGCCCGCTTCCTGCCCGGATGCCGATACCTCGATGTGCCCGTCCGGTTCCCGAACGGTCGTCCGAAATCCGCTCTTTGGGAGGCGTCGCACCCCCGAAACCGACGCCAACCGGTGCCACACCGACGCCAACCACTGCCATAGCGCACCGATGGCGGATCAATCGGCCCGGGATGCCCTATCTTCGCTCCCGAAACCCTAAACGCACAAGATTATGGAGTACATGATGGTTGAAAAACGGAGTTACGACCGCCTGGTCGCGCGCATCGAGGCGCTGGCACGGCGGGTGTCGGAGCTGTGCCGGCGTCAGGACAAGACCCTGCAGCACTGGCTCGACAACGAGGAGGTGTGCCTCCTGCTGAACATTCAGAAACGGACCCTGCAGCGTTACCGCGAACGGGGCCTGCTGCCCTGCACGCAGATCCGCCACAAGGTCTACTACAAAACCGCGGATGTCGAACGGCTGCTGGCCTCGGCGGCCTACCGCTGTCGGCGCCAGTCGTAAAACGGGACGGTTATGGACAAGCAATCGGTTTTTCAAACGGACGAACGTCCGGAGTCGCTGCTCCGGACGCTGGAGCAGATGGAACAGGATCTGGACCGCTGCATCGGGGCGCTCCGTCCGACGCTGGGCGGCGAACGCTACCTGACGGACCGTGAGTTGTCGGAACGGCTGAAGATCAGCCGCCGGACGCTGCAGGAGTATCGCTCCTCGGGCGAGATCCCCTATTACTGCGTCTGCGGCAAGGTGCTCTACCGCGAGTCGGATATCGAGCGGGTGTTGGAAGAGCACTATTTCGCCTTGCCGTGATGGCGGCGGGCCTTGTCGGCAAACGAAAGACGGCCCGGAGTGCTCCGGACCGTCTTTGGCGCGTCGCCCAGTAGAAAGCAGGGCGGAGCTACTCCGCCTTCCGGAAGTCGATGGTGGTATCCCGATTATTGTATACCCAAGATAAGTAGTTGATTGACAAACTCTCCGGACGCGTCTCGTTGTCGAACCAGGCCGTGATCGGGAATGTCGAAAGTCCGTTGCCGGGATTCCTTTCACACCGCAAGTAGTTCAATGCCCGGTTTTTGCTGATATCCAACCCCGTCAACAGATTGTCAAAGCAATGCAGCTCCTGCAATGCCGTGCAATGGCTGATATCCAGCGACGTCATGCCATTGTCGCAGCAGTCCAATTTCTGCAGCTCCGGACATTGGCCGAGGTCCAGCGTCGCCAACTGATTGTCGCGGCAGTTCAGTTCTTTCAGGGCTGTACAGCCGCTGATATTCAACGACGTCAACCTGCTTTTTTTGCAGCTCAGAATCTCCAATGCCGTGCACCCGCCGGCATCCAACGACGTCAATCTGTCCCCTTCGCAGTCCAATGTCCGCAACGCTGTGCAGCCGCTGACATTCAACTTCGTAAATTCTGTTCTTAAACAGTATAGTAGTGTCAGTGTTGAACAGCCGCTGACATCCAGTGAGGTCCAAGCCGTTTCTTGGAAACCCAGATGTTTCAGCGATTTGAAAAACTCGATACCCCGCAGGTCGGTCAGAGATTCGGAACTGCTGTGGCCACTCCCAATTTCCAGTTCGGTGACGCTGGCAATCGTTTCCATGTCTTGCCGCGTGATCTTTCCCACATCGGAAATAATGTCTTCCTGTTCCAGAAAATCCGCGAATACCGGGTCGAAGAGCGAGGTGAAATCCGCATCGGCGGATGCCCCTGTCTGGGTAACGGTTATCTGCACGGTCTGCGCTCCGCAGGCGATGTCCACATAAGCCGTGCGGGACTCCTCCGTGATTCGGGGCGCGGCGGTCAGTGTGACGCTCTTGCTGCCGGCCGTGCCGATTGCGGGCGTGACGGTCAGCCAGCCCGAGTCTTCGCCGGCGACGGAGAGTGTCCAGGCGGCCGAGGCCGTGAAGGAGAGGGTCGTAGAGCGGTTGTCGATGGCGTCGAGCGTATACTCGGTTTGTTCGATGGTCAGAGGCTGCGGGGTGTCAGATCCTTCATCCTTGCTGCAGGCTGCAAGGGAAAGGAGGGTTGAAAGTGTCAGCAGGTAAAACGTTTTCAGGGTTTTCATCGCGTTTGTGTTTGTTATCGGTTAGGAACAAGGGTTAGGGTGGCTATTCCGTCTTTCGGAAATCGATGGCGATCGTTTTGTCGTCGTAGGTCCACTCCATGGGCAATATTCTGAGATTCGCCGGTATGTTCGAGTTGTCGAACCAGGCTGTGATCGGGAAGGTTGAAACTCCGTCGCCGGGATTGTTCTCGCACATCAATGTCCGCAACTTCGTACAAGTGCTGATATCCAGCGACGGCAGCTGATTGCTGTCGCAGGCCAGCCCCATCAGCGACGTACAATTGCTGAGATTCAGTGTCGTTAACTGATTGTTGTAGCAACTCAGTATGATCAATGATGAGCAACCGCTGAAATCCAACTCCGTCAACTGGTTGTCGGTGCAGTCCACTTCTGTCAGCGACGTACAGCCGCTGAGACTCAGCGACGTTAACCCGTTCTTGTTGCAAGACAGGTGCTGCAGCGGCGAGCTGCCGTTGAGCTTCAGCGACGTCAACCCGTTCTCATTGCAGTCCAGGTACTGCAGCGACGAGCAGCCGCTGACATCCAATGACGTTAATTGGGCCCTGTAGGCCATTATCTCCTGCAACGACGTACAACCGGAGACATTCAGCGATGCCAACTCACTGTTGTAGCAGGTGAGCGTCTTCAATGCCGTACATCCGCTGACATCCAGCGAGGTGATCGGATCCGAGCTGCAATGCAACTCGATCAGTGACGGATGATTGCGGATAACCAGCTCGGTCAGGTCCGTATCGGAGCAATCCAGTTTTCGCAGCGACTCGAAATACTCGATCCCTTGCAGGGAGGTCAAGGGTTCGGTATACTCGCTCAAATCGTCCAGCCTGATCACATTGGCCAGATATTCCATATCCTGTCGCGAGATCTTTCCCGCATCGTAGATATGGCCCATCTCCTGCAATCCGCGGGCGAACGACGGGGCGAACCGGTCGGTGAAATCCGTGATGTCGGTCATGTACTGGGTGACGGTTACCGGCGCGGGTTGCTTGCCGCAGGAGATTTCGAGACGGACTATGCGTTCCGCCTCGCTGAAATTCCTTCGGGCCGCCAGTTCGACGGTCTGGCTGCCGGCCGTGCCGCTTGCGGGCGTGACGGTCAGCCAATCCGCGTCTTCGCCGGTGACGGTGAGCGTCCAGTCGGCCGAAGCGGAGAAGGTGAGGGTTGCAGAGCGGTTGTCCAGGGCATCGAGCGTGTACTCGGTCTGTTCGATGACGAGTCCGGTATCCGCGGGGCTCGGATTGGGATCGGGGGTTGAGTCGTCGTTGCTGCAGGCGGCAAGGGCAACGGCGGCAGCGAGTGTCAGCAGGTAAAATGATTTCATAGGTATACTTATTCTATATTGAGTTTGTATGTGCGGTTTTTGTCTTCGGTATGGGCGGCTCATTGCCATTGCCGGGCTCCAGACAGACCGGTTGGAAAGGGTTTCTGCTCCTGTGTGGTATATGGGGTGTTGGAAATTTTTGTCCGAGGCAGTACGTCCGAAGGTGCATGGACAGACTAAAGGTAGGTGAAAAAATCGAGAAATCCGAGGCTCCGAACGCCCCGATGTGCGGAATTTGTCAGAATCGCACATTTTTGTCGAATGGGCATTTTCTGCAATTGTTGTTTGGGCACATTTTTGTCGTTTGAGCACATTTCAAGATGTGCCGCCGACCGCCTCCGGCGCGGGAAAACCCTTTGTCTCCGACGCACGGGCCCGAGACCCGATCCTCGGTGCAGGCATTCCCGCTGCCGGGTGTCCGGCCAAACAAAACGGACGCCGCCTCCGCAACGGGAGACAGCGTCCGCTGGTGTGTATATGGGTTTGGGGGAAGGGCTCCGGATTCCGGACCCTCGCCGAGGCGCCGCCGGTCAGCAGACCGGCTCCTCGCCGGCGATTGCCACGAGCCGGATCTCGGGCCCGGCGGGTCGGAGCAGCCAGCGGCGGAAGGCCTCGCTTTCGAGGCTCCGCAGCCGGAAGGCCAGCGCCGCGATCATCTCCAGACTGTACAACTCCACGCCGTGAACGATCCGCAGCGTGCGGCCCCTGCGCAGCGCCTCCGAGCGGTAAATCGCCCGGATGTTGGCCCGCACGGCCGCCTCGAAGACCCCGAACAGCCGGGCTATTTCCGACTGCGTGAGCCACACCTCGCCCCCGGCCGTGCGGCGGACCGTGACCCGCTCCCCGTCGATCGCAATCGACCCCGTGAAAACGCTCTCCATCGCCGTCTGTATTACAGGTCGGCGGGCAGGGCGTTCATCTCGCGCAGAATGGTCTGGTCGAGCACCTTGGCGTAGTGACGCGTCATCTTCGTGTCGGAGTGTCCGAGCATCTTGGCGACGCTCTCGATCGAGACGCCGTTGGCCAGCGTGTAGGTGGCGAAGAAGTGCCTTGCTGCGTGTGAAAAACATGCTCTGACGGCATTTCGCAGATGGCGGCAACGAAAACGTAAATGGTTTGGAATGAGGCGATTTTCCATTTTTGAGGGAGCAGTCAACCGCACACCGTAGCGAGACAACCGTTACCAGACCGTTACCCGTATCGTTACCTCGGCGTCCACAGGTAACCGGCAGCGATCGACAGACTTCCGCACGGCGTTTTATTCTCTGAATCACCGGTTTTTGCATAACGACGAACGCCTTTAGTCACGGTATCTTTGCCCCGAGCAGGGAACCCTAAAAACCAGTCGTTATGAAAGAAGTCAGTTGCAAGGTTTTGCTCTACCTGAAAAGGAGCTCCCTGACCGCTTCGGGTCAGGCCCCGATCATGTGCCGCGTGACGGTCGGCCGATCGATGGTGCAGTTCAGCAGCAAGCTCACCTGTACCCCCGCGTTGTGGAATGTCCGCGAGCGGCGCCTCTGCGGCAAGAGCCGCGAAGCCGTGGAGACCAACGCTCGGATCGAGAAGCTGCTGCTCGGAATCCATGAGGCCGTCAAGAGCCTCTCGATCCGCCCGGGAGGGTTCGATGCCGAGGCTGTCAAAAGCCAGTACCAGGGCAGCCTGGAGACCCGCATGACCCTCCTCCGCCTGCTGGACCGCTACATCGAAGGACTCCGCAGCCGGGTGGGTATCGACTGCGCCCGAACCACGCTGAGCACCTACGTCTACACGCGACGCTCGCTCGAAGCCTTTATCCGCCGGCGGTTCGGACTCCCGGACCTTGCCTTCGGACAACTGAACGAACAGTTCATCCGCGAGTATCAGGATTTCACACAGACCGAGCAGGGTTACGCCCTGCAGACGGTGCGCCACTACCTGGCCGTGGTGAAGAAGATCTGCCGCCTGGCCTTCAAGGAGGGGCACTCCGAGAAGTTGCATTTCGCCTACTACAAGCTGCCCCGACAGGTGGAGACGACGCCCAAGGCATTGAGCCGCGCCAGCTTCGAGAAGATCCGCGATCTGGATATTCCCGCACAGCGATGGTCGCTCTCGCTGAGCCGCGACCTCTTCCTCTTCGCCTGCTATACGGGCACCTCCTATGCGGACGTCTCGCGCCTGACCGGGGAGAACCTCTACACGGATGAATCGGGCGCCCGGTGGCTCAAATACCGGCGGAAGAAGACCGACTACCAAGCCCGTGTGAAACTGCTTCCCGAGGCATTGGTCCTGCTCGACAAATACCGCGATGCGGAGCGGGAGACACTCTTCCCGCACCAGTCGGCCGAGGTGGTAAAGGCCAACATGAAGGGGCTTCGGGGGCTGACAGGCATCCCGGAGGCGCTGACCTACCATGCCGGGCGGCACAGCTTCGCCAGTCTGATCACCCTCGACGAAGGGGTTCCGATCGAGACCATCAGCCGGATGCTGGGCCACAGCAACATCCAGACCACGCAGATCTATGCACGCGTTACGCCCCGGAAACTCTTCGAGGATATGGACCGGCTGATTGCCGCCACGAGCGACCTGAAACTCATCCTGTAAACCCGTCTATTCATCGTTCAAATCCTTTCTACCATGCGAAGTACCTTTCGAGTCTTCTGTTATATCGATCGCCAGAAGGTCCGGGCGGACGGCACGACGGTCGTCTGGTGCCGGTTGAGTATCGACGGCAAGCGTGCCGTACTGACAACGGGCCTCTATTGCCGGCCCGAGATGTGGGATCCCCGCCGCGGGGAGATCCTTTCACCCCGGGAGAACAACCATCTGGAAGCCTTCCGTCAGCGGGTTGTCCGCACCTACGAACAGATGCTGGAGGAGCAGGGCGTGGTGAGCGCCGCAATGCTGAAGGAGCGGCTTGTCGGGCGCCATCCGGTTCCGACGACCCTGCTGGCGACGGGCGAGGCGGAGCTCGAGCGGCTGGAGCGCCGTGCCGAACGGATCGGCTCGTCCTCCACGTGGCGGGAGTCGCGCCTCATGCAGGGCAACCTGCGGCGCTTCCTGCAAAGCCGCGGCGAGGAGGATCTCCCGCTGCGGGATCTGACCGAAGCATTCGGGCAGGCCTTCAAACTCTACCTGAAGAGCTCGCAGCATCGCAGCCCCTCCTACGTCAACCGCAGCCTGACCTGGCTCAACCGACTGGCCTATATCGCCGTTGACCGGGAGATCCTGCGATGCAATCCGCTGGAGGATCTTCCTTACGAGAAGAAAGTCCCGCCGCGCCATCGGGCCATCAGCCGCGAGGATCTGCAGCGTCTGCTGACACACCCGCAGGCGGATCCGCGGCTGGAGCTGATCCGCCGGATGTTTCTCTTCTCCTGCCTGACGGGACTTGCCTATGCGGACATGCAGTCGCTCTACCCGCGCCACATCGGACAGACCGCCGAGGGGCGGAGCTACATCCGCAAGCAGCGGGTCAAGACCCGCATCGAGGCCTTTATCCCGCTGCATCCCATCGCCGAGCAGATCCTCGCGCTCTATAACCGGACGGACGACACGCAGCCGGTCTTCCCGCTGGGACCACGCGACGGAATCTGGCACGACATCCACCAGCTGGGCATCATCGTCGGCATCCAAGAGAATCTTTCATACCACCAGAGCCGCCACAGCTTCGGCACGCTGGCCATCTCCGCCGGGCTTTCCATCGAGAGTATCGCCAAGATGATGGGACATGCGAACATCTCCACCACTCAGGGCTACGCACAGATCACCGAGCAGAAGATCTCCGAGGATATGGACCGTCTGATCCGCCGCCGCGCACGACGGCAGGGCGAATCCCCGGCGAAGATGTAGCGATTTCCCGACGACGACTGACTCCCGGAGATCCCGAGGCCGGCCGTTGTGTTTGTCCCTGCTCCTTTTCATCCGGCAGCAAGATAATGGGCCGGAGCGAAATGCCAACCTCATGCCCGAGGGGTTTTCCCGGGAGAAGCCTCCCCAGATGGAGATGCTCCCCGGGAAAAAGGTTGTCGTATTCGCTCCGGTCCGTTTTGG